>Ga0208794_1000030_pt1 | contig 246641 bp, 205 predicted proteins | sample 32_taG_FD_184106 | JGI IMG/M metagenome (GOLD analysis project Ga0208794, IMG submission 184106) | Marine viral communities from the Gulf of Mexico - 32_GoM_OMZ_CsCl metaG (SPAdes) (version 2) | ecosystem: Environmental > Aquatic > Marine > Oceanic | place: Atlantic Ocean: Gulf of Mexico... | reverse complement strand
AGCGTAAGCGGCTGCTTCTCTTCCATGCGTACCAGGCCGTTCGTGACGTCGACTCCCTGACTCTGGGCACGCGCCACGTCAGCTTGTAGCACCCCGCCTTGCCAGAGCAGGCGCCCTTCGATCTCTTCTAGCGTGGGCCAACCGGGGGCCATTGGCAAACGCCCCTGTTCGACCGCTAGCGCCAGCGTCGCCGAAAGCTGCTCGGATGACGCATTGGGCCCCAGAGGCTGGCTCAGCTTCAGCGAGCCTTGCGGCACGCGACCACCGATATCGTTTGCTAACCAATCACGCAGGGCAGGGTCGAACGCTTTCATCGGCAGCCATTGCGAGAGCGGACGAGTGCGCGCATCCACGTCGGCAAAGGCGATATCGAGGCCAAACTGACCGTTCTGCTGCCCGGTAATCAGGCCAAATCCACCGCTGACCTTGGCACCATCCCAGTCAACGTTCAGGTCACGGCCGCTGATCATGGTATTAGGACCGTCGTACACCCACTCGACGATGCCCTCCGCATGGCGAAGCTGCATCGGCACGTCAAACAGTTTGGGGAAGTAGAGCGTACTGTCGCCTGCGCTGTTGAATGTCACGCGACCACGAAGGTCGCGGGCTTGCACCCAGGCATCCAACGGCCCTCCGCCCGGCGCCTGTTGCCAGGGCAGCACGGCAACGTTGGTGAGCGCCGCATCGACGCCCCAGCGCCCGTCTCGCTGTCCCAGACGCAACCCCTGCACCTGCCCCCGGGGTGAGAGCGTTTGCAGCACCCGCGTCAGGGATTCTGGCAGCAGTGCATACTCACGCCACGCCGCCAGAGAGGAGAGTTCGAACGCACTGGTTCGCAACTCCCACTGCCCTGGCTGGTGGGATACATACCAGTGGCGCGGCAGCGCTGGACCATCGCTGATGCCCTCGGGTTGTGCCCACTCGACGGTCTCGGCATTGCCGCTAAGCCATGCCTCGCCACCGTCACCATCCCGCAGCCACTGCCCCGTCGCCTGGATGTTACGCAGCACGGCGTATTCGACGTCTTTGCGCAACGTCAGCTCGGGAATATCCAGCGCCAGCCGCGCATCCGCCAGCGAGCCTTCTTGCCAGTGCCCCCACAGCTGCACTTGGCCGCCTACCTGTTCGAGAAAAGGCATGCGATCTGGTCGGAACAGCGCCGCTAGCACCACCAGATGGTCGAGCTGCATATCGAGCTGCAGCGTCGCCGAAAAATCACGCAACCCCCGCTGCCCCGGCTGCATCTCTGCGCGCATGGTCATGGCCGGAAGTTCGGCGTCGGGGGCATCGACGATCGTCAGCGCCCCTTCTAGCCGAGTGCGGTGTCGGTCGCCGTTGAGCAAAAGCGAAGGGGCGTGAAGCATCACGGTCTGCTCCTGACCGTGCAGAGTGATGCGACTATTGTCGACCCAAACGCGTTGCCGTAAAAGAAGCTCCGCCCAGGCATCCAAGGAGGCAAGATCGACGTCGGGCTCGGGGGTAACGCCGAGAGGCAACTTGGCTGGGGAGGGCCAGCTCCACTCACGATCCGGCTGCTGGTAAAGATGAAAGCCAAGCCCAAACATACGCGCATCGCTGAAAATGGGCGCGAACCGACGCAGACTTTCCCACACATCAAGGCGCAGCGAGAGGCGGTCAACTTCCACCAAGGCTTCGTCTGCGGGCGTTTGCGACCGAAGCCCCTCGAGTTCTACATGCAGGTCGTTGCGCTCTAACGAGAGCGCAAGCCGATCGATATGCACCGGCACCCCAATACGCGCTTCGAGCAGGGCTTCGAGGCGTGGGGTCAAGGCATCCGCCTGGCTAGCCAAAATACGCAGCGCCAGCAGCAGTACGGCCAGCGTCGCCAATACAGCCGCAACGCTGACCAGACCGACGCGAACGAGCGAGCGAGGTGACATCATTACATCAGTACGATGTCGTACTGCTCTTGAGAGTAGTGCTGCTCTACCTGGAAGCGAATCGTTTTATTGATGAAGGTCTCCAGGTCCGCAACGGCCGCAGACTCTTCATCCAGCAGACGATCCACCACCGGCTGAGACGCCAGCACCATATAGGTCTCTGCGCTGTAAGCTCGCTCCTCGCGAAGAATCTCCCGAAAGATTTCATAACAGATGGTTTCTGGGGTTTTGAGCGTACCGCGACCGCTACAGGTAGGACACGCTTCGCAGAGCGTCTGCTCTAGACTTTCCCGGGTACGCTTGCGCGTCAACTGCACCAAGCCAAGCTCGGTGACGCCGGTACATTTGGTCTTCGCATGATCACGCTCCAGCGCCTTTTCCAATACCCGCAGCACCTGGCGCTGGTGCTCTACGTCCACCATATCGATGAAGTCGATAATGATGATACCGCCCAAATTACGCAGCCGAAGCTGGCGCGCAATGGCAGTGGCCGCTTCCAAATTTGTCTTGAAGATGGTCTCTTCGAGGTTGCGATGCCCCACATAGCCACCGGTGTTCACATCGATGGTGGTCATGGCCTCGGTGGGGTCGATGACCAAGTACCCTCCCGATTTCAGCTGCACCTTGCGACCTAGCGCTTTCTGGATCTCGTCTTCGACACTATAGAGATCGAAAATCGGCCGCTCGCCCGGGTAATACTCGATACGATCCACCGCATCGGGCATGAACTCTTCGGCAAACTCGACCAGCTTGACGAAGTTTTCCCGGGAGTCGATGCGGACTTTCTCAATGTCATCGCGCATCACGTCTCGCAGCGTGCGCATGAACAGCGGCAAGTCATCGTAGATGACACTGGGCGGCGCAGCGGTGATCTTGCGCTCGCTGACCTTCCGCCAGATACGCAGCAAGAAATACATGTCGCTGGCCAACTCTTCATCGCCCACGCCCTCTGCGGCCGTGCGCACGATGAAACCGCCCGTCACCTCGAGGGTTTGTTCGTCGATGCTCTTATCCAACAGCGTCTTCAAACGCTCGCGCTCGCGTTCATCCTCAATGCGCTGCGACACCCCGTGATGAGGCGAGTCGGGCATATAGACGAGGTAGCGTGAAGGGATCGATAGGTGCGTGGTCAACCGCGCCCCTTTGGTGCCGATGGGGTCTTTGGTGACCTGTACGACCAGCGCCTGGCCTTCATGGAGCAGTTGCCCGATGGTTTGCTGTTCGTCGTTGGGCGTGCCCGGCGGCATGACCTCGTGGGCATGGATAAAGGCTGCGCGCTCCAAGCCAATATCAACAAAGGCAGCCTGCATGCCAGGCAGTACGCGCACCACTTTGCCTTTGTAGATATTGCCTACGATACCGCGCCTGCGAGAGCGCTCGATCAGCGCCTCTTGCAATACGCCGTTTTCTACCAGCGCAACGCGGGTCTCCATGGGCGTTAAATTGATGAGGACTTCACCGCTCATGCAAAATTCCTTATTGGATGTCCTATTCCTTGCCAGCGCAGCGGGCGATGAGTCGGTGGTTACGAGGGATAACGGCCCGCCCAAACGGGAACCCCTTGCTGGCGAAGCAAGCGCGTGGTTTCAAAGAGTGGCAGCCCCACGACGGCGGAATGACTGCCCTGTATGCGTTCGATAAAGATAGCCGCCAGCCCCTGAATGGCATACCCGCCGGCTTTGTCGGCCGGCTCCCCGGTCTGCCAGTAGCACGCGATCTCCTCTGCCGTTAACGCGCGCATGGTGACCTCGGTGGTCACACAGCAGGAGAGTATACCCTGAGGCCCGCTGACCGCTACTGCCGTCAGCACGTGATGGGTGCGACCTGACAGTTGGGACAGCATGTTGGCTGCGTGCTGCTGATCGACCGGCTTGCCTAAAATTGCCCCGTCGACGACGACGGCTGTATCCGACCCTAGCACGGGTAGCGTGGTTTTCCCCATTGCAGCCTGGGCTTTGGCCACCGCCAACCGCTCTACGTAAGCTGCCGGCGTCTCCCCTTTCCAGGGCGTTTCGTCGATATTACTGGGCATGACGCTGACAGATACGCCAATCGATGCCAACAGCGATTGGCGCCGCGGAGAGGCAGAGGCCAAACAGAGGACGGGAGGCGAGGCTACGTCACGCATTGGCGATTCGCCGTTCGATGGCTTTGAACATCGTAGAGAGCCACGGCCAGAGCAGCGCACTCACCAATGACGGGATCAAGAACGAGAGATGAATCGAAAAGTCGCCGGTCAATGTACGCAGCCACTGCTCGATGAGCTGCACCAACCCTAACAGCACCAGCACCAACACCGACTGCTGAACGAGCGAGTACGCACGAAATCGGGGATAGACCAGTGCTGCCAAAAAGGCCAGCAACGACAAAATGAGCGCGTGTTGGCCAAGCGCGGTGCCTTCGATGAGATCCATCAACAGCCCCAACACGAAGCCATGAAAGACCCCGACTCTATCCGGGGCACGCATGCACCAGTAGATGAGCATCAGCCCAATCCACTCGGGACGGAACACCTGCCATCCATCGGCTAGCGGCATGACCTGCAAACACAAGGCCAACACCAAACTCATCCATACCACCACCAGCGGTACTATCGGCGCACGCGCCATCAGCGCTCCTCCTCTACCAGTAGGGTCGCTGGCTGGCCAAGCCGCTGAGCGGCATGGAGGGCGTCGGCTGAAATATCCATGGACTCATCCCAAATAGACGCATCCAGTTCTTCACGGGGGGGCGGAAAAAGCAGCAAAAAGTGGCGTGACCGCTGGAGCTGGGCCGAAGGTTCGGCCACCACGCGGGCAAACGGCTGACCGGGGTCGTGGTACACCTCGGTCACACGCGCCACCGGATAGCCCGGCGGAAAACGCCCCGCCAGGCCAGATGTCGTCAGCAGGTCGCCGACGCGGATATCGGCCGTATCCGGCACGTGAAGGACGTTCACACTGCCGTAGCGCCCGGTCCCTTGTACGATGAAACGCAGCCCATTGCGATTGACCTGAACCGGTAAGGCATGGCTGGCATCGGCAAGCAGCAGGATACGGCTGGAGTATGCCGACACGGCCGTCACTTGCCCCACGAGGCCCGATGCATCGATCACGGGCTGCCCCACATAGACACCGTTGCGGTGTCCACGATCGACCACCATTTGATGGCTAAAGGGGTCATTGTCCAGCGACAAGAGCTCCGCCGTGATATAGGGGATGTCGCGACGCTCGGCAGCGCCAAGCAACTGGCGCAGCTCCGCATTTTCGGCGGTCAAGTTCGCCAAGCGCTGACCACGATGAGAGAGCGTCAATAGTTGCTCGCGCAAGCGACGGTTTTCATCCACTAGCGCCTGCTGATCAGAGAGGGCTAGCGCCCCCCAGTTCAGCAGGTCGCTGGGCACGCTAACCACCCACTGAATGGGCGCAACGATCGTGGTCATTTGGGCGCGCACATCTTCCATACGTGTAAAGCGGTGGCCGACAAACATCAACGCGCTTGCCGCCAGCACACAGAAGAATAGCCGGTAACCGGGTAGCGGCCCGTGTGAAAACAGCGGTTTAATAGGCAATCCCCCGCGATAAACCGCTGCGATCAGTCGCTCGACAGCAACTCAAAGGTGTGCTGATCGATCATTTCCAGCGCCTTACCGCCCCCACGCGCAACACAGGTCAGCGGATCTTCTGCCACGATCACCGGCAGGCCGGTCTCTTCAGCGATCAGCTTGTCCAGGTCACGCAGCAGCGCGCCGCCGCCGGTCAGTACCAAGCCACGCTCGGCGATATCCGATGCCAGTTCAGGCGGTGACTGTTCGAGAGCACTCTTCACGGCGGCCACGATGGAGCCAAGCGTCTCTTGCAGTGCTTCGAGAATTTCATGGGAGTTCAGCGTGAAGCTGCGCGGAATGCCTTCGGCGAGGTTGCGACCACGCACGTCAATCTCGCGCAGCTCGCCGCCTGGGTAGGCGCAGCCAATCTCTTCTTTGATGCGCTCGGCGGTGGCTTCACCAATCAGGCTGCCGTAGTGACGGCGCACGTACGCGGTGATCGCCTCATCAAAACGGTCACCGCCTACGCGGATCGATTCTGAGTACACGACGCCATTGAGCGAAATGATCGCGATTTCCGTGGTACCACCACCGATGTCTACGACCATCGAGCCCTGTGCCTCTTCCACCGGCAGCCCGGCACCGATCGCGGCCGCCATCGGCTCCTCGATCAGGAAGACTTCGCGGGCACCTGCCCCCTCTGCCGATTCACGGATAGCACGACGCTCTACCTGGGTCGACATGCACGGCACACACACCAAAACGCGAGGGCTGGGCGTGAGGAACGTGCTCTGGTGCACCTTACGGATGAAGTGCTGCAGCATCTGCTCGGTAACGGTGAAGTCGGCAATGACGCCGTCTTTCATCGGGCGAATAGCCGTAATGTTGCCAGGCGTGCGGCCAAGCATACGTTTCGCATCGGCACCGACCGACGCGACGCTACGCATGTTGCCAGACTGGCGGATGGCGACTACGGACGGTTCATCAAGCACGATGCCACGACCGCGTACATAAATCAGTGTGTTGGCCGTACCCAAGTCGATCGATAGATCGCTGGAAAACAGCCCCCTCAAACGTTTGAACATGGATGTTGTTACCTAGTGCAGACCGGGAACCCTGTGCGGATGCAAACGGTATCACCGCAACCCCTTGGCAGCAAGCACGAGTCGTGCCGAACACTGCCCGTCAGGGCCATTATGTGGTACCTTTTGCGGCTATTTTCCACGTCTGCTCCGTCAGACGAATTTAAGATGACCGTATGTATACCGCTTAAAGCGAAATATGTTCCATCACGATTGCGAGGAAACCTCGATCATGGCGCTTGAAGAATCTCATGTGCGCCGGGCCGCACACTTGGCCCGACTCGCCGTTAGCGATGACCAAGCCAGTGGCTTTGTCGACGATCTCAGCCGCATTCTGGACATGGTCGACCAGCTCCAGAGCCTGGACACCGAGGGCGTCGCGCCGCTGTCTCACCCCTTGGATGCGACGCAGCGCCTGCGCGCCGACGAAGTCACGGAAACCAACCAGCGCGACACGTTCCAGCGCTGCGCCCCGGCAGTGGAAAACGGCCTCTATTTGGTCCCGCGTGTGGTCGAGTAACCCACCCACGTCGCTCGTTTCCGCTTATTTTATTCGCCCCTGAACGGAGCTTCCGGGTCATGCATGATAAAACCGTAACGCAGCTTGCCGCCGCCCTCGCCAGCGGCGAACTCTCCAGCCGCGAGCTGACTTCGCACTTTTTACAGCGTATTGAGCGAGCCGACGGCCAGCTCAATAGCTTCATCACCGTCACTGCCGAGCAGGCACTCCGCCACGCCGACGCCGCCGACAAAGCGCGCGCTAGTGGCACAGCGGGCAAACTGACCGGCATCCCACTGGCACTCAAGGACATTTTCTGCACCCAAGGCGTGAAAACCAGCTGTGGCTCCAAGATGCTCGATAATTTCATCGCGCCTTACGATGCCACCGTGGTAGAGAAACTGAGCGCTGCGGGCATCATCAGCCTGGGCAAAACCAATATGGATGAGTTCGCCATGGGCTCTTCCAATGAAAACAGCCACTACGGTGCGGTCAAAAACCCCTGGGACCTGTCTGCAGTGCCTGGCGGCAGCTCCGGCGGCAGCGCAGCAGCCGTGGCCGCGGGCCTTGCACCGGCAGCCATGGGCACCGACACCGGTGGCTCCATCCGCCAACCGGCGGCGTTCTGCGGCATTACCGGCCTGAAGCCCACCTACGGGCGCGTGTCCCGTTACGGCATGATCGCCTATGCCTCCAGTCTCGACCAAGCAGGCCCCATGGCGCGCACCGCTGAAGACTGCGCGCACCTGATGAACGTGATTGCCGGTCACGATGTCCGTGACTCCACCAGCGTCGCCCGTGGCGTGCCGGACTACACCGAGTCTCTGAACGCGCCGCTGTCTGGCCTTAAAATCGGCCTGCCGACAGAGTACTTTGGCGACGGTTTGGACCCCGAGGTCGAGAAAGCCGTTCGTGACGCGGTGAAAGTGTATGAGTCGCTGGGTGCCACGGTGCGCGAAGTCAGCCTGCCGCATACGCACTACGCGATTCCGGCTTACTACGTCATCGCCCCTGCCGAAGCGTCCTCGAACCTGTCGCGCTTCGACGGCGTACGTTTTGGTCATCGTTGCGATGCGCCTGCGGACTTGGTCGATCTCTACACCCGTTCGCGGGCAGAAGGGTTTGGTGAAGAGGTGAAACGCCGCATTCTGATCGGCACCCACACGCTATCGGAAGGCTTCTTCGACGCTTATTACACCAAAGCGCAGAAAGTGCGCCGCCTGATTCGTCAAGATTTCCTCGACGCCTTTGAAGATGTCGATGTACTGATGGGCCCCGCCTCTCCCACGCCGGCCTTTGACCTCGGCGCGAAAAAAGACCCGGTCTCCATGTATTTGCAAGACATCTACACCATCGCCGTCAACCTGGCAGGCATCCCTGGCATCAGCGTTCCCGCTGGCTTTGCCGGTGGCCGCCCGGTAGGCCTGCAGATTCTGGGCACCCACTTTGCCGAAGCGCAGCTGCTCAACGTGGCCCACCAGTTCCAACAAGCGACCGACTGGCACCTTCAACTGCCCGCCTTTGCCGAGGAGAACGCCTAATGCAATGGGAAACCGTGATCGGGCTGGAAGTCCACGTTCAGCTCGCAACGCGCTCTAAGATTTTTTCCAGCGCCTCCACCGCATTTGGCGCCGAGCCGAACACCCAGGCCTGCGCCGTCGACTTGGGCCTGCCGGGGGTTCTGCCGGTGCTCAATGAGCAGGCCGTGGCCATGGCCGTACAGTTTGGTCTCGCCGTGCACGCCGAGATCCCCGAGGTCTCGGTGTTCGATCGCAAAAACTACTTCTACCCGGATTTGCCCAAGGGCTATCAAACCAGCCAGATGTACCACCCCATTGTCGGCGCGGGTGAAGTAGAGATCACTCTGGATGACGATACCACCAAGCGGATTCGCATCCACCACGCCCACCTGGAAGAGGACGCCGGCAAGTCGCTGCACGAAGACTTCCACGGCATGACGGGCATCGACCTGAACCGGGCCGGCACGCCGCTGCTGGAGATCGTCTCCGAGCCGGACATGCGCAGCGCCAAAGAAGCCGCCGCCTACCTCAAAGCGATCCACTCCATCGTGACCTACCTGGGCATTTCCGACGGGAACATGGCCGAAGGCTCGATGCGCTGCGACGTCAACGTGTCGGTGCGCCCCAAAGGGCAAGAGGCGTTCGGGACCCGTGCAGAAATTAAAAACGTTAACTCGTTCCGTTTTGTGGAGCGCGCCATTGCGTTCGAAGTCGAACGACAGATCGAGCTGATCGAAGATGGCGGCCACGTAGTGCAAGAGACTCGTCTATTCGACCCCGAGCGCGACGAAACCCGCAGCATGCGCACCAAGGAAGAAGCCAACGACTACCGCTACTTCCCCTGCCCCGACCTGCTACCGGTGGTGTTGGATCAAGCCTACTTGGATCACCTGCGCAGCCAACTGCCGGAACTGCCCGCCGATAAACGCGCCCGCTTCCAGAACGAACTGGGCCTATCGGCGTACGACGCCAACGTACTCTCGGCCAGCCGCGAAATGGCGGAATTTTTCGAAGAAGTACATCGCGTCTGCGGCGACGCCAAGCAGGCGGCCAACTGGGTTCAGGGCGAGCTTTCCGGCGCGCTGAACCGGGAAAATCTGAGCATTCAAAACAGTCCGGTATCCGCCCAGCAGCTGGGTGAGCTGATTGGCCGTATGCTGGACGACACCATCAACGGCAAAGCCGCCAAGCAGGTCTTCCAAGCGCTGTGGAACGGCCAGGGCAAGAGCGCAGATGCCGTCATCGAGGCCAAAGGCCTAAAACAGGTGACCGACACCGGCGCGATTGAAGCGATGATCGATCAGGTCATTGCCGAAAGCCCGGCACAGGTCGCGCAGTATCGTGACTCCGAGCCGGAGAAACGCGGCAAGATGATTGGCTACTTCGTGGGCCAAGTGATGAAAGCCTCACGCGGCACCGCCAACCCCCAGCAGGTCAACGGCTTACTGAAAGAGAAATTGGATGCGCTGCTCTAAATGACACGGCCATCGTCCAACAGCGGCTGCTTCGGCAGCCGCTTTTTTTGGCTCACACTAGGTGAGCTGACTGGGCTGCGTAAAACGCTTGAGCTGAGCGCAACCAGCCGCCCAAACGTCCGCCTCCAACTCGGCGATGGCTGCGGTGGGAAAACCGATGCCTTGGCTCGGCGCTCCTTCGACCAATAGGCCAGCCAAGTCGCCTACCAACGGCATGTGGCTGACCAGCATGATCGGCGTGTCGAAAGGATGATTGAGCAGCCACTCGCTCACATCGCCGGGCGGGTCTTCCGGAGTAATGAAGGGCAGCGTATTGAGCGGCGCCCCCAGAGCATCGCTGATGCGCTGGGCGGTTTGCTGTGCTCGCACATAGGGGCTGGCGTAAAGTGTCGGCCGCGCCAGCGCGCCCTGCTCGATGCGCGATGCCAGCCAGCGTGCCATCGTCTCCGCCTCGCGTTCGCCGCGCGGCGTGAGTGGGCGGGCGTGATCAGGGAAGCCTTGAGCGGCTTCACCATGCCGCATGATCAGTACGCTATTGAAAGAATCCTGCATGCCGCTATTCATGGCGACCTCCGCTGTCTTGCTGATCCTGATGAGCCTGCTCACGATGCGCCTGCTGAACCGCTTCTCGGGGCAGGATAAACTCCACGTCGCTGCTCTGCTCTCCCAGCATGAGCGTACCCGCCATCTCCGGCGCAGGCACGCCATCGAAAAGCACGCGATTTAAACCTTCCGCCAACGGCATATAAACACCCAGTTCCCGGGCTTTGGCGCAAACCAGCTTGACGGTATTGACCCCCTCGGCCACCTGCCCCAACGCGGCTACCGCCTGCTCTAGCGCAAGCCCCGTGCCCAGCGCATGGCCGACGCGGTAGTTGCGCGATAGGTTAGACGAACAGGTCACGATCAGATCGCCAACGCCCGCCAACCCCAAAAAGGTCATGGGATTGGCCCCCTGGGCAACGGCGAAGCGGCTCATCTCGGCCAGGGCACGGGTCATCAGCATACTACGGGTGTTTTCCCCCATCCCCAACGCCGCCGCCATGCCTGCCGCAATGGCATAAATATTCTTTAGCGCACCGCCCAGCTCGACCCCATGGCGATCATTGCTGGCGTAGACCCGGAAGTAGCGGCAACCCAACGCTTGCTGCACCCGCGTGCGCGTCAGCGCATCGGCACTGGCAATCACCGTGGCGGTCAGCTGCTTGTCGGCGATCTCAGAGGCCAGATTAGGGCCGGCGATGACGCCGATGTGAGGAAAGCCTGTCTCTTGCTCCAGCACCTGGCTCATCAGTAAAAAGCTATCCTGCTCGATCCCTTTGGTGGTACTGACCAGAATTTGCTCGGGCGTCAGCCAGGCTTTGGCCGCTTGCACCACGGCGCGAAACGCTTTCGACGGGATGGCAATCAGCACTAGTTCAGCGCCCGTCAGCACCGTTTTCAAATCGGTCGATGCCGTTACGGCTGGATTGATCGCATAGTCGGGCAGGTAGCGCCCGTTGCGATGCTCCTGATTGATCTGCGCGACCAGCGCGTCATCGCGCATCCATTGACGCACGTTAGCGCCGTTGTCGGCAGCGATACTGGCCAGCGCGGTGCCAAAACTCCCGCCCCCCAGCACCGCGACATTACTTTGCTGCTCTGCCATAGCCATGTCCTGAAGTTCTTCTACGTAATGGTGGGCCTGCTCACCACCCATTTTGATAAGCACGACCTTAACAAAACAAGCGGCCCGCTTGGTAAACCAAGCGGGCCGCCATTGACGAGCTTAAGGCATTAGGCCGTCAACACGCTATTGAGGCGCTTCACGTAGGCCGCCGGGTCGTCCAGATGGCCGCCCTCGGCGATGATCGCCTGATCCAGCAAAATATGGGCTAGCTGGCCGAACAGATCACCTTGCGCATTTTCCAAACGCGCCACCAGGGCATGGTTAGGGTTGAGCTCAAGAATGGGCTTCACGTCCGGCAATTTCTGACCGGCCGCTTCCATGATACGACGCATCTGATAGCCCATTTCGTGCTCGGGCAGCACCACGCAAGCAGGGGAATCGGTGAGACGATGAGTGATTTTCACCTCTTGAACACCGTCGCTTAGCGCTTCTTTGACGCGCTTCACGAGATCCTCCTTCGCCTTGGCCGTCTCTTCCTGCGCTTTTTTCTCGGCTTCGTCTTCGACATCCCCGAGATCCAGCTCACCTTTCGCCACATCGGCAAACGACTTACCGTCAAATTCCGTCAAATGGCTCATCAGCCACTCGTCGATGCGGTCAGAGAGCAGCAGCACCTCAATGCCTTTCTTGCGGAAGATCTCCAGATGCGGGCTGTTCTTCGCAGCGTTGAAGCTATCCGCCACCACGTAGTAGATCTTCTTCTGCCCCTCTTTCATACGCTCGACGTAATCGGCCAGCGAGTGCTCTTGCGTGGCGGTATCGGTATGGGTAGAGGCAAAACGCAGAAGGCCGGCGACTTTCTCGCGGTTAGCGAAGTCTTCACCCGGCCCCTCTTTCAGCACGCTGCCAAAGGTGTTCCAGAACGTTTGATACTGCTCGCTATCCTTGGACAGCTTCTTGAGCATGTCCAGCGCGCGCTTGGTGAGCGCCCCTTTGATCTTGTCGACCTTGGGATCTTGCTGCAGCAGCTCCCGGGAGACGTTCAACGACAAATCACGCGTATCCAGCACCCCTTTGATGAAGCGCAGGTAGAGCGGCAGGAACTGCTCGGCATCGTCCATGATGAAGACGCGCTGCACGTAGAGCTTGACGCCACGAGAGCCGTCACGGTCGAACATATCGAACGGCGCACGGCCCGGCACGTAAAGCAGGCTGGTGTACTCGAGCTTGCCCTCGACCTTGTTGTGACTCCAGGTGAGCGGGTCGCTGAAGTCGTGGGCAACGTGCTTGTAGAACGCCTTGTATTCGTCCTCGGTGACCTCGCTCTTGGGGCGAGCCCACAGCGCGGTGGCCTCGTTGACGGTTTCCCACGTCGTCACTTCGCTACCTTCGATCTCGTTACCGTCGTCATCCTTGGCGGTTTCGACTTTGGGCATGCGCACCGGCACTTCGATGTGGTCAGAGTACTTGCGTACCAAGCTTTGCAGGCGGTAGTCGTCGGCGAACTCTTTTGCATCGTCTTTCAAATGCAGGGTGATTTCCGTGCCATGAACGTCACGCTCGATATCGGCAACGGTAAACTCGCCTTCGCCTTTGGAGCGCCACTCGACGCCTTCCGATGCGGCCGTGCCCGCTTTACGGGTACGTACGGCCACTTCGTCGGCCACGATGAAACCGGAATAGAAACCAACCCCGAACTGACCGATCAGCTTGGCGTCTTTTTGCTGCTCGCCGGAGAGCTGCTTCAGGAATTCTGCCGTGCCTGAACGCGCAATGGTGCCCAAGTTGGCAATGACGTCTTCGCGGTTCATGCCAATGCCATTATCACGCAGCGTAATGGTGTTGGCGTCGCGGTCGTGCTCGATCTCGATACGCAGCTCGCTGTCGCCCTCGTAGAGCGCGTCGTTGTCGAGCGCGGCGTAGCGTAGCTTGTCGCAGGCGTCTGCGGCGTTGGAAATCAACTCACGCAGGAAAATCTCCCGGTTGGAGTACAGGGAGTGGATCATCAGGTTTAGGAGCTGCTTAACTTCCGTTTGAAAGCCAAGAGTTTCTTCGTGGGTCGCCGTGGTCATGCGCTTAGCCCTCATTGATCACATGTTGCTTAACGCCCCTGCCTATCGGCAGGAGCAGAGAAGATGGTGAGATCAATATGGGGATAAGCGAAGGGATTTCAAGAAGGTGTATGCGAAGAAGCGCCGGCGGCTGCGGTTTCAGACTTCCAGGCGCGGTAGTCGGCCAAGTGCATATCGACGCGGTTCAGTAACCAGCCCACGATCAAGACATCGTCGACCACGCCCAGCAGCACCAAGAAGTCGGGAATCAAATCGAACGGCATGACCAAATACGCCAGCGCCAATGCCATGGTGCCAAACGCAGACCAAGGAATCGGCCTGAAGTCGCCCTTCAGCACATCGCGAGTCATCGGCAAAAAGAGTGTTAGCGCGCGGGCAATACGCTTCACCGCCCAAACACGCGTTTTTAGTCGACGAAACAGTCCCCAAGCGGATAATCGTGCCATCGTATCGAATCCTCCAAGTGTCACGATTGTCAGAACACCATCTGTCCGTATAGTTCACTTGTCCGTATAGTTCACAATTGCGCCTTTTACCCCAACAGCGAGCAAGAGGGAGTGCCATGCCGGCTACGCCATTTCGTTCTACCCTTCGCACTCTGTGCGCAGCGGTCATCATCGGCTTGCCCACCGGTGCCTGGGCGGCGTCCGATGAGGCCATGCGCGATGCGCTGAACGCCGCTCGCCAGCAGCAGTGGCAACACATCGATGAGCGCGCCATCGAAGGGCACGTTCTCAGCGGCTACGTGGCGTATCACCGGTTACGTAACCAGTTGCCCAACGTGGCCGCCAGCCAAGTACTGCAATTCATCGATCAGCATGCGGACTCCCCCCTATCGGAGTGGATGCGCGGCCAGGCAATTGCCAATTATGGTCATGCGGGACGCTACGGCGATCTACTCACCGTCGCCAATGGCGAGCCCGCCGGAACGGCGCGCCAGTGTTACTACTACACCGCGCTACTCGACCGCGAGCCAGAGCGCTCACGCCAGGCGGGCTTGGCCCTGTGGCGGGTGGGCAGTTCGCAACCGGACGCCTGTGATCCACTGTTCGACCGTTTACGGGCCGATGGCACGATCGATGCGACGGCCATCTGGGAGCGTAAGATGCTGGCCTGGCAAGCGGGCGAAACACGGCTGAGCAACTATTTGGGTGGACTGCTTAGCAACCAGTGGCAAACGGCCCTCGACACAGTGGAGACGGTGAGCAACACTCCCAGCGCCATCACGAGCGCCCCCACCTGCCTAGGCCCAGAGTGCAGAGCCACGGCAGCGTTTTACCAGGCCGCCATGCAGCGCCTGACCCGGGACGACACGCCTGCTGCTTTCGCCGCCTGGCAACAGCTCTCGCCTCGCTTGAAACTGACGCCGTCAGAGCGCCAAGTCATCGATGAAGAGCTCGCGTTTTACGCCCTCGTGCGCGACGTACCTGGCACGCTGGCGTGGGTGGATAGCGTCTTGCCCTCGCTCGACAGCGAGCGTGTGTTGGAGCTACGGGTGCGGCGCGCCCTGGCGGACCGTCAGTGGACCGACGTCATGCACTGGATTGCTGAAATGCCCGAGAGCCAGCAAACGAGCAGCCGCTGGCAGTATTGGCTGGGCCGTGCCAACGAGCAGCTCGGCAATCGCGACGCAGCCGCAGCGCGTTATCAGCAAGCGGCCACTGATCGCAGTTTCTATGGCTTCGCCGCCGCCGATAAAATCGGTCAGCCGTATCGGCTCAACCACGAGCGCCATCACTTCGATGACACTACCCGGGAGCAGACGGCACGGCTACCGGTCGTGCAGCGGACCGAGGCATTGCTGCGAATCGGTGAAGAGGGACTGGCCAATAGCGAGTGGCTCTATGCCGTTCAACAGGGCACGCCCCAGCAAGCCCGCGCCCTGGCCGACTACGCCGCCCATCAGCAGTGGTACGCCCGCTTGGTGCAAACCACCATTGCAGGCGAGATGTGGGACACACTGGAGTGGCGCTTCCCCCCCGCCTATCGGGAGAGCTTCATGCAGTGGGGCCAGCAGACCGGTGTGGACCCCTACCTACTCATGGCCATTACGCGTCGTGAAAGCGCTTACAACCCGGTGGCGCTATCGCCTGCCGGAGCACGTGGCTTGATGCAATTGATGCCTGGCACGGCCACACAGGTGAGCCGCCAATTAGGGCTGAACGACCCTGGCCCATACGGCGTGCTGGAACCAGAACTCAACATTCGCCTAGGAAGCACCTATTTGCGCGACAAGCTCAACCGCTACCGGGGCAACCGTCTCGCCGCCACGGCAGCTTATAACGCAGGCCCTGGCCGAGTCGACCAGTGGCTGGGCACCCACAGCATGGAGTCGTTCGACCTTTTCGTGGAGAGCATTCCGTTTCGCGAAACACGCGATTACGTCCAGGCGGTGCTGAGCTATCGCGTCATTTTTGAGAGCTTAGCCAATGGCGGCAGCAGCGAAGGAGTGTCGCTACTCAACGAAACTGAGCAGGCCGTGCGCTACGACCGGGCCCTCGTACAGCGCTAACCTTTACCTACCCGTTTTGCTACCCCCCACAACGCCCGGTTATACCGGGCGTTGTTCTAGGGCGAGTCGCACGCCAAAAACCACCAACACCGCGCCGGTGGCCGCATTCAAGGTTTGCGCAAAGCGTGCGCTGGCCAGCCATTTACTCGCCCCACCGACCATGAGCACGACGCTGATTTGCCAAATATTGGCAATCACGAAGTGCACGCCTGCCAACCAAAGCGACTTGATCAGCGCAGGGTCACTGGGCGCGATGAACTGTGGCAAAAACGCCATGTAGAACACCACGGTTTTGGGGTTCAGCACATTCGACAGTAGCCCCTCTTTGATCGGTTGCCAGAGCGGTACCGACACCGCCTCATTCATTACGCCCTTCACCGGAAGCGGCGTTCCTCGGCGGGCTGCCAATAGGCTCGTGACCCCTAGCCAAATCAAATACGCCGCCCCTGCCAACTTCAGCATGTTGAACGCCCAGGCCGACTGCAACAAAATGAAGGAGATACCCAATGCCGAGACGGTGGCATGAACGAACAAACCACAGCAAATGGCCACGCTCGTCGCAATACCGTCGCGAATGCCGCCCCGTGCGGTATTACGAATCACTAAAAGCGTATCGACGCCGGGACTTATCGAGAGCAGCGTGATCGCCACCACGAAGGAAATGAACTGCGCGTCGATCAGGTTGAGTTCCATCATGAACTTGGCTCTCTGAGTGATAAAGAATCTTAACCACGTCACTGGACGTGCTGATTATTTGCTTCTAAAGTGGATTTGGCAGGTCGGCACTGAGTCGCCTGCTCAATCATTAAGCACGTTAAGGATATGAACGATGGCAACTGGCACTGTCAAGTGGTTCAACGACACCAAAGGTTACGGCTTCATCTCTCCCGATGACGGCGGTGACGATCTCTTTGCCCACTTCTCCGAAATTCAAGCTGAAGGTTTTAAGACCCTGCAAGATGGTCAGAAAGTCAGCTTCGAGGTGACTCAGGGTAAAAAAGGCCTTCAGGCTTCCAACATTCGCGTTGCGTAACTCGCACCGAATGGATAAAGGCCCGCCGATGCGGGCCTTTTTTATTGTTGAGATGTTAGTGCTTAGGACGATGTATCTCTCGTGACGTCCGTAGGACTTTCGGCCTCTTGTTCGTCGCTATCGCCCTCGTCAGAACGCTCTTCCAGGCGCTGATCGTCGCCGAGATCGCGATGTTGTCGCTCGTCCGTTTCCAGCGTCGCGCCATTCAGGGGTTCCTCGTTCTCCAGTGCCTGGAACTGCTCCTCTAAACGCTGCTGGGCTTCTTCGAACTGACGCTCGGTATCTTCGATGAGTGCATCCACATCCCGAGCTTCCAATTCACCTTCTAGTGAGGAGCTCTCGGGCAGGTTACTATCGCGCTCCCAGCTTGGCTCGATTGGATCGCTCTCCATGGGGGTCAGCTCAGGAGACTGCTGTTCGATTTCTTGGAACTGCTGCTCCAACTGGCGCTGCGCCTCTTCGAAACGACGTTCGGTCTCAGCGATCACGTCGTCTACGTCTGAACGGGTCGTTTCACCGGGCATCGCGCTGGCTTCGTCCAGAGCTTCATCAGGATCGGCGGCGAGGGTCTCTTCGTCTGCCTGTAAAGCCTCCGATGTCGATGCATTGACGTCGGACGGCGCGTCGTCTCCGTCATCGGCTTGTTCTGGTGCGTCAGACGCTGGTTGCGCTTCGCTTTCGTCGTCCGCCTGCGTGGGGGAAGGCGTTACGCTATCGCCACTCTCATCAGGCTCGCTGGCCGATGGCTCGCTGGTCTGCTCGGCAGCGTTCTCCTCAGGCAGGACGTTAGCCTCCTCTTGGCTATCGCCACAGGCGCTCAATAAAAGCGCCAAACTGGCCAATAGCGGCATCCATACACGGTACGTCATCGAGTGATGCTCCTTAACGAGTCAAATTCATTAGTGGCGGTCGTGGGCGGAGAGCAGCGTGCAGTCTTCTGGCAGCAGCACTTTCAACGCCAGGGGAACGACTTCCGCGCTAAATCGCTCGTAGCGCTTGGCTTCACCATCCAGCGTCAGCGGCCAGGGTTCATCATCGGGCTGAGTCGTGACGGTCAGTTGGCTAGCGGTAAAGTAGCGCACATAGCGCCCTTCTGCCGGAAACTGCTGAAGCTCGCCGAGCAGCGCTGGTAGTTCCGTCACCGAGTGAAAATCCTTCACCAGCAGCACGTCCAACCGACCATCATCGAGCTTGGCACGGGGAGCCAGGACCTGCCCACCCCCAGACTGCCGCCCGTTGCCCAGCGCCAGCAGCAACAGCGACGCTGCCTGCTCATGGTCGCTCCAGTGCAGCGTGCCGCGATAACTGCGATGTCGCCACGCCTTGAGCGCGCCCATCAACGAGTAGGCTCCGCCTCCCAACATGCGCTTCAACGTCTTGGGCGTGGACGACGTGATTTCCGCGCCGAAACCGCCGGTGGTCATGTTGACGTAATAGCACACCGACTGTTCACCACCAGCCTCTGCCGTCATGCGGATGACATCGATTGGCGCCGGTGATAACTCCAGGGCAGCCGTTAGCGCTTGATCCGGCTCCAAAGGCAGGCCCACCGATGTGGCAAAGTCATTAGCGCTGCCCAGCGGCACGACACCCAGGGCAGGACGATGGTCGTGGGGCAGGCGCATGAGGCCGTTGACCACTTCGTTGACTGTACCATCGCCACCGCAGGCGATGACGCGCGTTGCCCCCAAATCCGGGGCTTGCGCCGCAAACTCGGCGGCATCACCGCCCTCCCACGTCGCCCGCACGATAATGGGCGTCCCTGCTTTGCGCTGCGCCTCGACGGCGTCGCGTAGCGCCGGATTTCCGGCAGACTTACCGTTGATAATCAGTAAATAACACTGCTGTGAATCTGTCACCGGCGACGTCCCTCTCCATGGTTAATTCACTGGCTACACCTTATGCCAGCGCTTTTTCGACGACCTCGAACACATTGGACGATAGCGGCTCTCGTTTGATCCGTTCGAGTTCGGCCCGCATGAGCTGCTGGCGTGTTTCATCGAACCGCTGCCAACGGGTCAAGGGGGTAATCAACCGCGCCGCAATTTCAGGGTTGAGTCGGTTGAGTTCGATCACCGCATTCGCCAGTAGCGCATACCCTTTGCCATCCAGACGGTGGAAGTTGACCCGGTTTTGCGCAAAGGCGCCAATCAAAGCACGCACCTTGTTGGGGTTCTTCATAGAGAACGCGGGGTGTTGCATCAAGTACTCCACGCGCTCCAATACGTCGGGCTGCGGGCGCGATACCTGAATCGTGAACCACTGATCCATCACCAGCGGATCGTGGGCCCAGGTTTCCCCGAAGGCTTTCAAAGCTGGCGTCGACACGTCGTCACGATCACTGTGAACGAGCAGCGTCAGCGCGTGGCGCACATCGGTCATGTTGTGGTCAGCGGCAAACTGCGCTTCACACAGCGCTACGCTCTCTTCGTCTTCGATGGACATCAGATACGAGAGCGCCACGTTTTTGAGACTGCGCTGCGCGATTTGTTCAGGCGTCGGGGCGTAGGGGGCTTCACTACCGTTCGCTTTATAGACGGCAAGAAACTCATCGCGCAGCGCCAGCGCCAGGGATTGGCGCACGAACTCGCGGGCAGCGTGAATGGCATCTACGTCTACGATTGGCTGCTGTTCGGCGATATAGGCTTCCGAAGGCAGTGTCAGCATTTCGGCCAGTACCGCTTTATCGTCCATGCAAGAGGTCAAAAGCGTACGGAACGCGTCGACTACCCGGCCATCCATCACTTTTTCGACGCCGTTACGATGGGCCGCAATCAGATCATCCAATGCCAGCATCGCTAATCGTTGACCCGCATCCCAACGGTTAAAACCATCGCTATCGTGGGTCAACAGAAATGCCAAGTCTTCACGGGAGTACGGGTAGTGCAGCTTCACCGGTGCGGAAAAATCGCGCAGTAGCGACGGCACGGGCGCCTCGGCCACTTCCGTGAAGATGAAGGTCTGCTCATCGTCGGTCAGGTGAATGACCGCGTCTTTCCCGATCTTATTGCCGTCGAGCGTGAGCGTTAAGTCCTGACCGGATTTGGTGCCCACCAAGCCCATGCGTACCGGAATGTGCAGCGGCTGTTTGTCCGGCTGTCCGGGCGTGGCTGGCGTGCGCTGACGTAGCGTCAAATGGTACTCGGCATTGGCATAGTCGTACTCACCGTGGGCATCGATTTCCGGCGTGCCTGCCTGGGAGTACCAGCGCATGAACTGGCTTAAATCGATGTCCGATACCTCGGCCATGCAGCCCACGAAGTCTTCGATCGTCACGGCCTGCCCGTCAAAGCGCTCGAAATAGAGATCCGAGCCACGGCGGAAGGCCTCCCACCCCAGCAGGTTGCGGAGCATGCGCACCACTTCTGCCCCTTTTTCATAGATGGTCAGGGTGTAGAAGTTGGTGATTTCGATGTAGTGATCCGGACGAATCGGATGTGCCGTAGGCCCTGCGTCTTCGGCAAACTGGGCGGTGCGGAAAAACGACACGTCTTGGATACGTTTGACGGGCGCTGAATTGGTATCTGCAGAGAAACACTGATCGCGGAACACCGTGAAGCCCTCTTTTAGCGAGAGCTGGAACCAGTCGCGGCAGGTAACGCGATTCCCCGACCAGTTGTGGAAATACTCGTGGGCAACGATCCCCTCGACGTTTTGAAACGCCGCATCGGTGGCAGTCTTGGGATGCGTTAGCACAGCGGCAGAGTTGAAGATATTTAACCCTTTGTTCTCCATCGCGCCCATGTTGAAATCATTTACCGCCACGATCATGAACAGGTCCAGATCGTACTCACGGCCATACGTCTCTTCATCCCAGCGCATGGCTCGCTTGAGTGAGGCCATGGCATGGTCGGTTTTGTCGAGATTCTCTTCTTCTACCCAGAGCTGCAGCGTCACGTCGCGGCCACTCATGGTCGTGAAGTGGTCTTCGACTTTCTTCAAGTCGCCTGCCACCAGCGCAAACAGGTAGCAGGGCTTGGGATGCGGATCTTCCCAGGTCACGAAGTGCCGACCGCCCTCTAGCTGGCCCTGCGCGATGGGGTTGCCGTTGGCAAGCAGTACCGGCTCTTTGTGTGCATCACCGATGACCGTGACCTTGAACGTGGCCATGACATCGGGGCGATCCGGGTAATAGGTGATGCGGCGAAAACCCTCCGCTTCACACTGGGTGCAGTACATGCCGTTCGACTGGTAAAGCCCTTCCAGGGCCGTATTGCTGCTGGGCGATATCGCAACGTCGCTTTCTAGCGTAAAGGTCGCCGGTACGCGGGCAATCGTTAGCGACTCATCGGTGAGCTGGTAATTGGTGTCGCTCAATGCCTGCCCATCGATGGCAAGCGCGCGCAGCGATAGGTGCTCGCCATTGAGCACCAGCGGTGCAGAGGCGTCGGCGCTTGGGTGGCGCTGCATGGTCAGGCGTGCTTTCACACGGGTCTCGGTGGGGTCAAGATCAAACGTCAGCTCGGTATGGGTCACGTGGTAGGCGGGCGGCTGGTAGTCGCTTAAATAAACCGGCTGCGGATCAGACATAGTGCGAAACTCCTGTAAGCTTTTCAGTAATCGAGTAGCGCAAACGCTGCGCTACTCAGTGAACATTTCTTATGATCGTCAATCGCGGAAGTTGTCGAACTGCAGCGGCAAGTCGGGCCCCTCTTCACCGCGCAGCAGCGCCATAACGCTCTGCAGGTCATCGCGCTTTTTGCCCGTTACGCGCACTTTTTCACCCTGAATCTGAGCCTGCACCTTCAACTTGCTGGCTTTGATGCGCTTGACCACGTCTTTGGCTTCAGCTTGGTCGAGCCCCTGCTTCAACACCACCTCTTGACGCGCCTTGACGCCCGACAGCACAGCCTCTTTGACATCCATGCAACGCGCATCGATACCGCGAGCAATCAGGCGGTTACGCAATACGTCCAGCATTTGCTTGAGCTGAAAATCCACCTCGGCCTCGAGCTGTACTTTATCGCCTTCCAACGTGAAGCTGGCATCGACGCCTTTGAAGTCGAAGCGTGACTGCACTTCACGATTGGCTTGGTCCACCGCATTGGCGGCTTCGTGCTGGTCGAACTCTGACACAATATCAAATGAGGGCATGACAATGTTCCTGACAAGACATGACCCACCATTCTAGAGCAGCAAGCACCCAACCGGCCAATTCTCTTGGCAAAAGCTGCACATAAACTCTGCAAGGCCGCTGCAGAGCGCCTAAAAAGTTATACAAATACGTTTTAGGGCGATGTTAAATTGTGCATCTCTGGCGTAACCTGCTGACTTACCCCTGACGCCTTTCAACGAGGAGAGACAATGAGTGATCGCGATGCCCGCCATAAAGCGTCCATGGAAAAGCTCAAAGCAAGAGTGGACGAAAAAGTCGCCAACGCCACCGAACAGCGCGGTCTGCTGCTGATCAACACGGGGAACGGCAAAGGCAAAACCACCGCCGCGTGGGGCACTGTCACCCGCGCGCTGGGCTATGGATACAAAGTGGGCGTGGTGCAGTTCATCAAAGGGCTGTGGGAGTGTGGTGAGCGCAATCGGCTAGAAGACGATCCCCATTTGAGCGTCGCCATCATGGCAACCGGCTTTACCTGGGATACCCAAAACCGCGAAGCCGATACCGCAGCCTGCCAGGAGGTTTGGCAAGAGGCGCAACGAATGTTGGCAGATCCAGAGACCTATTTGGTGGTACTAGACGAGATTACCTACATGCTGAAATTTGGCTATCTCGACATCGCCACCGTCAAACAGGCGTTGCTGGATCGACCTCGGGAACAAACGGTCATCATCACTGGACGCAATGCCCACCGCGAACTGGTCGCCATGGCAGACACGGTGACCGACATGCAGGAGGTCCGCCACGCCTTCAACAACGGGCTTCAAGCTCGACGCGGCATCGATTTCTAGCCACGAAAAAGGGCGGCCAAGCCGCCCTTTGGATATCGCATGAAGGGATGACTTACCCTTCGAACGGGTTGCGCAGTACGATCGTTTCGACGCGGTCTGGGCCGGTCGAAATGATGTCGATGCTGGTACCCACCTGCTCTTCGAGGAAGCTGATATACGCACGGGCATTGGCGGGCAGGTCTTCCACCTTCTTCGCCCCCAGCGTGGACTCTTTCCAGCCCGGCAGGTCGTGATAGAGAGGCTCTACGGCTTCGTAGCCTTCTGAGTCCACCGGATTATCCAGCACGTCGCCATCTTTGCTGCGGTAGCCAACGCAGACACGGATGTTTTCCAAACCGTCTAGCACGTCCAGTTTGGTCAGGCAGATACCGGAGACAGAGTTGATTTGTACCGCATGACGTAGTGCAACTGCATCGAACCAGCCACAGCGACGCGGACGCCCCGTGGTCGCGCCAAACTCGTGCCCACGTTCGGCCAGATGACGTCCGTGGTCGTCAAACAGCTCGGTGGGGAACGGGCCAGAGCCAACACGGGTGGTATAGGCTTTGGTAATACCCAGCACGTAGTCCAGGTAGAGCGGACCGACACCAGAACCAGTCGCCGTACCACCCGCGGTGGTGTTCGAACTGGTCACATAGGGGTAGGTACCGTGATCGATATCCAGCAGCGAGCCTTGGGCACCTTCGAATAGAATGTTCTCGCCCGCTTTACGCAGATCGTGCACCATGCTCACCGTATCGCTGACCATGGGGCGCAGCTCTTCGGCCATCTGCATGGCGCTGTCCAGCACTTCCTGGAAATCGACCGCCTGCTCGCCGTGGTAATTCACCAGCACGAAGTTGTGGTAATCGAGCACTTCGCCCAGTTTGGACGCGAAACGCTCACGGTGGAGCATATCCCCCAACCGCAGACCACGACGTGCGACCTTGTCCTCGTACGCCGGGCCAATGCCGCGACCAGTGGTGCCGATCTTGGCCACGCCACGCGCCTTCTCACGGGCTTGGTCGAGACGCACGTGATAAGGCAAGATCAGCGGACACGCTGGCGAGAGACGCAGACGCTCACGTACGGGAACGCCCTTCGCTTCCAGCTCGCGAATCTCTTTGATCAGCGCTTCCGGTGACAGCACCACACCGTTACCAATCACGCAGGTTTTTCCCGGGCGCAATACACCCGAGGGGATCAGGTGAAGAACGGTTTTCTCACCGTCGATGACCAGCGTGTGACCCGCATTGTGACCGCCTTGGAAGCGCACGACGGCAGACGCGGATTCGGTGAGCAGGTCAACGATCTTGCCTTTGCCTTCATCGCCCCATTGGGTACCCAGGACTACGACATTCTTACCCATTATGCACTCGTCTCTTGTGTCAGGGCCGTTGTCTGCCAACGACCATCGATAAACTCAAGACGGCGGTCACAGCTGTGCTCCGCCGGCCCAGTACGCTGCCCAGGCAGCGCTTGAATTACGCGTTCACCCTGCTCACGCAGCGCCACAATGGCAGCGTTAAGCGACTCTTCTTCTTGGGCAGGCGCCCAAATTGCACCCCGGCTGGGTGACGCCAGCGCCAGCGATGCTAGTTGTTTCAGATCCATCGAGAAGCCGGTGGCTGGCCGCGCACGGCCAAACGCACGACCGGTATCATCATAGCGCCCGCCCTTGGCCAGCGCATGGCCGTAACCCGGCACGTAGGCCGCGAACATCATGCCCGTGTGATACTGATAACCACGCAGCTCCGCTAGATCAAAATAGAGCGAGACGTCGAAGCGTGCCAGGACGCCCTTATAAAGCGATTCGAGCTGATCTAGCGCAGCCGTGACAGGTGCAGGCGCCCCGGCAAAACGTTCGCGCGCTTCACTCAGCACGCTAGCATCACCGTGCAACTCGCCCAGTGCCATCAGCATATCCGCCAGCACGGGATCGCTGACACTGGCATTTACCTGCTCGGCCAGCTGCCCCGGTGATTTGAGCGCCAGCGCTTCGAACAGCGCGCGCTCTTGCTCGGCGTTGAGAGCCGCCGCTTCCACGAGACTGCGGTAAATACCGATATGACCCAGCGCCAAGTGGATCTCGTTGGCACCTGCTGCGTGGAGACTGGCCAGCGCCAAATGGATGATTTCACTGTCAGCTTCGAGCCCAGCATGACCAAACAGCTCTACCCCAACCTGCACGGGGCTTCGGCCACCCTGATGCTGATCGGCTTTTGCACGCAGCACGTTGGTGCAGTAACACAGACGCACGGGGCCTTGGCGTTTGAGGGAGTGAGCGTCCATACGTGCGACTTGGGGCGTCACATCGGCAGATGCGCCCATCATGCGGCCCGTCAGTTGGTCGGTCAGCTTGAACGTTTGAAGGTCGAGGTCCGTGCCGGTACCTGTCAGCAAGGAGTCCAGAAACTCCACCGGCGGCGGCATTACCTGGTCGTAGCCCCAGCAATGGTAAAGATCGAGCAGCGCACGGCGCAGCTCTTCCATGCGGCTTGCCTGAGGCGGCAGCACCTCATCCATGCCGTCGGGCAATAGCCAGCGGTCAGCGATGGTCATGTGAACAATCCTGCGAGACGATGAAGGCCCTTTCTAACGACACCACCCACCGCCTTACCGGGCGCTGTGTGGAACGTTCACGAAACGAGGGCCACAAAAAAACCGGGCGACGCCCGGTAGATAAAGTCTATCACGTTTATGCGCGAGGTGAACCCCGCCAAGCGCAGTGCTTGACGGGGTTGGCGCATTACTCGGCGCTGTCGGGAACGGCGCTGCGTAGATAGCGGAAGAAGTCGCTATCCGGCTCGAGCACCAGCAGGTTACCGTCGCCAGCGAAGCTTTCGCGGTAGGCGTTCAAGCTGCGCCAGAAGGCGAAGAACTCCTGATCCTGGCTATAAGCTTCCGAGAAGATCGCAGCCGCTTCGGCATCGCCTTCACCGCGCAGGGTTTCGGCACGCTCGTTCGCTTGGGCCAGCAGTACCTGACGGCGGCGATCGGCATTCGCCCGAATCCGCTCGGCCTCTTCCTGACCCTGAGCACGCCACTCACGGGCTTCACGCTCACGCTCTGAGCGCATACGCTCGAAGACTGCTGCCGATACGTCTTCGGGCAGGTCGATACGCTTGATACGAATATCGCGAATCGCCACGCCCAGCTCTTCACGCATCAGCTGGTCCAGCTCTTCGGTGGGTCCGGTCATCAAGTCATCACGGCGCTCGGCGATGATTTCCTGAAGGTTCAGACGACCGAATTCGTTACGCAGACTCTCATCCACTCGCGGCTGAATCAGGCGAATCGCCATCATTTCATCGCCAGCGGTGGCCTCGTAGTAGCGAGTCGGGTTGACGACCTGCCACTTGACGTAAGAGTCGACGATGACCGCCTTTTGCTCAAGGGTCAAATAACGGCTGGTATCCGTATCCAGCGTCAGAAGGCGAACGTCGAATTTGCGAATGGTCTGCGCAATCGGAATTTTCGCATGCAGGCCGGGCTGAATATTCTCTTCGATGACCTCACCAAAGCGCAGTTTCACCGCGCGCTCGGTTTCATCCACGACATACAGACTGTTACTCGCCAGCCACGCCACGGCGGCCAAACCACCTACGATAAGCAGGGATCGATTATTAATCATTTAGCGGCCCTCCCTGCGAATGGGGTTATTGCTCGATGACGACGATGAGGAAGCGTTGCTTTGGCTACCGCGCAGCGACTCCAGCACGCGCGGGTCGATCGCATCGCTGTTGCTGTCGCTACCGTCATCGCTCGTTGAGCGGCTGTCATTACCGCTGTTACCGCGCATCTGATCGAGCGGCAAATACATTAACGGCGCATTTTCACTCACGTCCAAAAGGACTTTTGGCGTTCCACCGAAGACTTCTTCGATGGCATCCAGGTACATACGCTCACGCATGATCTCAGGCGCGTTGCGATACTCGGTCAGCAGCGCGTTGAAGCGGTTGGCTTGACCCTGCGCTTCTGCCACGACCGACTCACGATACCCCTGCCCCTGCTCGACGATACGCTGCGCCTGACCCTGTGCGGCGGGGATGATCGCGTTGGCATACGCCATACCTTCGTTGATCGTCCGCTGACGATCTTCGCGGGCACGAATAACGTCATCGAAAGCATCGATGACGGGCGCAGGCGCCGACGTGGATTCGATGTTAATGGTTTGTAGACGAATACCGGCGCCGTAGGCATCCAGATACGTTTGCAGACGGCTCGCGACGGAGCTACCGAGTATCTCACGACCAGAGGTCAAGATATCGATCATGTCCGTACCACCAACCACGTGACGCAGCGCCGAGTCCAGGGCATTCTCGATGGAGAGCGCTGGATCACGAACGTTCAGCACGAAATCACGCGGATTGGCGACCTGGTACTGGGCAGAAATTTCCACTTCGACGATGTTTTCGTCACGCGTCAGCATGGACTGAGTCTGAGAAACAGAGCGTACGCGCGTCACGTTGACCATGCGCACGTCATCGATGAGCGGCGGATTCCACTGAAGGCCCGGCTCGACGATGCCCTGGTACTCGCCAAAACGCAGCACGACGCCACGCTCCGACTGGTCCACGAGGTAGAAGCCCGAGGCTCCCCAGATGGCTAGCGCCACGATGAGCAGAAGACCGGGCAGTGCAAAAGAGTTACGCGGCTTGCCGCCGCCACTCTTGCCGCTGCCACCGCCGCCGCTCTTCTTGCCGCTGCCACCCAGCATGCCGTTGAGCTTGTCTTGGAACTTTTTCAGCGCCTCATCCAAGTCAGGTGGCCCCTGGTTGTTGCCACCATTATTGCCGCCGTTGTTTCCACCATCATTGTTCCCACCGCGATCACCGCCGTTACCACGTCGGCCGCCACCGCTCCAGGGGTCGTGCTGGTTGCCACCACCGGGCTCATTCCAGGCCATACTTCGTCTCCACTAAGGTGTTCACCTGCACTTTGCCTTGATACTGAATGCAAGGCCGGGTGCTTTTGATATTGTTGCTATATCAATCTTGTACCATACCTTTACAGCCAATGACTACGGGTAGGTACTCGATGGGCTACCATTCGTCAGATTCGCGTAATGCTTCTGGTAAATAGGTATTGGCACGCTCACCCAGCTGAGCCATCAGCTGATTGAAGTCGCGCCTTGGCAAGCGCACATCCAATACGGAGCGCCCCTGCTCGTCGAAGCTCTCTTCGCGCACGGCATTGAGCTCGTGCAGACCGGCACGCAGCTTTCCCTGCTCTGGGGAAAGAGTAAGCGAAAAACCAATCACGTCGTTGGCGAGTCGCTCGGTGAGGGCTTCATGGAGCAGTTCTAGCCCCTGGCCCTGCTGAGCAGACAGCCAAACCACGTCGGGAACACCGTGGCCGTCGCGCTCGATACGCGGTGCGCTGTCCAGCTTGTCGATCTTGTTCATTACTTTGAGCACCGGCACGTTATCCGCCCCGATCTCTTTCAGCACGTTATCGACCTGCTCGACGTTGAGTTCGCGATCAGGGTCGGCAGCGTCGATCACATGCACGAGCAGCGTGGCTTCTGCCGCCTCTTGCAGCGTTGCCTGGAAAGCCTCGACCAGCTTGTGCGGCAAGTGACGAATGAAGCCGACGGTATCGGCCATGACGACCGGCCCTACGTCTTCGATTTCCAAACGTCGCAGCGTCGGGTCCAGGGTAGCAAAGAGCTGGTCCGCTGCATAAACTTCGGCACTGGTCAGCGCATTGAACAGGGTCGACTTGCCCGCGTTGGTATAGCCCACCAGCGATACGCTGTGGATTTCTGCACGGGCGCGGGCGCGCCGGTTCTGCTCCCGCTGGCTGCGCACTTTATCTAAGCGCTTATGAATCGACTTAATACGACCGCGTAGTAAACGACGGTCGGTTTCTAGCTGTGTTTCACCGGGACCGCGTAAGCCGATCCCGCCTTTTTGTCGCTCAAGGTGTGTCCAACCGCGAATGAGGCGCGTAGACATATACTCAAGCTGGGCAAGCTCTACTTGCAGCTTACCTTCGTGCGTTCGTGCCCGCTGCGCAAAAATATCGAGTATCAGACCCGTACGGTCCAATACGCGGCACTTGAGTTCTTGCTCAAGGTTGCGCTGCTGGGAGGGACTCAAACTGTGGTTGAAGATGACCAGTTCAGCGTGATGAGCTGCGAGCATTGCCCGCAGCTCCTCCAGCTTTCCTGACCCGATGAAGGTGCGGGAATCAGGGCGCTGTCGGCTGGCTGTGAGCAATGTCGCGGGCTCTGCGCCAGCAGAGCGCACGAGCTCCAAGAACTCACCCGGGTCTTCACGTGCCTGCTCATCATAGAAATCTACGTGAACAAGTACTGCCGTTTCACCGGCGTCTGGGCGTTCAAAAAACAATCAATACCTCATGGACTCTCTTGCTATCCAGCGGTGTTAGATTTCAGCATCGGGTGCTGAAGGGTCTTGTGCCGGCAAACGCACGTTGCGCGAAGGCACCACCGTGGAAATAGCGTGTTTATAAACCATCTGACTGACGGTATTGCGCAACAAGATGACAAACTGGTCAAACGATTCAATCTGGCCCTGCAGCTTAATGCCGTTTACCAGGAAAATAGAGACCGGAATGCGCTCCTTGCGCAAAATGTTCAGGTACGGGTCTTGAAGGGACTGCCCTTTGGACATGTTGCTCTCCCTAAAACTGTCGTTGGGGTTGGTTATCAAATGGCGTGCCCTACTGGTGCTACGCCGCAATCTTGTTGCCCGAAAGGCCTAGTGTGTCAAACGCGCTAGCCGGCCACTCGAAAACACTTGCTTACGAAATCACTATCTTACGCTAAGCACCGCTTTCACGCACGAATTTCAGAAGCTTATCCAGTGCGTCAGGCTGCTGCGAGTCGATCCATGTCAACGACGGCCAACTTCTCAGCCAGGTCAGCTGACGCTTGGCAAGCTGACGGGTGGCAATGACACCTCGCGACACGAGTTCGTCTCGATCATAAGCGCCGTTCAGATACTCCCATACTTGACGGTAGCCAACGCTCTTCATGGATGGCAAGTCAATATGTAGATCATCACGCTTTTTGAGGGCGGCGACCTCATCTATCAAGCCCTCTGCCAGCATGGATTCAAAACGCAGGGCAATGCGCTGGTGCAGCACCTTACGATCCTGCGGTGCTAGCGCTACTGACAGCACCCGCCATGGAAAGGTTTCCGGTCGCTGCTCCGCCCACAGCTCACTCATGGGGCGACCGCTGGCGTAAAACACTTCCAGCGCACGCATCAGCCGCTGAGGGTCATTCGGATGGATGCGCGCCGCAGAGGGCGGGTCGACCTCTGCAAGGGTGCGATGCAGCCCAATCAAGCCCTCCTGCTGCCGCTGGTTCTCCAGACGCTCACGGATGGCGGCGTCCGCTGCAGGCAAATTGGCCACTCCTTCCACCAAGCGCTTGTAGTAAAGCATCGTGCCGCCCACCAGCAGCGGCACTTGCCCCGCCGCGCTGATTTGACGCATCTCCCGCAGGGCATCTTCGCGAAAGTCGGCCGCTGAGTAGGGGTCGGCGGGATCGCGAATATCGATCAAACGGTGGGGTGCCCGCGCCAGCTCGGCCGCACTGGGCTTGGCGCTGCCCACGTCCATGCCTTGATACACCATCGCGGAATCCACGCTGATCAGCTCATGGCCTAGCCGTTCGTGAAGCGCTATCGCGGCATCGGTTTTCCCAGCGGCCGTAGGCCCCATCAAAAATATCGCCCAGGGGCGTGTATCAGCCATCTGCTAGCCGCACTCCGTTGGTTGTCTTCATCGTCACTGGCCGCGCAGAAATAGACGGTCGAGCGCTTTCATGCTCATTTGCGTCCAAGTGGGACGGCCATGATTACACTGGTCGCTACGCTCGGTGCGCTCCATATCTCGCAGCAGTGCATTCATCTCATCCAGCGTTAAGCGTCGATTGGCCCGCACACTACCATGGCATGCCATGGTAGACAGCAGCTCATGAATGCGCGCCTCGACTTGATGCGTACGGCCGTAGCGGGACAACTCTTCGAGCATTTCACGCACCAGCGCTTCGGGGTCGGCTTGGGCCAGCAGCGCAGGCAGCTGGCGAACCAGCAGCGTCTCGGGGCCCGCCACATCCAATTCGACCCCCAGCTGGGCAATGGCGTCACGCTCGCTCTCTGCCGTGGCGACTTCGCTACGACTGGCTGCCAGCGAGACGGGCACTAGCAAGGGTTGCGTATCGATTCCTTTTGCTGCCGCCAGCTGGTTTTTCATACGCTCGTAAACGATTCGCTCATGGGCGGCGTGCATATCCACCAGCACGAGCCCCTGGGCGTTCTGCGCCAAAATGTATACGCCATGGAGCTGGCCTAGCGCAAACCCCAGCGGCGGTGCTGACGTGGCGTCATGATCCGGCATGGTCAGGGGGGCTTCGCGTACTTCCGAGGCGACGGGACGTGAGCTTGGCGGGCTTGGTTGCGGCGTTAGCAGCGTCTCTTCGTGATCGGGATGCAGCGCCTGATACCCCTGCATGAAGCGGCGCACCCGCTCAGCGCCGGGGTGCCGCTCGGGCGCTTCCGACAAGGCCATACCCTGCTGCTGCCAGCGGGAAGCCTCTGGCGCAGTTGCCACGCTGGAAACGGATTCGCCCTCGCCCGTCGGAGCAGCCTCCTCGTTGGGCTCGTCCTCCTCGGTAGGCTTGGAGGCCGCCAAACAGTGGTGCAAACTGGAGTACAGGAAGTCATGCACCATGCGCCCATCACGGAAGCGCACTTCATGTTTAGTGGGGTGAACGTTGACATCCACCACGTCTGGATCGAGCTCCAGATAAAGCACGAACACCGGATGGCGCCCGTTGTAGAGCACGTCGCGATACGCCTGACGTACCGCATGCGCAACGAGGCGATCACGCACCACGCGGCCATTGACGAAGAAATACTGCTGGTCTGCTTGAGAGCGGGAGTGGGTCGGCAGCCCTACCCAGCCGCTCAGACGCAAGCCGCCTGCCTCACGTTCGATATAGCGGGCGTGTTCGATAAAATTCTTGCCCAACAGCGACGCAATCCGTCGCTCACGGGAGGCGGGCGAATTGCCCTGAGGCAGCTGATGCACCACCTTCTGGTTGTGCTTCAATACCCAGGCAATGTCATAACGCGACAGCGCCTGACGACGAAAAGCCTCTTCTACATGAGCAAATTCGGTCTTTTCGGTGCGTAAGAACTTACGCCGCGCGGGCGTATTGAAGAACAAGTCGCGCACCGAGACACTAGTGCCACGTGGGTGCGGCGCGGGCGTTACCCGCGCTTCCATACCTCGCCCCTCGGCCACGACGCGCCACCCCTGACGGGGGTCTTCCTCCGCGTTGGACACCAGCTCCAAACGCGATACGGAGCTGATCGAGGCCAACGCTTCGCCGCGAAAGCCCAGCGAACTGACCCCCTCCAGGTCCTCGAGACTGCTGATCTTACTGGTGGCATGACGTGCCAGCGCTAACGGGAGATCCTCCTCGCCGATGCCAATACCATCATCACGTACTTTGATCAGCCGAGCACCGCCCTGCTCGATCTCCACTTCGATACGCTGACTGCCCGCATCGATGGCGTTCTCGATCAGCTCTTTCGTGACTGACGAGGGGCGCTCGACCACCTCACCCGCCGCAATCTGGTTAGCTAGGCGGGGGTCGAGCACATGGATACGGCCAGACAGCGAGTTCAATTCAGTCAACCAACACCTCAGAAGCTCATCATCTAAGCGGTCTATTAAAAAACGCGCGTCAAAAACTAGGAACTAGGAATACGCAGCACTTGGCCCACCCGGATCACGTCACCATTCAAATCGTTGGCCTGCTTCAACTGATTCACTGGAACACCGTGGCGAACGGCAATCGACGAGAGCGTATCCCCCGATTGGATGCGATATTCGTCGCCAGTGGGGCTACGCTGGTGATCACGCTGCCACGCCAATAGGCTCGCGGGCGGGGGGTTACGCTGAAAATGATCGCGCAACCCGCTGAAAATGGCCGTCGATAGGCCCTGCTGATGCACCGGGTCACGCAGGCGGCGCTCTTCGTCCGGGTTGGAGATAAACCCCACCTCAATCAGCAGCGACGGAATATCAGGCGATTTCAGTACCATGAAGCCCGCCTGCTCGACCCGCGACTTATGCAGCCGATTCACTCGACCAAGCTGCTCGAGCACCTGCCCGCCGATCGACAGCGAGTCGTTGAGCGTGGCGGTCATGGTGAGGTCCAACAGCACGCCGCGCAGCACTTGGTCTTTATCACGCAGCGATAGACTGCCATCGACCCCACCGATCAAATCCGAGCGATTCTCGCTATCTGCGAGCCACTGCGCCGTTTCTGACGTCGCCCCACGCTGGGAAAGGGCATACACGGAGCTGCCCTGCGGGCGTGGGCTGGTGAAGGCATCGGCGTGAATCGAGACAAAGAAGTCGGCCTTCTGCTCTCGGGCCAGCTGTGTGCGCTGACGCAGACCCAAGTAGTAGTCGCCATCGCGGATCAGCACGGCTTTAAACCCCCGGGTACGATTGACATCGGAGGCAAGCCGTCTGGCGATCTCCAACACGACGTCCTTTTCGCGGGTGCCTGCAGGCCCAATGGCGCCTGGGTCTTCGCCACCGTGACCGGCATCGATGGCGATGATGATATCCCGCTGCGGATGCGGCTGGGCAGGCTGCACTTCGGTGGGCGGCTGGTCTGGCGCGGCGGGGGGCACCGCAGCGTCGGCTCCAGGCAGCTGAGCCTGAGCCGAGCGCTGCGCCAGCATTTCCTGATCACGAATCATCGCTTCGATGGGGTCGATGGGATTTTCCACCGCGCTTTCGCCGGGGTACTCCAGATCGACCACCAGACGATGGCCATACTGATCGTTGGGCGGCAACGTAAAGTGGCGCGGCTCGATCTCGCGGTTCAGCTCCAGCACCACGCGCAGTCCGTTGCCGTCACGCACGCCCGTGCGCACGGCAGCAATCGCACTTCCCTCCAGCGGTAGGGTCGAGACGTCGGTATTGAGCTGGCTGTCGTCCAGATCGATCACCAGGCGCGACGGATTCTCCAACGAGAACACATTGGCCTGAGTAGCCGCTGTCAGGTCGAAGACCAAACGCGCGTGATCCGGAGCAGCCCAGAGCCGCATACTGTCGACGTTGGCGGCCTGCAGGCCAGAGACACCGGTCAACAGCATGGCGCAACCAAACGCGCACTGGCCAAGGAGACGACGGAGGGGTTGTTTCATTTCCATTGAATGACACCACCCTCCTGCGGGTGACCGTTGGTTTGCGCGTTCAGTTGCCCCAAAACATGCTGACCGAGCGCACTCTCGGCCGTCAACAGCGCCATTCGCCCTGGATCCGCAACGCGGAGCTGGATACGCACATCCGGCGCAGGCAGCCAGCCGTCGCCTCTACTGGGCCACTCGATGAGGCAAAGAGCATCGTCGGCTAGTACATCGCGCCCGCCCATGAATTCCAGCTCTTCCGGGTCTGCCAAACGGTATAAATCCAGATGATAGAGGCGCTGATCACCCAGTTCATAAGGCTCCACCAGGGTATAGGTCGGACTTTTCACGGCGCCTTGATAACCGTACGCCCTCAAAATGCCGCGCGTCAGGGTGGTCTTGCCCGCCCCCAAATCGCCCTCTAAATATACGCGCCCGCGACCGGTTAGCGCTTTGCCCAGCGCCTCGCCGAAGGCAACGTGGGCCTCTTCATCATTCAATTGCACCTGCATGTTGGCCGCCTTCACGGGTTAATGAGCACTCGTGCATAGGATGCCAGATCACTTGCTAACAGGCCACGTTCTCCACCGGCTTTAGCCGCCTCATCACCTGCCAGCGCATGTAGCATGACGCCCAACCAAGCGCTCTGCTCGAGACTGCCAGCTTGAGCCACCAAAGCGCCCAGCATACCGCTTAGTACGTCGCCCATGCCGCCACTGGCCATGCCCGGATTACCATAGGGACACACGACCAGCCCACTGGGTCCCGCCACCAAGCTGCCTGCACCTTTTAATATCACGACGCCTCCCCGGGCACGCTGTAGTGCGCGGGCGGCCGACGGACGATCCGACTGAACATCGGCCACGGAACAGCCTAGCAATCTGGCTGCCTCGCCAGGATGGGGGGTCAATATCCAGTCGTCGCGACGCAGCGTCGGCCAGCGGCTGGCCAGCAGATTGAGCGCATCGGCGTCCACCACTAGCGGCGTGTCTGCCTGTAGTGCACTTTGTAGCACCGCCTGCCCCCACGCTTCTTGCCCAAGTCCTGGCCCCACCACGAGCACGTCTGCGGTAGAAGGCAGTTCGGCCGCGTCGGCTCCGCTACGCACCGCGCGCGCCATGACTTCCGGGCAACGCACGAGGCTTGCGGTAACGTGTTCTTGAGCAGTGGCGAGGGTGACCTTGCCCGCTCCTAGTCGCGCAGCCGCTTGCGAGGCCAACAGCGCCGCCCCACCAAAGCCAGGCGCGCCTCCCATCACCAAGACGTGCCCCAAGCTTCCCTTGTGGCTAGTACGCGAACGGGGCGGAAAGGCCTCTCCCAGCAGCGTCTCATCCAGGCGCCATGCAGTGGGTGGAATATCGAAGAACGCCTGCGCCTTGACGCCCAACGGGCGAAAATCGATCTCACCGGTGTAGGCCGGTGCTTCCCCAGTGTGCAGGCCAATTTTGTCACCAATGAACGTGACCGTGCAGGCGGCTTCGACCGCCGTGCCTAGCCTCGCCCCGGTATCTGCCGAAATCCCCGACGGAATATCCAGCGCCAGCACGGGCTGAGACGCCGCATTCATGGCGTGGATGGCCTGCTTAGCGCGGCCCTCGACGTCGCCTGACAGCCCGGTGCCTAGCAGGGCATCGACGATGACCTCACCGGCGAGCGTCGTACTGGGCTGCCACTCCTCAAACCCGACCCCCGCTGCCGTTGCCAGTTCGGCAGCCCGGGCAACGTCGCCGGTCAGCGCGTCCAGTGGTGTCAGGGAAAGTCGCTGCACTTTGAGCCCCGACTGCATGGCCAGCGCCGCCAGCACATGACCGTCGCCGCCATTGTTGCCGCTGCCGCACACGACGGCCACGCTGCGCGCTTGAGGCCAGCGCGAGCGAAAGCTGTGCCAGGCGCTGGAGGCCGCCCGCTGCATCAAGGCAAAGCTTTCGATACCACCGGCAATGGTGCGCCGATCCAGCTCGCGCACTTGCGATGCCTTATAGAGAGGACGTAGCGAAGAGGTACTCAACGTAGACACGGTGTCTCCTTGATAGGGTGCTAAATCAACGCTCAGGTGCCGCCCGATCACGCAACGGCGTGCTCGACATGTCGTGCCAGCGGCTAATGCGTTAGCATAGCGCGCTTAACGCCTCACCGTTGACTGACCATGCCAAGTTCCACCACTTTTTCACCGTCTCACGAACCCATCTCCCGCGAGTCTCTGCATCAGCTTGCCGAGCAGATCAAGCAGTGGGGTCGCGAGCTGGGCTTTCAGCAGGTCGGCATCACCGATACGGATTTAGCGGCTCATGAGGCCCATCTGAACCGCTGGCTGGATAAAGGCTACCACGGCGAGATGGGCTTTATGGCGAAGCACGGCACCAAACGCACGCGACCTGACGAACTAGAACCCGGCACTCGCCGGGTCATCAGCGTGCGCATGGATTATCTGCCCGCCGAAGTAGAGAGTGCCAAGGTGCTGGGCCAACCCAGCCGTGCCTACGTCTCCCGCTACGCGCTGGGCCGGGACTATCATAAGCTGATGCGCAAACGCTTGGCACAGTTGGCAAAGCACATCGAGCAAGCAGTAGGAAAATTTGGTTTCCGCGCCTTCGTCGACTCCGCCCCGGTAATGGAGCGTGCGCTTGCCCAAAAGGCAGGCTTAGGATGGTTCGGTAAAAACGCTATGCTGTTAAACCCCAAAGCGGGCTCGCTGTTCTTTCTGGGAGAGCTGTATACCGACCTCCCGCTGCCCGTCGATGCACCTTTCGAACAGGAGCATTGCGGTAGCTGTAGCGCCTGTCGCACCGCTTGTCCCACCGGGGCCATCGTCGACGACAAGGTCGTCGATTCGCGCAAGTGCATCTCCTATCTCACCATCGAGCTGCACGGCGCGATTCCCGTAGAGTACCGTCGCGCCATGGGCAATCGCGTGTATGGCTGCGACGATTGTCAGCTCGTTTGCCCGTTCACACGCTTCACAAAAATCACCCAAGAAGAGGACTTCTCCCCGCGCCACGACCTTGACCGCGCATCGCTCATTGCGCTGTTTAGCTGGGGCGAAGAGGAGTTTTTGAACAAAACCGCAGGCAGCCCCATTCGCCGCATTGGCTATGAGCGCTGGCTGCGTAACCTTGCCGTTGGGCTGGGCAATGCCCCGTGGAGCGATGACGTCGAGGCAGCGTTGTGGGCACGCCGAGCTTACCCTAGCGCCCTGGTGCGAGAGCACGTCACCTGGGCGCTCGACGAGCAGCGCCACAAGCGCGATGCGCGCATCGCAACGCGGGCGTGAGGGCTACTCTTCTTCGTCGCTCCCTTCTTCGATACGCAAAAACGTGCGGCGGTAGTGGGCAAGCTCCGCGATCGACTCTTTGATGTCATCCATCGCCAAGTGGGCGTTTTGTTTCTTAAAGCCCACCAGTGCACCGGGATTCCAGCGTTTTGCCAGCTCTTTCACCGTGGACACATCCAAATTGCGGTAGTGGAAAAACGCCCACAAGTCGGGCATTTCCCGTTCCAAGAAGCGGCGGTCTTGATGAATACTGTTGCCGCACATGGGCGAAGAGCCCGCCACCACGTACTGGCGTAAAAAGTCGAGGGTTTGGCGCTCGGCTTCTTGCGTCTCGATGGTGCTTGCCTTCACCCGCGCCACTAGACCAGATTCACCGTGGGTTTTCTGGTTCCAATCGTCCATTCCGGCCAAGAGGCTATCGGGCTGTTTGACGGCAATCACGGGGCCCTCTGCCACGATATTCAACTGCGCGTCGGTGATGAGTGTCGCCACCTCGATAATGCGCTCTTTGTCCGGTTCAAGACCGGTCATTTCCAAATCAATCCACACCAATAGGTCGCTACGCGGTGCGCCGTTTTGCTCGCTCATTGCATTCATTCCTTGGTCAGGGTCGCCCTTGTATCGGCGCATCAAACAAAAGTGTCGCTTATATTGCGCTAACCCGCACCCCACACAGGACAGTGGACCGTCCAGGTGGGTACAATGCCCTCTATTGTAACGATCATCAGGTGGTCATGAGCAAACGTAAATTAAGCCGTCAGCAGCAGTGGCGAGTCGAGAAGATACAAGCCGAACGCGCCCAGCGTGCCGAAAAACGTGATGCCAAAGATGCCGAAAAGCTCTCTGCTGGCGAATACGGCCCCGAACAGCCAGGGCGAGTGATGGCCCACTTCGGTCGCACCCTAGAGGTGCGCGACGCCGACGGCACGCCCGTGCGCTGCCATCTACGCGCCAATCTGGAGGGCTTGGTGACCGGCGACCGCGTGATTTGGCGGGCGGGCCAGGATGGCTCGGGCGTGGTCGTGGCCCGTGAAGAGCGCGACAGCATTTTAAAGCGCCCCGACCCGCGCGGCCAGCTCAAGCCGGTAGCCGCCAATATCGACCAGCTGCTGATTGTATTCGCCGTCGAGCCTGCGCCTCATCCCAACCTGATCGACCGCTACCTCGTCGCCGCTGAAGCCACCGGCATCACGCCGGTACTGGTGCTCAACAAGACGGATCTGCTACCTGACGATGGAGGCGAGCTAGGGCAGTTACTAGAGCGCTATCGCGCGTTGGGCTACCCGGTGGTGCGCACCACCACCGCCAACCCCGAGGGGTTGAACGCCCTGCGCCTGCAGCTCGAGGGGCGCACGTCTGTCTTCGTCGGCCAGAGTGGCGTGGGAAAATCATCGCTCATAGATCTGCTGCTGCCCGACGAAACCCTGCGTATTGGCGCGCTATCGGAAGATTCGCGTAAAGGCACGCACACGACGACTACGGCACGTCTCTATGCCATGCGCAGCGACGAAGTCAGCAATGGCGAACTGATCGACTCGCCCGGCATACGTGAGTTTGGCCTGATCCATCTGGACGAGCAGGAAGTGACCGACGGCTTTATCGAGTTCCACCCCTATTTGGGCCTTTGCCGCTTCCGGGACTGCCGCCACCGCAATGAGCCGGGCTGCGCTTTACTGGACGCCGTCGAGGCAGGCAAGATTCATCCAGAGCGTTTTGCCAGCTATCGACGTATTCTCGATAGCTTGAATCCCCAGTGACAAACCCGCAATGATCGGAGTGACATCGCCGTTACCTCGTTGCGGTTGTCTTATTATCAAGGATAGGGAGCCGGATATGAGCACCGCCAGCCACTCATCAGAACACAATCTATTGCCACTCATCGTCGAGCCGGAACAGCTGCAAGAGCACTTGCAGGCACCTGAACTGCTGATTATCGATGTGCCCGCCAATGGTGACAGCTACCGTCAGGGCCACGTTCCTGGCGCCATTTATCTGGATTTTCGCTACTTGATGCGCGGCGAAGGCCCGGTGCCTAATGACGTACCGTCGGTAGAGTTTCTGTCTCGATTATTCAGCGCGCTGGGCTTGACCCGTGACACACACGTGGTGGCCTACGACGACGAAGGCGGCGGCTGGGCAGCTCGCCTGCTCTGGACGCTGGAGCTGATCGGCCACACCCGCTACTCCTATCTGAATGGCGGCATTCACGCTTGGCGCGACGCCGGTCTGGAAGAGAGCACCGAACTCACCGCGCCAACCCCCAGCGAATACCACGCCGAGATTCTTAACCCCAGTGCCGCCATCACGTGTGATGAGATCAAAGAGAAGCTCGGCAACAAACAGTTTGCCATCTGGGACGCTCGCTCCAAAGCGGAGTACGACGGCGAACGCGGCAACAATAAACACCTGGGGCACATCCCCGGTGCGGTGAACATGGATTGGCTAGACGCCATGGATCGCAGCCGGGCGCTGAGAATCCGCGACTACGCCGAGCTCATGACCGAACTCAATGCCCTAGGGCTCACTCCCGACATGGAAATTGCCACCCACTGCCAAAGCCACCACCGCAGCAGCTTTACCTGGTTGGTAGGCAAAGCGCTAGGCTTCACTATGCGCGGCTATGCGGGTTCCTGGGGTGAGTGGGGCAACCGCGACGATACACCCATCGAGAAATGAAGATATTACCGTGACCCTTTCCCAAAAAGCCTTTTCGCTGCTCCAATACCCACTGCCTCAGCACGCGCTGTCGCGCCTAACAGGTAAGTTCGCCCAGTGCGATAATCCCTGGGTGAAAAACACCCTCATCAAGGCATTCATCAAGCGCTTCAACGTGGACATGAGCCAGGCGCTAGAGCCAGACCCGACGGCCTATCCCACGTTCAACGACTTCTTTACTCGGGCGCTAAAAGCCGATGCGCGCCCACTGGGCGAAGGAGTGTTGAGCCCTGCCGATGGCACGCTCTCACAGTTTGGCCGCCTCACTACGGCGGGCACACTGGTACAGGCCAAGGGACATACGTTTTCCGCTCAAACGCTGTTAGGCGGCGACAAAGCGTTAGCCGACGAGTTTTTGAACGGCAGCTTCGCGACGGTTTATCTCTCGCCAAGGGATTACCACCGTGTGCATATGCCGGTGACCGGTACGCTGAGAGAGATGATCTACGTGCCAGGGCGGCTCTTTTCGGTCAACCAAGCCACCGCCAACTATGTGCCCGGTTTGTTCGCGCGCAACGAGCGCTTGGTCTGTATCTTCGACACCGAACACGGCCCCATGGCGATGGTACTGGTCGGCGCCATGATTGTGGCCGCCATCGAAACCGTCTGGTCTGGGCAGGTAACACCGCTATCGGGCCACCCTCAGCGTATGCGCTTCGGGCAGCCGATCGTGCTGGAGAAAGGTGCAGAGATGGGCCGTTTCAAACTCGGCTCCACCGTCGTGATGTGCTTCGCTAACCCCGTGGCGTTTGGCCATCATGCGCTCGGGGCGACAGTGCAAATGGGGCAGAGCCTCGCTACCCCAACGCCCTAAGGCAGGCTGGCCGCGTTCGTTAGCAGTTAGCCGTCGAAAACGCCAAGACCTCTTCCAGGCGCGCTTTACCCAGCGCTAATTGGATCAAACGATCCAGCCCCAGCGCCACGCCGGAAGAGGCTGGCAGCCCCTGCTCGAGCGCTGCCAGTAGATGAACATCGACATCCACCTCAGGGAGCCCCAACCGGCGACGCTCGGCATTATCGGCGTCGAAACGCTGGCGCTGCTCCTCGGCATCGGTCAGCTCGTCGTAGCCGTTGGCGAGCTCGATGCCGTTCAGATATAGCTCAAAGCGTGACGCCACCCATTCGCCGTCGGCATCCTGATGGCGTCGCGCCAGCGCCGCTTGGCTCGCTGGGTAGTCGACGACCACGCTAAGCTCCTGCTGCCCCAGCGTGGGCTCGATGACCATGCCCATCAGCAGATCCAAACAGGTATCTCGCCCCTCCTCGGCCAGCGCGTGGGCCGACATATTGCCTCGCTGTGCTGCTAGCGTTCGCAACGTGTCCAGCGACGTGGTGAACGGGTCCACTTCCAAGTGGCGATGAAAGAGCTCCCGATAGCGGTAGTGCACTACCGGGCCCGGTGGCTGCGGCAACACGTGCGCCACCAGCGCCGTTGTCTCCTCTATCAACTGCGCCAGCGTGAAACCAGGGCGGTACCACTCCAGCATGGTGAACTCGATATTGTGCCGCGCGCCCACTTCGCCATCACGAAAGCTTTTTGCCAGCTGAAAAATGGGACCGCTGTCCGCCGCCAGCAGTCGCTTCATATGAAACTCAGGCGAGGTTTGCAGCCATAGTTTGCGCTGACCTTTATCGGTGCGGGCAAGCGTCGCTAACGACACCAAATGCACATCGGTACTGCCTCCTTGGCCGAGCACTGGCGTCTCCACTTCCCATATGTCCCGCGCGGCAAAAAAAGCGCGCACCGTGGCGATCAAGCGGGCGCGCTCGCGCAGGGTGCCCACCGTTGCCGTTGGCTGCCAGTTCAGTGTCATTCCCTTCTCCCTAACGACATAAAGCCACGCAACAGTATCGCGTGGCTTTATGAATGAAATGCTTAAGCGACTGGATCGGTCGCTTTTATCATCGCGCGATTAAGCGCGTGATACGTACTCACCAGAACGGGTGTCGATTTTCAGCACTTCACCCTGGTTGATGAACAGCGGTACGCGAACCACGGCACCCGAAGAGAGCGTGGCAGGCTTGGAGCCGCCCTGCGCCGTGTCGCCCTTCAAACCGGGGTCGGTTTCGACCACTTCCAACTCGATGAAGTTGGGCGGCGTGACCGAGATCGCCTTGTCGTTCCAAAGCGTCAGCGTATACGGCACCTGCTCTTTGAGCCATTTTTCGGTGTCACCGAGAGCCTTTTTCTCTACCGCATACTGCTCGAAAGAGCCGTCGGTCTTCATGAAGTGCCACATATCACCGTCGGTGTAGAGGTACTCCATCTCGAGGTCCATGACGTCAGCGCCTTCCAAGGAGTCACCCGACTTGAACGTGCGCTCACCCACACGACCAGTCATCAGGTTACGCAGCTTGACGCGGTTGAACGCCTGGCCCTTGCCCGGCTTCACCAGCTCGTTCTCGACGATCGAACAAGGATCGCCGTCGAGCATTACTTTTAAACCTGCTTTGAATTCGTTGGTAGAATAGTTCGCCATAATGCCTCTCAATGGTCTGTTTCAATCGTCTATTTCAGTATGGGCCGTGAGACACCCTACTCGCCCATCACGCTGCCAATCGCAGCGTCGTCGCTAAGTGCGCGCATGATAACCCGAAGGAGGGCTTTTTGCAGGAGAACATCATTATCGCTGCTCAGCAGGCCGCTGCCCAGACTCAGAGCGCCTGGCAGCGCCAGCTTTCCCAAGCCGTTCGCGACCCCGCCGTACTCTGCCAACGCCTGGGGTTGAGCCAAGCGTGGGTGGCGGGCGCGCAGGCTGGGCATGGGCTCTTCGAGATTTGCGTCCCTGACGCTTATCTGGCGCGCATTGTACCAAACGACCCCAATGATCCACTGCTACGCCAAATCTTACCAACGGGTGACGAAGCCGCCGCGCCGCCTGGCTACGTGACCGACCCGCTAGAAGAGGCCGACCATCGCCCTGTCAAAGGACTGATCCATAAGTATGCGAATCGTGTACTCCTGATTGCCAGCCCAGCCTGCGCGATCAACTGCCGCTACTGTTTTCGCCGCCACTTTCCTTATCACGAGAACTCCCCTTCACGCGCTCAGTGGCAGGAAGCGCTGGACTACCTGCGTGCCGACACCACGATTCACGAGGCGATCCTATCCGGAGGCGACCCCCTTGCCGCCAGCGACCGGCAGTTGGCGTGGCTGGTCAAACAGTTAGAAAGCATTCCTCACCTGAAACGGCTGCGTATTCATACTCGCTTGCCCGTGGTCATTCCCGACCGCGTGGATGAAAGTTTGCTTGGCTGGCTGGGTAGCACCCGCTTACAAAAAGTCGTCGTGCTGCATATCAACCACGCCAACGAGATCGACCAAGCCGTGTTGGATGCCTGCACGCGCTTGAAACAGGCAGGCGTCACGCTGCTAAACCAGAGCGTTCTATTACGGGGCATCAACGACAGCGTCACCACCCTCGCGGCCCTCTCGGAACGGCTGTTTGAAGCAGGCGTACTGCCCTACTACCTGCACGTGCTCGACCCGGTCCAGGGCGCCGCGCACTTTGACGTGCCGGACAGTGAGGCGCAAGCGCTCATACAAGCGCTGCTGGAACACCTGCCCGGCTTTCTCATGCCGAGGCTGGTACGCGAAGTGCCAGGCAAGATGAGCAAAACACCTTTGTAGCCCGCTCAATGGTCTTGCAAGGCGTCGCGGCTAGACATGCAACATCGCCAAGTACTGTTATTGGCAGCGCTGGGCGATTTGCGTAAATTTTTATAAGCCAATCCAAGCTTAGAAGGCTCGGGTAGACGCTTTAACGCTCAGCCGCATAGCAGGCAAAAGCACCCAAAGCAGCGGCCTCAGTAGCCAGCGGTAAACGAACCGGGCAATAAACAAGACTGGCAACAGTACAATCAACCAGACCAGAAACTGCCCGAGCCACGTTGGCCAGCCTAGCCAGTGAGATAGATGGGTGCCCAGTGCGCTGACCAAGCTGGGGTGGCGAATGACCACATAAGCCGTGCCAGCGACCGCTGCAACTTTGGCCATGCGCGGCAGCGTTGCGAAGCGCCCGCTTGTGGCAACGATCCCTTGACGCACACCCGTGCGAGCAGCCTGCGCCTCGACGCCACCCACACGAGCCGTACGAGCGGCTCTTCCAGCGCGGAGTACCTTCACAGTACTGGCCATTACCAGCAGATCAACACCCGCCCAGCCCAGATCGCTTGCGCCTATTGCCTCGCCACGCCGCCACTGGCTTTCTAAGTCACGTAGGCCGCTGGTGAAAAAGTCGCCTACGCCGGAAACCAGACGCTCCCCTTGCAGCCACGCCACGTTGCCTTCGTCATCCACGACAAACTGGTTGAGCAGCCCATGGCCGTTGCTGTCGAGTAACGCAATTCCCATCTGACCACGCCGCAAAGGGGTTAGCTCGGCCATGGCCACCTCTACGTCTGCGTCACCCAGCTCATCGGAATCCGATGGCTCATCGCCCCACCAGCGGCTGACTTGCTGATAGCGCTCGCCTATCCAGTGCTGGGCACGCAGCGTCGTCACGTCGTGATCGCGGAAGTAGCTGATAGGCAGCACCGCATCCGCTCCGAAGCGCACCAACACCTGTTGGAATTGGGGCGATAACCCATAATCGAGAAGCGTGCTTCGAGCGATATCACCGTGGCGTAATATCGCCAACGCGGCGCTCATCCATAGCGCTTGATCCGACGCATAGTGAAGAAACAGTGCGTTGATCTCAGCAGAATCTTCTTGAAACGTGGGCTCAAGAGCGGGCAGTGCCCGCTCTACTTCCAAGCGTACCAACGTCTCTTCAAACGGATCATCGGAGGCCGTCAGCGAGAGCAGTCCCGCCAGGGCCATGGCGACTAATACGATGAACAGCCAAGGCCGTTTGAGCATTTACCCTAACGACTCCGCCGTCACATTGGCCGCCGCAGGCTGCGTCGAGTAGTGGCGATTGATTGCACTCAGCACGCCTTTCATGGAGGCGCTAGTGATGCTTTCATCGGTACCTACGCCAAATACGGCTTTGCCATCAATGCGTACTTCCACGTACGCGATCGCTTCGGCATCCGCCCCTTGGCCGCGGGAGTGTTCATGATAGTCAATGATTTCGACCTCTTGGCCGCTCGCCACCAGCGCTTTGATGAACGCTGCCAGCGGGCCGTTGCCTTCACCGGTCAGGGTTTGCCGCTGGCCGCCGTTTTCGACAATGGCCTCTAGCGCGACTTTGGGGCTATCTGGCTCGGAGGAAAGACGGTGATTCACCAGTGCCAGCGGTGACCGCTGCTCTAAATACTCATCGGCAAAGGCTTGGTAGATCATTTGTGAGGTGATCTCTTTACCGGTGCGGTCCGCCACTTCCTGCACCACTTGGCTGAACTCGATGGAGAGCCTGCGGGGCAGCTCGATACCGTGCTCCTGTTCTAACAGGTAAGAGATGCCGCCTTTGCCTGACTGGCTGTTCACGCGGATAACCGCTTCGTAGCTGCGGCCTACGTCCAGCGGGTCGATGGGGAGGTAGGGAACGTCCCACGGCGCTTCTGGATGGGCGCGACGGTCAGCCATGCCTTTTTTGATGGCATCCTGATGAGAGCCTGAGAACGCAGTAAAGACCAAATCGCCCACATACGGATGGCGCGGGTGAACGGGCAGCTGATTGCAGTACTCGGCTTCGCGCATGATCGGGGTGATATTGGAGAAATCGAGCTGAGGATTCACCCCTTGGGTATACATGTTCATCGCCAGCGTGACGATATCCACGTTGCCAGTACGCTCGCCGTTGCCAAATAGCGTGCCCTCGACGCGATCCGCCCCCGCCATTAGCGTCAGTTCGGCCGCCGCAACGCCGGTGCCGCGATCGTTGTGCGGATGAACGCTGACGATCAAGGTATCGCGCTTTTTGACATGGCGACAGAACCACTCGATCTGGTCGGCGTAGTTGTTGGGCGTGGCGACTTCGACCGTGGCGGGCAGATTGACGATCATTTTGTTGTCGACGCTGGGGCCAAAAGTGTCCATCACCGCTTCGACGATCTCGACCGCGAACTCCATCTCCGTGGTGGTGAATAGCTCAGGAGAGTACTGGAAGGTCCAGTTCGTTTCCGGGTTGGCCGCCATCAAATAGCGAATCTGCGCGGTAGCATCCACGGCAATTTGGATACACTCGGTTTTATCCACGTTGAACACCACCCGGCGGAACATCGGGTCGGTGGCGTTATAAACGTGCACGATGGCGTTCTTGACGCCTTTCAGCGCTTCGAAGGTGCGCTCAATCAGGTGCGGACGCGCTTGGGTCAGCACTTGAATGGTCACGTCTTCGGGAATCTTGTTTTGCTCGATCAGCGAGCGAACGAAATCAAAATCGGTCTGCGATGCAGAGGGAAAGCCCACCTCGATCTCTTTGAATCCGATCTTCAACAGCATGTCGAACAGGCGCTGTTTGCGCTCTTGATCCATCGGGTCAATCAGCGACTGGTTGCCGTCGCGCAGATCCACGCTGCACCAGATGGGCGGCGTGTCGATACGTTGGCTTGGCCACTGTCGATCAGGCAGATCCACGGCCACGAAGGGGCGATACTTCTTGGAGGGGTCGGACAGCATCATAGCGGCGCTCCTATCGTTAATCGGTTGTAGAAGAATCGGAAGGGCGATGAGAGGAAACAGAAGGCCTTTGTCGCTCCGCCAGGGCGGCTTCCATGCGATCGAGCTGTGCTTTCAACGCGTGGACATCGCCACGCAGCGCCTGCAGCTGCGCCGGTTCGCCCTCCTCGTCATCGGTATCGAGCTGTGCGCTCTCTTTTTGCATTACGTCCAACACGATGCCAATCATCATGTTAAGAAAAATGAATGCCGTGAGAAAAATGAACGTCAGGTAGTACACCCAGCTCCAGGCATACTCCTCTTGCGTGGCGTACATCACGTCCGTCCAGTCCTCGAACGTCGCGATACGAAACAGCGTCAACATGGCAATGGAGATGTTGCCCCACAAAAACTCATCCACGTTGTGGAAGAGAAAGCTGCCCAACGCCGCGTAGATATAAAAGATGATAAACATGAGCAGCACCACGTAGCCCATGCGGGGAATCGATTTGACCAACGCGCCCAGCAGCATCTGTAGTTCGGGAATCATCGACACCAAGCGCAGCACACGGAAAATTCGCAGCAGCCGCGCTAACAGCACCATCTCCGAGTCATCCATGGGAATCAGGCTGGCGGTGACGATCAAGAAGTCAAAAACGTTCCAGCCCTTCTTAAAAAAGCTGACTAAGTTGCGCTCTGCTGCCATTCTGATCAAAATCTCGACCAGGAAGAACACCGTGACGGCCACATCGAGGTAGAGCAACCACTGCTCGATACGAGTGGTTTCTTCGTAGGTTTTCGCGCCAATGACCAGCGCCGAGATCACGATGATGGAAATGACCAGCCCTTCGAACAGCTTGTTGCTACGCAGCTTTTCAAAACGGGCTTGCCAGGTATTGAAGGGTTCACTCATGGAACAAGGAGTCTCTCAACGGTTAACGTCAACACTTTATACTAAAATCACACACCTTCCATACAAGTGATATCCTGTTGTTTCACTTGATGTATCTTCGCCTCCAGGGCAACCTTCGTTGCTCTGGCGATTTTTTTGATTTTTTGCGCTGGATGACCTCATGACACTGCTGTGGATCGCCTTACTGCCATTACTGGGCGTACTGGTGCCGGCACTGACTGCCCAACGCGGCCGCACTTGGTGCTCGCTCGCCACGGGCATATTGCCAGCAACGGCACTGCTACTCACGCTACTGCAAATTCCTGCTTTGCTGGAGGGCGAGGCGCTGCGTTTTGCGGCCGACTGGATGCCCACCCTCGGCCTGGAGCTTGCGTTTCGTCTCGATGGCCTGTCACTGCTCTTCAACCTGCTCATTCTGGGCATTGGGCTATTGATCCTATTGTATGCCCATTTTTACTTGGCAAGCGATGAGCCTTTCGGACGTTTTTACGCTTTCCTGATGCTGTTCATGGCATCGATGGTGGGCATTTCCATGTCCGACAACCTCATCCTGCTCTGGCTGTTTTGGGAGCTGACCAGTCTCTCCTCCTTCCTGCTGATTGGCTTTTGGTCCTATCGCAGCGATGCCCGCAAAGGCGCGCGCATGGCGCTGACCGTAACCGGCGCGGGGGGGCTAGCGCTTCTTGCAGGCTTGCTGCTGCTGGGCGACATGGCCGGTAGCTATCGCATGGATGACGTGCTGGCCAGCGGCGCGACCATCGTGACGGATCCACGCTACCCACTGATGCTGGGGCTTGTGCTGCTGGGCGCGTTCACCAAATCCGCGCAGTTCCCCTTCCAGTTCTGGCTCCCCCACGCCATGGCAGCCCCTACGCCCGTTTCTGCCTACCTGCACTCGGCCACTATGGTGAAAGCGGGTATTTTCTTAATGGCGCGGTTGCACCCCGCCATTGCGGATAGCGCATTGTGGAGCGTGGTCGTGCCGCTGGTAGGTACCATCACGCTGCTTTACGGCGCGTGGTTTGCGCTGTTCAAAACCGACTTGAAAGGCATTCTGGCGTTTTCGACCGTCAGCCATTTGGGGTTGATCACCGTCCTGCTGGGCATTGGCAGCCCCATGGCCGTGTTGGCCGCGCTGTTCCATATCCTGAACCACGCCACCTTCAAAGCGGCGCTGTTCATGAGCGCGGGCATCATCGACCATGAAACCGGCACCCGAGAGCTGAAGCAGCTTGGCGGGCTCAGAAAAGCGATGCCGGTCACCGCGCTGCTCACCACCTTGGCCGCCGCCGCCATGGCGGGGGTGCCGCTGTTTAACGGCTTCCTCTCGAAAGAGATGTTCTTTACCGAAACGCTCGCCACTCCGGTACTCGGCGGTCTGAGCTGGGTGCTGCCCGCACTGGCAACGCTGGGCGGTATTCTCTCCGTCGCTTACTCGCTGCGGCTGGTTCATGCGGTGTTCTATAAGCCAGCCCGCGAGCAAACGCCTAAATCCCCCCACGAGCCGCCCCACCTGATGCGCTTGCCCGTGGAACTGCTGGTGACGCTCTGCGTGCTGGTGGGGCTATTCCCTGCCTTTTTCGCGACAGGCATTCTAGAGCTAGCCACCCAAGCCGTTTTGGGCGAACCGTTGTCGTTCCACCTCGCCATCTGGCACGGCGTAAATTTGCCGCTGATGATGAGCTTGCTGGCCTTTGCCGCAGGCATTGCCATGTACTGGCGTCATGCCGATCTGCGCCGTTTCGTGCAGCCCTTCGCCAGTGTGGATGCGCGCCGCGTGTTCGAACGGCTAATCATCACCGTGGGTTACCGCGCCGAGCAGATCATTACTAAGCTGGAAGGTAACTCCTTACAGCGCTATATGGGATGGTTACTGGGCGCCGCCCTGCTGATGGGACTGATCGGCCTTGCCGGTATTCAAGAATTGACCGGTAGCAAAGGCAATCAGCCCATCGACGGCGTGGTGCTGCTAGGCGCAGGCATGCTCATTTTTGGTGGGGTTGCCACCGCAGCGACTCACCGCTACCGCTTGATTTCACTGTTGATGCTGTCGGTGGTCGGTCTGTTCGTAGCGCTCACTTTTGCGCGTTTTTCGGCCCCGGATCTCGCCTTGACCCAGCTTTCGGTGGAAGTCGTCACGATGATTCTGCTGATGCTGGCATTGTTCTTCTTGCCGCAAAAAACCCCTACCGAATCGAGCCCGATGCGTAACGTGCGCGATATTCTGCTGGCCGGTGCGCTGGGGCTGGTGGTCGCTAGCTTGAACTACGCGGTGATGACCCGCGAAACGCTCTCGATCTCCAACTTCTTCGTCGAGAACAGCAAACCCGGTGGCGGCGGCTACAACGTGGTCAACGTGATTCTGGTCGACTTCCGTGGCTTCGATACCCTGGGCGAAATTACCGTCCTGGCCATTGCGGGTCTCGCGATCTTCAAGCTGCTCAACCGCTTGCGTCTGTTCATGCCCCACAGCGACGGCGAAGGCCGTGTTTGGTCACCGGATCGCTACCCGGCCATTCTGACCTCCATCTCGATGACGCTGCTGCCACTGGCGCTGCTGGTGTCCGCCTTCATCTTCCTACGCGGTCATAACCAGCCCGGCGGTGGCTTCATTGCCGGTTTGATTACCGCTGTTGCTTTGATTCTGCTGTACATGGCGCGGGGCGTTGAGTGGGCGCAAGAGCGCCTGAATTTCCCCTTCCAGCCGGTCGCCGTGGTGGGTGTGGCCATTGCCACGCTCACCGGCCTAGGCAGCTGGCTGTTGGGTTACCCCTTCCTGACCTCGTCGTTTGGGTATTTCAGCCTGCCGCTGATTGGCACCTTCGAGCTTGCCACGGCCCTGCTGTTTGACTTGGGTGTGTACCTCGCGGTGGTGGGAGCCACGCTGATGATTCTGGCCAACCTGGGTAAGGTGACGACACCGCACCGCCCGGTGACCGACCCGAAGACGTCAGACACCCACGACACGCCGAATGAAAAGGAATCCCACTAATGGAAATGCTCTATGCCATTACCACGGGTATCTTAACCTCTTGCGGCCTTTACCTGACGCTACGGGGACGAACGTTCCCGGTCGTCGTGGGCCTGACACTGCTCTCGTATGCGGTCAACCTGTTCCTGTTCTCCATGGGCGGGCTGACGACGGACGGTGCCGCGCTGGTGAACGAAGACTCACAGTTCGCCGACCCGCTGCCCCAGGCGCTGGTTCTCACCGCTATCGTCATCGGCTTTGCCATGACGGCGTTCGTCGTCATTCTTGCCATGCGGGCGCGCAGCGAAGTGGGTAACGACCACGTGGATGGTAAAAAGGAAGACCGCGAATGATTCAACATCTAATTGTGTTGCCCGTGGTACTACCGCTGGTCGCGGGTATTTTATTGCTCTACCAGCGCCAGGGGCTGGTGCACTACAAGCGAGCTGTGAGCGTTATTGCCACCCTGCTTCTGTTGCTGGTGTCGATTGCCCTGGTGCGCCAAGCCGCCAGCGGTGAGGTCACCTATTACGCCCTAGGCGACTGGCAGCCACCGTTTGGCGTCGTGCTGGTGCTCGACCGCCTCTCCGCGCTGATGGTGCTGCTCACGTCCCTTCTAGCCGTGGGCGCCGTGGTGTTTGCCTGCGGTGGAGACGACGAAAAAGGCAGCAACTTCCACGGCCTGTTTCAGTGGCAGTTGCTCGGTATCAACGGTGCGTTTTTGACCGGCGACTTGTTCAACCTGTTCGTCTTTTTCGAAGTGCTGTTGCTGGCCTCCTACGCGCTGCTGTTGCACGGTGGCGGCAAGGCGCGCATTCAGGCAAGCGTTCACTATGTGGTGCTTAACCTGGCAGGTTCGTCGCTATTTTTGATTGCAGTGGGCATTCTGTATGGGGCCACCGGCACGCTCAATATGGCGGATATGGGCGATAAGCTCGCTAGCCTGCCCGCCGAGCGTGAGGGCTTAGTGACCGCAGGTGCGCTGATGCTGCTGGTCGTCTTTGGCCTCAAAGCTGCCATTTTACCGCTCTATTTCTGGCTCCCCCGCGCTTATGCCGCGGCCCCTGCCCCGGTGGCGGCGCTGTTTGCGATCATGACCAAGGTGGGCATCTACGCTATTCTGCGGGTCTATTCGCTGATTTTTGGCGAGCAGGCTGGCGGACTTGTGGCGCTGGAGCAGCCTTGGGTGTGGTGGCTAGCGCTAGCCACCTTGGCCGCCGCTGGCGTGGGCGTGATGGCCGCTCGCGACCTGCGCCTGCTGGTGGCCTACTTGGTGCTGATTTCGGTGGGCACACTACTGGCGGGCGTCGGCATGCGCTCCGTAGAGGCCACCTCCGCTCTGCTTTACTATCTCATCCATACCACGCTAGTCACCGGTGGCCTGTTCCTGCTGGCTGAGATGATTGGTCTGCAGCGCGGCAAGCCAGGTACACGCATCGTCAAAGGGCGCCCGCTGGTTCAGGGTAATGCCCTGGCTATCACCTTTTTTATCGGTGCGATTGCCGTGGTGGGTATGCCGCCACTGTCAGGAGCGCTGGGTAAAGCGATGGTATTGGTGGCGGCAGAAGGCACTCAGCGCGTGTGGTTATGGCCACTGCTGCTGCTCGCCAGCCTAGCGTCACTGATCGCGCTCTCTCGCGCGGGCTCTACGCTGTTTTGGCGCAGCCACCGGGGTAGCCCAAGCGGTAGTCCGCTATCTCGTTACCAGTGGTTCGGCATGCTCTGGCTACTCAGCGCTGCGCCTTTACTGGTGGCGTTCGCCGGGCCGGTGAGCAGCTATACCCAAGCCACCGGCGAGCAGCTCGCTAACCCGCAACAACTGATCGAAACGCTGCTGCCCGATGCAGGAGAGACGCCATGATTACCCCTCGCAAATGGCTGCCCACCCCGGTGCTGTCGATACTGCTGCTATTGGTATGGCTGCTGCTGGTACGCAGCTACGCCTTTGGCCAGTTCGTGCTGGGCGGCGCGCTGGCTATCCTGATTCCTTTGCTGACCCACCGCTTTTGGGATGCTCGGCCACGCATCAGTAAGCCCATGATGCTGCTGCGTTTTGGCCTGCGGGTGTTGGGCGATATCGTCACCGCCAACTTCGAGGTGGCGTATCTGATCGCCAACCCATGGCGCAAGCTTAAGCCACACTTCATCGAGTATCCGCTGATGCTGGAGGAGCGGTTTACCATCACGCTGCTGGCCAGCACGATCAGCCTGACCCCCGGCACCGTTTCGGCCAACCTGCGGATGGATGGCAAATCCCTGCTGATTCATGCGTTGAACGTGGACGATGAAGAAGCGCTCATTGAGCAAATACGCGAACGCTACGAACGGCCGCTCAAGGAGATCTACGAATGCTGAGTATTGCGCTCTACATCACCTTAGCGCTGGTGGTGATGGCCCTGCTGATGAACCTCTACCGCCTGACGATTGGCCCTGATCTTCCTGATCGGGTTCTGGCGCTGGACACCATGTACGTCAACTCCATCGCGCTGATCGTACTGCTCGGCTTGTGGCTCAACAGCAAGACCTATTTCGAGTCGGCCCTGTTGATCGCCATGCTTGGCTTCATCAGTACGGTGGCCGTATGCAAATACATCCTGCGCGGAGATATTATCGAATGAACATGATCGATGAGGTGGCGTCATGCCCTTTCTAGTTGAAGCGCTAATCTCTTTATTGCTACTGGCAGGCGGAGTCTTCGTATTCATCGGCTCGCTTGGCATGGCGCACCTGCGTGACTTCTACATGCGCCTGCACGGCCCTACAAAAGCCACCACGCTGGGCATTGGCTGCATGTTGATTGCCTCCATGGGCTACTTCTGGAGCGTCGATGGCAAGCCGGATATCCAGGAGCTGCTGATTACGCTGTTCCTGTTTATCACCGCGCCCGTCAGCGCCCACCTGCTGGCCAAAACCGGCCTGCACCTGCAGTTGAAGCACACCCAAAAGACCCAGGGCAAACCAATCGAGTTACGCTCTGAAGAGGTCGGTGACAAACCGGTGCCTCACCCTGACAAAGGGCACGGTTAAACACCGTCAATCACGCCTCAAGCGCTGGCAACCGCCAGCGCTTTTTTTATGAGCGATCCATCTAAACCGCTGACCATACAGCGAACGCGCGGGCGAACGGTATGAAGCGCGCTCAACAGAAAGTAGTGGCAAATGCCACTTTCCGGTAAGCTCTTGCCGATTGATTTTACGAGGTGAGGTACATCATGTGGCGCCTACTCAGGCTATCTGCACTGTCATTATCTGCTCTGGTGCTGGCAGGCTGCTCCGATCCAACCGTCGACACCAGCTCCATGCCCGCTGCGGTGGTCTCGATCGAAGAAGTGCGTGAGTCGCTGCCCACCTATAAGCGCGACGAGTTCGATACCGCGCTCAAGATCATTGCCATGTCATCGTTTAGCGGTATCGATCTTTTCAACCCACAGCGCATGAACGCGGCGGAAATTGCCGAGTCGGCCAATGCCTACATGCATGGGTTGACGGGGGATGAAATCATCGAGCGTGCCGATAACATGCTTCGCGAACGGCGCGCACGTGAGCGCGAGCAGGCACTGCGCACACTTAACCGGCTAGAAGCCAAACAGGCCAGCGCCGAGCGTGACCAGGAGCGTTTAGCGCAAATTCGTATCGATAGCGCTCGCTACTATCTCAGTACCAGCCCCTACGGCGCACTAGAGCCGGTGATCGAGCTGACGGTCACGAACGGCGGGGACCAGCCCATTTCAGAACTCATGCTGCGCGGGCTACTGGAAAGCCCCGATAGGGAAGTCGCCTGGGTGGATGAAACCTTCTACTACGTGATTGCCGGTGGCCTTGCTCCTGGTGAGAGCGACACCTGGAGCCTGGCGCCCAATCGCTTTGGGCCTTGGGGCAACGATCAGATTCCCCGCAATGCCGAACTGTCGCTCACGCTGTTAGGCGTCAACGATGCCGACGGTGAGCCGTTGTGGAATGCGCCCCCGCTAACCGAGAGTGAGACCGCGCGGCTTGAGTCGCTGCGAACCGAGTACGGCGGCATACGCACCCAAGCCACGGACGACCAAGCCGCTGACAGCTAAGCGACGCGCAGGTGATCCACAAAAACGGCGGTGCTAACCAGCACCGCCGTTTTACGTTGACCCGCGTCGTCTGGCTTAGGTTAGCTCTGCGTCGCTATAGCCAAGCAGGTACAGCACGCCATCCAACCCCGCGACGGAGATCGCTTGGCGTGCTTCAGCACGCACCAACGGTTTAGCACGGAACGCCACGCCCAACCCCGCCGTTGCGAGCATTTTCAGATCGTTCGCACCATCGCCGACGGCAACGGTTTGCGCCAGCGGCACGCCTTCGCGCTCGGCAATCTGCGTCAATAGCGCCGCTTTACGCTCGGCATCGACGATGGGTTCCTGAACTGCGCCGGTCACTTTGCCTTGCTCGATGACCAGCTCGTTGGCATGAATTTCGTCAAACCCAAGCCGCTCTTGAAGGTAGCGGGCAAAGTAGGTGAAACCGCCGGACAGAATCACCGTCCGGTAACCCAAGCGTTTCAAATTCGCCATCAAGCGTTCGACACCTTCCATCAGCGGCAGCTCTGCAGCAATACTGGCCAGCACCGACTCCTCCAGGCCCTCCAGCTTGCTCATACGCTCTCGAAAGCTAGCCTTGAAGTCCAGCTCGCCGCGCATGGCCCGCTCGGTCACGTCTGCCACTTCTTGACCTACGCCATGGCGACGGGCCAACTCGTCGATCACTTCCGCTTGGATCAACGTTGAGTCCATGTCGAAGCAAACCAGGCGCGGCGCATCCGTTGGTCGGGGTGGTTGCACGACGAGATCCACACCGTGGGTGTCACCCAGCGCCAGCGCCGCTTGGCGCAGTGCCGTCAGCGATTCGGGCGCGCCACTCGCGTGAAGCTCTAGGCAATCCATCGCGCTACCCTGTGCCGTGTCCGCCAGCGTCTGGCGACGCTCCTCCTGTAAACCGAACTGCTCCATGAGCGACGCCACGGCAAGCTCTACCGTCGCCGTCAGGCGCGGCGCCAACAGCGTGACCACCACATTTCCGCGTGCCATCCATTACTCCCCTGCTTCTAAACGATCTACTTTTTGGAAACCACGCGGCAGCTTGCTGCCCCTTCTGCCACGCTCCCCGCGATAATACGCTAGGTCATCCGCTTTGAGGGTCAGTTTGCGCTTGCCCGCATGAATGATCAGCTCGCTGCCTTCGGCCACCACGGCAATATCCCGCACGAACTCTTCCCGCCGTGCGGCGCGGGGGCCGGGGATATCAAGCATTTTGTTGCCTTTACCTTTGGCCATCTCGGGCAACTGATCCAGAGGAAACAGCAGCAAACGACCTTCATTGGACACCGAGGCTACCCAGAGCCCTTCGCCTTCAGGCACCTCGATGGGGGGCATGACGCGACAGCCTTTGGGCACGCTGAGCACGGCTTTACCCGCTTTGTTCTTGCCGGTAAGGGCTTCGAGCTGAGCCACGAACCCGTAGCCCCCGTCGCTGGCAAGCAGGAAGCGTTTGGTGGGCGGCGCGAGCATCAAACCCGCCATCTGCGCCCCCGCTGCCACGTTCACACGACCGGTCACCGGCTCGCCCTGGCCACGGGCACTGGGCAAGTTGTGTGCTGCCAAGGTGTAGGCGCGGCCGGTATCGTCCAGCAGCACCAGCGGCTGATTGGTTTTACCTCGGGCTGCTAAGCGGAAACTATCCCCCGCTTTGTAGGAGAGCCCTTCGGGGTCGATATCGTGGCCTTTGGCAGCACGAATCCAGCCTTTATCGGACAGCACTACGGTAATCGGGTCGGCCCCCAGCAGTTCCACTTCGGAGAGCGCTTTGGCTTCGCTGCGCTCCACCAACGGCGAACGGCGTTCGTCGCCGTGCTCTTTACCCGCTGCGCGGATCTCTTTCTCGATCAGCGTGGTGAGCTTGGCTTCGCTACCCAGCAGCCCCTGCAGGGTTTTACGCTCTTTTTCCAGCTCATCCTGCTCGCCGCGAATCTTCATCTCTTCCAGCTTGGCAAGATGGCGCAGACGCAGTTCAAGGATCGCTTCGGCCTGGCGCTCGGTCAGGCCAAAGGCGCTCATCAGGGCAGGCTTGGGCTCATCCTCTTCGCGGATGATGCGGATCACCTCATCGATATTCAGGTAAGCGGTCAGTAGGCCTTCTAAAATATGCAGGCGATCTTCCACTTTGCCTAAACGGTGCTCCAGGCGGCGGCGCACCGTTGCACGGCGAAACCGCAGCCACTCACCCAGCATATCGGTCAGCGGCATCACCCGTGGGCGGCCATCTAGGCCAATCACGTTCATGTTCACCCGCACGTTCTTTTCCAGATCCGTGGTGGCAAACAGGTGCGCCATCAGCGCTTCGACATCCACACGGCTCGAACGTGGCTCAATCACCAAGCGGGTCGGCTCTTCATGAGTCGATTCATCGCGCAGGTCGGCCACCATAGGCAGCTTTTTCGCCTGCATTTGCGCGGCGATCTGCTCCAATACTTTGGCACCGCTTACCTGATAGGGCACGGCGGTAATGACGATGTTGGCGTCTTCACGTACGTAGCGGGCGCGTAATTTGACCGAGCCTCGGCCAGTCTCATAGAGCTTACGCAGATCCGCTTTCGGCGTGATGATTTCTGCATCCGTCGGGAAATCCGGTGCAGGCACAAACGCCATCAAATCCGCCGTAGTGGCCTCGGGATGACGCAGCAGGTGGCAAGTGGCTTCCACCACTTCTGAGACGTTATGGGGCGGAATATCGGTCGCCATGCCCACCGCAATACCGGTGCCGCCGTTGAGCAGCACGTGGGGCAACCGCGCAGGCAGTACTACAGGCTCTTGCATGGTGCCATCAAAGTTCGGCGCCCACTCCACGGTGCCTTGGCCCAGCTCGCTGAGCAGCACTTCGGCAAATTTGGAGAGCTTGGCCTCGGTGTAGCGCATGGCCGCGAAAGATTTCGGGTCGTCGGGGCTTCCCCAGTTACCCTGGCCATCCACCAGCGGGTAGCGGTAGCTGAACGACTGCGCCATCAGCACCATGGCTTCGTAACAGGCGCTGTCTCCGTGGGGGTGAAACTTACCCAGTACGTCACCGACGGTACGCGCCGACTTTTTGTACTTGGCATTGGCATGCAGCGCCAGCTCGCGCATGGCGTAGATGATCCGCCGCTGAACGGGCTTCATGCCATCGCCAATGTTGGGTAAGGCGCGGTCTAGAATGACGTACATCGAGTAGTCGAGGTACGCTTTTTCGGTGTAATCGCGTAGGGACAGACGCTCGACGTCGCCCTCCGCTACTTGAATATCCATGGTCATCGGGGGTTATATCTCTATGTCTGCGAGGTTGCCGTAATCTTCCAGCCACTTTTTGCGATCACTTGCGCGCTTCTTGGCCAGCAGCATGTCCATCATTTCCAGAGTGCCATCGCCTTCGTCCAGCGTGAGCTGAACGAGACGGCGGGTTTCTACGGCCATGGTGGTTTCGCGCAGCTGTAGCGGGCTCATTTCACCCAGGCCCTTGAAGCGCTGGACGTTGGGCGTGCCCCGCTTTTTCGCTAACTGTTTCAAAATGGCGGCTTTCTCGCTCTCATCCAGGGCGTAATGCACCTCTTTCCCCAGATCAATCCGGTACAGCGGCGGCATGGCAACGAAGACATGCCCTGCATCGACAAGGGCGGGGAAGTGTTTGACGAACAGCGCGCAGAGCAGCGTGGCGATATGCAGACCGTCGGAGTCGGCATCCGCGAGGATGCAGATCTTGTGATAGCGCAGCTTTTCGAGGTCGGCGCTGCCCGGGTCGGCACCAATCGCCACGGCAATATCGTGGACTTCCTGGGAGCCGTAAATATCGTGGGAGTCCACTTCCCAGGTATTGAGAATCTTACCCCGCAGCGGCAGGATGGCCTGGGTGTCGCGGTTACGCGCCTGCTTGGCGCTGCCGCCGGCCGAGTCGCCCTCCACCAGAAACAGCTCGCTCAGCGCCGGATCTTGCCCCGAACAGTCCGCCAGCTTGCCGGGGAGTGCGGGGCCCGACGTCACCTTTTTCCGCGCGACCTTCTTCGACTTCTTTTGGCGCTGCTGGGCCGCGCTGATCACCAGTTCGGCAAGCTGTTCGGCCTGCTCGACGTGATGGTTCAGCCACAGCGAAAAGGCGTCTTTGACCACGCCTGAGACAAACCCAGCAATGGTGCGCGACGAGAGGCGCTCCTTGGTCTGTCCCGCAAACTGTGGATCGAGCATTTTCACCGAGAGCACGAAAGAGGCGCGCTCCCACAAATCGTCGGCAGTGAGCTTGATGCCGCGGGGCAGCAGGCTGCGGTATTCACAGAACTCCCGCAGAGCGTCTAGCAGGCCGGACCGAAAACCATTGACGTGGGTGCCACCCTGGGGCGTGGGAATGAGGTTGACGTAACTTTCGAGGAGCGCCTCGCCACCTTCCGGCAGCCACTGAATGGCCCAGTCCACGCCGTGCTCGTCGTCACTGAAGTGGCCTACAAACGGCTCCTTGGGCAGCACCTCATAGCCATCGGTGGCTTCAGCCAGATAGTCGCGCAGGCCATCGGCGTAGGCCCACTCGGTTTTGGTGCCATCCGGCTCGACCAGGGTGACCGAGAGTCCTGGGCAAAGCACCGCTTTGGCGCGCAGCAGGTGCTTCAGTTTGGATAGCGCGAGCTTCGGGCTGTCGAAGTAGCTTTCGTCGGGCCAGAAGCGTACCAGGGTGCCGGTGGCACGTTTGGCGGCTTTGCCGATTTCATGCAGCTCTTCGACCTTTTCGCCGTGCTCGAAGGCAATGGCGTGGCGGGCACCGTCGCGGGTCACTTCGACTTCCAACCGTCGAGACAGCGCATTGACCACCGAGACGCCCACGCCGTGAAGGCCACCCGAGAACCGGTAGCTCGACGAGGAGAACTTACCGCCCGCGTGAAGCTTGGTCAGGATGAGTTCGACCCCGGAGACGCCGTGTTCCGGGTGCAGGTCGATCGGCATGCCGCGGCCGTTATCCTGGACTTCGATGGCTCCGTCGTTGTGAAGCACCACGCTGATGCTCGAAGCATGACCCGCCAGCGCCTCGTCGACACTGTTGTCGATGACCTCTTGGGCGAGGTGATTGGGACGTGAGGTATCGGTATACATACCGGGACGCTTTCGCACCGGCTCGAGGCCTGAGAGAACCTCGATCGAACTCGCGCCGTACTGGGAGGCATCAAACTGGGTCATGTAACGTCGGTTCCTGAAAAAACGTACTGAACAAAAGCGTACAGGCGGCCTGGTTGGGTGCCGTACAAAGGCAGTCACTAGCCCTCTTAACGCGAAAGGCACACCGGAAGAGACCGCGCATAAAGGTACACAGGATAGCGGAAAAGCAAAAAGCTGTATATCCAGCCATATAGATCGAGCTGCCTACGCCTGCTCTGCGGCCCAAAACGCCTCGATGAGACCGCGGCTAGAGGCGTCCATTCGGCCAATGTCGCCCTCTCCATCAATGATGGCCTGGGTATCGGTGGCAATCTGCTTGCCCAGCTCGACGCCCCACTGATCAAAGGGGTTGATGTCCCATATCACTGCCTGTACAAACACCTTGTGCTCGTAGAGCGCAATCAGCGCACCGAGGGTTGCAGGCGTGAGCTTGTCCAGCAGCACGGTGGTCGAGGGCTGGTTGCCACGATAGCGCTTGTGTTCGGGACGCGGGCCATCCTCCTCCAAAGCATCGTCCCCCAGCATCAGCACGCGGGATTGGGCAAAGCAGTTGGCCAGCGCCAGACGATGCTGAGCCTTCAAGTGGCGGCGGGTGTCTGGTTCTTCCACCTCATCGTAGCGCTTCAAAGGCGCGATAAAGTCGCAGACTACCGGCTGGGTGCCTTGGTGCAACAGCTGGTAAAAGGCGTGCTGGGCGTTGGGGCCCAACTGGCCCCACAGCACCGGACAGGTGGAGTAGTTCACCGCCTGGCCCTGGCGGGTCACGGACTTGCCGTTGGACTCCATCTCGAGCTGTTCGAGGTAAGCAGCAAAGTACTCAAGCCGCCCGTCATAAGGCAGAATCGAGTGGGCACGAATATCCAAGAAGTTGACGTTCCAAATACCTGCCAACCCTAACAACACCGGCAGATTGTCCTCTAGCGGCGCCTCGCGAAAATGGCGATCCATGGCATGGGCGCCCGCCAGCAGCTCGCGGAAGTTCTCCATGCCGATCACCAGCGCAATCGGCAGGCCAATGGTGCCCCACAGCGAGTAGCGTCCGCCAACCCACTCCCAGAACATCAACTGGTGGTCCGGAGTAATTCCCCAATCGCTCATCTTGTCGGGGCTGGCCGATACACCGATGAAGTGCTGGCGCAGGATGAGCGCCTCGCTAATCGGTTTGGCATGGGGGCTGGCGTCCGGTAGGTCGGCGTGCTGGGTGAGCCGACCAATCAGCCAGTCGCGAGCGGTGTTGGCGTTGGAGAGCGTATCGATGGTGGTGAACGACTTCGACGACAACACGAATAGCGTGGTTTCGGGGTTGAACCGGCTGAGATAATCCGCCAGTTGGGAACCATCCATCGTGGAGGCAAAATGCACCTCCACCGGGTGAATATCGCTGGGGCGATAGTCCGCGAGGGCATGAGTCACCATCAGCGGCCCTAAATCCGAGCCGCCCACGCCTAAATTCACCACGTGACGAATAGGCTTGCCGGTGGCCCCCCTCCACTGGCCCGCATGTAGCCGCTGCACCAGGCGCTCCATTTGCGCCAAGCTGTCATGCACGGCCCCGACGATATCTTCGCCTTCCACGTCCAGGCTCGCATCCGCAGGTAGGCGCAAGGCGGTATGCAGCGCTGGGCGGTTCTCACTGACGTTCACCCGTTTACCGCTCAGCAGCGCCTCGATGGCCGCTGGCACGCCCGCCTCTTGGGCCAGCGCCAGCAGGTGCTCCAGCGTATCGTCGTCCCACCGCTGCTTGGAAAGATCGAGAGTGAGCCCCGCCACCTGACGCGTAAAGTGCTGCCAACGGCTGGGGTCTTCCCCAAACAGGTTCTTCAAGTGGACATGTTTAAGCGCTTGCGCATGCTGCTGTAACGTTTGCCAAGCGGGAAGCGTATCGGGAGTTGCTGTTGCTGAAGCCATTTGCCCTCTCCTGTGGCGTCGTTCCGTGAGGCAGGAATCTGAATGGATCAGGCCTGTTCTGCGCTAACAAGGGCGCGTAAACTACGCAACCTCATTAACCATCCTGGCTTGCCCATGAGTGATGCATCTTACCGCGACGCTATCTTTTCAACACCCCTAGACAAGGTGGCTAGGTTCTCCTTCGATGAACAGGTCGTCGCGTGCTTCCCCGATATGATCCGCCGCTCGGTGCCCGGCTACGGCCAAATCCTGGGTATGCTGAGCCTGATTGCCAAACGCCATCTGCGCCACGGTGCCCATGTTTATGATCTGGGCTGCTCGTTAGGCGCATCCGGACTCGCCCTGGCAGGCGCGCTGCCCGCCGATGCGTTCCGCTATACCGGTATCGACCTTTCTCCGGCCATGGCGGCCCGGGCGAAGCAGACCTTTCTCGATGAGTGCCCCGACCACGCCATGCAAGTGGAAGAAGCCGATATTCGTACCTACGAGTATGCACCTTCGGGGATGATCATTCTCAACTTTACGCTGCAGTTTTTGCCACCGGCCGATCGTGATGCGCTGCTCAAGCGGCTTTACGACACGCTCGAGCCCGGCGGCGTGCTGATTCTTTCGGAAAAAACCGTCGATGCCGACGAGCGTGATAACGCTTGGCGGGTCGAGCGCTACCACGATTTCAAGCGTGCTAACGGCTACAGCGATATGGAGATCAGTCAAAAGCGCACTGCCCTTGAGAACGTACTGATTCCTGACACGCTGGATGCCCTGCACGAGCGTTTGTCGCTGGCGGGTTTTCCCCGCGCCATGACCTGGTTCCAGTACCTGAACTTCACTTCGCTGATCGCCTTTAAGGAGGGTTAAGGTGGCGCTACTCCCCGACGATCATCGCGTGCTGTATCAAGCGTTTTTAGATCAGGCCACTCAAGATGCCTCGCTCACGCCCTGGCTTGCCAAACTCCCCGAGCAGCTCGCCAGCGGGCTGGACCGCCAGCGCCACGGCGATCTCTCCGCCTGGGAAAAAGCCGTGGCCAAACTGCCGCCGCTGCCGGAAGAGCGCCGTGTGGATCTAAACAGCGACACGCTGACGGTAGATATCGATCTCACCGACAGCCAGCAGCGCCAGTGCTTTAACCTGCTGCGTAAGCTGGCCCCGTGGCGTAAAGGGCCATTCAATCTGGGTGGTATCGAGATCGACACCGAGTGGCGCTCCGACTGGAAATGGCAGCGTGTCGCACCGCATCTCGCGCCGTTGAAATACCGCAAAGTGCTGGATGTGGGCGGCGGCAGCGGCTATCACGCCTGGCGGATGGCGGGTGCAGGCGCCGCTTTCGTGTTGGTGATTGACCCTTCCCCACGCTTTTACTGGCAGTTCCAGGCGGTGCGCCACTTCGTCGGCAATGCCGATGACGGCCGCACGCAGTTTCTGCCGGTAGGTATCGAGGACGTACCGGAGAACCTAGGTTTCTTCGACACGGTGTTCTCCATGGGCGTGCTGTACCACCGCCCCTCGCCCCTTGAGCATCTGCAACAGCTAAAAGGTGCACTGGCCCCTGGCGGTGAGCTAGTGCTGGAGACGCTAGTGGTAGAAGGCGATGAGCAGACCGTATTCGTACCCGGAGAGCGCTACGCCGCCATGCCTAACGTCTACTTTTTGCCCTCCTCCAAAGCGCTGTGCCACTGGCTAGAGCGCTGCGGATTTACCAACGTGCGAGTGGTGGATGAAGCGGTGACGACACTCAATGAGCAGCGCTCCACCGAGTGGATGACCTACCAGTCGCTGGCGGACTTCCTCGACCCGGATGACCGCAGCCGCACCATAGAAGGCTACCCCGCCCCACGCCGTGCGGTGATTCTGGCGAACAAGCCGGAGTAGTGAGTGATGGCCGCCCAGCACTTTTCAATCAGCGTCTTAAAATCACCAGCCAGCGGCCCAGGTTCATCACGCTGGCCAGTGACGCCGCCACATAGGTAAAGGCACAGGCGGTGAGTACGTGGCGGGCACCGGCCATATCGGCAGGCGGCACGTACTCTTTCAACAGCGGCAACGCGCGATTAAAGCTGGCATCGAACTCCACCGGCAGCGTGACGAGATGCACCAGCGCCGCCGTGCCGAAGCTAATCACCGCCATCCCGATAATCATCGCAAGCCCGCCGGGTAGACGCGTCAGCAGGAACAGAAATGGCGCGGCCATCATCAAAATCGCCCCTAGCTTTTCAGCCTTTTGGGCCACCCGTACCAAACGGCTGCGGGCCAGCAGTGGCGCATAACCTTCGTGGTGCTGAATGGCATGACCCACTTCATGGGCGGCAACGGTCACCGCCGTCAGCGAACGGCCATCGTAGTGATCGGGCATTAAGCGTACACAGCGTGCCTCGGGGTCGTAATGGTCGCCCTGCTCAGTGCGCTCTACCCGTACGCCCTCCACACCCATACGGCGCAGCAGATGTTCGGCCAATTCCGCACCGGTACCTGGGTAATCATCACGCCCTCGGGTATGGCGCTTTAATACCCATTTTGCCCATAGGTTGGGCAGCACGAAAATGGCCAGCGCCAGCACGATTAAGAGGATGAGCATCACGACACCGGAACCCGCCAAGTAAGAGAGACATCAACGCTTAGTTTTACCACGAATGGCAGGGGAACACAGCTTAGGCGGGCTCGTGACGATGGGCTTCAACGTCGCGCTGTACAGACTGCAAGCCGCGCGCTGAAATATCCCCTTGGGCGTGAGCATGCTCGGCAATCAAAATGCTGTCTGCCGCCAAGACCAGCTCACACTCGGTGTGAGCCAATTCATCGCGCAAGCGCTGGATGGCGGCTTCACGCTGTGGGTCGCTATCCACACGGCGAATGTAGATCGCTTTGATCCGATCCGGGTAGGCTTTGACGACCTCCGTGTAGACCTCGGGATCATGCTGACCGCTATCGCCAATCAAAATACACGGCATGTCGTCATACAGCGCCAGCATGCGGTCGATGAGCTCACGCTTGTGCGCTTCTGCCCGGCGCGGCCACGGCTTACGCCATGAGATGCCCCACTCCCGCAAAAACAGAATCGGCCCAACCGGGATCCGGTTCATTTGGAAAAAGGCTTCCAACATTTCATAAATGGCCCAGGGGCCACGGGAAACGTAGAGGATCGGTCGTTCGCCCTTTTCGGTCTGCCCACGGTAAAGCGCTTGATAGAGCGACGCGACGCCAGGGAAGGCCGTCCGCCGGTGTGGCTTGCGGACGAACAGTCGATAGAGCATCTTGAGCTTTTCCGCCACGCCGGTGAACATCACCGTATCGTCGATATCGCTGATCACCAGCAGATCCGCTTCGGGAGGCGGGACGTACACCTCGACGCTCGTGCGGATGGGCGGATGGCCCTGGGCGTGTACCAGGATATCGGCACGATGCCAGGAAACGTCGACCGGCAGCGGCGTCGTGACAGGCAGGTGAGCGTCGAAGTAACCGTCTCTGTCGGTGGTCAAGCAGAGCGAGTTATCCCCAATCCGGATATCGACCTTGGCACCGGCAAGTCCGCGACGGAAGACGCGGCGCGCGACGTCGGCGGTATCGCGCAGCATACCGCGTCTAGGAATGGCACGGCCGAGTGCCGCTTGGCGGAACACTCGGCCCATGACGAATATTTCCCGCTGAGAACCGTAGCCGCGATAGGGGTGTACCATCATCCCACTGCGGCCACTGTCCCGCTTCATCGGTTTTGCAACAACGTGGGCAAGCCTTTTGGCAAAGCTTGCCCACTGGTGGTACCACGCCATTAAGCGTGCTGGCCTGAGTGACGCCCTTCCTGCAGCTCTTCCAGCAGTTTGGCGTTGAAAGCATCCAGGTCTTTAGGAGTACGGCTGGTCACGAGGCCGCTATCGACCACCACTGGCTCATCCACCCAATTTACACCGGCATTACGCAGGTCTTGGGCAACGCTTGGCACGGAGGTCATTTTGCGCCCGTCGACCACGCCTGCGTTGATCAAAATCCAGGGGGCATGGCAAATGGCGGCAACCGGCTTACCCGCTTGGAAAAACGCTTTGACGAAGCTCAAGGCGTCGTCATTTAGGCGCAGCTCGTCAGGATTGAACAAGCCGCCTGGGAGTACCAGCGCGTGATAATCCGACTCGTTGACGTCGGCCAAGGCTTTGTCGGCGTCGTAAGTATCGCCCCAGTCAGTTTCGGCCCAGGCGCGAATGCCCTTACCTTCCGGCGACACGATATGCACCTCGACCCCTTCTTTCTGAAGCGCCGCGCGAGGCACGCTCAGCTCGGACTCTTCGAAACCGTCGGTGGCTAAAATAGCAACACGCTTACCGTTCAGTGCTTGATTCATCATGCTCTCCTTTTCGTGATGATTTTTCAGTGACTTGATTACGTTTACAACGCCTCTCCCAGTGTGGCGCATCTTATACAATCGTCAAGCGCAGATACCAAAATCGTCCAGTCGCTAGGCGCTTAAGCGTTGTACAACACACGCCCTAGCTGGCCCACATCGTAACCGCTAAGGGTGCTGGCTCGCTGGGCAAAACGGGGCGTACGCGCAAAGGCAAAAAGCGCCTGAACGGCGGGCTCGAAATAGCTGCGTCGATGCATGACCATATCGAAGGACTCCTCCACCAGCGGAAGGAATTCCAACTGCTGGCGCTGGGCAGCGGCCTGCATGCCAAGCCCGACATCGGCGTCACCTTGGGCGATGGCCAGGGCCAAATCGTCTTCACTGAGCGCAGGGTGCGCCGCCCATCTCAGCGCTTCGTGCGCGACGCCAGCCTGTTGCAGCAAGCAGTTCATGAGCTGCGCGGCTCCTGCGCCCGGCTGACGATGGGCCAGCACGGCTTTGCGCTTGGCAATGTCGCCCACCGATTGAATGCCCAACGGATTGCCTGGGGCCAAAAGCAGCCCCTGGCGGCGCGTGGCCCAGTGCAGCACGATCAGATCGCGCACTCCACCCAGGCCCAACGCAGCAGGTTCGTTATAGCGCCCGGAAGCCGCGTCGAGCAGATGGATCCCCGCTAGCATCGCCCTGCCTTCCAGCAAGCGTCGGACGCCGTCGCCACTGCCCTGACACAGCGAGGCCAAGTCACTCCCGCTCTCGCGCACCGCCCACTCCAGCAGCGGGTCTTGGCTGCCCGCCAATACCGGCGGAGGCGGCTGCCGCTGCGCCTGGTCGCCTTCCAAGTGGCTAAGCACCCACATATCAATATGCTGTCGAGGAAACAGCAGCTTTCCCGTCGCACGGCTGCAGGGGATATGGCCCTGACGCACCAGGTCGTACACCTTGCGCTCTTTCAAACGCAGATAGTCCGCCACCTCAGCGGTGGTCAAATAGTCGTTTGGCATCGCTCACCCTGCATTTAGCTGCGTATGGCTGCATATATTTCAGTAACCAATGCATAACATCAAGTAAACGTACACTATGCAGCCTAACGAAAACGCTTAGCTCTCACGATTCTCCCGTGGCCACCGCACTGGCGTGTGCGCGACCCGACGCTTCTACATCAGGTACTTATGTCAGCAAGTGATAACCCTTTTTATACGGCGCTCGCGCTGATTCTGGGCATGGACTCCGATTTGATCGACATCGTGGTGCTCTCTTTGCAGGTGTCGCTGGTCGCCGTGCTGATCGCCAGCGCCTTGGCGTTGCCGGTGGGAGCGGCGCTCGCCCTATGGCGTTTCCCTGGACGTAACGGACTGATCGTCGTACTCAATGCACTGATGGGGCTACCTCCGGTCGTGGCTGGGCTATGTGTCTATTTGCTGCTCTCCCGGGCAGGACCATTAGGCTCGTTTGGGCTGCTGTTCACGCCCAGCGCCATGGTGATTGCTCAAGTCATCCTGGTATTTCCCATTATCGCCGCGCTGACGCGCCAGCAGGTGGAAGCCCTGCACCATGAGTACGCCGAGCAGCTACGTTCGCTGGGGCTGACCCAGCGACGCATGATGCCCACCCTACTGTGGGATGCGCGCTTTGGCCTGCTGACGGTGATTCTAGCGGGCTTTGGCCGGGCCAGCGCCGAAGTGGGCGCGGTGATGATCGTCGGCGGCAATATCGACGGCGTGACTCGGGTGATGACCACCAGCATCGTGCTGGAGACCAGCAAGGGGGACCTTCCCCTGGCGCTCGGGTTGGGCATCGTACTGCTGACGCTGGTCACCCTCATCAATGCGCTGGCCCATGCGATCAGTGAAGCGGCCAAGAGGCGGTTAGGATGAATGCACCGCTCACCTCCTCTTTCACCTCAATGGCCAATGTGCCAGCCCTGCACTTTCAGCAGGCGAGCTTCACCCATCGTGGTCACGCCTTGTTGGCGCCCACCACCCTCACGCTGTCTGGCTGTCAGCGCACGCTGATCATGGGGCCTAACGGGGCGGGTAAAAGTCTGTTCATGCGTTTGGCTCATGGACTACTCCGCCCTAGCAGCGGCCACGTTAGCTGGGAAGGCGCACCTCCCGTCCAGGCCATGGTGTTTCAGCGGCCGGTGCTGCTGCGTCGCTCGGTCATCGATAACCTGATCTACGCCCTGGCCGTCAAACGCGTGCCTCGCCGGGAGCGCAAAGCGCTCGCCTGGCAGGCACTGGAGAAGTTCGGCTTAGCAGCTCTGGCCAAGCGCCCCGCGCGGGTGCTGTCTGGCGGCGAGCAGCAGCGGCTCACCCTGGCCCGCGCTTGGCTGTTAACCCCTGCCGTGCTGTTTTTGGATGAACCCACCTCCGCCCTTGATCCCGCCGCCATTAAGGCGGTGGAAGATGCAGTGAATGAGTTTCACCAGAGCGGGACGCGCATCGTCATGACAACCCACGACCTACATCAGGCGAAGCGGCTCGCCGACGACGTGCTGTTTATGTACGGCGGCCAGGTGCTGGAGCACACCAGCGCCGAGCGATTTTTCGACACCCCGGCCTCCTCGCAGGCCAGGGCGTTTATCCGGGGCGAACTGGTTTGGTGACCCCCACTCAGCGTTGAACAACACCCAAAGGAGCAGACCGTGAAGACAACGACCACGCTTATCACCGCCAGCGTATGCACGACCGCCTTGGCCTGGAGTGCTTCGCTACTCGCGGATGACGACTTCATTACACTCGCCTCCACGACGTCCACCGAGAACTCAGGGCTGTTCGATGCCATTATCCCCACGTTCACCGAGGCCACCGGCATCGACGTGCGCGTGGTAGCCGTCGGCACCGGGCAAGCATTTGAGATCGGCCGCCGTGGTGATGCTGACAGCCTGCTGGTACACGATACGGCAGGCGAGGAGCAGTTCGTGGCGGACGGTTACGCCACGGAGCGTTTAGACGTCATGTATAACGACTTCGTGATCGTAGGCCCCAGCGACGACCCGGCAGGCATTAGCGACAGCGAGAGCGTGGCAGACGCCTTTGCGCGTATCGCCGAGAGCGGGTCACCGTTTGCCTCACGAGGCGATGACAGCGGCACGAACCGCGCCGAACTGCGGTTGTGGGAAGATGCGGGCGTGACGCCTCAAGGCGAGTGGTACCGCGAGCTGGGCAGTGGCATGGGCCCGACCCTAAACACCGCTGCGGGTATGGACGCCTACACCTTTACCGACCGCGCCACCTGGGTCGCGTTCGATAATCCGCAAAACCTCACGCTGCTGTTCGAAGGTGACGAAGCGCTGTTTAACCAGTACGGCAGCCTGCTGCTCTCGGAAGAGCGTCATCCGCACTTGAAGCACGATTTAGCCGCCCAGTGGCACCAGTGGCTCGTCTCTGAGGAAGGCCAGCAGGCGATTGCTGACTTCGAGGTAGGCGGCCAACAGCTGTTTTTTCCTAACGCTGAGTAAGCCGATCGCCAAAGCGCCAGCCCGCGTTCGACGGGCTGGCGCTCGGCTCGGGTCACCCTTGGCTCAACTGGCGATCCACATCTTCTCGACCGAGCGAGTCGCTACCTCACCCGGCACGTCGATATAGCCGCGTACGTCAGCACGATTGGCAGAGATCGAATCCATATAGAGCGGTGCCACGGTGCTGCCCTCCTGCTGATACAGCACCTGGATATCGTGGTACATCTGACGCCGCTTGGTCTCGTCCTGCTCACCACGTGCCGCAATGATCAACTGATCGAGCTGCTCGTTGGCCCAGCGCGCTTCGTTCCACGGCGCATTCGATAAATTGACCATGGAAAGGTAGGCATCCGCCGTTGGGCGGCTCGACCAGCCAGAGGCGCAAAACTCGTGCTGACGCCACACTTCCGACCAGTAGCCATCGGCGGGGACGCGATTGACCTCCAGCGGTATTCCGGCACGCTGGGCCGACTGCTGATACAGCTCCGCCGCCGAGACCGCGCCTTCAAAGGTCGCACCGTCTGCGGTGCTTAGCCGAATGGGCCTATCCATGCCGGATTGACGCCAGTGATGGAGCGCTTTGTCCGGATCGAAGGCATGGCTGGGGAGATCAGTGGTGAAGTAAGGATTGCTGGGGAATAGCGGTGAGTCGTTGCCCACCTGACCATAGCCTTGCACCAGCAGATTCAATAGTTGCTCTCGGTCGAGGGCGTACTTCATGGCCAAACGGACGTCTTTGTTATTGAAAGGCGCGCGGTCGGCCAAGCCGGGGAACGTTACCTGGAAACTGCCCACGTTACGGTTGATGGTGAGCGATGACGCGCTCTCCAAACGGCTGACGATACTGGATGTCACCCGGTTGACGAAGTGAACCGAGCCGCTCATCAGTGCCGCTACCCGTGCGGTGGCATCGTTGAAGGCACGGGTTTCGACGCTGTCGACGAAGGCACGATCCGACTTCCAGTAGTTCTCGTTGCGCTTGACCAGAGTACGTACTCCCGGCTCAAAGCTCTCCAGCACGAACGGCCCGGTGCCAATCCCGTCATCGAAATTCGCACCGGCAGGAGTGATGGCAAAGTTCACCTCTCCCAGCAAATACGGCAAGTCCATGTTGGGCGCCGACAACGTCATGACCACTTGATGTTGGCCACGGGCGGTCAGCTCGGTGATTTGCTCCATGTAACCTTTCACGGCCGAAGGCGAATCGTCGGCACGGTGATGGTTGAGCGAGTACACCACATCGTCGGCGGTGAGGGTTTTGCCGTTATGGAAGGTCACGCCTTGTCGCAGGGTAAAGACCCACTGCGTCGCATCGGTCGTCTCCCACGATTCGGCCAACCCGGGTGCCAACGTGCCATCATCGTGGAGTTCGGTCAGGGTATTAAATAGCTGACGCCCCACATGGTACATGTACTGCTCGAAGTAGTAGGCCGGGTCCAAACGATCACTGCTAGAGGCGTTATCGATCGCCAAAATGAGATGCCCACCGCGTTGTGGGGTAGCATCCGTTTGTGCGCTCGCCCAGCGTGGCAACAGTAGTCCGCCCAAGGCGCTGGCAGATACCGATAGCGCAGCGGAGTGTTGCAGAAACTGGCGACGGGTGACGCCAGCCATGCGCCCCGCATTGGGCAAGTTCGTTCCTTTCTTCATGGGGAGATTCATCCTATGCAATCAATAACAACACGCTGCTAGCTACGTACCGCGTCGGCCAGCTTGGCAATGTGCTCAGGGCCAATACCACAGCAGCCGCCGATCATAGTGGCGCCGGCGGCCTGCCAGCGCTGGGCGAAGTCAGCATAGGCATCGGGCCCTAAGTCATCGCGCATGTCACTCACACCGGCGTTGGCGGCGATGCGGTTACTCTGGGGGACGAAACTATTGGCGTACACGCCCAAACGCAGCGTGGCCCCTTTCTCCAGCACCACGGCGTGCGCTTGGCGAAGCGCCTCTTCCATCACCTCCGCTTGGCTGCAGTTGAACAGCAGCGCTTCCCCACCGGCTTCCAGCACGGCGTTCACTGCGGCGTCGACCCCCTCACCAGAGCGCAGCACGCAGGGCAGTTCGCCATTTTCATCAGCGTCTTGCAGGGTGAACGAGAACCAGCGTGGGCGGGTATCGTCACCCAGCGCAACGGCCACGGCTCGGGCCTCCTCCGTGGCGCTCAGCGTCTCTGCCAGCCACACGTCCACGTAGGGAGCTTGACCCTCGATCAGCGTGGCCAGCAGTTCCGGGGCGCGCTGGGCATCGAAGAGCGCCGGCTGATAAGAACCGAACAGCGGCGGCAGCGATCCCGCGACGGTCACCGCGTCTCCCGCCACGCTGTCACGCGCTAGCTTTCCCGCCAGCGTCGCCAGTGCCAAGCCGCGCTCGGCAAAGCACGCCTCGCCAATGTGAAAGGGCACGACGGCATAGGCATTGGTGGTAATCACCTCGGCGCCTGCCTGAATGAACGCGCGGTGCGCTTGGGTCACGCACTCGGAGGCTTCCATTAGCGCAAGCGCCGACCACTCCGGCTGGCGAAACGGGGCACCTAAGCGTTTCAACTCACGTCCTAAGCCACCGTCTAACAGGGTTAACATCGACTCTCGCTCCTTGGTGTCTCGATTCAGCATTACCTAAAAATTGACGCCGCAGAGCGGCGTCAACAGGGGTTCGATAAGGGGCGGCGTTAGCGTCCCAGCAGCGACCCGATATCTTTTGCTTCCCAGTGCGGGAAATGCTTGCGCACCAGCGCGTTCAGATCGCGTTCGAAGGCGGCCCAATCGGTAGTGGCAGCCTGCTGGCGCGCATTCGCCACGCCACGGATCATGCCCGCTCCCACCGTCACATTGGTCAGCCGATCGATCACGATAAAGCTACCGGTGCCTGGGCTAGTGCGATAATCGTCGACGGGAATAGCGGCGGTCAACTCTACCTCGCAGCGGGCAATGGCATTGAGCCCTAGCGAATCGGTGGCGTGCTTTTCCAGCGTGTTGACGTCGACCTGATACTCGATGGCGCTGACCTGCCCCGCTAAATCGCGGGTCGCCAGCTTGATATCGTAGAGCTTGCCGGGCGTGAGGGCCTCCTCATGCATCCACACGATGTCGGCGCTAAAGACGTTCGACAGCGGAATCTCGGCATCGGCGCTGACGATCCAATCACCGCGGGAAATGTCGATCTCGTCTTCCAGAGTAACGGTAATCGCTTGGCCGGGGTACGCCGCGTCCAAATCACCGTCGAAAGTGACCACGCGTGCCACGCGCGACGTCTTACCTGAAGGCAGCGCTTTGACCGCCTGGCCGGGACGCAGCACCCCCGCCGAGAGCGTGCCGCAGTAGCCGCGGAAGTCCAGGTTCGGGCGATTGACGTACTGCACCGGCAGACGCAAATCGGTGAGGTTCTGATCACGGGTGACTTCGACGTTCTCCAGCAGCTCGATCAGCGTTTTGCCCTCGTAGCGCTCGCCGTCCTCGAAGTACCAAGGCGTTTGCTCGCTGCGGTTGACCACGTTGTCGCCGTTGAGCGCCGACATCGGCACGAAACGGATGTCCGGGGCCTGCAGGTTGGTAGCGAACGCGCGGTACTCGTCGACGATCTCGTTGAAGCGTGCTTCCGAGAAGCCCACCAAATCCATCTTATTCACTGCAATGACCAGATGCTGGATGCCCAGCAGGTCGGCAATGAAGCTGTGGCGGCGCGTCTGGGTCTGCACGCCGTAACGTGCGTCGATCAGAATGATCGCTAGGCTTGCCGTGGAGGCACCGGTGGCCATATTGCGGGTGTACTGCTCATGCCCTGGGGTATCGGCAATGATGAACTTGCGCTTTTCGGTAGAGAAGAAGCGGTAGGCTACATCGATGGTGATGCCCTGTTCTCGCTCGGACTGTAGCCCGTCCACCAGGAGCGCCAGATCCACCGTATCGCCGGTCGTGCCACTGGTTTTCGAGGCCTTGGTAATGGCTGCCAACTGATCTTCGAAGATCATCTTGGAGTCGTGGAGCATCCGGCCGATGAGCGTCGATTTACCGTCATCGACACTGCCGCAGGTAATGAAGCGCAGCAGGTCTTTGTTTTCGTGCTCGTGCAGGTATTGCTCGATGTTATCGGCAATTAACGTTGATTGGTGTGCCATTAGAAGTACCCCTCACGCTTTTTCTTCTCCATGGAACCGGCCTGATCGTGGTCGATGGCACGGCCGCTGCGCTCGCTGGTCTTGGTCAGCAGCATCTCTTGGATGATTTCCGGCAGCGTGGCGGCTTTGGACTCCACCGCGCCAGTGAGCGGGTAGCAGCCCAACGTTCTGAAACGCACCCACTTCTCTTCCGGCACCTCACCAGGGGCCAGGGGCAGGCGGTCATCGTCCACCATGATCTGCATGCCGTCGCGCTCGACCACCGGGCGTTTGGCGGAGTAATAGAGCGGCACGATGGGAATCGACTCGAGGTAGATGTACTGCCAGATATCCAGCTCGGTCCAGTTGGAAAGCGGGAACACGCGAATCGATTCGCCTTTATTGACCTTGGCGTTGTACACGTTCCAAAGCTCGGGGCGCTGGTTTTTGGGGTCCCAGCGGTGGTACTTGTCGCGGAAGGAGTACACCCGCTCTTTGGCACGGGACGCCTCTTCGTCGCGGCGCGCACCGCCAAAGGCCGCATCGAACCCGTATTTATCCAGCGCCTGCTTGAGCGCCTGGGTCTTCATGATATCGGTGTACTTCGCGCTACCGTGATCGAAGGGGTTGATGTTGGCAGCCCGCCCCTCTTCGTTGGTGTGTACGATCAGCTCCATGCCCGCCTCTTCCGCCATGCGGTTGCGGAACGCGATCATTTCGCGGAACTTCCAGGTGGTATCGATGTGCATCAGCGGGAATGGCGGCGTGCCAGGGTAGAAGGCTTTGCGCGCCAAGTGCAGCATGACCGAGGAGTCTTTACCGATGGAGTACATCATCACCGGGTTACTGAACTCTGCCGCCACTTCTCGGATGATGTGGATCGACTCGGCTTCGAGCTGCTTCAGGTGGGTCAGCCGGGCAGCATCCGGTGCGCTTGGCACCTCTTGCGTTGCCGCCGACGGCGCAGAAAACTGGTTCATTACCTACTCCCTCACAAAACGGTGCTTGCTTGTATCGAGACGGCTTTTCAAGGAAGCCTTTGCAAACATGAACGGCCGTCCAGCGCACAGGGATCGCAAGACGGGCATTTGTGGGTAGGGTAACGCTAGGTCAATAATAACCCAAAAGAATTAATAACTATCTTTTTAGATCTATAACGCCTAAAAACATCACACGATCACGCGCTCCACCCAGGTCTCCCACGCCTGGCCGTGAAAGTCGACGATGCGGTAACCAGGGCGTGAAGCTTCGTCGATGGCAAATGCCTCAGCCCCTGGCAGAAATTGATCCGACAGGGCGGGGCAACCATAAACGCCGATATCGGTGCCTGCTGCCTGATGATGCTGGGCATAGGCCTGATGCGCGTGGCCAAACAGGATCACTTTTACCTGCGGATACGCGCTCAGGAGCTGCCAAAAAGCATCGCGGTCCTGTAGGCCGATCGCATCCATCCAGGCGGCTCCCACGTCCACCGGCGGGTGGTGCATGGCAATCAGTGTGGGACGGTCGTCGTGTTCGAGGCGCGCCGCCAGCGCGCCCAAGGCGTCGCTTCCTAATTCGCCGTGGGGCTTGCCAACGACCTGAGTATTGAGCAGTAGCAAGCGCCACTGCTCCAAATCCACTTCGTCGAGCAGCGGCTGCTCGGCACTCATCAGCTCTAGCTGATCATGGTTACCCGGTATCCAGAACCACGGGCAGGGCAACGCACAAAGCGCTTCCCGTGCATGGGCATAGGAGGCAGCGGTTTCATCCTGACTGACGTCGCCGGTGAACACGACGACATCGGGCCGCTCTGCGGCGACCGCTTCTAGCACGCGTTGAAACTGCTGCCACGGAATCCCTGCTCGGGAGCGCGCCTGTTTATCTGCATGTAAGTGTGAATCGGTAATTTGGACAAGCCGCATTCACCTAGCTCCCTTAACCTGAATCGTGTACGACGTGAATTAACGTAGCTCGGGCATGTCCACCGCATGACCATGGGCCAGCCCGTGGGCCAACCACTCGCCCAAGAAACAGTTGAGCTGTAGCTTTTCATCCGGTTGATGCATGCGGGCATTGGGGTAGCGGTAGCGGCCGCTGAAGTGGCGCTCGCGCTGAAAATCGATCACCTCTGCCATGCGCACATCATGGTAGAGGTGTACGCGCATGCGCGGCCCTTCAATCACGGCATCCAGCGGCCCGCTCTGGGAGACCTCTACCAGCGTGGTATAGGGGGCTTCCTGCAGAATCACCAAGTGCAAGTCACCAAAGTGCTGGTGATCGCTGCGCAGGGCGATATCACGGCGCTGACCGCTCTCCATATCCCCCACTAGGCGCAGCAGACGCAGATAGTTCGCGCTGCATTCGCCCTGTAGGGTTTTCAAATCGGTAACGTAGGCGGCTCTTGCCATGATGACTCCTTACTGGGTTCGCTTGGCGTCAGTCGTCGAAAGGGCGGCACGTTGAGACGCGGCGCGCAGCGATGCCCGCTGCCCCGCCAGCCAATGCAGCCCAATCAACGACATGGCGTTGTCGAGTCTTCCCTGCTCTAGGAGTTCCCAAGCATGCGTAAACGTGACGATATGCACGCGAATGTCTTCGTGCTCATCGTCGACTCCATACACACCGCCGAGCCCTTGGGTATCCACCAGGCCGCAAAACAGCGTCACGCGCTCGTTGCAGGCACCGGGGCTGGGATAGTAGGTGTGCAATTTGGTCAGTTGCCCTACTTGGCAACCGGCCTCTTCCAGCGCTTCGCGGCGGGCAACGTCTTCCAACGACTCGTCTTTGTCCACGAGACCCGCGACGAATTCTAATTTCCACGGGGAGGTGGGGTCATCGATCGCCCCGGCGCGAAACTGCTCGATCAGTACCAGCGCATCACGATGGGGGTCGTAGAGGAGCACACCCACCGCATCGAAGCGGTGATGGACTTCGCGGCGCATGGCATCGCTCCAGCCGCCTTCGAACAGGCGGTGGCGCAGCTCCAGCGCTTCTAAGCGAAAGAATCCTTGATAGAGGGTGTCGCGTTGGATGAGTTCGACATCATCACGACCAAGCGTAGGACCCATACGGCACTCCCGGTGATCACAATCGTCCTATTATCAATGCTGCCCACCGGGAATGCCAATGCGGTGATTAACCGCGTGTCATCAGTGTCGAAAAGATGACGGGTACGTTACAACTGGCTGAGTAGCGCCTCGGCGTCACGGCGCAGCGCCTCATCGGATACTTGACGGTTCTCACGGGCCGTGCCGTTCACCGCACGCTGGGCATGCTCCCGCGCCGCCTGGGTGTTGCCCTCCTCTTTCAAGAACGCCGCGTAGTAATAATTCACGTCGATGCCGTCGGGGCGAAGCTCCAACGCGCGCTGGAACATGCGCTCGGCAGTATCGCTATTGCCAAAGCCTAATGGACGGCCCGGCGCCCGGTCGTAGAGTGCCCCCAGCGTCACGTAGGCCGAGCCATTGCCACCGGTGGGGTCGATCTCGATGGCACGCTCCAGCACGTCGCGGGCGTCTCCGGCCGTTCCCAACGCTCCCAACCCACCGCGTTCGCGGGCATAGGAGGCCAGCACGATCCCCTGCCAAATCAACACGTCGGCTTCGTTAGGATGCTGGCTGGCGAGCTGTTCGGCTTCACTGGCGAGCGCCTTTAGCGTCTCTTCCCGCTGGTTCGCGGGCATTTGCGTTACCGTATGCTCCCAGCGGTTTTTGAGTGAAAAGATCTCACCCTCGAACGCCGACGCACTCAAGGGGGCCAGCGCCAGCGTGCTGCCCAGGGCGGCGGCGATCAACAAGCGGGAAAAGGGAATAGCGTGCATAGAAACCTCCAGGTTTGTTGTTGTAGCGGCTTACTCAGATAATGTAACGAACGTTTGAATGATTCGCCAGACATTCACGACTTTGTTATAAAACGTCCGCGTAGCGTAAGCTAACCGCCCGGGTAGGAGCGCCCTACTAGGCATTGGAGGAGAAGATTGGCTCATGAAAGGTCGTAACATGACCCGCTGGCGGGACCCGGCGAAGGATCCTCGCCAAGCCCCTAAAAGCAATTTGATTACCGCCGAGGGGGCCGCCCGGCTGCGCGGCATACTGGATCATCTTTCGCGGGTAAAACGCCCTGAGCTATCCGCGAAGGTGGGCGAAGCCGCCGCCCTTGGCGACCGCAGCGAGAATGCGGATTACACCTACAACAAGAAAGAACTCAACCGAGTCATTGCCCGCATCCGCTATTTAACCAAACGGCTCGATGAGCTGCAGGTGGTGGATCGTCTGCCCGCCAATACCGACAAAATCTTTTTTGGCGCCTACGTGACGCTGGAGGACGAAGAGGGCGAAGAGTTGCACATTCGCATCGTGGGGCACGACGAGTTGGATACTCAAAAACGCTGGATTAGCATCGATGCCCCCATGGCGAAGGCGCTGCTGGGCAAAGAGGTCGATGACGACGTCACGGTGCTCACGCCCAATGGCGAGACGTTTTACACCGTGACGGCGATTCGCTACGACCATCTCTAACGGCTATTTGGTGGCGCGATACACCCGAAAACGACGATTGTCCGACAGTGTTTCGAACCCGCCCAATGCCCGTTGCAGGCGCTCTGGATACGGCAAAAACGCATTGGCCACCACCATGAGTTGCCCTTTGGCATTGAGATGCTCTGGCGCCTCGTCGATTAGCTTCGTGCTTGGGCCATAGCTGATATCCCGCTCTTGGTGAAATGGCGGGTTACTGACGATCACGTCGAATCGTTTACCCTCCAGCGCCGAGTACACGTCGCTCTCCAGTACCGTGCCGTCCAGCGCATTGTCATGGAGAGTACGGCGGCAGGCTTCGGCGGCGAAGGCGCTGACATCGACAGCCGTGACCGCATGGCCGCGTTTCGCCAGCCAGGCGCTGATAATGCCGTCGCCGCAGCCCATATCCAGCACTGTCAGCGGTTTTTTCGGCAGCGTGTCCTCCAAGGCTTGTATCAGTAGCTGCGTTCCCTCGTCGACTTTGCCATGGCCAAACACGCCAGGATGGCTCACCAAGCGCATATCCAAGGCATCAAAGGTTTGCCAGGCGCTATCGGGCGCTTCGCTTTTCACCGTATGGGTGGCAAACAGCGAGCAGCGGCGGGCGTTATCGAGCTTGTCGCAGCTCATGCCCAGCTCGTCCAGCATTTTGGGAACACGTTTGATGCCCCCTTGGTGCTCACCGACGATATCGAGCGGCGTATTGTCAGGCAGCACGTGGCAAAGCCACTCAAGCCACCACTTGCCTAGCTGGTGGGCTTTGGGCCAGAACAGCACCACCTGCCCCTCGGGTAAGTAGTCGAACGGCTCAAAAGGGCTAACGGCTAGGCGCTCACTGGCCTGCCACTGCTGCCGCAGGGCGACGTTGTCGCTCACCATGGCGATGGAGTGAGTCAGTAGCCATGTATCTTCCGCGGGCGCGATAGGGCATAACCGGGCGGCCTGTCCGTAATAACGTTCAAGCAGTTGACAGGCGGGCAGTTGGGCACTCATACATCAGCCTCAGGTTTGGTAACGGTATAAAGTAAATAGCGGCCTAAGCGCCAATGGGGGTCTTGCTGGCAGTACTGCTTCTCTAGCGCCAACAGTGTTGCTTGATCGCTTGCCTTCTCTGAGGCCTGGCGCACGTAATCCTGAAAAATACGGATGCCCGCGACGCTCTCGATATGTAAGCCGTTCTGCCCCACCCACTGGCAAATCTCATCATGGGTAACTGGGGAGATCGGCGTTAAGCGCTGGCGCTTGCCCTTGCCTTCTAACTGGTCGCTCAAAGCTTTTTGATAGTTGCCCTTCACCACGTTAGAAAAGCGCAGCGCGTCGCGGTTAAACACCATCAGGCTGAGTTGACCACCCGGCGCCAGCAGCGTTGCCAGGGTGTGCAGCGCTTGCTCGGGATGGCCTAGCCACTCCAATACCGCGTGGCAGGTGATCAGCGGCCAGGGGCCGGGGACTTGGCTCGGCAATGCCTGTAGAGGAGCTTCTACATAGCGAAGCTGCCCCGGTGACCATACCGCAGCGGCTTCCTGCTCTGCGTGCCACGCCTTAGCGTGGGCCAGCATATCGTGGGAAGGCTCTGCCATGCTGACAGTGTGACCGCGTGCCGCGAACCAACCGGAGAGCTGCCCCAACCCACCGCCGACATCCAGCACGGGCTGGGCCTTTAAGTGCAGCATTCGCGGCAGCAAATAATCCAACATCGCGAGGCGCAGCTCGCCCCGGGGGGCTTGGTAGAGAGAGCGGGAAAATTTATCGACCAGACCATCAAAGTAGCGGTCGCCCGCGTCGGTTAATTCGTAGGGGGGGTGCATGCATGTAGGCCTGAATGATCACAACGAGCGCAATATCAAAGCCGCGTAGTTTACCCTGCTTGTATCGTTAACGCTCGCCAAGCCATACCCATCAGGCAGCGAGGTGGCGGATCCTTCACTCGGTCTATTGCCTTTCTTGCCAGGAGTGATTAGTGTAAAAATAAAAATGGGAACGTTACCATTGTAAAAAGAGCTATCAAATCATCTATGCCGCCTACTACTCGCGCTACGCTAATCGAAGTCGCCAATGTAGCGAATACCTCAAAAACGAGCGTTTCCCGCTACTTTGGGCCGGAACGCCACAAGCTCTCGCCTGCCCTTCAAGCACGCATCAAGCAGGCCGCTGATGCTCTTCACTATCAGCCCAATTTAATGGCACGCGGCCTTAAAGGTGGCGGGTCCCGTCTTTTGGGTATGCTAGTAGCCGATATACGCAACCCGTTTTCCGTGGCCATCGTCCACGGTGTCGAGGTGGCGGCACGTAAACACGGCTACGCACTGATTGTCTGCAATACGGATAACGACCCCGACCTAGAGCAACGCCATTTGGCTTCTCTAGCGGCCTACCAGGTAGAGGGGCTGGTTGTAAACGCAGCGGGACAACCTCAACCACTACTGCAAACCATTATGCGCAGTGGTTTACCGCTGATATTGATCGACCGTGAAGTAGGCGAAATCAGCGCCCCGGTGATTGGCCTTGATAATGCGCTTGCCATTGATATGGCACTCAATCACCTATCCCATCAGGGCTATCGCTGCGTGCTTTACGTTAGTGAGGCCCCAGAGCAAGCCAGCGCCCGTCAAGAACGCCTGCAACGCTTCCAGCAGCAAAGCACCTCGTTAGGGCTGGGTAGCGCCATATTGACCAGCCTTGAAGAGCAAGAGGCAATCCCGGCACTCCGCGACTTTATCCAAAAAAACCGGGGGTTCTCCTGTGCCGTGCTGTGTGCCAATGGCAATGCCACGCTTGCCATGACGCGCTGCTTTCAACATTTAGAGGTCGCCATGGGAGAGGTAGGTTTGATAGGCATAGATGAGCTCGACTGGTGCGAACTTGTACCCCCAGGCATCACTACTCTCGCCCAGCCAACCGATGCCATCGGCAGCGCGGCAGTCACTTACCTACTCCATCAAACCCTCCCTTCCAAGGCCGCGAAGGAAGTGCAGCACCATCACCCGCCAGTACTTATTCCACGGGGCAGCACTCAGTTGATAGGCCCCTCTGCTCACTTGTCACCCTAATAACGACACCGCCACTATCAAACAAGTTTTGAGGCTACTAATGACACACTCTGTTTCTTCACCCAGCGTACTTACTTTTGGCGAAGCCATGGCAATGTTTGTGGCAGACACCACAGGAACCCTGGCGGATATTGAGCATTTTCAGCGCCGTTTGGCGGGTGCGGATAATAACGTCGCGATTGGCCTTGCTCGGCTGGGTTTCCATGTCAGTTGGTTAAGCCGGGTAGGCAACGACGGCTTTGGTCAGTTTATTCGCCAAGCACTGGAAGCCGAAGGTATCGATGGCCGACATATCCATACCGACTCCCAGCACCCTACTGGCCTGCTATTCAAAGAGCGCGCCAGCGGAGGAGCCGACCCTAAAGTCACCTATTTCAGGCGCGGCAGCGCCGCCAGCCATCTTTCTCCTAACGATGCCGACGGCGTAGATTTTGATGCACTCCGGCATGTCCATGCCACCGGTATCACACCCGCCCTTTCAGACAGCGCCTGCCAGCTAACCCGTCATATCATGGAACAGGCGCGCCTTCGGGGAGCCACGCTCTCCTTTGACCCGAATCTTCGCCCTTCCCTATGGCCCAGTGAAACGAAGATGCGCGACACGCTTAATGAACTTGCCTCACTAGCGGACTGGGTACTTCCCGGGTTATCGGAAGGCCAGCTACTCACTGGTCAGAAAACGCCTTACGACATAGCAGGCTACTACCTGGATAAAGGCGCTTCAGCGGTCATCATCAAGCTGGGGCCAGAAGGCAGCTACTACCGCGGTACCCTAGCTGGCCAGGAGGAAAGCTTTACCGTTGAGGGCTGCCATGTAGCGGAAGTGGTGGATACCGTAGGCGCAGGCGATGGCTTCGCGGTGGGTGTTATTAGTGCGCTGCTCGACGGCTGCTCGGCCCGCCAAGCCGCCCAACGAGGCAATCTGATTGGAGCGCAAGCCATTCAAGTGATTGGCGATATGGAAGGCCTCCCCCACCGCCCGCAACTTCAAGCGCTAGAGGCAGAACAGACCTTTTAATACCAGCGGCTTACATCACCCAAGGAGATAACAATGAAAAAACGCCTAATCGTGCAAGGCCAACTCAGTGACGCTCAGTTAGCCACCCTAGAGCATCTATTCGAAGTCACCCAGCTATCTAAAGCGATGTCGCTGGACGCTCCCGACAATCGCCACTACCTAGCAGAAGCCCATGGCATTATCGGTTCTGGCCTTGCGATTACCCCCGAATTACTGGATGCAGCGCCCAAGCTTGAAGTCATCTCGACTATATCGGTGGGTTACGACAACATCCCTGTCGATGAACTGACCCGTCGCGGCATCATGCTGTGCAACACACCCGATGTACTCACCGAAACCACCGCTGATACTGGCTTTACACTGATCATGGCCACCGCAAGGCGGGTCGTTGAGTTAGCAGAGTGGGTCAAGGCCGATCAGTGGCAGGCCAGTGTTGGCCCCGCGCTATATGGCAGCGATGTGCATGGCAAAACGCTGGGCATGGTGGGATTTGGCCGCATAGGGCAAGCCGTTGCCAAGCGCGGCGCTCTAGGTTTTGGCATGAAGGTACTCTACTCCAACGCTTCACCCAAGCCCGCAATAGAACAACAACTCGGAGCTACGCGCCGTGAACTGGATGAATTACTGGCCGAGTCTGATTTTGTCTGCGTTACCGTCCCCCTGACCGCCGAGACTGAACGACTAATCGGTGCCCAACAGTTCGCGCTGATGAAGCGCACCGCTATCTTTATCAATATTGCCCGTGGCAAGGTGGTTGATGAAAGCGCCTTGATCAATGCCCTAGAAAACGGGGTGATCAAAGCCGCAGGCCTGGATGTCTTTGAGCAGGAGCCGCTCTCTGCTTCATCGCCACTGCCTCACATGCCTAATGTGGTCGCCCTCCCTCACATCGGCTCTGCCACCCATGAAACCCGCGAGGCCATGGCCCAGCGTGCGGTCGATAACATCCGTTTGGCACTACAGGGTGAGCCGCCGATCAGCCTTGTGAACGAAGAGGTGAATCAATGAGTTCAGGCCAGAGCACACCCTCGCACTTCTGCCTTCTATTCGACTGCGACGGCACCCTAGTGGATAGCGAAATACTTCTTGCTGGCGTAATGGGTGAGATCTTCCCCGAGTTTGGCCTGCCCTTCTCGGCACAGCAGTATATGGAGGAGTTTCGTGGCGTGCGCTTCCATACCATCGTTCACACGTTGGAGCATCGTTTCCACACGTTAACAGAGGAAGCGCTTACCCAGCTTGAGGCAGGAATGCGGACTCGTATGGAAGCACGCATGCGCGCCGAGCTGGTGGCCATCCCAGGCATACCGGATGCGCTCGCGCAGTTAAAGAGCTACCCCAAAGCGGTGGTGTCCAACGGCCCTGAGCGCAAAATCCGCTGCGCGCTAGAAAGCACACAGCTGGAAGACCACTTTCAAGGCCAGTTATTCAGCGCTTACACCCTCAATGTCTGGAAGCCAGACCCAGAGTTGTACCGTAAAGCAGCGGCTGCCATGGGCTTCCCCCCACAGCACTGCATTGTCATTGATGATGCTGCGGTGGGCGTGGAAGCAGGCTTGGCAGCGGGTATGCAGGTTATCCACCTCAACCACTTTCCCAACGAGGAGAGCACGCCCGAGGGCGCGGTGGGTATCCACCACGCCAACGAGCTGCCAGTGGTCATTGCGGGGCTAATGACAACCATCAACACCTAGCGCATACATGGCGACCCGAATCGCGTTTAAAAGCAGGTCGCCAAGCGTTCTTTCACGTTCAAAGCATCATCAACTAATAACAGTTGCCGCCATTTATCGAACGTCAGACAGGGATGGGAGGCACCAAACGCCACGATGTCCCCCACCTCAACGTCCTGAGCATCGTTAGGCAGACGTACGAATGTGTGCTGATCCATGATTTTCGTCACCTCCCAGCCAGCGACCGATAGCGGTTGCGCGGGGGTACCGGCCTCACGATATCGACGCAGGGCAATCGGCAACTGATCATGGCCAATATCGCGCTTGCCTAGCGCAATAATGGCAAGGCCAGGCTCGGGAAGCGACTGCACCTGGGCAAAGACTTCAAGGGCGGGCTTGAGCCCCTGCTGCAAATCGGGCCGACGACTTAATACGGCGGACTGCGCCTCGCGATACAATCCATGGTCATGCACCACATAGCACCCCGGCCGCAATACAGGCGTGAAACGCTCCTGTAGCGGCGCACCGTCAAAGGCTTCGGCAATAATGTCATACCAAGCGGATCCTGAAGCAGTGACAATCGGGGCAGGTGCTGCAAAGCGTTGAGCAGCTTCAAGCGCTACCGCCACTTCCACAAGATAGTTAGCGTAAGCGCGGATGCCCTCCTCAGGATTATCCCCGTGCACGACACCTTCATAGCCCTCCAGCCCTGCCAACACCAGCGCTGGCTCATCAGTAATCGTCTCGGCAAGCGAAAGAATCTGCTCCTGAGTACGGCATCCACACCGCCCGCCAGCCACGCCTACTTCAATCAGCACTGGCAACGTCAAACCACGCTCGGCAAAAAAACGACCTAACTGGCGCACGTTCTCTTGGCTATCGACCACACAGTAAAAAGTCGCCCCTTGCTCGATTAGGCTGGCAATGATGGCCATATTGGCCTGACCAACCAACTGGTTAGCCATCAGCAGTCGAGTAATGCCATTGCTGAACGCGGCACGACACTGGGCAGCGGTTGCCAGAGTGATTCCCCACGCTCCGGCCTGAAGCTGGCGGTGGAAAAGCGCTGGGGTCATGGTGGTTTTACCGTGGGGGGCCAACTGAGCTCCATGGGATTCAGCAAAGCGCTGCATCCACGCCAGGTTATGTGTAAGGGGAGTCTCATGCACCACCGCTGCAGGCAGGCTAACACCAGCCAACAGATTGGAACTGATCTCCACCCCACCCTTATCTATCGTTAACGCTTCTTGCTGCATGACCCCATTTCCTCATTCACTGCGCGTAATGAAACATCCGGCTTACGGGCCGAAATGTTAGATACTTTCATACTTATTGACATCAAGATAGAAACTAACATACTTTTTAGGCAAGGCAACCTTCAGGAGTCCACGGTGAGCCAAGAAATAGATATTTTGTCCCGTATTACCACTGACTTTGCCGCTCTTCGCGATGCAGAAAAAAAAGTCGCCGAATTGATCTTCGCCGACATCGACTTTGTTACCGAGGCGAGTATCGGCGAGATTGCCCAACGTGCCGGGGTCAGCGATGCCAGCGTGACGCGTTTTGCACGTGCCATCGGTTGCGCCAATGTGCGCGACTTGAAAACGCGCCTGACCCGGGCGCTGGCAGCCGGAAGGCGTTTCATCCAGGAAGCAACACCCGAAGACAGTTCCAGCGTGGTTTACGACATCGCCACACAGACCCTTGCACTCAACCGTGACCTGCTGGCTCAGGCCGATGTAGCGGGGGCAGTTGAACAGCTGGATAACGCACGCCAGATACTAGTTTTCGGCTCTGGAGGTGGTTCAAGCACACTCTCTCAAGAGCTACAGTTTCGCCTTGTCCGCCTGGGCTATGCGATCAGCGCCTATCCTCAAGCGCTGTTGCCCCGCATGGTGGCTTCTACCCTTGATCCAGATGATGTCGTCGTTGTGCTCTCAGTCACCGGCTACACCCCGGAGATGGTGGAGTCGGCACAGATTGCCAAGCAGTACGGAGCCAAGGTGATTGCCATCACAGCATTGAACTCACCACTCGCCAACACTTCCGACATCGTGCTGCCCATCACCTCCCGGGAAACTGACTTCATCTACCATCCCTCTGCATCACGCTACGCCATGCTCGCCGTCATTGACGTGCTAGCCCTGGAGCTTGCCATGCGCCATCGCGAGCGCTCGCGGACTAAGCTGCGTCGGCTCAAGCTCAGCCTGGACGACCATCGTGGTGGTGATAACCGCCAGCCCTTAGGAGATTAATATGGTTTACGATCTGCTGATCCGTAACACCAACGTGCTTGATGGCTCCGGTGCCCCACCTTTCCTGGCCGATGTCGCTATCCAAGGTGAGCGTATCTGCGCCATTGGCAGGATGCCTTATGCCACCGCTACGACCACCATTGAAGCTGACGAGCGCTATCTGGCACCCGGTTTTATCGATGTCCACACCCATGACGATACCAACGTCATTCGCACTCCAGAGATGCTGCCAAAGCTGACCCAAGGCGTCACCACCGTGGTCGTCGGTAATTGCGGAATAAGCGCCAGCCCGGTCACTCTCACTGCTGACGTTCCCGACCCTATGAACTTACTGGGTAGCGCCGAAGACTTCCGCTATCCAAGCTTCGCTGACTACGCCTCGGCCGTCGATATCGCCCGGCCCAGTATCAATGTTGCTGCCCTGGTTGGGCATACCAGCCTGCGCAGCCAAATCATGGATAGCTTTGACCGCCCTGCCAGCAACGATGAAATCGCTGCCATGGAAGTGCTGCTTCGTCAGGCACTTGATGAAGGTGCTTTGGGTCTGAGCTCCGGGCTTGCCTATCGTAACGCGATACACGCGCCAACTTCGGAGATGGCCCCCTTGGTGGCTGCCGTTGGGTATTCGGGAGGCGTCTATACCACCCATCTTCGCGATGAATTTGCAGGCTTGCTGGACGCGATGGACGAAGCATTTGCCACCGCTCGCGCAGGCCAGGTACCACTCGTGATCTCGCATTTGAAATGTGCAGGCGCAGGTAACTGGGGAGGAGCAGGAAAGGCACTGAGCAAGTTGGAAATGGCCGCCCAGCACCAGCATGCTCACTGTGATTGTTACCCTTATACGGCTGGCTCTTCGACCCTGGACCTCGGGCAAGTGACGGATGAGATAGAGATCACCATTACTTGGTCGAAACCGCACCCGGAGCAGGCACGGCGTCCTTTAAAGGAAATCGCCGCTGAGTGGGAAGTATCGCTGCTGGAAGCAGCCAGACGGTTACAGCCAGCAGGGGCGGTTTACCACAACATGAGCGAAGCGGATATGCAGCAGGTGTTGGCGCATCCGCTTTCCATGGTGGGATCGGATGGCCTACCGAACGACCCGCACCCCCACCCTAGGCTCTGGGGAGCCTTCCCTCGGGTGCTTGCCCATTACAGCCGCGATTTAAATTTGATACCGCTGGCAGAAGCGGTACGCAAGATGACCAGCCTTTCAGCCGCCAATTTTGGACTGACGGATCGAGGTATCGTCCAGGTCGGTGCCTATGCCGACCTTACCCTTTTCGACCTTGCAGTCCTGGAAGATACAGCGAACTACGAAACCCCCATTGCGGCTGCAAAAGGCATCGAGTTGGTCGTGGTAAACGGCCAGCTCGCCTATTACCAGGGGTCTATCACCGATCAGCGTTCAGGGCGAATGCTGCGCCGCACTGAGCGTATTTCCCAAGTAATACCATCCAATCAGGAGTCAATATCATGAGCATCACACGTTATGGAACTGAAGGCGGTGTAGGTACTGGCGGTCAAAAACTGCCGTTTGCCCGCGCTGTCGAGGCCGGTGGTTGGCTATACGTATCAGGACAAACCCCTATGACCGATGGTGAAGTCGTGGAGGGCGGCATTGTTGAGCAGACCCGCCTCGCCTTCGATAACTGCTTGGCCATCATGCAAGAGGCAGGATATGGCGTCGAAGACGTTGTGCATGTCACTACGGTGTTGACCGATGCCCGCTATTTCACGTCTTTCAACAAGGTCTTCAAAGAAATCTTCGGCGACAACCCACCGGCTCGTATTTGCAGCGTTCAAGACTTAGTCGTGGATTGCAAAGTAGAAGTCGATGTGAAGTGTTACCGAGCTGATCGCGTCTAGGCACCGCTACAGCAGCACCTCAAAAAAGCGCCGCACCCCGGCAAGGGTGCGGCGCCAGATTGCCGCTTGATCACGATAAAAGTCCCGCGGCAATCGCTTCCATTGCCTACCTATCGGCCGCGGCAACGGCCGGATAAACAACGATAAGAGGTTACCATGAACAGTCAAATATTCCTTGCCGCCTTTGTGCTCTATATTATCGCCATGATCGTCTTTGGATGGTGGGTGTCACGACATAAACGTGGCAGCGGTGACGACTTTTTGCTTGGCGGGCGAAGTGTTCCCCTGTTTCTCACCGTCGGCACCACGGTCGCCACAATGGTGGGTACCGGTTCCAGCATGGGGGCCGTTGGCTTTGGTTATGCAAATGGCTGGGCAGGGGCGCTCTACGGTATCGGTGGTGCCATTGGGGTGCTTCTACTCGCCGTCTGCTTTGCCCCTGTGCGTAAACTTCGCTTCATGACGATGAGTGAAGAGCTGGCCTATTACGTTGGCGCGAATCGGTTAGTACGTAACATTGTTGCGCTTCTCATCTATATCGCCTGCATTGGCTGGCTCGGTGCCCATATTCTTGGCGGTGGCCTTTACCTCTCCTGGATGGCGGGTATCGACCTGACCACGGCGCGTATTCTGGTGGCACTGGGCTTTGGTATTTACTGCGTGGTGGGCGGCTACTTTGCGGTCATCTGGACCGACACCATTCAAGCCATCGTGCTCTTTGCAGGCTTTATTTTGATGGCCGCGCTGGCACTGGTGGAAGTGGGCGGTTTCTCAGGGCTTACTGCAGGTATGGACGCAGGTGCCATCAGTTTTCTAGGCATTGGTCAGATTAGTGCACTGCCAGCATTGTCTCTAGCCGCTGTCATTGCGATTGGCGTGCTGGCAACGCCTTCGTTTCGGCAGCGGATCTATTCCGGCGAATCCGTCGGTTCGGTACGTCGTTCGTTCTTGATCACGGGTGTTCTTTATCTCGGGTTCTCAATCATTCCTGCCATTATCGGTATGGCCACCCACGCTCTCAATCCAGGGCTTGAGAATAGCAACTACGCCTTTCCCTTCCTGGCGACGGAAATCATGCCATTAGGATTGGAGCTACTGCTGTTGGTAGCAGGCCTCTCTGCGACCATGTCGAGCGCAAGCTCCGACGCCATCGCCGGTGTGTCCACGCTGATCCGAGACCTCTATGTACTCGCCACGGGCCGCACCCCGTCCGCCCGCAACGTGGTGCGCTTCTCACGGATCGCCCTGGTAGCCACCATTGGTTTAGCACTGCTGTTCGCGCTTGCCTCGGACAGCGTAATTACCTACATCACCCGCATGATCTCGACGATTCTGTCAGGACTGTTTGTGAGCGCCATGCTGGGGCGCTTCTGGCCACGCTACAACTGGCAGGGTGCCATTGCCACACTGCTATGTGCCTCCGCCACTTCCTTGATCATTATCGCCAACAGCGATTGGACAGCTTTCTGGGGCAATCCCAGCATCCCTGCCGTTCTCGCTGCGCTGGTGGCCGGGATCGTTGTGAGCCTTCTGACACCGGCCTCGCAGGTATCCCCTGACCAGGCACTGGCAATTCTTGACCAAGAACGCCAGCGCATGGAGCAAGTGCCAGAGCCAACGCTCACCGGCGCTGAAGCGACCTCAACGACTCGCTAACCGCCAAAAAGCTGTAAAAAAAGCCCCACGATTGTGAACTGACACCTCAATCGTGGGGCTTTGCTTGGTACTAAAGAACTTATAGCGCCGCTAACGCCTCGCTAAGGCCCTTCTGGGTCAGAGCGTGATAGGCCGACGTCACCGCCTGTGCGAACTCGTCGTTTTTAGCCAGTTCGCTGGGCACGACATCGTCCATGGCTAAGAAAGCGGTTACCAGCGCCCCCGCGGCTGAACGGTTGCTGGCATCATGCCTCTGATGCAATTGCGCAAAGCGCTTAGCCAACGGGTCATCGACCGTGTAGCGATTACCCTGGAGATCTTCACCTGCGGTATAACGAATCCAGGCCGCCATGCCGAGTGCCACACAAGGCGAGGGTTGGCCAGTACCAGCACGCTCCAGCGTACCCGACAACCATCGCTGCGGAAGCTTCTGGCTGCCATCCATGGCAATTTGCTGCAGACGGTGACGCAAACTGTCATTGGCAAAGCGCGCCAATAGCGAGTCGGCATAAGCCACTAAGTCGATACCCTCGGGCATATCGAGTGTCGGTGCGGCTTCCTCAAGCATGTAACGACGCAACAGTGTGCGCAGTTCGGCTTGATGAATACCGTCAACAACCGTCTCAATGCCTGCCAGTGCACCAAGATAGGCAAGCAGTGAATGACTGCCGTTCAACATGCGCAGCTTCATGGTTTCAAAAGGGGCCACATCGGCCACCATTTCCACCCCTTCTGCTTCCCAGCCTGGCCGCCCCTGGGGAAAGTGGTCTTCAACCACCCACTGGGAGAAGGCTTCACACACTACGGCATTGGCATCGGGTATTCCCAGCGCCGCCAAACGCTCAAAGTCTGCATCCGTCATGGCTGGCACAATGCGATCTACCATACTGCAGGGAAAGGCCACCTCATCGGCAATCCAGCGGGCCAGCGTCGGATCGCGGTACTCGGCCAATTGCACTACCGCCTGCCGTGTACGCGTTCCGTTGTCGGGCATGTTGTCGCAAGAGAGCACTGTAAAGGGAGGAATCCCCGCCTCACGCCGCCGCGCTAACGCTTCCACCAACAATCCAGGCGCGGTTCGGGGCTGTTGTGGAGAGGCGATATCGTCGATGATCATCGAATCATCACTTCTTAACTCACCGCTCGCTGGGTTGAGAAAGTAGCCCTTTTCGGTAACCGTCAAAGTAACGATACGAATGTCTGCAGAGGCCAACCGTGCCAGTAACGCTTCCCTATCACGGCCCCAGTCGCCTGCGTGATCACAGCCAGAAAAGAGGGTCTCTTCGATCACCCCAATTTCACGCAGCGTCAGGTGTTGGCTGTTGGCGTACTCCGCGACATGATAGCGATACCCTGCCGCAGCAAGATCATCAACCAGCCCAATACTGGAACGCAAATTAGCGCTACACACGCCCCACCCAACATCACCGCTGCGCTGACGGTAACGCTCTAGGTACACCGCCTGATGGGCACGATGAAATGCACCAAGTCCGAGATGAACAATGGCCAGCTGGCTCGATGGTGGAGCTGCAGATATAGACTCAACGTTTGGCATCGTTAGCTCCTACCAGTGCCACAACGTACCATCTTCCAGGCGATTCACCGGAAGGCTGGCACGTTTATAGGGGTATTGTTTGGCCAGCGTTTCATCAATATCCACCCCGTGCCCCGGTGTTTCACCGACAATGAAGTGCCCATCGACAAACTGGTAGTCATGCGAGAAAACGGTATCTACCACTGCCTCGTGGGGCATATGTTCCTGAATACCGAAATTAGGCACCCACGTATCGAAATGAATAGCGGCACCCAGGCATACCGGTGATAGATCCGTGGCCCCATGAAAGCCCGTACGGACATGGTAAAGCGACGCAAGATCAGCGATTCTGCGCATGTGAGTAATGCCACCGCCATGACTCAGCGGCGTACGAATATAGTCAATCAGCTGTGCTTCCAACAGCTCGCGATAGTCATGAATTGAATTGAACACTTCCCCCACTGCTAACGGCGTGGTTGAGTGCTGGCGAATGAGCCTAAAGCTTTCCTGATTCTCTGCGGGCACACAATCTTCCAGCCAAAACAGGTGGTAGGGTTCTACTTCTTTCGCTAGGCGCGCGGCTTCAATGGGCGTCAAACGGTGGTGAACGTCGTGCAGGACATGGATGTCGGCACCGAACTGCTCCCGCACGGCCTCGAATAGCTTGGGCACGTGGTTCAAATACTTTTCGGTACTCCAGACATTCTCACTGGGCAATTCTGCATCGGCGGGCTCATAGCGCTCTCCGTCCTTCTTGGTCACGCCATACGTGGTAGGAATACCCGGGACACCTGCTTGCACTCTGACCGCGCGATAGCCCAGCTTCACATGTTTCTCTACCTCACTGAGACAAGCATCAATATCCTTGCCAGTACAGTGAGCATAGGTCATCACTCGCTCACGGCTTTTCCCACCCAGTAACTGATAGAGCGGCAACCCTGCCACCTTGGCCTTGATATCCCAAAGGGCCAAGTCCACCGCCGCGATAGCCGACATAGTGACAGGCCCACGCCGCCAGTAAGCACCGCGATAAAGAAAGTGCCATATATCTTCAATTCGGCTTGCATCACGGCCAATCAGTGCCGGTAGAACATGCTCTTCCAGGTAAGCCACCACTGCCAGCTCACGCCCATTTAGCGTCGCGTCACCAATACCGTAAACACCGGATTCAGTAATAATTTTGAGTGTTACAAAGTTACGTCCTGGCGACGTAACAATTAAATAAGCGTCACTTATAATCATCATTATTCCATTACGAAGAGTAAAAGGTAATCAACGCTCAAAGAGGTAGCGCTGCACATTGTCATAACAAACGGCGCGCACCATTTCCCCGACTCGATCCACGTCGCGAGGTAGCTCACCACGCATCATCTGAGCCCCCAGCATCTGGCAAAAAATACGCCGGAAATAGTCGTGCCTGGAAAAGGACAAAAGGCTGCGTGAGTCTGTCAGCATGCCAACGAAGTGACGCAACAAACCAAACTGCATCTGGGTCGTTAACTGCCGCTCCATGCCATCACGTTGGTCGTTAAACCACCAGGCAGCGCCAAATTGAACCTTGCCGGGAATGCCATCCCCCTGAAAAGAACCGGCAAGACCCGCCAACATCTCGTTGTCCCGTGGGTTGAGGTTATAAAGTACGGTGCGTGGAAGCTGATGTTCCCGGTCGAGCGCGTCCAACAGCGCCGCCAAGGGTTCGGCATAGGTAGTATCACCAATGGCATCGAAGCCGCTGTTCGCGCCTATCTCACGTCGCCCCCGCTGGCTTAAGTCACGCAAGGCACCAATGTGGAGCTGCATGACCCAGCCCCGACGGGCATACTCCTTGCCCAGCCATAACAGAACCGCCGTGGTAAAACCGTGGGCGTCATCACTGCTCAGCGCCTCCCCGCCCTTTCTTCGCTCCAGAATACGATCAAGCTCATGGACGGCAGGTGGTACGACAAACACTGGCTTTTCTAAACTGTGATCGGAAAGGCAGCACCCTGCCCCCTCAAAATGTTCCAATCGTTGGTAAAGAGCTGCCAATAAATCATCGAAGCGCTGAATATTCAGGCCGCTGGCCGCTTCGAGCTTTGCCAGATAATCGATAAAACCCGGTTGCTCAATCTTGAGTACCAAGTCGGCACGGAAAGTAGGCAGCATGGTTGGGCCAGCGCCACTGGTTGCATGCCGTTGGTGGTCGGCCAAGCTGTCGGTGGGGTCATCCGTGGTACAAATGGTACGCACGTTGAAGCGCTTTAAGATCCCTTGAGCACTGAGCTGAGGCGCTGCCAACCGCTGCTGCGAGGTCTGCCACACTTCCTCCGCCGTTTCTGCCGAAAGAAGCACATCGTTGATCCCCAGTGGCTCGCGCAATTCAAGGTGGGTCCAATGATAGAGAGGATTGCCCAAGCAATCCGGCACGGTTTCTGCCCATGCTTGAAAGCGCTCCCGATCACTAACGTTCCCGGTAATACGCTGCTCTGCGACACCCGCGCAACGCATGGCTCGCCACTTATAGTGATCCCCCTTGAGCCAAAGTTGGGTCAAGTTATCAAATTGAACGTCGTTAACTATTTCAAGTGGGTCCAGGTGCGAGTGATAGTCGCAAATCGGCATGACAGCAGCATGATCATGATAGAGCCGTCGGGCAGCTTCATTTTCCAATAAAAAGTCTGCACCTATGAACTCAATATGGTCGTTAAACTTCATCGTTACCCCTTGGTCATTGAGACATTCATAGGAACTTCTACCCAAGTAACAAGTTGGGCAAAAACAGAACAATATCCGGGAAGAAAAAAATACCCAGAACCACTACGAAGACCGCAAAAGCGAAAGGCAGTAGTTCACGGCTATACTCATAAAACGAGCAGCGTAAAATGCCGCATACGGTATACATCGAAATACCGACCGGGGGTGTCATGCCGCCGAAAGTGACCAGTGTCATCATAAGCAGCCCGAAATGAACAGGATCAATACCAGCCGCTTTAATAACCGGTACTAAAATGGGGGTCAGCAACATCACCACGACAGTAGCCTCAAGTAACATGCCTAAAAAGACCAGCAGCAACGACACGGTAAGCAGTAAGGTGATATGGCTGGAGAACACGCCAAGGGTTAATTCAGCGATTGTTTGCGGGACTCTTTCAAAAGAGACGACATAACCGATAATGCCCGAGAACATAATAATGAGCATAATCATGCCAATATCTCGCACGCTGGCACGCATGGCATTCAGGATTTCTTTCACCCCCATCACCCGGTGGATAACACACCCCACTAACAGCGCATAAGCAACGGCAAACGCACCTGCTTCGGAAGGCGTAAACAACCCATAACGGATACCTACCAACAGCCACACGGGGAAGAGTATGGCCCAGATACTACTTCGCAGTGCCTTCAAGACTTCTGAGCCAGTAGGCAAGTGCTCTGTGACGGGCTGATAGCCGCGTCGTTTGGCCATAATGTAAGTCGTCACCATTAACGCAACCATCAATAAAAAACCGGGGACCAACCCGGCGATGAATAGTCGCCCTATCGAGACTTCCCCAAGGTAGCCATACAGAATCAAACCGATGCTGGGTGGAATCGTCGCCGTAATTAAGCCACCGATAGACAGCACCGCCCCTGTAAATCCAGAAGAGTAGCCACCCTTGATCATGCTTTTCCCCAACACACGGGACTGCATAGCGGCATCGGCCACTGCGGAGCCTGACACCCCACCCATCAACGTGCTCAACACAATACTTGCCTGTGCCAAACCGCCACTCATCCACCCTGCCAATAGGGTAGAGAGATGAACTAAGCGAGGGGTAATGCCACTGGCATTCATTAAGTGGCCGATAAAAATAAACAACGGAACGGCTAAGAGCGGAAAGGACTGTGTCGAAGAGACGACTCGCTGCACAGCGATACTCGTTGGCAAGAATGTTTCAGGTAGCAAAAAGTAAGAAAAGCCCGCAATTCCAATAGCAAATGCGACAGGCATGCCAATGGCCATAAGAAACAGGCCAAAAACCAGTAATAGCGCGGCTGTCATAGCGACTCCTCCACCATGTCGTCATCGTCAGCCATCAAGCTACCAATAACACCATTAGCGGATATGCGACGTACCAATGAAACCATCATCAGCAAAGCACCAATAGGAAGCGCCAAAGTGATATAGCCATAACTTAGCCCCGCCACTCCCATTGGGCGCTGCCAGTTTGAGGTGGCTAAACCGAAGCCATACCAAGCAAGAAGAACTAAAAAGAGCAGCATCATCGCAATACACAAACTGGTAATCATGAATTGCAACTTAGCGGGTAGCCGAATAACCAGCGCGTCAATGCGCACCTGACCACCATGACGTAGCGTGATGTCGGCACCTAACACGGCAGTCCAGATAAACAGGAATTGCGCTAATTCAGCACCACCAGCGAAGGGACTTCCGACGGCTCTAGCGGTTGAGCTAATAAACATGGTGAGAGAGGTACCGCCGAGCAGCAAGATGGCTAACCACTCCTCACCTTTATCGTACCAATGCCACATACAGCATTCCTCGCCCCGTAGGGCATATGGATGGTGGGTTAATAGCAAAGAGAAAAGGGGAAAGCTCCTGCCCAGAGAACCAATACGGGCAGGAGCGGAGACTCACTCTCTAGAGAGCAGTTGCTCGCGATATTGGTCGTAGCCTAACTCTTTGTAGACGCTGCCAACGCGCTCACGGAATAGATCGATATCCACATCGGTAAATGTGACGCCTTCAGCTTCCATCCTCTCCTGCACAGCGGCCTGTGCTTCCATGGTGGCTTGACTCGCCGCGTCACCCGCCTTTAAGAACTCTTCATCGATAATAGTGCGTAGCTCTTCAGGCAAGGTTTGATACCACTGATCAGAAGTGGCGATACCCGTCATTAAATGAATATGGTTCGTTAACGCCACATTCGTAATCACTTCATGGAGGTTTTGGCCTTCGGCAGCAGTTAATTGTGCTTCTGCGCCATCAATCGAGCCTAATTGAAGCGCAGAGTAAACTTCCGACCAGGGCAAGGGAGTGGCGGTTGCCCCCATGGCTTCAATCGTTTTTACCCATACTGGGGAGTTGATTGTTCGTACACGTACGCCATTCAAGTCGTCAGGTGCCTTGACTTCATTCTGAGTCAGCATCTGCCGCGACCCCTGGAACCAGTTGTAATTAAGTAGACGCAGGCCACTCACGCCTGCCAACCCTTCCACCCACTCCTGATACAGCGGCGACGCGGTTATTTGAGCGTAATCACGCGGGTCCTCAACCAAGTAAGGGGCACTTAAGATGCCAAGCTCTGGTTGATATTCCGATAAACGGCCAGCATCAATGAGAATAGCGATATTGGCACCACTGCGGATTTGCTCCACGACATCTTCATCGGAGCCCAACTGGCTATTCGGGAAAATCTGGATCGTCAGCTCACCATCAGAACGCTCTTCAATACTTTGCTGAGCGCTCTGCAAAGCCTGTGCGATAGGATCTTGGGGGCTCAATGCGATAGAGACATTGAGCTGGTAAGCAGCGTGTGCAGTTTGACTTGCGACAACCAGCGCAATCGCTGGGAGTAACCGTGTGAGCTTCATCTTCAACTCCTCAAGATAATTATTGTTGGTCATTTGTCCGCCAGCATTACGGCTGGAACTACGTCATGCAGGACAATCATTCATCTGGTTGATATGGCTGTGTTGATGTGGCTGTGTTTATGTGGAACGTGCTGGAGCAGCCAATCCCACTCCTGCAAATAAATCGGGGAAACGACGCTCAAGTTCAGGCAACGAATTCAGGATTTCACGCTGATGAACACTCATCGCTTTCTCGGCGGCGTCACTATCTGAAGCCGCTATTGCATCGACGATTGCCTGATGCTGATCGGCTAACTTAGGGATCGGTGTAGAGTCAGGAATACTCAAATAACGTACCCGGTCCAATTGCGCCTTCACATCTTCGATGACGTTCCATGCCATGACCTGTCCCGTGGAAAAGGCCAATGTGCGATGAAACATCTCATCAAGAAAAAAGAAGCGGTCATGGTCCTGGCGCTCAATACAGCTGCGCTGGCGCTCAATCAGTTCGTTAAGCTCCATTAGCACACTTTCAGAAAGTGTGCCCTTGGCGGCTTCCAGCGTAATGGCGACCTCCAGTGACTCGCGGATGAAGCGTGCCTCCAGAACCGCCTGTCGGGAAATACCCACCACATACGTGCCTCGCTGAGGGCGCACTTCAACCAACCCTGCCTCTGAGAGGCGGATAAACGCCTCTCTCACGGGCTGGCGACTGACAGCGAATAAATCCGCAATCTCCTTTTCAGAAAGCGCCTGCCCCGGTGCCAGCACCATGCGAATAATCGCTTGCCGCAATACGTTATAGAGACGTTGGCGCACCGAAACATCACTACCTTCCCTCTGCCACATCGCTTGCAAATTTGTCTTCATGTCACCCCAGAAAGTACCTATACACGCCAGCTGATACAACTAGTATGGTAGTATGGATGAAATAAAAAAAGGCTAAATGAATTAGCCTTTAGTCGACGACACAAACTCTCACATAAAAAACTACTTATTTAGCTCTATGCTCCTCTCTTCAGGATTCAGAACTGCTCCCACTCATCGGCCGACGACTGCTTGGACGGCAGCACTTTGGCGGCGGGCTTATTGAGCCCAAGCGGCTGTGGGCGGCGTAGTGCTGGCAAGGGTTGCACGCCACCTTGGGAGGTTCTGAAGGCATTGACGCTGTTAGTCAGGGCGGCGGCTTCCCCGCTCAGTGTGTCTGCCACGCGGCGGTAGCTCTCCATGTCAGTCGCGCTTGCCTGGGTGGTACTATCGATCTCGGCAATGGCGAGGCCGATCTGGGCCACGCCATCGCTCTGTTCACTCGCGGCCCGACTGATCTCTTCCATCAGGTCGTTCACCCGCTGGCTCGCTTGGCGAATGCGCTGCGTGGCGGCCTGGGTTTCACGCGTGTGAGCAGCACTTTCCAGCACGCTTTGGTTGGTATCCACGATCATGCGCTGGACTTCTTTCGCCGCGTCGGCGGTTTGATTGGAGAGCTTGCGTACCTCCTGAGCGACCACGGCAAAGCCGCGTCCGTGCTCACCCGCGCGCGCCGCTTCCACCGACGCGTTTAGCGCTAAAATATTGGTTTGAAACGCGATGGCATCGATGGTTTGCACCATGTGCTTCATCCGTTCGGACTGTTTGGTCAACGCTTCCATGGCGTGCGCCAATTCATCGGTTAAGCGGGTGGCGGTGCCCACTTCCGCTAGGTTGGTATCTGCGGCTTTGCTCGCCAGCTGCGCATTCGAGGCACTCTGGCGCACGGTGCTGGAGATCTCCTCCATGCTGGCAGCCGTTTCCTGTACTGCCGAGGCTTGTTGCTCCAGACGATCCGCCATATTGGTGTTATTGTTGAGGATTTGATTGACCACCGGGCCGATGGCTTCCATATTGCGCTGAATATCGCTGGCCGTAGAGAGCAGCGAGCGGCGCATGAGTTGAAGCGCATCCAACGTTTGGCGTAGCGATTGGCGGCGGGTGGAAGGAATCGCCGTATTCAAGTTGCCCGCTGCCAGCTGTAGCGCAATGTCTTTTAGCGAGGCGACCGAACGATTCAAAGAGCCCAAGAGCAGCGCATTCACCGACCAGATCGAGCTTGCCAAGACCAAGGCCAGTACCCCTAGCGTCCACCCCGCCAGAGAGAAGCGTTGGGTAATCCACATACCGACCCCCAGTAGCGCCACGCTCGCCAAAGAGGACAGAATGACGCGCGCCTTCACCCCTTCCCACTGGAACGATGGCAGCTTGCCACGCAGCCCTTTACGCTTGAGTTTGCCTCGCTTCAAATAGTAGGGGCAGCTATTTTCTCGCATTTGACGGTATAGATGATCGAAATAGCGCGCCTTCTCTTCGCCTGCATAAGAGCGCAGCGACGCGTAGCCTTGCAGCTCGCCTTTGTCGATCACGGGCACGACATTGGCATGCACCCAGTAATGGTCGCCATTCTTGCGTCGATTTTTGACGTATCCCTGCCAAGAGAGTCCTTCCCGCAGCGTTGCCCACATATCGCGGTACACCTCGGGCGGCATGTCTGGATGACGAACCACGTTATGGGGTTCGTTCATCAACTCTTCGATGGAGAAACCGCTCACCTCGATAAAGCGCGGGTTGGCATAGGTAATATAGCCATTGATATCCGTGCGTGAGATCAGAAAGTCGTCGGGTTCGATCGGGTAATTCGTTTGTGATACGTAGCCGTTGTTACGCATAGCCCACCCCTTTATAAGAATACCTTTATACGCCAGCCAGCCCCATGGGCGTACTATGGCTCAGGCATTAACAAAAGTAACGGCGGCTCCCCACACTGTGACATTTATTGACATTCCACACGTGGCTCAGCACCGGCTATACAACGCTTTAAAAAGCAGCGTGGGCCTTTAAACAACATTAAACATCGCTGACTAGCAAGGCACGTAAACTCACCGTCGGCTAGCCTTACACCTCAACGCCCGGGAAGGGTGTTCTCACTCGTTGACTAAGGAGCTGACGATGAATTTTGGAGCCTTCAAGGAAAAAATCGAAGCCTGCCACATTTGCGCCGCTTATTGCGACAAATGCGCCACCCTGTGCCTGCAAGAGAAGGAGGTACAAGCCATGGCCGAGTGCATTCGTATGGATATTCAGTGTGCACAAATCTGCCGCTTGGCCGCGTCTTACATGGCACAAAATAGCGAATACGCCAACGATGTCTGTCAACTTTGCGCTGATATTTGCCAAAAATGCTCCGACGAATGCGCCAAGCACGACGTCGAACACTGCCAAGAGTGCGCCAATGCTTGTCAGCAGTGTGCCAATGCGTGTGCCAACATTGCCGCTTAACGGCAGTCATCTCGATAACCGTACCAAGCCGTGCTCTCGTAGCACGGCGTTAACGCTCTCTATTGTTTTCCCATGGACACCCCTTAATGTTAGATAATCATGGCAACGTGCTTAATCGCCATTTAAACAGTGAGATTTAAATCGTCGTGAAAAGACGCCTTTCTATATTTAAAAGCACGTTCTCTTACCCGCTATGTGTATGTATCGCCCTCTCTTTAACGTTAATGGGCTGCCGTTATCCTCAAAACGTAGAACGCAGCATGAGCGATATCGAGGAGGGGACGCTATTTATCGGTATTACGGAAAACCCTCCTTGGGTAATCGCTACTGCGGCAGGCCCTCAAGGGGTCGACATTGATCTTCTCGACCGTTTTGCAGAAAGCCTCGACGCTACCATCGAGTGGCATTGGGGCAGTGAGAACGAGCTGTTGCAGGCACTCCAACATCACCAGCTCGATATCGTCGCAGGGGGCCTCACCAGCAATACCCGCCTCGGTCAGTTAGCGGCCACGACGCGCCCGTATTACACCACGCACCATGTCATCGGCATGGCCACCCGCGGCACGCAAGCCAACACGCTCGAAAAGACGTCCGTGGCGGGGCAAAAGGTCGCCGCGCCGCGCCTCAATCGCGTCATGCAGCCCATTCGCGCACTGGGCGCGACGCCGGTCATCACCTCGCGTTTACATGACGCCCCCGGCTGGGTGGCTGCACCTCATTGGTGGCTGGACGCCCACGGCTTTCGCCCTACCACTCACCGGCTCGCAAGCGAGCACCATGTCATGGCACTGCCCAAAGGGGAAAACGCGCTCATGCTGGCCCTACAACGCCATCTGAACGATAGCCACTCCCTGCATGCGCAGCTACAACGCTTCGAGGCCGCTGAATGAAAATCCGCAAGCCCTATCGCATGCCCCCAGAGAAGCAGCGTCAGCTCGATTATCTCATCACGCTTGAGTGGTGGAATTTAGGGTTTCGCGCATCCATCGTGCTAGTACTAGGGCTGGTGTTAGGCAGCAGCCAGGCCATGAAAGCGGCCTGGATCGAAGACATTCTCTCGCTCATTCCACCCGTGGCTTTTTTAGTGGCTATGCACTTTCGCAACCGCCCGCCTAACGACACGTTTCCTTACGGCTACCAGCGCGCGACGGTGATTGCGTTTTTATGCGCCGCCACGGCGCTGAGCTTGATGGGTAGCCTGCTACTGCTGGATTCGATCATGAAGCTGATCAGCCAGGAGCATCCATCGGTCGGTGCCACCACACTATTCGGCCAAACGTTTTGGATGGGCTGGCTCATGATCGGCGCACTCGTCTACAGCGTGATTCCTCCGATGGTGATTGGCCACCTCCAGACCAAAGCCGCCGTAAAAGTCCATGAGAAAACCGTCTACGTCGACGGAAAAATGAGCAAAGCGGACTGGATGACCGGCTTGGCGGCGATCATTGGCATCATTGGGATTGGTGCCGGTATCTGGTGGGCAGATGCGCTGGCAGCAGCGCTCATCGCTATCGACGTGACCAAGGACGGCGTGGTGAACCTGAAAGAGGCCGTGGGTGATTTATTGGATCGTCGCCCACGGTTTACCTCGAAAGCCCAACCTGAAGCGTTAGCCGAGATACTCGAAACCGAGCTCAAACAGGTCGACTGGGTCGCCGATGCCGCCGTTCGTCTCCGGGAAGAGGGCCACGTATTTAGCGGCGAAGCCTTCATTACTCCCCGCGATTCGCATCGATTAATCGAGCGCATCGCCTCGGCAGAGGCCATGCTGAACCACTATGATTGGCGTATCTATGAGGTGGTGGTTAGCGTGACTCCCTACGACTCATCGACCTAAGGAGCAACAATGATCGGCAATCCCTGGCTCGGCGTGATCGGCATCCTGCTCATTGCCCTCGCCAATTACGATGCCATCAAAACCACCCTGTCTGCCTCCCACTCTGGGCCGATGACCAACCGCTCCATCAGCAGCGTATGGGCCGTGTTACTGGCGATCCATCAGCGTCATCGCTGCCACCGGCTACTGTCAGCCGCAGGCCCCTGGTTGACCGTGGGGTTGATCACCATTTGGCTACTGCTTGCCCTGGCTGGCTGGTGGCTGCTGTTTTGCAGTGCCGAAGACGCCGTGGTGAACGCAACGACGAAAGCCTCCGCCAATGGAATCGAGCGCCTGTACTACGCGGGCTATACGCTGACCACCCTCGGCTACGGCGACTTCGTGCCTGGAAGTGATGGCTGGCGGATGACCCCGCCGCTCGCAGCGGCCAACGGCTTCTTTCTCTTTACGCTCACCATTACCTACATGCTGAGCATCATTGCCAACGTGACGGAGAAACGCCATGTCGCGCTCACCATCCATGCGCTGGGAGAAAGCCCTTTAGACATCCTCAGCGCCACCCACGATAACGGGACGTATACGAGTCTGGGGCAACAGCTTCAGCCCCTCCAGCAGGCCATCAGCCGCTTAGGGCAGCAGCATCTGGCCTACCCTATCTTGCACTATTACCACGACCCAAGAAGCCAAAAATCGCTGCCCGTAGCGCTTGCACGCCTGTACCAAGCGCTATCCATCGCCCAGATCGCCTGTCCTACTATCGGCCACGCAACGCGACAGCAGCTCAATATGGGCATCGTCACGTTAGAGAATTTTCTTGCCACGCTGGATAGCGCCTTCATCGATGCCGTTCCCACGCCCCCCGAGCTTCCCTACTTAGAGGCGTATCACCGCCTGCCCGGTATCGCGACTTCCCCACACGCGATACGCCAGCAGCTCGCGGAACGACAGCAGCGATTGCTCGCTGCCTATGTGCAGAAAGATGGTTGGGCGTGGCAAACGGTATGGAATGAGCCCCTGTAGCAACGCCGACTACGGTTCGCTGGCAGACGTGACCCCTTCCCATACTTCACACCGGTCCCGCCCGTTGTTCTTGGCTTTGTACAACGCGGTATCCGCCAACCGCAGTAGCCTGGCGGGGTCCATCGTGTGCGTAGGGAACGTCGCCACCCCGCAGGAGAGGGTAATGCGCCCAAGCGGCTGATGGAGATAGCTCAACGATCGATGGCGCAGCGTTTCCAGCAGCGTTTCAGCGCGGGCTTGCGCTTCCGCCGTATCGGTGCCCGGCAGCAGCGCAACGAACTCCTCGCCGCCTAAGCGGCACACCACGTCCGAGCCACGAAAATGCTGCGTCAACAGCATCGCGACCTCGATCAGCACGGCATCCCCTGCATCGTGGCCAAAGTTGTCGTTCACTTTTTTGAAGTGGTCGATATCGATCATGAGCAACGACAGTAGACGCCCTTTCCGCTGCGCCAAGGCCATCTCCTGCTGAAGCAGCGTATCGAAGTGGCGGCGGTTATAGAGCCCCGTCAACGCATCCTGCAGAGAGAGCCCTTTGAGCTGTTCGACTAGGGTATCCAGCTCCGCCGTTCGCGCCGTCACCTGCGCTTCTAGTGTCAGGTTCGCTGCGGCCAGCTGCCGCTGGGTATGGCGGTAGTGCCATAAGGAAATGGCCACGATGGCCAAAGAGAAGCCCAGCGCGCCATAACTCAAAGGCACATCACGCCAAGGGATCAACTCGTGCGCCACCAACATATCCAGCAGCAACAGCGGTGCAAACAGCAAAAAGCTAAAGACGAACAGTCGCTGTTCCAAATTCAAGCGACGAACATGCAATAGCGCCAGCAAAAGCATGACGGGCAGCGTCATCAGCAGCAGGACATCGAACACCGGGAACGTCAGCGCCAAACTGACCGCTCCAAACGCCACCAGCCCAATCGACAACACCAAATAGACCAAGTGAAGCTGCCATAACCGGGCCATCCAGCGTTTAGGCGCCCCCTCCAACCAGTGGCTCAGCAGCAGGCCCATGGCAATGGGGAGCGTAAAGTAGCTGGCAGCTCTGAGGATGTCCCAGATGAGCGGGGCATCGGCCAATAGTTGCCGAACAGGCGTCTCTGCCAACAGCATCAACCCTGACGAGAAGGCAAACAGCGCGATGGCGAAAAATCCCCGGCGCTCAGGGCCGATCATGGCAAAAATCGCCGCCAGGGTCGCCAACAGTAGGCTAAAGGCGCTGACCGCAAGATCCTGCACCGACGCCTGGAGCATTCCCTGTAGCGCATCGATACGGTCCGTGATCTCCACATCGCCCCAAAGACCGATGCTGGTGTAATCCGAGTGAATGCGCAGCGCCAGGGTTTTACCCGCCGCCCCCTCAGGCAATGCCACCAGATGCCACGGCCAGCCGATGAAGCGAGGATTCGCCATATCGCCGTGCTCATAAATCAGCGTGCCATCCAGGTAAACCTGCCCCACCAAATTGATACTGGTAATGTGCAGAACGGGATCACGCCACTCCCCGGCGGGCACGACCGTCTTGAACCATACGGCCTGTTGCCCGTTTCGCCCTGGCGGGTTAGAGGGAAAGGCAATGGGCTGCCATGGCGCCTCGGCGTCCAGGGGCGCATCACCCCAGCGGTACTCCCAATCGGTTAACGGCGCAGGCGCGCTGGCGTACGCTAACGGTAGAGTCAGCAACAGCAAAAAGGCGGCCATTACCCCTACGCCGCAAACGCGCCACATGACGTTGAAAATGCCCATCAGATCCCCTACTGACGCTATGCCAGCCTACCCTACTTTTTATTCATTCATCTTATACGCTCAAATGTGCGTTGATGGCACGTTTGATGCGTTTGAAACGCTCATCTAGTTATGGCATCAATCGTTCTCTAAATGCTCTGTTCGATATAAATGCCACTCGTTTTCGACACGGCCATCCGGCAGTCGACAGTAACGTCCCGTTCCCAAAGCGCTTTCGCGTGTCATTCGCTCGCCCCCGACGCTTTCGCAATACTCGGCGGCCGCCGTTTGCATATTGACCCCCGACGCACCAGCACAGCCGCCTAACCCCAATGCGATTATCACGACGATATATTTCATTCGTTATGCTCCTCAGCCAGCTTTGTGACAAATACGTCGCGACCGGCGGCGCTCCACAATTTTTCACAGATGAAACGAAGCCTGCACGACGTCTCTCTCTACACCCCTTCGCAATAAGCCATTATGCTGTGGTAAACGCCTAACGGCTCGTTATAAGTTTAGCGATAACGGCGAGTGCTACGTGCGCCTTGCACACTTTCAGTAGGTCACCTGACGATGGTCACGCCATGACAACACCCCAGGGCTCAGACAACCGTGTTGCCCATTCCTCTGAGTGGAATGAGCGCCACTTGCTCAACTACGAGAACGACCCCCGCTTCGATCGTATTACACGCCTCGCACAACGGGTGTTTAGCGTCTCGACCGCGCTCGTTTCATTGATCCATCAAGATCGCCTACTGTTCAAATCGTGCCAGGGCCTGTTAGACGCTAACGAGGCGCCGCTTGAGCGCTCCTTTTGCAGCCACGCCATTCTGGAGAGCGACTATCTCATCGTCGAAGATGCCCTAAAAGATGCCCGCTTCATCGACCATCCCATGGTCACGGCCGAACCGTTCATTCGCTTTTATGCCGGGATGCCTCTGCACACGCCCTCGGGCCAACGGGTAGGCACGCTATGCCTGATCGACGACACTCCACGCTCACTGGACCAAGATCAAATCGCCCTGCTGCGTGACATGGGCGCCATGGTAGAAGAGCTGCTCAAAAGCGACATTGGCAACCACGCCTCACGCGAGGCGCTGGCCCAAGCGCTGCAAGAGAGCGAACGCCGCGCACGGCTTGTAATCGAAGGTACTCGCGTCGGCACCTGGCAGTGGAACGTACAGACCGGTGAAACCCTCTTCAACGAGCGCTGGGCGCAGATCGTGGGTTACACCCTCGATGAGCTGAGCCCAACCACGATCGATACATGGCTAGACCTAGCGCACCCCGACGACCTTGCCCACTCCGGGGCGCTGCTCAACGCCCACTTCCGTGGAGAGACAGAGAGCTATAGCTGCAAAGCGCGAATGCGCCACAAACAGGGGCACTGGGTATGGGTGCATGACCGTGGCCAAGTTTTCGACTGGACCCCAGATGGCCAGCCGCTGCTGATGTACGGCACGCACACCGACATTACCCACGAAGTCGAGGCGCAGCAGGCCCTTCAAGCCAGCCGAGACGAATTTGCTTCGCTGTTGAGCAACATGCCCGGTGTGACCTACCGCTGCTTGCCGGATGACAACTGGACGATGCTCTACATCAGTGGCCAAATCGACCGCGTCAGCGGCCACTCGGCAGAAGCGCTGATCAATAACGCGAGCCTTAGCTACGCCGACATCATTCACCCCGACGATGCCACGAGCGTCGGTGACGCCATCGAAGCAGCACGCGTTGCCAACGAAGGCTGGCACGTCGAGTACCGCATACGCCACCGTGATGGCCAATGGCGCTGGGTCGAAGAGCGCGGCAACTGGGTGACAGGAGATCCTCTGCACCCTGTCATCATGGAAGGCTTCATCGTCGACATTACCCGCGAACACGATGCGCGCGCCCAGCTTCGCAAACACCACGATGCGCTGCTGCTGCTCAACGATATCGCCTTCAACGCCCTCGACACGCTCGATGATAAAATTCAGTACGCGCTGTACAAGACGCGCCACTACCTCGGCCTGGATCTGGCCATTCTCAGCCAGATCGAGGGCGACGTTTACACCGCCCGTTGGGTAGACGCCACCTCCTCTTTTCCCCTCGATGCCGGAGAGCGCTTCGATTTAGGAAGCACCTGGTGCCACCTGCTCTTTACCGGGCACGGAAAAGAGCTCTTCGTTGCCAACGTACCCAAGAGCGACTTCCACGCCCATCCCTGCTATCAGGCCTTCCCGCTGGGTGCCTATGCCTCACTGGTGATCGACGTGGAGGGGCAGGTGTTCGGAACGCTCAACTTCTCCTCGGCCACCCCAAGAGCCACCGACTTCGACGAGAGCGAAAGGCTCTTCTTGCGCCTGCTGGCACGCTGGCTAGCCGATACGCTGACCAACAGTTTAAGCAACGAACGTATCACCAAGCTGATGGCCCAGCTACCTGGGGTGATTTATCAATACCGGCAGTTTCCAGACGGCCGAGCCACGTTCCCGTTCAGCTCGCCGCAAATTCAAACGCTCTATGGACTAACGCCCAAGCAAGCCGCCCAAGACGCGACCCCGGCGTTCGACCGCCTTCATCCCGACGACCTCGCTCCCGTAGCCGCCACCATTCAGCACTCGGCCAGCACGCTCGACGACTGGCACGCGACCTATCGCGTCAGAAATGCGCAAGGGAGCTACCGCTGGACGGCCGGTCAGGCCCGCCCGGAACGGCTCGCGGATGGCAGCGTGTTATGGCATGGCTACCTGCACGACATCCATGAACAGGAGCAAGCCCGCAAAGCCATGGAGCGCAACGAGAGCCGCCTAAGAGGCCTCTTTGAGTTTGCCCCTATCGGCATTGCCCTCAACGATTTTGAGAGCGGACAGTTCATCGACCTCAACGACGCTCTGACCCTGCCTTCCGGCTACACCCGAGAGGAGTTCGTCAACCTCAGTTACTGGGACCTAACCCCACAGGAGTATCAAGCCGTTGAAGAAGAGGCCTTGGTGAGCCTCAAAACCAACGGCCGTTATGGGCCCTTTGAAAAAGAGTACATCCGCAAGGATGGCACCCGCTACCCGGTGCGCTTGCAGGGCATGCTGAGCCACGACCCCGACGGACGCCCAGTGATCTGGTCACTCATCGAAGACATTACCGAGCGTCGCCGGTTGGATAAAATGAAAAACCAATTCATCGCCACCGTGAGCCATGAACTACGTACGCCACTCACATCGATCAATGGGTCACTGGGCCTGATGGCAGGCGGTGCCGTAGGCGTGCTTCCCGCCCCCGCCAATGCGCTTTTGGAAACCGCCCAACGGAACGTACAGCGGCTTGCCACACTGATCAACGATCTGCTGGACATGGAAAAATTGGTGGCGGGCAAAATGCCGATGAACTTGTCAGCGCAGCCGCTCACGCCGCTGGTGGCAGAGGCGGTCGAGTCCATGGCAGGCTATGGAGAGCAGCATGGTGTCCGCATTCACGCCACGGCACCGTGGCCAGACGTGATGGTTAACGTCGATGGCCCACGGTTGATTCAAGCGCTGACCAACTTGATGTCCAACGCCGTGAAATTCACGCCGAAGGGCGAGTCCGTCGACATCTCGGTGGCTTTCCAGAGTGGCAAAGCGGTCATTTCCGTTCGCGATTACGGCCCAGGCGTCGACCCTGCGTTTCAACCTCACCTCTTCAAGCGCTTCTCTCAAGCCGACGGCAGCGATACGCGAAAACTGCCCGGCACCGGCTTGGGCCTTGCCATTACCCGAGAGATTGCCCATCAGCTGGGCGGCGAAGTGAACTATCGAGATGCGCAAGGCGGTGGTGGCGAGTTCTATATCGAGCTACCGGGAGAACCGATTTGCTGATTTTCCTGATGGCAGCTAGGCTAATGACAGGATTTGTACAGCATCCCCCAAATCCCGTTAGCTTTTGCATAAGCATTGACGCTTGGCAAAAGACCGCTAGCCATTCATAAGGAGAGTGACACCATGTCTAGCCCAGAGCATAAGCAAAAAATCTGGAAGATGATCAAGGATATCAAAGTCGGCATGCTGGTCACGCTGGACCATGACACGCCCCGCGCCCGCCCAATGCATCTGGTACAAGACGAATACGACGGCACGCTCTGGTTCTTCACCCGTCGCAGTGCTGAGAAAGTGCTAGAGACCCAAAGCGACCACGATGTGTGCCTGAGCTTTTCGGATCAAGAAGACGGGGTGTATGTCTCGTTATCCGGCAAAGCCAACGTGATCGACAACCGCGAGCTGATCGACAAATACTGGAATCCCTTTGTGGCTGCCTGGTTCCCGGAAGGCAAAGACGACCCGGATGTCGCCCTACTGGAAGTGAAAGTAGAAATGGGCGAACACTGGAAAGCCAAAGAGAGCAAAACGTTCCAGCTTTACGAGATTGCCAAAGCCAATCTCAAAAAAGACGCCACGCCCGACTTGGGCGAAAATGAGAAATTCGGTGGATAAGCCACTCACAAAGCGCCCGCTTTTGCGGGCGCTTTTATCTACCTCGCTTACGGTGATGGTTGGGATAGACAGCCCGTTTACATGGGCAGCAAGCGACACAGACGCCACTTCCACCGCCTGCGCCCCTACCGAACAGCAGCAACAGATGCTGGCACGTGTTAACGAGGCCAGAAACCAAGCCCGCCAATGCGGCGAACAATCTTTCAACGCCGCCGGCCCCCTCACCTGGAGCTGCCCGCTCACCGCCGCCGCGCAAGCTCACGCCGACGACATGGCCGAGAATGACTACTTCAGCCACACCGGCCAAGACGGCAACAGCGTAGACGAACGCGCCACCCAACAAAGCTACGCCTGGCGCACCGTCGGCGAAAACATCGCCGCTGGCCACACCACTGCCGACGCGGCTATCGAAAGCTGGATCAACAGCCCCGGCCACTGCCATAATTTAATGAACGATGATTTTACAGAGATGGGTATGGCCCACGCGGAAAATGCCGACGCGCGGTTTACGCATTATTGGGTGCAGACGCTGGGCGCGCCGCGGTGACAGAAAAGTCACGAAGAGAGAGGTGTTTGGCGTCCCTGGCAGGAGTCGAACCTGCGACCTGCCGCTTAGGAGGCGGCTGCTCTATCCTACTGAGCTACAGGGACTTACGGGGCGAATAGTATAGCGTTTTGATTCGCCTCGGCCAACCAGGGGCTTGGAAAAGCCATGCTGGGCTATATCCAACCCAGCAAACGCAGAGCGAAAATGCCTAGGGTCACGGTGACGCTGGCCATGAGCGTGGTCATGGCGATGATGTTGGCAGCCAACGCGACGTTGCCATTGATCGCTTTGACCATCACGAAACTGGCGGCCGCCGTGGGGCTGGCGAAGAAAAGAAACAGCAACCCCAACTGGCTGCCTGAGAATCCCATCAGCCAAGCGGCCGCCGTGGAAAGCGCTGGAAGTATCACCATTTTGAGACTGCTGGCACTCAGTGCCACGTGGCTGCCCTGTCGCATACTCGACACCGAGAGCGTCGCGCCGATGCAAATGAGGGCGAGCGGTAACGTCAGCGAGGCGAAGTAGTTGCCCGACGTCATCACCCAACTAGGTAGCGGGATGGACAACGCAGTGAACGGTAATGCCGCCACCACCGATAGAATCAATGGGTTTTTGATGATGTGGCCCAGCAGGCTACGCCAGTCGGTCGCTTGGCCAGGTTGGTACGCCGCTAGGGCGATGACGGACAGGGCGTTGTACATCACGATCACCACGCCCAACAGCAAGCTGCCAGCGGACAACCCATAGTTGCCGTACATGCCCGCCGCCAACGCCAATCCCACGATCCCGCAGTTCCCGCGAAACGCCCCTTGTACGTACACGCCCCGATCCTCTCGAGGCACACGCAGATGCGCCCAGCCCCAGCTCAGCAAAAACTGGCCCAGCGTGGCGAAGGCAAAAAAGAGCAGTAACGGCACATCCAGGGCAACGCTTAAGTCAGCGTTGACGAGACTGAGAAAGATCAGCGTTGGTAGCGTGGCTTTGAACACCAGAGACGACGCCGTCGAAATGAACGCGCTATCGATCCAACCCAGGCGTTTCAGAGCGATCCCTATGAACACCATGGCAAAGACAGGTAGGGTGACATCTAGGGTGCGAGTAAAGAGTTCGAGTAGGTCCACGAAAGCGCTCTCAGTCGAATAAGCATCCTCTTATACTCTACCGTTGACTAAGATTTGTCGACTCGCTAGACAGCCACGCCACCATAAGGGAAAGTAAGCAAAAACGCGCACCGTCACTTATAGGTCACTTATGGTTCCGCCAGTCAGCCATGAAAAAGAAGAGCAGCGCCTTCTCACGCTCAAGCGCTATACCTTGGGCGACCTTTCGGCGGATGACCACTTCGACCGTATTACTCAACTGGCGGCGGCCTACTGCGATATGCCCATCGCACTGATCACGCTGGTCGATGACACCCATGTCTGGATCAAGAGCGGCGTAGGCAAACCCGCCGAGAGCATGCTCAGAGAGCGCTCCTTCTGCGGTACCGCGATCGAAGAGCGGACCCTCTATGAAGTGCCAGATGCCCGTGAACACGCGTCCCTGAGAGAGCTTCCGCTGGTGGCCTTGCCGCCGCATATCGTGTTTTATGCTGGCGTGCCCCTGGTGGCCGATAATGGCAGCGTGATCGGTACGCTGTGCGTGATGGACAAGCAGTCGCGCCAGCTCTCGAATAGCCAGAAAGAGCTGCTTCAGCAGCTGGCCAGTAGCACGGTGCTGCAATTCGAACACTACCTGTCTCAGCGGGCCTACCACGCCATCAGTAATGCGGCGATTGGCCTATGGGAGATGGACGTACCCAGCCGTGCCACCCACTGGAACGATGTCGTCAATGAGCTTTACGACGTAGGCAAACGCGATGCTCGCACGTTCGAGCAACGCATGGACGCTTACACGCCTGAAGACCGCCAGCGGCTCATGACCGCTATCGACACGGCCATCGAGCACCGCGTGGCGTTTAACGATACGTTTCAACTGACGACCGTCAGCGGTGAACCGCGCTGGGTCAGAATTACCGGCAACCCGCTGGTGGTGAGTGACCGTGTGGTGCAGCTCATCGGTACGATGCTGGACGTCACGCCACGCAAGCAGATCGAAACCCAGCTGTTGCGCCAGCAGGCGTTAGAGCAAGCCATCATGCGCGCGCAAGCGAGCTTCATCGACGGCCAGGGCGATGCCAAGGCGCTCAACCCACTACTGGAAGACCTGCTGGCCCTCACCAGCAGCGAGTATGGCTTCATTGGTGAAGTTCTTTACGACGACACGCAAGCACCCTATCTCGTCGCGCATGCGATCACCGACATCACTTGGGATCAAGCATCCAAACAGTTTTATGATCAAAATGCCCCCAACGGCATGGTATTCAGCAATCTCGACACCCTGTTTGGTCATGTAATGCGCCATGAGACGGTCGTCATTTCTAACGCGCCCGCTATGGATTCTCGCCGTGGCGGTCTGCCGGCCGGGCATCCGCCACTCAACGCGTTTTTGGGCGTGCCGATTCACTTTAACGGCCACTGCATTGGGATGATCGGCCTCGCCAACCGCCCTAACGGTTATGATGACACCTTGGTGGAGTTCTTGGCACCACTGCTGGGAAGCATCGGGCAGTTTATCAATAACCTTCGCAACCACCGCCAGCAGCGCCAAGACCAGCAGGCCATTGCCCGGCTGTCGATGGTGGCGAAAAACACCAGTAATGGAGTGGTGATCACCGACGCACAGGGCAACATCGAGTGGATCAACGACGGCTTTACGCGGCTCAGCGGCTACACGTTCGACGAAGCCATTGGCAAAAAGCCGGGAAAACTCGTTCAGGGAAGCGCCACCGATAGCGCTACCGTACGCCGCATTGCTCATGCGTTGCGATATCGCCAACGTTTTGAAGAGGAGCTGCTGAACTATCGCAAAGACGGCACGCCCTACTGGGTGCACATCAGCTGCAACCCGTTACCCGCAGGCGAACAGTCCGGTGGGGGCTTCATCGCCATCCAGTCCGACATTACCGACACCAAGCGTCATGAAGAGGCGCTGTATAAAGCCGCCAACATCGATGAGTTGACAGGCCTTCCTAATCAGCGTCTGGCGCGCACGCAATTAGAGGCGCTGACTCGGCAACGCGAGCCTCTGACGGTTTATGTGCTGAATATCGATGATTTCAAACGCCTCAATGATTTGTTTGGCTACGCCGTCGGCAATCGTATTTTGAAGCGTATCGCCGAACGTTTGGCGGCCTTGGTCGCTCCGCTACATCAACAGGGCATTGCCGCGCGGCTTAGCGGCGACGAGTTCGTGGTGGCGGCCCCCACCCAGCAGCTCAGCCCTTCAGCGTTGCACCAAGCCATTCAGGAGCCCATGCAGATACACGGTCATACGTTGAAGCTCACCACGTGTATTGGCATGACATGCTACCCAGAAGACGAAGTAGACTCGGACACGCTTTTTCGCCATGCATACCAAGCGCTGTATCAAGCCAAAACCCACGGTGTATCGCAGTGTGTGCGCTACAGTACCGATGAAGAGCACCTAACTCGGCTACGTCAGCAAGAGCGTACTGCCATTCAACGCGGGCTGAGCAACGAGGAGTTCCAACTTTTCTACCATCCTCAGGTCGATTTGCAGACGAAGGAGGTCGTGGGGGCCGAAGCGCTGATCCGCTGGCAGCACCCCAAGCGGGGACTTTGTGCGCCAGGGGAGTTTCTCCCCCTCATCGAAGGTAGCGAACTGGAGTTTCGGCTAGGCGAATGGGTCATCGAAGCGGCTCTAAAACAGCTTCAACAGTGGGAGCGTGCCGGTATCACGCTTCAAGTCAGTGTGAATATCAGCCCACAACACTTGCTGCATCAGGGCTTCTTACCGCAGTTAGAACAGCTCTTGGCACGATATGCCGATGTTCCCACCCAACGATTGGCCATCGAGATTCTAGAATCTGCCACGCTGGATGATATGCAAGCGGCGCTGCACGTACTCGAAAACTGCCAACGGCTGGGCATCGATGTCGCGCTGGATGATTTCGGTACCGGTTACTCGTCGCTGGCTTACTTCCGCCGCCTACCGGTGCAGTTGATCAAGGTCGACCGTGACTTCGTTCGCGATATGCTGGATAGCGAGGATGACCGTGCGATCGTGGAAAGCATCGTCTTCTTGGCGAAGAAGTTTTCACGCCCCGTGCTAGCAGAGGGTGTCGAGACGCTGGAGCACGCCAAAGCGCTGCTGTCATTGGGGTGTTATTTGGCTCAAGGTTATGGTATTGCACGCCCCATGCCCGCCGACAAGCTGCCTCAGTGGCTGACCGAGTGGCAACGCGACGGCTTTCTCGATACCTTTTGATCGAAGCGCGCCTTAATCGAAGAGCGCCATGGGATCGAACTGATCCGGCAGCTTCACGATGACCCCATCGCGCCCCTGCCCTTTGGCTTCATAACTGGCGGCATCCGCACGGGAAAGCGCCATTTCGACCGTCTCGTCGTTCTCGTCGAAGGTCGTCACGCCGATACTCAGGGTCACGGTGTACTCTTTACCCTCATGGGTAACGGACACCTCGCTTACCGCCTGACGCAGAGACTCCGCAATACGCTCGGCTTGACTCAACGTGCAGCTAGGCAGCAGCACCCCAAACTCGTCTCCCCCCTGGCGTGCCACGTGGTCACTTCGGCGCACCTCCCACGCCACGATTTGGGCGATCCGGCGAAGCATTTCATCCCCCAAGGCATGACCACCCTCATCGTTGATGGGTTTGAAGTGATCCAAGTCGAACAGCAGCAGCGCAGAGGGGGTGCTGGTCTTCTGGAAGTCGGCAAACGCCTCCTCCAAACGGCGATCGAACCCACGTCGGTTGAGCAGCCCCGTCAGCGGGTCGTGCTCCGCTTCCCAGCGCTGCAACGCCTCCTGTTGGCGGCGCTCGGTGATATCTTTAACGACCCCCACCAAGCCCAACGAATGACCGCCTTTCGAGAGCATGACCACACGGGCGTGAATGTCTAGCCATAGCGTTTCCTGGTCGCTGCGTATGAACCGCAGCTGGCGAACGAAATCGCTGCCGGTTTTCAAGCTGTGCACCCACATGTCCCTGGCACCCTCTCGGTCATCAGGGTGAACCTGCTCCATCCATGCTTCCATGGGCGTATCGGGGGGAATGTCCAACATCTCCAAGAGCGACGGGTTCATATAAGTGATCTTGCCGCCAAAGTTGGCAACAAACATCCCTTGGGGCGTGGCACTCAACACGGAATCCAAAAAGGCCTGGCGCTCTTGCAAATGACCGACCAACTGCTGACGCTCGTGCTCGACACGGTTGAACGTCACCGCGACTTGCTGCAACTCTTGCATGCTCGTGGCTAGGTCCAGACTCGCGCGCTGCCCCATCCCCACTTCACCAATTTGCGCTTCGAGATGATCCAATGGCTTGAGAATCCGCGCCAACAGCCACCACAGTAGTGGCATCATGATGAGCGCCAGCGCAAACCAGATACCCAGCAGCTTATAAATGAATCCTGAGAGCGGTAACTGTGCTTGGTCAGCGGGCAAAAACAGGCCAATCACCCAATCCGCCGGCCAAACCTGGGCATACGCTTGCAGGCTCACGTTCCCATCGGCCAGCTCGGTTACTCCCTCCCCCTTCCACCCTGCCAGCGCCAGCTCCAACAGGGGGTTTAGCTGGTCACTGCGGAGGTCCGCATTGACCAGATCATTGTCAGGATGATAGAGAATCCTGCCCGATGCCGTGGCAACCGCTGCATACCCCTCCTCGCCGAGGCGAATGGTGCCCAGTCGGTTGAAGAGCCCACTGCTTTCCAGGCTGACGATACCGCCAATGAATCCTGCGAATTTGCCATCCTCATCAATGCGCGGAACGCTAATGAGCACCAGGGGCATACCGCTGGCTCGGCCGACGAACGGCTCACTCACATAGGGGCGACGAATGCCGCGCACCATCTTGAAATATTCCAACTCGCCGGTTTCCAAGCCCACCCGCCCGGTAACACTCGGCCAGTCACTGACGATGACTCCGTTTTCATCACTAATGACCAACCCCTCGAACCAAGCGAGCAGCGAGTCGTTCTTTTGCAGCTCATAGTTCAGCCACGTGGAATCATCGGACAGCCCTACGGCGCCATTGAGGCGCTCTAAGGCATTGATACGTTGATTGATCTGTTGAGTGATTTCATCAGACAGCAGGTTGGCTTGATAACGTAGGTGGGCGATGTTGGTCTCGTGCACCATGGTTTTACCCACCTGCCACGCCATGCCCAGCACGGCCCCCGCCAAGATGGCTAGAGCACAAGAAAGTCCCAGCAACAGCCGGCTTTTTATAGAACGAAATGTAATCAGTCGATGAATCAGGGGGGCTAGGCGCACCAGAGTTCCCTATTTCGTTAACTTTCCTTAAATTGAGCCCTCAGTTTCAGCCTCAATCATGGTTCGAAAAATAACTTACCAAAAACAAGTGAAAAGTGCGCGTTGATATAAGTCAACTTAGATAATTTTTTTCTAAACTGTTTCATCACGTAACGCAAGCTTCCGAACGATAAGCCAAGAGCGTGCGAATTGATAACCACGCTTATTTCACGTATGTTCGCCGCCTATCCAGCAAACCACCCGACACAACACTTCGGCACACTTCATGGCAAAACGTACGGCGGGTTTTATCTCTAAAGGCATTGGTAGCATCACTGCGCTCGCCGAATTTTTGAGAGAGTTTGACGACGCTACCCGGATTCGTCCGTTCAGCCCTCCACCGAGTGCCGTCATTGGCTGGGGACTCAAGCCTACCAGCCGCCGGGCCAGACGCTACGCTCAGCGACACCACCTTCCTTATGTGGCGCTAGAAGATGGCTTTTTGCGCTCATTGGGGCTCGGCGTTGCGGGTTATCAACCTCACAGTATGATCGTGGATTACAGCGGCATTTATTATGATGCCTCCCGGCCCAGTGATTTAGAGCAGTGGCTTTCCGCCAACGAGTTCTCTACCGAAGAATTATTACGGGCCGAGCACTGCATGGCGCTATTAAGGCGCTACCGCTTATCGAAATACAACCACGCTCCAGATCGCCCTTTGGCCGTTAACGACGCGACCGTCCTCGTCGTAGACCAAACGGCTGGTGACGCCTCCATCGAGTATGGCAACGCCAGCGCCGCCAGCTTTTCAGACATGCTGGACCAAGCGCTGGCCCGCCACCCCCATGGGAAGATACTGGTCAAAATCCATCCCGACGTGATCGCGGGGAAAAAACGTGGCCATCTCACGAGTGCCCTTCACCACCCTCGCTGCCAAGTGCTCAGCGAAGACATCAACCCGTGGGCTCTCTTCGATCAAGTAGACGATGTCTACGTGGTCACCAGCCAGCTTGGCTTCGAAGCATTGATGGCGGGCAAGCGTGTCCACTGCTTTGGTTTACCGTTTTATGCGGGTTGGGGCCTCACCCAGGATCGACTGCACTGCCCCCGTCGCCAGCGCTCTCGCACGCTCGCTGAAGTCTTTGCAGCCGCCTATTTACGCTACTGCCGCTACGTTAACCCCTATACGCGCCAGCCATCCACGCTGGAAGAGACGATTCACCTTATTGCTGACCAAAAACGCCAGCAAGAGCGACTTAGAGGCACCTGGCTGGCCTGCGGTTTCTCTTCATGGAAACGCCGCTTCATCGGCGATTTTCTAGGGCCAGCAGCTCACGTTCGCTATCAAAAGGCACTTCCCCAACACGCCGTCGACTCTCAACGGTTGTTGGTGTGGTCAAGCCGTATCGACGACGCCTTTAAAACACGGCACCGCGAACTCCTTCCGCACATATGGCGCATGGAAGACGGCTTTATCCGTTCGGTTGGGCTGGGTGTCGATCTCACTCAACCGCTCTCACTCGTCGTGGATCGCTCCGGCATTTATTACGATCCCAGCCAGCCAAGCGAACTCGAAACGCTGCTTAACGAGAGCGCCTTCAGCGATGATTTACTCGCCAGAGCGGCGGAGTTGCGCCAACGCCTCGTTGCTTTGAAGCTCTCGAAATACAATGTGCCAGGAGCGTCTGACGTCGTCTTTCCCGACAACCAAACGATCATTCTGGTACCCGGCCAAGTAGAGAGCGATGCCTCTATCGCCACCGGCTCACCAGACATCAGCACCAATAGCGCGCTACTCAAAGTCGTTCGAGAAGCCGAGCCCAACGCTTTCATCATCTACAAAGCGCATCCGGATGTGATGAGCGGCGCGCGCGTTGGCAAACTCGATACCGACGCTAAACGTCTGTATGATTTGGACGCCAGTCACATCGATATCACCGCGCTGTTAGAGCGCGTAGACGCCGTGCATACCATGAGTTCTCTGACCGGCTTCGAGGCGCTGCTTCGACATCGTCGAGTCACTACCTACGGTTTGCCGTTTTATGCGGGCTGGGGATTGACGCATGATGCCATGCACTGCCCAAGGCGTAACCGTACACTCACCTTGGATGCCTTGGTTGCTGGCACGCTATTGCTGTATCCAAGTTACGTCGACCCCGCCTCTGGCCAGCTCTGTAATGCCGAGACCGTCGTCAGCCTATTGGAGCGGGCAAAGTTACAACAATCGAGTGCACAAAAACCTCACCTTACATGGAAGCAGCGCCTTTATCGCTGCTATCGTAACTTATTGATTGGAAGCCATTGAGTTGAAGCAAAAGCGCGCATTCTTATTCCTACAAGGCGTTTGCTCGCCCTTTTATCAGCGCTTGGCTCGTCGCCTGACCGACGACGGCCACCGCGTCGTGAAAGTTCACTTCAACGCGGGAGACATTGCGTACTGGCAGCGCACCCATAGTCATCACCATCTCTTTCGCGGCCCCTTGAGCGAACTGCCTGCTTACATGACGTCTCTGTGGCAACGTTATGGCATTACCGATCAAATCGTTTTTGGCGACCGTCGCCCCATTCATCGTCCTGCAGTCGATCAAGCGCCTGCTGCTGGCATTCGTACCCACGTGTTCGAGGAGGGCTATTTTCGCCCTTTTTGGATAACGCTGGAGCGCGAAGGCGTCAATGGACACTCGCTATTGCCTCGCGATCCCCAATGGTTTTTCGAAACGGGTAAGGCACTCCCCGAACTGCCTCCTCCCGTGCGCTTTCGGTCATCCTTCAAAATTCGCGCGCTGCATGATGTCGCTTACCACCTAGCCGGGCTCGCCAACCCGCTGGTGGCGCCGCAGTATCGCAATCATGCTCCCATTACTGCGCCGGTGGAGTATGCCGGCTATATCAGGCGTTTTACGCTGCTCAAACAGTGGAAAAAACGCGATGCAGTGCGTATCAAAACGCTGATCGAAAGTGGCAAGCCCTATTTCATGCTGCCCCTTCAGCTCAATACCGATGCGCAAATTCGTGATCACTCCCCCTACGCCAATATGGAAGAGGTCATGGAGCACGTGATGGGATCGTTTGCCGAACATGCACCCAGCGATGCCATGTTATGTATCAAGAATCATCCGTTAGATATGGGGCTGGTGAATTATCCGCAAATCATCGATCGGCTCTCAGACGTTTATGGCCTAAATGGGCGCATCGTGTATTTGGAGTCAGGCGATCTCAATGCACTCATTAAACATGCGGTCGGTACGGTGACCGTCAACAGCACCGTGGGTATCGTATCGCTGGAAGCATCGTGCCCTACCTTTGCGCTAAGCGATCCGATCTACAACTTGGCAGGCCTCACTTACGAAGGCTCGCTCGAAACGTTTTGGCATCAGCCACCGCCACCCATCGCAGCGCTATTTGGCTATTTTCGGAACACCGTCATGCACGCGGTTCAGGTCAACGGCGGTTTTTACTGCCAGCCGAGTATTGATCTCGCCGTCAATAATGCCGCCCACATCCTGGAAGCCTGCCCATCACCGCTGGAGAAGCTGCTGTGAGTGTTGACGCCACAACCGATCCCACAACTTTGGAACAGACAAAACGTTCACGCTGCGTGCTAATCACCGGCGCGACGGGGGCCATCGGCGGAGCGCTCGCCAAGGAGTATGCCTCCCCACAGACGCATCTCATTCTCCATGGCCGTAACACCGCGGCACTGGAACAGGTGGCCAGCGCCTGCCAAGAGAAAGGTGCGCAAGTGACGCTCTCCTCCATCAACCTCACCGATGAGAATGAACTTGCACAGTGGCTGACGACGCTCAGCGCCGAGCAGCTGCCGGATATCGTCATCGCTAACGCGGGCAAGAACACACATCCCGAGCAGTTGGGTGAGCTCGAGCCCTGGACAGACGTTCAAGCCCTGCTGGATATCAACCTCACCACCCCCATTGCCATGGCGCACCACTTGGTGCCTGCTATGCGCGAACGAGGTAGTGGACAGCTGGTCTTTATTAGCTCACTGGCTGGTTGGCATGGGCTACCCAGCACGCCCACGTACAGCGCCAGCAAAGCAGGCATTAAGGCGTATGGCGAAGCCTTGCGGGGCTTGCTCGCCCCCTGCGGTATCGGGGTGACGGTGATCATGCCCGGCTACGTTACCTCCCCCATGTGCAATGCCATGCCCGGCCCTAAACCCTGGGAGTGGCCGCCAGAGCGCGCTGCAAAAGTGATTGCTCGCGGTATCGGTGCCAACCGTGCACGGGTTAGCTTTCCCTTTCCGTTGAATTTTGGCACTTGGTGGCTGGCCGTCTTGCCAGCGGGCGTGTCGCAGTGGCTCATCAAACGGCTGGGTTTTGATCATGTAGGGGGCCAGTAAGATGCTCTCCAGCCTATTAGTGTCGCTTAGCCTGCCATTATTGGTGGGGCTATTGGGCAGCTTAGCGTTTGAAGCGCTGCTATCTCCAAGGCCTACTCCCCTCTGGAAGCGCTCCATCGCCGCGAACACCATCCACTTAGGCAGCTGGTTACTGCTGTTTGGGATATTCACGCTGCTACTTCAGCGCCCTTGGTTTGCCGTGGTCTTTGTGCTTTCACTACAACTGGTAGTGATTCAATCGAGCAATACCAAGTCCAAAACGCTCAACGAACCGTTTATTTGCCACGACTTTGAGTACTTTTGGGACGCCATTCTGCACCCACGACTTTATGTCCCCTTTTTTGGCATTGGCCTCGCCATCGCTGCCAGCAGCGCGGGGGCTATCGCCATTGGCAGCTTCCTCTATTTGGAATCATCGCTGATTAGCCAATGGGGCGCTGGGCTCTTTTTGCAAAGCACCGTATTACTCATTGGGCTGGGCGCACTGCTGCTGGGGATTGGGTTACGCTCACTGGCAGCCGTTTCCCTCCAACCCGTGGATGACCTTCACCGTGTTGGGCTACATGCTAGCCTTTGGGCCTACGGTGTCGCGTTAATGCGTTCGTCACCACCTGATCCCTCGACATCGCCCTACACCGCTGCCAGCCAGCAGGCGGCGGCCGCCCCCCAGGACAGCGCCACGCTACCCAATGTGGTTTTGGTTCAGAGCGAATCATTTTTCGATCCGCGCCCCTGGTGCCCAGAGGTCGCCCCTTCGCTACTACAACACTTCGATATCACCTTTACCGAGGCCGTCGAAAAGGGTGAGTTGAGCGTACCTGCTTGGGGCGCCAATACCGTACGCACCGAGTGCGCGGTGCTCACAGGCCTGACACCCAACGATTGGGGCCCACGGCAATTCAACCCCTACCGCACGCTAAGCCGCCACCCGCTGCCCAGCGTGGCGAGCGCTTTTCGCGCGCAGGGTTACCGCACTATTTGCGTGCACCCTTACCCCGCTACCTTTTACATGCGCGATAAGGTCATTCCGCAGCTAGGCTTTGATACCTTTATCGATATCAGCGCGTTTAGCAGCAGCGATAAGCACGGGCAGTACATAGGCGACCGAGCGGTGGCACGAAAGGTTGGACGCCTGCTGAAAGATGACGATAATAGGCCGCTATTTATTTTTGTGATCACCATGGAAAACCACGGCCCGCTGCATCTGGAAGCGCCCCAACAGGCACGTTTGGCCGATACGCTGCCGAACGCCGCGTGGCCGCTTCCAGGCCATCTGCGGGAGCTCGCCGTTTACTTGCACCATTTAGGTGAAGCTGATCAAATGCTGGCAAGCGTTAAAACAGCGCTAAACGAGAGCACGAGGCCTGGAATACTGGGCTGGTATGGCGACCACGTCCCTATACTGCCCGATGCGTATGGGTACTTCATGCCCCCTACGGGCAGCACCCCATACATGATATGGTCAACGCAACCAACACCGCCTGACCAAATGCCTGCCGAGCAATCGCCGCAGGGAATAGCAGCCAACGAACTTGGCGTCCGGCTATTTAAACAAGTGTTTGGACGCGATATAAGTAACGATGTGATCAAGGCAGAACCAGAACCTCAGGAGCAAGAATGACTAAACGTGTGGCCATCATCGGCGCCGCCCATCGTTTCCCCGGCACCACCCCTGAAACGTTCTGGCAAGACCTGCAAGCCGAAAAAGACCTCGTCACCCAAGTGGCCCCAGATCGCTGGAGCCATGATGCCTTTTGGCACCCTGATAAACGCCATCCAGGCACCAGCGTTACCTTTGCTGCGGGCAGCCTGGGCGATATCAGCGGGTTCGACGCAGAGTTTTTCGGTATTTCCCCACGCGAAGCGGCCAATATGGATCCGCAGCAGCGCATGCTGCTGGAACTCGCCTGGGAAACCATGGAAAGCGCCGGCATTGTGCCCAGCACTCTGCGTGGCAGCCAGTGCGGCGTTTTCCTGGGCGTCGCCAGTCTTGACTACTCTTACCGTTTAGCCGATGACATGTCGGCTATTGATGCTTCGACCGCCACGGGCAACACCTCGAGCATCGCCTCCAACCGCCTCTCTTATGTGTTTGACTTGCATGGCCCCAGCATGTCGCTGGACACCGCGTGCTCGTCCTCCATGGTGGCGTTTCACCAGGCTTGCCAATCCATTCGCAGCGGTGAAACGACCATGGCACTGGCGGGCGGTATCAGCCTGCACTTGCATCCCTACGGCTTTATCATTTTCTCTAAAGCCAGCATGCTCTCGCCCACCGGCCGCTGCCAAGTGTTCGATGAAGCGGGCAACGGCTACGTGCGCTCTGAAGGGGCTGGCCTATTCCTGCTCAAGGACTACGACCTAGCCGTCGCCGATGGCGATAACATTCTGGCCGTGGTCGCAGGCTCAGCGGTGAATACCGATGGTCATAAATCGGGTCTGACGGTACCGAACCCCAGCGCCCAAACCGATCTTATGCGCCGTGCCTATGAACAAGCCGGTATCTCCCCCGATGAGATCGACTATTTAGAAGCACACGGCACAGGCACCGCCGTTGGCGACCCGATTGAAACCCGCGCCATTGGCGAAGCGATTGGCAAACATCGTCAAACGCCGCTGCTGATCGGCTCGGTGAAGAGTAACGTAGGCCACCTGGAAACCGCCTCAGGCGTCGCCGGGCTTGCGAAAGCACTGTACAGCCTACAGCACCGTGAAGTCCCCGCGACCATCGGCATTCGTAAGCTGAACCCACGCATCAAATTCGATGAGTGGAATTTAAGCGTGGTCACTAAAGCCCAGCCGCTAAAACCCGAAGGCCGCTTGGTGATTGGCATTAACTCGTTTGGCTTTGGTGGTGCTAACGCCCACGTGATTTTGGAAAGCGCACCGGAAAAAACCGCAGCGCCTCGCCAAACACCGGATGCCCCGCTGCCCATTCGTTTAAGCGCCCGTAGCGAAGCAGCGCTAACGGAAAACGCCCTTGCCCTGTCTAAGCACCTTCAGGAAGCTGGCCAAGGGTTTTACGATATCGCCCATACGCTGTTCCATCACCGTGAGCAGCACAGCCACGGCGCACTCTGCTTCGCCAGCAGTGCAGAAGAAGCAGCCACGGCACTGCGCCAGTTTGCTGAAGGCGAAGCCAGCCAGGTCATGACGCTGGAGTGCCTCGCCAACGCCAGGGGCCCGGTGTTCGTTTATGACGGTAACGGCTGCCAGTGGGAAACCATGGGCCACGACCTACTGGATACCGACGCCGACTTCACTGCTGCCATTGACCGCGTCGATGCCCTGTTCCAGCGCTACGGCAGCTTTTCACTGCGTGACGAATTAGCAGGCCGTAACCAGCTAAAAGGTGAAGAGAGCCGCTTTGTACGCACCGAAATCGCCCAGCCTGCGCTATTTGCCCTGCAAGTGGCGCTCACCGAGTGGCTAAAAGCCCAAGGCATTACCCCTGCTGCCGTGTTTGGTCACAGCGTGGGCGAAGTTGCCGCCGCTTGGGCCTCCGGCGCGCTCAGCCTGGAAGATGCGGTCAAAGTCATCTATTACCGCAGCGATTTCCAAGGCAAAACCCGTGGCTTGGGTGAGATGACCGCAGTGGCGATGAGCGCTGAAGAGATCGCCCCGTGGCTTGCTAAACCAGCATTTGACCGCGTAAGCCTAGCAGGCATTAATAGCCCCAAAGGCATTACCCTGGCAGGCGACCGAGACCAGCTCAGCGAGCTAGAGGCAGCGCTGAGCGCCGATGGCACCTTTGCCAAGCGGCTGCCGCTGGATTACGCCTTCCATAGCCCCGCCATGGATAGCATCCAGGCAGGCGTGGTTGATGCTCTCGCGGATATCAAGCCCCAAGCCACCCAGATCCCCTATTTCTCTACGGTGACAGGCGCGCTCAGTGAAGGGACGAAACTGGATGCCCACTACTGGTGGCTCAATATTCGCGAGCCGGTGCTGTTCGATAGCGCCGCCACCGCATTGATTGAGCAAGGCTACAACGTCTTCGTCGAAGTCGGCGCGCACCCGATCTTGCGCCGCTACCTCAACGAATCGCTGCGCCAGCAAGAGCGCAGCGGCCTAGTGTTCGGCACCATTGAGCGCCACAAGCCTGGGTTAGACGGCTTGAACCGCACGCTCAGCCAGCTGCTACTCAGCGGATTAAGCGTCAACAGCCAGCGCTTCTTCCCGGTAGAGGGCCAGCGCGTCCTGCTGCCCCGCTACTCATGGCAGCGCACTCACCTATGGGTTCAAGGCACCAACGACGGCCAAGGCCTGCTATCACGCTATTACCAGCACCCATTGCTGGGTTACCCATTAGCGCAGCAAGAGCACACCTGGGAAAGCCAGCTAGACACCAAGCGGCAGCCCTGGCTTGCCGACCACGTGGTAGGTGAAGGCGCGGTCTTCCCCGGCGCCGGGTTTGTAGAACTCGCGCTTGCCGCCGCGCTGCAGCAGAAAGAGACGCCAGTTCTGGATATCGAAGAGCTGGAAATTCGCGCCCCGCTGCTGCTGGACGGCCCTAACGGCCGCACCATGCGCCTTACCCTAGACCCCGATGATGGTTGCCTGGAGATTCTCTCCCGCGAGCCCGCCACGGGAAGCGAGTGGCAGCTCAATGCCGTGGCGCGCCGCATGCGCGAAAGCCGTGGCTTCCTGCTCAATCGCCAAGCGCCAGCGCTGCCTCAGCGAGACGCCGACTACACCCTGGATGAGCACCTGCACATGGCCGAACGTATCGGCCTGCACTATGGCCCTGCGTTCCAAGCCATTCAACGCGGCTGGATTGAGGGCGATAGCGTCATTGGTGAAATCAAACTCTCCGAGGCGGTGGCTGAACAGTTAGATACGCTGCATGTGCATCCCGGCATTCTGGATAGCGCCTTCCAGATGTTTATTCCGCTGCTGGCACAGCACAGTGAATTTGCCGCCCAGCTCGCCTTTGTACCGGTGCGCGTGGGTCGCATTCAGGTCAATGCCGAGGCAGGCGCGCCAGTGCTGGCCCGTGCGGTGATGGGCAAACGTGCCCCGCACTCCTTCACGGCCGATTTTGAGTTATTTGATGCCCAAGGCCGCGCCGTCGCCGTGCTAAGCCAGACACGCTTCAAGGCCATTCGTCTGAACCGTGCGCATCACCAGCATTTCAGCTATCTAGATGTGGAGCTTACTCCTGCCCCGTTGCAAGCCGCCGCGCTGCCGCTGCCTGCGGACGCCTTAACGCGCTTGATGGGGTTAAGCGATGCATATACCGCCAGCACCGGCCAGCGCTATGCGCAAGAAGTCGCGCCGCTGCTGGATAGCCTAAGCGAAGCCTTTACCCAACAGGGCACCAGCCCCGTTCAAGATGACGAAGCGTCATTGGCACCAGAAACCATTTGGCAGCTACTGGTACAAGATTACCCCGACTACTTCGCGCCCATTCACGCTGTGGGCCGTTTGGGCCTGCACCGTGAACCGCTGCTCAACGGCAGCGATACGCTGGAAAGCCTGGGCATTACTTCCGAGCACTTGGCTGGCATCAACCGGGTACTGATCGGTGAAAATGGCTGGCAAGTACTGGCGCGCGAGCTAGGCGCGCTGATGGACGCCTCGCTGGCTACTTTGCCGGATGGACAGCGCCTCAATCTGCTGGAAGCAGGCCCCTGTGCGCCCGCTCTAGGCCAGCGCCTGTTAGAGCAGCTTGCCCACGGCGAGCCAGGGGTGAGCGACCGCTATCGCTACCGCGCGCTCACCACCAGCGACACGGCGCGCCACCAAGCGGAACAGCTGCAAGAGCGCTACCCGCTAATGGATATTCAGCCGTTAGACGAAGCGCTACCGGCATTGGCAGCCGCGCAAAAAGCGCAGCTTGCCTTTGTAAGTGCGGATGTCACCCAGCCTGAGCGCACACGCCAGCTGATTGACGCCCTGCCCGCTCAACTGGCCCCAGGCGCGCAGATCATGGTGATTGGTCTTCATCCAAGCCGCTGGCTGGACGATCTGCTGGCAACGCCGGGCATTGATCAAGCCGCGCTGGAACAAAGCACACTCATCGAGTGGTTGAGCAGCCAGGGACTGAGCGTCTCCGCGCCTATCGAGTTAGAAGAGAGCGGCGCTTACCTGCTGCACGCGCAACAAACAGAGCACAACGATGCCAACGCTCAGGCATCCAGCACCCAAACGCTGCTGGTGGCCGCCACTCAGCAAGAAGCGCTCGCGGCAGCGTTGGCCGAACAGCTGAATAGTCATGCAGGCCACAGCGTATGGCTTCGCATCAGCGATGCAGCGCCGCAAACGCTACTCAACGAAGCGCTTGCCGACCTGCCCGAAACACCTGCGGCATTGAACGTGCTTGACCTGCGTGAACTGGGTAGCACGGCCACGACAGCCCAAACCCAACGCTGCTTTGGCGCACAGCAGTGGTCATTGGCGCTAGAAGCCAGCGGCCTGGAAGCGCAAGGCAGTGCCGTGACGCTATGGCTAGCCACTCAAGGCTATCAACGTGCCGATGACGCCGCGCTATGGGGCTTTGGCCGCTCTCTGGCCAACGAAGCCGTGGGCCACAGCGTCACCCTCATTGACCTGCCTGATACCCCCAGCGCCGCCGCGTTAGCCATCGCGGCAGCCTCTATCGCTGAACCGGATAGCGAAAACGAGCTGGTGATTACCCAGGAAGGCACCCGCTTCGCCACGCGTCTACGCACGCTGCCTGCGCCGCACCCGCAAACCGCTGACAGCGAAGCGCCACGCCAAGCCATGACGCTGGGCTTTACCCTGCCCGGCCAACTGCGCCAGCTACAGTGGCGGCCGCGCCAGCTACCGGAGTTAGGCGCGGATGACGTCGAAGTGCGCGTCAAAGCAACCGGCCTCAACTTCCGCGATGTAATGTACACCCTGGGCCTGCTCTCAGATGAAGCCATCGAAAACGGCTTTGCTGGCCCTACTCTAGGGCTTGAGTTCTCCGGCGAAGTCGTTGCCGTTGGCAGTAACGTGCACCACCTGACACCCGGCCAAGGCGTCGTGGGCTTTGGCCCCGCCAGTTTCAGCGACCGCTTGGTGGCTAGCCAGCACGCCGTGGCTCCGCTGCCCGACGGCGTCAGCTACGCCGCTGCGGCCACCATTCCGACCACGTTCTTTACCGTGTACTACGCGCTGAAGCATCTGGCGCGCCTAGAACCCGGCGAAAAAGTGCTGATTCACGGCGCTGCGGGCGGTGTAGGTATTGCCGCGCTGCAAATCGCCCAGTGGATGGGGGCTGAGATTTACGCCACAGTGGGGTCGGAAGAGAAGCGTGACTTCCTACGCCTGATGGGCGAAGAGCGCCTTTACGACTCACGCTCGCTCACCTTCGCGGAAGAGATCCTCGAAGATACCCAGGGTGAAGGCGTTGATATCGTCCTTAACTCCCTGGCCGGTGAAGCCATCAACCAGAACCTGCGCGCCCTGCGCCCGTTTGGTCGCTTCCTGGAGCTAGGCAAGCGCGACTTCTATGAAAACACCCATATCGGCCTGCGCCCGTTCCGCAACAATCTGAGCTACTTCGGTATTGATTCCGACCAGCTCATGAAGGTGCAGCCCGCCCTCACCCAGCGTCTGTTCGGCGAAATGATGGCGCTGTTTAACGACGGCACGCTCAGTCCGCTGCCGTTTACCGCCTTTAGCCACAGCCAAGTCATTGATGCCTTCCGCTACATGCAGCAGGCGCGCCAGATCGGCAAGGTGGTGGTGACTTACGAACAGCCCATTGCCCCGCCACGCCAGGAGCAGCTAGGCACCGCCCGCATGGCATTACCCAGCGATGCCAGCTACTTGGTGACCGGCGGCCTGGGCGGGTTTGGCCTGAAAACTGCGCAATGGCTGGTAGATAAAGGCGCGCGGGAGCTGATTCTACTCAGCCGCAGCGGTCCGGCCAGCGGTGAAGCCCAAGCGGCCGTGGCAGCCTTCGAAGCCCAAGGCGTGAAAGTGCTGGCAGCGGCTTGCGACATCACCGACCGCGATGCGCTGGCCAAGGTGTTGGAACGTGCGAAAAGCGAGCTAAGCCCGCTGCGTGGCATCGTGCATGCCGCCACGGTGATCGACGACGGTCTGATTCGCAACCTGGATGCCGAGCGCATTCAAAAAGTGCTCTCACCGAAGATCGACGGCGCCAAACACCTGGAAGCGCTGACAGCCAACGAAGCCCTCGACTTCTTCGTACTCTATTCATCGGCGACCACGCTGTTTGGTAACCCAGGCCAAGCCAACTATGTGGCCGCTAACCATTGGCTCGAAGCATTTGCGGCTCGCCGCCGTTCGCAAGGCCTACCAGCTACCTGCGTACGCTGGGGCGCGATTGACGACGTTGGCTTCTTGGCGCGTAACACTCGCACCCGTGACGCACTGCAAGAGCGCCTGGGCGGCTCGGCGCTGCGCTCCGACGATGCGCTCAATGTGCTCGAGCAAATGCTGCTGACGCCCGGGCCAAGCCTGGGCGTACTGGAACTGGAGTGGGGAGCCCTTGCGCGCTTCCTGCCCACCTCCAGCGCACCACGCTTCGATGAGATTGCCCGCGCCAGCGACGACGACGGCAACCTGGATAGCGATGACGATATCAGCGCGCTGCTGGCGGATCTCTCGCCAGAAGAGCTGCACAGCACGATTACCGAACTACTGCGCGCCGAGCTTGCCAGCATTCTGCTGATCGACGAAGAGAAGATCGACGTGAACCGCTCGGTTTATGACATGGGCTTCGACTCGCTCATGGGGGTCGAGCTGATGACCGCGATCGAGAACCGTCTAGGCGTTCAGGTACCGGTGATGGTGCTCAGCGAAGCGTCGACGCTTGATAAGCTCGCGGGCGTGCTGATTCAAAAACTGCACCAGCACGATGAGGATGTTGAAGAGTCGCCACAAGATGCGTTAGCCTCTCTGGCCGCCCGCCACGGTGCGGATGGCCTTAACAGTGAGCCAGCATCATCCCCTGCGACCGAGACACCATGACCGCCAAGCGTTCTGAGTTAAAACGCCAACTTCTGGAGCAAGCGCGCAAGCGTCCAACCGCCAGAGCCGCCAGTCCCTCTGCCTCCAGCGCCCAAAGCGCGGGGGCAGCCCGCTCTGTTCCTGAGCGCTTTACACGCTTTGATGCCCACCCGGGCTATCAACAGCTCATGCTGCTGCGCGAAGGCGCTAAACAGCTTGGCCTGAAAGTGCCCTTCTTCAAGGTACACGACGGCCTTGCCGGGGCGACAAGCGTGATGGATGGCCGCACCTGCATCAACTTCGCCAGCTACAACTACTTGGGCTACTCCGGAGATCCGCGTGTCGTTCAAGCCGCCAGTGATGCAGCCGCCCACTATGGCACCTCCGTCTCGGCCAGCCGTGTGGTCTCAGGGGAGCGCCCTATTCATGGTGAGCTAGAGCGTGCCATTGCCAAGGCCTACGCCGTTGAAGACGCCGTAGCGTTCGTCAGCGGCCACGCAACCAATGTGTCTACCCTTGGCTACCTGCTCGGCCCAAAAGATCTCATCCTGCACGACGAGTATATTCACAACAGCTCGTTAGTGGGCGCACAGCTCTCTGGTGCCAAGCGCATGTCGTTTAGCCACAACGACCCGGATGCCCTGGAAGCACTGCTCACCCAGCACCGCCACCAGTTCGAGCGTGTGCTGGTCGTGATCGAGGGGCTCTACAGCATGGACGGCGACATCCCCGATCTGCCGCGCTTTATCGCCCTCAAACAGCGCCATCAAGCCTGGCTAATGGTCGATGAAGCCCACTCTTTCGGCGTGATGGGAAAAACCGGCTTGGGCCTGCGGGAACACTTTGACATTGACCCCAGCGATGTCGATATCTGGATGGGCACTATGAGCAAAACGCTTTCCGGCTGCGGCGGCTACATTGCTGGCAACACGGCGCTGGTGGAAACGCTGCGTTACTTCGCACCGGGCTTTCTGTACAGCGTCGGCATGCCCGCGCAAGTAGCCGCCCCCTCGCTCAAAGTGCTGGAGCTCATGCCCCAGGAACCCGAGCGCGTCGCCAAACTGCAGGAAATCTCCCGCTACTTCCTAGAGCAAGCCCAAGCCCGTGGCATGGATACCGGCCACAGCATCGGCTCCGCCGTGGTGCCCATCATCGTCGGCAGCTCGCCCCTGGCCGCGCACCTCTCCAACGCGCTGCTGGAGCAAGACATCAATGTTCAGCCCATCCTGTACCCCGCCGTACCGGAAAAAAGCGCCCGCCTGCGCTTCTTCCTCTCCTGCGAACATACCCAAGCACACATCGACGAGACGTTGGACGTGCTTGAAAAGTTGATGGCGAAAGGGATGTGAGTGGTGAGTGGTGAGTGGTGAGTGGTGAGTGGTGAGTGGTGGGTGGTGAGTGGTGAGTGGTGAGTGGTGAGTGGTGAGTGGTGAGTGGTGAGTGGTGAGTGGTGAGTGGTGAGTGGTGAGTGGTGAGTGGTGAGTGGTGAGTGGTGCAGTATTCGAGACGGGTGAACGCTCTTGCAACGCTTTTATATGCTATTGGGCAATTAAGAAGGTAGTGACATGGCAGTAGAAGTAACAGAGACCAGCACTGCCCACTGGTACGTTATTCAGTGCAAAGGCAGCGAATCCTTTCGCGCGGCGGAGCATCTTTCGAACCAAGGTTACGAGGTGTTTCATCCAGTGTTGGATGTAAAACGCAAACGCCAAGGGAAGCTCACCACCGTCACCGAGCCGCTGTTTCCCTATTACCTGTTTATTCGATTAGACCAGGTCGTCAGCAACTGGCGTCCCATTCGCTCTACCCGGGGCGTACTGCGCCTACTCACCTTTGGCAACACCCCCATCGCCGTGCCCGACGCACTCGTAGAGACCTTACGCGCCCAACCCCACCGCCAAGAAGGTAGCCACAGCTACTTCGCTGCCGGAGAAAAAGTCACCATCACCGACGGCCCCTTCAAAGACCTAGAAGCCATCTTCACCCGCTGTAAGGGTGAAGAGCGCGCCATCGTGTTGCTGAACGTCCTCCAACGGCCGCAACACGTTGAGCTTTCCGTAGAGAGTTTGGAGAAACGGTGAGTGGTGAGTGGTGAGTGGTGAGTGGTGAGTGGTGAGTGGTGAGTGGTGAGTGGTGAGTGGTGAGTGGTGAGTGGTGAGTGGTGAGTGGTGAGTGGGCAGCATTTTAGCGCGGCGTAGGCACCCGCGGGGGCAGTGCTAGCCGCCTGACCAAGCCGCCGTGAATCATCAACTCCCAGCGCCACCTTCGGCACCGCTAGCGGGTGGATGCAAAATAGCGCAGCACCATCTTTCGATACCAAAACAGCCGTAAGATGTTGATCACGCCGAGTACCACAGGCACTGCATAAATAATGAACACCCACTCCTGGGCTTGCGGCATTAATCGCACGATGCCGAACACGAGCAACACCAGTAAAAAAACCACCATATTGAATGCCAGTGATAAGCGCTCATAGCCGCAAAAATTAATCAGTACTGACTCGATCACACCGAGCTGCCCGGTCGCCACGTTAAATGCAAACGCTGCAACGAAAAATAGCACCAAGCCAATATCGTTGACTGCGCCAAAAAGATAAAAATACGCGATGATCGTCAGCGACAGCGCAGGCACCAAAGCGGCGACCAAGGCATGGATTTTTTGACGAAGCGGCACCACGACCAAACGCGCATAATCACGCGCCATGACCATTCTAGAAAGCGCAGCGGCACGATTGTTGATCAACCCTCTCGGTAAAGCCGACATGGCACTGAAGACCGCCGCACACAGCGATGCCACAATGGCGACATCGTTTCCACCGAGCGCGATAAACAGCGAGGGCAAAATGAAACCGACGCCACTACTCGCCGCGTTGGAAAAACCAACCACCAAACTCGACACTAAATCGCTGGGCGCGATGAACAGCGTGTCACCAGAGACACGCGTGTTGCCCTCTTTGAAAACCAATACACCCACAAACATGACGAAGGCCAACGCGTATGAGATCGATAATACGTTCAACAACTGATCTGCATGGAGCGGCCCTTCAATAAAGAACATCAGCAGCATCATGGCGATAAACAGGCACCCAATGACGCCATCGTAAAAAAACAGCCCCCAAAATTGGCGCTTAAAGACTAAATAATTACGAAAAACCTGATATACCGACGTCATAAGGATCAGTGTAAATACGTCTAGCCAATGCGGGACAGGAACGGCCAGAGACGCCATCAGTAACGCAAAGGCCGACACTCCCCCGCCTACCACCACACACGATGCCACGTACCGCAGCAGTATCGCCAAGCGCTCATCCTCTGCCATACGCTTCATCAAAATAGTGGAAAACCCCACCCCCGACACCATGACAAAAAAGGCTGCCAAGGTGTACTGAGTGGAAAAAAACACCACACTGTCAGGGACTAAAAAGAAACCAGCCACACCCAGTACAAAAATACGAAAACCACCGGGCGTTGCCGCCGTCATAAAGGGCAGCAGTCTTTCTAATGAACGACGAAAGGGCATCATCAATCGTCCTTCCTAGATTGAAGGTGGCGGAAGCATCCTCGCAATACGCGCGCCATGAAAAAGATCTTACGACGCGAAGGTGTTTGGCGGTCTCCCTCTAACGAACTTTCGATATTGATGAAATCCTCCCACACCAATAACGGTCTTACTTCTTTAACCTTAACGCCCTTACTTTCAAAATGCGGCCAGTCATCCAACACACAGCGGATCGTGGTAGAAGCCTCTAACAATCTAGTTGCCCCAGCAGGTGTCACAACGTACCCCACCGCACCAGAGGGCCACGTTTTGAAGCCGCGCCCGAGCTTAAAGGCCCCTATTGGACTCCAACGCTTTAAGGGTTCAAGAAAGTGATACAGCGTTTTCCGGCGGTGATCTTTTTTAGAGTGGCCTAACAACACCACATCGAACGGGGCTTTCGCGTCTGACAAACGATCTAAAAATACTGGGAGTTCTCGTTCGATAAGCGCATCGTCCTCAAAAATGACGCAAGGCTTCCCGGCATCCACCACTTGCTGCCAGATTCTTCGATGGCTTACAAAGCAGCTCACCTCGCCTTTCGTGAGCATCCGGCCGTATCGCCCTTGAATCGCATCGCTATCGATGGGCAGATCGGCATGCTCGCTTTTCTCCAGGACCGTGGCATCGATGTACTGAAACGACATCCCCAACTGAGACATTTGGCGCTCGATAGAGGCAATCCTTGTCTCGTCTCTCATGGTCAACACATAAACGCCAAACTGCTCAATGCTCACACGTCTGCTCCTTGGATCAATAAGGCTCCCATCATATGAGGGAATGTCATGCCATATTGTCCCTTACCCTACGCCAGCATGGCTACTCAGCATTGGCAGCGTGGCTTTAAAGATGCATCGTCTTCTCATCGACGGTAGGCTATTGGCATCAATCACTGCAAGGAAGCAGCCATGGCGACCTACCGACGCGCCCATATCCCAGGCGGCACCTACTTTTTCACCGTGGTGACTTATGGTCGTCAACCGCTGTTATCGGAACGTTTAAATATAGATGCACTTGGCCGAGCATTTCGTCGAGTGCGTGACGAACAACCGTTTCAAATGGATGCCTTTGTTCTCCTTCCCGACCACCTGCACTGTATTTGGACACTCCCCGAAGGAGATGCGGATTACTCTTCCCGATGGAGAGACGTCAAAAAATATGCGTCTCAAGAATTTTTGTTTCCCCCCGGCAGCCAACATGCCTGGCAGCGCGGTTTTTGGGAACACGTGATTCGCGACGAAAACGACTGGCAGCGCCACATGGATTACATCCACTACAACCCGGTAAAGCACGGCTGGGTGCAGTCCCCCCGCGAATGGCAATGGTCCAGCTTTCACCAATGCGTTAAAAAAGGATGGTACGCGCCAGACTGGGGCACGCAAGACATACCCGAAGTGGCCGACATGAACTGGGAGTAATCCTCCGCCCTCCTGGCTATCGCATGCGCGATAATGGTGCCCCTCTCGAGCGCCGTAATGCCACGTAGCGCGGCGTAACGAATGAGCGAGAGCAACGAGCGAATGAGGCACCCGCGAGGGCGGCGGGCAGCCGCCTGATCAAGCCACCGTGAATCATCACACCACCGTGCCACCTTCGGCACTCCTAGCGGAGTGCTTCGCGGGTGCGCTCCGCTTACACCGCGCTACGGGTTCTCACCTCAAGTGCCGTAAAACCTATCAAAACGGGGCAACTGCACATACCCGTAGCGCGGCGTAACGAATCTTGCGAGGGACGAGCAAATGAGGCACCCGCGAAGGCGGCGGGCAGCCGCCTGGATGAAGCCGCCAAGAGTGATCACACATGGGTGCCAAAACCGGCACTCCTAACGGAGTGCTTCGCGGGTGCCTGCCTCAAGTGCCGTAAAATCTATCAAAACGGTGCAACTGCACATACCCGTAGCGCGGCGTAACGAATGAGCGAGAGCAACGAGCGAATGAGGCACCCGCGAAGGCGGCGAGTAGCCGCCTGATCAAGCCACCGTGAATCATCATGTCACAGTGTCACCATCGGCACTCCTAGCGGAGTGCTTCGCGGGTGCGCTCCGCTAGGAGTGCCCCCACACAACAAAGGACGGGTTTAAGGTTTCGGAGGGGTTTGCGTAGCTGAGCGGCTGCCCCTCTAATGTTTCCACTCGGCCTCCGGCGTATCGCACTACCGCATGGGCGGCTGCGGTGTCCCAGAGGCTGGTGGGGCCTAAACGCGGGTACACGTCGGCTTTGCCTTCGGCAATCAGGCAGCTTTTTAGTGAGCTACCCAAGGGCCGGATATCGTAGGCACCCAGCTTATCCAGCCAGGCTGATAAAGCAGGGTTTGAATGGGATCGGCTACCCAGTACACGCCATACCGCTCCTGGTGAGGGTTTACCCGCCACTTGAATCGCATGGCGTTGGCCTTCTGCGTTGATGCTGAAAGCGCCAACGTCTTCTGCGGCGATATAAGCCGTTCCCAACGCAGGCGCTGTGACGACACCGAGAATGGGTACACCGTGTTCAATCAGGGCAATATTTACCGTGAATTCATCATTACGCTTGATGAACTCTTTGGTGCCGTCCAACGGGTCCACCAGCCAATAACGGCCATTTTGACCCACACCTGAAAAGCCTTCTACGTCCTCTTCGGATAGGATCGGGTAATTGAGTGGCAGTGCCTGCAGTCCATGCAGTATTACTTTATGAGCTGCCTGATCAGCTTCTGTCAGCGGGCTGTTGTCCGCTTTTACCGTGACGTCAAACTCACGGCCATACACGGCCATAATGGCACGATCGGCCTGCTTGGCGATGGACAAGACCTGTTCCAGTAATTCCCGCATAGCCCCTCCAGAAAATAAAAAAACCGCCCACATAGGACGGTTTTCAAACACTCAACATTGAATACGCAACATTTAACCGGCAGTTATACGTCGTAGCCCGCTTCACGGGCGAGCGTGGTGTTGGCTTGCAGCCAACCTTCGATGTGCCCGCAATCGAAGGTGCGGCCATGCATGCGAAACGCCTGCACGGTTTGCCCTTCCTGCATCAAGCGATCGATGGCATCGGTTAGCTGAATTTCGTTGCCCGCGCCCGGCGGCTGGTCGCGTAGCAGCTCCATGATGCGGTACGGCAGTACATAACGGCCAATCACCGAAAGGCGTGAAGGCGCTTCTTCCGGTTTGGGCTTTTCCACTACGCCACGCATGGTGGCGCTCTCGCCTGCGGCGGGCTCGTCGCAATCCACAATGCCGTAACGGTAAACGTCTTCTTCCGGCACCGCTTCTACCATGATTTGCGACGCATCGGAGGCTTCCCAGCGCTCGACCATGCTGCCCAAATCACACGCGCTGCTGCCTACCTGCGGCTTTACCAGCACGTCCGGCAGGATCACCGCGAACGGCTCGTCTTTGTCTAACAGGTGAGAAGCACAGTAAATGGCGTGGCCTAGCCCTTTCGCATTGGGCTGACGAACGCTGGTCACTTTCAACTTTTTAGGAGAAATGGCTGAGAGCGTTTCCAACAGCGCATTTTTACCCTTGCTGGCCAGGGAGTGTTCGAGTTCGAAATGGGCATCGAAGTGGTCTTCAATTGCCGACTTTCCCGCACGTGTGACCAAAATGATTTCGTTGATGCCCGCGGCCAGCGCTTCTTCCACTACGTGTTGAATCAACGGGCGATCCACCACCGGCACCATCTCTTTAGGAATCGCCTTGCTGATCGGCAGCAGGCGGGTGCCAAAACCCGCCACCGGAATAATCGCTTTGCGTACTTGAGTCATCATTACGTCCTTTTACGAAACATGCTTTCCAGCGTGAAGTATCCACCATCGAACCACGCTAAACGGCATGCAATAGATATGCCGAACAATATAGCAGGAACGCAACTACCGGCGCGAGCCTGGGTACCACCACCGGCACTCCTGGCGGAGTGCTTCGCGGGTGCGCTCCGCTTACGCCGCGCTACGGGGGTCTGCCTTGCATATTGAGGAGCCGCGGGACACATAGTGCTCCATTTTGGCACCCCGCAGCGCGGCGTAACGAATAAGCGAGAGCAACGAGCAAATGAGGCACCCGCGCAGGCGGCGAGTAGCCGCCTGGATAAAGCCGCCGTGAATGATCACAACTCAGTGACAAGATCGGCACTCCTACCGGAGTGCTTCGCGGGTGCGCTCCGCTTACGTCGCGCTACGTGAATTACTTACCCTTTCAATACGCCTGATAAAAGCGCGGTGGCGCTTTCGATCAACTCATCCAAATGCTGAGGGCCTTTGAAGCTTTCGGCGTACACTTTGTAGAGCGATTCCGTGCCGCTGGGGCGGGCGGCGAACCAGCCGTTTTCGGTGGTGACTTTTAAACCACCAATGGCGGCTTGGTTCCCCGGCGCTTTGACCAATACGGCGGTGATGGGGTCGCCTGCCAACGTGGTGTCGGTGATGCTATCAGCGGTGAGGTTTTTGAACGCGGCTTTCTCTTCTGCGCTGCAGGCGGTATCGACCCGTTTATAGAACGGTTCGCCAAAGCGTTCGGTGAGGGTTTGGTAATACTCACTGGGCGTTTTGCCGGTCACGGCCATAATCTCAGCGGCTAGCAGGCACAGCGCGATACCGTCTTTATCGGTGGACCACGCCTCGCCTGCTTGGGTGAGTAAGCTCGCGCCAGCGCTCTCCTCGCCGCCGAAGGCGAGCCAGCCTTCGTGCAGGCCATCCACGAACCATTTGAAACCGACCGGCACTTCAAACAGCTCACGGTTGTGCGAGGCCACTACGCGGTCGATCATCGAAGAAGAGACCAGCGTTTTACCGATTTTCAGCGAATCGCTCCACTGCGGGCGATGGCTGATCAGGTAATCCACACACACCGCCAAGAAGTGGTTCGGGTTCATCAACCCGTTGGCATCTACAATGCCGTGGCGATCGGCGTCTGGGTCGTTGCCAAAGGCGATATCGAAACGGTCTTTGATTTTTAGCAGGTTCGCCATGGCATCTGCGCTGGAGCAATCCATGCGGATCTTGCCGTCGTGATCGGGTTGCATAAAGCGGAAGCTGACATCAATGGCGGTATTCACGACTTCCAGTTTTAGGCCGAAATGCTCACCAATCGCCTGCCACACGGGCAGCGCCGTGCCGCCCATGGGATCTACGCCCAGCGTTAAGTTGGCTTTTTGAATCGCAGCCATGTCCACCACGTGACCCAACTGCGCCACATAATGCGCGGTGTAGTCATACTCCTGGGCGTGGGCGAGCGCTTCTTCCAGCGGCACCAGCGTGATATCGCTGAGCTGACGAAGCAGGTACGCATTGGCGCGCAGCTCGATCCATTGGGTCGCTTCGGTATCTGCTGGGCCGCCGTGGTGGAGGTTGTACTTAATACCGCCATCTTCTGGCGGGTTATGGGATGGCGTAATAATCAAGCCATCGGCTTTCGCGGCGGGCATTGCGTGGCGCTGCTGCGCGTTATGCTGCAAAATCGCGTGGCTGATCAAAGGCGTGGCCGTATAGCCATGGCCCTTTTCGATCATCACCGGCACTTTATTAGCTGCCAGCACTCGCAGCGCGCACTCCCAGGCGGGGCGTGAAAGCGCATGGGTATCCAAGCCTAGAAACAGCGGGCCTTGGTAATCTTCTTCTTGGCGGTAATCCACTACCGCCTGGGTGATGGCAATAATGTGCGCTTCGTTGAACGTGCGCTCGGTAGCGCGGCCACGGTGGCCCGAGGTGCCAAAGGCCACGCGTTCGCTAGCAATGCTGGCATCCGGTATCTGATCAAAAAATGCCGCTACGATGGCTTCCATTTGCGTCTCCTTGCTAGATTCGCCACGCGCACCGCGACTCCCGCCGCGCACAATATAACCATGACGATAATAGTAATAAGCAAAATGCTAAGGCTAACATACCCTTAGCGTAAAACTGCCCAGTAAAAACTCAACGCTGCCAGTGTAAAACTGTCTTCTAACTTGCCCTGTGCTAACTGACGTGGCAACTGTTCCAGCGGTATTTTAACAATGCGCTCAGCTTCCTGATCCGGCATGTGTGTCTGGCTATCCACCGGTAGCTCAGCCAAATAGATATCGATACAAGAAGTCAGTATGGCCGTATTTGGGCGCATTTTACCCAGCCAGGTGAGTTGCGCAGGCTCTGCGACCAACCCGGTTTCCTCACGCAGCTCGCGCAGTGCGCACTGTTGTGATGTTTCGTGAGCCTCACCGTATCCACGTGGAATTTCCCAGGTGGCTACCCCTTGCTGAGCTGGCCTACGCATCTCTAAGAGCCACACCGTATCACCCACCAGCGGCAGTACCGCCGCCCCGGCATGCGCCCCTGGCTCATCCACGTAGTGGAAGGCACCATTACGCAACACACGAAACCAGGGGTTCTGATATTCAATATGCTCATTTGAGGAGTGTGTAGGCACTATTTCAACTCCACGCCCATAAAGCGCGTTAGCTTAGGGTAAAGGCCAAACCAGTTGCGCCGCTCACACCAGGAAACCCCGTGCGCCTTGGCTTTCTCTTCCGCGTATTCCAAAGCTTTATCGGCCAGAACGCTCGCCAGCTCTTCGCTGCCTAAGGTAGAGATAAAGCTAAACAGATCATAGCCTGCTTTCAGCGTGGCCAACTCTTCCCGTCGGCTACCTATCGAAATACCCGTATCCAACAGCCATAGCGGCAAACGCGAAAGCACCTGGATGCGATCCATCACGAAGGCCTCCCCTTCCCCCACGAACAGGCCGTTGTAACTTGCATCCACGACTTCCAAACGGAACTGATCACGCTGAAGAGCGGGTATTTCCAGCGTGCCAAGTGCCGAATACCAATCAGAACGCGACCCCAGCGGTTTACCACTTTGTTCAACAAGCGCCAGCGTTTGTTGGTGAACGCTGCGCTGCTGTTCCGCCTCTACAGCAACCTCAGTGGTGGAAGTAGCAGCCCCTGCTAACCGCAAGCGTATTTGCTCGCTCAATGCCCCGGGTTTCTTCTCAAGCGACACAATAGAGGGCTGATAGCAGGTTAAAACATCGCTGGCTTTTTCTAACTGCTTTTTGAGCTGGGTAGCCTGCGCAGCAGTCAGCTCCCCCTTACGCACGCCGCCCAACTGAGACACCACATAGTTGGCATCTAAGTGTTCAAAATAGTCGACCAGGGAAAAGCCATTCTCCAGGCCGAAGCCGCGAATCATCAGCTTGCTCTCATTATGCTCATCGCGCTTGAACCAACGCTGAACATGCTTGGATGCCAGCAACGAAATAATCGCCGGGTTATCGATCAGTAAATTAGGCGAAAGCACCACGCCATCAGCAAACAGCACGCCCGCCATAAAACGAGCGCGCACTTCATCTGGGTTTAACTGGCGCACAGAGTCGCAATTAGCCAGAAACAGCTTCTCTTTTAGAATCATTGACCTGTTACCTAGCCACAAAAAAGTGCCACAAAAAAGCCAGCCGAAAGGCTGGCTGGCTTTTGTACATAGTCACGGCCGGATTACGCCAGCGATGCGGCGATTTTCTCCGCGCAAGAGGTCGCCTGCTCGGCATCCACTGCCTCAACCATCACACGAATTAGCGGCTCGGTGCCAGATTTACGCAACAGCACACGGCCACTATCACCAAGCTCCGTTTCTACGTTGGCGACCGCCGCTTTCACCTGCTCGCTTTCTAGCGGGTCGATGCCTTCTACGGCAGTGTAGCGAACGTTAATCAGCGTTTGCGGTAGCTTGTGCATGCCCTGCTTCGCCACAAACAGCGTTGCCTCTTGCTGCAATAAGCAGGTGAGTACGCGCAGTGAGGCAATGATGGCATCGCCTGTAGAGGCGTGGTCTAGGCTCAATAAGTGACCAGAACCCTCGCCGCCCAAGCGCCAGCCGGTGGCCTTGAGTTGCTCCATCACGTAGCGGTCGCCTACTTTGGCACGCTTAAAAGGCACATCCATGGCTGCCAGCGCTTGTTCCAGGCCCAGGTTGCTCATTTGCGTACCGACGACACCGCCGGTATAACCCGATGCTTTGGCATCTTTCGCCAGCAGGAACAGCAGCTCATCGCCATCTACCACCGTACCGGTGTGATCCACCATCATTAGGCGGTCGGCATCGCCATCCAGCGCAATCCCCAGGTCGGCTTCATGCTGTAGCACGGCCGCCCGTAGGCTTTCCATCGCAGTGGCACCGCACCCCGCGTTGATGTTCACGCCGTTGGGCTGGTCGTGAATACTCACCACATTGGCCCCCAGCTCGCGGTACACGGCCGGGGCAACTTTATAGGCAGCGCCGTTGGCGCTATCCACCACCACTTTCAGGCCGCTTAAGCTCAAGTTGCCGGGCAGGTTCGCTTTACAGTATTCGATATAACGCCCAGCGGCATCGTCTACTCGGCGGGCTTTACCCAACAGCTCCGAACTCACACACGTCATGCCGCCTTCAATGGCGGTATGCAGCAAACGCTCGATCTCTTGCTCTTGTGCGTCTGAGAGTTTGAAACCGCCCTGACCAAAAATCTTAATGCCGTTATCGTGAAACGGGTTATGCGAGGCACTGATCACCACCCCGGCATCCGCGCGGAAGGTGGAGGTTAAATACGCCACCGCCGGAGTAGGAAGCGGCCCGACCAACGCCACGTTCACGCCTGCCGCTGAAAAGCCCGCCTCTAACGCCGACTCCAGCATATAGCCACTGGCACGGGTATCTTTACCGATGATGACCTCTTTAATGCCTTCTGCGCCCAGCACCTGCCCTGCGGCCCAGCCCAGCTTCATGGCAAAATCAGGGGTCATGGGGAATTCACCCACTAACCCGCGAACCCCATCGGTACCAAAATACTTTCGCATTCTCCAAACCCACCAAACGTATTATGTTAATGGCTGGCGAGCGCCTTAACGCGCTTCACCTAGCAATGTGTTGATATCCGCTTCAGGCACCGCAATTGCATCGGGTGCCGGAAACGCCCGCTGACCGCTTATCGGTGCCAAGCAGAGTGGCTCACCGCTGCGTAACCGTTGAAGGTGCCACTCGCTCCAGCTTTCCCAGTAGGCCAGCCGTGCTGGGGAGACCGCATTTTCTTGATGCCCGGTATCTTTAGCGGTCATCAATGAATCGTCTCGGTGCGCGCCAAACGCAAGCGGCTCAATCAAGCGTTTTACGGCACTCTTACCAAAATACAGCTTCATGCGTGCCAAGAATTCACTATCTGCCCCGGTACGCACCAAGTCCCAACTGCCCATGCGCTCAATCACCGCACGACGAAACAGTGGCGAAGACGGGTTCAAGCGCGTAAACGGTGCTGCCTGGCGTACAAAAAACTTCCCTTCATCACTTAAACGAACCCACTGAGACGTGGTCGCCATGATGGCCGGGTGTTTTAGCATGGGAGCCAGTTGGCGGTAAATTTTTTCAGGGTGCGACCAATCATCTGAATCATGGCAGGTAATGAACTCACCATGCGCCTGCTGGTAACCGTAGGTTTTAGCAACGTACGTACCCGCGTTTTTCGGCAACTGATAACACCGAACCCGCGCATCTTGTTTAGCGCACTCCAAGAGCTGCTCAAAGGTGTTATCAGGGCTAGCGTCATCCACCACGACAATTTCGAGGTGACGGTACTGCTGAGCCAATAACGAATCAATTGCACGAACGGCACGCTCTCCCGAGCAGTACGTCGTCATCAGTACACTGACCAGCGGCCCTTGGCTGGCAGACGCGCTTTCATCATCCGCGTGGGCGGGCCTATCCACCGCTGCAAGATTCATGACGCCCAACGGGGCGTGCTCATCAACGGGCCTAACAGCGGAAAGCCCATGGCGGGCCAAAAATTGATTGATGAAGTCGCACTGCTGAAGCGCCGTGGTGGCAGTGAGGTTACTTTCCACCAGTAGCGCTTCAGGATTGGGGGTTTTAGCCGCCTGCTGGTAAGCCTGTAGCCTCTGCTTGGCTAAGGGATAATCCCCCAACCGCATGGCTAAGCCTAAGGGTAGAAAAGACGAAGCAGGTAGCACCGCTTCATGGCAGAGCTGTTCCGCCAAGGGGGGCGAAAAGGCAGCGATGGCTTGAATGAACGCAGGCACACGGGCACCTAGTTGGCCGCTTTTCAATAGTGAACGCGCCACTGCCTCGGCTTGCTGTGCTTCCCCCAGAGCCGTTAACGAGGCCGCTCTAGCGAACTGAGCATTCACGTTATCTGGGAAGGCAGGCTGGTTCACCACTGTTTGGTACATTCCCAAGCGATAGTAAGACCACACCCCCGCCGCTGATTGTGCGAATGATGAACCACCCGCCGCCAAGGCCAGCGCGTGCTGCCCCACCCACTGGCGCAGCAGTGCTTTTCCTGCCCTAAACACCTGCATCCTTACTCCTGCATTACCACCTACCTAACTAGCTTACGGGCTGATCAGGTAATGAAAAATCAAAGGTGAGCGCATGGCCGCTAGATTCCTGCGACTGCCCCAACGTTACACCCGCAGAGTGTTCCAACTGCTTCACCTGACGCTTTAAGCGGTCATTCTCTTCCAGCAACTGGCTCAGCTGCTCGGCCATTTCACCACGCTCTACCGCATAGTGTTCCACCAGCGCTCGCAAACGTGCTTCCAGGCTCGCGATTGTTTCCTGTGCATCCGACATGGTGCCCCCACTCAGGTGTTATTTGTTATATCGCTCCCTGCACAACGATGCGGCAAAAACACTGCCCCAGGCGGTTCACTCCTGAACATTCGCCTACAAAAAAAAGGGCCTTAAGGCCCCTGCTTGATTATCTTATCAGAAGTTAACTCCCGCCCCCCAATGGCACCACCAACGCATTGCTTCGCGGGTACGCTCCGCTTACCACGCGCTACAAGTGCATTCACTGAACCCCGTAGCGCGGCGTAACGAAAGAGCGAGAGTAACGAGCGAAGGAGGCACCCGCGAGGGCGGCGAACAGCCGCCTGGATGAAGCCACCGTGCGCCCTTTAACCCCCGCGCTACCATCGGCACTCCTAATGGAGTGCTTCGCGGGTGCGCTCCGCTTACCACGCGCTACAGGTGTATGCACTGAACCCCGTAGCGCGGCGTAACGAATCTTGCGAGGCACGAGCAAATGAGGCACCCGCGTGGGCGGCGCTTAGCCGCCCCGATACAGCCACCCAAACCGCCTCACTCCACCGTCACACTCTTCGCCAAATTGCGCGGCTTATCAACATCGGTACCTTTCACCAACGCCACATGGTAAGAGAGCAACTGAAGCGCTACCACGTGTAACACCGGTGAAAGCAACCCGTAGTGCTCAGGCATCAACAATACATTCACACCGTCAGACGACTTAACCGCACTGCCACCATCGGCAAATACATAAAGCTGCCCGCCACGGGCACTTACTTCCTGCATGTTGGCTTTCAGCTTTTCCAACATTTCATCGTTGGGCGCTACCACCACCACAGGCATTTCGGAATCGACCAGAGCCAGCGGACCATGCTTCAGCTCACCCGCCGGGTAGGCTTCCGCATGAATGTAAGAGATCTCTTTGAGCTTAAGCGCGCCTTCCAAAGCAATCGGGTAATGCCGACCACGGCCTAAAAACAGCGCATGGTGCTTATTGGCAAAATGCTGAGACCACGCCTCAATGCTTGGCTCCAACGCCAGCACTTTATCAACAGCAATGGGCAAGTGACGAAGCTCGTCTAGATATGCTTTTTCAGCGTCATCACTCAAGCGCTGGCTCGCCTTGGCAAGCAGCAGCGTGAGTAAGAACAGCGCACTAAGCTGAGTGGTAAACGCTTTGGTAGAGGCCACACCAATTTCCGGGCCAGCGCGGGTAATAAAGCGCAGCGCGGTTTCACGCACAATGGCAGATTCCGGAACGTTACAGATCGCCAGGGTGAAGGTATGCCCCTGCGCCTTTGCGTGGTGCAGCGCCGCCAGGGTATCCGCGGTTTCACCGGACTGAGAAATCACCACGACCAACTGCTTTGGGTTAGGCACGCTATGGCGATAGCGATACTCGCTGGCAATTTCTACGTTGCAAGGAATGCCCGCCACTTGCTCAATCCAGTACTTCGCCGTCATGCCTGCGTAGCTAGAGGTACCACACGCTAGAATCAGTACCGAATCCACCTGCTGAAAAATCTCAGCGGCTTCCGCACCAAAAATGCCGGGCTGCAACTGCCCTGCCCCGCTAATCATTTCCAGCGTGTTGCTAAGCGCCTGGGGCTGCTCGAAGATTTCCTTCTGCATGTAGTGGTTGTAATCGCCCAACTCGACCGCGTTGGCGTTCAAGCTAGACGTGACGATGGCGCGTTCAACCATCTGGCCAATACCATCGACCACTACCACCGCATCGCGGCTTAAACGGGCTACATCGCCGTTTTCCAGGTACATCATGCGCTTGGTAACAGAGAGCAGCGCAGAGGCATCAGATGCGGCATAGTAGCCATCTTCTGCAACGCCCAGCATCAGCGGGGAGCCTTCACGTGCAACCACCAGGCAATCCGGCTCTTCCTCACTAATGACGGCTAACGCAAACGCCCCCTTCAGGTGGGCAACGGCACACTGCACGGCAGAAAATAGGTTTTCGGCGGGTTCGCCAATTTGGCCCTTAAAACAGGCTTGAATCAGGTGAGCAATGGTTTCTGTGTCAGTATCCGAGGTGAACACATACCCCAGGCCTTGAAGCTGCTCACGGAGAGACTCGTAGTTTTCGATGATGCCGTTATGCACCACCGCCAAGCCAGAGGAGATGTGCGGGTGAGCATTGCGCTCGGCGGGAACGCCATGAGTAGCCCAGCGTGTGTGAGCGATACCCACATGCCCATTAATACCCGCTTCCGCCACTTTGCTGGCTAGCTCCGCCACACGCCCTTTGGCACGGGCGCGCTGCAACCCATTATTGAGTACCGCCAAGCCTGCCGAATCGTAGCCGCGATACTCCAGGGTGGATAACCCTGCGAGTAGAAAATCGGTGCTTTCCTTTGCGCTAATCGCGCCAACAATGCCGCACATAGTATTTCCGCTAATTCAGAGTGATTTTTTTAAAGCACAGCCCTCAGTTAACAACTATATGCATTTGCATAGATGTACCAAGTGCTAATTAAGCTCGTGAAAGAATGCCGAGTCCCTTTTCAAGAGGGTAGTATTCCAAATTAAACCCATAATCATCAGCCCAACGCTGGCAAATGTCTTTTTCTTCTTGGCGCACGGTGTCATCCATCCACACTTGCGCTCCAGGATTTAACTTTTCAAAAAGGGCGGGCAATGCTGGGTAGCGAGCAAACTCACAGGTGGCACCCGGTGGGCCATCGACAATCAATAAGTCGATACCCTCTATACCTTTCAATAAGTGCTCGGGATACCAAAAAGGTGACTTTACCGCATCGGAAGGGCAAAGGTGTTGCTTATTCCAAGCCTCTAATTCGCCAATACGTAAATCTACCCAAGGCTGTAAGTTTTCAGCAACCAGCTTAGCGAGTGTTTGCTTACCATAGTGGCTACTATGCTCAATAGAGATCAATTGACCATAACCATTTTGGCGCAGCGCATCTGCAGCAACGATTGATGATGACCCACTACCCAATTCAACTACTATCTTAGGTGCGGATAGCATGATGTGAGTATGTAACCTTAATAATACATCAGGTGACGTGGCCCACCCTCTCAACGGAGGGAGACTACCTTTGATGTTTAACCTTTTTTGAAGCCATATAAGGCTTTCTAATTGAGAGTATATTCTGTTTTGAACAGTTACTAAATCACGAGTGAGCTTGATTGACACCTCATGCGAGTAATTAGAAATAATTTTTTCCAAAGCTTCTACATCAGACTTATCTAAAAAACTCATAAAGCCACCATTCAAAAAAAATTTAGCTAAAGTCGTAAGAGACTAAATTATTTCGATTATACCCAGTAAAAACAAATTTTTCTGAAATGGGAATTGATGCTTCGCTGAGCCTGCTTTTCAATAGATCTAATAAGGTGTGATTATCATCACCTCCAAACTCCTGCAAATCTTTTTCAAACGCACGCAACCAAAAAGCATCGTAATCTGTAAAGCTGAAATTTTTAAAAGGCTCAATTATTTTTATTAAATTAACAAAGGCATCTGGATATTTCTTATGCCATAGGATTTTTCTTGCGTAGTTTAAATCTATATCGTGAGAAATTTGCACTGTTGAACACAAATGTGTTGGATATGCAAACTTATAAACATAATTAATTTGATCAAAGCCTTCTGAATAGGCTTCATCAACATCCTTCATCAACTCTTTAATATAAGATGAATTCTGGAAAAAATATCCGAGATTAAAGTCAGCATCAACCTTGTAAGCCAAGCAAGACAGTGCATAAAGGAAACATTTCCTACATTTTATGCACCATTTCCCTGAAAGCCTTTCGCACATATAAATATTAGGCAAATACTCTGAGTAAGATTTAGCTAGAAACTTAAATGCTACACCAGCATTGAAGCCATAGTTTATATTTCTAAATGAAACCTTACTACCAACCAACTCAGTTAAAGCGAATTGTAATATCTTTAAATTTTCTGGCCGGACCAGCTTAAATGGAACTGATCTTTTAACATTGATAGGTTCATGAAAATGAGCCACATCATAACCATGTGAAAGTTGCTCAAACTTTCGCTTTGCAATCAGAGGAGCCATTAAGCCTGGATAAAGAGCGATATTTGGTATTTTACCAATAGAACGGTCTTTTACAATTGAATGAAAATTGCTCTCTACGTACTCAATTTTAAAACCTTTATTGAGCATAAACTGCATCGGTTCATCAATTATCTCTCGTTTCTTTTGAAAATTATTTTCATCCTGATCCCAAACAAGGCGTAACAAGGTCACGTTTGAAGCGCCATAAGCATCTTGCAAAACAGCAGCCGATAAAAGAGAGTCTTTTCCACCACCATAAAACAAAGCATAACTATCCGTGCTATCCGTGCTATATTCAATATGTGAGCTTAACTTAAACTCTTGAGATAAGGAGGAAGAAAATATGCATTCAACGCGATTAAGGTCATGATACTCCAAGAGAAATTGAATCATATTATTTGATACAGATTCAGGAAGACAGACTTCTATTTTTTCAACATTGAGACATGTGTGATGATAACAAGGAACAACAACATTAAAAAATATAAATACAGCCACATTAAGATCGAAATAAATTTCAGACTCAAAATTAATTATCAATTTTTCTTTTTCGAAAACACCATCTAATCCGCGCGACGCATCCCAAGCAATAATAACTTGATTGCCATGACTGGAAAGCTGGTTAATAGCTAATTTTTCCATTATCAATCCTTATTTAAAATTTGCGAATCTGAATATCTTTTCAAAGACAGCTAAAGTATCTTCTTTATTTGGAGGCGTATGTTTCAACACATCATCTTTATACGTCAATAGATTCAAATTTGTTCTAACTTCCTCATTCCCAACTGAGTCAATTTCCAGAGGCATCAATTTCCTTTTATTAGCCAAAGGCATGAAATGCTTCTTATAGTGTTTATCGTCAGATATATTTTGAAGAATAAAGACTGGATTTTTTCTTTTAAATGACGAAGGAGTGTAAACAAGCCTTTCATAAAAATTTTTCTTTACAAAGCTTGCAGCGCGACCTTCATAACAACATCTAAGCATATTTTCATAATGACTGATAGAGTAATTAAACAAATATATTTGAGGATTTATCGCTAATACAAGTGCATTCTTAAAATACTCGGATAATTTCAAAGCAACATATCCGCCACCAGAAGAACCAAAAATAAATAATTCTTTCTGCGTATAACCAGTCTTTTTCAGTAGCGCAACAATCACTTCCTTTAGCGAATCAATCCCATATGAGCTTTCTTCATTTTGAAACCATCCCAATGTTAGATTATTGCTATCCTTAACACTAGGGTCTGAAAAAAACACACAATCAAAATCAGCTAAATCCTGGCCCCAAGAGTGCCTCTGAAAATCAAATTCACCGTACTTTCTTGAAGTTGCACCGGGTAAAAAAACAGCAAGTTTACTAGCATTTTTTTTAAATGATGAATAAAAAGAAAGCAGGACACCCCGTGCTTTCACTTGAGTTGTCTTTTCGCCTTCGTAACTAATATCAGCTTTAGCAAGCTGGCGACTGCTAGAAAAAGATAAGTTCTCTACTCCCTTTAATATATTATTCTTAAAAAACACCTCTTCCTTGCGATTATCTATAAGTAATGACTGTTCAAAAATAAATGTTTTTGCATTTTCCTGAGCACTTCTACTAACTGACAAAGATGTGACAATATTATTTTTTTGACCATAGCCTTCAAAAGCTAATGCATATGCTGGGGAAAATTGGTAATCTTTTTCACATATGAAGCCCTGCATATTCTCCTCATCACCTTTATGCAAGTTCAGCTTCAAATCTTTATTTAAGCAATCAACATATAAGCTTATGTTATCGTCATTTTTAAAAACACCAGAGTTACCAGTAAAGCTTTCTAAGCGAAAATCTCGCTCAAGATGAAACCATTGTTTGTAAGTTCGTTCTCTTACAAAATCTAAATCATCCATTACGATCAACCAGCTTCCGGGCTTATAATAAATAGTTCTATAATGCTTAATTGCAGGAAAGTCTAACTTTCCATCAAGCTTAAAAATACCGGGATATACTTCTACTGGATTATTTATTGATGAGCCATAAGGCTTCACCTTCAGGATATCGAAATCTTCAATTTCAACAGAATTATGAGCACGGTTAGAGAGGAAGAAATTTCTATAAATATCGCTCTTATAACCATATTTTCCGCTATCGCAAATTAGGCGATGGCCGCTTTCAAACCAGTCAAAACTTAAACAATCACGATGCTTATGACTCTTATGGTGATATGCTCCCGTCATAAAGAGCATTGAGCTATTCTTACCCTCTACTCCCCAAGGGCTTCTAACAATAGAATAGCCGGATTTTGCTATATCACTGCACAAATAATCCCCTGAATCTTCAGAAGGGAATGTTATATTTTTTTGTACGGTTAATATTGAATCACCTACGCAAATTGGACGTTTGAGAGGATCAACCAACCATTTACTATTTGCATCTGCCTTAGATGCAATCTCTTTTATATATGCTGATTCGTCATACCACCCTGAGTCAATCTTAGCTTTCAGTGTATTAAGTGCATAAAAATGATAATGAGGGCTATGTTCAAGATGCACCCCCTCCTCTCCAAATTGATTAACCACTAAAGATTCTACCAATTTCAGCCCATAAGCCAGTTTATCTTTAGGATTATCTACTACATCGGGAAATTTTTTCAGCAGCCCCACTAAACCATGGCTTTGAAACAAGCCATGGTTATTCATGCTAAAAACCTTAGGATTACTTAAATGCCTTATGTGCTTAGCAGCTAATTCTTGAAGTAAAAAAGAATCTTCACTATTTAGCTTTATTTTATAATAGTCCAATCGATCAGCAAAAAACGTAATTACTAAGGCACGAAAACCCACAGACATATCATACCAGGCGTAACTTTTAGGCATTCTAGTAGTTACGATATCATCTGGATCAGAACCATATTTATCCCACCAATCCCTTGCAACATCTAAAAAATAATTTACAACCTTATTTTTTTCATCAAAACTATCAAAAAAATTCATAATGGGATGAAAAAAGGTCCAACCTTGTAATTGCATCCTCCAATTCCGATCTACATTCCTAACACTTGCCTCCCAATCAAGAGGAAAGTCAATGTAAAACTCTAAGCTATCTTTACGTGGCTTGAAAATTTTTTTATCAACTATTTCCTCTGCATTATTATAATATTCCACTGGAAAAATTCTATGCAAAAAACAATGAACTGGTATTAAATTCGTATTAGTCAAAACGCACACCTGTTATCAATGAATTATAAACATATACAAGCTTGGCTGCAGAATTACTCCAATCTCTTTCTTTTATAACCCAATCACGACCACTTTTAGCCAACTTTAACCTTAATTCCTTATCGACAATCAGCTCTTTGAGCTTCTCTTTGAGAGATTCAATATCACCTTTCACAAACACTAATCCTGTTTTATTGTGCTCAATAATTTCAGTCAGTGCTGCACAGCTTGAAACAACAACAGCCTTCTCGGATGCCATAGCTTCAAAGGGCTTTAACGGTGAAACTGCTTCACATACTAAATATGGCTTTCTTGGAAAAGGAGTTATGTCTACTAAAGAATAATACTCTTGCACTTTATCATGAGGAACTCTACCTGTTATCACAACATGACTTGTGAGACCAAGCTGTACTACAAGATCTTTCAATTCATCTAGTACTGCCCCATCCCCTACTAATAGAAATTTAAAATTGACAATACCTTCTTTAACAAGCAAAGCTAGAGCTTGTAACAAATCATCTAACCCCTCATAATTTACAATAGAACCTATATAGCCAATAACCACATCATCACAATTAATGTTAAGGCTACTTGCTAACTCATTGTTTTTTTCTAATGGTTTAAAAAGATCTGTATGAACACAGTTCGGCACTACTGTTATTTTATTTTCTTCAACTCCCCTTTCTACCATCAAGTCTTTTAGAGCTTGAGTAATAGTTAAAACTTCGTCTGCTGCTTTACAAGCTTCTGCCTCCATTTTTGCCATGTAATTAAATTGATCAGTCTTATCCCACCCCTCTTGGCGGGACAATCTAGTGATTTCCCAAAGGCCTCGCACTTCGTATACCGACTTAATTCCTAATCGGCTTGCAGCCAAACTAGCAGCCAATCCATTAGGAAAATTTGCAGCAGCGTGTATTACACAAGCTTTTTGATCTCTTGCAACTGCCTCAACTTCTCGTGCATAACCCTCAATATACTCACTAATTGTTAAGCTTGATCTTCTAACTCTTTGATCAAGAGAAAAATACTCTATTTTATCAATTACATCTTTTTTTGGAATTGGAGAGGGGAGTTTAAAGCTAATATGTTGTGCATGATCGGTAGGATAACCAGGTCTTGAAACTCCAGACATCTTGAAGTCACTTATTTTTTCAACTCCTGTCAATAGGCCATGTGTCCTAGTCGCGTAACCACCAGAATTGTACGGCAAGCGGTTATGAAGTAAGTAAAGTACACTTTTATCAGGCTGATATTCACAGGCACCTTTATCTAAAACTTCAAAACCTTGTTCAAGATAAGCTATTTCATCACTAACTCTCCTAGACAATACCCCTGTATTATTTGGAGTATAAATATTTTCCCATGAGTCTAGAAGTTTCTTTGTATCATACATCCTACCTTGATAAACCAGTGCTCTGTTTGCAGCTCCAAACATAATTGGATCTTTAGTAACTACCCATACAGCCCAATATATATCTGCAACTAGCAACTCATGACCAGGAAGAGTTTTAATGTAATTTATAATACTATCAAGTGAACAGCCAGGCTGTTTAACAACATTAATAGCATCTTCTAGTTTATAACTTTCTTTTTTGTCTGCCCACGCAATAACTTGATTAAGAGAAGTATAGTCAAACTCATCAGATGAGGATATCAAATCCCCCCGCATATTTAGCTTAACATATTTTCTCGAACTTATTACAACTTCACATGAGCTTGCTTCAGGCGGTACATCCAGTTTAACACAGTAATTTATATATGAATCACAAACTGGCAAATACTTATACCTACCATATGCTGCCGACCAGGAATAACCTTGTGTGTCCAAAGTAGCTGGTTCTAAAGCCTCACCTTCAAAATTTCTAAAAGTCAAAGCTAAAATAGCACCAGTCTTATCATAGCTCTTATCACTTTTTATCGAAAAACCAAAGCTAAGTAAATCACTTAACTCTGTAAAACAAAATTTATATCTACCCTTGGTCTTATTCGATTGCAATGGAACAGTCGCATTATTTTTAATAGAATCAGCAGAGGCGTTAAAAATGGTTGTTTTTATGGATTTTGAAAAAAGCAAATCTTCAAGCTTCTTTTTATTAGGACTTTCTTGGCCGCTTAACACCATTAGTATCAAATTAGATAGTTCAACAGCTCCCTTATTATTATCAAACAGCTTAACTGGGTATATTTTGCTAAAATCCTTCATAGCCAAAACATTAGAAGCTATCAAAGGTTTCCCATATGATATAGCTTCAAATGCCTTCATTGGAGGCACAAGCTCACTAACGCTGAAGGGTTTCCTTGGAATCACCACTACATCTATTATAGAATAGAATTTAGCTACTTCTTCATGTGGCACTCTCCCAGTTTGAATTAACCAGGATTGCTTAACGTTTGCCTTGTCGGCTTTGTGCGCCTGAGTAATCGGCTGATGGTCACCCACTAAAAGCAGCTTGATTTTTTGCCCCTGCTGCACCAATGCCTCACAGGCTGCTATCAAGGTATCCAAGCCTTCATAAACACTGTGGCTACCAATGTAGCCCACTACTTTGTCACCTTCCTGAATTCCCAACCGCTTCTTAAGTGCAGGGTCGGCAGGAGCAATTTTCGGTAGCTCGCTAACGCCATTAGGTACTAGCTGAATGCTTTCGCGCTTGACGCCACGCTTCACCAGCTCTTCTTGCATAGGAGCATTTAACGTGAAAGTAGTTATCCCCTGCTTTGCCACAAAGGTATCGCGCTCTGCTTCAATTTGGCAGGTTTTGCTACTTTCAAAAGCGGGATCTTGTGCAGCGCGTGATAGCTCCCAGAAACCGCGTACTTCATTATAAAACGGTAAACCTAGCCGCTTAGCCGCCACCCAAGCGGGTAAGCCTACTATCCAATTAGAGGCAGCTAGCACCACCTCTGGGCGGTAAACGCTGAACAGCGTCATGAATTGCTGAACGCTCGCTTCTAAGTGTTCGCGCTCATTGGACGGCACAACATCGTTAGGCCAGCGGCTATGAATATAACGCACCCCCTGAATGGTCACTTCAGGAGGGGTAGGTTGGATATTTTGCTTTAACTCCCACGGTCTACCCGGCCGAACAAAACATAGAGTTTCAAAGCCATGCTGATTAAGGGCTTTAGCCACACCTTGTGTGCGAATCGCATAGCCGTTGCTCGCATAACTTTGACCATGACTAACCACATAAGCCACACGGCCTTTGATAGGCATTGAAAGTGCATGGCTGGTTTGATTCGCTAAATGTGTGGCGTGTTGAAGAAGCTCGTCCATGGGTTTCCGTGAGAGATGAATGGTGAATGGTGAATGGTGAGTGGCGGCTTGGGCTGAGGAACGCCTTGCCTTATCACTCACCTGGTTTAGCGACAGTTATGGGTGGATATTTAGCCTAGTAGGCCCACAGCGTCGATGACTGTTTCCTTACCGCTCACGGCCTTCTTATGAACAATAAACGGCTTGTGCTTCACTAACACACAGACCACATCGGCTTGTGCCATGGCTTCATCAAAGGTCGCCAATGTTACGTTATCGCCTTCCAAGCCTTTGGGCAGTGTTTCAATATTGGGTTCCACCACTTGCAGTTTGCAGCCCAACTTGCCAATTTCTTTGGCAATACCCAGGGCGGGGCTTTCACGCAGGTCATCAATATCCGGTTTAAAGGCAACCCCCAAGCAAGCTACCGTTAAATCGCTTCGCTTGGCATCCGGGTGCTGCTGGTGGTAGTACTCCAGCGCTTCTTTCACACGGCCTAGCACCCACTGCGGTTTGGCATCGTTCACTTCGCGCGCTGCGCGAATGATTTTGGCCTGTTCTGGGCAAGCATCTACGATAAACCAAGGGTCTACAGCGATACAGTGACCGCCTACCCCCGCACCGGGGGTCAAGATATTTACTCGTGGGTGACGGTTTGCTAAAGCAATCAGTTCCCACACGTTGATATCTAGCTCGTGGCAGATGGTGGAAAGCTCATTCGCGAAAGCAATATTGACATCGCGGAAGCTATTTTCGGTTAGCTTGGCCATCTCGGCAGTGCGAGCAGTGGTAGCAACACACTCACCTTCCACCACGATTTGATAGAGCGCGCAGGCCGCTTCAGCACATTTCGGGGTCATACCACCAATAACGCGGTCGTTCTCAACCAGCTCGCGAATGACATGGCCCGGTAATACACGCTCGGGGCAGTGAGCAATACGAATATCGGATGCTTCACCGTGGGTTTGCGGGAACGTGAGATCTGGCCGTGCTTCTGCCAGCCACTCTGCCATCTGCTCGGTGGCACCTACGGGGCTAGTGGATTCTAGAACCACCAAGTTGCCTGGCTGCAATACCGCTGCCACGGATTTGGCTGCTGCTTCTATATAACTCAAATCTGCTTTATGGTTCTGGCCGTTTTCATCTGTATGGAACGGTGTGGGTACGGCTACCAAAAAGGCATCAGCGGGTTCAGGGGTGGTGGTTGCTCGTAGGTAGCCCTGTTTCACCGCAGCGTTCACTACAATATCCAGCTCAGGCTCTACAATATGAATGTCGCCCTTGTTAATGGTATCTACGGCGTGCTGGTTGACATCAACACCAATCACTTTCTTCTTCCGTGAAGCAAATACCGCTGCAGTCGGCAGACCAATGTAGCCCAGGCCAATCATAGAGATAGTTTCAAATTTCATGTGTTTATCCGTGAGTAGTGGATGTTGAATATTAAATGGTGAGTCGTGAATAGTTAGTGACGAGTATTTGATACTCGCCTATTACTGTTTCCACTCACTTAAAACGTTGCGAATACGTTCGCAGGCGGTGCCATCGCCGTAGGGGTTATGGGCATAACTCATGGCGTTGTAGGCTGCCTCATCTGTTAGCAGACGGGTCAGTTCCTCAGTGATGGTAGAAGCATTGGTGCCCACCAGCTTTACGGTACCAGCGGAAACAGCTTCTGGGCGTTCGGTGGTATCGCGCATTACCAACACGGGCTTACCTAAAGATGGCGCCTCTTCTTGAATACCACCGGAATCCGTCAGAATGATGTGGGCGCGATTCATCAAGTAGACGAACGGTAGGTAGTCTTGAGGTTCGATAAGGTGGACGTTATCAATACCTGCCAATAACCGATTCACTGGCTCGCGTACATTCGGGTTTAAGTGAACCGGGTAGAGAATCTGCGTATCGGGGTGTGCTTTGGCGGTATCTACCAGTGCTTGGCAAATACGCTCAAAACCGCCGCCAAAGCTTTCGCGGCGGTGGCCAGTGACCAGTATTAAGCGCTTGTCTGCCTGCAACATGGGAAAGCGTGCGGCCTGCTCTTGCGCCAATGCCTGGTTCGTATCCAGCTTGTGGGCAACATCCAACAGTGCGTCGATCACTGTATTGCCTGTTACGTGAATATCCGCTGGTGCGATGCCTTCGTTCAACAGGTTTTGTTGAGAGGTTTCGGTGGGTGCAAAGTGCAATTTTGCCAATGCCCCAGTGAGTTTACGGTTGCCCTCTTCCGGCCAAGGCGAGTATAGGTTACCGGTACGCAGACCTGCTTCTACGTGACCAACAGGAATTTGCTGGTAGTAAGCCGCTAGGGTGGTGGCAAAGGTGGTCGCGGTGTCGCCATGAACCAGCACGATATCAGGCTTAAACTCTTCAAAAACGCCCTTGAGACCTTGCAGAATCCCACAGGTGACATCGTTTAGGTCTTGGCCCGGTTTCATGATATTCAGGTCAAAATCGGGTACTAGCTCGAATAGAGATAACACCTGATCCAGCATTTCTCGGTGCTGTGCCGTCACGCATACTTTAGCGTTAAAACGCTCATCGGCGGCTAATTGAAGTGCCAGCGGTGCCATTTTAATCGCTTCGGGGCGGGTGCCAAATACGGTCAATACTTTCATTCTGTTACCTTAGCTGTTAATCAACGCTCTAATCGTTGGTACTCAAGTTCTTGGCAGCGCTGGTAATAGTGCTCAAGAAGTTGCTGAGTTTCCTGTAGCTGACTCTGGGTTTGTTCCACTTGACCTGCCGTAGTCTCAGGCATTGTGGTTAGCCCTTTTGAACCGCTGCCAGCGTATTTATCACACAGATAGAGATTGGCTTTAAATAAATGTGCGCCGTACTGTTTGGCAGCTTTTTGGTAAAGCACTTTGGCGGCGGCGTAATTCCCTTGCCGAAATGCTTGCATGGCCTGCTTGACCATAAGAGGCTGTGCGCTCATAGGTTATCCTTTTCCTCATTTTCGGTCTGCACATTGGAAGGTTGAAGCATTTGTGTAATATGTTTTCCTAATGCATTTGTTGACTGTTGACGCTGCTCGCTTTGAATCGTAAACCCTTGCGTCATTTTCTGGGACAATTGATCGACTGACTCTCTTAGCAATTTTATTTGCGCCATTTGCTGCCGCGCTTGAGACAGCTCTTCTTTAGTTGATTTTAATTCGTCTTCCATAACAGCCAGTTGCTTTTCGCACTCTAACGCCTGCTTCTTACGGCTCATGAACAAATCATAAGTATTTTCAAGCTTCTCTTTTACCTGTTCAAACTCCGCTTTTACCTGAGCAAGCTCCACTTTATCGGCAGAGGATTCAATACTGAGTCCCTTAACACACAGCCAGCGTTCAATACTTGGATGACGCTCACTCTCACGGCTAATTATGCGAAAACCAGCTTGCTTCAATGCAGGTTCCCATTCAGCTGCAGTTATAGCTTTGGGTACTGATTCTTCAGTACTTACACGCAACCTAAGTACGTCTACTTTATCAAACTCAGCGACCTGATTAGTTAACAAGCTTGCTTCACAAAAATAGTTAATAAAGAGCCACTGCCCTGAGCTTCGCCAGTGTGTACTTGCCCACTCAGTCAAACTGACAGGTTCACATGGCTGGCTCTCTTTTTCTGTGATGTTCGGCCATAGAGGGGTAAGTGTTATAGGTGCCAGCAAGCCGCTTTCGGTGGAGTTGCTGGCTAAATAAAACGTATCAGCTTTATCCACCCCAGCATCTATCACCACATTGTGCAACTTCCATTCCGGCTGCGCTGCCTGCCATTTAGCGCTTAGTTGGTTAAATAGCTGCTGGCTAGCCTCTACCAAGCTCACGTTTTCTATAGCGTGCTCAGCTGCCCAGGTGAGTACTTCGCTATAGCCATTGCCTACCCCTAACAGCGTTAATTGTGACAAAGGCTTTATGCTGTGGAGGGCACTTAACCATTGCACCAGCATCAGCGTATGTGGGCCAAGCGCGGGTTGTGAAAAGTTGGTTTGAAAGGAATGAGGCGCATCCGTCATAGAGTGCTCGCTAAGGTATTGGTGTTATTGGCAAAATGGCATAGATGGTTAACGCTGACGTTCTTTACGGAAGGCCTTAGTTTCTTGGTTTAACGCCATCGGCAGCTTTAACCACCCCATAGGGGAACCTGCATTATCCATAATCACTTGTCCCAAGCGATAAGAAAGGTGCCGCTTCACCTGTTCTGCTTTGTGAGCATCTGCATACTGAGAAATAGGTGGCAACTTTTCGCTTTTGTGGGCCTTCAGATCTTTCTGATAAGCAGCATATTCGCGCTTTAGCGTCAGTGGTAGACAGACAAAGTCTTTAACACTGTGGCTATTCACTACCACTGCGCCTAACCGATAGGTGAGTTGGCGCTTGATACGCTGATCGGCACCGTAATAAGGTCCACTTTCTGAAATAGCTGCGGCTTTTTTTCCACCTTGACTGTACAGCTTTTCTAACTCTTCTTGAACTACATGCAACTGCTCTAGCAGCATGCTGTTTTCTTGCTGTAGCTCAGTAGTATCGACAGCAGCAACGGCTGGAGTAGGAGATGTTTTTTTCAATTCCTCGTTTTCGCGCTTTAAAGCAGTGTTCTTAGCGCTTTCTTTTTCCAGTGTCTGCTTCAATTTCGTTAGCGTATTCAGCAAAGCAGCTCGCTGTTGCTTAAAGTGTTGCCAAGCATCCCCACTTGCAACTTCACCGTTAATTTCACTTGGCTGAGTCGCACTCGCCTGTAACTCTTCAAATAGGGAGAGTGCTGGATGCTTTTCAACCACCTGCTCGCTTAGGAAGCGTGCTAGAGGCTTTGCTTCTAAGTATGCAATCTCCGTCTCTTCCAGAGAGTCAAGCAAAGCCGTTAATGAGCTGATTTCAGTGGTTGTCGCTACGCCTTCTGCTGGTTTAGCTGAAAGCCCAGGTAACGCTTTGAGTACCTCTTGAGGATGGCTAAGGAATTGCTGAGTATTAATCAGAAAGCTGCGCTCTGGATAGCGTAAGTAAAAAGCTAACAAGGCTCCATGGTAGGCTGCCCAGTTATTGAGAACTTCAGTCGCTGATATGCTCTCTTTGCGATCTAATGCATTTTGCAATGCAATGATAGGGTGCTGGTACACCAACAGAAAAGCTGTTTGATCATCTACCTCATGCCACATATTAAGTAAGGGAAGTGTATTAGATGAGGCCCAGCCCCATACGCTCTTCTGATCTATATTGCCAAGAAGCAAATCAAGAGCCAGCCCTTGCCATGTTTGACTGGGGGTTAATTGATTTAACTCAGCCTCAGTTTGCGCCTGTTCAACGCTAATGGCATTTAGAGCTTTAAGAAGCGTGGATTGTATGTCATGAATGCTCATGCCCTCTTTTCTAGAAGGAACTGCCTCTGCCATACCATATTGCTTTAGCAGTGACTCCACTTCCATGTAACCCGAGGATGGATGGCCGACAATCGCAATTCTGTTCACTTAAACCTTCCGTCAATTAAATGTTTATCTTAATCAAAGCCATCAAGAGCTTCCAGCTTAGCTTTTACTTTAACCTTATCATCATATGCCATTTCAATAGCTTTATAAACTACAGCTTTTTCTTCGTCACTTAAGCTATCGCCCTTCTTCTCAATAACTTGAGTATAAAATTTAACTTTATGCTCAGCTTGCCGAAGGTCACCTTCCAGTTTCTGCAGAGCTCCTTCGGGGGTTTTATACAGAAGCTCTGAATAGCGATTTAGCTTCTCTAATTCCTCATTGTACAAAGCAGCTATAAAGTTAATTTCAGCCACAGGCCACGACTCGCTTTTAGCAACTCTTAAGAGCTGCCCAATGCCAGAAAAGCTATTTTTAACGTACTTTAAAGACCTTCTTACTTCTTTTACAGGAAGAGTCTCATAATCGAAGCCATTATCGCCGACTCCTTCATCAACCCTTGAAAGAAGATCATTATCATTTTTTTCTAAATCAACATCTTTATGGTATGCCGCGATTGCATCTTCTATATCATCATACCAATAGGCACTACCTTCCTTGATATAAACACCTACTTTACACAAATCACGCAATATTCCTTCCCCATGAGACACCATAATCAAGGACGCTTGACCAATTTTATTTTTAAATAACTTTTGCGCTTTAGCCTTGAAAACTCTGTCACCTACTGCTGTTGCCTCGTCCGATATATAAACATCAAAATCAAAAGAGAGTGACAATCCAAATGAAAGACGTGACCTCATACCGGATGAGTAAGTACGTACAGGTTCATCGAAAGCTTCACCGATTTCCGCAAAGTCCTGAACGAACTCAATCACACGTTTGACTTCTTTGGGGCCACAGCCTTGAGCACGTGCAACGAATTTGACGTTTTGGCGGCCAGTCATGTTGTTTTGCATGCCGCCGGCTAACCCTACTGGCCACGAAACGCGGCTGTGGCGTATTACCTCGCCCTTATCAGGAGTGTCCATACCTGCAATAAGGCGCAGCAGTGTTGATTTACCGGCACCGTTGCGGCCAATCAGGCCTACACTCACCCCGGTAGGTATGGTGAGGTTGATGTCTTTGAGCACCCAGTCGCTACCGTGGTGGTTGTGGTAGCGCTTGTAGAGGTTCTTTATCTCGATCATTTGGTATTTGGTTGCCGATGGTGTTCTGTGGTGGCGTTTTAGCATTTAGTGGCGTGTTCGGGGCGGCTATCGCCGCCTCCGCAGGTGCCTCTTTCGCTCGTTACTCTCGCTCTTTCGTTACGCCGCGCTACGGGGTGGTTGCCGCCATTTGAGGTGTTGCCACGATTGATGGTTATGTCGCGAAACGGGGCTGGTGCTACTCACCATTCACTACTTTCACCACCTTTCCTTTACGGGTGTACATCGCTTCCAGCTCACATTTGAGCGCGCTGCGCGCGGTTTGTTCGCCGTGTACTAAATGGATGGTATGGGGCCAGCGGCGCATGCGTTTGACGAAGTTGAGCAGCCCTTTTTGGTCGGCGTGGGCGGAGTAGCCGCTGATGGAGGTAACGCCTGCTTTGATATCAATTCGCTGGCCGTCTATTTCTACCCAACCGCCTTGGGGGCCGTACTGCTGTATGGCGCGGCCTGGGGTGCCTGCGCCTTGGTAGCCTACGAATAGTACTTGGTGACGCTCATCGCCTAGCATGGCTTTTAGGTAGTTCATGATGCGCCCACCTGCACACATGCCGCTGGCGGCGATCACCAGGGCGGGGCGGCCTGTGTTGGCTAAATACGCTACCGTTTGCTCGTGGGCTTCGTGGCTTTCTACGGTGTAGAGGTTATCGAAGTTGAGCGGGTGGCGGCCGCTGCGTAGGCGGCGTTGGGCTTCTTTGTCCCAGTAGGGTTTTAGCTGGCGGTATACCTGGGTGAAGCGGGCGGCGAGCGGTGAATCGACAATGATTTCTAGCGCTTGCCACTGGCTTTTGGGTAAGCCGCGTTTGGCGTTGCGCTCGGCTTCATAAATGATGCCTTCCAGCTCGTAGAGTAGCTCTTGGGTGCGGCCTATGCTGAAGGCGGGCACCATAACCGTGCCGCCGTTAGTGAGTGCTTGCTCGATGGCATGTTTCAGTGTGGCGCGGCGCTGGCGGCGGTCGGGGTGTTGTTGGTCGCCGTAGGTGCTTTCGAGTATTAGCTGTTCACAGCCGTAGGGGGATTTAGGTGCGGGGAGTAGCGGTGCGTAGGGGGCGCCTAAATCGCCGCTGAATATCACCCGTTCCTTTTCACCATTGGGGTACTGGTGGGCGACTTCTATGTAGCTGGAACCCAGAATGTGCCCCGCCCGCTTGAGCTTTACCCGTGTGGTGATGCTGCCTTGTTCGGTTTTTTCTACCACGGTGTGCCATTTGCCGTAGGGCACGCTGACGATTTGGCTTTCTAGCTGTTGCTGGAAACGCTCGATGAGTTGCGCGTTGCGGGTGAAGCCGATTTTTAGGGCGTCTTCAATCACCAGGGGCAACAGTTTGGCCGAGGGAATGGAGCAGATGATTGGCCCTTTGAACCCGGCTGCCAGTAGGTAAGGCAAGCGGCCTACGTGGTCAATGTGTACGTGGGTGATGACCAACGCTTTGACGGTGCTGATATCGAATTCGATTTGTAGCTGCTTAAAGGCGTCGTCTTCTGTTGCGTCTTCGCCTTGGAATAGCCCGCAGTCGATCAGCAGTGAGTGTTCGCTATCAAGGGTGAGCTGGTGGCAGCTTCCAGTGACGCCTTTGGCTCCGCCGTGGTGGGTGATATTAAGCATTGAATTCCTTTTCGTGCTTTCTCTTAGCGGTATGGCATTTTGGCGTTTGGTGGCGTGATCGGGGCGGCTAGCGCCGCCCTTCGCGGGTGCCTCTTTCGCTCGCTGCTCTCGCTCTTTCGTTACGCCGCGCTACGGGGTTCCTGCTGCGCTTCTATGTGCTAGGTATTCGTAGTGCGGCGTAAGCGGAGCGCACTCGCGAAGCATCCCGCTTGGGGTGCCGAATATGCCAACGAGGTTTGATGAATCACCGTGGCTCAATCGGGGCGGCTAGCGCCGCCCTCCGCGGGTGCCTCTTTCGCTCGTTGCTCTCGCTCTTTCGTTACGCCGCGCTACGGGGTTTCTGCCGCGCTTTTAAGTATGCTATTTATTCGTAGCGCGGTGTAAGCGGAGCGCACCCGCGAAGCACCTCGCTAGGGGTGCCGAATATGCCAACGAGGTTTGATGAATCACCGTGGCTCAATCGGGGCGGCATCATTCGCCATTCGCCATTCGCCATTCGCCATTCGCCATTCGCCAGCCATCTTAATCGCGGTGGTCTTTGACGATCATGATGAGCATGCTGAGGATGAACGCTAGGAAGATGGTGATGATGGCGAAGACGCTGCTGTTGTAGAGGCGGTTGGGCTCTGTTGGGTATTCCGGCATGAGCGGGCTTTGTAGCACGCTGACCTGCTTGAGCTGGCGGGCGGCTTCTAAGCGGGTGTTTTCAAGTGCGGCCAGGGCGCTGGAGTAGGTTTCCTGGGCGAACTGGGCTTGTAGCTCTAGGGTTTCGTACTCGGCAGAGACGCGGTTGAGCGAGTTGCCGGTGGCTTGGGCCAAGCGGTCACGCTGTTCTACGATTTGGTCGCGTAAGGCTTCAATGCTGCGCTCTACTTGGCGTAGCTCGGCCGATTGTGAGCTTTGGAAGCTGGCCAGGGCGTTGCGCTGGGCCTGCAAACGGGCTAAGTCGCCTTCTAGCGTTGCCACCACTTGGTTAATGCTTTCTACCGTGGCGGTGGGCGATACCAAGCCGTACTCATTTTGGAATGCAAGCAGTTCGGCGCGGGTTTCTTCAAAGCGCTCTTCTAAACGCACCATTTGCCGCTCTAAGAAGCGCACTTGCTCATCGGCTAAGCGGTGGCCCATTTCGTTCATGTGGTTTTCGCCGGCTTCTAGCAGCAGCGATGCCATATCGTGGGCGAATTCAGGAGTGTAGCCTTGCACACGGATATTCAGTACACCTGCATACTCATCTAGCTCTACCTCTACCCGACGCAGGTAGTATTCATGTAGGTCTTCGATGGGTACGTTAGGGTCGCGGAGCTTGGCAAAGAAATCACCATGCTCGCTGTAGTGTTGGCGAATGCCTAGCTGCTCGTCTAGCAGGCGAAGCATATCTACCGAGAGCAAGTGCTCACGCAGTAGCAGCAAATCGGCGGTATTGCCTGCCCCGCCCCCCATTAACGATGAAAGACTAAATTCTGGTGTGGCGACCTGGGGGCTTTCTAGAACTACGGTGGCACGAGAAACATAGCGTTCTTCAGCGATTAAAAACCAATAAAAACTTACCAACATAATGGCAATAAAGGCTAACGCCCAGTGCGGCGACTGCTTTATAAAACGGGTCAACGATACGTACATGGGTTATTTAGCCTTTAACCGATCAACAAAACGAAGGTGCATCATTAGCCCTAATGCATTTAGAGTTAACGTTACCAGCCAGAAATAGAGCATGCTAGTACCATGGATAGTTTTATAGTCTTCAAAAAAACCCAAGCGCAAAGTTTCTAAACCGTGAGGTATCGGATTGAGCATCAAATATTCCAAGAGCCAATGTGGGAGTTGATTAAGTGGAAATATAACGCCGGAGATAATTAGAAGTGGTAGTGACAACATACGAAGAACCCGTCCTACCTCAGGAACAAGAGTCGCTGCGACTGATGTTACTAATCCCAACCCAATGCCTAAACACCACAGCGACAGCCATGCCCCAACTGCGCTGATAGCATTATCTGGAAATATATCAATACTTAATAAAGAGCCACCCACAATAAAAATGATAAAAACAAACGCACGAATCATACCTTCTAGAAAATTTCTTACCAGCACTGGGTCTATTGGTTGAACTTGTCGATAAGTAAACAAAGAGCTATTTGCATCAATAGCTCCCATCCCTCTTAACATCCCCTCTCTTACCAAAAAAAAACCCATCATACCCACTATCATCCAAGGTATAAAATCTGCATTAGCAATTAGCCTTTCACTGTTAGCAAAACTTCTGATGCCAACCATTATGATAACAATGGCCACAGGTTCAAAAATCATCCAGAACCAGCCCATGCGATCACTCATGGTTCGGGAAATGGCTTCCCGCATAAACATGGCGTACCATACGCTGCGGGTGACTTGCCAAGAGGAGCGCGCCCCTTTCGGGGCGCTGTGTGTGTTATTCATGATGCCGTTTCTTTTGAAAAGAGCGTGATGAAATCAGTTGGATGGCGTTATCGCACTGGTCAGTGATATCGCATTTAGCGGCGGCGTTAGGGCGGCTGGCGCCGCCCTTCGGGCCAGGCCGCCGCTGCGGTGCCTCTTTCGCTCGTTGCTCTCGCTCAGTCGTTACGCCGCGCTACGAGATACAGCCTTCACTACTCACCACTTACTATTCACTATTTACCAACCACCAATCACAGATCCACTGCCACGCGGGTGGCTACAGCCACTTGGTAGAGGATTTGCGTGAGCGTGGCGGCTAGCTGCAAGTTGTGGGTGGGCGCTTCTGGCATCACGAGGATTTCATCACCTGCGCGTAGCGGGGTGTTGCGGGCGTTTTCCACCGCGCCGTTTTGGCGAACCAGCAGGATGTGGTCATCGTCGGCGCGCTGGGTAAAGCCACCTGCGCTTTCAATGTAGTCGATCACGCTCATGCCGGGGCGATACACCGCTGCTTGCGGTACCAGTACTTCCCCGCTGATCAGGATGGAATCGCTGATTTCAGGAATGGTGATCACATCGCCATCTTGCAGGCGAACATCGGCAATGCGGTCGTTGTAGGCCACTACCAACCGGCCGCTAGGCTCTAGCTCGCGGGCGCGCTGAACGAAGTTTTGGATCAGCTCGGCTTCTTGGGCACGCACCTGCGCTTCTTCGTTGGTGCTGGATTCTGCGCTTAGGTAGGTGGTTTCCAGGCGGCGCAGGCTGTCTTCCATCGATTGCTGTTGCTGCTGTTTCACACTTTCACGCTGTAACGAAATGCTTTCCACCGCGGTCATGTTTTCCGGCACGGGAATGGCATCCAGCAGTTCACTCAAGCGCGCATCGCGGGGTAACGCGAAGCGTGACGGACCGTAGTAGCTGCCCTCTACTTCGACCACGATGGTTTCACTGCGCTGGTCGGCGCTAAACGCCACTTCATCGCCGCTGCGAATGGTTTGAGCGAGAAATTCGTTCAGCGGGAAATACTGGGCCATGGGGCCATCGGAACGGTCGCCGCGCAGCAGTACGTGAGAGACGCCACTTCTTAAGCGGGCAAGCTCTACCAGTTCCGCACCGCTTAGCTGGTTGCCGATAAGCTCGTAGCGGTGTTCACGGTGAACATCGCCTACTACGGCAATGGCCGGGCCGCGTTCTTCTACCACAATGGTGTCGCCATCTTGGAACTGCGGGCGGGCAATGCTGCCGTTGATTAGAAAGTCGTAGAGATCCACCGTGGCGACGGTTTGGTCGTTGCGAATCACGCGGATTTGGCGATAGCTGCCCAGGTCTTGATCAATACCGCCTGCTTGGTCCAGGAAGTAGAGCACGGAGTCGTTGGGAGTGCCTGCGTAGCGGCCGGGGTTTTCCACGTAGCCGGTGACGAACACGGCCACGGGCTGCACGCCCTGTACGTTGGTGTATACCTGTACGTTTTCGGGGTACACCGAGGTAATCGCACCCCGCACGCGGCTATCGACCTGCTGGCTGTTTTGGCCTTCTACATTGAGCGGGCCTGAGCCGGGAATAAAGATATTGCCTTGGGCATCAACCGGCAGCACGCGATCAAACTCGAACGCGCCCCAGGCACGCACAGTGATCTGGTCGCCGGGTTTAACTTGGTAGTCGGCGTTTAGGCCATCGCCCATCGCCCCGCGAAAGCCGCCGGTAAACAGGTTGGCACCAAAGGGCGGCAACGCATCGGGATTTTGCTGGGGCTGGTTTGCTACCGGGCCATAGGTGCCGCTACGCCAATCGGCACGGGGGGTGTCGTTCACTTGCTCGACGGGCTGCTGGCTGGCTTGATCTTCCGGCAGAATGGTATTGGGCAGGCTAATGCTTTGTGCCCAGGTTGCGCTGCTGGCGGCGGTGCCCAACAAGGCTAAGGATAACACCGCTACCGGGCGCGTGAGAGAAAGCCGTTTCATTACGCGTTGTAAACTCATTAATAGCGCCCTTGAGAGGTCCCTTGAGACATAGAGGATGGCGTTGTCAACGACATCGCCCCTTGCTGGCTTTCTGGCAGCAGCATGCGCTGGTTCACCCAGCCGTTAGGCGTTGCACAGGTAAGCGCTGTACGAGCGGCACCGCTGCTCTGCTCGATGACGCGCAGCTTACGACACTCTCTACCGCTGGCGGCCAAATAGGGCGCATCTGCCACAATTTCGACGTTATCGCCCCAGGGGCTTTGCACCAGGTTAAGCACGGCACCGGCAGGCGCTTGGGCAAGAAAGCCGTTGAGGTTTTCATCTTGCAGCGGCTTGGCAGAGTCGTTGCCTAGCACGTACTGCACCTGCTGCTGGTTGCCGCTTGGGTACGTAGCGCAGCCGCTAACCACGGCAACGCTTAACGCTGCCAACAGCATGCGAGCTGGCCGCGCTATAAAAAATGGGGAGTTTGACATAGTGATTTCCAATAAAAAGGCACGCTACCGCCCAGGGATTGTAACGGGCGCATTCCCTTGCCCTACGCTGTGCGGATGAAATGTAATGAACCTGCGCTATTAAAAAGCACCCGGCATTGTAAGGGATTAACTGCTAAGGCTCTACGTTGACAAGGCTTGTACAGATAATTAATTCCATTTAGCCGTCAAGCAATCAACGGCTTACATAAAAAAATCGGCCCTCTGGCCGATTTTTCATCTATCGATAAAACGATTAGTTAATGGTATCCGCCGGTTGGGCCGAGTAAATTCCCCAAAGCACCGCCAGCATGAAGGCATACATCATCACGCCGCTGTTGTGCTCCAAGAACACTTGAGTCAAACCAAAGTCCATGAACGTCACGGGAAGCAGCACCCCGGCGGTGGCTACGGCTCGCGTGGCTAGGTGGTTAGCCTGCAAGTGGCGTGCAAAGAGACGCATGGGCACGATATAAAGCACCAGCAGCACGGCCAGCCCCATTACCCCCCGCTTGGCGAACGCATCGATGAACTCGTTATGGGCATGCCCATACTGGGCGGCTTCGGCGCTGATGCCCCCCGCCTCGCCGAAGTCGGCCATTGCTTGGGCGTAACCATTGCTCCCCCAGCCGGTGAGGGGTTTTTCTTGAATGAGCTGGGAAGCACCGCGCCACATTTCGAACCGTGAGCCTACCGAGGTCGAGCGGTTTTCGCCGGAAACGTACAGTGCCACATCGCTAAAGGCTTGATGAACACGCTCTTGCACACCGATTTGCGGTACGGCATACACCGTTACCCCACCCAACACGACAGCCGCTAACGCGGCCGCCTTCAGTTTGGTCGAAAGCTGGGTACCATAAGCCCGGTAGAGCACCAGTAGCACGATAGGAAACCCTACCCAACCGCCACGGCTACCTGAGAAAAGCGACCCCAACACACCGCCTGCCGCCCCCGCGAGTAGTAGCACTACCCAAACACCACGATGGCGCTGAATGACGGCCCATCCCAAGCCCGCCATGCACAACACGCCTAACAGCATGCTGAGATTGCCAAACTGGATGACATGGGTATGGCCCTGGGCGCGCCCAACGCCTTCGACGAGCTTTTGCCAGCCACCCCAAGCACCCGCACTGATGCCACCCAGCGCTATGCCACTCCACAAATAGGCGAGCTTGGGTGGGTACCGCAGCACCCATAGCAGGGCGGGAATGGCCAGGATGAAACGGCTGGGCTTATCGAACCCTCGGCTGCCTTGGCCATCCCACCAGGCCTCCAGCATGCTGACCAACGCGTAGGCCACCAGCGCGGCGATGACCCAAAAATCGTGCTTGGTCAGCGCTGGCAGGCGACGGTTGATAAGTAGCCCGCAACCAGCCAGAAATAGGATGACTGCACCGATGGAGTAGCCACTAGGAAGGATGAGACAGACGGCCGTCAGAAGAAAAACCGCCATACTCGAGAGCTGACTGGGCAGCTCGGCGGTTTTGTTCGTGGCAGCGTGGGAAGGGTACGTCATTGAAATGCGGATCCTGGCAACAGTGAAGCACGTTAGTCAGGCAAGCGCCTGAAAAGTGCCATACTATCACACCCCTGACACACCCCACTCACGTGCTGATTCGCTACCACGAACGCGGATTCGTTTCATTTTCAACGACGTTGCAACTCCGTCTAATAAGCGTTTTTGTTGATAAAACCTTTGAAGACGGTGAGTACGATGATTTTCAAATCCAGCCAAAGCGACCAGTTGTCGATGTACCACAAATCGTACTCGACCCGCCGCTGCATCTTTTGCAGCGTATCGGTTTCTCCGCGCAGACCGTTGACCTGAGCCCAGCCGGTAATACCTGGCTTCACCTTATGACGGCGCATGTAAGACTCCACCAGTTCTTTGTACTGCTCGTTATGGGCCAGTGCGTGTGGACGTGGTCCGACGATGGACATGCGCCCTTGCAGCACGTTGTAAAACTGCGGCAGCTCATCCAGTGAAGTACGTCTTAAAAAGGCTCCGATCGGCGTGATGCGGCTATCGTTCTTTTTGGCTTGGGTCACTTGGCCAGCCTCTTCTTGGTGAACACGCATCGAGCGAAATTTATACACCTTGAAGCGACGCCCGTTGGAGCCCTCACGGTGCTGTTTGAAGAGTATCGGTCCTGGTGAGGTGAGCTTGATAGCCAGCGCAATTCCCAGACACACCGGCAGAATCATGATCGAGATGAGGGTGCCAATGATGATGTCTTCACCACGTTTGACAAAGCGCGACATACCGCTCATGGGCGACACGCTCAGGTCGATCGCATAATGCCCGGCCACTTCGCTCATGCGGTGGTTGAGCAGATGCATTTCTTCGAACGCTGGAATAAAGCGCACTTCGGCGGTGTGGTTACGCAGCGCAAAAAATAGCGACCGCACGACGTGCCCCATTTCGAAGGGTACGCAAATCCACACCTCGCGGGCATTCGAACGGCTGATGCGCCGGACGATGCGCTCGATGCACTCCTCGTTGACCTGATCTTTGATGCGCTCGACGCCGGCAATGGTATGCCCTTCCCAAGCGGCACTACGAATGCCCTCCGCCACGTCCAATACATTGGTTGCCGGGCCTATCAGGAAGACCGGGCGCCGGGCACCGCCTCTCAGGCGCACGTGCTGTAAGGCAAGCTGTACCAGTAAACGCGCGCCGCCTGCGACGAGAAACGAAACTGCGAGCGTCAAACCAATCCAGAGTCGAGAGTAACGGTTGGCAACGTGAGCAAAGTAGATGAGTGACGCAGCCGTGATGCCGACAGCCACCCACACCAGCAGCAGTTTGCCTAACATCTGCCCGACGGGCGTAATACGCCAACGACGGTAGCTACCGGACATGCTGTTAATCACTAGCACCAGTAAGCCGATGCAAATAAGCGCAAGCACGTAGCGCTCGTGCAAGTGAAGTGAGCCAAACCGCATCCAGTGCGCTAACCAGCCACCCGCAAAAATCGCCAGTACATCAAAAAAGGGGAACACCACCTGAGGCGGGAAACGTTCTGAAAACGTCATGGTTTTTGGCTTACCCATTGCAGCCACCCGTTATGCGTCCATTCACCAACATGTTCATTCGCTTTGCTGCTGACTCAAAATATCGTTCACCCCTTGGGTGAACACCTGCTGGTCGCTAAATCGATGGCGTACGCTTTTGGCTTGCGCGCTCAACGCTGCCCGCTCGGCTGCGGACAGCGTATGGAATGTTTCGATGGCCGCGACCAAACCATCGACGCCACCTTCATAAAAGTACCCGTTCTTGCCCTCTTGAAGATACTCCTGGGCGGCGTGCAACTGCGCGTTGGCAATGACCGGGACACCACAGGCCAAGGCCTCGACAGCTACCAACCCAAAGCTCTCTCGTAACGAGGGAAATACGAAGACGGAAAAATCGGACAGCACCTCCGGCAGCTGCTCTCTAGGTAATGCGCCTTTGAACGTGGTGATATCGGCTACGCCGAGCTGCTGCGCCAACTGCTCTAGGGCTGCTCGCTGAGAGCCATCTCCCACTAGCACCAAACGCTTGTTGGGGATGTCTAGCTTAGCGAAGGCTTCCAGCAGCGTTTGGCAGTTCTTGCCTGGCTCTAAGCGAGATACACAGCCCACGATGAAGGCATCATCGGGGGCTGGTTCGTAGGCGTGCAGCGGAGCTGCAAATAGCTCGCCGACGCTGTCTGGATAGACTTTGATAATGCGCGCCAATGGCACCTTCAACTGCGCATGGATTTCATGACGAAAATGCTCCGAAGGCGCAACGCACAGGTCGACGCTACTTTTTAGCCGATCGAACAGCCCACGAAACACGCTAGAACCAGCAATTTGCACCAGATCCGTCCCGTGGAAACGCAGCACCAGATAAAAGTGCTTGGGTTTCATTAGGGCCAGTAGGTAGAGCAGCGGCAAAAAATAGACCGGATAGTGAACCTCTAGCAGCGTCCCTGCAGGCTTGTTGCGTAGCGAAAGCGCACAGCGTACCAGTAAGTCGGTATACAGCCTGATTTTGCTGAGCTTACTGGTGGGTTTTTCGCGGATGGCCACCCGCTCTACGTTTTCGCTGCCCAACGCTTGCCGCCACGCCTGCTCGGTCGATTTGACGAAGGTGCCATAATGCGGGGCCGCATGGGTGGGGTACAGGTTCGTCCATAACAATAGACGCTTCATGAGGTGCGCCCTTTCAATCCAAGATGCTCGGCAATACGCCGACCTAGCGCGTTGTCTTGGCTTGTTCGTTTGAGTGGTTCGGCACCAACAGGCGCGTGGACCAACGTATCCAGCGCATTGAAAAGAGCCTGCTTATCCTCACAAAACGCCAGTGACGGGTATTGGCCGGCAAATGCCTGAGCCGTATCGCGCTGGTGGTCGTTACGATGCTCGCCTAACGCGTATTGACGGGGCATGAACACGCCACGTTTGCCGTGGTCGAGGCAGGACAGAATACTGCCCATCCCAGCGTGCGAGACGATGCCCTGCGCTTGGCAAAACCAATGATAGTACTCATCGCTCGAGAGCGTTTTGAAAAGCTGCATGTCAGGGTGAACAAAACGGCTATCTTCGCCTACTTGCGCAACGACTTTGCCTGAGTAGCCGCGCTGGTCGCGCCACTCTGCGAAGTGTTCCAGTAAGCGGTCGAAAGGTAGCTGGGTGCCGACGGTAATGAAGATCATAGGACTTTCCCCCAGTAGCGCACGCGCTTGTCCTTGGCCGCCAGATGTTCCCACTGGGTCAGGCAAACATCGCAAAAAAAGCGCGCTATTTTGCCTGAAAAAGAGAGCTGCTGATAATTGGCCATGCTGTCGACCCAAATGACCTGCTTACCCATCACTTTGGCGAGAAAGCAGAGCAGCAGGCCTGGCAGTGCTCCAGTGGAGATCACCACATCTGGCTTGACCGCTCTCAACACTCTGACGGATTGCCACAGCGCCGAGCACAGCGCCTTGATGCCGCTACCCCTGTGTATGTTTGGGCAACAATGCGCCGGGGTATCCTCCACGACGAGTCCGGGCTCCGTACTGGCAAAACTAAACGCCACGTTATGTTGCTCGGCTTCTTGCGCAAGCTGGGCGTACAGCCGCTTGAGCTGTATGAAATGGCCTCCAAAAGAGCCTACTAACAGAATGTTCACGCTTCCTCCTTGAAGGTCGGCAGCCGGGTTTTGAGTTGATAGAGGTAGCCGATCAGTAGCGCTGTTGCGCTTGAGGCAATACCTGAATTGACGACGTGTCCCGCCGCAAGACTCACCCCAATGACCGTGATGATGAGCAGCCAAAAGCTCATGCCGTACCTTGGCTGCCGCTTGAGTAGCTGTGTAGCCCAGACGCCCCCTAGCAGCCAAGGCAGGTAAAAGAGTAAGCCACCCATGACGCCAAAGCTGATGAAGACATCGATCAGATCTATCTCTACCAGAGAGCCTCGCACTGCCAGCAGGTGATCGACGCCTACACCAAACAGCACATCCCAAAACCCAAAGGGTACGACGACCAGCTCGACGGCTTCACCTAAAAATGAGAGTCGTCCGCTCAGCAAAGCTCCCCAAAAGCCGCCATGCAGCTTGTAGAGAAAAAGCATTCGATCCAACAGCCCGGCGGCTTGAATGAACTGGTAGCCGAAGACGATGACTGCCGCGCCACCCACCAACGTGATCAGGTACACGGTGGGGATGCGCCTTACTTTGAAGTAACCATTGTGGATCAGTGCCAATACGAACACCATGCAGATCCCCAGCATGGCTACTTTGGTGGCTTTCATCAGGAAAAACAGCAGGAATAGACCAAACACCAACGCCAGGCTTCCAGCGCCACGCGTTTCGGCCAAGCGAAACAACACGATACTGGCCGACGCGAGCATCAAATAGCTCATTTCATTACCTGCGATGATGAAACCTTTTCCACCGATCCCACCGGCATACTGCGATTCGCCAACGCCTAACACGCCCAACGAGACGTTCACAGACATGACGATGAAGTAAAACAGCATCAGCCCTGCCAGTTTTTGCAGGCTCCAAAAACCCTCTGACTGCTTGGCCTCTCCCACCAGATAGAACAGCAGTGCTAAGGTCAGCAACCCCCGCACCGCCCAAGTAACGCTTTCTATCGCGTGCCCATAGTTCATTACCTGATAGAACAAACACAGGGCCATGAGCGCTGCGCAAAGCAGTAGATATAAAAACTGCTTCACGTGATAGATCATCAGCACGACCAATAGCACAACGAACCCCAGCGTTTTGTATGGCGCGGAGATGCTGGGCAGCGATACGCTTTGGTAATAGAGGTAGCCGTTGAGTGTATCGACCAACGGCCATGCCATGAGAAAACATAGCAACAGCAAGTCGATACACCGCTTTAGTTTCATATCCATCGCTGGCTCCGGCGGCAATGAGTGCGTTAACGCCCTCTCATTACTGGGCGCGCCGATAAGCAGCTGCCACTTGCGTGACGAATACGCTGAAGACGGCGGCTAAAGGTGCCAATAGCAGTGCCACGAGCACACCGAATGCCAGAATAAAGGGTTTGCCGATTCCCACCGGTTCGAGACTTTGCACGGCGAGTTGGGTGGAGTCGCCAGGATTGATACTTTCGATACGACGTTCGAGCTGCAGCGTTTTCTCGAAGAAAGAGGCTTCCAGCTCGCGTGCGCTTTCGCTGCTGGCGGCCCGAGCAACCTCTAGTGCTTGCGAGTACGCTTGCTGTTGGGCCTCGAGCCCCGCCATTAATTCTTCTACCAGTTGCTGCTGATCTTGCTTGATGGCGTTTACCAGCCCTTCGTGAAACTGTTCGATCATGGGCTGGTGGACCTCTTCCGATTCGCTGAGGATACGCAGCAACAACGTATTACTGGGGTTCGTCACGTCGATATCGAATGGAATCCCTTCTACGCTTTCATTTTCCAGTAGTTGTCTACGTTGCTGCTCGATGAAGACGTTTTCTAATTTGGCGATGACTTCTTCAGGCGTTTCGAGCCCTTCTCGCTCGCCCTCCAACGTTTCATAAGACGCCACCGCATACATGGTGGCAAAACCATATTTGACCGGTTTTAACCAAAGAGCGGCCAGCGTCAGCAGCATGACGCATGCCATGCAGGCCAGCATGATCCTCCACTGTTTCAGCAATAACGTCACTAAGCTTACCAGCGTCATCTCCTCCGGCACTTGCTCTTGGATTTTGCTAGATTCCATTCCATTGCTTTCTTTCATTATAGCCCTCCATTTACCGCCATGCGGTTATGTCCCTGGCTGAATTAACCCCCTCTCCCTAACTTTAAATATTTATCTTTTATTATTTATCGTCCTACACCGTAATACGTAATGCCTCGTTTCAACATACGCTTTGGATCGAACAAATTGCGACCATCGACAATCACCGGTTGAGATAGCGTTGCTTTGATTAACTCAAAATCTGGCGCTTTGAAAGATTGCCAGTCGGTCACGATCACTAGAATATCGGCATTTTTTAGCGCGCCTTCTTTCGTTCCACACAGGGTTAAATCATCACGATGGCCATAAATCCGCTGCGCTTCTTCCATGGCTTCAGGATCGTACGCTTGTACTTTAGCGCCCGCCTGCCATAAAGATTCCATGACTACACGACTGGGGGCTTCTCGCATATCGTCGGTATTCGGCTTGAAGGCCAGCCCCCACAACGCCACGACTTTACCTTCCAGCGAGCCGTCGAAGTGGCGGTTAATTTTTTCGAACAGGGTGTTTTTTTGCAGCTGGTTGCGCTCTTCGACCGCTTTTAGCACTTTGGCATCGAAGGCGATACTTTCAGCCGTGCGTATCAGCGCCTGCACGTCTTTTGGAAAACAGGAGCCCCCGTAGCCCGCGCCAGGATATATAAAGTGGTAGCCAATACGAGGGTCACTGCCAATGCCTTGGCGCACCATTTCAATGTCGGCGTCCAAGCGCTCGGCAAGATTCGCCATCTCGTTCATGAAGCTGATCTTCGTAGCCAGCATGCAGTTAGCCGCGTACTTCGTTAGCTCGGCGCTACGCACGTCCATGGTGATGATTTTGTCATGGTTACGGTTAAACGGTGCGTAGAGCTCACGCATGATATCGATGGTTGCATCGTTCTTAGTGCCAATGATGATACGGTCAGGCTTCTTGCAATCGGCTACCGCACTTCCTTCTTTCAAAAACTCGGGGTTGGATACCACGTCGAACGACAGATTTGTTTGCCGTTTGGCTAACACTTCTTCTACCACGGCAGTCACTTTATCCGCCGTGCCGACGGGCACCGTGGACTTGTTGACGATGACCACCGGTTTTTCAATATGCGTCGCGATGGTCTCGGCTACCTTCAGAACGTATTTCAAATCGGCGCTGCCATCTTCGTCTGGTGGCGTGCCAACCGCGATGAACTGTACCTCTCCGTGCTTGACGCCTTCTTCAGCCTGGGTGGTAAACGTCAGCCTGCCTGCTGCGTAGTTCTCTTTGACGAGAGCTTCGAGCCCTGGCTCATAAATAGGAATGACACCCTGCTCTAAACGCGCGACTTTTTCAGCATCGACATCGACACACACGACGTTGTGACCCACATCCGCCAGAACGGCACCTTGCACCAGCCCTACATAGCCTGTTCCAAACACGGTTACGTTCATACTTTCCCTATCAACTCACATAGTTCGTTAATGAACACAGCCGGACGCGGTGTTTTCAAACATCGGCTGGCAGCGATAAACGTTGACTATCATACTGTTTATCAGCAACGCTGTAATGCTATGCCAACTTTTGTGATGGTACAGCTTGATTGTCAGGCACAGACATCTCGCCAGCGAGATGAATTTTCTAGTTTTTAAGCATAAAAAACCGGCCCCATGAGGGGCCGGTTCATTATCTACTACAGGAGTTACAACTTTAAGCTTGGTTTAACCAAGGCTTAGAAGTGGTAACGAGCACCTGTCAGGTAGTACAGGTCATCGCCGTCAGCATTGATTTCAGAGTTAGTGCCATCCAGTGTTACGTTGATGGACTGCTGATCAGGCTGCTGCAGCTCTAGGAATACGTCAAAGTTGCTGGAAACTTTGTAGTAAGAACCCAGGGCCCAAGAAGTACGGCTGTCAGCACCTTGGCCATCCGGATCTACGTCGTAGATGTCACCAGTGAAGGCCCAGGGACCAGTGGTGTAAGTAGCACCCAGACCAACTTTGTCGAAACCACCGCCAACTTCATCGCTGTGCTCACGACCTTCGTAGCCCAGACGTACAGAGAACTGATCGTTCACGTCGTAAGAACCGATCAAGCCGCCCAGCAGTTCGCCGTTGCCGCCGCCGTTACCGGAGTTGTTCGGGTCAACGCGACGTACGTCTTCAACGAAGCCCAGACCTACAGTGAACGGACCTTGCTGGTAACGAACACCACCTTGCGGTGCAATGACGGTACCTTCAGCATTCGGGGCAGACTCGCCACGTACGCTGTAGTGTTTCAGCTGCAGGAATGCAGTGAAGCCTTGCAGGTCAGGCGTGTAGTAACCGATGGAGTCACCACGTGACTGTTTGCGGTGGCCAGCAAACTCTAGACCACGGTCGATGTACACGTCGAACGGCAGAGATACGAACTGGTTGTAGAAGCTGTCAAAGTTACCAGCTTGGAACGTACCGTACTGCTTGCTCTGCAGACCGATGTAGCTCTGGCGAATTTCGTTGAAGCCACCGTCGGTGTCGTTCTCGTCACCAGTGAAGCGCCACTCCAGACGACCGAAAGCGGTCAGGTCGGAAGTTACTTCCTGGCTCATGCGGAAGCCCAGACGAGAAAAAACGTCTACGAACTCTTCGCCGTTGTCTTGGAAGTTGCCGTTGGAGTCATACTCCGGGCCGCCACCAGCAACGCCCATGGCGATACGGCCATAAACGTCCAGTTTGGTGCCGTCTTGGTCATAAACGGTCGCTGCTTGAGCGGCAGCGGAGGCGCCCAGGGCACCAACAATAGCAGTCGCTAAAAGTGTCTTTTTCATGATGTAGGTTCCTTAACTAGCTTACTGTTTCGATCGTTATTACTGGCCTTCAAAGAAGCCAGTAAGTGGCTTGCGGGCCATGCTCTTTTTCTCATCCACCGGTTTTTCCCGGTGGTATGCGACATGTCCTCAACAAAGCCTTGTTATAGTCCAATGCTCGCAGGTCAAACTCTATACCGGGATTCCAGGGAACGCAATAGAAAAAAACAGTGTTTTTTTACGATTTGTGTTTTTTTATGGAACCCACAGCACGGCCTCGGGTCTCAGCGGCCTTCGAATTTTTGCTGCAAGCCTTTTAGTTTCTCTTCCATGCTAAGCGGCTTTTTCTGCTCGATTTTTTCGGACGCTACTGGTTTTGAAGCAGGCTGTTGGTCGTGTCGATGTGGCTTGTCAGCCCTGGCCTTCGTTTTATTAGTGCTGCTTTTTGCAGGGGTGGCCGAGCGGTCAGACGCATTTTTCGTGGGCGACTCGTGTCGACGCTCACTGGCATGTTGCGCAGCTTCTTTATCCACTTTACCCGCAGGCTGACCGTCTAAGTCGACACGTTCGGCCCCTTCACGCATGGACTTGATATAGCGAGGCAAATTGACGTAGTTGGCCAACGCGCGGCGAATCAACTTGCCAGACCAAGGTTCGCGTTCGGCCAAATCCTGGTGAATGCCTACCTTCAAGGGCTTGGTATGCCCTTTAAAGAAAGCATTCGGGTAGCGCTGATACCACTGTTTCAGCAGCGCTTGCGGCGAAGGTGGTGTGGCGGGCGTGTCAGGCGCATCTGGCTCTGCCGAGCTGGTAACGCTCGGCGCTGGCTCAGGCAGTGATTGGGAAGCATGACTATCCGCTGCCGAGCGCTCTGTTTCAGCGGCGTGCATAGGGGCAGGCGTTTCTGGAGCGTGAGCCGTCAGTGCCGCGAGTTGTTGCTTTAACTGCTGATTCTCCTCGCGCAGCGCAGTGAGTTCGGCATTTTTTTGTTCGAGCCGTGTTTCTAACGTTTCTAATAGATGCAGTACGCTGGCGGCCATAACCCCCTCCTTTGACCTGATCAGTCGCTGACGCGCTCGTACACAACGAAGTCGTAGTTCGGCTGCCCTTCCGCTGGCTGGCCGGGTACACGCTGGACTTCTTGCCACTCGTCCATGGAAAACTCGGGGAAGTGGGCGTCGCCCTCGACCTCGATATCGACTTCCGTGATGTAGAGACGTTGTGCAAACGGTAAAGCTTGACGATAAATCTCGCCGCCACCCATGACCATGACTTCTTCCGCCGCCTCGATGGTCGCCTGCTGATCGGCCAGCGCTAACGCAGCGGGCAGTTCGTGGCACACGCGCGTACCTTCGGCGCTAAAATGGGTATCCCGAGTGACCACGATATTGAGTCGGTTAGGCAGCGGCTTACCGATGGAAGCATAGGTTTTGCGTCCCATAACCAGCGGCTTGGCCTGTGTCATGCGTTTGAAAAACTTCAAATCTTCGGGCAAGTACCAGGGTAGCTTGCCATCGACGCCGATGACGCGATTCTTGGCCATGGCGACGATCATCGCGACGGGCACCAGCGATTCATAAGCGGTGGCTTGCTGACTCATACGGCTACCTTTGCTTTGATATGCGGATGTGACTCATAGCCTTCGATCTGAATATCATCGAAAGTGAAGTCGAAGAGGTTTTTGATATCGGGATTGAGCGCCAGCGTAGGTGGCGCCATGGGCGTACGGCTGAGCTGCTCTTGAGCCTGTTCGAGATGATTGCTGTACAGGTGCGCATCCCCTAGCGTGTGCACGAATTCACCCGGTTTTAGCCCTGTGACCTGGGCCACCATGCTAAGAAGCAGCGCATAACTGGCGATATTGAAGGGCACGCCCAAGAAGATATCGGCACTGCGCTGGTATAGCTGGCACGAGAGCCGACCGTTGGCGACGTAGAACTGAAACAGGCAGTGGCACGGAGGCAGCTTCATTTCATCGACTTGGCCGGGGTTCCATGCGGATACGATCAACCGACGCGACTGCGGATTCGTGCGAATCTGTTCGAGCACATTGGTAATTTGATCGACACTGCCGCCGTTGGGATTTGGCCAGCTACGCCACTGATAGCCATACACGGGCCCCAGATTGCCATTTTCGTCGGCCCACTCGTCCCAAATACGCACGCCGTTCTCTTTAAGATACCCAATGTTGGTATCCCCTTTCAGAAACCACAAAAGCTCGTGGATGATGGAGCGCAAATGCAGCTTTTTCGTCGTCAGCAGCGGGAAGCCGCGTGAGAGGTCAAAGCGCATTTGATGCCCAAACACCGAGCGCGTCCCCGTGCCGGTGCGGTCGCCACGGTCAACGCCCTGCTCCAGCACGGTACGCATCAGATCTAGGTAAGGCTGTTCAAGCGCAGGTAACGTTGATGTCATGGCAGGCGTGGGCGTTGTTGCAGTCACAGAAGTTCCAGATTAACAGCGAATGTGGGGCTGTATTCTAGGCCGCTCGCCGCTGATTGGCTACCAACGAGAGCGCGTACCCACCATTCACCATTTACCACTTCGCATCCACAGGCTGATGACGCGACCACGCCATGAACACCACCCCCAATGCAATCATGGGTAACGTAAGCAGCATGCCCATGGTGACCCAGCCGAAGGCGATGAAGCCGATATGGGCATCAGGCATACGAACGAACTCGACCAAGAAGCGGAACACACCGTACCCCAGCAGGAAGAGGCCGGAGATGAAGCCACGCGAGCGCGGCTTAGCGGAAACCCACCAGAGAATGGCGAATAGTACCGCCCCCTCTAACAACGCTTCATAGAGGGCCGAGGGGTGTCGCGGTTCTGGCCCCATGCCCGGAAAGGGCATACCCCAGGGTAGCGAGGTGATGCGCCCCGGCAGCTCATGGTTGATGAAGTTACCGATACGTCCCGCCCCCAGGCCAATGGGCACGAGCGGCGCGATAAAATCGGTCAGCGCCATGAATGCCAACTGTTTGCGACGTGCGAAGAGCCAGGCAGCCAGCAATACGCCCATCAAGCCACCGTGGAAACTCATACCACCGTCCCAAACGCGGAAGATCCAGAGCGGGTCGGCCAGCCACTGCTCTAAGCCGTAGAACAGGGCATACCCTAAGCGCCCACCGGCGACCACGCCAATGGCACAGTAGAAAAGCAGATCGCCGATATCGTCTTTGGTCAGCCCAAGCCGTGGGGCGCGTTTGCACCCTAGCCACCAAGCGGCCACGAAGCCGACGACGTACATGAGGCCGTACCAATGTACCTGCAACGGGCCGAGGGAAATCGCGACAGGATCTATCGTTGGGTAGTTGATCATTCACTTTCTCTATTCGAATAAAAGAAATGCCACCACTTGCCACAGCGGGTTACGCCAGTATGAAGCGTAACCCCACCACGGCGAGCAGTGCAGCAAAGCAGTAACGAAGCACATGGGCGGGCAGCACGTGCGCCAAACGCACGCCGAGGCGGGCGAAGGGTACACTGGTGACGACGATGCCAATGAACGCAGGCCACATCACGAACCCGGTAGCCCAGGGCGGCAATAAGGGGTTGCCCCAACCCACCACGACGAACGTGACGGCCCCCACCGCCGCTATTGGTAAGCCACAGGCGGCAGAGGTTCCCACCGCTTGTGTCATGGTGGCACCACAGCGTGAGAGCCAGGGCACGGTCATCGCGCCACCGCCGATACCAAATAGCGCAGAAATGGCTCCCACCACGCCTCCCGCCACGGTCATGGCGACCTTGCCAGGGGCCAATGTGCCCGGTTTGGGCGTCAGCCCCATGAGCATTTTGGTGGCGAGCAGGAGCACGAACACGCCGAATAAGGTGCCTAGCACGGTGCCCGACAAATTACCGGCGATGAAGACGCCCGCAATGGCCCCCAACATCAACCCGGGTAGCAGCGCTAAAAACCACGCACGATGTACGCTGCCTTTACGAAAGTGGCCTAGCGCAGAGGACGCCCCCGTCACGACGATCGTGGCCAGCGAGGTGCCCACCGCTAGGTGCATGGTGATCTCGGGGGAAATGCCCTGTAAGCCGAAGGCAAATACCAAGACGGGCACAATGATGATGCCGCCCCCCACACCGAACAAACCGGCCATGGTGCCAGCCGCGGCACCTAGCAATAAGTAACTGGCCAAAATGGCTGCAAAGGTCATTCGTTGGGCTTCTCCAGGGCATTAGGCAGCCATTTTTTGATCATGCCGTGCAGGGTATCGGGCTGATAAGGTTTGGCGAGGATATCGTCGAGCCCTGCGCTCGCACAGGTGTCTTTGCCCGCGTTATCGGCATTGGCCGTCAGGGCGATCATGACGCTGCGCTTGGAGGAGTGCTGCGCTTCGTACTGTCGCCAGCGGCGGGTGGTTTCCAACCCATCCAGGGTGGGCATGAAGATATCCATGAACACCAAGTCATAGAAAGCCGACTGCTGACGCTCCAGTGCCTGCTCGCCGCTACTGACTCCCTCTACCTGAAGCCCTTGCGACTCCAGCATTTGCCGCGCCAGCATCAGGTTCACGGGGCCATCATCGACCACCAACACCTGCGGACTTTGCTCATCGGAAATAGGTAGGTCGTAGGTATTGGCCTCGTTCACGCTCTGTTGCACGAAGTTCGCCAACAGCGAGCGAATATCCGCCAGCCGCTCGCGAAGGTGGGTGACGTTCTGTCGACAGACATCGGACGCCTCGTCGGTCAACATGGTGCCCAGATGATCGAAGAGGCTGTCGGCTTCACGCTGCATGAGCGTCAGGTAGCCAGACTTTAGACGCGACTCCTCTCGGGCGCGCTCTCTTCCCGCCATGAGGTGCTTTAGCTGCTTTTGCTGGTGGTGCAAGTCTTCCAAGAGGGCCTGATCGGACTTGGGCTGGTCAGTGGCTTCTCCAGCCACATGGCCATTTTTCTCTAACGCGCTCACCAAGCTCGCCAATTGATCGTTAGCGCGTGTCAGCCGTTTGAGCGGGCGCTCGTGACTCTCTTCGTTCAACAATAGCGGGGCATGGGGCATCATCCCCTGTTGAAGCGTATCGATATGGCGCTCCAGCTCGTTGAGACCTTGCACGAACAGCGCGTCTTTAAACTTGGCGCGCGCTTTGATTAACATTAAAAACGCGCCCACGTTGAGGCAGCTACCCAATAGCAGCGTCAGCGTGAGCCACAGCGTGGTGGTCCATGACGCTTGACCCGGTGACATCAGCCAAATCACGGCCCCCACCGACACGCACAGCAACACCAATGCGGCTTGAACAAGAAGCAGGGGCCATAACACCGGCCAAATGACGGCATTCCAGAAGTGCTCTCGCTGATAGCGTTGCATCATTCTCGACTTCCTAGTTGGCAGAAGGCAGCATGCCCCTTACGTGTAGGTGGTTCACGTGGATGACCCGCGTTTCACTGCTAAGTGTACGTCGACACCGCACCCCTGTCATGCCACGCGCTCCCACCACTTCAACCAGGCGGCACGACGACTGCCGATCAAGGGCTATGTATGTGTTTAATGACCTTTCATTGGGCGCCCGGTAGCGCGACTCCGCTCCGCTTAGCAGGCAATCGCGATGAGTTTCATGCGCGCGCCACGGCTCCGCTAAGCGCTTGGCAGGACCTCCCTCTATGCGGAGGCCGCGATTTGGAGGCGGGGGGTACGTGGCTGGCAGCCAATCGGCGTGGCGTGATAGCAGCGCTTACCAACGTCCGCGACACGCGCTTGAAGACGCCCAACAGCGCTCCCAGCCGGGGCGAATTAGTTGCGGGCGTGCTCACCGCCGACGATCCGGCAGAGTGGCTCAAGGCGCTGGCTGGTCACCATGCCGAGCGCTACGCAGGCTTCAATTTACTGGTCGCCACGACCCGCCACTGCTGGCACCTGCACCGAGGTTACGAGGGCGTATCGCTGTCGCAAGTTGCCCCTGGGGTTCATGGGCTTTCGAATGCTAGCTTGAACACGCCATGGCCCAAGCTCGAGGCCGTGCGGCAGGCACTTGCAGGGAACGAGGCGCGTCACTGGCGGCGTCACACCGGTCACGCACTACACGATCCTGCTTTGGCCGAGCCAGCTCTCTTACCGGATACCGGCGTTGGGCTCGCACTCGAACACCAGCTGTCGGCGGCGTTCATCGTGGGCGAGCAGTATGGTACGCGCGCCACCACATGGCTGACGCTGAACGCCCTGGGCAATGCCACTCTCACCGAGCAGCGCTTTGGACCGCTCGGCCGCTTTCTGGGCGATACCACATTGACGGCCTTGAACGAGCGAGCCGTGCCCTAATCCCGAGGAGGCAACAGATGCGACAGCTGCCACTCATCCAGTCGTTTATTCAGATGCTCGTGGACTCGGGCAGGCGTATCTAGCTGCATGATCTCTTTCAGCAGCATTTGCGCATCCGTCAGGGAGACCCGACGAATTGCGGCACGCACTTTTGGCAGGCTGGGGGCGTTCATGGAGAGGCTGGTGAAGCCCATGGCCATCAAGAGCAGTGCACCCGCCGGGTCACCCGCTAGTTCACCACACAGCGATATGGGTTTGTCGAGCCGTTTGGCATCTTGGGCGAGTTCTTGCAGCGCCCCCAGCAGCGCTGGGTGAAGCGCATCGTACAAGCTGGAGACGCGTGGGTTGTTACGGTCGACCGCCAGCAGGTACTGCGTTAAATCGTTACTCCCCACCGAGAAGAAATCGACACGCTTGGCCAGCGCGTCCATCTGGTAGATGGTGGCCGGGACTTCGATCATCACGCCCACTTTGGGACGCTCGACGCTAATGCCCTCCTCGCCTAACTCCAAGATGGCGCGGTCGAGGAGACGAATGGCTTCATCCACTTCCTCGACGTTGGTGATCATAGGGAACAGGACATAGAGATTGCCCAAATCGTGAGACGCTTTGAGCATGGCGCGTAGCTGCACCATCAGTACTTCGGGGTGATCCAGGGTCACCCGCATGCCCCGCCAGCCCAAGAACGGGTTGGCTTCCTCGATGGGAAAGTAGGGCAAGTCTTTGTCGCCACCGATATCCAGCGTACGCATCACGACCGGCAGAGGCGCAAAGCCCTCCAACTGCTCGCGGTACATACGCATTTGCTCTTTCTCACCGGGGAAGCGCTCGGTGATCATGAACGGCACTTCGGTGCGGTAGAGCCCTACTCCCCCAATCCGGCTCTTGAGCAGTGCAGAGGCGTCCACTGCCAAACCGGTGTTCACCATCAGCGGCATCTCATGGCCGTCGGGGGTTTCGCTGGGGAGGTCTTGCTCGTGCTCCAGTACTTCGCTGAGCACTTTCTCTTCGGCAATCAAGCTGGCGTAGCGGGTTTGCAGCTCGGCAGCGGGGCGAACGAACAAGCGCCCCCGATGCCCATCGAGCACCACGGGCGCGCCATTAAGACGCGGCAGCGGCAAATCGACCATGCCCAATACGGTGGGAATGCCCATGGCACGGGCCACGATCGCCACGTGAGACGTACTAGAGCCGCGAACTGAGACGAGGCCTTTGAGCTTGTCGCGGGGTACTTCCCCCAGCATGGCCACACTGATTTCATCACCGACCAGGATGGCATTATCCGGGTAGGTTTCCGGCGTGGAGGGCGTATCCTCCTGCAGGTGCGCCAGCACGCGACGGCCCAGGTCGCGGATATCTGCCGCCCGCTCGCGCAGGTAGTCGTCATCGACGCGTTCAAGATACTGCACATGGCGGCGGACGACATCGGCGAGCGCCCCCGGCGCCCACTGCCCTTCACGAATACGCTTCTCTACCTCTTCGGAGAGCGCGGCTTCGCCCAGCATTTGCTGGTATACGTCAAACAGCGCCAGCTCTTGAGAAGAGATCCGGTTAACCAAGCGCTCCGCTGCCGCACGAATTTCATCGCGGGTTTTGCCGATGGCCTCTTTTAGGCGGGCAATTTCGTACTCTTGATCGCTGGGAATCAGGTCAGGAACGCTGTTAAGGTCGGCAGGCGGTGTGATCACCACGGCTTCGCCCATGGCCATACCGGGTGACGCCGCGACGCCTTTGAACATGGCTTGCCCGCCGGGCAGCGCCGGGCGCGACAGGTTGCCCGTGGCTAACGCATGTGCCAGCACACCCGCCAGTTGGGCGGCCATGGTCACCAAAAAGGCTTCGTCTTCATCGTCGTAGCGACGCTTTTCCGCCTGCTGCACCACCAGCACGCCGAGCATGTGGCGCTGGTGGATGATGGGCACGCCTAGAAAGCTGGAGTAGCGCTCTTCACCGGTGGCTTCGAAGTAACGGAAATGGGAGTGCGATTGGGCATCTTCCAGGTTGAGCGGTTCGCTTCGCTTGGCAACCAGGCCCACCAAACCCTCGCCCAAAGGAAGTACCACACGCCCAACCGCTTGGGTACGCAAGCCGATGGTTTCCATGAGCACGAGCGACTCCAGCTCTTTATCGTAGAGATAAAAGGAGCACACATCGGTCTGCATGGCTTTGCGTATGCGGCGAACCATGGTCGACAGCGCGGCGTCGAGGTTTCGTGCGCCATTCACTTCTTGAATAACGCGTCGCAGCACCTCAAGCATGGACGTTTTACTATTCACTATTATCTGCCTCGCTGAGGGATTGTCCGGCTGGCTACCACTGCACTTACCCTGCAGTGATACGCGCGTTATCCTTCGTCATCTTGTGCCAAGCGCTGCACGCGCGGAGAAAGCTCCCTGAGTGCGCGCCGATAAACCTCGCGTTTGAACGGCACTACTTGCCCAAGCGGGTACCAGTAGCTCACCCATCGCCAACCGTCGAATTCCGGCTTGGGCGTGGCCGTCATACAGATCCGGTTTTCTTGGCAACGAATTTTGAGTAAAAACCACTTCTGCTTCTGGCCGATACAGACCGGCCGTGAGTGGGTACGAATCATGCGTCGTGGCAGACGGTAGCGCAGCCAGCCCCGGGTGCAGGCGACAATATCAACATCGTCGGCGGTTAGGCCGATCTCTTCGTGAAGTTCACGAAAAAGCGCTTGTTGTGGAGTCTCGCTTGCTTTGATGCCTCCCTGGGGAAACTGCCACGCATTTTGCCCTACACGACGCGCCCAAAGCAGCTGCCCCTGGCTATTGGCAATGATGATGCCAACATTGGGGCGAAAGCCGTCAGCGTCGATCACGGACATCACCTTCATAAATTTTCAGTTGTCCCCATTTTTCCACAAGGGAGACAACCGTATCAATACAATATAACGCTAAGTGGTTAAACCTAGGTGACTCTGCGATAATCCGGCGCTTTGTGTCCCACGACCAACGTCCACTATTCACCACCAACCGTAACCAATAAGGGGAGCGCCGTGAGTCTGGCCATTTTCGATTTGGACAATACGCTGCTATCCATCGACAGCGACCATGCCTGGGGTGAGTTCTTGCTGGAACAGGGGGCGGTGGACCCCGTCGCGTACCGCGAAGCCAACGAACGTTTCATGGCCGATTACAATGCGGGCACGCTGGACATGGCGGCGTTTTTGGAAATGGCACTCAAGCCGTTGGCCGATAACAGCCCCGAACAGCTAGCGGCGTGGCACCAGCAGTTCATGGCCAGCAAGATCGAGCCGCACATTCTACCCAAAGCCGAAGAGCTGCTGGCTCGGCACCGTACCAAAGGCGATACGCTGCTGATCATTACCGCCACCAACCGTTTCATCACCGGCCCCATCGCCGAGCGCCTGGGCGTAGATGATTTAATCGCCGTAGAACCCGAAATGATCGACGGCCGCTATACCGGACGTGTCGATGGCGTACCCAGCTACCGCGAAGGCAAAGTCACTCGTTTACAAGCGTGGCTGGAAGCCCAAGACCTCACGATGGACGGCGCGTGGTTCTACAGCGACTCCCACAACGACCTCCCGCTGTTGGAAAAAGTCGAGCACCCCGTCGCCGTCGACCCCGACGACACCCTACGCCAAGTGGCTGAAGAGCGAAACTGGCGGATTATGAGCCTGCGGGATTAATTGATTAATGAGGCTAACAAAAAACCCCGCAAGACATCTTGCGGGGTTTTGCGTGACTAACCGCTTATAAAAAGCGCTTAGCAGGCGCGTTTAGCCGAGCAGGTGCTCAACGGCAGCACGCTCTTCGCGCAGTTCTTTCTCGGTGGCTTGCATCTTCTCTTTGCTGAACGCATCCAGCTCGAAACCTTGTACGATTTCGTATTTGCCACCCTGGCAACGAACCGGGTAGGAGTAGATGATGCCTTCGGCGATGCCGTAGCTGCCGTCGGAAGGAATCGCCATGCTGACGATGCCGTCGCAACCCAACGCCCAATCGCGCATGTGGTCGATGGCAGAAGACGCAGCAGAAGCGGCAGAGGACGCACCGCGTGCTTTGATGATGGCAGCACCGCGCTGCTGAACGGTCGGGATGAAGTCGTTTTCGTACCAGTCACGCTCGACCAGATCGAAAGCGGCTTTGCCGTCGACTTTGCACTGGGCCAGATCCGGGTACTGGGTGGCACTGTGGTTGCCCCAGATGATCATGTTTTCGACGTCAGTAACGTGCTTGCCAGTTTTCTGAGCCAGCTGCGTCAGCGCGCGGTTGTGGTCCAGACGCGTCATGGCAGTGAACTGGCCTGCGTCCAGATCCGGCGCGTTGCAAGAAGCAATCAGCGCGTTGGTGTTGGCCGGGTTACCGACGACCAGCACTTTGACGTCACGGCTAGCGTGGTCGTTCAGCGCTTTGCCTTGTACAGAGAAGATCGCGGCGTTGGCTTCCAGCAGATCCTTACGCTCCATACCCGGGCCACGCGGACGCGCACCTACCAGCAGGGCGAAATCGGCATCTTTGAAGGCAACGTTCGGGTCGTCGGTGGCAACGATGTCTTGTACCAGCGGGAACGCACAGTCGTTGACTTCCATCACGACGCCGTTCAGCGCGTCCATCGCTTGAGGAATTTCGAGAAGCTGGAGAATGACGGGCTGATCCGGCCCCAGCATGTCGCCAGCGGCAATACGGAAAATAAGAGAGTAGCTGATCTGGCCGGCACCGCCGGTAATCGCAATACGTACTGGATCTTTCATCATTGCTCCTTGATGGTTCGCCTAATGGAGGTTCGCCTGGTAAAGAATAGCGTCACGATGTTATGCCCAGATGCTCAAAAACTCAATCAGACATGAGACGACTACCCATTTGCCCGCGGGCTTGGTACTCGCTGAAAACGGCCAGTTACGCTATGGTGTGACGGGCTGCGGCACCTTCCTTACCGCGCTCTTTATCTTTTGTCATCCTATTTGGAACCGTGACTTCCCATGCGACGAATTCCCCCCTCTTACGCGCTGGCAAGCCTTCTGGTGCTGGCGTTAGTGGTATGGCTGGCCGTTGGCGATTTTCAGCAGTTTCAATCGTCACCTCCTGAAAGTGCAGCAGAGGAAGCCGAGCCCCTTCCCCGCGTCGAGGTAAACACTCAGCAGAGCACGCCCTATATTCCCCAGCAGGTGCTGCAGGGCCAGCTGACCGCCGAGCGCGAAACGGTGCTGCGTGCCAATGTCGGGGGGTATGTAGCAGAGAAGCCGATTGAGCAAGGAGAAAGCGTGCGCCAGGGCGAAACGCTACTCGTGCTGGATAACGATGCCCTGCCCGAGCGCTTGCAGCAGGCCAGAGACGAGCTAGCGCTGGCCGAAGCCGAGTACGCTGGCGCCCAGAACTTGCGCCGTCGCGAGCTAATTTCACAACCGGAACTGCTGCGCTTACAGAGTGCGCTCAGCGCCAGCGCGGCCCAAGTAGCTCAGCTCGAGAAACAGCTACAAGACACTCGCCCCACGGCCCCGTTCGAGGGCATATTAGACCGCGTACAGGTGGAGCTTGGCGATCTGCTCCAGCCTGGCGAAGAGTGGGCGCGCTTGATCGATGACCGCCGCTTGACCGGCACCGCCTGGGTGTCTCAGCAGCAGGTAGGCGAATTGGCCGTTGGCTTGCCCGTGACGGCGCGCTTGCTCAACGGCGGCTCGCTCACCGGCGAAGTCAGCTACATCAGCAGCCGAGCAGAAGAAGCTACCCGCTCCTTCTATATCGAAGTAGCGCTCGATAACCCCGAGCGCCTGCGCCTGGCGGGCGGCAGCGCCGAGTTCACCATTACTTTGCCGCCTCGTCAGGTCCACACGCTCTCCCCTGCGCTGTTTAGCCTGGATGATCGGGGCCAGCTAGCCATCAAGCACTTGGATGACGAGGATCGTGTGGTGCAAACCGCCGTCGAGCTGGTGAGCGCCGACACCGAGCGCGCCTACGTCAGCGGACTCCCCAACCCGGTCACCCTCATTACGTTAGGGGCTGGTTTGGTGAGTCCCGGCGACGCGGTAACGCCGGTGCCTGCCCAGGAAGGTGGACATGCGACAGCTGATTAATGCCGCCCTCACCCATACGCGTACTACGCTGCTGCTGCTGGTAGGGCTTCTGCTTGCGGGCACTGCTGCATGGCAGATGATTCCCAAGGAGGCGAACCCGGACGTGACGATTCCGATCATCTACGTCTCCCTCGCCCTGGAAGGTGTCAGCCCCGAAGATGGCGAGCGGCTGCTGGTCCGCCCCATGGAGCAAGAACTGCGCGGCATCGAAGGGCTGCGTAAATTTACTGCGCAATCCAGCGAAGGGCATGGCTCGGTGACACTGGAGTTCGACCCCGGTTTTGACCCAGACACCGCGCTGGCCGATGTGCGCGAGCGCGTGGATATTGCCCGCAGCAGTCTGCCCGATGAAGCTGAAGAGCCTCGGGTGATGGAGGTGAATGTCTCGGAGTTCCCCGTTCTGAGTATCGGCCTCTCCGGCGACCTGGATACCCGCGAGCGTATGACCATCGCTCGGCGACTGAAAGAGGAAATCGAAGGCATCGCCGACGTGCTGGAAGTGGACATCGCCGGGGAGCGTGAGGACCTTTTAGAAATCGTCGTCGACCCACTGGTGCTAGAGAGCTACGGCGTCGATTTCGATACCCTCTTCAACCAAGTTTCCCGCAATAACCGTTTGGTGGCAGCCGGTAGCCTGGATACCGGCGCGGGGCGGCTGGCACTCAAAGTGCCCGGCATTATCGAGTCGCTGAACGATGTGATGAACATGCCAGTGAAGGTCGAGGGTGATCAAGTCGTCACCTTTGGCGACGTGGCTTGGATTCACCCTACCTACAAAGAGGCCGAAGGGTTCGCCCGCATTGATGGTCAGCCCGCCGTGGTGCTGGAAATTTCCAAACGCGCGGGGGCCAATATCATCGCCACCATCGAGGCAGTGCGCGCGACCTTTGCCCAAGCAGAGGACTTACTGCCCGAGCAGCTGCGCGTCACGACCATCTTGGACGAGTCCGTCACCGTCCAGAGCATGCTGTCTGAGCTGCTCAATAACGTGTTGACCGCCGTGGTGCTGGTGCTGATCGTGGTGGTAGCGGTAATGGGCTGGCGGATGGCGCTGCTGGTGGGGCTGACGATTCCGGGGGCATTTCTCACCGGTATTCTGCTGGTGTGGGCGTTTGGTTTTACGCTCAATATCGTGGTGCTGTTTGCGCTGATTCTTGTGGCGGGCATGCTGGTGGATGGGGCCATCGTGGTCAGCGAGTTGGCGGACCGCTACCTGCACGAAGGCCAAGCGCCGCATCAAGCATGGCTCAACGCGGCCTCGCGCATGAGCTGGCCGGTGATTGCTTCCACGGCAACGACACTCGCCGTATTCATCCCGCTGCTGTTCTGGCCCGGCGTGGTAGGCCAATTCATGAAGTACCTACCCGCCACGGTGATTTTGTGTCTGCTAGCCTCGCTGGCCATGGCGCTGGTATTTCTGCCCACCCTTGGCCGCCTGTTCACCCGCACCTCGCAGGCGAGTGGCACCGGGCCGATAGATGAAAGTACAGCGCTTGGGCGTGGGTATCGTCGGATCTTGAGCCGCCTGCTTCAGCATCCTGCCTGGGTATTGCTGTTTGCGGTACTGCTGATTGCCCTACTCTACACCGGCTATGCGCGCTTCAACCATGGCGTGGATTTCTTCCCTAACGTCGAGCCGGACAGCGCTCAGGTACTGGTGCGCGCCCGCGGTGATTTTTCGGCGGAAGAAACCGATGCCATTTTGCAGCGCGTGGAGCAGCGGCTGGGCGGCTTAGGAGAAGTGGAAGCACTCTATGCGCGCTCCTATGCCGTGCCCGATCAACAGATGGGCAGCGATGTGATTGGCATGCTGCAGTTTCAGTTCATCGACTGGTACCAGCGCCGCCCTGCCCGCACTATTCTGGCGGATATGGCCGAACGTACCCAGGATATCCCGGGTATTACCTTGGAGTTCCAAGAGCAGGAGATGGGCCCCGGCGGTGGTAAACCCATCGTGCTGGAGGTCAGTGCGACCGACCCAGAGGTTGCCGATGCGGGGGTCGACCAACTGACGGCCATGATGCGCCAACTGGGCGGTTTCACCGATATTCAGGATAACCGCAGCTTGCCGGGGGTCGAGTGGCAGGTGAACGTGGATCGTGAAGCCGCCGCCCGCATGGGAACCGACATCACCACGATTGGTAGCGCCGTGCAGCTACTCACGACCGGTCTGCAAGTAGCGTCTTACCGCCCGCCCACGGTAAACGACGAGGTGGATATTCGGGTGCGACTGCCGGAGAACTGGCGCACGCTGAATCAGCTCGAGCGTTTGACGATTAATACCCCGCGCGGTCAGGTACCGATTTCACACTTTGTAGAGATCACCCCTGCGCCGAAAGTGGGCACGCTCAACCGTATCGATGGCCGCCGTGCCATTACGGTAGAGGCTGACTTAGCGCCAGGGTTCTTAGCCGATGAGCGGCTGCGCGCGCTATTAGACGCAGGCCAAGGCCAACTGCCCGACGGCTTGATGGTCAACGTCGCCGGTGAACAGGAGGATCAGCAGGAGTCGATGCAGTTTCTGGTCGGTGCTTTCTTGATTGCAATTGGCTTGATGGCACTGATTCTGGTGACGCAGTTCAATAGCTACTACCAAGCAGCGCTGGTGCTCTCGGCGATCGTGTTTTCCACCGCCGGAGTGTTGATGGGCTTGCTCATTACCGGGCAGGCTTTTGGCATCGTCATGGTGGGTATGGGGGTCATCGCGCTGGCAGGCATCGTGGTGAACAACAATATCGTGCTGATCGATACCTATAACGAGCTACGCGCCGATGGCATGCCACCTGCGCAGGCAGCGTTGGAAGCGGGTTGCTTACGCCTGCGGCCCGTGTTGCTCACGGCCATTACCACGGTGCTAGGTTTGATGCCGATGGTATTAGGGGTGAACGTGAACCTCTTCGCCCCGGCGCTTGGGTTCAACGCCCCTTCCGCCCAGTGGTGGACACAGATGTCCAGCGCGATCGCTGGCGGCCTCACCTTTGCCACCGCCCTTACCCTGCTGCTCACTCCCTGCATGCTGGTGATTGGCGGGACGTTGAGGCGTAACTAGTAAAGGCTGGGCGGTGAACCGTTGTGATTCAGGCAGCGACGTGCGCTGCCTGAGAAGGAGGTGTCAAGCGGGAGACTTGGCCTGCTGAGGGCTGTGGGCAGCGTGTAGCCGGGCGATGAGCTGGTCTTCCAATGCAAAGCGCTCGGTCAGCCCTTTGGCGAGGCGGTCGATCCAAGCGGGAAGCCTCGCCAGGTTCTGCTGGCAGCGCACCGGAGAGGCGAAATCCTCGTCGAACTCCAGCACCATGGCCGTGGACATCTCCAGCCGTTCGAGCAGTTTAGCGGCGATCTGGAGTGCGCTGTCGTCGTCGAAGGCTTTGGCTTCTTCCGCTAGCTGCGGATACACCTCGAAGTGTCCGGCGCTGATGTAATCCATCAGCAGTTCGCTAAAGGTATCGATGCGCGCCTTGCTGACGGCCTCTAGCTCTACGTCGCAGGCATCTTTTAGCTCAATGAAGCTCACCAGCAGCGCACGGCGTTGGTCCAGCCAGCGGTCGATCAGGCTGTGCACGCCCCCCCAGCGCTCCAGGGCATTTTTGCAATCTTCGAGCATGGGGCTTTCTCCTTGCAGATAGCCGCCTTGAACAGGGCTAGACTCGCCTTTCCTTCTACCTCTGTCAATCGTGGCGGAGATGATTTCCTTGATACTGGATAGTGTGCCTTCGATAGTCAACGATTACGTCAGGCAGCCGCGACTAACTCGACCGCCTGACGCCTATCCTAGCGCTTAATGGCCAGCCATAGAATACGCAGTGGCACCAGCGCGAGCACTAAAAAGCCAATCAGCGTCCAGGCGGGCAACGAGAGGCCTAACAGCATGAAGTCGATCTCGGCGCACTCGCCTGACCCTGTCAGCACCATCGCCACGACCTCCTGCATGGGCAGAATGTCCATCATGTAATCGAGCCCCGGGCCGCAGCTCGGCACTTCATCGGCAGGCAGACTTTGTAGCCATACGTGGCGACCGGCAATGAACGCGCCAGTGCCCACGGCCGCAAGCCCTAATACGCCGTAGATGCCTTTGCCTACACCGCCTTTGGGGTTATGAATGGCCGCTACCGCCAACACCAACCCTGCCGCAATGACCGCAACACGCTGAAAGATACACAGCGGGCAAGGTTCCAAACCGACGATGTGTTCGAGGCTCAAGGCGACGGCCATCATCAGTACGCAAAAGGCAACACCGGCGAGCGCTGCCGGACGAATGGCGGGTGTCATCATTGAGCGTCCTCGGAGGGGAGTGCAGACAGCGCTCGTGACTCACGCGCTTTGGCAAAATAGCTTTCAAGAAACGCGCTAAAGCTCTCTTGATCGGCCTCTTCGATATCCCGCTGCTGCTGATGCGAGGTATCGATCAACTGCGCCAACAACGCTTCGCGTGAGCGCAGCATCGGCGTAGCTTTCAGCTTATCCGCCTGTGCCTGGGCCATCTCAAGCAGCGTGTCGCTAAGCGAGCCATTACCTTCCTGTAAACGCGCCAGCATCTTTCCTGACGGCGTTAGCGATGGGTCTTCGAGACGCGGTGCCAGGTCGTCGAGCGCAGCGGCATGAGGCGCACCCTCTTCGACCGCATCGAGCAATCGCGCCACTTCCCTCATTTCCGCAAAGATTTGCTCACTCCACTCAGGCAGCGTGACCGACTCACCATCCCGCATTAGGCGCAGGTCCGGGTCGCGCCCCCGCTCCACCACCAAACGGCGGTTATCGTCTAAACGATCACACTCTTCGTCGGAGATCCAAGGGCTATCGCTGAGCAAACACCACATCAAGAACGTATCGACAAAGCGCATCTGGGTTTCGGTCACGCCCAGCGGGTCGAACGGGTTGAGGTCCAGGCAGCGCACTTCGATGTACTCGACGCCCCGAGCTTCCAGCGCTTGGCTTGGCGTTTCGTTGTGCTTGGCGACGCGCTTGGGCCGAATGTCGCTGTAGTACTCGTTTTCGATCTGCAGGATATTGGCGTTGAGCTGCTGCCACTCATCGCCGTTTCTCACGCCCAGCGCCTCGTAATCGGGCCAGGGCGTGGAGATGGCGTGACGCAGCGTATTGACGTAATTCGACAGCGAGTTGAAGCAAATTTTGAGCTGCGACTGCACCTTGTTTTGGTAGCCGAGATCCGACATGCGTAGCGTCGTGGCATAAGGCGCGTAGTAGGTGTCGTCACTCAGCGGCTGGAGCTTATCCGGCACTTGGCCATGGGGCAGGAAGCTCTTGTCGATGGCCGGAGAGGCGCCAAACAAATAGAGCAACAGCCAGCTATGGCGGCGGAAGTGGCGAATCATTCCGAAATAACGAGTCGAGCGGTAGTCGTTGAAGGGAATATTGGTGGCTTTTTCCATTTCCCGCAGGGCGTGCCACATATCCTCCGGCAACGATACGTTGTAATGCACGCCGGCGATGGCCTGCATGATACGCCCGTAGCGCACGTCCAGTCCCTTGCGATAGACATGCTTCATGGTGCCCACGTTGGAGCTGCCGTAATCCGCAATGGGAACGCTATCGTTACCTGACAGCCTTGAGGGCATGCTACCCGGCCAAATCCACTCGTTCTCCAAGTGGTGATAGGTAAAGGTGTGCAGGTCGGATAAAAAGGCAAGCGCCTCTTTCGGCTCGGAGTACACCGGGGTGATGTACTCTAGTAGCGACTCGGAGTAATCGGTGGTGATATGCGGGTGAGTCAGCTTCGACCCGAGCGCATGGGGATGCGCCGTTTGCGCAATATGGCCGTTGGCATCGACACGCAGCCCCTCTTTCTCTAGCCCGCGACGCAAGCGCCCTAAACGCCCTAGCCGTGCACTCGGCAGCAGCCGCTCTACCTGGGCGGTGAGCGAAGGTGGCACAGTGAGTGGTTCAGACAAGGTGAACACTCCTTGTTAGTAAGGCCTGCATCGAGCAGGCCTTGTTGACGTCAGCTGGCATTGCCATAACCATTACCCTGCTTTCTAATCGAGAATAGACAGCAGGATATGGCGGCAATGGTTAAATATTCAAGACACGCGACTATTTGCCCCGCTTGGCCTTGAGTAACGCAGCCCCCAGCGCGCCCATGGCGGCTGGGGCTTCATTGGCTTGACCTCCCTGACGCTGACCACCTTGGCGCTGGCTGCGAGCAGGTTTACGCGGCGCTGCCGAGGCCGTGGTGCCCGGCGCATCGGGCTGTTCCGGTTCGTCATCCAGGCGCATGGATAGCCCTACCCGTTTCCGCGGAATGTCCACGCTCATCACTTTGACCGTGACGATATCGCCCGCTTTGACGACGCTGCGCGGGTCATCGATGAAGCGGTCGGACAGCGCCGAGATATGCACCAAGCCATCTTGATGAACGCCAATATCCACAAACGCCCCGAAGTGGGTCACGTTGGTGACGGTGCCTTCCAGCACCATGCCCAGCTTGAGGTCTTTGAGGGTTTCGACGCCCTCACGGAATTCGGCAGCTTTGAATTCGGGGCGCGGGTCGCGACCGGGCTTGTCCAGCTCTTTGAGAATATCGCTCACCGTGGGCACACCAAAACGCTCGTCGGCGAAGTCGGCGGGCTTGAGCGCTTTCAGAGTGGCGCTGTCGCCAATCAGGCCTTTCACATCACGGCTATTCTGCTTGGCGATACGCTCCACCAGCGTATAGGCCTCCGGGTGAACGGCACTGGCATCCAGCGGGTTCTCGGCATTGCTAATGCGTAGAAAGCCTGCGCACTGCTCGAAGGTTTTCGGGCCTAGACGGCTCACTTCCAGCAGCTCTTTACGGCTCTTGAATGCGCCCTGCACGTTTCGCTGGGCCACGATATTTTCGGCGATGGCGGCGCTTAGCCCTGCGACACGAGACAGCAGCGCGCTGGAGGCGGTGTTGAGATCCACGCCCACGGCGTTCACACAGTCTTCGATGACCGCTTCCAAGCTACGCGAGAGCTGCACTTGGGAAACGTCGTGCTGATATTGGCCAACGCCGATGGATTTGGGTTCGATCTTCACCAGCTCGGCCAAGGGGTCTTGCAAACGCCGGGCAATCGAGACGGCACCGCGAATGGTCACGTCGAGATCCGGCAGTTCGCGCGCAGCGTACTCGGATGCCGAGTACACCGATGCGCCCGCCTCGGACACCATCACCTTGCTCAGCCGGTGGGCAGGCGCCAGCGCTTTTACCAGCTCACCCGCTAGTTTGTCGGTTTCTCGGCTGGCGGTGCCGTTGCCCACGGCAATCAACTCAACGCCATGCTGCTTGACCAGCTTAGCGAGCACGTTGAGCGACTCGTCCCAACGGTTTTGCGGCGCATGGGGATAAATGGTGGCTTGGTCGACGAACTGGCCGGTGGCATCGATCACCGCTACTTTACAGCCGGTACGCAGGCCGGGGTCGAGTGCCAGAGTCACTTTCTGCCCGGCAGGCGCTGCCAGGAGCAGGTCTTTGAGGTTGGCGGCAAACACGTCGATGGCAGTCTGTTCGGCCTGCTCACGCAGGCGGCCCAGCAGCTCAGTTTCCAGCGCAGTGTAAAGTTTCACACGCCAGGTCCAGCGCACCACTTCGCTCAGCCACTTATCCGCCGCGCGCCCCTCATCGCTAATGCCCACCTGCTTGGCAATCGCCACTTGCGCGGGATGAATCGGCGCGTCGTCTTCACCCGGCAAGCGGATTGCCAAGCTCAGGATACCTTCGTTGCGACCACGGAACATGGCCAGCGCCCGGTGCGAGGGCACTTTCGCCAGCTTTTCATCGTGCTCGAAGTAGTCGGAGAACTTCGCGCCGTCCTGCTGTTTGCCCTCCAGCACACGGGCACTGAGTTCGCCCTCTTGCCATAGCCGCTCGCGCAGTTGACCAATCAGCTCGGGGTCTTCTGCAAAGCGCTCCATCAGAATCTGCTTGGCACCATCCAGCGCCGCTTTGGCATCGTCGATGGCGGGGATATCCCCCTCGGCTTCCCGCAGGTAGTGGGCGGCTTCGCTTTCGGGGTCAAGCGTTGGATTTGCCAACAGTGCATCCGCCAGCGGCTCCAGCCCCGCTTCACGGGCAATTTGCGCTTTGGTGCGGCGCTTTTTCTTGAAGGGGAGGTATAAATCTTCCAAACGCTGCTTGGTATCGGCGGCTTGAATGGTCGCTTTGAGGGTCGAATCCAGTTTGCCCTGTTCATCGATGGCGGCTAGCACCGCCTCACGACGCTCTTCCAGCTCGCGCAGGTAGCGCAGGCGTTCGTCCAACTGGCGAAGCTGCGTATCATCCAGCGCGCCGGTGACTTCTTTACGGTAACGGGCAATAAAAGGCACGGTAGCGCCCCCATCCAGAAGCTCTACCGTGGCGGCGACCTGTTCAGGCCGGACGCTTAGCTCTTCGGCCAAGCGTGCAGTAATGCGTTGTTTGACATCCATAACGTGCAACTAACTCATGCAGCATTCGAGGTGCCGACAAGGTACCACAAACCACCTGGGGTGGCATGGCTTGGGTCGCATGGACTGAGTGGCCGCCCCCCATACCGCTAGGCGGGCACGAAACGCAGCGCTACGCCGTTGTTGCACCAGCGCAGGCCGGTAGGCTCGGGACCATCTTCGAAGACGTGGCCTTGGTGCCCACCGCAGCGTGCGCAGTGGTACTCGGTGCGCGGCCAAACCAGTTTGAAATCCAGCTTGGTCAGCAAGTGACCTTCGACATGTTCGAAGAAACTCGGCCAACCCGTGCCCGAGTCGTACTTCATAGCACTGGTGAACAGCAGCAAATCACAGCCTGCACAACGGTACTCGCCCTCACCGTACTGTTTATCCAAAGGGCTCGAGAACGCCGCTTCGGTGCCCTCTTCACGCAGTACGTAAAAGGCGTCGTCCGAGAGGCGCTCCCGCCACGCCTCTTCACTCAGTTCCAGTTTTTCCAACCCAGGCGCGGCTTCGAGATCGAGACGAGGAAAACCGAACGAGACCCCTGGCAGCACACCGGCTAAACCGGTCAACCCTGCCAAGCCTAAAAAGTGGCGACGTTTCATTGGCGTGACTCCCATCGACAACGGTCGAATAGCAAAGAGAAACAAGCAGATATGAAAAAGGGACAGTGCCGTGGCACCGTCCCTTTCTGACTACTTAGTTGTCCGTACGTTCGACAACTTACAGCGAGGCGTAAAAAATTACGTCAACTGCGGGCCCGCTTGAATGATTGCTTCGTTAACGCCCTCAAACTTCTTGAAGTTATCGACGAATTTCGTGGCCAGCTCTTGCAAGTGGCGGTCGTAGGCGTCGCGGTCTGCCCATGTTTCACGCGGGTCGAGCAGGCTGGAATCGACACCCGGTACGGCGACCGGCACATCCAAGTTCAGGCCATCGATGTGCTTGGTGTCCACATCACGAAGAATGCCCGACTGGATGGCGCTAATGATCGCGCGGGTGGTTGGAATGGAGAAACGCGAGCCGCCTTCACCGTACGCACCGCCGGTCCAGCCAGTATTGACCAAGTAAACCTGAGCGTCTTTTTTCTCGACGCGCTTGATGAGCAGGTCCGCGTACTCACGGGCCGGGCGCGGGAAGAATGGTGCCCCGAAGCAGGTGGAGAACGTCGCCGCCAAGCCTTCGGACGAGCCCATTTCGGTGGAGCCGACTTTGGCCGTGTAGCCTGACAGGAAGTGGTAAGCCGCTGCTTCTTTGGACAGCACGGAAACCGGCGGCAGCACACCGGACATATCGCAGGTCAGGAAGACGATGGCGTTCGGCTCGCCTGCCAGATTTTCCGCGACACGTTTTTCGACGTGCTCCAGCGGGTAAGCCGCGCGGGAGTTCTGAGTTAGGCTGTCGTCGGCGTAATCCGGCTCGCGGCGGTCGTCGAGTACGACGTTTTCCAGCACGGTGCCGAACTTGATCGCGTTCCAGATGACCGGCTCGTTCTTCTCAGACAGGTCGATGCACTTGGCGTAGCAGCCGCCTTCCATGTTGAAGACGATACCGTCGCCCCAGGCGTGTTCGTCATCACCAATCAAGAAGCGCGCCTGGTCGGCAGACAGCGTGGTTTTACCGGTGCCAGAGAGACCGAAGAACAGGCAGGTCTCACCATCTTCGCCCACGTTGGCCGAGCAGTGCATCGGCAGCACGTCGGAAGCGGGCAGCAGGAAGTTTTGAACGGAGAACATGGCTTTCTTCATTTCGCCTGCGTAGCGCATGCCAGCGATCAGCACTTTACGCTCGGCGAAATTGATGATGACGCAGCCATCGGAATTGGTGCCGTCGCGGTTCGGGTCACACTCGAAGCCAGCGGCGTTAAGAATCGTCCACTCCTCTTTGGCCGCCTGGTTGTAGGCCTGCGGGCGGACGAACATGGTGCGACCAAACAGGTTCTGCCAGGCGGTTTCCGTGGTCACGCGTACCGGCAGGTAGTGAGTGGCATCGCTGCCGACATGCAGTTCAGAGACGAAATGCTCGACGCCGCCCAGGTGCTCTTCCACGCGCGCCCACAGGGCTGAAAACTTTTCCGCGTCGAAGGGGCGGTTGACGCTACCCCAGTCGATGCTGTCGCGGGTCGTGGGTTCATCGACAATATAACGATCTTTCGGCGAACGCCCAGTGCGCAGGCCGGTGTTTACTACCAGAGCACCATTGGCGGACAGGCGGCCTTCACCACGGGCCACGGCGCGCTCGATCAGTTCGGCGCTGCTGAGATTAACGTGGGCTTGGGGAGCGGCTTGAGTCGTGGTCATGTCGATTCCTGGGTCTCTATGTTTACCGGGCGTCGCCGACGCCTTGAGAAATCATCCTAGCCGCTGGCATGGCGGTCACAGCCGGCTAGGTGCGCTGAAGTCCGGCGCATTATGGCAAAAAGAACCCCCCCGGGAAACGGGGGCTTTGACCAAATATCTTGTAGTTAAACTACTACAATGACACTACATTTTGTGTTGCAGCGCAGTATGTTTTCAAACACTCGTTTGCCATTCGGCCGCTAGGCGGGGCGACATGGGGGATGCAGCCCAGGGGCCAAGCAGCCTGCGTTCTAAGGGCCGACTACACAATTAGTGAATCACCGGCGGCGGCGCGCCCGGGTCTTCCAATAAAATTTCAATATCGGCGGCGGTGTAGTGATATTTCGTGTGACAAAAGTGGCATTGCGTATCAATAGCCCCTTGTTCGCGCAGAATATCGCGAAGTTCCTCTTTGCCCAGCGTGTAAAGGGCGTGGCTCATACGCTCCCGAGAGCAGGTGCAGCCAAAACGCAGTGCTTTCGGTTCGAAGACCCGCACGGTCTCTTCATGGTAGAGACGATAGAGCACCTCTCGCTGCTCCAACCCCAACAGTTCCTCGGGCTTGATGGTATCCGCCAGATGTACGCTGCGCTCCCAGGCATCGACATCCTGGTTCTGCGAGGCATCCGGCAATCGCTGAAGCAGCAAACCGCCAGCTCGCTCGCCATCGGCCGCCAGCCATAACCGAGTCGGCAACTGCTCAGATTGACCGAAATAGGCTTCCAAACACCCGCCCAGAGTATCGTGGTCCAGCGCGACGATCCCTTGGTAGCGGTGCCCTTCGCGCGGGTCGAGGGTAATCACGATTTGGCCCTCGCCTACCAGCTCGCGGAAGCTGGCGTGCTCGCTGGGCAACACGGCGTCTTCGGCAATACGAGCAATGGCTCGCAGCTCGCCACCGGGGTTGGATTCGGCCATGAGCAGGGCGAGCGCCCCTTGGCCGCGGACTTCGATGCTCAGCGTGCCATCGAGCTTTACGGTATCGGTCAGTAGCGCCACCGCCGCCAGCAGCTCACCTAGCAGCTGGTTGACCGCAGGTGGGTAGGCGTGACGGTCGAGCACTTCATGGTAAGCGGTGCCAAGCGTGACGATTTCGCCCCGCACGTTGGTTTGGTCGAACAGAAAACGTTGGATTTGATCGGACATAACGAGACCATAAGAAGAAGGAGTCATGGGAGAGCGTAGGGGTAAGCGACAGCTTACTCCCCTTGCTGACGCTGAAAACGCTGGATATCGCGCCGCTGCTTTTTATCGGGACGCTTGAGAGGATGCTGCATGGCTTCATTGGTCAAACGGCGCGCCTCGGCTTCTTTGGCACGGCGTTTCGCACTCTCTTCGGTTTCTGTATAGAGCTTACGCGCTTCTGGGGCGCCACGACGCTGATCCGAAAGCGCCGTGACCTCCACCTCGAAAATATCCCAGCCTTGAGGTACGCGAATCAAGGCACCCAGCTCGACGTTCTTGCTGGTTTTGACACGGGCACCGTCGTAGTGGACCTTTCCGCCCTCAATGGCTTTTTTGGCTAGGGCACGGGTTTTGAAAAACCGCGCTGCCCATAGCCACTTATCCAAGCGAACGCTGTCACTCATACGCTCTCCTCAGGTAGGTGAGTGCTGCCCCGGCAGGTCAGCGGGCAGCAGTTGGGCAAATCGGTCAAGGGCAATGAATTCCTGTAGCTCTTTTTCAGGGCGCTGGCTATCGGGCTGCTTGATACCCAGCAGATGTCGGATGCCAAACTCGCGGGCGCTCTCCAACACGCGGGGGTTATCATCGATGAAGAGCGTGCGGGCAGGGTCGAACGGCTCGCGTTCTTGAAGTGCAAACCAGAAGGCTTGCTCCTCTTTGGCCGCGCCCACGTCTTCTGATGAGATGATGGCGTCTAGGTAGTTTTCCAACCCCGTGAGCGGGAGTTTTAATGCGAGGCTTGCGCGGTCGGCATTCGTAGCAAGCACCACTCTGGGGTGAGCTTGCTTGAGCCATGTGAGGAAATCCAAAGCATCGCTGCGTAGCCCAATCAAGTGCTGCACTTCGCGCTTGAGGGCAACGATATCCACGTTCAGCTCGCGGCTCCAGTAGGCGAGGCTGTACCAGTTCAGCGTGCCCTGCTCACCCATGATGCGTGCTTTGAGTGCATCCTGACTGGCTTGGTCAAGCTGATGCAGCTCTACGTAGCGACGTGGCAGATGTTCGAGCCAAAAGTGGCTGTCGAAGTGAAGGTCTAGCAGCGTGCCGTCCATGTCGAGCAGGACGGTATCGATCTCGCGCCAATCAATCATTGCCGCTCCAGTCTGAAAGAGTAAGCGTGCTATTGTAGCGTAACCCGTTTTTTGCAGCCACGGAGGCAGAATGTCACGCGACGATACAGCCAATGCCCATACGCCGAGCGGCTATCCACGCAAGCCGCAAATACTGGGGCGACAGCGCGTTGCCCAAAGCCGCCTGTTCCAAATCGAGTCGTTGGATTTACGTTTCTCCAACGGCGAGGAGCGACAGTTCGAGCGACTCACGGGTGCTGACCGCGGCGCGGTGATGATTATTGCCATGCCCGACCCGGACCATGTACTGCTCATTCGGGAGTATGCTGCGGGGTTCGAGGATTATGTGCTGACGCTTCCCAAAGGTTTGGTCGACCCCGGCGAAGACATCATCACCGCCGCCAATCGCGAGCTGATGGAGGAGTGCGGCTTCGGTGCGCACCGCATTGAGCCGTTGGTGGAGCTGTCACTAGCACCCAACTATATGCGCCACCGCATGCAGGTGTTAATGGCAACGGACCTCTACCCCAAGCGCTTACCGGGTGACGAGCCAGAGCCGCTGATTGTAGAGACCCATGCCATCGAAGAGCTGCCTGCCCTACTCATGCGCGAGGACTTCCACGAAGCGCGCGCCATCGCGGCGCTCTATATTGCGCGAGATAAGTTGCGCGAAGAGCGGCGCAGTAGCGACATGGATTTGCTGTAACTGTTTGGCTTCACAGTCAGAACGCGCTAGGCGTTCTGGCTGCGGTGCATTACAGATGATGCTTGAGCGAGATCCAGCGACGCTGGCGGTGGCTATCTAGGCCGGCTTCCAGCAGGGCCATGCTACGCAGGGCGTCATCGATATCCACGGGCAGCGGCGCTTTATCACGAATCGCCGCACTCACGCCTTGGTAATACGCCAGGTAATCACCCGGTAGCGTGGGGTGCTCGTGACGGACGAGCGGTGCGTCTTCGCCGCCTCCCTCGCGCAGGGTAAGCGTTCCAGGGCTATCCTCTCCCCAGGATGGGGACGGCACCTCTCCGGCTTTCAAGCGATCTTCCTGCGGATCTAGGCCATATTTGATATAGCTACCTTTCGTGCCGTGGAGACGGTAACGCGGCGTCGGCTCGGCAACCAGCGTGCCCGCACTCAAACTGACGCGTCGACCGTCGTACTCTAGCAGGGCGAGAAAGTCATCATCGGCTTTGGCGCCATCACGCCGTACGCCCAGCTCTAGGAATATGGCATGGGGCAGACCGAACAGTTCGCACGCTTGATCCAGCAGGTGAGGCCCCAAGTCGTACCAGATCCCGCCCCCTGGCGTGGCCTTTTCTCGCCAGCGATCCCGTACTTCTGGGCGGAAACGGTCAAAGCGCGATTCGAATCCCGTTATCCGCCCCAGCGTCCCTGCTTCCAAGAGCGCTTTCAGTGTCAGGAAATCGCTATCCCAACGGCGGTTATGAAAGACCGATATCAGCCGCTCTTTATCAACCGCCAGGGCTTTAAGCTGCTTGGCCTCGGAGAGCGTAACGGTAAACGGCTTATCGACCACCACGTGTTTCCCTGCCGTGAGGGCCGCTTTGGCCAACGGGAAGTGCGTGTCGTTCGGCGTGGGAATGACGATGAGATCGATATCCGGTCGCTTACACAGCGCCAGCGCTTGGCTTTCTACCTCGACATTGGGCAGATCCGCTTTCACCTTGGCCGCATCGCTCGACGAGACGGCCACTAAATCCAGCCCTTCGGTCGCTTGAATCAAAGGGGCGTGAAACGTCTTGCTCGCAAACCCATAGCCAACGAGGCCAACGTTGATGATCGCCTTCATTACAATCCTTAGTCGATGTGACGGTTCAGGTTGGCAAAAAAAACAGCCCGCACGAGACGGGCTGTGATGTCGCTTAATCCAGCTTGGAGAGGTCGCGTACCGCGCCTTTGTCAGCGGAGGTAGCGAGTAGCGCATAGGCCTTGAGCGCTGGAGTGACCTTACGCGGGCGCTGCTCGACTGGTTTCCAGGCGTCTTTGCCTTTGGCGTCCATCGCTTCACGGCGTTTGGCCAGCTCGGCGTCGCTCAGCTGCACGTTGATCGAGCGGTTGGGAATGTCGATCAGGATGGTATCCCCTTGCTCGACCAAACCAATGGCGCCACCTGCTGCTGCTTCCGGAGAGACATGACCGATCGACAGGCCCGAGGTACCGCCAGAGAAACGGCCATCGGTGAGCAGTGCACAAGCCTTGCCCAGCCCTTTCGATTTCAGATACGAGGTCGGATACAGCATCTCCTGCATACCGGGGCCACCTTTGGGGCCTTCGTAGCGGATGACGACCACATCGCCCTCTTTCACTTTGCCTTCCAACACGTTGGCCACCGCTTGGTCTTGAGACTCCACCACGTGGGCTTTGCCTTCAAACACTAGAATGGAGTCGTCGACGCCGGCGGTTTTCACCACACAGCCATCGAGCGCGATGTTGCCGTAAAGCACGGCCAAACCGCCCTCGCGGGAAAACGCATGTTCCAAATCACGGATACAGCCGGTGGCGCGGTCGCCATCCAGGCTTGGCCACCGGGCGCTTTGGGAGAAAGCGGTTTGTGTCGGGACACCGCCCGGGCCTGCTTTGAAGAACTCCACCACGTCAGGGCTTGGCGAGCGCATGATGTCCCACTCGTCCAACGCTGCTTTTAGGCTGTCGCCGTAGACGGTCGGCACCGAGGTATCGAGCACGCCTGCCCGGTCCAGCTCACCGAGAATGGCCATGATCCCACCGGCACGGTGAACGTCCTCGATGTGGTACTTCTGGGTATTGGGGGCCACCTTGCACAGCTGTGGCACTTCCCGAGAGAGACGGTCGATATCCGCCATGGTGAAGTCAACTTCCGCTTCTTGGGCGGCGGCCAGCAGGTGAAGAATGGTGTTGGTCGAGCCGCCCATGGCGATATCCAGCGTCATGGCGTTCTTGAAGGCGGCTTTGCTACCAATCGCGCGGGGCAGCAGGTGCGCCTCTTCGCCCTCGTAATAGCGTTTGGCCAGCTCGACGATGCGATGACCGGCGGTCTCGAACAGACGGCGACGATCGGCGTGGGTCGCCAGGACGGTGCCGTTACCCGGCAAGGCCAACCCCAATGCTTCGGTGAGACAGTTCATGGAGTTGGCGGTGAACATACCCGAGCAGCTTCCGCAGGTAGGGCACGCACTGCGCTCGACTTCGGCCAGGGTTTCGTCATCGACACTGTCGTCGGCCGCCATGACCATGGCATCGACGAGGTCGAGGCCGTGATCCAGGAGTTTGGTCTTACCGGCTTCCATCGGGCCGCCGGAGACGAAAATGACCGGAATATTGAGGCGCATCGCGGCCATCAGCATGCCAGGGGTGATCTTGTCGCAGTTGGAGATACACACCAGCGCATCGGCACAGTGGGCGTTGCACATGTACTCGACGCTATCGGCAATGATGTCGCGACTCGGCAGCGAATAGAGCATACCGTCGTGGCCCATGGCGATCCCATCGTCCACGGCGATGGTGTTGAACTCCTTGGCAACGCCACCCGCTTTTTCGATTTCACGCGCCACCAGTTGGCCCATGTCCTTTAGGTGGACATGGCCCGGGACGAACTGGGTAAACGAGTTGGCGACCGCAATGATCGGTTTATGAAAGTCGTCGTCTTTCATACCGGTGGCACGCCAAAGGGCACGAGCGCCAGCCATATTGCGGCCAGCGGTGGTGGTACGGGAGCGGTACTCGGGCATGGTGTCCTCTACATCTTTATCGTGGCCTGCCGCATACGTGGCGGCAGGCAATTGAATCCAGCGGCCTTAGATTGTGGCATGAGCGCACCGCAGAGACTAGATGTAGAGGGCAACCAAACGCGTGTGATGCCTATGGAGGGTTAAAAGGTCTCCCATTCCTCTTCGGCGGGGGCGGTTTCAGGCCGGTTGAGCGCCGGACGGGATGGCGCTTCTGCCTGCGCCTCGTCTTGGCGCTGCGACGGCAGGCTGGAAGTAGAGGCATCACGCCGAGACAGTCGCATCCGCGCGGCTTCGCTGCTCTCCTCCTCTGCGCCTTCTAAACGGAAGGCGGCAATCACGTTCGCTAGGTCGAGCGCTTCGTTGGTCAACCGCTGGGCAGCGCCGGAGATCGATTGTACTTTGCTCGCGTTCTGCTGGGTGACATGATCCATCTCAGAGACCGCCGTATTGATCTGGGCGATACCGCTGCTCTGCTCGTCCGAGGCGGTGCTGATCTCTTCCATGATATCGCTGACACGCATCACTTGGTTGACGACCTGGTCGATGGCCCGTTCGGCCTCTTTAACGGCATCCGCGCCACCGGCAATCTCTTGAGAGGAGGTATCGATCAACCGACGAATCTCACCTGCCGCCTCGGCACTGCGCCCGGCTAGATTACGCACCTCGTTGGCGACCACGGCAAAACCGCGCCCCTGCTCCCCTGCTCTGGCGGCTTCGACCGACGCGTTCAAGGCCAGAATATTGGTCTGGAAGGCGATGCCATCGATGACGGTGATGATGTCGTTCATTTTGTCGGCACTGGCCGCGATGCGCTCCATTCGCTCCACCAGCGCCTGCATGCGCTCCCCCGTTTCACGGCTGGTGGTGGCATTTTGCATGGCCAGTTGATTGGCCTGGCGTGCGTTCTCGGTGTTCTGCTGCACCGTGGCCGTCATTTGATCCATGCTGGACGCCGTTTGTTGCAGCGAAGAGGCCTGCTGCTCGGTGCGCGATGCCAACTCCTCGTTTTGCTGCTGGATGTGCTCCGAGGCAGGCGTGACGATCTCCACTTTGTTACCGACTTCGGTAATCAAGCCAGAGAGACTGGCGCGCATGGTTTCCAGGGAAGCCAGCAGCTCCCCCAACTCATCGTCGCGTTTGAGAGTGACACGGTTGGCCAAATTGCCCGCCGCAATTTGAAACGTCACACGGCGCGCCTCGTTGAGAGAGCGGATCAGTGAACGCAGAACGGCCACGCTGAACCCCACCATCATCAAAATACCGAACAGGAGAACGCCCAACTGCCCCCACAGTAACCACTGCTGCTGACGCTCGGCATTGGCCATGAGCGTTTGCGCTGCGCTACGCTCGTTATCGACCAGTAGATTGATGGTGGCGCTGATGCTATCGGAGGTCGGCTTCACGACATCATTGAACGCCTCGAACGCGGCGAATCCATTGCCATCGCGTATCGCGGTGAACGCCGTATCAGCGCCGCTCAAGAACGTCGCCAAATGCGCTGTTAGCCCCTGCTGAACGCCGCTGGCTTCCGTGCGCTGGGCAGTGAACGCTTGCCATGTTTGGTTGATGTCCCCCTGGAGTGCGCTCAACTGCTCTTCGAGCAGATCCAGGTCGGCCCGGCGCGGATTGCGAACGGCGGGTTCTAGCGCCTGCAAAAGCTGCCCGGTGCCCTGCTCGATTTGTTGGAGGTCGGCGACGCCTTCGAGGCCCGTTTGATTCAGCGTGCGTAACCGGTCAGCGGAGCTGGTGATCCCGTAGACGCCTGCCGCCCCCGCGACGGCCAGCAGCACAATGGCGACAATGACCATTCCCATCAGCTTGGCCTGCATACTGCTGAAACTAAAGCGCTGCACCCAACCACGCACGCCGGTGCGTCGTAATGCACCATAATGGAGCTTGAACCGTCGGCTCCGCCCCTGTTGCATGGCGCTATACGCCTTGGCGGCACGAGCAATGGCTTTTTGCCCGGCTTTACGACGAATCGCCGTGTAACCTGCCACTCGGTTGCCGTCGAGCAGCGGCGCTACCGTGGTATGCACCCAATACGTATCGCCATTCTTACAGCGGTTTTTGACGACCCCTTGCCACGTTCTACCTTTTTCGATGGTGGCCCACATGTTGCTGAAGACCAACGCGGGCATGTCTGGATCACGAAAGATGCTGTGGGGTTCGCCCATCAGCGCCGTCTGTGAGTAACCACTGACATCGATGAATGTCTGGTTGACGTAGGTGATCTTTCCCTGCCGGTCAGAGCGTGAAATCAACACCTGATCGTCTGACAATTCGAATGCTGCCTGGCTGGATATGCTCATCAAGAACCCCACCTGTTATTTTTGAGAAAGGCCTGTTTTGCCTATGACCCAGCGACGTCCTTTTTACCAAGCCGTGACCTGACGTCGAGCCGCTTTCCGACCAACGCCTCACACCAAAAGATGCAGCAAAAAATATGCCACCCGGCGGGTGGCATATTCAAATGATCGATCATGCGATACATCAATGGTGATTAAACGCAGCGCTGCGCCTCACCTCATTCAAAACGCATCCCACTCCTCGTTCTCATTTTGAGCCGGCGTATGCCCGCGCTGGCGAGCGCTCGATTCTTGCGTCGGCGCGTCACTCGGCAGGGCTGCTACGTTCTGCTTGACGGCTTTCTGAGCCCGCGCCAGCTTTTCACGGGCCGTGCTGGTGCTCTCGGCCTGAGCGCCTTCGAGGCGGAAGGCATCGACGACGTTGGCAAGCTCGAAGGCTTCCAGCGCCAGGTTGTCTGCCGAGGCCGCGATCGACTGCACTTTGGTGGCGTTTTGCTGGGTCACCCCATCCATTTCGGCAATGGCGGCATTGATCTGGCCAATTCCGCTGCTCTGCTCGCTCGACGCAGTACTAATCGAGGCCATGAGGTCGCTCACGCGGCTCACCTGCTCCACCACGTTTTCAATCGCGCGCTCGGCTTGCTCAACGGCGCTTCGACCGCCGCTCACCTCTTGGGTGGTGCTATCGATCATTTTGCGAATTTCTTGGGCGGCGTCGGCACTGCGGCTTGCCAACGTGCGTACCTCGCTGGCGACCACGGCAAAGCCTCGCCCATGCTCGCCCGCCCGGGCTGCTTCGACCGACGCATTGAGCGCCAGAATGTTGGTTTGGAAAGCAATGCTGTCGATGACACCGATCATCTCGGTCATCTTCTCCGCGCTTTTGGCAATGCGCTGCATGCGCTCGACGAGCTGCTCCATCTGCTGGCGGGTATCCCGCGTGCTGGCGGCATTTTGCTGAGCCAATTCCGTGGCTTGGCGGGCATTGTCGTTGTTTTGCTGAACGGTCGACGTCATCTCCTCCATGCTCGACGCCGTTTGCTGCAACGAAGACGCCTGCTGCTCCGTCCGCGAGGCAAGCTCCTCGTTCTCGGCGGCAATTTGCTGAATCGCGGGGGTTACCACGGAAACACGGTTCTCCACGTCGCCGACGATGCTCGAAAGACTGAAGCGCATCGTATCCAGGGAGTAGAGCAGCTCTCCCAACTCGTCATTGCTCTGGCGGCGCTCTCGAGCCGCCAAATTACCCGCGGCGATTTGAAACGTCATGTAGCGCGCGCCCGCCAGACTGCGAAACACCGATTTCAAAATGAATACGCTGAGCGCCACTAGGACGCAGATACCAATGAGTAGGAGTACCGACTGAGCAAGAAACATCTGTTGGCGGCCTTGACGCGCATCGTCCATCAAATCGGCGGCGCCCGCTCGCTCCTCATCCACTAGCTGACTGTTGAGCTCGCGGATACTGGCCGTGGCGGGCAGCACCTCGCTATTGAGCGCCTCGAACGCTGCGAAGCCGTTGGCTTGGTCGATCGCATCGACGGCCCCTGTCACGCCAGCGCGCCAAGCAGCGAAGGCCTCATCGAACCCCTGAAGCACCGTTTGCGACGCGCTACTGGTTTGGCGATACGTCTCCCATAGTGTTTGGGCACTTTGCGTGTTGGCCGCTAATTGCGTCGAGACGGCCTCCATATCCACACGACGCGGATTTCTGACCGCAGGTTCCAACTCCTCCACGGCCAACCCAATGTGGCGCTCGATGAGCTGAAGGTCGGCAACGGACTCTAGTCCGGCGCGATTGAGCGTTTCCAGGCGCTCGCCGGAAACGTTCAAACCGTACAGACCCAGCCCGCCCGACAGCCCCAACAGCACGACCGCCGCGATGACCATTCCCGTCAGCTTGGCTTTGAGGCTAGTAAATTGAAAGCGCGCGACAATGCCGCCCAAACCGCGACGCTTCAACGCCCCTTGGTGTAGCGCATAGCGGCGTGACTTGCCTTTTTCACGTATGTCGGCATAAACCTGTTCGGCCAGTGCGATACGCTTGGCCGACGCTTTACGGCGCAGCGAGGTATAGCCCACGATGCGGTCGCCATCTCGCAAGGGAGCAACCGTGGCGTTGACCCAATAGTAATCACCATTTTTGCGTCGATTCTTGACCGTCCCCTGCCAAGTACCGCCCGCTTGAATGGTTTTCCAAAAATCGGCGTACGCCGCTTCGGGCATATCGGGGTGGCGGATCAGATTGTGCGGTGCGCCCAGCAGCTCATCCCGCGAGTAGCCGCTGACCTCCACGAAGGCAGCGTTGGCATAGGTCACGTTACCTTTCAAATCAGAACGTGAAATGAGTACGGTCTCTTCATCGAGCACGTATTCACGTTGAGTAACGGGCTGGTTATTGCGCATAGAAGCTCCCTGACGCTTTATTTTTAATAATTGATTTTGCACCATTATCACGAATTTCCGGGGAACTTAACCAGTAAACAGATGTAAAAAAGCGCCGCTCTCTTCAGAGCGGCGCTGGGGTGAACGAAAAGGCTTAGGGCGTCAGACGCTATTTGAAGACCACGTTCGCCACGTCTTTATAGCGATTGGCGAAATGAACGGTCATGCCCTCTTTGAGGTAGTCGGGCAGCTCCTCGTAATCTCGACGGTTGGCCTCGGGGAGAATCACCTCGAAGATCTCGCTGCGCCGCGCAGCGATGACTTTCTCACGAATGCCTCCCACCGGTAGAACTTGCCCTGTCAGGGTCAGCTCACCGGTCATGGCCAGCGGACGATCGATGGCTTGGTGCTTCGCCAGCGATAGCAGCGCTGTCGTCATGGTCACCCCGGCGGAGGGGCCATCTTTGGGCGTAGCCCCTTCAGGCACGTGCAGGTGGACGAACGCGGAGTCGAAGAAGTCGGCATCCGCGCCATACTCGGCCAAATGGCCAAGGGTATAGCTATAGGCGATGTTGGCAGACTCCTTCATGACATCGCCCAGCTTGCCGGTCAGCTTGAAACCGCGATCCAGCGAGTGCACTTTTCCGGCTTCGATGGGGAGCGTGGCGCCACCCATGGAGGTCCAGGCAAGCCCCGTCACCACCCCTTCACCTTTGAGCACTTTCTCTTTACGGAAGAGCGGCGCACCGAGAAACTCTTCGAGGTTTTTCACCGAAATCTTGACGGTATCGACCTCCTCTTCGAGCAATTTCACCGCCGCTTTGCGTACGATACGGTGGAGCTGTTTTTCCAGTTGGCGAACACCGGCCTCGCGGGCATACCCATCGATGACCTGCTTTAACGCCGCGTCGCTGAGATTGATACGCTTCTTCGGCAGATTGTCGCGTTTGAGCAGCTTCGGCCAGAGGTGATGCTTGGTGATTTGCAGCTTCTCTTCAGCGATATAGCCTGAGAGACGAATCTGCTCCATGCGGTCCAAGAGCGGGCCGGGAATGCTATCCAGTGTGTTGGCGGTACATACGAAGAGCACCTTGGAGAGATCCATGCGCACGTCGAGGTAGTGATCCAGAAAATCGACGTTCTGCTCAGGATCGAGGACTTCGAGCAGTGCCGACGCAGGGTCGCCCTGGAAGGATTGCCCCAGCTTGTCGATCTCATCGAGCATGATGACCGGGTTCTCGACCTCTACCTCTTTGAAGGCCTGGACCAGCTTACCGGGCATTGCCCCCACGTAGGTGCGACGATGGCCTTTGATCTCGGCCTCGTCTCGCATGCCCCCCACGGAAAAGCGGTAGAACTCACGGCCCAGCGCCTCGGCGATGGAGCGCCCAATAGAGGTTTTACCCACCCCTGGCGGGCCTACCAACAGCACGATGGAACCGCCTACATCGCCTTTGAAGGTACCTTCGGCCAGAAACTCGATGATGCGCTCTTTGACATCCTTCAAACCGTCGTGGTCGCGGTCGAGGACTTGCCGGGCATGGGCAAGATCCAACTTATCCTGGCTGGTGACGCCCCAAGGCAGCGAGGTCAGCCAGTCGAGGTAGTTACGCGTAGTGCCGTATTCCGGTGAGCCGGTTTCCAACACGCTGAGCTTATTCAACTCGTCATCGATGCGCGCCTGAACCCGCTCGGGCACCACCAGCGATTCCAGGCGGTTTCTGAACGTATCGACGTCGTTTTCACGATCGTCTTTGGAGATACCCAGTTCGCGCTGAATGACCTTGAGCTGTTCGCGTAGGAAGAATTCCCGCTGACGCTCCTGCATCTGCGCGTTGACCTGCTCGCTGATTTCGCTTTGGAGTTGGGCGACATCGATCTCTTTACGCAGCAGTGGCAGCACTTTGTGCATGCGCTCAGCAACAGGCAGCGTGGCCAGCACGTCCTGCAGCTCCGGGCCTTTGGCCGACGTGATGGCCGCCGCGAAATCGGTCAGTGGGCCGGGCTGATGCGGACTGAAACGGTTTAGGTAGTGCTTCAGCTCTTCCCCATACAGCGGGTTGATCGGCAGCAGTTCTTTGATGCCGTTGATGATCGCCATGGCATAGGCACGGGTCTCTTCGTCTTCGGCATTGACCGGCTCTTTGGGGTAGGTCACTTCGACCAAATACGGCGGCTCTTTGGAGAGCCAGCGCTGAATTTTGAAGCGCTGAAGTCCCTGAGCGATGAACTGAATCTGCTGATCTTCGCTCTTGAGTTTATGAACCTTGACCGCTGTACCGATCTCGGGAAAGCCCTCATGGTCCAGCGATTCGACGCCCTGCTCGCCCACGAAGGCCACGCCAATCGTGTGGTGCGGCGTATTGCCAACGCGACGCATGGTCTCTTCCCAGCGTTCGCGGTTGATCACCAGCGGCTGCACCTGGGCAGGGAAAAAGGGGCGATTATGGATCGGTAGGAGATAAATGCGCTCGGGCAGCATGTCGCTGGCGGGTACTAACGAGCTTACCCGTTCGCCGTCCGAACGGTAGTCATCGCTGTGCGCACTCTCTGCGTGAGCATCCTGTTCCTGGGAATCTGGAGACTCAGCATCGGTGAGCCAGTCGTGGTGTTCGTGATCGCGGTCGTAATCCTGGTCGCTCATGCGCCCTCCCATCAACAGTGACCCGCGGCTTTCGCCGCTTAGCATGCTTCAAGGAATGTGGGCACAGAGTGAAAACTTCAACCCTAAAGACGATTTACCTAGCCGCCTACTGACCTCTATCAGGAGCACTCACGGCTGCCATAGCGGCGGCATCGGCCGCCCGTTGACACGCCATACCCCTCGAATCACATCGAACTGTAGCTCGCGAGTGCCCAACGGTAGGCCGAGCCAGAGTGCCGCCACGGTTGGGGCGTCGTGCCAAATGAAGTCCCCATCGATGCGCTCGATCCAGCGTGCGCGTTCGACCGGTTTGTCAAGCGCGGTAATGCTCAGCTCTTCGAGGCGCCGAGCATCGAAGAATAGCGCGCCCTCTGCGTCCACTTGCAGCCCCAACAGCGGGCTATCCAAAGCAATGGTGGTGACATCGAGCCGTGGTGAATCGCTCAAGACCTGGCGCAGATCAGGCTCCAAACGCGCCAACAGGCCCTCCGCCATGGGCAAGCTCGCGTCGCCCCAGGCAGCCTCTTGGCGCAAACGACGAATCGTTTGCCGAACGGCGTCGCCATTCAAACGCGACAGCTCTGCCTCGATACGACCGCTGAGAAGCTGGGTGTCGGGCGCTTCACTGGGCACGCGCACCTCGCCTACGATCAGCTCGCCTTTCAGGCGTAGCTCGCTCTCGTCCAGCTCCATATGGCTATGGAGATCCAGGGGAGCGACGTGAATGTCGTAAGCCGGATAATGCAGCGCCAGCTGCTCGATATGCAGGTGATCCCGCTGGGCAAAATGGTAGGCATCGTCGATGTAGGTGTAGCGACTTTCCAGGGTGACTGGGCCAAGCGTGAGCTGCGACAGACCGTCGGTCAGCGTGAGTTGATCCAGCAGCCCGCGTAAGCGCCAGTCACCAAACACTCCCTCCAGGCGAACCCGTGCGCCACGTACGTCCAGCTCGCGTCCATTTTGCTGAATGACGAAGGGGGCCAGTGCCAAGCGAAGTTCGGTATGACCGCTCAAGGTCTGATAGCGGCCCTGCCAGCGCGGCACGGAGGGCGCGGAGACCTCCCCCACCGCTTTTTGCAGCACGCTATCCAAACGCGGCAGCAGCGTGCCTTCGACATCGGTGCTCAATACCCCGTGTCGGGCTCGGTAGGAGAGTTCCAAACGCCAGGGACGGCCCAACAGTGGCGAGAGAATGAGCCGCCCCCGGGACGTGAGCCACCCTTGGCGACTCTCCACTCGGCTGACTCGCCATTCGCCTCGGGCCTCTAAGTCCTCCAGCGCCTGACGAAGGCTGCGCTCGAAAAGTACGCTGGATAGCAGTTGCGCGACCATCCACACGACGGCTATCGTCGCGAGAATAGGCACGATCAAACGTTCCTTGCGCATGCTATCTCCTTGAACGGTCTCTCAACGAGACCCGACTCCATGCCACCGATCGCTCAATGCAGCCAAAACCATAGGTGCATGGTGCTCCAGGCGTAGATCCCTGCCATGACATCGTCGATCATGATGCCAAATCCGCCCGCGACCCGGCGGTCGGCCCAGCGAATGGGCCAAGGTTTGAAAACATCGAAAATGCGGAACACCACGAATCCCCATAGCGCCGCTTCCCAGGAGAATGGCACGGCTGCCATGGTAATCCAATAGCCAACGAACTCATCCCACACGATCCCCGAGTGGTCATGCACGCCCAGGTCGTGGGAGGTCTTGTCACATAGCCAAACCCCGACGACAAACGCGGCCAACACGATTCCCAGGTACCAACCCAGGCTTAAGTCGGCCATCATCCAGTAAAAGGGAATGGCGGCCAGCGTGCCGAAGGTACCCGGAGCCCACGGCACCGTGCCGCTGCCCAGGCCAAACGCAAAAAAGTGAGTGGGGCGTCGCCAAACGCTCGCCGGTGCACGATTCATCGGGCACCCCCACGGAAGTGCTGCCAGCCCATCGCCCCTTCGGCAGGCACCCCCGTCACGCCGAGCGCTTGCGTGCAATAGCCGATCACGCTTAGCGCAAGGCCACTCTCGGCAAGCTGCGCGGCAGCCTCTTCGAGCCGGTCAGGCGGCAGCGTCACCAGAAGTTCGTAATCATCTCCGCCGGAGAGCGCTGCAGTCAGCGCCTGCTCATGACCGAGCGTCTCGACCAGCCCCTCGACCAGCGGCAGCGCGTCGGGGATGAGGTCGACTCCCACGCCGGATGCGGCACGCAAATGAGCCAAATCCGCCAGCAGACCGTCGGAAACATCCATGGCCGCCGACGCCAACCCGCGAAGCACGATGCCCGCGCCAAGCCTCGGCTGCGGCAAAAGATAGCGCTGAAGCAACGGGTGCCCGAGGTCTCGCTCACCCTGTTGCCACAGCGCTAGCCCGCCTGCACCGCCACCTAGGGCGCCGGTCACCGCGACGACATCGCCTGGCCGTGCACCTGACCGAGTCATCGCTAACCCCGTCGGCACCTCGCCCATGACCGTCACCCCGATACTCAGCTCGCCAGAAGTCACATCGCCGCCCACCAGCGCTGTGTCGTACTGCTGACAAAGCGCATGAAAGCCACTGGCATAGCGAGATAGCCACCGCTCAGCAGCGGCATCATCGTTGAATGCCCGCTGGTCGAGGGTCAGCGCCATGAGGCACCAGCGCGGAGCTGCGCCCATGGCCGCCAAATCGCTCAGCGCGACTGCCAACGCACGATGCCCCACCGCATGGGCAGGGGCATCGTGGGGGAAGTGGACGTTCACCACTGACGTATCCACGCTAACAGCCAGCTGCTGGCCAGACTGGGGAATCAATAACGTGGCGTCATCGCCGCATCCTAGGGCAACGCCATCTGTCGCTTGCGCCTCCTGCGGCGACATGAAGTAACGTCGAATCAGATCGAATTCGGCAAGCACAAAGGCCCCTTAAACGCTTGATCAGCCCTGCCGCTTACAGGCGGCGGGCGCTGACTTCGGCACTTCGTAAGCGGTTCGCCAGCTTATCGAGAATGCCATTCACGTATTTATGGCCGTCGGTGGCGCCAAATGATTTTGCCAGCTCAACGCCTTCGTTAATCACCACGCGGTAAGGCACTTCCATCCGCCGGGAAAGCTCGTACGCCCCCAGGCGAAGAATGGCCAGTTCTACCGCGTCCAAATCTTCCAGACGACGATCCAGCAACGGGGCAATTTCACGGTCCAGCTCGGCTTTGAAGCGTACCGTGTTGTGCAGCAGCTCATGGAACAGCGCTTTGTCCGCGATCTCCATGACCTTCACCCAGTTCTCATGATCTTCGAGATCGTCGTCGGCCACCTGGCTGCGAAATTCCGCCTCGATGGTGGTAATGGACTTACCGGTCATCTGCCACTGGTAAAGCCCTTGTACCGCTAATTCCCTTGCGGCGTGACGCCCCTGCTGTGCGGCTGAGGGCTTGCGCTCACGACGCTCACTCATTGGGAATCTCCGACCGGCAGCGCGCGCAGCAGTGAGACCATTTCCATCGCCGCCATGGCAGCTTCGGTGCCTTTGTTGCCGGCTTTGGTGCCTGCACGCTCGATGGCCTGCTCGATGGACTCAACGGTCAGTACGCCGTTGGCAACTGGCGTATTGAACTCCAACTGGAGATGATTGATGGCCGTGTTACAGCCACCGGCCACGTACTCGAAGTGCGGCGTGCCGCCACGAATGACCGCGCCAAGGGCGATCACTGCATCGGGCTTCATCACGTTGAGCACTCGCTTGACGGCCAGGGGCAATTCCCAGGCGCCAGGAACGTGAACGATATGGATATTCTCCATGTCCACACCGTGACGCGTCAGGCTGTCGACAGCGCCTTCTACCAAGCTATCCACAACGTGGTGATTAAAGCGGCCCACCACGATGACGTAGCGCCCATCGACGTCTACAAAAGTGCCTTCGATTTGCGAAAGGGATTGCATCAATTTATACCTGCTGAAAAGTTGGCTCGTCGGCCGTGTCATTCGGACCCAAGCGCTCGACGACTTCCAGGTCGAACCCAGAGAGCGCGGAGAACTTCCACGGTGAGCTGAGTAACCGCATCTTACCCACGCCGAGATGGCGCAGAATCTGCGAACCCGTACCAATCGTTAAATAATTGCCAGAGCCATCGGAATCGCTGTTGCGCGGCTGACGCACCCGATCCAGATAGATATCTAGCTGGTCTTTCAAATCTTGATTCGGCCGTCCGTCGTCGATCAAAACGAACACGCCTGCAGACGCTTGGGCAATTTGATCAATGGCACGATGCGCATCCCAACGGCACTGCTCGCCTTTCATCAACCCCATTACATCGCGCAGCGTATCGGCCAAATGCACGCGAACGGTGGTCGCCTGCTCGGGCGTTGGCTGCCCCTTCACGAGGGCCAGATGGTGAGCGCCCTGGATACGATCACGGAAGACGTGAAGCGCTAGTTCGCCATGCACGGTGGTGACCTGGGTCGTTTCGACGTGATCCACCGTCTGCTCATTCACGATACGATAGTGGATCAAATCGGCAATGGTGCCCATCTTGATACCGTGCGCCTTGGCAAAGGCCTCCAGCTCCGGGCGGCGGGCCATACTGCCATCATCGTTCATGATCTCGCAAATGACGCCGCTGGGGTCCAAACCCGCCAGCGCTGCCAGATCGCAGGCGGCTTCGGTATGCCCTGCGCGGCGCAGTACGCCGCCTGGCTCGGCCATCAGCGGGAAAATGTGGCCCGGCTGAACGATATCCGAGGGCTTGGCATTCGGAGCAACGGCGGCCTGCACCGTCCGAGCACGATCGGCAGCGGAAATACCGGTGGTGACCCCTTCGGTCGCCTCGATGGAGAGCGTGAACTTGGTACCAAAACCGGAGCCATTGTCCCGCACCATCAGCGGCAGGTTGAGCTGCTCGCAGCGCTCGCGGGTCATCGGCATACAAATTAGACCGCAGGCATACCGCGCCATGAAGTTGATATGCTCAGGCTTCACCATTTCGGCGGCCATGATGATATCACCTTCGTTCTCGCGATCCTCATCGTCCATGAGAATCACCATTTTGCCCTGGCGAATGTCATCTACCAGCTCAGCGATGGGGGATAAACCCTCTGAAGAGGAGTGCGCCATGGAATCTCCAAAAAATAGGCTCGCATCGTATGCGAATTCGGGCGTCAGGGTACCTTGCAATGACGGCTTGCGCTAGTCAGCCTGCGGGGTGGCAATGATCCACCAGTCGCTCCCAACGGTTCGCGATGCCGTCACCGTCAAACGTTTCTGATCGGCCATCTGGGTAATCCCCGGCAGAGCAAATAGCGGCCTGGCCTCGCCGCCCAACAGCGTGGGCGCGACAAAAAGCTGCAGCTCATCGATCAAATCCGCCTCTAGCAGTGCGCCCGCCAGCGTGGCACCCGTTTCCACCAACAGTTCGTTAACCTGCTCATTATCCGCTAGCCAGCGCAGCATGTCAGCCAGCGCAATACGCCCGTTTTCGGCAGGTACTACCTGAATCTCGGCCCCGGCTTCTGCCAGTTTACGCCGTTTCTCTTCGCTGTGTTGATCCGTCGTGATGATGAGCGTGCGCCCCGGCTCGCGCAGGCAGGCAGCTGCTAGTGGAAGACGAAGGCGCGAATCGAGGATCACCCGTAGCGGTTGGCGCTGGACGATGTCATCGGCGTTGTCCAGCGCTAACTGGTCGGCCCTGAGGGTGAGGCGGGAGTCATCCATGATCAGAGACTCCACGCCGCTCAGTATGGCGCTTGACCGGGCACGCAGACGCTGCACCTGCGTGCGCGCCTGGGGCCCGGTGATCCACTGCGACTCACCTGACCCCATCGCGGTACGACCATCCAGACTCATGGCCATTTTCAACCGCACGTAGGGGCGGCCGCGCTCCATCCGGGAGATGAACCCTGGGTTGAGCGCCTTGGCGTCGGTCTCGAGCAGCCCCACCTGCACCTGGATGCCCCCCGCCTCTAAATGGGCGATGCCACCCCCACTAACCCGAGGGTTCGGGTCCTGCATCGCCACGACGACACGGGCAACACCGGCATCGGCCAGTGCTACGGCGCAGGGGCCGGTCCGTCCGGTATGGGAGCAGGGCTCGAGCGTGACATAGGCGGTAGCGCCTCGAGCCTCGCTGCCCGCTGCCTGCAGCGCATGGATTTCTGCGTGGGGTTCTCCGGCACGCACGTGGTACCCCTCCCCCACGATATGACCCTCTTCGCTGTCCGCGAAGGACACGATCACGCACCCCACTCTCGGATTGGGGTCGGTGGTATACACCCCCCGCTTGGCCAATTGAATCGCGCGGGCCATATAGCGATGGTCGGCAGTGGAGAACTCACCCATCATGATGCTCCGTTCGATGAACCCTGTCCGGCCGACTCCTCGGAGGGCTCCTGGGAGAGCCGGTCGATTTCAGCGCGGAATTCGTCGAGATCCTGAAACTTGCGGTATACCGAGGCAAAGCGAATGTAGGCAACTTGATCGAGACTACGAAGCGCTTTCATCACGGCCTCACCGATCTCGCGGGCGTTCACTTCACGGTCGCCGCGGGCGCGCAGCGTTTGCCGTATACGCTCGACCGAGGCCTCTATGGCTTCGGCGCTGACCGGACGCTTTTCCAGCGCGCGCAGCATGCCGTCGCGTAACTTCGCTTCATTGAAGCTTTCACGAGAGCCGTCGGATTTCACCACCCGCGGCATAATCAGCTCGGCGGTTTCGTAAGTCGTAAAGCGTTCATGGCAGTTGGCGCACTGGCGACGACGGCGCACCTGGTCCCCCTCTGCCACCAGCCTGGAATCTGTCACTCTCGTATCGTTTGCACCACAAAAAGGGCAATGCATGGCAGTCAACCTATTATCAGTACGCACTAGAACCAGTGCGTGCAGCGTGTCAGCCTGGGCGAACGAGCAGCATCAAGGCGTCGGCCCTAGCGCGCTTCGCCATTTTATAAACTGTTTTATCGCCAACGGGTCGGCGGCAGCGTCAGCCACGACCTGATGGCATAGCGGTGTTATACGACGCGTATCTCATCGTATTGTAACGATTTGGCACACAAGCTGCAGCGTTTGTCGAAGTTGATTGATAGGACGCCCGCTATGACCGCTTTCGAACAGACCGTTCACCGCTACCTCACCCATCTATATGGCCCGCGCGCCGGGGAGGTTCAGCGGCGAATAGGACAGCACCTTGCGCATTTTCGCGCGATGCCGACGACCGCCCCAACGACGAGCGAGACGCCTCACGATGCACCAACATGGAGCGAACAAGATCAGTGGGTCATCTGTTACGGCGACTCCATTGTGGAGGAGGGAACGCCGCCGTTAGCGGTGCTGGATACCTTTCTGCAGCGCTACCTGGGGGATGCCATCAGCGGGATCCACGTGCTGCCCTTTTTCCCCTGGAGCAGTGACGACGGTTTTTCGGTGATTCATTACCGCGAGGTCAATAGCGAGCTGGGCGAGTGGGCGCATATTCAAAACTTGGCCAGCCACTATGATTTGATGGCCGATTTAGTGCTCAATCATGTCTCGCGGGAGTCGCTCTGGTTCGTCGATTACCTGACCGGCAGCCTGCCCGGTCGCGACTACTTTATTGAAGTCGATCCGGATACCGATGTTTCCCAGGTCACCCGACCACGCAGTAGCCCACTCCTAGTGCCGATCTCTACGCGCCGGGGGACGCGCCACGTGTGGGCGACTTTCTCGGAAGACCAAATAGATCTCAACTTCGAAAACCCGGATGTGTTGCTCGAGTTCGTGGGTATTTTGCTGTTCTACCTACAGCAAGGAGTGCGCATTATTCGCTTGGACGCGGTGGCATTTTTGTGGAAGCGCCTGGGCACCTCCTGCATTCACCTGCCCGAAACCCATACGGTGGTGCGCTTACTTCGCGCCATCGTGGATGAAATAGCCCCCGGTACGCTGCTGATCACCGAAACCAACGTGCCCCATGCCGAAAACATCAGCTACTTTGGCTTGGAGCGATTAGCGGAAGGCGCGCCCGATGAAGCCCACATGGTGTACCAGTTCGCCCTGCCCCCGCTGCTACTGCACACCTTGACTCGCGGCGAAGCGACGACGCTGCAAACGTGGCTGAACAGCCTGCCAGTACTACCGAAGCAGTGCACCTACCTAAATTTCACCGCCAGCCACGACGGTATCGGCATACGACCGCTAGAAGGCCTGCTGCCCGACCATGAGCGCGACGCGCTGCTGGAGCTGATGCACCGCTTTGGTGGGTTTGTCAGTATGCGCAGCAACCCTGACGGTAGCGACACGCCCTACGAGATCAACATTACCTGGTTTGAAGCCATGCGCGGCACCCGCCGCGGGCCAGACCCGTGGCAAATTGCGCGCTTTTTATGCAGCCAGGCGATCATGCTGAGCCTGCAAGGGATACCCGCGCTCTATATCCATACGCTCACCGGCACGCTGAACGATGTCGAAGGCGTGGAACGCAGCGGCCGCTTACGCTCGATCAACCGTCGCCGCTGGCAGCTCGATGAGCTAGCTCTGCTATTAGAGAGCCCTTCCACCCCGACCCACGACGTGTTCCACGCCCTGCATCGGCTGCTAACACAGCGCCGTCAAGAGTCCTGCTTTCACCCCAACGCACCGCAGCGCGTCATAGAAACGCCCCCTGAACTGCTGGCGATCGAGCGCGGCCCGCTCGCCAGCGGCCGACGCCTACTCGCCCTGTACAACGTCACCGATGGCAAGGTTGACCTCGCCCACGCAGGCGATGCTCTGAACCAAGCGCTCACTCAGCACCACTGGCAGCCGCTAGACACGCTGACCGCTCACCACGAGGAAACACTGCCGCCCTATGCCGTCCGCTGGCTGGTGGCCGATGCGTAAGACTTGCGACAAAACGCCTCAGCCGTGCACGAACGTCGTTCTGACCTCGTCATCACCTGCGATACTGGTAGTCGATCACCTGACGGGGCATAGTGCCCCGTTTCGTTTTGCAAAAAGGATGATGCAATGTCATGCGTTTCGTTAAAGCGTTTCTGTCGTTTCAGCCTACTGGCCGCTGTAACCTGTGGCACCGTCACCAGCCACGCCGATGAGCTACCCGCCCCCGTGCAGGCGCTCGCCAACCAAGGATTGACGGTTCATGGCGAATTTGAAGCGCCGGGTGGAATGCGCGGCTTCGGGGCCAGCGTACAAGGCCAGGATATGGCGATTTATCTCACGCCTGATGGAGAACACGCGATCATTGGTACGCTGGTCGATAGTGAAGGCAGCGACCTGACTGAGGCTCAGCTCGATGAGCACGTACGTGCGCCACTGGAAGCCGATACCTGGGCACTGCTCGAAGAGAGCCACTGGATTCAAGATGGCGACCCAGACGCCCCACGCCTCATCTATACCTTCACCGACGCCAACTGCCCTTACTGCCGTCAGCTGTGGCAACAAACGCGCCCCTGGGTAGAGGCGGGTGAGGTCCAGTTTCGCCATATCATGGTCGGTATTCTCGCCCCCAATAGCCCTGCGTTAGCCGCTACGCTACTCGGTGCAGACGACCCTTCCGCCGCCTTGCACCGCCACAGTGAAGGCGATGAGTTCGCCCCCAGCGCGCAGCCACGGGATATCGAAGAGCAGGTCTACGCCAACAATCAACTTTTTGAAGAGCTGGGTCTCTATGCCACGCCCACCAGCGCTTTCCAGCGTGAGACGGAAGGCGGCACGGTGCGTATCGAGCGTATCCAAGGCTTACCCAGCCAAGAGCGCCTTATCGAGATGATGGGTAGCGAAGCACCTTAATGCTCGATCAGCTCTTAGCGTTCAACGAAAGGGCGGCCTCATAGCCGCCCTTTTGTGTTATTTGCTACGCCTGAGGCATCAGCGCCTTGTTCGATTCGTGGCATGCCGGCACCCCTGCACTGACTTTAGTCGCTGAATGACGATGCTCCACTGAGCCCGGCCGAGCGCTATCCGCAACGCTGATCAACTATCGGGAGAGTCGCTGAGCGATCCACCAACCCACTACCATCGCCGCCAGTAGCGCCAGCAGTGGCAACGTTAGCCCACCAATAGAGGCAATCGCAGGCCCAGGGCAGTAACCTGAGAGGCCCCACCCCACTCCAAACAGCGCCGCGCCGCCTAACAGTTTGGCATCTAGCTCTTGCTTGGTCGGCAGTTGGAATTGGGTGCTAAAAAGTGGCGTACCGCGGGCAAAGACTAACCGGTAGCCCACAAAGGTGGTGCCCACTGCGGCTCCCAGTACAAATATCAGCGTTGGGTCCCAGACACCGGCAATATCCAAAAAGCCGAGTACCCGCGCGGGGTCGGTCATCCCAGAAATCGCGAGCCCCAAACCAAACAGCAGGCCAGCGAGGTATCCCGCTGCGGTTTTGACGGCCGGTGTGCTCATACCCCACCTCCGATGACATGCCGAACCACATAGACCGTCGCGATGGCCGCGACCAGGAAGGTTCCAGTAGCCGCCATAGACCGGGGCGCTAACCGCGCCAAGCCACATACGCCATGGCCGCTGGTGCAGCCACTGCCAAGCCCCGTGCCTATCCCCACCAGCAGGCCTGCTAACAACATAAGCGGCACGCCGCCTGCAGGTTCACCAATCACCGCACCGGGCACACCTGCCACGTTCCCAAGTCCACCCCCAACAGCCATGACCAGTAGCGGGCCACTAATTAGCCCCGCTAAAAACGCCACCCGCCAAGCACTGTCTCCTTTAGGCCGCTGAGTAATTAAGCCGCCAATAATGCCGCTAATACCGGCAATACGCCCTAGCGCGCCCATCAGCCACACCGCTGAAAGCCCAATCAGCACGCCACCTACCAGCCCTTGCAGGCTCGCCATCGCATTCACAAATAACTCCTTGTACGATCTAACGCTTGGTTTTGCATGTTGAAATCCCCAGCAGCGGGTAGAGTGGGCAGAAACTAAATAGCCCCGTCGCCAGCGGAATCACGCCGACCCAGCCCCATGCGCCAATCGTGCCTGTTAGCGCTAGCACAATGAGCAGTGCGCCCACTGCAATACGCGCCATTTTGTCAAAGCCACCTACATTCGTTTTCATTGCTGGATACCTGCCGATTTAAAGTTGCGCCACCCACCGCTCAAAACCGATTGAGCGGTACTTTTAAGTACACCTGGCCGTCATCTTCGGCAGGCGGTAGCTCACCAGCCCGCATATTGACCTGCACAGAAGGAATAATCAGGCGCGGCATGCCTAACGTGGCATCTCGCTCGGTACGCATCTTGACGAACTCTTCCTCGCTAATGCCGTCGTGCACATGGACATTGGCCTGGCGCTGTTCGGCAACGGTGGTTTCATGCTGATAGGCGTCTCGACCCGGCGCTTTGTAGTCGTGGCATAAGAACAGCCGCGTTTGCTCGGGCAGTGCCAGTACTTTCTGAATGGAGCGGTAAAGCGTGCGGGCGTCGCCGCCTGGGAAATCACAGCGCGCCGTGCCGTAGTCCGGCATGAATAAGGTATCACCCACAAAGGCGGCATCGCCCACCACATAGGTTAAGCAGGCTGGCGTATGACCCGGCGTATGCAGCACCCGCCCTTCAAGCCCACCGATATTGAAGGTGTCGCCTTCTTTAAAGAGCGCATCGAACTGGCTGCCGTCCCGCGCAAACTCAGTGCCTGCATTAAAGGCTTTCCCAAAAATTTCCTGCACGTCGACGATGTGGGCGCCAATGCCGGTGCTGCCGCCCAGCTTGGTATGTAGGTACGGTGCGGCGGACAGATGATCCGCGTGGACATGGGTCTCTAGTATCCACTCCACCTTCAGCCCTTTGCCACGCACATACACAATGATCTGCTCCGCCGAACGAACGTCGGTGCGACCGGCGGCGTAATCGAAGTCGAGTACCGAGTCGATGATGGCGCATGCATCGCTGTTGGGGTCTTCCACCACATAGCTGAACGTATTGGTCGGTTCGTCGAAAAAGTGGGTGACGATGGGTCGTTGCATCAAGGGCCTCCCATTGATAGCTGACGTGCATTAAGTCCGTGCACTGAGCATAGCGCAATTTTAAGTTATATATTTATATCTTTTAGAATTAAAGATAAGACTATATCGTCACCTTTTTCTTAATTCGACTAAGGTATGAGCAATGTTGGCCGATAACAGTAAGGGCTTACTTACTGATTGGATTTTTCACAGGGACACCATGAACCGTTTGACAACGACACAGAAACTTTGGAGCACCCTCGGCATCATCTGGGTGGCGATGCTACTCCTCGTGGGCTGGCTGGCGTGGGAGAACCGCCAAACCATCGAAAGTGAACGTCGCGATAGCATTCAGCATATTGTGAGCAGCATCCATGGACAGTTGGAAGCGCTACAGGCGCGCGCCGAGAGCGGCGAATTGACGGAAGACGAAGCGCAGCAGCGAGCCATCGATAACATTGCCAGCGTGCGCTTTGGCGAAGGCGAGTATGTGTTTGCCTTCGATAACGACTTGGCGATCGTGTCGCACCCTAATCGCCCACGAGGCGAGGATATGAGCGCTTATCAAGATGCCAGCGGCATGCGACTGTACGCTGCCTTCTTGGACGTTGCCCAAGCCGGTGGCGGTCATGTGGACTATTACTCGCGCCGCATCAGCGGGGATGACCAAGTGCCCAAAGTGAGCTATGTCGCACACCTGCCAGAGTGGGGTTGGTCATTGGCCGCCGGCGTCTATGTCGACGACATCAATGCCGCCTTCATTACCGGCCTGATTCGCTCAGCGATCATTTTATTAGTGATTGGCGTGCCGGTGACGCTGCTAATGGGCTGGGTCATTCGTGACGTTGCCCGTCGTCTAGGCGGCGACCCGCGCTATGCAGCCACGGTGGTACGCCATATTGCCGATGGTGACCTTACCCAAGCCGCCACGCTCTCCGCCAAGGATCAGCACAGCTTGCTGTATGACATTAACCGCATGCGCGAGACGTTGGCAGGCACCATCAGCGACATTCACCACGGTGCCGATCAGGTGAATCATGGCGTGGAGCAGATCGTCGGTGTCAACGAAGAGCTCTCCACCCGAACTGAAGAGCAGGCGGCCTCCTTGGCAGAAACCGCCTCCAGCATGGAGCAATTAACGGCCACGGTGAAACAGAACGCCGACCACGCTGACCATGCCCGCACCCTGGCCACCAAAACCGCTGAAAGCGCCCAACGCGGTAGCGACGCTATGGCGTCAGTGATTCACACAATGGAGAACATCAACAACAGCGCGACGCAAATGAGCAGCATCGTGAATACCATTGATGCCATCGCTTTTCAGACCAATATTCTGGCGCTGAACGCCTCGGTGGAAGCGGCCCGCGCAGGCGAGCAAGGCCGTGGTTTTGCCGTCGTCGCCAATGAAGTGCGCCAGCTGGCCAGCCGCTCGGCGTCCGCCGCCCAAGAGATCAAAGGATTGATCGAAAACGCGGATGCGCAGGTGGTCGAAGGCAGCCGCCAAGTCAAAAACACGGGTGAGATGATTACCGGTGTGGTCGCCGATATTCAGCAGCTCAGTACGCTGGTACAGGAAATCTCGGCAGCCACCATCGAGCAGAGCAGCGGTATCGAGCAGGTCAACCAGGCCGTGACGCAGATGGATCAAATGACCCAGCAAAACGCGGGACTGGTACAGCAGAGCAACCACGCGACCCAGCAGCTAGCGCAGCTAAGCACCCAGCTTCGCCACTTGGTGACTAACTTCAAGTTGAACAAAGAAACCCACCAGCCTGCCATTGCCGCGCCCGCAGCCCAACCCTCTTCCTTCAGCGACTTCTAACTAGGCATTGCCCCCGCCCGACTAGGCGGGGGCTTGCTCACCTTACTTCCCAGCTACACTTCCCAGCTACACCTTGCCCTGGTTATCCAACTCTACCGCTTCGTGCATTCGCGCCAGTATATCGGGTACGGCGGCCTGTACCCGGTTCCAGCTAGGAATGAACGGCCGTTCGCGGGGGTTATCCAAGAATAAATTGCCTGCTTCCAGCAGATTGCTGGCAAACAGCTCCACCGCCTGCTCTTCACAGTGGCGATCCAAACTCAGGCCATTCATGGTGGCGTCGTGGTCGTAGGCTTCGATCAAATCGAGTGCTAAACGGTAGTACGTCGCTTTTAGCGTGCGGAAATCTTCACTGCTGAAGCTCACGCCTTGGGTGGCCAGCTTACGGTACAGTGCTTTGGCGATATCCAGGCTCATGCGATTCAGGCCGCCGTTGGCATCATCCTCGCTAACGGGCTGATGCTTGTGGTCGTAGGCATCGGCAATATCGACCTGACAGAGCTGGCGATGGGAGTAGTTACGCTGCAGCTCAGACAACACCCCAATCTCCAGGCCCCAGTCAGCGGGGATACGAATGCCTTCCAGCACATCGCTGCGCATCGCAAACTCCCCCGAGAGCGGATAACGGAAGCTATCCAAGTAGTCCAAATAGGGCAGCGGCCCGCATACGGTTTTGAGCGCTCGCAGTAGCGGCGTCACCATCAGCCGAGACACCCGACCGTTGAGCTTTCCTTCGGCAATGCGGGGGTAATAGCCTTTGCAGAAACTGTAATTGAACCGTGGGTGAGCCACGGGATACATGAGCCGCGCCAGCAGGCTACGGTCATAGGTCAGAATATCGCAGTCATGCAGGCCAACCACCGACGAGCGGCCAGAGGCCAGCACGTATCCTGCGCAATACCACACGTTGCGCCCTTTGCCGGGCTCTAAGGCTCCTAAACCGTGGCTTTCCAGCTCGGCGTCTAGCTCACGCAGGCGTGGCCCGTCGTTCCACAGAATGCGGGTGTGCTGGGGAAGACGAGAGAAGAATTCGCGGGCATATAGGAATTGCTCACGGTCTGCCCGGTCCAGGCCGATCACAATCTCATTGAGATAAGGCACTTTCACCAGCTCATCGACAATGGCCGAAAGCGCTGGGCCTTCCAACTCGGAAAATAGCGACGGGAGTATCAGCCCCATCGGACGACGCTTGGCAAACTGGCCTAGCTCCTGCTCGAGCGCCTCCACCGGACGGCGAGTGAGGTTGTGGAAATCGGTAATGACGCCATTCTGATGAAAATCACTCATACGCTGATCCCTCGTTGATTATGCCGTAACGGACGCTTGGGTAGGTGCCGCCGCTAATCGGCGGTCGTCTCGCCCCCACCAGTGGGCCACCCCCTCGGCCCAGCCTGTCGGCCCGGTTTCCTGAGTGCGATATAGCGCTGTATTCGTCGGCGTGACGGTCAAGTCGTGGCACCCTTTGATCACGACGGCCTGATCGACGGCATCGAGCATGGATATATCGTTCGGGCCGTCACCTAGTCCTAATGAGAGCGGCTCACGGCCACGCAACGCGGTAAAGCGCTTGATGAGCCAATCAACGGCGCTGCCCTTATCCGAGGCTTTCCCCATCACATGCCAAAAGCGTCCGCCTTGGGTGAGCATCAAGCCATCGCCTTCCAGCGCTAACCGGAAATTGGCCAGCGCAGCCTCGTCGTCTTCCCAAATAAGCGGCTCGCTGCCTTCACGCTGCCGGGCCGCTTTGGCGCGGGTTTCGTCTAAACCGGTGAGCGACATCACAGCCGCCATATCCAGTTCGCTCATCCGGGTAAAGCGCACGCCCAAACGCTTGCGCCAGACGTTCAGCCGTGCACGGATAAACCCCACGTCCACACCGGTGTGTTTCACGACCACGCCGTCCAGCCCGCTGCCAGGGCGATCTAACCGGGCGTGACACCAGCCCGGCGGCAGGCCAATCACAGCGCCGTTTTCCGCCACGAACGGCGTCGCCGTTAGGCCTAGCGCTTCACGCAGGGAGATCAGTTCGGCACGGGTTTTACTGGTGACTGGGATCACGGGCACGCCCAGCTGTTTTAGGCGAGCCAACCAAGGCGCGGCAGGAGAGAAGTCGTAACTGTGGTGATCGAGCAGCGACCCATCTAAGTCGGTGACCACCAAGCGCGGCTGAAGGGCCGGGTCGGGGCTTCCTGGCGGCTGCTGGGTAAGGCTCGCCCCCTCAGAGTGGGCGACTGTCGTGTGGGTGTGTTCGGTCATGACACCACCTTATTGCGTTCTTGAAAGCCGTTACGCGGACGTCGTTCTTAGATAAGCAATAAAGCAGAATGCATGCCAATAGCATTTAGACAATAAAAATCAAACGCTTGAAAAAAATCACGGTGCCATAACGACGGCAAGCACCAAAACAGGGCACCTAAAGTGCACCAGTACAGTGCGGGAAGAGGCCCGTAATAAAACGGCGCCGGAAGACATCTGCAAAAAAATTGCACAAAGCCTTGGCAAACGCTCACAAATAGCTATACTCGAATTGTACCCACTGACAACCTTGTACACCCCCTCACCTGATGTCAGTGGGCTGCAGTGAGCCAAGCCCTTTCGTGCCCGCCTCCCCCGGCGGGCTTTTTTTGACCACACTGCTACTCCACGTGAATCACTACCTCGACGCGGCGATTGCGTGCCCGCCCTTCTGCCGTGCTGTTATCTTCCAACGGCTGCGTCGCCGCTAGCCCCACGGCCCGCAGCCGCTCTGGCGCAACACCGGCCGCTTCCAAGGCTTCGACAATGGCAATCGCACGGGCGCTAGAGAGCGCCCAGTTCGAGGAGAACTCTGGGGTATTAATGGTCTGGCTATCGGAGTGGCCCTCAACCCACACTTCACCGTCATAGCGCTGAATCGTCTCCAGCAGGCTACCTACCAGCGATGAGCCGCCTTGTGTCAGCTCTGCCGTCGCCGAGGGGAAAAGCAGCCTGTCCTGCACGCGTAGGCTGATCCCTTCGGCCACCCGGGAGACTTCGACACCCTCCAAGTTGGGCAAATAGGGGGACGCCTCTACCCGCTCGGCCAAGTTTTCCGTGAGTGCTAGAGCGCTACTGATGGCCTCGTCGCTGATCTCTTGTACATTCACGGGGGGGCGATCCGTGAGAAGTACCATGTAATCCGCCAAGGGAAGCGGCGCTGGCGGATCCTCTTTCTGCACCAGAGGCGTGGGCAGCCTCGGCGTTGACGACGAAGGTGCAGACGCCAACGCGGCTTGCAGGGTGTCGGTGAGCGACGCTACCCGCGCAGGCTCTGATGGTGATGCAGAGTTCACCACCTTTTCCGGCAGCGCCAGTAACGGCGGCACGCTGGGCACCACCTCGGCCCGCGGGGGCAGCCCTGCCACGCCCAAGGCGGCGCTGATCGCCATGGGGCTGAGCTCACCTGGCACCACCACTGGCATTGGGGAGCGCGGTGGACGACGCTCATCCAGTAAGGCAGGCAGCGGCACTTCCAGCGGTGTCGCCAGGCCTGTGCTCGTGTCCACTTCCGCGTCATCGGGGGTCCAGTCGGGGCTTGTGACCCCGGCAGCCGCAATAATGATGACGAATAGGGCGACCAGCAGCGTCATAATGTCGATATAGCTGATCATCCAGCCGCTGTTGCTATCGTCCTCAGGATACGTCGACATCAGGGAGTCATGACGTGGGCCGCTGCGGTGGTCCTCAAGCATGGGAGTGATTACTCATTCAAGTTTCTAACCTCGTGGCCGATCTATGCTAAGCATGGCAAACTAGTCTATCAAAAAGCCGATTAGTAGCGATAAGGAACTACCAGGTGCGCACTCGTCCTATGTCACACCCCATTGTCGATTTTTTACGCCCCGTTGGCCTGGGACTTGCGAGCCTGATGCTCAGCGGCTGTTTTTACGCCAGCACTTCTCAGGCCCCCATTGCCACAACATACCCCTATACGGAACAGCAAAAAATGCAGGCCGCCCAGCACTGGGAAGTGCTTGCTCAGCATGAAGCCGCCGGCATCCTATCCAGCGAGCGGGTGCGCTTTCGTGACCTACACATTGCGGCGCCGGAACATGAGCAGTACGGCTCATATTACAGCGGCGGGGAATTCGAGCGTGGTTTTAGAACACTGTTGACCAGCGAGCTAGTATCCGGTGGTGGCAGCGTGACGACTCAGCCTCGCGCTAACGGCGCCACCATCCAAATCGACGTGGAAGTGGTCGAACACCGGGATCGCGGCTATACGCGCCCCCCCTTCGGCGCTTACACCGCCTTGGCGAGTGGCATCGCGGTGGCCAGTATCCCGTTGGGCAACTGGAGCGAGCCAGCATTGGCACTCATTCCGGCGGCCATGGTGGCCGACACTACCAACGGTAGCTGGACAGCCAAGGGTAATGAAGAAATCATCATCACCACTCAGATAGTGGAACAGGATCAAATCCTCTACTCTTCCTCCAATATCTATTACATTAATTCGGGTGATCGTCGCCAATATGCCCCGCACCGGGTCCCTAGAACTCCCACGACCCCGACCGTTTCTATCACTGATACTTGGTAATGTTTATGTCTTTACGTTCGATTTTTGCATTAACGTCGGTGCGCCTGTTTCGCGCTGACGTTTTGGCTGCACTTTGCATGACGTTACTGCTGACGGGCTGCGCTAACTTGGGCAACAACGCTCAGCCTCAAGAACCAGAACCTGACCTGTCAGAGCTCGCCCATGAAGCGGCAGAGCAGATGGTGATGAACAACCCCGACTTGACCCGCTACAGCCCGATGATTGCGGCCACCTTTGTCAGTATCGACAACCTCAGCCAATCCTCGACCTTTGGTCGGATCAGTTCTGAGATCATGGCCTCGGCCCTGGCCCAACAGGGGATGCAGGTTCGCGAAGTCAAAATGCGCGATAGCATGTTTATCGAAGAGAGCGTGGGGGAGTTGATTCTATCCCGCCAAGTTCAGCGGCTAAGCTCTCAGCACAATGCACGTTCTATCCTGATGGGTACCTATGCCCAAGGTCAGGACTATTTATACGTGAGCGCTCGTGTCGTTCGCGCTGGCGATGCCATGGTATTGGGAAGTGCAGACTTCCAATTGCCATTGGATAATAATATGCGCAGCCTGTTAGAGGCTCAGGGCGGCTGGTAATACCCCGCTCTTACACCACTGACGTACTGAAAGCCTAGCCAACACGCTAGGCTTTTCATTTGCTCATCGAAAGGACGACCATGTCTTCACGTCGCCGTACCCGCCAGCCCCATATCGTGGCCGTCAGCCGGGTGATCAAACTGTTGGCCAACATTACGAAAGTATTGAGCTATGGATTTCACGCCCTCTTTCCCAACAAGCGTTTTACGCTGCCAGAACGCGCAGCCCCCTGGCTGCCCGCCAAGCAAGAGACCGTCATCCCTCGTATTATTTGGCAAACCAACTTTACCAATAAGGTGACGCTGCCGGTTTATCTCAATTATCTTTTCAATCGTCTGATGGCACCGCGCTTTGAGTATCGTTTCATGATCACCCAAGCGCGCCAGGACTTCATTAAACAAAACTTCGACCCTGCGTGGCTCGAGAGCTACGATAAATTGCAGATTGGTGCCGCTCAGGCCGATTTTTGGCGACTATTGGCACTTTATCAACATGGCGGCGTTTACCTGGACATCGACGCCCATGCCATATGGCCATTAGGCCGGGTAGTACCCGCAGATATCAACGAGTTGTATGTGACGACCCGCAAAGGAGAACTAAGCAACTACTTTATTGCCAGTCGTCCCGGTAACCCCAACCTGCTTAAATTGATTGAGCAGGTGCATCACAACATCGTAGAGAATCAGCTTACTAACGTGTTTGAGCTGACGGGGCCGGGCGTTTTCATCAAGCTATTGGATCAAGCTCACGTGCCCACGGTCTCCTACCGTCATGCTTGTAACCAAGGCAGCTTTACCAATGAACACTTCCAATATATTGATAAGAAAGCGGGCAAGTGGACCAAGGAACAGCAAAAGGTGAGCATCATTCGCCAAGACTCGCCCAAGCCCTAATTAACTCCCCTCAAATAAAAAGCGCTAGCCCTGAGGGCTAGCGCTTTTTGCACACTATGTGGCAAAGCGGTATTTATTTATAAACCGGGAAGCGGCCACAAACTTCAGCAACTTTATCCAACACTTGGGCTTCAACGCTGCTGGTGTCTTCGCCTTTGGCCAGTACATCGAGGATATCGCAAATCCAGCCTGCCAGCTGCGCACACTCTTCTTCACCAAAGCCGCGCGTGGTGACGGCCGGGGTGCCGATACGCAGGCCTGAGGTGACAAACGGGCTTTGCGGGTCGTTCGGTACAGCGTTTTTGTTGACGGTGATGTGGGCGCGGCCAAGGGCAGCATCCGCATCTTTACCGGTCACGCCCTGCTTGATCAGTGACAGCAGGAACAGGTGGTCTTCCGTACCACCGGATACGATGTCGTAACCGCGGTCGATAAAGACTTTCGCCATGGCTTGGGCGTTCTTAACCACCTGTTGCTGGTAAGTTTTGAACTCGGGCTCCATCGCTTCTTTGAAGCAGATCGCTTTGGCAGCAATGACGTGCATCAGCGGGCCGCCCTGACCACCGGGGAAGACCGCCGACTGCAGCTTCTTCTCGATGTCCGGATTGTTCTCTGCCGAGAGAATCACGCCGCTACGCGGGCCGCGCAGGGTTTTGTGCGTTGTGGAGGTCACCACATGGGCGTGGGGCAGCGGGCTGGGGTAAACGCCAGCAGCAACCAAGCCAGAAACGTGCGCCATATCCACCAGCAAGTAAGCGCCTACTTCGTCGGCAATTTCACGGAATTTCGCCCAGTCCACGATTTGTGAGTAGGCAGAGAAACCGGCGATGATCATCTTAGGCTTGTGCTCACGGGCCAGCTCAGCGACTTGGTCGTAATCGATCAGGCCTTGCTCGTTCAGGCCGTACTGAATGGCGTTGTAGTGCTTGCCAGAGAAGTTAGGCTTGGCCCCGTGAGTCAGGTGGCCGCCCGCGTCCAGGCTCATACCGAGGATGGTGTCGCCCGGCGTGACCAGCGCTTGGAAAACGGCGCTGTTGGCTTGCGAGCCAGAGTGCGGCTGCACGTTGACGTAGGTTGCACCGAACAGCTGCTTGGCGTAGTCGATGGCCAGGTTTTCAGCGATATCGACAAACTCACAGCCGCCGTAGTAGCGCTTGCCTGGGTAGCCTTCGGCGTATTTGTTGGTCAGCTGGCTGCCTTGCGCTTCGAGTACGCGGGGGCTGCCGTAGTTTTCGGAAGCAATCAATTCGATGTGGGCTTCTTGGCGTGCCACTTCTTTTTGCATGGCATCAAACAGCGCATCATCGAATCCGGCAATTGTCATATCGCGGCTGAACATCGGCGGGAACCTCGTTACGAAAGGATCATCATGGAGAAGCGAGGCGGCTATCATACCGCAGGCGGACGCGACTTTCATCGCATCCGCGTCAGGTCTTACATGAGCATGTTTCATGTTGCCAGCCGCCCCTCAAACCTGACCGACCGGACAACCACGCTATTTCAACTCAACAGTGAAGGTGAGCCGCTCGCTGCTGCCCATGGGGTTGAGTATGAATTGATTGAGCATAAACGGATTGGGTAGCTCGACATCGACGGTGAGGGATTGGGCGTGGCCTGCCATGATATCCACCATACCGACCATCAGCTTCGTGATTTGCGGGCCAAGTAACGGCCCCAACTGCTGCGCCTGCGCCCAGGCTTGAGAGATCGCCTGCTCTTCGCTGATCCCCTCTTGAGCAGCCAGTTCAGTGGCCATGCGCGGTAGCATACCTTCATCGCGATATGCCACGGACACATGACCGCCGTACAGCGTCGCCGCTTCAAACAGGGCGGGGTTTTGTGTGGCCTGTTCTAAGCTGGCCCCTTTGGGCAAGCTGATGGGCACATCCATGGAGAACTCAAGGCCACCGACTCCGTCAAGCTGCAAATACCCTTCCGAGGTAAGGCGGTTGCGGTTGCTCGGTTCATTAGGGGTTGATTCCTGCCACTGGGAGGCACTTTGCCCCTCGGCACTTAAACGCCCGGTCCCGCCCGTCAGCACACGGTTCAAGGCTTGCAGCTCTTCACGCTCGGAGGGAGGCACTAGATGGATTAACTCGCCCAGATCAAATTCCGCACCGCTAAAGCCCGCTTCGCCTACGTAGCTATTGCCTTTTACCCAAGCGTTATCCAGTAATACGCTCCACTGCTCGCCGGTTAAACTGAAACCGTTCAATTCGGCATGCTCAAGGCGCTCTTCTCCGGGGCGGTCGAGCCCTTCTAACGCTTCAATGCGCATATCCCCTAATGCCAACGTCGCGGAAATGCCGGTAGCGAAGTCGTTCAGCTCACCGCTAACTCCTTGTAACGCGATGAGACCAACGGCACTGCTGCTCGCGTCTTCTAGCTCTAGGGAATCGATGGAGAGGAAACCGGCTAGTGCTTGGCTCTCAAGCTCAGCGGCTAGCTCATCTGCCAGGCTGCCCTCTAGCCGGAAGGTAATATCGCTCAGGCTGAGTGCGTTGATGATGCTACCTTCCGCTTCGAAGGTTTCTAACATGGGAACGGCAGCGCCAGGCTCTCGTAGTACCAGCTCGCCCACGGTCAACACCGGCGAGTCGAACCCCAATTCAGTCATACTGATGCCATCTAGAGTAATTGACGCTGGCCGTGCGTAACGACCATCCACGCGGTAACGATCAATCGAGAGCAAATCACCGTTGGTATAGGTAATCGCCACATCTTCCGCCACGTAGCTGTTGGCTTCTTCCACAAGCTGCCCGATAACCATACTAGCGCCATCGCCTGCCAGCTCTGCTTGTAAATCGGCCTCTAGCTGTTGCAGCGACGCCTGCGCGGCTCCCGCCACTAGCCAAAGCGATACCCCTGCAGCGCCCCACTTCACCACCTTCGCCTGCATGACACGACCTCCCTGTTGAAAGGTTTTAGCATATCACCAAGCTGCAGCACCGCCATCTCGATTTGAGGTGTAGATGGGTGAGGGTTAGGCCATACGAGTTATGCTATTCTCACCAAATTAGTGATGTGCGAACAATGAATCTTAACTTGAGCATCTAGGTATGTTTTGCAGACGTTTTGAACGCCAAGTACATATCACTCGCCACGCGCGAGAACGAATGCTTGAGCGCAACATTAGCGAAGAACAATTGATCGAGTTACTCGAAACGGGCGATACCCGCTTTAAAGATGACACTCGACTCTGGATTGCGAAAGCATTTCCTAAGCGCACCGATAATCTCGTGTGTGCGGCGGTCGTGTTAGAAGATTTATTAGTGGTAAAGACGTAATGCATCATTTTGACTGGGAGGCCATGCCATGAGAACCACTTACGATGAGGCTGATGATATCCTGGTGCTCCACCTTTCTGAGAAACCGATTGCTAGAGAGGCCTCTCAAGATTGGAACACCCACATTAGCTACGCTGATGACAATACCATCGTCGAAATTGTGGTTCTTGAAGCCTCAAAACAAGGCGCTTGGCCGCTATTGAAAAGCTATGCTGCATGATAATAAAGGGTGGCTCTTGCATAGGAAAGGCGGCTACAGATAGCCGCCTTTTTTATTGCTGGTAGGTTTATGCTTCGCCTAATAATCCTAAGCTAGCCGCCGGGGCTTGGCGGCGTAGGCTGTAGGAGAGCGCATGACCGATGAGACCTATCAGCAGCGCGCCGCCGATGGGGAGCGTTAGCCATAGGCCGATATGCAGGCGCGGGGTTAAGTCGAGCCAGTAGAGGTAGAGCGCGGCGGTGGCGAGCTCTGCAAGCACCGCCCCTAGCAGGCCGCTGGCGAACCCGAGCAAGGCATATTCGGCCCCTTGCACGCGGGAGATCATCCGGTTGCCAGCACCAAATACCCGCAGCAGGCCACTTTCATGGGCGCGTACCGGGCGGCTGGCGGTGAGCGCGGCGTAAAGCACACTCACGCCCGCCAACAGCACCAGGATTAGCACAAGCTCCACCGCACGAGTCACTTGAGTCAATACATCGCGCACCTGCCCTAGAATGGCATCTACGTTGAGCAGCGAGACGCCGGGGAAGTCGCTGACCAGCTCACGAACCAAGCCCTGCTCTTCGTCTGGCAGATGGAAAGCGGTGATGAAGCTATGGCCGAACGATTCCAGCACGCCGGGCGGGAAGATCACGAAGAAGTTCGGGTTAAAGCTGTCCCAATTCAGGCTGCGCAGGCTTTCAATGCGTGTTGTGATGCTGTCGCTGCCCACGGCGAACGTGATTTCGTCTCCCAATCCCAAGCCAAGACGCTCAGCCAAACCATCCTCCACCGAAATGGGAACAGTTTCTGAGTCGCTAGGAGGCGTCGCGTCCACTTCGCTCATCCAGCCTTCTGGCTCACTGGCAGGCGTAAACCACTGCCCTGCCACCACTTGGTTGCCTTCGGGCAGTTCGGATTGCCACGTCAAGTTAAGTTCACGGCGCAGCGAGTTATCGCCTCGGGCATCAGCGGGAACAGCATCTCTGGGCGCTTGTCCGTTAATCTCGGTAATACGCCCACGCACCATGGGATAAAGGGTGCTTTGGGTATCGACCCGAGGCGCAACCGCTTGCTCGAACGCATCACGCTCGCCGGGCTGAATGTTGATGGCAAAGTAGTTGGGCGTATCTTCTGGGAGCTGGTCTTGCCAAGTAGTGAGCAGATCCCCACGCACCAGGACAATCATCGCCATAGCAAAAAACGTCACCGAGAAGGCTAATAGTTGACCAAGCCCCGCCTGCTTGCGGCGGGCCAGCTGACGCCCGCCCAAGCGAAATGCCTGAACCCACTCGCCGCCGCCCTTAAGGCGCTGCACAGCGCGAAGCAAACCATTCAGCAATAAAGAACTCACGCCCCAAAGCAGCGCCAGTAAAGCCGAGCCACCCACCAGAAGCGCCAAGGCTAGAGGGAAGCTGCCTGAATAGAGCCACAGCAGGCCGCCAAATACGATGCTGGCCACCCCCACCACCAGCCAAGCGGCGGGCGGCAGCGGGTCCAGCTCTCGGCGCAGGACTTTCAGCGCGCTCACCTGCTTGATACGCAGCAGCGTTGGCCCTGCAAACCCCACCAGCACCGCCAGCGCGGTGAAGATGCCGAGCCACAGCGGCATAATGCCAGGGGGTGGCAGCGTCATGGGCAGAAAGCTAGTCAATAGCCACAGCAGTACGGCTTGGCCGACCAAGCCCAGCAGTGCGCCAATGAGGGAGGCCATTAACGCCAGCCCAATGAGTTGCAGGCTGAAAATCGTCACAAGCTGATACTGGCTGGCCCCAAAGCAGCGCAGCAGCGCAGCGGTATCCAGGTGACGCTCTACGTAGCGGCGGGTCGACATAGCAACCGCCACCCCAGCCAACAGCACCGCTGCTAACCCGGCCAGGCCTAAGTAGCTTTCCGCACGTTGCAGGGCGTTACCCAACTGCGGGCGGTCTACCCGCACATCACGCACTTCTACCCCATCACGCCTTAGCTGTGCCAACAAGCCTTGCACCTGATCTAACGCGGCGGGCGGCCCGGCAGCCAGCAGTTCAAACTCAATGCGTGACCCTGGCTGTACTAGGCCAGTGGCTTCAAGGTCAGCGGTATTGAGCATCAAGCGCGGGTTGAAGTTACCAAAGCCAGAGGACTGGTCCGCTTCGCGCTCGATAATCCCGCTAATGGTCAGCTCCGTTTGCCCCACCTGCACGCGGTCGCCAATCTCTATCTCAATCAGCTCGGCTAACCGTGGGTCTGCCCAGGCTTCGCCTGCAGGTGGGCCAGAGGCGATTTGCTCGACGCCGCTGCCCCTATCTACGTGAGAAACACCGTAATGCGGGTACACGTCATCCACCGCTTTGAGGCTGGCGGGCTGGAAGCGCTCCCCCTGGCTGATCATGGAGACCAAGTCCACCTGATCGCTCAGCGTAAAACCTGCCTGCTCTAGCGTATTGCGCAGCTCTTCTGGGAAAGGGTCGCGCTGTTCGAGCACTAAATCGCCCCCCAGCATCTGCCCGGCTTGGCGCTCAAGGCCGCGCTCCAAGCGATCAAGAAAAAAGGCAATCATGGTGGAAGCGGCCACCGCCAGTACTAGCGCGACAAACAGCGCCCGCACATCCGCCGCGCGAAGGTCGCGCTTTAAGCTCCGAGCGGCCAAACGCCAGTTGATATCACTCATCGCCTTCCCCGCTGTTGGCTGGGGCTGGCTCGAACGGGACTAGCTGGCCGTTAGTGAGGCGCAGGCAGCGGTCGCATCGGCGCGCTAAGGCGTGGTCGTGGGTGACGAGAATCAGCGTTGTGCCCGCTTCTTTATTCAGCGTGAAAAGCAGGTCGATGATCTGCGCACCGGTATCCGGATCCAGATTGCCAGTCGGCTCGTCGGCAAACACCAGCTCAGGGTCCGTCACGAAGGCACGCGCAATGGCGACGCGCTGCTGCTCGCCGCCAGAGAGCTGTTTGGGCTGGTGGGAAGTACGTTCGCCAAGCCCTACACGCTCCAACCACTGCTGGGCGGTGCGTGTTTCTCCGGCGCGGGGCGAAAGCTCCAACGGCAGCAGCACGTTTTCCAGCGCACTGAGCGTCGGCAGCAGTTGAAAGTTCTGGAACACAAACCCTACTCGCCCTGCCCGCAATGCGGCACGGCCGTCTTCATCCAAGCGGCTCAGCGCATGGCCAAAGAGTGTCAACTCACCGTCGCTGGGCGTATCCAACCCTGCTAACAAGCCCAGCAGCGTGGATTTACCCGCGCCGCTTTTACCCAAAATGGCAACGCTCTCTCCCGCCGCTACGCTTAACGACAGGTCGTGTAAGATGGTCAGCGTGCGTTCACCGCTGGTCACTCGTTTGGCCAGCTTTTCCGCATGCAGCACTGGCTGGCTCACAGCTTCTTCGGGAACCTTCGGGATAGCAGAGGGGTCGGTGTTGGGCGAGCGCGATGGCGCATCTTCGGTCGAGGTATAGGATGTTGGGTCAGAGGAGTAAGACATGAAACGTGGATTCCCTGTAGCAATTCGAAAACGAGCGGTTCAACAATGTTTGGCTCAGGCGCTGACCTTTCGACGGGAGCAAACGACGGCCCGACTCGGCGTGGCGAGCGCCCTGATGCTGGTAATGTTGTTGGGTGCTGCTCCGATATATGCCAGCACCTCTGAAGAAAACTTGCTGACGCTCCTTGTGATGGGTGACAGCTTGAGCGCGGCATATGGTATTGAGCAAGAGCAGGGTTGGGTCGCGTTGCTAGCAGAGCGCCTTGAGGGTGAGGCGCAAGTGGTGAATGCCAGCATCAGCGGCGAAACCACCTCAGGCGGTGCTCAGCGATTTTCCGATATCATCGGACAGCGTGAGCCGGATATCGTTCTGTTAGAACTGGGCGGCAACGATGGCCTGCGCGGTTTACCACCCGCCCAAATGCGCGCCAATCTCGCCACCATGATCGAGCAAAGCCAGCAAGCAGGCGCAGAGGTGCTGCTGTTAGGTATCGATATTCCACCGAATTACGGTCAAGCCTACCGCGATGCCTTCACCGGGGTCTATCACTCTCTGGCGGAGGAGTACGACCTCTCGCTCGTGCCCTTCTTACTGGAAGATATCGCCCTCAACCAACAGTTGATGCAAAGCGATGGCATTCACCCCACGGCAGACGCTCAGCCGATCATTCTCGACAACGTTTGGCCAGCGCTTGAACCGCTGCTGGAAGAGACGTATCAGGCTTCTTCTCAGTAGTATACTTTGCGCACGGCACCGACTGGCTAAGCACCGTTTTTCATAGCTTGCACGCATGTAGTCTAAGAACTACAATATTTTTATGCTCGCTATCAAACAGACCGACACTTACCGACGGTGGGAACGTAAGCTCCGCGATTCGCGCGCCAAAGCACTGATTGCCGCCCGTATTTTCAGGCTGGCCAACGGATTAGCTGGCGATGTAAAACCCGTTGGCCAAGGCATCAGTGAACTGCGTATTCATCATGGCCCAGGATATCGTGTCTATTTTAAACAACGCGGTAATGAGCTTGTCATCCTGTTGTGTGGTGGCGATAAAAGCACGCAGCAAAACGATATCGATACAGCGCAGCGTCTGGCAGCACAATGGGAGGAATCATGAGCGATAAGATTTACGACTATGACCCGGCAGCAGCCTTAGAGAACGATGAAGCCATCGCTCTCTTTCTCGCTGATGCGCTGGAAACTGGAGATGCCACTTATGTTGCTAAAGCGATGGGTATCGTAGCGCGCGCTAAAGGAATGACAGAGCTTGCTCGCGAAACCGGCCTCTCCCGTGAGCAGCTCTATCGTTCGTTCAGCGAGCAAGGCAACCCAACGCTGAAGACGATGTTGGCCGTCATGCGTGCACTGGGTATGGACTTGACGGCAAAACCACACCAAGAAGAACCAGTCATATAAACGTTGATACTTTCTTCTGAGGAGATATAGCGCTTTTTTGCCTTAGCTTGTAGTCTTAAGCGATATTTGACCAACGCTAATGGCGTCCATGTCTACTTCCTCCTCCCGCCCGCCTTCCACCTTGTCGCGTCGGCAGTTTTTAGCCACTGCTGGCGCGTTGCTGTTAGGGGCCAAGCTGGGTATTTCGCCCTCCTCTGCCGTAGCCTTCAATCCCCAACAGCTGCGGCAAAGCATGCAGCAGTTGTATGGGCAAGGCGGTCTCAACGTTTTAGAAGAGTGGTTTGCATTGCTGGAGCGCTTACGTGGCCAGGACGTGCAAGCTCAGCTTCGCGATGTGAACGACTTTTTCAATCGCCGTGTGCGCTGGGTAGAAGATATCCGCGTGTGGGGAGAAGAGGACTTTTGGGCAACGCCCTTAGAAGCATTGGGTAAAAGGCAAGGCGACTGTGAGGATTACTCCATCGCTAAATACATCACCCTGAAGCAGTTGGGTGTGCCGGGGGAACGTTTGCGTATGATCTACGTTCGCGCCCGCATTGGGCGTAGCCAAATCACCCAGGCTCACATGGTGCTAGGCTACTACTCGACTCCCAATGCCGAACCGCTGGTACTGGACAACATTGCACCCTCCATTTCACCGGCTTCTCAGCGCAATGATTTAGACCCCGTCTTCAGCTTTAACAGCGACGGCCTTTGGGCAGGCGGTGGCTCGGAATCTCGTGCCGACCCGCTGGCACGGCTGTCGCGCTGGCGTAGCGTGATCGGGCGGATGCAATCACAAGGATTCATTTAAGAGGACTGGCGCTATGTCGCTGATTAAACAGCTTTGGCTGGCCATTATTGCGCTCTTGCTGTTGTCGTTTGTCGGCAGCTTGGCGATCAGTATTACCAGCAGCCGTGACTATATCGAGCAGGAAGTGCGCATCAAAAACGAAGACAATGCCACGACTCTGGCGCTCTCCATGAGCCAGCTCGACAAAGATTTAGTGATTTTAGAGCTGCTGATCTCGGCGCAGTTCGATACCGGTTACTACCGCTCAATCATTCTGCGCGATGCCGAAGGCGAAGTGTTGGTTGAGCGCCGCGCCGGTGAGTACAGCGGCGACGTTCCGGCTTGGTTCCGCAGCCTAGTGCAGTTCGATGTACCCACCGGCACCGCGACGATTCAAGATGGCTGGCGGCAGTTCGGCACGCTAGAGCTGGAGAGCCAGCACAGCTACGCCTATGCCTCTTTGTGGCGCAGTATGTTGGAACTCGCTGGTTGGTTTGTATTAGCTGGGGCGATTAGCTTAGCGATTGCCACCGTGATGGTGCGAGGCATCAAACATCCGCTGGTACGTGTCGTCGCTCAGGCAAAGGATATCAGCGCGCGACGTTTTACTACCATTCAGGAGCCCCGCACCTTAGAGCTGCGTGAAGTCGCTCAAGCGATGAACGTGCTGTCCGCTAACGTACGCCAAATGCTCAGCCAAGAGAGCCAAAAGCTCGACGAGCTGCGCCGACATTTGCAACACGACCGCGTCACAGGGGCTTTGAACCGTGAGGTGCTCATGGGCAGGCTGGCCTCGCTATTAGGTAGCGACGATGCCCGCGCCACAGGCCTGATGGTGATGGTACGCGTGCAAGCTCTAGAGAGCTTGAACGACCAGCTAGGCCACCAGGCCACTGACAAACTGCTTAGCACCCTGGTCACAGAGTTGGCCGCCCTGGAAACCAGCGCCGACGAAGCGATGATTGGGCGCTTAAACGGCAGCGACTTCCTGCTGATGTTGCCGTTGGAAGAGCAGCCAGATGCCCTACTACCCCGTTTGCAACAAGCACTGGAAAAGGTCGCTGCTAGTGCCCCTGAGGCTGACATACGCCTAGCGACGGCGCTAGTCGCTTACCACTCAGACGACGAGCGCGGTCCGCTGCTGGCCACGTTAGACGATGCCCTGGCCGAAGCTGAAAGTGATAGCAGCACGAGTAATATCGCTCTTCGCCAGCGAGAGCAAGGGTCGTTGTTCGGTAACCATACCGATTGGCGTAACGCGCTAACCGCGGCCATTGCCCAAGGCCCGCAGCTTGCTTATTTCCCTGTAGTCGATGCCCAGAACCGAGTACTGCACTATGAATGTCCTGCTCGACTGGAGCTTGCCAATGCTTGGCAAACGGCAGGCCTGTTCATTCCCTGGGTTACCCGTTTTGCGCTTGAGCCAGCGCTGGACATCGCCGTTGTGAAAAAGGCTCTCGTTCAGTTAGAAGCAAACCCAGGGCAGTTTATTGGCGTAAACCTCTCGATTGCGTCAATCAACAATGCACAATTCGTCAACGAGCTTCGTTTGCTGCTAGAGAAACAGCCTGCCCTCGCCAGCAAGCTCTGCTTCGAAGTGCCGGCTACGCTGACAGCGCACTCCATTGGAAGCCTACGCGGGCTGTGCAGCGCACTGCGGCCTCTGGGCTGCCAGTTTGGTATCGAGCATGTGGGCGCGGAATTCACTAAGTTGGCCGACTTACACGATGTAGGGCTTGCCTATCTCAAAATGGATAGCAGCTTGATTCGCGATATTCATGCCTCGAATGAGCAGCAAACCATCGTGCGCGGCATGGCCACGCTGTGCCACTCGCTAGGGATTCAGGTGATTGCCGAAGGAGTCTCAACTCCTGAAGAGTTAGAAAGCCTGTTCCGCACAGGTGTGGATGGGGCGACGGGACCAGGCGTACGCTTGAACTAATCGCTCAAGCTACCTTTAGTACTGTGATTCAGGTAAACCACGACGCGGCCTCTGCCGCGTCAAATAATACCGCCATCATCACTAATCAAATTCACATCGTTCTTAGCGCGCAGCGACTTACGCTCCATCACCTTACTCTGAGCGGCAGCGGGCAAATCGGTAAAGCTGAGCACGCCCTTCTCTAGCAGCACTTCCAGCATATCTTCTACGACCCGCACAAACGCTAGATCCGACGCGATCATTTGCGCCGACTGCCCCGTTTGCTGTGCCAGAAAGGCAAATACCTCTGGCGAATCCGCCGCGATGGTGTCATTACACTCAGGCGAGGGCTCTTTGCTGAGCATCACAATCTCCCCACGGGCATTTCGTTTGATGTAGAGCATAGCGGCTTCCTCTGTAAGTAAACGCGCTCATTGGTTGCGTAATGTAAAGCTGGGTGAGAGACGACAAGGCCGCCCGAAGGCGGCCTTTAGGCTGGGTGAGAGATTACTGGTCGATTTTGAGCTGTCCTGCCTCGATCATAGCTTTAATGACATCTTCATTCATATCTGCAAAATCACTCTGAGAAACGTCTTTCAAAGTGACGCTCTTACTGCTGCCATTTTCGCTATTTGACCTAATTTCAATTTCCAAGTCATCTTCTTGATCTGCTGCACTGATCAGATAATCGTCAACCGATCCCGAGCTGCCATCATCCAGCAGGTCAGAAAGGTCCAGCACATCATTGGCTACATCAAAATGCTCAATAGTGACGTCGTCTGAGCTGTCGTCCAACACGAACTGTTCGGCACTGTCGTCATCGCCGATAAGGATGCTACTAACATTTTCACCGCCTTGGATAGAGACATTATCGATATAGAGTGGACCATCGTACTCAGAATCCAAATTGTCAGCTTCAATACTGATGGTCAGCTTGCCGTTTTCATCCACCGTTGCCGACTTGTTAAACCAGCCACTCTGAGCTCCTCTATAACTATATTGATCATCGTTGATGGTGATATTGATCACATCACTTTCTTCCCAAAACTCATGTCCTTTCCAGTTAGCTGTCATTACATCGAATGACACCTCCACCGATTGGCCGGGGGTAAGATCTTCGTAGGTTTTCTCAACGGTTTGGCCCTCATGGACTTTCAGCATACCGTAACTAGTTGACGCTGCGCCTCCATGCTCTGTACTCCAGCCTTCATTACCCCGATCAAAGGTTTCTGAGATATCGGCTGTTGTATCACCCGCACTGGTAACGTCGAAGTCGAAAGTGACCTCATCGCCATCAGCGTCTTCGGCCATGACTTGCAGCGTGGTGGTACCCGCACCTGCGCCTTTCAACGAGTACTCGCCTGTCGCCAAGTTGACCGTCAGCGTACCGCCCAGCACGTTATTGACGATGACTTGGCCATTGGCATCAAGTTCGTCGTGAACCGTTCCTCCGACTTTCAGCGACTTCAAGCCACCATTTGCGCCCTGGCCATCAGAGCCAAAGTCCACATTATCCAGCAGGTTGCCTTCCAGGGTTCCATCTGTGGTGAGCGCCTGCTCGTCGCTGGCGGTTGGTATGAGCTGAACCTCAGCCGTATCGGTCGCCTCTGCATGATCTTTGGCGACCGTATCGTCGCTTGTTCCAGGGTTACGCTCAGTGGCTACCGCTTTGGCCGTTAATGTGAAGTTATCCGCTGCCGCAGGCGCCGTAACGGTCACCTGTCCGTCAAATGTGTGTCCATCTACCGTCAGCGTCCAACTGCCATCATCATTTTCTTCACCCGGGTCGAGGGTCGCCCCCGCTGGTACGCCTTCGATGATCAAGTCTAACGATTCACTACCATCTTGATCCTGAAGGCTCGCGGTTAAATCGAAGGTGTGTGTGTAGGTCTCTACCACTGACTGCATCACTTGTTCACCGAGACCAACGCTCGAGAGATCGACCATTTTTCCGTCTAACAGCAAGCTCTGGGGGTCAACAAAGAAACCATTGTCACTGGCGCCTTTACCACCAGCACTGTGCCCTTCAAACGCTACATATTGGAATGCTGTATCACTTACAACGTTAAGCGTTTCATTACTATTGAGTGACAGCTCTATCGGCTTCCCAACTTGATCACCTTGAGAATTAAAAAGCGTATAGCTGCCACTAATAATGCCTGAGTCGGACGGCATATTTAGTGCAAACGTGGCACTGGTCGTGGGGGTTGCCAAGTTAAGGACGAGGGTCTCGTTATCATCAATCCCGGGTTCACTCTCGTTGTCGCTTTTCTGCACGCCTAGCCTGGATTTCTCACAGGGTATAAAAGAAAGCGGCTGAAAGTGCTATGATTTCAAGAACCTAACCAATCCATCAAGCACCAACAGCCGCTTCCAAAATGGTACCTGAAAAGCTGATTTTCTCGCCACTCTCACGCCGCCAAATTGAAGCCGACTTCTCCGGGGGCCACATCACGTCGGACGCCGGATTACTCCTGCTTCGTGAAGTCGATAAACACCATCGCCTGACACGCCGCTTGGCCACCG
>Ga0208794_1000029_pt1 | contig 247428 bp, 235 predicted proteins | sample 32_taG_FD_184106 | JGI IMG/M metagenome (GOLD analysis project Ga0208794, IMG submission 184106) | Marine viral communities from the Gulf of Mexico - 32_GoM_OMZ_CsCl metaG (SPAdes) (version 2) | ecosystem: Environmental > Aquatic > Marine > Oceanic | place: Atlantic Ocean: Gulf of Mexico... | reverse complement strand
GGCTCAACCGACGTGCGATTGTCGCGAGACAATTCGACCCATCCCAACCCAAGCGACTTCTGGATCGCGATCCAGCCATTTGTCATGGCGGCGATCGCCCGATCGAGATTTGCTCTGGCCTGTTCGCGCTTGCGGATCGAAGTGTTGAGTTCGCCTTGCGAGATTACCCCCGCGGCGCGGCGTTGCTCGTTAAGCTCCGCAGCCGTGTCGGCCTGTCGACTGATCTGCGCCAGCGCGGCTACGTTGGCTCTTTGTTGCCCGAACCGGGCAAGCGATTGTTCGGCGTCGCGCAGTGCGCCAAGGACCACTTCAACATAACGCGCTTCGGCCTCGTCGCGCGCACTCTCGGCCTGATCGATCGATGCTGCCGTGCGGCCGAAATCAAGCAGGTTCCACTGTAGCCGCGGCAAAGCGATTGCCGATAAGTTGCCCGGGTCCAGGATGTCGTCGGGCTCCGATCCGCCCAAACCGAGAATCCCCATGAAGGAAATCTTGGGGAAGCGAGCAGCCTCTGCCACGCCAATCCGCGCATTCGCCGCGGCCAGCATGCGTTCGGCGGCTCGAACATCCGGCCGCCGCGCTATTAGCGCTGCGGGATCGCCCACCGCGACCCGTTCGGGGGGAAGCGGAATTTCGGCCTGAGCCGCCAGGAGCCCGTCGAGTGCGCCGGGCGCTTCGCCCGTCAGCACCGCGAGCGTGTCTTTGAATACATCGATGTCCGCTTGAGCTTCCGCGATCTGCGACTTGAGCAGTTCGAGCTCGGCGTTCGCGTTACCGACCGGGAACAGCGCGAGAGCGCCCTGTGTATAGCGCTGATAGGTCAATTCGAGAATTTGCTGCTGCAAGTCGCGCTCTCGCTGGACAAGCTCGAGCCGCCCTTGCGCTTCTCGCAGGCTCACATACGCCCGCGCGATTTCGGCGGCGAGCTGGACTTTCGCATCCTCGGCGTTCGCCACCGAGGCCGCAGCCTGAGCGTTAATGGCCTCGACACGCCGTGCCTGCCCCCCAGCGAAATCGATCTCCCAGTTTGCGTTGAGCCCGAGGTTGTAGACGCTGAGGCTGTCCTGCTCTTCGGTGTCTGCAGGAGCGCCGGGCGATCCCGGGGGCGGGCCGCTGCCGATATCTAGCCCTGGGATATTCGCCTGGACCGCAGTCGCCTGCGCAGCCACGGCGGGTAGCCGGTTGGCGCGCTCCTGGCGGACAGAAGCCCTTGCCTGTTCGATGCGAGCGCGCGCTGCGGCCACGCCCGGATTGCCGGCCAGCGCACGCGCCTCAAGTTCATTGAGAACCGGATCGCCGAGCAGCGTCCACCAGTCGCCGGCAATCGGCGCCAACGGATCGATTTCGGGGCCGGCCCGTACGAACGCATTGCCTGCGTCGGTCGCAAGTTGCGGGGGGCCGGCATAGTCGGGACCGGACATGCAACCCGCGAGGAGCGCCATGGGAGCGAGGAGGGTTAGGGTCTTGCGCATAGAGTTCTCAGTGCATCGAAAGGGATAAGTTCTTCGGGAGAGGCTTGAGGAACAGTACCAGCGGCACCGTGACCAGGGTAATCGCGCCCATGGCGAAAAAGACATCGTTGTAGGTCATCACGAACGCATCGCGCTGAATGATGCCGGAAAGCATCTCCAGCGCGGCCTGTGGATTGCCCAACGACGCCGTCATGGTGTCCAGGTATTCCTGTAGCCGGGGGCTGTTGGCGTTGAGAGTTTCTTCCATCCGCCGACTATGATGCCACAGGCGCTGGTCCTGGAACGAAGCAAGCCCGGCGAGCGCGAAAGAGCCCCCTAGGTTTCGCGCCGCGTTGAAGATGCCCGAAGCATCGCCGGCATCCTCCTTGGCAACCGAAGCTACCGTCGCCTGGTTGAGGAACATCATCGTGAGGATCATGCCGATGCCGCGCAGGAACTGGCTTTCGGTGAACACTCCACCTCCCGATTCCGCTGTCAGATTTATGCTGACGAAACAGCTTAGCGCCATGATGAACATGCCCGCGCCGACCGCAATGCGGATGTGAATCCTGCGGATCATGAACGGGAGAACGGGCATCAACAGGAAAGCCGGAACGCCCATCCAGAAGATCACAAGTCCGGTCTGCAAGGCATTATAATCGGAAATTATCGCGAGAAATTGCGGGATCACGTAGGTCGAGCCATACATGACCATGCCAAGCGCCAGTGCCATCACCACGACGCTGGCAAACTGCCTGCTGAGCATCAGGCGCAATTTGAGCACGGGTTTGCGCGCGTAAAGCTGTCCGTAGGTCAGAAGTGCAAAACCCACGACCGTCATCAGTGTGAGCTGGACGATCAGCGTGGAATCGAACCACTCCTCACGGTGGCCTTCTTCCAGAACGATGGTCAGCCCACCCAACCCAAGGATCATACCAGCTATTCCCGCCCAATCAGCCTCGCGCAGGTAAACCCAGTCGGGCTTTTCATGGGGTAACCCGATGAATAGTAAAGCAAGGAGCAACGCGCAGACGGGCACGTTGACGAAGAAGGCGTAGTGCCAGCTCAGGTTCTCGGTAAGCCAGCCCCCCACCAACGGGCCCATTACCGGCCCAAGAACCACGGTCATTCCGAAGAGCGCCATGCCAATCGGCTGTTGCGATGGAGGCAGTCGCTTTGCGACGATGGTCATGGCGGTTGGAATAAGCGCGCCGCCCATGAACCCTTGACCGGTGCGACCGATGATCATCGTCGTCAGATCGGTGGCAATGCCGCACAACACCGAAAAGGCCGTGAAGGCAGAAACCGCGACGATGAGCAGCGTGCGAAGGCCGAGCAGTCTTTCCAGCCACGCGCTCAGAGGGATGATGATGATCTCGGCAACAAGGAAGGCTGTCGCGATCCAGGTGCCTTCGGTTCCGGTCGCGCCGATTTCCCCCTGGATCGTCGGCAGCGCCGAATTGACGATCGAGATGTCAAGCGTTGCCAGCATCGCCCCCAGCGCACCGGCGGCTACGGCGATCCAGGCCGTAGCATCGGCCTTTTCGACCGGCGGCGAAACCGCTGCAGCGGCGCCTGCCATCGGTCAGTCTCCGGCCGCGTTGCGGATCGAATCGAGTTGGTCTCTAGCGGCGCGCGTATCGACACTCGCGACAACAGACATGCCCGGCACCAGCAGACGCAGGATCTCGGGCGAAGCCTGAATGGATATGCGCACCGGGACGCGCTGAACGATCTTGGTGAAATTACCCGTCGCGTTCTGTGGCGGAAGGATTGAGAATTCTGCCCCGGTCCCGGGGGCGATGCTTTCCACTCTTCCTAATAGCTCGAGGTCCGGCAGCGCGTCGATTTCCAAGGTGACGGGTTGCCCCGGGCGGACAAGTCCGAGCTGCGTTTCCTTGAAATTTGCTGTCACGTAGAGGCGGTCGGTCGGTACGAGGCTCATAAGGCGTTGGCCAGGCTGGACAAATTGTCCAGGTCGGACCGTGAGGTCACCCACCCGCCCGGAAATACTGGCCTGGAGCGTGGTCGATGACAGGTTCAGACGGGCGGCCTCGAGTTGCGCACGAGCGGCGTTGGCTTGCGAATTGGCCTGGTCTATCTGCTCGCTAAGCGTGTTCTGTCGGCGCTGTGCCGCCGTGAGCGCGGCGCGCGCTGCCGCGACTTGAGCCTGCGCTTCTCTGGCCTGGGCCTCCAGCTGATCGAGCCTCTCGCGCGGCTCCGCTCCCGAAGCGGCAAGGGGGCGGTACCGGACAACCTGCTCAGCAGCGAGACCAGCCTGTGCAGATGCTGCTGCGAGCTGTGCACGGGCCTGGGCAATTGCCGCGTCCTGCTCTTGTTGCTGGGCGCGTACCGTATCTGCTCCGGCGAGCGACGCGGCGATCTGGGCTTCGACCTGGTTCGTTTGGGCACGATAATCTCGCACGTCCAGCTGGACAAGTGCATCGCCCGACGCGACCGTTTGATTCTCCGTCACTAATACGCGCTCGACGTAGCCCGCAATTTTGGGGGAGATGATGACGCTGTCGGCGGCAATATAAGCGTTGTCGGTGGACTGCTGGAATCTGCCGTACGTCTGATGATTGTAATACCAGTAGCTCCCGGCGAGCAGGACCAGAATGCCGGCGATCAGCAGACCCAGCCGGACCCGCGGACTGGACAACCCCGTCGGACGTGCGCCTTCATCGCTAGCCCCTGCTGTCTCGTCCGCCATGATTATTTCGCTCCTCGCCATCGTTTGAGCCGCTGCGCGAGCGATATAGCGGCCAAAACAAAATGCGAAAGTCCTTTACTATTTTTCTCCGATCGATAGGAATGTCTCATGCCAGAAGATGAGGGCACTCTCGCACTCGACAATGTCATCACCCACGATGATCGAGCGATCTTCATGATGGACCAGATCAGCCGCGCCGCGCGCAAGGCATTCGATGACCGAGCACAGCCGCTGAGCCTCAATCGTACGCAGTGGCGTGTGTTGGCGCAGCTCATCAGAGCTCCTGCCCTGAACCAGACGGACATCGCCAGGAGACTTGAAATCACATCCTCCAGCAGCGGCCTGGAAGACATGACGCCTTCGCGCTTGAGTGACCGGACGCGGCTTGCGCAAGTCATAGCAATATTCGGTCGCCACGGGCGGGGCGGCATCACGCCCGTGTTGGGACTAGGCCGATCTCAAACCAAAACACATTCGACGCGCCCGGATGCCCCGCTCGTGGCGATTGCGCCAGGGGACGAACCTCGGTCATGTTCTATAGCGGACAACCGAATGGAGCATGCGGGACGCGAACTTTCATTGCACCGGCCCTCTGCCGGACGAACAAACCGCTGGCGGCGTGCTAGATGGAAACTAACGCAAACTTCTCCCTAGTGGCGTGGATCGTTGGCATTCTGATGCTTACGACCATCGCTTTCGCGATGTGGCTAATCGATCCCAGACCAAATCAGGAAACATATCAGATCAAGTTTGATCGCTCCGTGGAAGGCCTTCAGTCGGGATCGACTGTAACACTATTGGGAGTCCCTGTGGGACAGGTAACATCGGTCCGTCTGGCGGAAAATGAACCGGAAAACGTGGTCGTTGTTCTGACTCTCGATCCTTCTGCGGCGAAAGTCCACGGCCTTGAAGCGACAATCAGCACGGATCTGATAACTGGAGAGGCTGCGCTCGTGCTCGAGGGCCGACGGGGTCGTGAGGGCATTTACACCGACAAGTCAGGAAAAAAGATCATTCCCGCCGCGGACGAAACCGGACTATTGGGGAGGGATGCGACCGCCACTGTAGAGACCGTGGCAAATAGCATTCGCGCTCTGAACGAAGGACTGGAGCCAGAAAAGCAACGGGTGATCACCTCCGATCTTGTCCGGCTTCGAGTCACGACGGCCGCACTCGCATCGGACGCCGAAGGTTGGGACGAACGATTGGCCTCAACAAAAGGAAGATTGTTAGACTTAGGGCAAAGGGTTGGTGGATGGGGAAATAATCTTCGAGATGCAGATCGGCGGATCTCAGGGCGGAGCGCTTCTGCTATCGCGCAACTACGCCTTCGCCAATTCAGGGAGGGGGTGCAGAACGCTGAAAACAAACTTTCCCAGATAAGGAGTGGCATTCCGGCGGTCGAAGATTCTTTGGTTGAAGGTGAAACGGACCTTCGCGAACTTAGTCGCGAACTTGCTCCTCTCAGTGAAAAAATCGAAGATATTCAGGTTGAGGGAATTACATCAAATCCTCCCCTCCCAGACTATCGGCCAAAAAGAAGAGAAGCTGGAACGAATATCGATGATTTAAAGTAAACCGAACGGATGACTGCTTCCGGGCAGAGCGCGCAGCCCGTAAAATAGCGGAGATTGGAGCGCAAAGCGGATAACGACCTACTCCGCGGTCAAGTTTGAAATTGAAATTCCGAGTCCTAAAAAAGGCATCGAACCAATACATTAGAGGGATTTTGCGGGCCTTTTGCGGGCTTTTCAGCTTGACCGAAATATCTAAACATCAGAAATTAAACGGAAAAGAAGTTCGAATGTGATGCCTCTTCTGGCACCATTTCTACTGCGATGAAGCGTGTTCTTCTTATCTTCGGCCTGATATTCCTGGGCCTTGCGGTCTGGTGGGGCGTGCCGTTCTTCACGATGGGACCTTCGCAGGCCCAGATGGACGGCTATCGCACTTCGCCCCAGTTCGACCGCGCTGCGAAGCGGTTTCGCAATCCGGTTGCTGAGCCGGAGCCCGAAGCGGGCGAGCGCGATTCCTTCGGCGCGATCCTCGCCGATTTCCTGTTTCCGCCCGGCGACCGCCGCCCCGATGAACCGCTGCCCGAACACGCGCTGGATGCGGCGGCGCTGGCCGAGAAGAGCGAGATGATCCGTTTTGCCTGGCTCGGCCATTCGACGATCCTGCTCGAACTCGACGGGTAACGCGTGCTGATCGATCCGGTTTTCGCGCAACGCGCCTCGCCCGTGCCGTTTACCGCCACGCGATTCCAACCGCCCGCCTGGCCGTTGTCCGCGCTGACCGATACCGTCGATGCAGTGGTCATTTCGCACAACCATTACGATCATCTCGACGAGCCCAGCATCCGCCTGCTCGCGAATGGCAGTGCAGTGTTCCTGGTCCCGCTGGGAGTGGGGGAGCAGCTGACCGCCTGGGGCATCGCGGCGGATCGCGTGATCGAGCTCGACTGGTGGGACAGCCATGCGCTCGGCAGGCTGACACTGACCGCCACACCCGCGCAGCATTTCTCGGGCCGCGGATTGACCGATCGCAACAAGACGCTGTGGGCGAGCTGGGTGGCCGCGGGCAGGGCGGGCGCGGTCTTCTTCAGCGGGGATTCCGGCTATGGCCCGCATTACCGCGCGATCGGCGAGGCGCTGGGACCCTTCGATCTGACCTTCATCGAGAACGGAGCCTACAGCACCAACTGGCCCTTCGTGCATCATTTTCCCGAGCAGGCGGTGCAGGCGCATCGCGACCTGCGCGGCAGGCTGATGGTGCCGGTGCACTGGGGCATGTTCGCGCTTGGTCCGCACCCGTGGGAGGAGCCGGCGCAGCGTGCCGCAGCCGAAGCCGACCGGCTTGGTGTCGACCTGCTGGCACCGCAGATCGGGCAATTGCTGACGATCGATGGCGAGCTCCCCCGCGAGCGCTGGTGGGACAAGCTCGCCCCGACACGCTGAACCAAGGGCTTTTGCGGCGTTGACAACGCCCCAAGCGCGGGCCACGAAATTAACGATGTCCCGCGGAAAAAAGCGTTCGACGATCGTCGATGTCGCCAAGCTGGCGGAGGTCTCTCCCAAGAGCGTTTCGCGTGTGTTCAACAACGAACCGCACATCACGCCGACGTTGCGCAAGAAAGTGCTGCGCGCGGCGGAGGAACTCAATTACCATCCCAATGTGATGGCGCAGGGCCTGGTGCGGCGACAGTCCTATCTGATCGGGCTGGTCTACGAGAAACCCAGCCCGAGCTATGTCGTGGAGCTGCAGCGCGGTGCGCTCGAACGGCTGCATGGCGAGCGTTACCGGTTGATCGTGCTGCCGGTGGAATCGGTGAGCGATCACCCGCGCGACGTGGTGTCGACGATCCGCTCCGCCGCGCTCGACGGGGTTATCCTGGCGCCGCCCGCGGCGGATCACCCCGAAGTGCTCGACGGTCTGACGCAGGCGCGCATTCCTTTCGCGCGCATCACGCCGCAGTCGCGCGAGGGGGTGGGGCTGTCGACGACGATGGACGACATCGCCGCGGGCCGCGAGATCGCCCAGTACGTAATCGGCTTCGGCCACACACGCATCGCGATCATCAAGGGCGACCCCGATCACCCGGTGAGCGAACAGCGCTTGACCGCTTACCGCGCCGCGTTCGACGATGCGGGGATCGCCTTGCTTCCCGAATTGGTCGAAACCGGCGATTTCAGCTTCGAATCCGGATATGAGGCGACCAAGCGGATCCTCTCGCGCAAGCTGCGCCCGACTGCGATCCTGGCGCAGAACGACGACATGGCGGTGGGAGCAATGTCCGCCGCGCGCGAATTGGGCTTCGAAGTGCCGGGCGACCTCAGCGTGGTCGGCTTCGACGATTCGGAGATCTCACGCGTCGTGTGGCCGCGGCTGACCACGGTCCGCCAGCCCGTGGTCGAGATGGCCCATACCGCCGCCGACATGCTGCTGCGCGAACTCGCGGGGGAAGAACCGGGGCCGACCGTGGTTCATACGCACAGCCTCGTCGAACGGCTGACCGTGGCCCCGCCACCCGCCTGACGATTGTCGAAGTGCGTTAGCGCGTCGCCCAGCCGCGGCCGGTGCCGAAATGCGGCCGGCGCGTTTCGGACGGGTCGAGCAAGCGTTCGAGGATCGCGTCATGCGTGGGCGCCGCGCTGCGGAAGGCTTTCATCGCACCGCTTAGCTGGTCGATCACCTTGCGCACCTCGGCGGAAGGGGCGACGTCGACCAGCGGATCGATCGCCGCGGGCTCCAGCCCCATGCCATGCATGACGTAGAACCAGCTGATGTCGGAGAACAGTTCGCGCTGCTTGGACATGATCCGGCCCGCGCGGGTGAACAGTTCGATCTTCTCGGCCAGCGTGTCGGGCAGATCGAGGCTGCGCATATGATCCCAGAAAGCTTCGCCCTCGCGCCGGTTGGGCACATAGTGGAGCAGGAGGAAATCGCGGATATGCGCATATTCGCGCCACACGTCGCGATTGTAGGCATCGGCAAGCGCAGGGTCGAAACCGCGATCGGGGAACAGGTCGAGCAATCGGTTCAGCCCCGTGTGGATCAGGTGGATACTGGTCGATTCGAGCGGTTCGAGAAAGCCCGCCGACAGCCCGATCGCAAGGCAGTTGCCGACCCAGGCGCGCTTGCGCAGCCCGGCGGTGAAGCGCAGCACTCGCGCGTCCGCAAGCGGTTCGCCATCGAGCCCGGACAGCAGTTCCTCATGCGCATCGGCATCGGAGATGAAGTCGCTGGCATAGACCAGCCCGTTGCCCGTGCGATGCTGCAGCGGAATGCGCCACTGCCATCCGGACGAGCGCGCTGTGGCGACGGTATAGGGTGCGCGCTGTTGCTGCGCCGCGGTCGGAGCGGCGATCGCGCTGTCGCAGGGCAGCCAGCGCTTCCAGTCCTCGAAGCCGGCATTGAGCGTTTCTTCCACCAGCAGCCCGCGAAAACCCGAGCAGTCGATGTAGAAATCCGCCGCGAGGCTTTCGCCATCGTCGAACTGTACCGCGGCGATCCTTTCGCCTTCGCCGCGCGTCGCCCCTACGATCCGCCGGTCGAGCCGCTCGACCCCCGCGGCTTCGGCGTGTTCGCGCAAAAAGGCGGCGACCAGCCCGGCATCGAAATGCAACGCATAGGCGACCGCGCCGCCCGGCCAGTTGCCATCGGGCGAGGGGAAGGCGAACTTGCCGTCTTCGGCCAGTGCGACCGAGGGACACAGATCGGCCAAGCTCTCGCCATGTCCCTGCGCGAGGTTGCGGCAGTAATAGTGGTGGAAGGGGCGTTGGTTGATCGTGACCCCGAGATTGCCGAAGGGATGCCAATAGGCATGGTCGCAATGCAGCCAGTCGCGAAACTGGATGCCGAGCTTGAAAGTGGCCTGGCAACGGCGGATGAACTCAACCTCGTCGGCGCCGATGTTGCGCAGGAAATCGAAAATCGGCGGGATCGTCGCTTCGCCCACGCCGACCGTCGGGATGGCGGAGGATTCGACCAGTGTGATGCGGCACCCGCTGCCGCGCAGCACGCGGGCGAGCAGTGCCGCCGCCGACCACCCTGCGGTGCCCCCGCCGACGATGCAGATCGAGCGCAGCGGATTTGCGCCGCTTCCTTCGCCTTGCACTTGCGTCATCATGCCCGTTTCCCCCGCCTCCGGACCCTAAAAAAGCGATGGCGGCCGTTGCAAGCAAGGGCCGCCATCCATTTTCGGGAGGGACCGAAAATCAGAAGGTGAACTTGACCCCGCCGTAGATCCGGCGCGAACCGGATTCGAAGCGGAAGGGCAGTTCGGGGAATTGCAGATACACGCTGGTAGCCGCTTTGGTGATGTTGATCGCTTCGGCGAAGACTTCGAAATTGTCGGTCAGCTGGTAGCTGATCTGGCCATCGAGCTGGCCGAACGCCTTCTGGTAGATACCCAGCGTGCGCGTGATCGAGCCATCGGCGAAGCCGAAGTTCCCGAGGTACTGCTTCGAGCGCCAGCTGTAGGATGCGCGCGCGGCGAACCCGTAGCGTTCGAAATAGACCTGCCCGTTGGCCGAATGCTTCGACACGCCCGGCAGCGGGAGGTTATCGGTGAAGTCGGTGCTGAAATCGGTATCGGTGTCCGAGAAGGTGTAGTTGGCGGTGAAGCCCAGACCGAAGTCGAAGGCATATTGCGCCGCCAGTTCGAAGCCCTTCACGCGACCGCCCGAACCGTTGGCCGGCTGGGACACGGGGCCGAGCCGTCCGCCCGCCTGGTCGTTGACGAACACCGCCACCGTCTCGTTGACGATGAAGCTGTCGACCTCCTTCCAGAAAAGGCCTGCCGAAAGCAGCCCCTGGTCGCCGAAGTAATGTTCGACACCCAGGTCGAACTGGTAGGCGCGGAAGGGTTCGAGTTCGGCATTGCCGCGTGACCCGTTGGTGAATTTGAACAGGTCGTCGGCGGCATCGCGGGTGAAGTTGGTCGCGAAACCCTGTCCCAGCGAAACCAGCGGCTGGCGCGCCACGACCCTTGCGGCCGAGAAACGCACCTTGGTGCCATCGCTGACATCGAACACCGCATTCGCGCTGGGCAGGAAGTCGGTGTAGCTGCGCATGATCGTATTGGTGGTGAAATCGCGCAGCACGCCGTTCCAGCTGTCGGTGCCCCAGTAGCTGGGATCGGCATTGGCCGGCTGGTTCTGGTCCACGGTCAGATCGGTGTTGACGATCCGCAGGCCCACATTGACGTGATAGGGATCATCCTCGCCGCCGATGTCGGCCATGATGTAGCCCGACTTGGTTTCTTCCTTCACCCGGTAGGTCTGCAGCGGGTCCTCGAAGAAGGTGAAGGGCGTGTCGGGATACAGCGCCTGGATCCATTCGAGCGCGTTGGTCATCCGCGAGCGGTCGGCCACCAGCACCGTGTCGCCGATGACCTTGCCGCCACCTGCGAAATTGGCGATCGCCTCGACCCGTTCGGGATTGCTGACGAAGGTTTCGTAGGGCGTGATCAGCGCGGGCGAATTGCCGAAGCGGCTGCAGCCGGCAAAGGCCGCGGGCTTGTTCGCTTCGGGCAGGTCGCAGATCTTGTAGCCGATCGCACCGTCCTGGAAATAGCCATAGGGCGTCCAGTTGTACTGATAGCCGTCGACCCGTTCGGATTCGGGGATCGCGGTGGCATCGAGTTCGCCCTTGCCGCTGAAGTCGGCGAGATAGCGGCCCGAAACGAATTCGACCGTGCGCTGGCCATAGCGGAAGCCCGCGCTCAGCGTGATCGTGTCGGTATAGCTGTCGTCGACGTCATAGGCGAAGTCGGCGCGGATCGAATGTCCGTCGATGTCGGACCGGTCGCCAAACGCCCAATGCGACTTGAAGAAGCCGTAATCGGGATTGTTGAACAGGTCCTGCGGGCTGGTCGGCGCGAGGCCGAAGCTCGGGAATTCGCCATTGGAATAGGTGAAGTCGATCGTCGGCGGGGCCGAAGCGTTCGGAACGAAACCGGGCTGCGACCCGGAGGTGCCCGGTCCGCGCACGCCATAGGCGGTGTAGCGCACGTCGTTATTGGCGACCTCGCGCTTCATGCTCGAAGTGGCGTAATTCGCCATCACCGAGGCGCGGAAATTGGTGTCGTTGTCCCACTCCAGCCCGAACTGGAGATTGTCCGACTTGATGTTGGACACATCGACGAAGGAAATCGCCTCCGCCGATTGCGCGCGGACCGTCCCGTCGAGCAGCACGCCGTTCTCATTGATCGTATAGCTGCCGACGAGGCCCTGGGATTCGCCCTGTCCGAAGGGGAATTTGACCGAGGCTTCGCGCGTGTCGATCTTCAGGTCCGAATGGAAATATTGCGCGCTGACCTCGAGATTGTCGGTCGCACGATAGGTGATGCCCAGCGAGGCACCCCAGCGCCGGCGATACTGGTCGCGGTCGGTGACGTAGCGATATTCGGGCGCGTAGTAATTGGTCGGCACGGTCGCGGTGTCGCGGCGCCCTTCGCTGAACGCCCAGTTGCCGCGGTTGTCGCCGCCCAGCACATTGACGTGGTTGTTGGTCTTTTCGTAGCTGAACGAGGCGATCACGCCGAGCCGGTCGTTGAAATTGTAACCCAGAACGGCGGCGCCGGCGGGCTCCCAGCCCGAAATCTCGCTGCCCTTGCTCATTTTGGCATTGCCCGCGAGCGTCAGACCTTCATCGAGGTCGAGCGGGTTGCGCGTCTTGAGATTGACGATCCCGCCGAGCCCCCCCTCAAGCAGCGAGGCATTGGGCGATTTGAACACTTCGATCCCGCCGATCAGTTCGGAAGGCACGCCCTCGAGGCTGTCGTTGCGGTTGTAATTGCCTTCGCCGACCTTGTAGACTTCGAGACCGGTGACGAAGAGCTCGCCGTTGAGCAGCGTCACGTTCTGGTCGAGCCCGCGGATGCGGACCTTCGAACCCTGCCCGTTCTCGCGATCGATCTGGATGCCCGGCAGGCGCTGCAGCGATTCCGCCACGTTCTGGTCGGGAAACTTGCCGATGTCTTCGGCGGTGACCGATTCGATAATCAGGTTCGATTCGCGCTTGGCATTGAGCGCATCTTCGAGCGATGCGCGAAAACCGGTGACCACGATGACGTTGTCGTCCTCGACACCCGTCTGCTGGCCCGCCTCGGCTGCGGCCTGCGCCTGAGCGAGGGTGGGCATGCTGCCCGTTCCCACTGCCAATATCGATGCGGCGGCCAGCAACGTCGACCGATTACGCAAAATCCCGCTGTCCATTTCAGTATCCTCCCAAACCGCACCCCCGTGCGGACCTCTCAAGAACGTGAGACTTGTGCGCGTCCCCGAATCGGAAACGCTATGCCCCTTACGCGACATTACTGGTTGCATATTTCTGTCAACGTTGTCAAACAATGCCGCACATTTGCTGCGAAACAGCCTGTTTCCGCGACATTTATGTCAAGGTTGTCAGGGAAAGGTGGTCGAAACCGAAACACGGGTGACCGAATGGGATGGGGTTTATGCTTTCCAGATTGCTAGTTCTGACCGCCTCGCCGGTCGCCTTGATCATGGCCGCGCAACCGGCGCTTGCTCAAACGCCGCAGGCCGATACGGTCGCGGCTGCCGATGCGCCGGGCGATATGCCCATTGAAGCGCGCGTTCATCCCGAACAATGGCCCGAGATCGCCTTCCCGCGCGTGCTCACCGAAGCGGGCGAGGCGCGCGTCCAGGCGATCCTCGCGCGCATGACGGTCGAACAGAAGGTAGGTCAGATCATCCAGGCCGACATCGCCAGCGTCACGCCCGAGGATGTGCGCCGTTACCGCCTCGGCTCGGTCCTCAACGGGGGCAATTCGGGTCCGGGCGGCGACGATCTGGCCCCGGCGGAGAAATGGCTCGAACTGGCCGACGCGTTCTACGAGGCCTCGATGGATGTCGCGGTGGGCGAGCCCGCGATCCCGGTCGTGTGGGGCACCGATGCGGTGCACGGCCACAGCAATATCATCGGCGCCACGATCTTTCCGCATAATGTCGGATTGGGCGCGACGCGCGATCCCGAACTGATCGAACGTATCGGACAGGTCACCGCGGTCGAGATCCGGGTCACCGGGCAGGAATGGACCTTCGCGCCTACCGTGGCCGTCCCACAGGATTATCGCTGGGGACGGGCATACGAAGGCTATTCCTCCGATCCTTCGCTGGTCGCCGCCTATGTCGGCAGCATGATCCGCGGCCTCCAGGGGCCGCCATCGACCAGCCCGATCCTCGCCGGCCCGTACGTCGCCGCGAGCACGAAGCACTATCTCGCCGACGGCGGGACCACCGATGGCCGGGACCAGGGCGATGCGGCGATCTCCGAACTCGAGCTGCGGCTGATCCACGGCGCACCCTATATCCCGGCGATCGAAAACGGCGTCGCCACGATCATGACCAGCTTCTCGAGCTGGAACGGGGTCAAGCTGTCCGCACATCGCGGGCTGGTGACCGACGTGCTCAAGGGCCGGATGAATTTCGACGGCATGGTGATCACCGACTGGAATGCGCACGGCCAGGTCGCCGGGTGCAGCAACGCCAGTTGCCCCCGGGCGGTCGATGCCGGGATCGACATGTTCATGGCACCCGACAGCTGGCGCATGTTCTACGACAGCACGCTGGCACAGGTGCGCGACGGCACGATCGCGATGGACCGGCTCGACGACGCGGTTGCGCGCGTGTTGCGGCTGAAGGAACGGCTCGGCCTGTTCGAGATGGGCAAGCCGTCGCAGCGCGCGCTGTCGGGCGAGTATCATCTGCTCGGGGCGCCCGATCACCGCGCGGTCGCGCGCGAGGCGGTGCGCAAGTCGATGGTGCTGCTCAAGAACACCGGCGTGCTGCCCTTGCAGCCGGGCGGCCGCATCCTAGTGGCGGGCGATGCGGCGAACGACATCGCGCGCCAGTCGGGTGGCTGGACGCTGAGCTGGCAGGGCACCGGGCTCGAAAACGACCTTTTCCCCGGGGCCACCTCGCTCTGGTCGGGGATCGAACAGGCCGCAACGGCCACCGGCGGCAGCGCCCAGCTTTCGGAAGACGGCACGTTCACGCAGCGGCCCGATGCCGCGATCGTGATCTTCGGCGAAACCCCCTATGCGGAGTTTCAGGGGGACATCGCCACGCTGCAATTGCGCCCCGAACTCCGCGGACCGATTGCCACCATGCGTCGGCTCAAGGAACAGGGCATACCGGTCGTCGCGGTGATGATCACCGGCCGTCCGCTCTATGTAAACGAGGCGCTCAACACCGCCGATGCATTCGTCGCCGCCTGGCTCCCCGGATCGGAAGGCGCGGGGGTCGCCGACATGCTGTTTGCAGGTGCGGACGGCGCACCGGCATTCGAATTCCAGGGACTGCTGCCGACTGCCTGGCCGGCGACTGCACGGCATGGCGGGGCGACGCTGTTCCCTTTCGGTTTCGGCATGCGCTATGCCGATGGACCGGCGGCGTGGACACCGCTTCCCGAAGACAGCGGCGTCACCGACGATGGCGGCGATAGCGGCGTGTTCTTCGAACGCGGCGTCCCGGCATCGTCGTGGTCGCTGACGGTGTCGCAGGCGGATGGCACCAATGCGTTGCGCGTAACCACCGTCCCCGCCGAAGCGCTCGACGGGCGCGTCCGGATCGCGGCGACCGATCACGGCGTGCAGGAGGGCGCACGCAGCTTCGCGGTCGATGCGCATGCGCAAGGCGCGGCGATCGAACTGTCGACCTTCGACCCGATCGATCTCAGCCGCGAGACCAATGGCGACATGCTCTTGCTCACCACCGTGCGGCGCGACGCGCCGATCGCCCGCACCTTGTCCATGGCGGTGAGTTGCGACAGCGCACCATGCGGCGAGGCGGTGCCGGTTCGCGAATTCGGCGCGCTGGCGCCGGGCGAATGGCAGACCGTCGGCGTGCTGCTCAAATGCTTCCGCGCAACCGGCGCCGACATGACGCGCATCACTGCGCCGTTCCGGATCGCAACCGATGGCGCAGCGGAAATCAGCATCGCCCGCGTGGCTCTGGGCAGCCTGTCCGAAGCCGATGTGATCGCCGATTGCCCGACCGGTTAGGCCAGAAAGCGTTCAGCGGCGGGTGCTCAGGCTCGGGCGCTCAGAGTCGGGCGCTCAGGGCCACGCAGGGTTTTCGCGCACAGCAAGGATCGCCAGCGCACCGGCCACGGTCAGCGCAGCGAAGGCGAGCAGCACGTTGGTGAAATCTTCGGGCGTCGCCAACCGCCAGACCAGCAGCGTCCCGATCATCGCGGGTAGCGTGTTGGCCAGATTGACGAGGCCGAGATCGCGCCCGCGCCGGTCGGGCCGCGGGAGCAATTGCATGGCGAAGGTCGCGTTCAGGCTCAGGAACACCGCGGACCCGGCCGAGAACAGGCAGAAGGCCGCCGCGCCCTGCCATGGCGTCTTGGCAAGCGCCATGCCCGCCAGCCCGACCGCGCCCACCAGCGCTGTCGCGCATTGGAAGGGCTTCCGCGTGCCGAGGCGGTCGGACCAGCGCCCGGCGATCAGCGCCACGGGCAGCGGGATCAGATAGGACAGCATCAAGACGCTGCCGACCCAGGCGGCGGTGTCGCGACCACCGGGGCGCAGTGTCTGGAAATAATAGAGCAGGTACAGACCCAGCGTCGCGCAGGCGAGCTGGACCAGCAACCGCGCGAGCGAGGCGATTATGATATCGCGGCGCGGCCAGCTTGTGGCGGCCTCGCTATCGCCTTCTGTCGGATCCGCCCTCAGCGCCAGCAGCGGCAGGATCAGCGCAACCGCTGCGACCGGTACCAGCAGGAACCGGACAGTTTCGCCCAGCCCGGCATATCCCATCAGCAGCACCGAGAAACCGGCCGCCACCGGATTGCCCAGTGCCAGCAAGCCGCCGGCCATGCCCTTGCGCTGCGTGGGCACCTCTTCGGCAATGAACGCGAACAGCGGACCGAGCACGGCGTTGATCGCCGCCTGTGCCAGCACCACCGCGCCTACCAGCTCCACCGGCGTGCGCGCGAATGCCATGGCCGGATAGGACGCTGCCAGTGCGACCAGCCCGGTAATTACCCAGCGCCGCCGCCCGCCGCCACGCGCCAACGACACATCGCTGAGCCAGCCGAACACGATATTGGCAAGGCTCGCCGCCATTCCCCCCGCCAGCACTGCAGCGGTCAGCAGATCGATCTTGGCGAGATGCGCCAGCGCCTCGACCCGCATGGGCAGCAGCAGCGTTATCAGCGGCAGATAGGCGACCACCCCGCCGGCATGCGCCAGCCCGACCGCGAGCAGCAGCGGCGCCGTGCGCGGGCGGGGCGGGGCATGGTCCATTGCGTGACAGTCTTGCCCCGCGCCGGGGCGCAAGGCAATCAGGCGGTGGCGGGGCGCCTCGCGTAGAGGCCGAAGACGGCGATCACGGCGTAGCAGGCGGCGGGAAGCACCAGCGAGAAGGCGAGGCTCCCGCTCAGATCGGCAAGCGCGCCCGTGGCGAGAGGGATCACCGCACCGCCGAAGATCGCGACATTGATGATCCCCGAACCGTCGGCCGCACGGCTGCCCAGACGCTCGCAGGCGAGCGAGAAGATGGTCGGGAACATGATCGAGTTCATCAGCCCGATCGCCAGCAGGCTGTAGGCGGCCAGCGTGCCGCTGCTGTTGGTCGACAGCGCGATCAGCGCAATCGCGCCCACTGCCACTGCGGCGAGGATCTTGCCCGGGCTGACCATCCGCAACAGCGCGGAGCCGATGAACCGGCCCACCATCGCGCCGCCCCAGTAGAGGCTGACCATCCAGCCGATGACGTTCTCGGGTTCGCCCAGCACGTCGTCGAGCATCAGGTAGTTGATCACGACCGAGCCGATCGCGACCTCGGCGCCGACATAGAGGAAGATGCACAGCGCGCCGAAGCCGAAGCGCGGGCGCTTGAGCAGGTCGAAACCGGCGAGCCCGCTCGAGGCCTCGTGCTTCTCGCCCTGCAGCCGGTTGCGGAACAGCCAGACTGCCCCCGCGACTACGGTAATCGCCACCGCGAGGCCGAGATAGGTCTTCACGATCATCGCCGATTCCGCAGTGCGATAGGCGGCCAGTGCGGCGCCTTCGAAATCGTCGGCCGAGACATCAGCCAGCTTGCCGAGGATCAGTCCCGCGCCGACCAGCGGGAAGACGAAAGTGCCGAAGGAATTGAACGCCTGCGCGAAGGTCAGCCGGCTGTGCGCGGTCTTCTGCGGCCCCAGCAGGCTGATCAGCGGGTTCGCCACCACCTGCACGATCACCACCCCGCTCGCGAGGATGAACAGCGCGAGCAGGAACAGCGCATAGGTGGCGGTGGTGCTTGCCGGGATGAACAGCAGGCAGCCCGCGGTCATCGTCATCAGGCCGGCCACGGCGCCGCGCATGTAGCCGATCTTCTTGACCAGCTTGGCCCCCGGAATGCCGATCACCAGATAGGCGGTGAAGAAGCAGAACTGCACCAGCATCGCCTGGGTGTAGTTGAGCGTGAACAGCTCTTTCAGCTTGGGAATGAGGATATCGTTGAGGCTGGTGATTCCGCCGAAGATGAAGAACAGCGCAAACACGAAGGGCGGCAGGCTGGGCGCGTGGACATGGCCTTCGCCTTCCGCGGGCAGCGGGTCGCTCGATGAAATTTCCGTCGCCGCATCCGCGGCGGGTCCCGTCGCTGTCACCACTTGTGTCTCTCCCAATCCATGCCCGCGGACCGGTGTTGCGACCCGGGCATCCCGCGCGAAGCGGTACGAAACGCGCCGCGCATTGTCAACGTTGTCAGAACGGCTCCCCGCTCGTGCGGGGAGGAGCGCAGACTAGCCTGTCGCAAGGGCGACGCAATATCCCGCGCTCACTTGCCCACCGGGCGATGCACTTGCCGCGGCAGCGGTCGCGCGACATGATGGATCAGTTGCGAATCGAGACTGGCGCGACGGGGAGAGGGACATGGCTAAGGCAGGGACCGCTGCGGCGATCGATACGGAGGCGCTGCGGCGCAAATATGCGGAGGAACGCGACAAGCGCCTGCGCGCGGACGGTGCGGCGCAATATGTCCGGCTGGAAAGCGGGTTCGCCGATCTTGCCACGGATCCCTACATTCCGCGCGAGGAGCGCGACCCGGTAACCGATCATGTGACCTTCGCCTTTATCGGCGGCGGGTTTGCCGGGCTGGTCGTGGGCGCGCGGCTGAAGGAAGCCGGGATCACCGACTATCGCGTGGTCGAGAAAGGCGGCGATTTCGGCGGCACTTGGTACTGGAATCGCTACCCGGGCGCGCAATGCGACACGGCCAGCATGATCTACATGCCGCTGCTCGAGGAAACCGGGCACATGCCGAGCGAGAAATACGCGCATGCCCCCGAAATCCGCGACCATTGCAGCAACATCGGCCGCCAATACGACCTCTACGACAATGCGCTGTTCCACACGCAGGTGACCGACCTCGCATGGGACGAGGCGCGCCAGCTGTGGATCGTGCGGACCGATCGCGGGGATGCCTTCACCGCGAAATATGTCGGCATGGGCACCGGCCCGCTGCATGTCGCCAAGCTGCCCGGCCTGCCCGGGATCGAGCTGTTCGAAGGCAAGAGCTTCCACACCAGCCGGTGGGACTATGGCTATACCGGCGGCACGCCCGAAGGCGAACCGATGACCGGGCTGGCGGACAAGCGCGTGGCCGTGATCGGCACCGGCGCGACCGCGGTGCAGGTGGTGCCCAATGTCGCGCGCGATGCGCAGGAACTCTACGTTTTCCAGCGCACGCCGTCCTCGGTCGACGAGCGCAACAACCGCCCGCTGGAGCGCGACTGGTTCGACAGCGTCACCGGCCCCGGCTGGCAGAAGACGTGGCAGGAAAATTTCGTCGCCAATCTCGGCGTCGGCTTTCCGGCCGAAGATCTGGTCGACGATGGCTGGACCGATCTCGGCAAGCGCATCCGTGCGCAGGTGATCGACATGCCGCCCGAACAGCGCACCCCCGAAGGCATCATGGCCGCCTTCGAGGATGCCGATAACCAGAAGATGAGCGAGATCCGCGCACGCGCCGAGGCAATCGTCGGCGGCGAGGCGGGCGAGAAACTGAAGGCGTGGTATCGCCAATTGTGCAAGCGCCCGTGCTTCCACGACGAATATCTGCAGGCCTTCACCCGGCCCAACACGCATCTGGTCGATACCGATGGCAAGGGTGTCGAGCGGATCACCTCCCGCGGAGTCGTCGCCAATGGCCGCCAATATGAGGTCGATTGCATCGTCTATGCCTCGGGTTTCGAGGTCGGCACCGGCTTCACCGAGCGCGCGGGCTACGATGTCACCGGGCGCGGCGGCCGGAAGCTGTCCGAATACTGGGCCAGCGGGATGCGCAGCTTTCACGGGCTACACGTCAACGGCTTTCCCAACATGTTCTTCGTCCAGCAGAACCAGGCGGCGGCGTTCATCGCCAATTACCCGCACAATCTGGTCGACCACGCTGAAACCGTCGCCTGCGTCGTGCGCCATGCCGAGGAACAGGGCCACGCGACGGTCGAACCCAGCGAAGATGCCGAGCAGCAATGGCTCGACTTCCTGCTCACCGGCCCCGGCGCACGGCTGGGCAGCACCGAATGCACGCCGGGCTATTATAACAATGAGGGGCAGGGCTACGGCGAACAGGAACGCTTCGCGCTGGGCCATCCCGCGGGCCCGCTCGGCTATTTCGGACATATCGACAAATGGCGCAAAGCGGGGACCTTCAGCGGGCTCGACTTCGCCTGACCCCCTCGCGAAAAGCCGGGAAACGCTTTGTCGATAGGGCTTTGCTGCGCTCCGGCAGCCCGCTAGCCTCGTGTTAAGGAATCGAGGAGAGGATCACCCATGACTGTCACTTTCACCCGGCTGGCCTCGGCGCTGGCCATGGCCACCGCGCTTGCCGCCGCACCCGCCGCGGGCGCGCAGGACCATTCGGGTCATGCCGCGCAAGGATCGGCCGCGGAACAGGCTTCGCACCGGCTGCATGCGCTGTTCGAGCGGAGCGAGGCCGAAATGCTCGACCGCAATCCGGTAGCGGCTTTCTTCCGCGGCGATTTCAGCGATGCCGACCGGATCGGCGACTATTCGCGCGCCAGCTATGCCGCCGACCGCGCCGCGGCCGAAGAATACCTTGCCGAGCTCGCGACGATCGACCGCGAGAGCCTGGGCGAGACCGATCGCATTGCCTATGACGTGTTCGAATACACGCAGCAGCGCACGCTGGCGCAGACCGCGCCCGACGTGCTGCCCACCGTGCTCGCGCTGCCGATCGACCATTTCCGCGGGCTGCACGTCTTTTATCCGCGGCTGTCGGCGCCCGGCGCTCTGATGCCGTTCGACACGGTCGAGGACTATCGCGACAATTTCGCGCGCCATCGCGAATTCGCGCAGATCGTCGACCAGGCGATCGAGCGGTTCCGCACCGGGGCGGCGCAGGGGATCACGCTTCCGCGCATGTCGGTCGAACTGATGATCGAACAGCTCGACCTGCAGACGGGCACTGCGGTCGAGAAAAGTCCCTATTGGGCACCCGTTGCCAATTTCCCCGACGGCTTTACCGCGACCGAGCGCGAACGCCTGCTGGGCGAACACCGCGCCGTGCTTACGGGCACGCTAATGCCCGCACTGCAGAAACTGCGCGATTTCCTCGCCAGCGAGTATCTCGAACAGTCGCGCACCAGCATCGCCGCGACCGACAACCCCGGGGGCGATGCCTATTATTCCTACCGGATCGAGGAGAACACCACGCTGCCGCTGACCGCGCAGCAGATCCACGAGACAGGGCTGGCTGAAGTCGCGCGGATCAATGCGGCGATCGACGCCGCCGAAGCCGAGGCCGATGGCCGCACGGGCAAAACCTATACCAGCAAGGCCGATCTGCAGGCGGCTTGGTACGAAGTGGCCGAACAGGTCGATCCGCTGATGGAGCGGGTGTTCCTGCGCCAGCCCAAGACCGAACTGCGGATCGAACCTTACGAACCCTATCGCGAGAAGTTCAGCCTCGCCGCCAGCTATTCGGCGGGCAAGGCCGACGGCACGCGGCCGGGCACCTTCTATTTCAGCGGTTACAATGTCGCCGAACGGCAGCTCGGCACTTCGGTTTCGCTCTACATGCACGAAGGCAATCCGGGACATCACTTCCAGTCGATGTTCGCGATCGAGAACGAGGACCTGCCCGAGTTCATGCGCTACGGCGGCTTCACTGCCTTCAGCGAAGGCTGGGGCCTCTATGCCGAGAGCCTCGGTTACGAGCTCGGCCTCTATGACGACCCGGTCGAACGGCTGAAGGCGCTCGAAGGCGGCGAAATGCTGCGCGCGGTGCGGCTGGTGGTCGATACCGGCATGCATGCGCTGGGCTGGAGCCGCGAGAAGGCGATCGAATATATGGTTGCCAATGGCGCGGCGCGCGATTTCGCCGAGGCGGAAAGCGCACGCTACATCGTGATGCCCGCGCAGGCGCTGGCCTACAAGACCGGCGAATTGAAGATCAAGCAGCTGCGCGCGCGCGCCGAGGCCGCGCTGGGCGAGGATTTCGATGTCCGCGCCTTCCACGAACAGGTGCTCAACACGGGCGATATCCCGCTGCCGGTGCTCGAAGCCAAGATCGATGCCTGGATTGCGGACGGGGGGCAGTAAGCGCATGGCCGTGAAGCACACCTTCCTGCAACTCGCCTCGGCGCTGGCAATCGCTGGCGCCGCGGTGGCGGCCCCGGCAGCGCAGGCCTGCGATCGGATCGAAACCGCGCACAGCGACAGCCAGCGTCTGCGCACGCTGATGGCCGAAAGCGACGCTGCTTTCCTCGACCGCAACCCGCGCGCGGCGTTCTATCGCGGCGACTTTTCCAATGCGGGCAGTCTCGGCGATTTCTCTTCCGCGGCCTACGAGGTCGAGCGCGCGGCGGCGATGTGCGATATTGCCGCGCTGGCGACGATCGACCGCGCGGCGCTCTCCGCGAGCGAGAAGATCGCCTACGACACCTTCCGCTATTCGCAGGAGCGCACGCTCGCCAAGACCGAACCCGAAGTGCTCAAGACCGTGCTCGCGCTGCCGCTTGACCATTTCCAGGGTATTCAGGGATCCTATCCGGGGCTTTCCGCGCCCGGCGGCGTGATGCCTTTCGCAACGCCCGAAGACTATGCGAACAATGTCGCCCGGCACGCAGCCTATGCGCAGATGGTGGAAGACGTGATCGCGCGCTTCGATACCGGGCTCGAGCAGGGCATCACCCTGCCGAAGCTCACCGTCGAACTAATGATCGAGCAGCTCGACACGCAGCTTGCCGCGCCGGAGGACAGCAATCCCTATTACGCGCCGCTGCGTGAATTGCCCGACAGCTTCACCGAGGCCGAAAAAGGACAGGCGCGCGCGGCGCTGGTTTCGGCGGTCGAGGGCACGCTCTATCCCGCGATCCGGCGTCTGCGCGCCTATCTCGCGGACACCTACCTGCCGCAGGCGCGCTCCACCATCGGGGCCACCGAAACCCCGGGCGGCGAGGCTTATTACGCCTATCGCATCGCGGAAATGACCACGCTGCCGCTGACCGCGGAGGAGGTGCATCGGCTGGGCCTGTCGGAAGTCGAGCGAATCAATGAGGCGCGGCGGCAGGCGATTGCCGAGCGCGGCGACCGCCGTCCGCCGGTCTACAAGACCAAGGAAGGGCTGCAGCAGGCCTGGTACGAGGTCGGGCGCAAGGTCGATGCGAAGATCGGCCCGCTGTTTCTGCGCCAGCCCGAAACCGAGCTGCGGATCGAACCTTACGAGCCCTATCGCGAGCAGTTCTTCCTTGCCGCGTCCTACCAGCCCGGCAAGGCGGACGGATTGCGCCCGGGCACCTTCTATTTCAGCGGGTGGAACGCGGCTGAACGCGAACTGAGCACTTCGATCCGGCTCTACATGCACGAAGGCAATCCAGGGCATCACTTCCAGGTCATGTTCGCGGTCGAGGATGAAAGCCTGCCCGATTTGCTGCGCCACGGCTGGTTTACCGCCTATGGCGAGGGCTGGGCGCTCTATGCCGAAAGCTTGGGCTACGAGCTCGGCCTGTATGACGACCCGGTCGACCGGCTGCAGGCGCTCGAGGATGGCGAATTGAAGCGCGCGGTGCGGCTGGTGGTCGATACCGGCATGCATGCGCTCGGCTGGACCCGCGAACAGGCGGTCGAATACATGGTCGAGAACGGCAATCCGCGCGATTATTCGGAAAACGAAATTGCCCGATACATCGCGATGCCGGGGCAGGCGCTGGGCTACAAGATCGGCGAATTGAAGATCAAGGAGCTGCGCGCGCGCGCCGAAGCGGCGCTGGGCGAGGATTTCGATATCCGCCACTTCCACGAACAGGTGCTCGACAGCGGCAATATCCCGCTGACCGTGCTCGAAGCCAAGATCGACGCATGGATCGCGGCAGGCGGCGGCTAACCACTTTTCCCAAGGCATGAAAAAGGGGCCGCGCGATCGATTGTCGCGCGGCCCCTTTTCTGCGTCCCGGGGATCAGTCCTCGCTGGAGGTTCCCGTCGTCCCCGCGGGCAGTTCCGGACGCTCGGGCGGGAGCGCGGCATCGCGGTCACCCGTCTTCAGATAGGTGTCGAACCAGCGCATCATGCGCAAATTGTAATCGTAGCGCGCGGCAGCCTTGCGGTTGCCGTGGCCTTCGCCGGGATAGAACACCAGCCGCACGGGCACATCGGGTTTGCGGATCTTCATCGCGCGATACAGCTCGAGGCTCTGGCCCGGGTCGACACGCGTGTCTTCCTCGCCATGCATGATCAGCAGCGGCGTGCTGGCCTTGTCGACATGGAAGATCGGCGAGACTTCGAGCATCGCCATCCAGTCGTCCCACGGCCATTTGCCGCTGTGCACATTGTACATCTCGTAAGGGATGTCGCCCGTGCCGAACTTGCTGACCTGGTTCGAAATGCCGACGAACATTACGCCCGCCGCGAATTCCTCGCTCCAGCGGGTCGATGACCATGCGGTCGCATAGCCGCCATAGGAGCCGCCGGTCACGCCGGTGCGGTCGGCATCGGCGATCCCTTCGGCGACCAGCGCGCGCTTGGCATCGACCAGGTCGGTGAACTCGGGATCGGTGTAATTGCCCGTGTGCTGCTTGGAAAACGCGGTGCCATAGCCGGTCGAACCGCGATAGTTGGGCAGGAACACTGCGTAGCCCTGGCCCGCGGCCACCTGGCCGGGCTTGGAATAGGCGGTCTGCCAGCCATTGCTGTCATGCGCTTCCGGCCCGCCGTGGACGTTGAGGATCAGCGGAGCGCCGCCGCGCGGTGCGCCGCCGACCGGCTCGATCAGCACGCCCTCGACTTCCTGCCCGTCGCGCGCGGTGTAGGTGAAGGCGCGCTGCTTGCCGAAGTCGATTTCCGACAGCCAGGCATTGTGCTGCGTCCAGCGGTGGAAGGCGCCGTCCTTCCAGACGAACAGTTCGCCCGGGTGCTGCGGGCTGTTGGCCTCGACCGCCAGCGTGCCACCGCCTGCCTCGACGCCGGTGAGGATCAGCGCGCCGCCGTCATGCTCTTCGGCGACCGAGCCATCGGCATTGTAGATCCGCAGCGCGCTCTGGGCGCCCTTGTGGATCACTGCCGCGAGCCGCCCGTCGGCAAGCCATTCGGCATCGACCGCCGCTTCGGGCGCACCCGCATTGAGCGCGCGGTAGCTGCCGCTCGCCACGTCGACCAGGTGCAGCGTGGTGTCCGCCGGGTCGTTCATGTCGACGCCCGCGATCATCGACAGCTGCGTGCCGTCGGGCGAGATTTCGATGTCGCCCAGCTTGCCGGGCGTTTCGACCACGCGCAGCACCTTGCCGTTCGTGAGGTCGATCACATGCGCGCGCTTGGAAGTATAGGCATCGTCGATCTGCGGGGTGGGCGCGCTGTCGATCACCGCGTGGCGGCCATCGGGCGCGACGCGGAAGGCGCTGACATAGCCGGGGATCGCGACTGTCTTGGGCTCGGTATCGATCTCGGTGCCGACACGCGCGGAGAACAGCCGCGTCAGCTTGGCCTCTTCCTCGTAGACCACCGAATCGAACCCGGCCTTGGCCTGCTTCGTGCGGGCCTTGTCTTCCTCGGCGCCGGCCAGCATCCAGATCGTGCTGCCGTCGGGCGACCAGGCGTAGGAGCGCACCGCCGCGCCCTCGACCGCGGCCAGCTTGCGTTGCGCGCCGCCATCGACGGGGATGCCCCAGACCGCGGTCTTCTCGTCCCCGTCGGCCCAGGTGAAGGTGACCATCCGGCCATCGGGCGAGAAGGTCACGCCCGACACGCTGATGTCGTCGGGCAGGAAGTCGCGCGCATTGTTCGGGCCATAGGCAAGCTTGAGCTGCTGCTGCGTGGTCCCGTTCTCCTCGCCCTCGGTCACGTCGGGCAGGCTGGCGGTGGTGTAGGCGATGCGGCTGCCGTCGGGCGAGACGGCAATGGCGCCCACGGCTTCGAGCTTGGCGACGTCTTCCGGCGTCATCGGGCGGGCCTGTGCCTGCGCGGCGAGCGAGGCGGTGGCGAGCAGGGCGGCGGCGGTCAGCGGCGCGCGAAATGTCATGCGGTGAAGTCCTCTCGTGGAAATTGCTGGCGCCGCTATAGCGCCGCCGCGCGCGAGGGCAAACCGCGCCGCCCGGCGTCCGCGCGCGCGGACCTCGCATACCAAGGCACCGCTCGACAGGCGCGGCGCGAGCGCCTACAACGCCGCCATCCCCGGGGAGCCGGCGAGTCCGCAAGGACAGTGGCTGAGAGGTGGGCATCGCACCCCACGACCCGTCGAACCTGAACCGATTAGCATCGGCGGAGGGAGTGGACCGGGCTGTCATCGCAAGTCCCGAAGTCCGCGCTCCGCCTTCGAGGAGAGACTTCGCATGGCCGACATCAACAGCAAATTCGACATCGGCGTCACCACCGGCCCGATCCGCGGCAGCCGCAAGGTCCATGTCGGCGCGAAAAGCGGCAGCGGCGTGCGCGTCGCCATGCGCGAGATCGATCTTGAGGGCGGCGAACCCAGCGTGCGCGTCTACGACACCTCCGGCCCCTACACCGATCCCGCCGCGACGATCGACATCAACCAGGGCCTCCCGCAATTGCGCCGCGAATGGATCCTCGCGCGCGGCGATGTCGAGGAATACGACGCGCGCGAAGTGAAGCCCGAGGATAACGGCCAGCTCGGGCCCGACCGGTCGGGCGGCGTCCCCGGCTTCCCTAATGTCGCCAAGCGGGTGTTGCGCGCCAAGCCCGGCGGCAATGTCAGCCAGATGCACTATGCCCGCCGCGGCATCATCACCCCCGAGATGGAATATGTCGCCGAGCGCGAGAACCTCGGCCGCGAACAGGTGCGCCGCGAACTCGACGGCAATTCGTGGGGCGCCGCGATCCCCGAATATGTCACCCCCGAATTCGTGCGTGACGAGCTCGCCCGCGGCCGCGCGATCATCCCCAACAACATCAACCACCCCGAAACCGAACCCATGGCGATCGGGCGCAATTTCCTCGTCAAGATCAACGCGAATATCGGCAACTCCGCCGTGGCCTCCGACGTCGCCAGCGAGGTCGACAAGATGGTCTGGTCGATCCGCTGGGGCGCGGACACGGTGATGGACCTTTCGACGGGCCGCAACATCCACGACACGCGCGAATGGATCATCCGGAACTCGCCCGTCCCCATCGGCACCGTGCCCATCTACCAGGCGCTCGAAAAGGTCGGTGGCATTGCCGAGGACCTGACTTGGGAAATCTTCCGCGACACGCTGATCGAACAGGCCGAGCAGGGCGTCGACTATTTCACCATCCACGCGGGCGTGCGGCTGCCCTATGTCCCGATGACCGCCAAGCGCGTCACCGGCATTGTCAGCCGCGGCGGCTCGATCATGGCGAAATGGTGCCTCGCGCATCACAAGGAGAGCTTCCTCTACGAGCGCTTCGACGAGATCACCGAGATCATGAAGGCCTATGACATCGCCTATTCGCTGGGCGACGGCCTGCGCCCCGGCTCTATCGCCGACGCCAATGACGAGGCGCAGTTCGCCGAGCTCTACACGCTGGGCGAGCTCACCAAGCGCGCCTGGGAACAGGACGTGCAGGTGATGATCGAGGGGCCCGGCCACGTGCCGATGCACAAGATCAAGGAGAACATGGACAAGCAGCTGGAGGCCTGCGGCGAAGCGCCCTTCTACACGCTCGGGCCGCTCGTCACCGATATCGCGCCGGGTTACGACCACATCACCAGCGGCATCGGCGCGGCGCAGATCGGCTGGTACGGCACCGCCATGCTCTGCTACGTCACGCCCAAGGAACACCTCGGCCTGCCCGATCGCGACGACGTGAAGGTGGGCGTGGTGACCTACAAGCTCGCCGCCCACGCCGCCGACCTCGCCAAGGGCCACCCCGCCGCCAAGGTCCGCGACGACGCGCTGTCCAAGGCCCGCTTCGAATTCCGCTGGCGCGACCAGTTCAACCTGTCGCTCGACCCCGACACCGCCGAGCAATACCACGACCAGACCCTCCCCGCAGAAGGCGCCAAGACCGCGCACTTCTGCTCAATGTGCGGTCCGAAATTCTGCTCGATGAAGATCACGCAGGAAGTGCGCGACTTCGCCGCCAAGCAGAACTCGGACAGCTACCTCGCGAGCGAGAACATCAAGCGCGAGACCCCGCTAGAGGCACGCGAGAACGCCGAGGAAGGCATGGAAGAGATGTCACGCCGCTACAAGGAAAAGGGCGAGCGGCTCTATCTGCCGGAAGAAGAGGTGGAATGACCTACGCGAGGGCATGGAGGGAGTCGGAGCGCTCCCTCCGGAGCGCGGAGACGTGCACAGCACAAATGAGCGAGGTGTGCCGGGAGATGGGGGAGAAGTTTTATTTGCCGGAGGGGTGAGCGCGCTGATAATTGCCTTAAATGCCTCGCGCGACTAGAAATTTGAAGTGCGCGTAAATTTACGCATTCAAGAGAGAGAGAAATGAAAGACGTAATTGATCGCGTTGTCGATCTTGTAAATGAGCGGTTTGAGCGCACCCGGAAGGTCGTGCTTCTTTCATATATTGGGCAGGTCCTCTCGCGAGAAAATTTCAACATTTCTCAGATTGCGGGAGATAAAGGCTTCGCCAATTTTCTGCGAGATCATGTGTCCGACCAAATTGATATTGTGTCGTTGCCCGATGATCCGAAAAACCTGGCAGCCATCCCCATCGGGACAGACCTTTCTAAGGAGATTGATCCCTTTGGCAGCCAACCACGGAAACGAGCGAATTCGAAAGAGGGGAGTGATAGCAAGTCGCGGATTAACCGAGGGCTTTGGTTCTCATTCTCGCACGAACTGGAAGCAGGACATGAGCGGTTCGTAACCTTGTATCCAGAAGTGCGTTACCGAGACTTTCCTGAGGGCGAGACGGGAGAGGGAATTCCTGTCGCGCGGGAAAAAATCATTCCTAGCGGCTCGCTAGAAAAAGGGGAGCGCGATCAGGAAATATATAAGAACATTCTGGAATGGGCGGGAGAAAATAAGGTAAACCTATCCTTATTGTCTAGCTCTGGCCAAGCAGCTGGAAAACGAATGTCATTGCTCGATCATTTTTTTGAAACGATACCCGAGGATGAGTTGATGGGGGTCGAACTCCCTTTGATAATCGTTAAGAGAATGAAGAGCAGAATGCTGTAATGAACTTTTGCATTGGCCTCGCGGGGGTGCCGAATTCGCACTTCGATCAAGTGTATCGAGCTAGAAGCAAATTCCTAGCGAACGATTGCGAGCTGATAGCTGAAACGCTTAAGGATAAAGATCCAGAGTACTATGCGAAGAGGCATGTAAATTTTTTTCACAAGAAATTCCATCAGAAGATTTCTGAGGATCATCATAACAAACTTTCGGATACGTTTTTCGTCATTTTTTATATTGACAAAGGGAGGTTGTCTGACCGCTTCTCTTCGCAATTCTTTCCTTCGATCCTGACGGTTCCGATCACTTGGGATGCTGAGCCGGGCAGTATGACCATTCGCGGTAGAGCCGCCAATGATTTGGTTGTGAAGTTACGTGAAGCGATTATCCAAGTGCGAGATATTGCAGATTCCTTGAGGCGAGAGCTTAAGGACCGCGACCAGAGTACGCCATGGCTTTTGCCTTTGAAAAATTTCCGGTCCAAAGTTTATCAGAAACTCTTGTTTGATGTGCACGCGGGGATGCGGGCCGACCAAGACATTGACCAAATTCTATCCGTTGCGAGCAATGAGTTTAGGCGCCACCACCCTCCGAAGAAGATCGGTCAGCGACATAGGCGATGTTTCGTCGATGATCGCAAGATTGAGTTCCACCCTCCAGGTAATGCGCGGCACGCATACGCGAGAGCGAATTATGGAAGCCATCCGCGGAGTTGTCTTCGCAATGGGCGTCGCCGCTTGGGCTTTCCCTACGATAGGGCATTCCATTTTGACTGTGCTTCGGGGGATCGAAAGCTGGTTGCCGAAATGGCGAGTTGTCATGGGGAGACTCAACGCTTCGAAGGCTCTCCACACCTCAATGTTGCCCCTAATGACAACGTCCGAAATTAGCAAAGGGGACAACAGCTTAGGCGCCGTTGTCCCCTGCTAAAACATTCGTTGCCCGTCACAAGAAGAAACTCTGCTCTCCTTAACACACCCTAGAATTGCAATTCCACCGCAGGGGGGCCTCATGAAGCCAGCCCCACGATCTAGATATTGCAATTCAGTTGACCTACTTCTGCAACTGCTCCTTTGGTCAACATTCGGCTCGGCGCATCCCTTATTTCCCAAATGGAAGCCGGTAGCGCGTATGGGACGCTGCAGGGATAACCTGCTACAGGTTTCCATATGGTAAGTTTTGCCATGTTGGCAAGATTAAATGCGCTGAGTGGGGAAACTCTGGGTGAGCGGCAAGAGGTATTGTCCTGCTTCACGCACACCCCATCCCCACCAGCACCCGGTCGAGCGCCTGCAGGAAGTTCGACCGGTCCGCCTTGCTGAACGGTGGCGGGCCGCCGCCCATGCCGTCCATCCCGGCGCGCAGGTCTTCCATGATGGCGCGGGTAGCGAGGGCGAGGCTGGCGGCTTCGAAGCTCTTGCCGTCGGAGCAGGCTCGATGTTATAACGCCCGTATGAACAAGCCGCTCAAGATCACGAAAATCGGCAATTCCGCCGGGATCGTCCTGCCCAAGGACGTGCTGGCGCGTCTTCGCGTGGGGCCAGGTGACCAGCTCTATCTGTCCGAAGCGCCCGACGGGGTGCGGCTGTCGGCGGTCGATCCGGATTTTGCCGCGAAGATGGAAGCGGCCGAGGCGATCATGCGCGAGGATCGCGATATCCTGCGCGAACTGGCCAAGTGATCGCCGCAGGCTTCCCCTCCTTTTCAAAGGAGGGGATCGAGGGGTGGTTGCGATGCGACAGCATTGTGCTGGGCAGCCACCACACCCAAACCCCCTCCTCTGAAGAAGAGGGGGCTTAGATGGCCCGCCTCGAACCCGAATGGCTCTCCCTCGACATTGCGCTCGCGGTGCATGACCGGCAGCTTGCCGAACATGGCGGGCCGACCGGGGCGCGCGATCAGGGCATGCTCGAAAGCGCGTTGGCAAGGCCGCTGAACCAGTGGACTTACGGCGAAGACGATCTGTGCGCGCTTGCGGCGGCCTATGCCTATGGCATCGCGCGCAACCATCCCTTTACCGATGGCAACAAGCGCACCGCATGGGTCTTCGCGCGCCTGTTCCTGATGCTGAACGGGCGGGCGCTCTCGTTTACGCCGAGAATGGCTATCGACGTGGTGCTGGCACTCGCCGCGGGAGAGCTGGGCGAGGACGAACTGGCCGACTGGTTCCGCCAGCACCTCGGCTGAGACCTTTCCTACTCCGCGGAAATCTGCCTTATCCTTGCGGATGAGCACCGACAAAAGCACCGCCCTCACCACCACCCCCGCCACCCGCCATGACGGCTGGACCGTCGCGCGCCAGTCCCTCTTCCTCCGCGAACTGGCGGCCTCGCATTCGGTGAAGCGGGCGGCGAAGGCGGCGGGGATGAGCCGCCAGTCGGCCTATGGTCTGCGCGCGCGGCTGAAGGGCGAGCCGTTCGACCTCGCGTGGACCGCCGCGCTCAGGTGCCGCTTCGATGCGCTGGCGGAAGCCGCGATGGACCGCGCGCTCAACGGGGTGGAGGTGCCGCATTTCTACAGGGGCGAGCTGGTCGGCACCTCGCGCCGCTATGACGAGCGGCTGACGGTGGCGCTGCTCGCCATGCGCGAACGGTTTCGCGGGCCGCAGCGGTTCAGCTCGCATCCCGCCGCCGCCTTCGACGCGGAGGATTTCGGCCCGCTGCTCGCGCGCGTCGAAACCGGGCCCGAGACCTGGCACGAGGAAATCCGCGCGGAGCGCGAAGCCGAATACGCGGAGGACGAGGGGGACGCGGAGGAAGCGGGCGCGGAAGAGACGGACGGGGGCGCGGCCCGCGCGGTTTCTGTCTGGCGGGCGTATTGATCGCGCGCGCGTGTCAACTTCGGCCCCTGCGCACCAGCCCGCGCAATTGCGCGGGTTCGGAGCCATTTCGGCACCCGGCGGCGTGTCAATTGTGTCAACTTCGCCGCAGCTGCACCATCACCCGGTCGAGCGCCTGCAGGAAGTTAGACCTGTCGGCCTTGCTGAAGGGCGGGGGGCCGCCCCCCACGCCGTCCATCCCGGCGCGCAAATCTTCCATGATCGCGCGGGTGGCCACCGCGCTGCCGATGCTCGCGGCGTCGAATTCGCGCCCGTCGTGCTTGAGCACGCGCGCGCCCGCTTTCAGGCAGCGCTCGGCGAGCAATATGTCGGCGGTGACGACCACGCTGCGCGCGTCCGCATGATCGGCGATCCAGTCGTCGGCTGCGTCGAACTTGGGCCCGCCGGTCCCGTCGGAGACGACCACGCGCTGGACCCGCGCGCTCACCGGCACGCGGAAGGGGCTGTTGCTGACCACGCGTACTTCGGCATCGAAGCGTTCGGCGACGCGATAGATCTCTTCCTTCACCGGGCAGGCGTCGGCATCGACCAGGATGGTGACGGGGGCGGGGGCCGGAGCGGGTGCGGGTGCGGGATCGGGCATGGCGCGCGCCTAGCCATACCGGCGCAGGTCGGCCAGCCCGATCACGGCGGCGGGCGTCAGTAGGCCCAGCGCTCGGTCAGCAGTTCGGCCTTGCCGTCGACTAGCTTGACCTCGGCGGCGGGCTCACCCGGCTGGCCTTCGCGGAACAGCTCGAAGATCACCGCGCCGTCTTCCTGCACGCTCTCGATCACGCGGACGGGGGCGAACATGTCGGGCGCGGCCTCGGCGGCGGCGCGCGCAGGCGCGGGGACATCGGCCCAGGCGAGATCGCGCTGGATCTCGACCACGCGGAAGGCGCCGTCCTCGACCAGCATGTCGAGCTCGACCTCGCTGCCGTCGGCGCGGGTGCCCTCGACGTCGAAGAACACCATGCCGTCGCGCTCCTTGCGCTCGGCCCCGGCGAATTGCATGCCCGGCACCGCCTCGAGCGCGGCGGCGCGCGCGCCTTCGGGAATCTCGTCGGCACCAAGCTCGGTCACCACCGCCTCGGGGCCATCCTCGAGGATCGCGCTATCGGCCCCGTCCGCGGTATCACTGTCGGCTTCGCTGCAGCCGGCCAGTACCAGCGCGAGCGCAAATGCGGCAGCGCCGTGGCGCACAGTGTGTTCGATCGACATTGTCCATTCCCCCGAAACGCCCGGATGCGGGCTTTGACACCGGTTTACCAGAAGCGGGTGCGAAGGGCAATCGCCCGGGGGCTGCGGATGGTCGGGCAGGCCGGGGGAGGCGCGACCGGAGGCGCGAAAATCGCGGCGCAATGCGCTGGACAAGCGCGCACGGCACCCCATCTCGGAAGGAGAGAACCATACAAGAGGAGCATGCCAATGCAGGTCCAGTTCAACTCCGACAGCAGCGTGATGGGTACCGAGAACGTCGCCGAGAGGATCGAGGCCGCGGTACGCGAAAAGCTTGCCCGCTTCGAAGAGCGGCTCACTCGGCTCGAGATCCACGTGCGCGACGAGAACGGTGCGAAGGGCGGGGCGGACGACAAGGCCTGCACGATCGAGGCGCGCCCGCGTGGCGGCCGGGCGATCGGGGTGACCGAACATGCCTCCAAGGTCGATGATGCGGCGCGCAAGGCCGCGGGCACGCTCGCGCAGCGGCTCGAGAGGCATTTCGGCAAGGAAGCGCGCCACGGCCACGATCCGCGCCCCGACAAGGTAATGTAAGCGCCGCGTTGGGCGGCGCGGCGGCTCAGCCGGGGAGCGAACGCTCCTCGGTGCCGTGGCGGTGCAGCAGTACGTCGAGCGCGGCAGGTTGCCTGCCGCGCTCCCATGCGCGTTCGTGGAAGAAGAACACCACTGCATTCACCAGCGGCTCGACCAGCGCAATCCCGCCCGCGATCACCCACGAACCGGTGAACAGATAGGCGACCGTGAACCCCACCAGCAGGTGGAGGACGAGGAAGCTGATGGTCTTGGACAGGTCGCGTTTCATGAAATTGGAGATAGAGCTAGCCTGTGATCGAGTGAAGCGATGAAAAGCGGATAGTGTGATCGGAAGGGCAAAGGGAACGAAGTGCCTTGTCGGTTGGGAACTCGACCTGTCGCACAAATGCCCCGGCTTGGCACAATTGGGCGAAAATGGGGCACATCCGCAGCGCGTGTCGGTTCGTACCTTGATGCACCAGTCGGATGGTCCGGCTGCGAAAGTGCCGGATTATTCAATCGAAAAGGGAAGTTACCATGAACAAGCTGACCATCGCGCTCGCCTCCGCCGCCTCGCTGGCCATTGCCGCCTGCGCCGAAGAGCCCGCCGAAACCGATGCCTATGACGACACCACCGTTGCCGCCGACCAGATGGCCAATGCCGATGCGGCACCGGGCACGCTGGTAGAAGTCGCGCAGGGCGATGAAAGCTTCTCGACGCTGGTGAGCGCGGTAACCGCCGCCGATCTTGGTGCGACGCTGTCGGGCGAAGGTCCGTTCACCGTTTTCGCGCCCACCAATGACGCCTTCGCCAAGATCCCCGAAGACACGCTGACCGAGCTGACCACGAACGACACTGAAACGCTCGGCAACATCCTCACCTACCACGTGGTCGAAGGCAATGTTGATGCCGCCACGCTGACCCAGGCGATCGAGGATGCGGGCGAAGCCGGCTACACGATCAACACCGTCAACGGCGGCACGCTGACCGCGACCGTGGTCGACGGCAATGTCGTGCTGACCGACGCCGCGGGCGGCACCGCCACGGTGACCGCGACCGATGTCGAAGCTTCGAACGGCGTGATTCACGTCATCGATACGGTGCTGATGCCGCAGTAAGCGCATTCGGCAAACCAGGATGCGAAGGGCGGTCCCCTGGGTGGGGGCCGCCCTTTGCCGTGCCAGCGAGCGGCGAGCGGAACATGGCGGCGCTTGCATCGGGCGGTGCGCGCGCTAGCCTCGCCCGCAAGGGAGAGAGGGAACCGCCATGCGAGCAGCCACAGCATCCGCCGCTGACGTAATCGGGAGGACGGCATGACCAGCCTGCGCGCGAGGCTCGTCAATCTCGCCCTCCCGCTGCTTGGGATCAAACGCTTTTTCGGCGAACCGGAAAAGATGCCCGAACGGATCGCCAAGCTGCGGCGCCAGAAACCGATCCGGCCGCGGGCGAAATGGCATCGCCAATTCACCATCCGCGAAAACGCGGATCGCGGCTTTGCACTGGTGACGATCGAACCGCCCGGTGGCCATCTACCGGGCGCGCCGCATCTGCTGTATCTGCATGGTGGCGGCTATGTGATGGATATCGCCGCGGTCCATTGGGATGCGGTCGCCGATTTGTGCGAGCGCTTGGGCTCATCGGCCAGCGTGCCGCTCTATCCACTCGCTCCCGAACACAAGGCGGCCGACACGCTCGCGCAGATGCGCGCACTCTATCTCGATCTCGCGACATTGCATGGTGCGCCGAACATCACGGTTATGGGCGACAGCGCGGGCGGAGGCATGAGCCTCGCGCTGGCGCAGATGTTGAAAGCCGAAGGCGCGTCGCTGCCGGGGAGCCTCGTGCTCTATTCGCCGTGGCTCGACGCGACCGCGACAGCGGAAGGGCAGCGCGCGATCGAACGGCGTGACCGAATGCTGGCGGTGGCCGGTCTCGAGGCCTGCGGCGAGATGTACCGCGGCGATCTGCCGGTGGACGACCCGCGCGTCAGCCCGTTGTTCGGTCCGCTTGAAGACCTGCCCCCCATGGCAATATTCTCAGGCACATCGGACATTCTGCTGGTCGACGGACGCCGGCTTGCGGAAAAGCTGGACCGTCCCGGTATGCCAGCACATATCTATCGCGAGTACCAGGACATGTTCCACGTATGGATGCTGCTTCCGCTCCCCGAGGCGCAGCGCGCGCGCAGCGAGACCGTGGACTTCATCCGCCAGCACAGGATATCCGAATGACGCTTCTCCGCCCCTCCTTAGCACTGATCGGCATAGCGCCGCTGGCGGCCTGTGGCAGCGGCAACACTGATGACGCAACCGGCGCACCGGGCGAAGGGACCTTCACGGCGATCGCCGAGGGCGAGACGGTCCATTTCGCGGGCACCGAACCCTTCTGGAGCGGCAGTGCGGGCGGCGGCATGGCGACCTATGCGACACCCGAACAGCCCGAGGGACGCGAATTCGCGGTCGAGCGGTTCGCGGGCAACAATGGCCTCGGCATCAGCGGTGCGATCGACGGGGCGGGTTTCGACCTGACGATCACCCCGGGCGAATGTTCGGACGGGATGAGCGATCGCAGCTATCCCTACACCGCGACCCTGCTACTGGGCTCGGAGCAGCGGCAGGGTTGCGCTTGGACCGATAGCCAACCCTTCAGCGGGGCGGAGATGCCCTGAGATGCAGTCGGTTCCCGCGTTGCCACGCTGGCTTGGCCTTGCCGGGTTGCTGCCGCAGTTCACCTGTGTCGCAGTGCTTTACGCAGGTCCCGCCGAGTGGCGCGAAGCAGCCTTGGCGATTGCCTTCGCCTACGCCGCACTGATTCTGTCCTTCCTTGGCGGAATGTGGTGGGGCATCGCCGCCGCCGCACCTGCGGCGCAGCGGCGCAAGGCGCTCGGCTGGCTGTGGATCGCCGCCGTGCTGCCCAGCCTCGTCGCGCTGGCCTGCTTCCTGCCATGGGCGCTGGATTGGGCGTGGCCCGAACCTTCGCTGGTCATGCTGGGGGGCGCGCTGCTGGTCACCCTTGGTGTCGATGCCAAGCTGAGTGCGCTCGCCCCGCGCTGGTGGATGACGCTGCGTGTGCCGCTGTCAACGGGATTGGGCCTCGCCACGATCGCCACTGCTCTGGCCTAGCGTTCACGCTCAACCCCGGCCGCATCGAGTTCGGGGCCAAGTCGGCCAGTAAGCCATAGCCACCACATGCGGAAATCCGCGCGCAGGCTCCACAGCGGATAGGTAAATGTCGCGGGGCGGTTCTTCTCATGCGCGAAATGCGCGACCCAAGCAAAGAAGTAGCCCGCCAGCGGCAGTGCGAACAGCATCAGCCATTCGCCCGTAACCAGCGCAGTCACTGCCAGCGCTACGACCAGCGTGGTGCCGATATAGTGCAGCGCGCGGGTGCCTGGGCGCGCGTGCTCGCGCAGGTAGAAGGGCCAGAACTCGGCGAAGGTGGTGTAACGACGGTCGGTCATTGCAGGCCCGGGATCTCGATCTGGGCGGGGCTCGGAGCGGTCGGCATGAGCAGCTCGCGCTTGGCGGGCGCTGCCGGAGCACTCGCGGCGACCGGGCTGGGCGCCGCGCCGATGGCGGCGCAGCTGCGGCCGGCGAGGAAGTCGAGCGCAGTCGAGACCGACGCCTCTGCGGGATCGCCCAGTGCGCGTGTGATGTCGTCATCGGCCCGGCATGTGCGCGGCATCACGCTGGCGAGCCCCGAATAATAATCGCCCTGGTCGTTCGCATTGACCGCGCGGAAGGCGACCACGCGTAGACGGTCGTCGCAGGCGGAGCGGTCGCGTGCGATCTGGCCGACCGGCTTGCCGAATGTATCGGTGCCGATCAGCGCGATATTGCTGCCGAGATAGGGAATGAACGCATTGGCCACCAGCTCACTGGCCGAGGCAGTCGCTTCGGTGCCGATCACGGCGATCCGGGTGGCCGCGATCGCATTGGCTTCGGTGCCGAACACTTGCGTTTCGTTGGAACTGCTCAGGGAGTCGCGGAAGACGGTCTTGCTGAACACCTGACCTGCCCGGCCTTCGGCGAGCAAATCGCCGAGTACGTCCGCAACCGACAGAAGGCCGCCGCCATTGTAGCGGAAATCGAGGATGATCCGTGTCACGCCTTCGCTGCGGAACACCGCGAAGGCCTCGCGCAGCTGGCGTTTGGCATCGTCGATGATGAAGGTGCGCAGATTGACGTAGCCGACCTTCGTCCCGCCGTCGTCGATGATCTGCGCGCCGTAGCGATCGGAGATCGGGTCGAGCGCATATTCGGCCTTGGTCACACTGGCGGTGACTTCGCTGCCGTTGGGTTGGCGGATCCGCAACTGGCGCGTGACGCCTGCGTCGTTCGGGCCGAGTGCATCGACCACCGCCTGCGGACCGCCGCTGCTCATCAGCGCATCGACGGTCTGGCCCCCGATAGCGACGATCTCGCTGCCGCGATCGATACCCTGCGCGAAGGCAGGCGCACTCTCAAACGCCTCGAGCACGAATACCCGGCGCGCGACCTCATCGTAGGCGAGCCGGATGCCGAGCCCCGCGTTCGACCCGCTGTTGATCAGTGCATTCTCCTCGGCAATCGAGGTGATATAGGTGAAGAACCGGTCACGGTCCTGCGCGCGTGCCGGGGCGACCAGCGCGTCGATATAGCCTTGCACCGAGGAATAGCTGGCGCGGTTGACCGTCCGGTCGAGCAGCGTGGGGAAAAGATAGGTCTCGTCGAGTTGGGCGAAGGCCCAGTCCTGGCGGCTGGCGAGCGAGCACGTGTCCGCACTCTCACCCCCGGTTCCGCCACCGGCGCCGCTTCCGCCGCCTCCCGTGCCGGAGCTCGAGCCCCCGCCGCCGCATGCGGTCAGCGAAGTGGCCAGCAAGGCAGTCAAAACGGTGCGACCCAATCCCATATTCAATCTCCCTGATCCGGTCGCGCAAGGTGCCGCGACGACCATCGTGCCATCCATGACGGCGAAAGCAGCGCCCGGCAATAGCGCCGCCGGTCCCGCGCGGGTGCCGTTTCCCCCCGAAAACGGTGCAAATATCGGGCGTCGGGATGGTTTGTTGCGGACAGCTATGCCTTAAAGGGCGCCCCTAGGAGGCCCGAGAGGGCGAAAGCAGAGGAGTTTACATGGCTAGCGGCGTCGCGCCCTGGGTTCAGAATGCGGTCGGCGGAAGTCCGGTCGGTCACACGCTTACGCTGGAGAAGGTCGCCGATGAGCGCGTGCTCGGGCGGGGCGGTTTCAGCCTGACCAGCGCAGCCTTCAGCCATGGCAATGAACTCGATCCGTCCTTTACCGCCATCGAGGAAGATGCGGTCGCGCCGCCGCTCGAATGGACTGCTCCGCCTCCCGGCGCGCAGGAACTGGTGCTGGTGGCGGAAGATGCCGACAAGGGCCACGTCCACTGGACCGTCTGGGGCCTTGCGCCGCAGAAGGGCAAGCTGATGGAAGGCGAAACACCGCCGCGCACCGGCAAGAATGCGCAGGGCAATTCGGAATGGCTGTTGCCCGACCCGCCGCTGGGCGAAGAGCACCGCTACGTCTTCCAACTGTTCGCGATCGACCTCCCGCTGACATTGATGCCGGGGGCAACGCATGAAGAACTCGTCCGCAATCTGGACGGACACGTGACCGCCGCCGCGGTCCTGACAGCCCGGTTCGAAGGCCATGAGGTCGAGGAACTGGATGTCGACGACCTCGACGACGTAGATTGAAGCATAGCCAAGGAAAGGATTAGTCATGGCTGGCAAGAACAACGCACTGCAGAAGCCGGTGAACCTGTCGCCGGAACTGGAAAACGTGGTCGGCAAGGGTCCGATGACGCGCGCCCAGGTCACTTCGAAGGTGTGGGATCACATCAAGGCTAACGACCTGCAGGATTCCAAGGACAAGCGCATGATCAACCCCGACGACAAGCTCGGCGCGGTGATCGGCAAGGAACAGATCTCCATGTTCAAGATGACGGGCGCCGTCTCGAAGCACATGAGCTGATCGATCAGGACCGGCGGCGCCATGGCCAGTCCGTGACGCCGCCGGTCCACAACGCCAGCCAGACGAACAGCGGCTGCGCGACCATCCTCGGCAGATGATAGCCGAGACCAAGCCCGCCATCGGGGCGCGCCATGTCGAGCGCGAAATGATGAATATTCGCCGGAAACACGCAGACCGCATAGGCAGCCAGGCCGATCGCCCCGGCATGGCGAATGCGCAAACTGCTCCATTGGGCGAGCGCCACCGCCCCCAGAATCTCGGCGATCCCGGTCCAGAACACCACCGCCTCGGGCGCGGGTACCCAATCCGGCATGATGGTCAGGAAGGGGGCCGGACGGGCGAGGTGCAGATAGCCCGCCAGCGCGTAGAATGCGGCGAGCACACAGCGCAAGACCTTGCGGATCATGCCGCGGGCCTCCTGCCGGCGGATGCGGGCGCGAGCCGCGCGATGCTACCCACTGCGGCACTCACCTGCGCAATGTCGCCGCGCTGAAGCGGCGGGCGTCTGTCGTCATGGATTGGCCCCTTTCCTTGCCGTGCCTCTTTGCTAGGACTGCGGGCGAGACATCAAGGGGTTCCTGTCATGCGTCATTTCCTGTTCGCTACCGCCGCTGCCGTGCTGGCCGTTTCCGCACCCGCCGCTGCGCAGACCGAAGCCGAACGCACAGCTTCCGCGGCGCTCGAGGCGGCGCCGGTGTGGGATGGCCACAATGACGTTCCGATCCAGCTGCGCTCGCGGCTCGGCAATGTGATCAACCAGTTCGATTTCGGTGATACGCTCGACACCGCTACCGATGCGCGCAACGCGATGCATTCGGACCTCAACCGTATGCGGCAGGGCAAGGTCGGCGCACAATGGTGGTCGGTCTATGTCAGCGCCAGCCTCCCCGAAGCGGAGGCGGTGCAGGCCACCGTCGAGCAGATCGACGTCACCAAGCGTTTGATCACGCGCTATCCGCAGGACCTGCAGCTTGCGCTGACCGCCGACGATGTCGAGGAAGCGATGGCGGCCGGTCGCATCGCTTCGCTGCTGGGCATGGAAGGCGGCCATTCGATCGGGTCGAGCCTCGCCGTACTGCGCCAGATGTACGACATGGGCGCGCGCTACATGACGCTGACGCATGGCAAGACGCTGAGCTGGGCCGACAGCGCCACCGACGCACCGCAGCACGACGGGCTCAACGCCTTCGGCAAGGATGTCGTGCGCGAGATGAACCGCATCGGGATGCTTGTCGATCTCAGCCACGTCAGCGAAGCGGCGATGATGGATGCGCTCGATGTCGCGCGGGCTCCGGTCATCTTCAGCCATTCGGGGGCCCGGGCGGTTACCGGCCACTTGCGCAACGTACCCGACAGCGTGCTGGCGCGCATGCCCGAGAATGGCGGCATCGTGATGGCGGTGGCGCTGCCGTGGTTCATAACGGAAGACCTGCGTCAGCATGCGGCGGCGCGAACGGCTGAACGCGCGCGGCTCGAGGCGCTTTTCCCGGGGCTGCCCGACACGGTCGAAGCACAGCTTGCGAAATGGGATGCCGAGAACCGCGCGCCGGTCTCGACTATTTCCGACCTCGCCGACCACATCGACCATATCCGCGACGTGGCGGGGATCGACCATATCGGTATCGGCGGTGATTACGACGGCATGCCCACCGGACCGATCGGAATGGAAGACGTCACCGGTTATCCGGCACTGTTCGTGGAACTGGCCAAACGCGGCTATTCGCAGGAAGATCTGGAGAAGATCGCGTCACGCAACATGCTGCGCGTGATGCGTGGTGCCGAAGCCTATGCCGCCAGCGTCACCGACATGGCGCCGATCGAATATCCGGCGGGTGAGCCACGCGACGCGGGCGACTGAGCGGCAGCGAAAATCAAAGTTTGGCGAGCGTGAGTGGATCGCGCTCGCCATCGAAGAACCGGTCGAGCACGTCGGCAAAAACCTGCGCGTCTTCTGCGCTGCAGGCCGCTTCGAAGAGGGTCATCGAGCTGCGCAGCTTGACCGTGTCGACGGGGCCGAGAATATCCTCCGCCGATAGCGTTCCCGCCCAGTCGAGCAGGGCCTCGGTCGCTTCGAAGAGCCGCGGTCCCAATTCGTCATGTGCAGCGAATTGCGCGGCCTCCGCAGCGCTGGCGAGCGCAAATTTGCGCGCATTGGCGCTGCTGCCGAGGCCTGCGATCTGAGGGAAAATGAACCACATCCAGTGCGTGGTCTTGGCACCGCTTCGGATTTCGCCGAGCGCGCGTTCGAAAGTGCCACCATCCTGCGCGCTCAGGAAGTGGGCGAAGCGACCCCGTTCAATCGTCGTCGTCGACATGCTCGGGCAGGCCATCGAGATCGGTCGAGGCGTAATCCTCCAGCTCGTCCTCGCTCATGGAATCGTACATCTGTTTCGAGGCGCCCTGTAGCTCGCCCACCTTGGTCTCGCCGCGCTTGGCAGAGAGGGCGGCGCCCGCGGCGCGCTGCTGGGCTTTCGACTGCGCGGGCATCAGTTCTGCGCCTGCAGTTCGGAGCCGCGCTTGAGCACTTCGTCGCCGTCTTCCTGCTTGATCAGATAAGCGGGGTTGTCCTCGTCACCGTCCTTGGTGATTTCGCTGCCCTGCAGGGTGCGGGTGACCTCGCGTTCGAAACGCTCCTTGATCTGGCCTTTGCCCTTGCCGTTGCCCCAATCCCATTCGACATACTGGTCGGTCTGGTAGCTGTTCGGATTGCTCATGCGTGTTCTCCTCGGCGTCCGATCAGTTTTCGACGACTTCGAGCCCGTCGTCGGTCGTGACCTGGTCGCCGGGAGTCGCCACCTGGTCGTCGCCCAGATCGGTCACGATGCTGTCGGTATCGTCGCCGTCGCTCTCCTCGGAGGATATCTGCCCGCTGACAGTGCCTTCTTCCTCGACGTCGCCCGTGCTGAGCGCGGGGACGATCCAGGTGACCGATAACAGGATGATCGCGAGCAGCAGGCCGCCGGCCAGCACCCAGCGGACCACGCCTTCCTTCGAGCCACCGCTGGCCTCGGTATCGGTAAGGTGGACTTCTTCGCCTTGCTTATGCACGGAACTGTACTCCCTGAATGACCGCGAGAACGCGGGTTGCAGGGAGATTTACGCTTCGTCGGGACGAATGTTCCGGTTTCGCTCAGTCGCGCAGCAGCTCGTTGATGCCCGTTTTCTCGCGCGTCTGCGCGTCCACCGTCTTGACGATCACTGCGCAGGCGAGGCCGGGGCCACCGTCCTTGCCGGGCATCGTACCGGGCACGACCACCGAATAGGGCGGGATGTGGCCGCGGATCACTTCGCCCGTGTCGCGATAGACGATCTTGGTCGACTGGGTGATGAAGACACCCATCGCGACCACGCTGCCTTCGCCGACGATCACGCCTTCGACGATTTCGCTGCGCGCGCCGATGAAGCAATTGTCGCCGATGATGGTCGGGTTGGCCTGCATCGGTTCGAGCACGCCACCGATCCCTGCGCCGGCCGAGATATGGCAGTTCTCGCCGATCTGGGCGCAGCTGCCGATGCTGGCCCAGGTGTCGACCATGGTGCCCTTGCCGACATAGGCACCGATATTGACGAAACTGGGCATCAGCACGCAGCCGGGCGCGATATAGGCGCCTTCGCGCGCGACGGCGCCGGGTACGACACGGAAACCGGCGTCGCGAAAGCGGGCATCGTCCCACCCGGCGAACTTGCTCGGAACCTTGTCGAACGCAGGGTGGCCTGCGCTGCCGCCATCCATCACGCGGTTGTCGTTGAGCCGGAAGCTGAGCAGCACGGCCTTCTTGAGCCACTGGTTGACCGCCCAGCCACCCTTGCCATCGGGCTCGGCGACGCGGCCTTCACCGCTGTCGAGCATGCCCAGCGCCGCCTCGACCGCCTCGCGCACATCCGCGCTTTGCGGCGTGACGTTCGCGCGGTCTTCCCACGCGGCGGTGATACGGCTTTCGAGGTCGGCGCTCATGCTGGTCTCCGTTTGCAATTCCGGAGCGCTCGTTAGCAGCCCCGCTGCGCTAGTCCATCCCCGCTTCCTTGGCGAAGTGATAGGCTCGCTCCACCAGAGGGGCGACGCGTTCGGACATCGACTTGGCGTGTGCGCTCGAGGCGGTGCCGTCGATCACGCGTTTCTTGATGCCCTGCATGATTCCCGCGAGCCGGAAGAGGTTGTAGGCGAAATACCAGTCCATGGGCGGGACCGGGTAGCCGGTGCGCGCCACATAGCGCTCGACCGCCTCGTCCTGCGTCGGAATGCCCAGTTCCTTCAGGTCGAGCCCTTCCAGACCGGCGCGTCCGTCATGCGGGTTGTGCCAGTTGAGCATGAGGTAGCTGAAGTCGGCGATCGGATCGCCCAGCGTCGACAGTTCCCAGTCGAGCACCGCGATCACGCGGTTCTCGGTCTTGTGGAAGATCATGTTGTCGAGCCGGTAGTCGCCATGGACCACGCTCGATTCATGTTGTGGCGGGATCGTTTGCGGAAGCCATTCGATCAGCCGCTCCATCTGCGGCATGTGCTCGGTCTCGGACAGCTTGTACTGCTTCGACCAGCGGCTGATCTGCCGCGCGCAGTAATCGGTCGGCTTGCCGTAATCGCCAAGCCCGATCGCCTCGGGATCCTTCAGGTGCAGATCGGCGAAGGTGTCGATCATCGCATTGTAGATCGCGCGGCGTTCCTCGGGCGTGTTGTTGGGCAACGATCCGTTCCACAAGGACCGGCCGTCGGCGAGACCCATGACGAAGAACTTGCTGCCGATGACTTCGGGATCCTCGCACAGGCCATAGGTCTTGGGCACGGGGAAGCCGGTCGGGCCAAGCGCGTGCATCGCCTTGTATTCGCGGTCGACCGCATGTGCGCTGGGCAGCAGCTTGCCGAAAGGCTGGCGGCGCAGCACGTAGCTGCGCCCAGGCGTGTCGATGCGATAGGTCGGGTTCGACTGGCCGCCCTTGAACTTGGTGTAGCTGATCGGGCCTTCATAGCCTTCGACATGGGCTTCGAACCACGCAGTGAGCGCGTCGAGGTCCATCCGATCGGCTTCGGGCACCGCGATGGTGCCGACCATCTCCTTGTCGAAATCGATGGGCTGTTCTTCCGCCATCAGTCGAACACCACCACGCTGCGGGCGGACGTGCCCTGTTTCATCTTCTCGAAGCCTTCGTTGATCTTTTCCAGCGGGATGCGTTCGGCAATGATCGTGTCGAGATCGAGCAGGCCGCGCAGGTAGAAATCGACCAGCCGCGGCAGGTCGACGGGAAAATGGTTCATTCCCATGATCGCGCCCTGCAGCTTCTTGCCCGACAGCAGGTCCATCGCGCCCAGCCCGACCTTGCAGTCGAGCGGCATCATGCCGAGGATCGTGGCTGTCCCGCCACGGCGCAGCACCTTGACCGCGAGATCGGCGGACGCCTGCCGGCCGACCGCCTCGATCGCGTGGTGCACGCCGCCGCCGGTGATCTTCATCACCTGTTCGACCGCGTCGTCGGCCATGGCGTCGATGGTATGCGTCGCGCCAAGCACTTCGGCCAGCTGGCGTTTCTCCGCCAGCGGGTCGATCGCGATGACCTTGCCCGCGCCGGCGATCTTGGCGGCATTGACCGTCGCCAGTCCCACGCCGCCGCAGCCGATCACTGCGACGGTTTCGCCCGGCACGACCGAACAGGCGTTGAAGATCGCCCCAGCGCCGGTGGTCACCGCGCAGCCGATCACTGCCGCGCGGTCGAGCGGCATGTCCTTGTCGATTGCGACGCAGGCATGTTCGTGGATGAGCATCTGGTCGGCAAAGGCCGACAGGTTGAGCATCTGCGCCACGGGTTCGCCGCCATTGCGTGTGATGCGCGGCGCAGCGGTCTGCACGCGGCGGGTATCGCCGCCGAGACACAAGGCCATCCGGCCGGTCACGCAGAATTCGCAGTGACCACAGAAGGCGGACAGACAGGAGACCACGTGATCGCCCGGCTTCACGGTCTTCACTTCGCTGCCGACGGCGCGCACCACGCCCGCCGCCTCGTGGCCCGGGATGGCCGGCAGCGGGTGCGGGTAGGCGCCGTCGATGAAGTGCAGGTCCGAGTGGCACAGGCCGCAGGCCTTGGTGTCGATCAGCACCTCGTGCGGGGCGGGATCGGCCAGCTCGACCTCACCGATGGTGAGGCCGCCGACCTGTTCGAGGATTGCCGCCTTCGCCATCAGCGCGTGGCCCCCATGTCGCCCGAGCTGAGGCTGTCATTGCCGGCATTGGGCGCCTTGCCGTCGCGCAGCGCATTGGCGCTGGGCCCTTCCTCGGGCAGGTGCTTGGCGAATTCCATCCGTGCGATCGAGCGCGCGTGGACCTCGTCGGGGCCATCGGCAAGCCGCAGCGTACGCTGGTGGGCATAGGCATTGGCAAGACCGTAATCGTCGCTTACGCCGCCGCCGCCATGCGCCTGGATCGCATTGTCGATGATCCGCAACGCCATGTTGGGCGCCTGGACCTTGATCATCGCGATTTCCTGCTTGGCCGCCTTGTTGCCGACCTTGTCCATCATGTCGGCGGCCTTGAGGCACAGCAGGCGGGTCATGTCGATATCGATCCGCGCCTGCGCCACGCGTTCTTCCCAGACCGAGTGCTTGTAGATCGGCTTGCCGAAAGCCTCGCGTTCCTGAAGGCGCTTGCACATCTTGTGCAACGCTTCCTCGGCGACGCCGATGGTGCGCATGCAGTGGTGGATACGGCCCGGGCCGAGGCGGCCCTGCGCGATCTCGAAGCCGCGGCCTTCGCCCAGCAGCATGTTGTCGACCGGAACGCGCACGTCCTTGAGTTCGACTTCCATGTGGCCGTGCGGCGCATCGTCATAGCCGAACACGGGAAGGTGGCGCAGGATGTTCACGCCGGGCGCATCCATCGGCATCAGGATCATCGATTGCGCGGCATGGCGGCCCGCCGAGAAATCGGTCTTGCCCATCACGATCGCGACCTTGCAGCGCGGATCGCCCACGCCCGATGACCACCATTTGCGTCCGTTGATGACATATTCATCGCCGTCGCGTTCGATGCGGCACTCGATATTGGTGGCGTCCGAACTCGCGGTATAGGGTTCGGTCATCAGGAAGGCCGAACGGATCTCACCGTTCATCAGCGGGGTCAGCCACTTGTCCTTCTGTGCGCGCGTCCCGTAGCGGTGGAACACCTCCATATTGCCGGTGTCGGGGGCGGAGCAGTTGAACACTTCCGAAGCAAAACCGATGCGGCCCATTTCCTCGGCGCACAGCGCATATTCCAGATTGGTGAGGCCGGGGCCTTCGAATTCGAAGCTTTCCTCGACATGGTGGTGGCCGTCATTGCGCGGCGGCATGAAGAGGTTCCAGATGCCTTCCTTCTTGGCCTTGGCCTTCAGTTCCTCGACCACGGGGATGACCTTCCAGCGGTCGCCTTCGGCATCCTGCGCCTTGTAGGTCGGCACCGCGGGGCGGACGTGGTCCTCGATGAAGTTCTTCACCCGGTCGCGCCAGTATGCTTGCCGTTCTGTCGGTTGGAAATCCATCTTCGGCTATCCTCTTCTCTCTCAATTCGGTTTCGGCGTGAAACTGGCAGAAGCAACGCGTCCCGCCAAGCCCCTGCGCCGGGTTCAGGGTGTAATCGTGTGTGCGTCGGGATCGGCCCGGACCGCCTCGTCGAGCGGATCGGACTGGGGTTGCGGTGCGCGCGCGCCGCGCGCGGCGACGCGCGCCTCGTGCTGTTCGCGCGAGATCGGGAAACGGGCGAGCCAATAGGCCGCGATCAGGGCCAGCGCCGCCGCGGTCAGCATAAACAGCCAGACCAGCTGGGTAACGGTTTCAGGCGCGACATCGGCCTGCGGCGTGCCCGGGGCGAGATCGATCGACTGGACGATCAGGCTGGTTAGCAGGATGCCGCCGCCGGTGGCGCATTTCTGCACCAGCCAGTTGCCCGCATAGAACGTGCCTTCGGCGCGCTGGCCGGTGCGTTCCTCGTAAGCCTCGACGATTTCGGCGACCATCGAGGTGGCCGAGATGATCGACACCACGCTGGCAGTATTGGCACAAATCAGGAAGGCGTAGAGCAGCCCGGTCGAGGCGGTCGATCCGGGATCGGGCCAAGCGCCCGCCTGGTACAGCGCGTAGGGGGTGCAATAGAATGCCATGCCGACGATCGCACCGCCCGCTGCGGAGCGCGGCTTGCCCCATTTGCGGTGCAACGGGCCCACGATCACGAACATCAGCAGCACGGACAGGAACAGGACCGCGGGATAGAGCTGGAAAGCAAGTTCGGAGAACTGCCAGACATAGAGGTTCACATATTGCGTGATCGAAAAGGTCATGCCCTGCAGGACGTAGGCGGCCAGTCCGCCCAGCGCGAAGATGACGAAGGCTTTCTCGCGGAAGGCATCGAAGATCTCGGCAAAAGCACCGGTGAGCGAGAAGCGGCCTGGCTTGCGTTCGGGCAGATGCGCCACGATCCGGTGCTGCGCCGCCGCCGATCCGACCACCGCCAGCACCATGAGCGCAGCGCCGAATAGGCCGTAGCTGGCATAGCCTTCGGGCTGTAGCTGCGATTGGGGAGTGGGCAGGAACACGGTGAACGACAGCACCATCATCAGCAGGCCGCCGAGCCAGCCCGACAGGAAGCGATAGCGGAACAGCGTGGTGCGATCGTCGTAATCGTCGGTGATCTCGGGCACGAGGCTGACCGAGGGGACTTCACAGGCGGACAGCAGCAATCGCACGCCTACGGCCAGCGCGACGATGTCCCAGAAACCGGGTGTCCCGGTGAAGGGCGGGGACCACAGCATGGTCCACAGCAGCGCCAGCGGCCACGGGGCGAGGTAGAGCCAGGGTAAGCGGCGGCCCCAGCGGGTATAGGTGCGGTCGGAAAAATGGCCGATCAGCGGGTCGACGATCGCGTCGATCACCAGCGCAGTGGCCAGCGCGGCGCCCACCGTGCCGGCATCGACCCCGAGCACGAGGTTGTAGAATGGCAGCAGGAAAAAGCTGAACCCGCTGTCCTTCACGCCGAAGGCCACCGCGCCGAAGCCGTGGACCAGCTTGAGGCGCTGGGGGAGGGGACCGGTGACGAAAGGCATCAGGTGGTCTGCTGCGCCGCCGCCTTCACCTGTTCTTCCAGCGCCGTCAGCGCTTCGAATGCACCCGCTTCCTCGGGGTCCCAGCTATGCCGCGGACCCAGAGTGATGCCGCCGTCGACAATCATCGAGGCGCCGGTCATGAAGCCAGCCTCCTCGCTGGCGAGGAAGGCCACCGCATTGGCGATATCGTCGGGCTGGCCGCCGCGTGCCACCGGCTGCGCGTTGGAAGACATCTGCGCGATCATCGCCTTCGCCTGGTCTTTGACCGCATCGGGTATCTCGAGCGAAGCAGTGAAGATGTTCGTGTTGATGAAGCCCGGCTGGACCGCGTTCACGCGGATGCCGTGCTGCGCGAGATCGGTCGCGGCGCATTTGGTCAGATGCAGCACGCCCGCCTTGGCGATGGCATAGGCGGTGGGCGAATAGCCCGGGCCGACGGCCGCGACGCTCGAGACGTTCACGATGCTCGCCCCCCCGGTCTTGGTGCTCGGGCGGCCCTTCATATGCGGCGCGGCGTAACGAATGCCCATCGCGACCGAACGCAGCAGCAGGTCCATCGTCCGGTCCCAGCCCTCGGGTTCAATCTCGTCGATGCTTTCGCGGGCGCCGCCCGCACCTGCATTGTTGAACAAGGTGTCGATGCCGCCGGTCTCCTCGGCAGCGCGATCCATCAGCGCCTTGATCGCGGCGGGTTCGCAGACATCGCATTCGGCAAAACGGACGTCGCCCTCGGTGGCGGCGGCCAGTGCCGTGCCTCCCTCGACATCGATATCGCTCGCATAGACGGTCGCGCCTTCGCGTGCGAACAATGCTGTCGCAGCAGCGCCGATACCCGACGCGGCGCCCGTGACGATCACGGTCCTGCCCGAGAATCGCATCCCTACTCTCTCCCCGAATTTCTCCGCCGTCAGCTTAGGCCAGCGGGGCCGCGCGTCAACGAATTCCGGCTGACGTTACGGCAATGCGGGTCGTCTCGACTGGTCTTGCACAGGTGGGGCGAATCACCCTAACGTAAGCGTCAACATACCGCTGTTTTAAAAGAGAGAGGATCCGGCATATGTCCGACAGCGACCTGGAAGCCTTCCGCGCGGAAACGCGCGCATGGCTCGAAGCCAACTGCCCGCCCGAAATGCGCGAACCCGTCCGCGACGAAGACGACATCTACTGGGGCGGCCGCAACGCGACCTTTAAATCCGACGCGCAGAAGGCGTGGTTCGAGGCCTGCCGCGACAAGGGCTATACCGTGCCCGCATGGCCCAAGGATTATGGCGGGGCGGGGCTCTCGCCCGCGCAGGCCAAGGTGCTGCGCGAGGAAATGGCCGCGATCAATGCGCGTCCGCCTTTGTCGAGCTTCGGCATCTGGATGCTCGGGCCGGCGCTGCTGCATTTCGGCACCGAAGGCCAGAAGCAGCGTTTTCTGAACGAGATCGCGCGCGGTGAAATCCGCTGGTGCCAGGGTTATTCGGAACCGGGCTCGGGCTCGGATCTGGTGAGCCTGCAGACCTTCGGCGAAGACAAGGGCGACCATTGGGTGGTCAACGGCCAGAAAATCTGGACCTCCTATGCCGACAAGGCCGACTGGATCTTCTGCCTTGTCCGCACCGACAAGGATAACAAGTACCAGGGCATCACCTTCATGCTTTACGACATGGCCAGCGCAGGCGTGTCGACCAAGCCGATCCTGCTGATCAGCGGCAACAGCCCGTTCTGCGAGACCTTCTTCGACGACGTGAAGGTGCCCAAGAGCTATGGCGAGGACGTGCCCGCCCAGGTCGGCGAGGTGAACCGCGGCTGGGACGTGGCGAAATATTTGCTCGGCCACGAGCGCGAGATGATCTCGGGCGCCGACGGCGGCAACACCGGCACGATCGGCGCCGCGCTGGCCCGCGCCAACGGTGCCATCGATCCGGTTCTGCGCGCCGAGCTGGCGCAGTTCGACGTCGATGCGCTGGCCTATGGCGCGATGGGGGAGAAGTTCCTCGACGAGATCAAGGTCGGCAAGGCGCATCCCGCGCAGCCGAACATGATGAAATATGCGGGCACCGAGCTGAACAAGCGGCGCCACGAACTGATGATGGCCGCCGGAGGCAGCCACGCGCTGGAATGGGAGAGCGAGGAAACGAGCGGCGGCAAGCCCTCGCGCAACTGGCTGCGGACCAAGGCGAACAGCATCGAGGGCGGTACGTCCGAAGTCATGCTCAACGTCATTTCCAAGCGTATCCTCGACCTGCCGGGAGCCTGATCGATGCCTCTTTACTACGACGACGACCAGACGATGCTGGCCGATACCGCTGGCCAATTCATGGCCGAGGAAGGTTCGATCAAGAACCAGCTGCGCCACTGGCGCGACCGCGACTGCAAGGATGGTTTCGGCCACGGCCTGTGGCAGCAATTCGCCGAAATGGGGTTCACCGGCATATTGGTGGACGAAGACGATGGCGGGCTGGGCATGGGCCAGGTCGAGGCGAATATCGTGCTCGAGGAAATCGGCCGCAATCTCACGCCTTCGCCGTTCCTGTCATCCTCGGTGCTGGCCGCGACCGCGCTCAAGCACGGCAGCAATGACGTGAAGGGGCGTTGGCTCCCCAGCCTGCTGTCGGGCGAGAAGGTCTATGGCGTCGCGATCGACGAAGGCCGCAAGCACCGCCCCGAAACCATCGCCTGCAAGGCCGAGAAATCGGGCAACGGCTTCAAGCTTTCGGGCAAGAAGGACTTCGTCGTCTATGGCGCCAGCAGCGAGATGATCGTGGTGGCGGCACGCACTTCGGGCAGCGACAGCGACCGCGACGGCGTCACCCTGTTCGCCGTGCCGCAGGATGCCGCCGGCATGAGCCACGACAGCGTCCGCCTCGTCGACAGCTCGATGGCCAGCCACATTACCTTCGACGGCGTCGAGCTCGACGGCGATGCCGTGATCGGCGAAGTCGACGGCGGGCGCGAGGTGCTCGACGCCATGCTAGTGGCAGGCCGAGTCGGCTCGGCCGCAGAAGGCGTCGGCGTCGCGCGCGGCGCGATGGACATGACCGTCGACTACCTCCGGCAACGCAAGCAGTTCGGCAAGGTGATCGGCGAGTTCCAGGCACTGCAGCACCGCGCCTCGCACCTCTATTCCGAGGTCGAGATCGCGCGTGCGGTTACCATCAAGGCCGCGCAGCTGGTCGATGGCGGTAGCGAGAAGGCCGACCTGATGGCCTCGGTTGCCAAGGCGAAGGTCGCCAAGGTCGCCGGTCTGGCAGTGCGCGAAGGCGTGCAGATGCACGGCGGCATCGGAATGACCGACGAATACGACATCGGGCTCTACATGAAGCGCGATCGCGCGCTGCAGGAGTTCCTTGGTGACCAGTACTATCACACCGGCCGCGTCGCGGAGCTCAGCGGCTACTAGAACCAGGACCAGTACCAAACCCAGTCATTGCGAGCGAAGCGAAGCAATTCAGGGAGCGGCACTATGGAGTGCCGCGTCGCCTGCAGCTCCTCGCAATGACTGAAGTGGGAGAAAATCGAATGAACCTAGAAGACCTGTTCAGCCTCAAGGGGCGCGTCGCGCTGGTTACCGGCGGTAGCCGCGGTATCGGCAGAATGATCGTCGAGGGTTTCCTCGCGGCTGGGATCGAGCGCGTGTACATCAGTGCGCGCAAGATCAACGAGATCGAGGAAACCTGCGCCGAACTGGGCGACCGCGTCATCGGCATCCAGGGTGACCTGTCCACCATCGAGGGGATCGAGGCACTGGTCGAGGAACTGTCGGGCCGCGAAAGCCAGCTCGACATCCTCGTCAACAATGCGGGCGCAGCCTGGGGCGTCGATTACCTCGAATTCCCCGAAGCTGGCTGGGACAAGGTCATGGACCTCAATGTCAAGACGCCCTTCTTCCTCACGCAGAAGCTGCACAAGCTGCTGACTGCCGGGGCGAGCGCGGACAAGCCGGGCAAGGTGATCAACATCACCTCGATCGACGGCCAGCGCGTCAACCCGTGGGAAACCTACAGCTACCAGGCGTCGAAGGCCGCTCTGATCCACCTGACGCGGCGCATGGCGGCGCGGCTGGTCAAGGATCACGTCTATGTCACAAGCCTGGCGCCGGGGGCCTTCCCGTCGAACATGAACCGTGCCGCGCGCGATCATGAAGAAGCCAGCGCCGCGGGCATCCCCAGCAAGCGCGTGGGCGACAAGCTCGATATGGGCGGTACGGCAGTCTATCTCGCCAGCCGCGCGGGCGACTACACGATCGGCGAAACCCTTACTGTCGACGGGGGCATCGTGAACGCGCTCCTGCCGACGCACTTCGCCAGCCACGATTGATCCGGGGGCCGGGGCTTCGGCCCCGGTCACCATCGCCGGTCTGCCCTCAGGCGCTGAGGATGCAGTTGCGGCCCTCGTCCTTGGCGCGATAGAGCGCCTTGTCCGCCTGTTGCAGCGCGGTGACATTGGCTTGCTTGCCGCCCACCGCCAGCGCGACCCCGCCCGAGAACGAGATGAGCCCCATCGGCTCGTCGGTCTCGCGCAGTTTGAACTTGGTGTCGGCCAGCGTCTGGCGCGCCTGGTTGAGCCGCTTGATCACTGCCGCGATGTCGCTCGAGGGCATAATCACGATAAACTCCTCGCCGCCCCAGCGCCCGACGAATTGTGCGGTGCAGGCGTCTTCGAGCGTCGATGCGACCAGCTTGATGACGCGGTCGCCGACCCCGTGACCGTAACGGTCGTTGACCGATTTGAAGTGGTCGATATCGCACAGCGCGATGACCCGCGGTTCGCCCTTCTCGGCCAGTTCGGCGAGATGCGCATCGATTGCCCGGCGGTTGGCAAGTCCGGTCAGCTCGTCGCGCTGCGCATCGTTGCGCGCCGCCTCGAGCTCTTCGCGCAACGTCTTCACCTCGTCCATCGCTGCGGTCAGCCTTGCCTGCGCCTGCAGCGAATGCTCGATCATGCGCGCCACGATCGAGGTCGAGTCCGCCCCGCCGCCCGATAGCGTGGTGGCTTCCTCGCTCAATTCCCGTGCCAGTGCACCCGTGGCATCGGCGGCCGAAGAGGCGAGTTCGCCGATCTTGATCGTCTGGTGGCGCAGGTGCGCGCTCAGTTCGCCGTTCTTGCGCTCATAGGCGCCGAAGAAGGTCGTGGTGCCATGCGCCTCGAGAATATGGTCGGCCTCTTCCTGCTTTATGCGATACCCTTCGGCGATGATCTCGGCGACCGCGCGACCGATCGGCGATCCCGGGTCGCTCAACGCGACATAGGCCAGAGTATAGTTCTGCGGCGTGGCGGCCAGCCGGTGCCGGGCGAGGAATTCGAGCGGCTTGGCGGCGTCTTCGGGGAGTTTGGCGGACATCGCGATCCAGATCCAGTTGCGGCTGTCAGGACATCAGTTCGCGGACGAAGGGAATGAGGCCGGTCTGCCGCTGCCGCTTCATGCGTTCGGCGTCGAGGATCTCGCGCACCTTGGCAAAGCAGCCGCCGACGTCCTCGTTGATCACCACATAGTCATAGGCATCCCAGTGGCTGATCTCGGCGCGCGCCCGTTCCATCCGCGCGTCGATCACTTCGTCGCTGTCGGTGTCGCGGCTGCGCAGCCGCCGTTCGAGTTCGGCGATGCTGGGCGGCAGGATGAACACGCGCACCACGTCCTGCTGGTCCTTCTGGAACAGCTGCTGCGTGCCCTGCCAGTCGATGTCGAACAGGAAATCCTGCCCTTCCTTCAACGCGTTGCGGATCCGCCCCTTGGGGGTGCCGTAACGATGGCCGAAGACGTGCGCCCATTCGTAGAAATCGTCTTCTTCGACCATGCGGTCGAACTCGTCCTCGTCGACGAAATAATAGTGCACCCCGTCGACCTCGCCCGGACGAGGCGGGCGCGTGGTGACGCTGACCGACAGCTTGATCTCGTCGTCGGCGCCCAGCAGCATGCGCGAGATCGTCGTCTTGCCCGCTCCACTGGGAGAGGACAGGATGAACATCAGCCCGCGACGGGCAAGCGTGGAGGATGAGGTCTGGGATTCGGCCATGCGCGCCTATGAAGCAGGGCGCGCGGACAAATCAAGTTCAGTCGTCGCCGCGATGCGCCTGTTCGATCAGGTCGCGATCGCCCTCGCGGCGCTGCGCCAGCCGGCTGCGCCGCCGGTCGTAGAGCGACTTGACCACCGCGCCGCCGCCAACCAGCAGCGCGCCGGGCAGGTTCTTGGTCGCCAGCTTGGCCAGCCCGAAGCTCACCAGCGTCTGGCCCAGCGTCTTGTTCTGGACGATCTCGCGCGCCGTGTCCTTGCCATAGCGGCCGCGCAGCATGCCCTTCTCGAGCGACCGGCGCGCGATGTACGAACCGGCGCGGATCGCCACGTCGACCATCATCAGATTGGTCGCCGGGTTCTCGGTCGGACCGGGCATCTGTTCGGTCTTGGCAGGCGTTTTCTTGCGAACCTTCTTGATCGCCTTGGCGCCGTAAGCGGTGATATGCTTCGCCATGATCTGTCCCCGTCGGCTGGGGTTCGCAGCGAACCCTACTTCTTGCGGCCGAAATCGACCGTGACGACATTCGAGCCGTCTTCACTGCCTTCAACGGGCGGGCCGTCGCCCTGTTCCACCCCGTCATTCTCGGGATGCTCGGTCTCGGCCGGCGCCATGTCGGCGACGGTGGCCTGGAACTGCAGGCCGAAATCGACCGCCGGATCGACGAATTGCGTGATCGCGGCATAGGGGATGTCGAGTTCGGCGGGAACCTGGTTGAACGACAGGCCGACGGCAAAGCCATCCTCGCGCACGTTCAGGTTCCAGAACTTGTTCTGCAGCACGATGGTCATCTCATCGGGGAACCGCTCGCGCAGATTCGCCGGAATCGATACACCCGGGGCATGGGTCTTGAAGGTGATGTAGAAATGGTGCGCGCCGGGCAGTTCGCTGCCGCCCTGCTCGATTTCGCCCAGCACCCGGCCGACCACCGCACGCAGGGCTTCCTGGACGATGGAATCATAGGGGATCAGGCTGTCGGGCGTGTCGTCGCTCATGCCCGCTAGGTGGCGTCGCATGTCGCGAGGGTCAAGCGCTTTAAGCGCGCCTTTACCCTGTCGATAGGTGCAATTCCTTGCGCGTCGTCCTCCGCCGCTCTAGCGCGGCTCGCATGCGTACAGGCCGGATCGAGCGAAACACTGCGGAAACCAAGATTCTGGTCGAGGTCGATCTCGACGGGAGCGGCAGCTACGATGTCGCCACCGGCATCGGTTTTCTCGACCATATGGTCGAACAGTTCGCCAAGCATTCGCTGATCGACGTGACCATGAAGGTCGATGGCGACCTGCATGTCGACCAGCACCACACGACCGAGGACAGCGCGCTGGCGCTGGGTCAGGCGCTTTCCGCCGCGCTGGGCGACAAGGGCGGGATCGCGCGCTACGGCAGCGCCTATTCGCCGATGGATGAAACGCTCGCCCGCGTCGCGCTCGATATCTCGGGCCGGCCCTATTTCGTCTGGAAAGCCGGCTTCAGCCAGGAAAAGCTCGGCGAGTGGGACACCGAGCTGATCGAGCACTGGTTCCATTCGGTCGCACAGACCTGCGGGCTGACGCTGCATGTCGAGCTGCTCTACGGGACCAACAATCACCATATCTGCGAAGCGATCTACAAGGGCTTCGCCCGTGCGATGCGCGCTGCGGTGGAAGTGGATCCGCGCAAGGGCGGGGCGATTCCCAGCACCAAGGGGCAGCTCGGTGGCTGAAGTGGTCGCCCTGGTCGATTACGGGGCCGGCAATCTCCATTCGGTCGAGAATGCGTTGCGCAGGGTCGGGGCGAACGTCACCGTCACCGCTGATCCGGATGTCCTGCGCGCGGCCGATCGGATCGTGCTTCCTGGCGTCGGCTCGTTTCGCGCCTGCGCAGAGGGGCTGCGTGCGGAAACGGGCGTGATCGAGGCGATGCACGAACGTGTTTTTGTCGGCGGTGCCCCTTTCCTCGGTATCTGCGTCGGCATGCAATTACTCGCCACGCGCGGGCTCGAACATGGCGAGACGCCCGGCCTGGGCTGGATCGACGGGGCAGTGCGGCTGATCGAACCCACCGATACTAGCGTCAAGGTGCCGCATATGGGGTGGAACGACGTCGCGCCGTTGCCGCACGCGCATGGCCATGACGTGCTGGTCGGCGGCGAGGCCTATTTCCTCCACTCCTACCATTTCAAGCTGCGCCACCACGAAGACGTGCTCGCCATGACCGATCACGGCGGCGGGCTGGTCGCTGCCATCGGGCGCGACAATTTCCTTGGCGTGCAGTTCCATCCCGAGAAAAGCCAGGCCTACGGGCTCGATCTCCTGTCGCGTTTCCTCGAATGGAAGCCGTGACCGCATCCATGCTCCCCTATCCGGAACTCCGCTCATGATCGTCTTTCCCGCCATCGACCTGAAGAACGGCGAAGTCGTGCGCCTTGCCGAGGGCGATATGGATCGCGCCACCGTTTACGGCGACGACCCGGCAGCGCAGGCACGGCTGTTCGCCGAAGCCGGCGCCAGCCATCTGCATGTGGTCGATCTCGATGGCTCCTTCGCGGGTTCGGCGCAGAACCGCGAGGCGGTGGAGAGTATCGTCGCCGCCTTTCCGGGCAAGGTCCAGCTGGGCGGCGGGATCCGCACGCCCGCCGATGTCGAGGGCTGGCTCGAAGCGGGGGTCGAACGCATCGTGATCGGCACCGCCGCGCTCAAGGACCCGCAATTCGTCAAGGACATGGCGCGCGCGCATGCGGGCCGTATCGTCGTGGCGGTGGATGCGCGTGATGGCATGGTTGCGACCGATGGCTGGGCCGAAGTTTCCGACGTGTCGATCGTCGACATGGCGCGCCGCTTCGAGGACGCCGGGGTCGCCAGCCTGCTGTTCACCGACATCGGCCGCGACGGACTGCTCAAGGGCGTCAACATCGATGCCACCGTGGGCCTGGCGCGACAGGTCGATATCCCGGTAATTGCCAGCGGCGGGGTGAAGGGCCTGATCGACATCAACACGCTGATGCAGTTCGCGGGCGACGGAATCGAAGGCGTCATCACCGGCCGGGCGCTCTATGACGGGCGGCTCGACCTCACTGCAGCGCTGCGCGTGGCGGAACGCACATGACCGTCCGCATTCGCGTCATTCCCTGCCTCGACGTGCGCGACGGACGCGTGGTCAAGGGCGTCAATTTCGTCGATCTGAAGGATGCTGGCGACCCGGTCGAACAGGCGCAGGCCTATGACGCGGCGGGTGCGGACGAGCTTTGCTTTCTCGACATCTCGGCCAGCCACGAGGGGCGCGGAACGCTGCTCGATATGGTCAGGCGCACCGCCGAGGTCTGTTTCATGCCGCTGACCGTTGGCGGCGGGGTACGCAGCGTCGAGGATGCGCGCGCCTTGCTGCTTGCGGGAGCCGACAAGGTGGCGGTCAATTCTGCTGCGGTAACGCGCCCCGAACTGGTGCGCGAGATCGCCGAGAAATTCGGCAGCCAGTGTGTCGTCGCCAGCGTCGATGCGCGCGCCTCGACCAGCGGCGATGTGCGCGGCTGGGAAATCTACACGCATGGCGGGCGCAAGCCGACCGGGATCGACGCGGTCGAACACGCGATCCGGCTGGCCGAGCTTGGGGCGGGCGAATTGCTCGTCACCTCGATGGATGGCGACGGCACCAAGAACGGTTACGATGTCGAGCTGACCCGCGCGATCGCCGATGCGGTCAGCGTGCCGGTGATCGCCAGCGGCGGGGTGGGCACGCTCGACCATCTCGTCGAAGGCGTAACCCGCGGCCATGCCAGCGCAGTGCTGGCTGCATCGATCTTTCATTTCGGCGATCACACGGTGGCCGAAGCGCATGCCGCCCTGCGCGCAGCGGGGCTGCCCGCACGCGGCTGATCCGGCTCGGGTCGCCGCTGGCCAGCCACCGTTCACCTCCCGTAAAATAACATTTGATATAGATCACGCATGTCCAGCCAGATGATCTCCATGGCCGCGCAATTCGCGGACGCGGCCGGCCCGCTCGGCCTGTCCGCGCGGCTCGCCGAACCCAGCGCGATCACGCTGGTCGCGATTGGGATCGCGGGTGTGGTCGTGGGGCGTTTCCTGCTCGGTCGCAACTGAGATTGACGCTGCGACCCCGCGCCGTGCATAGCGCGCGGCATGGATACGCTCTCCCGCCTCGAACGGACCGTCGCCGAGCGCCGCGCCGCGGACCCTTCGCAAAGCTATGTCGCCAGCCTGCATGCCAAGGGCCTGCCGCAAATCGCGCGCAAGCTGGGCGAGGAAGGGGTCGAGGCTGCCGTGGCCACGCTCTCGGGCAGCCACGATGAACTGGTCGGTGAAGCGGCCGATATCCTGTTCCACCTTGTCGTGGCGCTTCAGGCGCGCGACATTCCCCTTGCCGCTGTCCTTGCCGAGCTCGACCGCCGCGAAGGCCGCTCGGGCATCGACGAAAAAGCCAGCCGGAGCGCCTGAATGCCGATCGATCCCACGCTGCCCTATGACGACGAGAACATCTTCGCCAAGATCCTGCGCGGCGAAATTCCCTCGACCAAGGTCTATGAGGACGAATGGGCCTATGCCTTCGAGGACATCAATCCGCAGGCGGAAGTGCACACGCTGGTGATCCCCAAGGGTCGCTATGTCAGCTGGGACGATTTCAGCGCGAAGGCCGAGGCCGAGGAGATCGCCGGATTCGTCCGTGCAGTGGGCAAGGTGGCGCGCGACAAGGGGCTGGTCGAACCCGGCTACCGGATGATGGCCAATGTCGGTGCGCATGGCGGGCAGGAAGTCCCGCATCTGCATGTCCATATCTTCGGCGGGGAGCCGCTGGGGCCGATGATCGCGCGGCGTCGCTGAGGGCGAGAACTCAAGCCGACGACCGAGGTTGCCGGCGCGGCTGCGAAAGTCGCACTCTCTCCTTGACCGAATCCCCCCTGCCGGTTAACGGGCCGCTTGATTTGGGCGCGTCGGGACACCATTTCCGGCGCGCATTTATTTGACGAGAGACATCATGAAGATCCGCAACAGCCTCAAGTCGCTCAAGGGCCGCCATCGCGATTGCCGCGTCATCCGCCGCCGCGGGCGCACCTACGTCATCAACAAGACCAATCGCCGCTTCAAGGCCCGCCAGGGCTAAACGGCGCGTCACCCCGCGAGGGGTGGCTGTCTTGCAGACCGGCCCGGCTCCTTCAGGGAGTTCGGGCCGTTCGCGTTTGGAGTGAGATGATGCAGGTCGAGGCGGTCGTGTTCGATGTCGGGCGGGTGCTCTATCAATGGCACCTGCGCCACCTGTTCGAGAAGATCGTCGATGATCGCGCGCGGCTCGAGACGCTGCTGGGCGAGGTCGTGACCGAGGAATGGCACTTCGAGCACGACCGCGGACGCACGCTGGGCGAAATGGTGCCCGAACGGATCGCGCTCTATCCCGACTTCGAGCCCGAGATCCGCGCCTATGCGACGCGGTTCAACGAAACCATCCCCGGGCCCGTGCCGGGCAGCCATGCGCTGGTCGAACGGCTCGATGCGCGCCGCGTGCCGCTCTACGCGATCACCAATTTCGGCGCTGAGTTCTGGGCGGGGTTCCGCCCTTCCGAGCCGATCTTCGATCGGTTTCGCGATATCGTCGTGTCGGGCGAGGAGAAGCTGGCCAAGCCGGATCCGGCGATTTTCGCGTTGGCGGAAGCGCGTTTCGGGCGCAGCGCGTCGACGATGCTCTTCATCGACGACAATCGCGCCAATGTGGACGCCGCGGCGGCCTGCGGCTGGCATGTGCATCATTTCACCGATGCGGCCGCGCTCGAAAGCGATCTCGCCGACCGCAAGCTGATATGAAAAAAGGCCCCGGCGAACGAACGCCGGAGCCTTGAGTCAGCCACCCAGTGGAGAGGGGTGGGGGATTGAACGGGTCAGCCGTTGCACTGCGCCAGCTTGTCGGCGTCGAGCGTCTTCTCGTCGGCGGTGAAGGCGACGATCTCGCCATGTTCGCGCTGCAGCTGGCGGCACAGGCGCAGCGGGCGCGAGCTGCCCTTGCGGGCGACGCAGGTCGTGCCCTTGCAGGCCCATGCAACGCCGCCGGCGACCGTTACAGTCTTCTCGGCGACCGGCTGGGCGAGTTCGACGGTGTAATAGAAACCGTTGGCGCGCGCGTCGGCCGAAGCAGGGGCGAAGGACAGCGAAGCCGCAGCGGCGATCGCGCCGAGCGTGGCGAAGCGGGGGAGAAAGGAGGTCATGGGGGGGATCCTTGTTTATTGCGTTTTACGCAACCAGAATTGAGTTCCTTGCAATTGAGTTTCAAATAGCAACCCATTGCCTGCGCGCCCCTTAACGCTATAGGTTTTGGCTCGCAACCCATTTTCGCATGGTATTTGGCAAAATCCGGAAATGCGCTAGATAGGTTGCAGGAAAAGGACTGAAATTATGGGTGACATCCGCGAACCGCTCCGTGAACTGACCGAATGCGGCCTGCCGCAGGCGCTCGAGGTCATGGGGGAACGATGGTCGTTCATGATCCTGCGTGCGAGTTTCAACGGCTTGCACCATTTCGAGGAATTTCTCAGCGAACTGGGCATCGCGCGCAACATCCTGTCCAATCGCCTCGCCAAGCTGGTCGAGAACGGCATCCTCAAGCGCGACCCCTGCGCCGAGGACAAGCGCAAGATCGAATACCGGCTGACCGACAAGGGTCTCGACCTGCTGCCCGCGATGGTGGCGCTGCGCCAATGGGGTCAGAAGTACGGTGCCGAGGTGGTCGAGAACCCGGTGCTGGTCGACGAACGCGATCGCCTGCCGATCGGGCCGACCTCGATCCTCAGCCATGACGGCCGCATCCTCGGGCCTGCCGATCTCTACCTCGTCGATCGCAGCAAGCTTGGGGTCCGCGCCGACGGCACCTTCGCCGAAGCGGGCGAAACGCCCGACCGCGGCGAGGTGGTCGATTTCACCCGCGCGCGTAACGGACGGAGCGCGGCCTGAACGATCGCGTCGGGCGCACGCACGACGGGCGCTACATCATCGTGCGCGGCCGGCTCTGGCGCGCTAGCAATCCCGGACTTTCGGAACCCCGCCGCCAGCAGCTGGTCGACGAGCTGATGGCCGCGCGTCGCTCAGTCGGCCAGGCGAAGAAGGCTGATGACCGCGAGGCGGAGCGCGCAGCGCGGGCACGCGTGCATGATGCGAAGGTCGCGCTGGGCGAGCGCGGACCGGTCTGGTGGAACGACGGTGCGCCCGACTACAATCGCCATCTGGTCGCCAACACGCCCTACCGCGACGACGCAGAGCCTTCCGGCTAGCTGCCGAAACGGGGACCGGCTGTGCTGCCTGCCCGGCGCTGGTAATCGATCCGGATGCGGACCCATTCGCCCACCATCGGACGACCGCCGCGTTGCGGCGGTCGCACCTTGAACTGCCAGGCGGCTGCCTGCACCGCCCGCGCAATGCCCGATCCCTGCGGCGATTCACCGACGATGACGCAATCCTCCACCCGGAAATCGGGTGCGGTCCGGCAGTCGATCAGACCCCAGCCCGGGCCCTGCGCTGTCGATAGGTAACCCGCCAGCTCGTCCGGATAGGGCTCGTGATACCAGCGCGCGGCATACAAGGGCTCGCCATTCGGCCCGCTGCCCGCAATCCGCGGCGTGTCACCGGGAGCGGGGCTGAAGGCGGGGCCGTAGCCCTGCTGGGGCCGTGCGGGCGCAGTGCGGCTTTCGCGCGGGGCCGATTCGAGCGAGAAGTCATTGCGCAGGATCGGTGGGGGCGTTTCGCGCGTGGGCGACTCGGTTTCTCGCACCGGATTTTCGGCCGGCACCGGCCGGTCCACCGTCTGCTGTTGCTGGGCCGCTGCCGCAGGTTCGGGGCGCGTGGTCGGTGCCTCTTCCTGCTCCGGTTCTTTCTCCCCTGCAATGTCGAAGGCGACCAGCGCATCGCGCATCTGCACGATCTCGCGCGTAACCGTTCCCATGGACAGCAGCAGTGCAACCAGCAGCAGCTCGATCGCCAGCGTCAGCGCGATGGCCGGCAGCCGCGCGCGCATTTCGGGGCTGAGGCTGGCGTAGCGCTCGCGCAGTGCAGCGCGGGGGCCGCGGAGTGAATCGGGCAATGTCGTGTCGTTCAAAATGCAGTGTCTCGCCGGATGCCGGCCGTGGCCGGTTGAGCGTTCCTGCCCCTTGCGCGCTCAATGCGCCAAGCAGCCGCTGCCTTCAAGTGCACTTTGCATGGGTCGTGGGGCGGCGCGCATTCGTGGCACCGTGACGTCATCGTTAAAACGATCTCAACAAGTGCATGTCACAAACCGCGAAATCGACGAATCTTGAAAGCAGAGCCGGACCTGCATTGTGATCGAAATCGAAGTCCAGAACGAAACGCATCAGAACGTCCACCGCATCAAGGCGATGGCGGTTCCGCGCATCGGTGAAGGCATCCGCCTGCGCGAACCCAGCGGGCAATGGGCTTCCTACGACATCCTCGACGTGTGGTACCAGCAGGCCGAGTTCGGTGAAGTCTGGGTGCCCTACATCCATGTCCGCATGACTCCGGACGATATGCGCACCGCTTCCGTAGGAGAAGCCAATCCGTTGGTCGACAAGGGCCAGCAGGTGCCGATCGAAGATTTTCTCAAGAAGTTTGAGGGCGATCACGAACACGAACCGGTCAAGCTCAACCTCGACCTCAGCGAAGACGTCTGACCGCTACGCCCGTGGGGCCTGCCGCCGGTAGCTGAGCGCTTCGGCGACGTGGATCCGGCCGACCTGCTCGGCTCCGGCCAGATCGGCAATCGTGCGCGCCACGCGCAGCATGCGCGTATAGCTGCGCGCGGACAGCCGCATCGCGCTGGCCGCCTGCATCAGCAAATCGCGCCCGGGCCGATCGGGCGATGCCCAATTCTCCAGCGCTTCACCGTCGAGTTCGGCATTCGTCCGTGCCCCGGCTTCGCCGCCGCGGGCGTTCTGAACCGCCCGCGCTGCCGCAACCCGCGCCGCCACCGCCTCGCTGCCTTCGGCGGCCGGCGGCAGCGCCAGATCGGCTGCGCTGACCGGTTCGACCTCGACATGCAGGTCGATCCGGTCGAGCATCGGGCCCGAGACCTTGCCCTGGTAATCGGCGGCGCAGCGCGGCGCGCGGCTGCACGCCAGCGCGGGATCGCCCAGATGTCCGCAACGGCACGGGTTCATCGCTGCGATCAATTGTACATTGGCGGGATAGGTCACATGCGCATTGGCGCGGGCTACGTCGACCTTGCCCGTTTCGAGCGGCTGGCGCAACGAATCGAGCACCGCGCGCTGGAATTCGGGCAGTTCGTCGAGGAACAGCACGCCTAGATGGGCGAGGCTGACTTCGCCCGGCTTGACCCGCAGCCCGCCGCCGGTGAGCGCCGCCATGCTGGCCGAATGATGCGGTGCGCGAAAGGGTCGTGCGCGGCTGATCCGCCCTTCCTCGAGCGTCCCCGCGACCGATTGCACCATGCTCACCTCCAGTGCCTCGGCGGGCGAGAGCGGGGGGAGGATGGCGGGCAGGCAGCTCGCCAGCAGGCTCTTGCCCGCACCTGGTGGACCGATCATCAGCAGATTGTGCCCGCCTGCGGCAGCGATCTCCAGCGCGCGCTTGGCGGTTTCCTGGCCCTTGACCTGCCGCAGGTCCGCGCCGGTTGCCGATTCCTCGACGCTGCCCGGTTCGGGCTGAGGCAGTTGCTGCGTGCCCTTGAGATGGTTGAGCAGGCTCGCGAGATCGGGCGCGGCGCAGATCGGGACCGCGCTCGCCCAGCGCGCCTCGCTGCCCTGTGCTGCGGGACAGATGAGCCCGGCCTCCGCCTCGCTCGCATGGATTGCCGCCAGCAGCACACCGGGCGAGGGCACGATCCGCGCATCGAGCGCGAGTTCCCCGACCGCGATCCAGTCGCCAAGCTGCTCGGCATCGGTCACCCCCATTGCCGCGAGCAGCGCCAACGCGATCGGCAGATCGTAATGCGATCCTTCCTTGGGCAGGTCCGCGGGCGAGAGGTTGATGGTGATCCGTTTGGGCGGCAGCGCGAGGCCCATTCCCGCCAGCGCGGCGCGTACGCGTTCCTTGCTTTCGCCCACCGCCTTGTCCGCCAGGCCGACGATATTGAACTTGGGCAGGCCCGGCGCGACCGAGCACTGAACTTCCACGCTGCGCGCTTCGAGCCCCAGATAGGCGACCGTTTTGACCAGAGCGACCAGCGTTAACCCCCACCTCCGTGTTCGCGCTTAGATGATGCCCTGCAAGTCCCTGAATGTCGAGGAATAAGAACAACCGCAATGGCGGTGAAGAATCGTGGTTACCAGCGGCTTAACTATACCTGGTGAGCCGCTGGAAAGTGGGCGGGCGGCAAATAATTGCCATGTTCCGAATCGCCACCTTTGTTATTTCCGCCCTTGGCGCGCTTGTCGCCGCTCCGCTTTCCGCCCAGTCGCTGACGCTGGTCAACTTGCCGGTGGTCTATGTCGCCAGCCCGGTCGTCCAGCAAACGCACCAGGGACGCGTGATCGATCCGGTGGCGCCAAAGGCTAAGCCAGCGACCATGCAGCGCAGCGAGACCACCCGTCTCGCCGCCGTGCGCCCGCAGGCCTACCAGCCCGCCGCGCTGCCCGTATGGAAGGCCCCCGCATTCATCGATCGCCGCTTCCGCAACTACAATCGCGGGATCGCGCAATACGGCCCGTTCCGTGTGCTCGACGATCGCCGCGTCGCGCTGGTTGGCGAAACCGATGCCAGCACGCCGCGCTATTTCCGCGCGATGATGCGCGATTTCCCCGCGCTCGAGCAGCTCGACATGGTCGAATGCCCCGGCACGCGCGACGACCGGGCCAATCTCGCGGTCGGCCGGATGATTCGCGCTGCCGGCCTGGTCACGCATGTTCCGGCGATCGGCTCGGTGCGTTCGGGTGCGGTCGAGCTGTTCCTTGCCGGGGCCGAGCGCGACATCGCGCAGGGCGCCGAATTCGCAGTGCACAGCTGGATGGATGCCTATGGCCGCGAAGCGGACGACTTCGCCATGCATGCGCCGGAGAACCGCCAGTATCTCGACTATTACCGCGAGATGGGCATGACCATCGAACAGGCGCGCGCCTTCTACGATTTCACCAACTCGGTCCCGCACGCACGCGCGCTGTGGCTCGACGCCAGCGACATGCGCCGCTGGTCGGGTCGCCCGCAGCAGGCCAAGTCGCCTGCGCGCCGCAAGCCGGTACAGGCGGCGCCGACGCAGACCCCTACGCTCGCTTACGCCAACGTCACTTTTTCTTGACGCGCGAACGCGTTTCGCTTAGGCGCGCGGCCCTGTAAGGCGGTCGCTCGCAGGGGCGGCCCTTTTTGTTGGTGCGAATCGCTTGTGCCGACAGCCAACCACTTTTTAAGGACGATCCGATGAAGCGGACATTCCAGCCCTCGAACCTCGTGCGCGCCCGTCGCCACGGTTTCTTCGCACGCAAGGCTACCCCGGGTGGCCGCAAGGTGCTGCGCGCGCGTCGCTCGCGCGGCCGCAAGAACCTCTGCGCGTGATGTGAAGCGCCGCGCTTTCGGGCGCGGCGAATGTCACGACCAGCCAGCGGGCTCCCCTCGGGGAGCCCGTTCGCGTATCTGACGTCCATGCACCCGAATCTCTCCGTCATCCGCAAGCGCCGCGACTTTCTCGCGGCGAATCGCGGACTGCGAGTGGCGCGGCCCGGCTTCGTCCTGCTTGCGCGCCCCAATCACGGGCAAGGCAAGCGCTATGGCATTACCGTGACCAAGAAGATCGGCAATGCGGTGGTGCGCAACCGGATGAAGCGTCGCTTCCGCGAGCTGTTGTGGGCGGCGCTGCCCGATGCCGGCCTGCCCGATCACGACCACATACTGATCGGCCGCGAAGGCGGTGTCGAGCGCGAATTTGCTGTGCTGCGCGACGAACTGGCCGCCGCGCTCGCACGCGCCGCTGCGGGCAAGGGCGATCGTCCGCGCGGTCCGCGCCAGCGCCGGAGCCGGCGGGCGTGAAATATCCGCTGATCTGGATCGCCCGCCTGTGGCAGCTCGGCCCCAGCCGCGTCCTGCCGCCCACCTGCCGCTTCCAGCCATCCTGCAGCCAGTACGCGATCGAGGCGCTGGGCCGGCATGGCGCGATCAAGGGTGGATGGATGGCATTCAAGCGTATATTGCGCTGCAACCCATGGGGCGGTCACGGCCACGACCCGGTGCCCTAGCACTGTCTTGACAGGCTAAGACACCTCCCCACATTCTGTATTCGACCGGACAAAGACGGGACCGACCTTGGACAACCAGCGTAACCTGATCCTCGCCATCGCGCTTTCCTTCCTGCTGTTGCTGGGGTGGACTTCGGCGATGGACTATTTCTACCCGCAGCCCGAACAGGCGCTGGTCGAAGACCGGGCGGACACGCCGACCGAACAGGCCAGCCAGGCCGCGGCGACGCAGCATTCGCGCACCGGCGGGCTCGTCGATCCGGCGATGCGCGCGCAGGAGGTCGCCGATCTCAAGGTGGCGCTGGCCAGCCCCGACCGCCTGCGCATCGATGCGCCGCGCGTGGCGGGTTCGATCAATCTGCGCGGCGGGGTGATCGATGACGTGGTGCTCAAGGGCTATAACGAGACCACCCGCAAGGACAGCGATCCGGTTCGCATCTTCTCGCCCAACGGCACGCCGGCGCAGCAGTTCGCGCAGTTCGGCTGGGTCGGCTCGAACCTTAAGGTGCCTGGGCCGCAGACGCTGTGGGAAGCCGATGGCGATGTGCTGACCGCCGACACGCCGGTCACGCTGACGCATGACAATGGCGAGGGGCTGACCTTCTCGATCCGCTATTCGATCGATGACCAGTTCATGGTCACCGCCGAACAGAAGGTCGCCAACACTGCGGGCAATCCGGTGGTCGTCCAGCCGTTCGGTCTCGTCAATCGCACCAGCCGCACCGCGAGCGAGGATCTTTGGATCGCGCATTCGGGCCCGATCGGCGTCTTCGGCGATACCGCCGAATACGATGTCGACTATGACGATCTCGACGAAGACCAGCGCATCTCGCCCGAAGGCCGCACCAGCTGGGCGGGCTTTACCGATATCTACTGGCTCGCCGCACTCGTCCCGCAAGACGACGCTGCGCCCGAAACCACCTTCCGCGCGATGGGCAATGAAACCTATCGCGCCGACATGATCTACGAAGCCACCACGCTGCCCTCGGGCAATGCGCTCACGGTCACCTCGCGGCTGTATGCCGGGGCCAAGGAAAGCGCGGTGCTCGACAGCTATGAGGACGCCGGGCTGCAGAAATTCGGCCTCGCGATCGACTGGGGCTGGTTCCGCTGGTTCGAGAAGCCGATGCTGTGGCTGCTGCGCACGATTTACGACGCGGTGGGCAATTTCGGCATCGCGATCATCGCGCTGACCTTCATCGTGCGCGGGCTGATGTTCCCGATTGCGCAGAAGGGCTTCGCCTCGATGGCCGAGATGAAGGCGATCCAGCCGAAAATGAAGGCGATCCAGGAGAAGTACAAGGACGACAAGCCCAAGCAGCAGCAGGAGATCATGGAGCTGTACAAGAAGGAGAAGGTCAACCCGGTCGCGGGCTGTCTTCCCATGCTGCTCCAGATCCCGGTGTTCTTCGCGCTCTACAAGGTGCTCTATCTCGCGATCGAGATGCGCCACCGCGATTTCCTCTGGGTCAAGGACCTGTCTGCGCCCGATCCGGCCAACCTCGCCAATGCGCTGTCTTATGTCGGGATTGAGGTGCCGCAATTCCTGATGATCATTTTCGGGCTCGGCGTGCTCGCGGTACTGCTCGGCTTTACCATGTGGCTGACCTTCCGCCTCAACCCCAGCCAGATGGACCCGATGCAGCAGAAGATCTTCGACATCATGCCGTGGATCCTGATGTTCGTGATGGCGCCCTTCGCAGCCGGCCTGCTGCTCTACTGGGTAACCTCCAACATCCTCACGCTGGCGCAGCAGAAATACCTCTATTCGAAGCATCCGCAGCTGCGTGCCTCGATCGAGGAAGAGAAACAGAAGAAGGCGGCCGAAGCGGCCAAGGCAAGCTGATGGACGAACAGGAAGCCGCCGAGCGAGCCGCGCTCGAACGGCGTGCGAACAAGCTGTTTTCGGGTCGGGTGGATTTCCTCCTCTCGGCCCCGCAGCTCAAGTTCCTGCCCGAACCCACCGTGCCCGAGATCGCCTTCTGCGGCCGGTCGAACGTGGGCAAGAGCTCGCTGCTCAACGCGCTTACCGGGCGCAAGGCGATCGCGCGTGCCTCGGTGACGCCGGGCCGCACGCAGGAACTCAATTTCTTCGAGATCGGCGATCCCACGCTGTTCCGCCTTGTCGACATGCCTGGCTACGGCTTTGCCAAGGCGCCGGTGAAGGTCGTCGAAAAGTGGAAGAACCTCGTGAAGACCTATCTGCGCGGCCGCCCGGTGCTCGCGCGCACGCTGGTGCTGGTCGACGGGCGCCATGGCCCCAAGGATGTCGATCGCGAGATGATGAAGATGCTCGACGAGGCTGCCGTGGGCTATCGCGTCGTGTTGACCAAGGCCGACAAGATGAAGGCCAGCGAACTCGCCAAGGTGATCGAGGCGACCGAAGCCGAGGCGCGCAAGCACGTCGCCGCCTTCCCCGAGATCCACGTGACCAGTGCCGAAAAAGGCATGGGTATCGGCGAACTGAGAGCGGCTGTGCTGGGGGACGCGGGCGTTTAGGGCCGGGGCGCTGCTAGGCCATAATGTGTAAGCCAGTCGGTCGGGTGGGGGTCTCCCACCCGACCCCGGCTTCAGGAGTAGGCACCCTCCGAGTAGGTCAGCTCGTAGCTGTGGCTATAGACCTCGAAGACGATGCCGAACGGGTCTTCGACATAGCACATGCGATAGGGTTTCTCGCCGGGGTAATATTCGCGGATCGGCATCCGCTGCTTGCCGCCAGCCGCCACGATCTTTTCGACCAGGCCTTCAACGTCGGGGTCCTGGACGCAGAAGTGGAACGTGCCGTGGCGCTTGTGGTCGAGATTGTCGCTCGGGGCATAGCTCTCGGGAAACTCGAAAATCTCGATGCCTATGCGGTCAGCCGTGGCAAGGTGGGCGATCCTCAGCGACTTCCAGTTGGGGCCGAACACGTCGGTGCACATCACGCCGATTGGACTGTCGTCCTCTACCACCTCGGTTGGCTTCATGATGGTGTATAGGCCGAGAACTTCGGTGTAAAATTTCACGGCGGCCTCGAGGTCGGGGACCGAAAGGCCGATGTGCGAGAATGTCTTGGGCGATACGTTCATCGTGTATCCTTTCACTGCTTGATCGCGCCCATATCGACCTTGCACACTACAATTGGAAATTATCATTCCGCATGGATATGATAATGCTGCGTTATGGCAGAGCTCAATTCCCGGTGGCTGAGATCCTTCACCGTCCTGTGCGAAGCAGGTAATTTCACGCGCGCGGCCGAGCGTCTCAACATGACCCAGCCAGGAATGTCCCAGCATATCTCGAAGCTGGAAGAGCAGTTGGGCTTGGCCCTGGTAGAGCGAGGTACGCGCGGTTTCGTCCTCACCGATGCCGGGGAGAAAACCCTCGCCATGGCCCGCGCACGCTGGCGCCTCGAGCGCGATTTCCTCGACAGTCTCGACGACGCGGACGAGGATCGAGGATCGGTGAGCGTCGCTTGTTCGGGCAGTTTCGCAATGCTGCTCTATCCCAGCCTGATCGCATGGATGGCCGAGGCCCCCGGCGTTCGTGCGAGCCTGACTGCGGCACCAGAGGAAAGCATTGTATCCGGGGTTCTGGCGGGTACTTATGACATTGGTGTCGTGGGGGATGCGCCGCGCCATCCACGTTTGACGAGCGAGCACCTGGGCCCGGAACCCCTCGATCTCATCTTGCCGCTGGAATGGGAAGGACGCTTGCCCGGTTTCGAGCAACTGCAGTCGCTGGGCTTCGTAGAGCACCCCGACGGGGCATCATATGCCGATGCGGTTCTCGGTGCCAATTTCGGTAGCGAATACCGCGGTGCGGAACGGTTGCACGTGCGCAGCTTCGTCAATCAAATCGGGCAGATCCCCGAGCCGGTTGCGCAAGGGGTGGCCTATTCGATCCTGCCACGCAGCGGCGTCCTGGCCTTCCCCGGAAGGGAGCGCCTTTCGATCGCGCCATTTCCAGAACCCAGCATCCTCCAACTCCACCTCATAACACTGAAACGGAAGACCCGCTCGCCACGGGTCGAGAAGCTGGCTGGTATAGTCAGAAAGGGAGCTGCCAAACTCGCTTCGTGATCGTTCGCTCCCGGGGCGCTAGCGGCTTGAAGGACAATCAGGTTGCAAACAGCATCGCGTCGTCGGCGAAGGCTTTCATCTCCAGCGCGTTGCCGCTGGGGTCGCGGAAGAACATCGTAGCCTGTTCGCCGGGTTGTCCCTTGAAGCGGATGGTCGGCGGGATCGCGAATTCGGTGCCTGCGGCCTCGAGCCGTTCCGCCAGCGCCTGCCAGTCCGCCATCGCCAGCACCACGCCGAAATGCGGCACCGGCACGCCGTGCCCGTCGACATGGTTGTTCGCACGGTCGCCCGCTTCGCCGGGGGCAAGGTGCGCGACGATCTGGTGGCCGTAGAAATCGAAATCGACCCATTCGCCGCTCGACCGTCCTTCGGGGCAACCCATCGTCTCGCCATAGAAGCGGCGCGCCGCGGCGAGGTCGTGGACGGGGAAGGCGAGGTGGAAGGGTCTGAGCGACATGTCTACTCCGTAGCCCCTGCGGAGGCAGGGGCCTAGATAAAGGGTCGTGCTCGCACAACTTGCGCGGAATGGAAACCGCGTCGAGTATCGCTACCGTTATCAGGATTCCCCGCCTGCGCGGGAATGACGATCCGGGGTCGGGCGACCTTGCCTGTTCGGCCTCGACAGTGCCCGGCCGGGCCTCTACCGCCGCCCCACGCAAGGTGGGTGCACACATGAAGCTGATCATCGGCAACAAGAACTATTCGAGCTGGAGCCTGCGCGGCTGGCTGGCGGCGAAGCAGTCGGGCCTGTCCTTCGAGGAAATCACCGTGCCGATGTTCGGCAAGGAATGGGATACGCTGAAGGGCGAGGACGGCGGGACGCAGCCCTCGCATGGCAAGGTCCCGATCCTGTGGGACGAGGAAGCCGTGGTGTGGGACAGCCTCGCGATCCTCGAATACCTCGGCGACAAGGTCGGTCGCGAACGGTTCTGGCCCAAGGACGCGGTGGCGCGCGGCATGGCGCGCTCGATGGTCGCCGAAATGCACTCCTCCTACCAGGCGCTGCGCAGCGAATGCCCGATGAACGTGCGCAAGCGCTTCGAGGGCTTCACGCCGAGCGAGCCCTGCCGGCAGGACATCCTGCGCATCCTCGGCCTGTGGGCGGAAGCACGCAGCCGCTTCGGCAGCGGCGGCCCCTTCCTTTTCGGCACATTCGGCGCGGCGGATGTCTACTTCGCCCCGGTCGTGTCACGTTTCATCAGCTACCAGATCCCCGTACCCGGTTTTGCCGCGGCCTATATGCAGGCGGTGTGGGAGCATGAGTGGCTGCAAACCTGGATCGAGGCATCGGACAACGAAGAATGGGTCATCGAACAATACGAAACCATTGCTTGAGCGCATGTGCGGCGCTGGCCGCGCTGCTGCTGCCCGTACAGGCGCAGGCCTGGGGCTTCTACGCGCATACGGTGACGGCCGATATCGCGCTCGAGAACGTGCGCCCCGATACGCGTGCGGAGATCGACCGGCTGCTCGAGGCCGCGCCCCTGCTGGGCACGCCCGATTGCGGATTGGACAGCCTGCAGGACGCCAGCGTGTGGCCCGATTGCCTGCGCGGCCAGTACTGGCGCTGGGGACATACCTTTTCCTGGCACTACCAGACCGAGCCGGTGACCGAAGAATACGACGTGCGCAAGAACTGCTCGGGCCTGGGTTGCGTCAGCGCGCAGGTCGAGCGCAACCAGCGTATATTTGCCGACGAGAGCCTGCCCGACAATGTCCGGCTCGAGGCGCTCGCCTTCCTCGTCCACTTCATCGGCGACATCCACATGCCGCTGCATTCGGGCGATCACGACGACCGCGGTGGCAATGATCGCGAGGCCGCCTATGGCATTGTCCCGGGGCTGAACCTGCACTGGGTATGGGACGGACCGCTGGCCGAACGCGCAATCAGCGGCAATCCGCCGATCGCACGCCGCTATTCGGCCGCCGAGCGCGCCGGTCTGGCGGGCGGCAATGCGGCCGACTGGGGCCGCGAAAGCTGGCAGATTTCGCGCGACTTCATCTATCCCGAAACCTTCGGCTGCGCCCCTTGCGAAGGCGAGCTGCCGCGCGAGGTCGGCTTGTCGCAGGAGCTGATCGCGCGCTCGGTCCCGATCGCGCGCCGCCGCGTGCTGCAGGCGGGCCTGCGCATGGCCGAATATCTCGACCGCGCCGTTGAGCCGGGCCCGCTGCCCGAGGAGAATGCCCGATGACCCAAGTCCTCGAACTTGCCAAGCGGCTGATGGCCGCGCCCAGCGTTACTCCGGCCACCGGCGCGGTGTTCGATGCGATGGAAGCGATGCTGTCTCCGCTCGGCTTCGAGGTGACGCGGTTCACCCGTGGAGAAGGCGCGGCGGGCACGCCCGAAGCGCCGGTGGAGAACCTCTTCGCCATCCGGCGCGGTCCGGCGGGTTCGAAGCACTTCGCCTTTGCCGGCCATCTCGACGTGGTGCCGCCGGGTGGCGGCTGGACCAGCGAGGCGTTCGATCCGGAAGTGCGCGGCGACCTGCTTTATGGCCGCGGCGCGGTCGATATGAAGGGCGCGATCGCCTGTATGGTCGACGCGGTTGCCGAGGTGCCCGTCGATGCCGGCACGATCAGCTTTGTCATCACCGGCGACGAGGAAGGCCCCGCGCTCCACGGCACGCGCGCGCTGATCGACTTCATGCGCGAAGCGGGGCACCAGCCCGATCTGTGCCTCGTTGGTGAACCCACCAGCGTCAACCGGCTGGGCGATATGATGAAGATCGGTCGCCGCGGTTCGGTCAACATCTGGCTCGAAGTGCAGGGAACGCAGGGGCATGTCGCCTATCCGCACCTCGCCGACAATCCGATCCCCAAGCTGGTCGCGATGCTTGCCGAACTGGATGCGCTGGTGCTCGACGAGGGCACCGACTGGTTCCAGCCGAGCAATCTCGAGGTGACCGAGGTGGACGTGCCCAACGATGCGCACAATGTGATCCCTGCAGTGGCCAAGGCGCGCATCTCGATCCGCTTCAACGACCTGCATTCGGGCGCCTCCTTGTCCGAGAAGGTCGGCGCAATCGCGCAGAAGCATGGTGGCAGCGCGCTGCCGATCATCAGCGGCGAACCGTTCCTGACCCCGCCCGGCGCATTCAGCGATGCGATCGCGGCGGCGGTCAAGGCGGAGACCGGTGTCGATCCCGAGCCCTCGACCACGGGTGGGACCTCGGATGCGCGCTTCCTGCGCGCGGTCTGCCCCGTGATCGAGTTCGGGCTCGTCAACGCCACCATGCACAAGACGAACGAAGCGGTGGCGGTGGAGGACCTCGTCACGCTGAGCCGGATCTACACGCGTATCGCGCGCGACGTGCTCGCCGGCTGAGCGGGCAGCGGGTCACAAAGCTATGCAAGCCGCGACAGTTGCGGCATGAATTGCCGCGCGACACGCGCTGCGTGCAGTGATTTGAAGACGACGATCTGACAACAAGGGGTTGGGATTTGCTGAAGACCTGGTTCGAGATTCCGCTGTGGCAGCGCGTGATTACCGCGCTCATTCTCGGCGTCCTGACCGGCTGGGCCTGGGGCCCCGAAGCCGAAAGCATCAAGTGGATCGGCGACTTCTTCATCAAGGCGATCAAGATGCTGGTCGTCCCGCTGATCTTCTTCAGCCTCGTCTCGGGCGTGGCGGCGATCGGGGATTTGCGCAAGCTCGGCGCGGTCGGGGGCAGGGCGATGCTGCTGTTCGTGGTGACCGGCCAGATCGCGGTATGGATGGGGCTGGGCCTCGGCACGCTGGTCCAGCCGGGCGCGGGGCTCGACACCAGCGTGATCCAGAAGGGGGCCACGCCCGAACCCAATGAAACCACCGCGGTCGACATGGTCCTGTCGATCGTGCCCGAAAGCCCGGTGCAGGTGATGGCCGATGTCGCGGTGTTGCCGCTGATCGTCTTCAGCCTGCTGATCGGCATCGGCATTTTGATGGCCAAGGAAGACGGGCTGCCCGTCCAGAAGGTCTTCGATAGCGGTGCGGTGATCATGCAGAAGGTCACCATGATCGTGATGGAACTGACCCCCTTCGGCGTCTTCGCGCTGATGGCGTGGGTGGCGGGTACGCTGGGGCTCGACGCGCTGGTCAGCCTCGCCAAGCTGGTCGGGCTCAACTATCTCGGCTGCCTGCTGATCATCGCGCTGATCTATGGCAGCATGATCAAGTTCCTCGCCCGGTTGCCGGTGCGCGACTTCTTCCGCGGCATCGTCGATGCGATGGCGGTGAGCTATTCCACCGCCAGCTCCAACGCGACACTGCCGGTGACGCTGCGCTGTGCGGAACGCAATCTCGGCGTGTCGAACTCGGTGGCGAGCTTCGTCATCAGCCTCGGCGCGACGATCAACATGAACGGCACCGCGATGTACCTCGGCCTCGCCACGCTGTTCGGGGCGCAGATCTTCGGCGTCGACCTGTCGATGGGCGACTATTTCCTCATCTCGATCCTCGCGACGCTTGGCGCAGTCGGCGCGGCGGGCATTCCGGGCGCGGGGCTGATCATGATGGCGCTGGTGTTCGGTGCGGTCGGCGTACCGCTCGAAACGATTGCCTTCGTCGCCGGTGTGGACCGGATCATGGACATGATGCGCACCACCACCAACGTCAGCGGCGACGCTGCCGTGGCAACTACAGTGGCAGTGATGACTGGCGAGATCGACACGCGCGAGATGATCTCGGCGGATGATATCTAGCTGGTCGGAACTCAGTCCCTATTCCCGGGCGCTGCGCTTATCTCTAGGTTTGATAGCGCTGGCTCCGCTATGGCTTGGGCTTCCCACAATTTTGGATAGTTTGGGCGTCGAAGCTCGGAATCGCGAGCCTGTGCTCTTTGCGTTTCTCATCATATTTGGAATGGCAAGCCTCGCATCTCTGCTGATCCGAGGCCGAAGCTGCGGACGATCACTCTTCGTGAACGACTACCTTTGGGGAGTTGTCACATTACCCGGTCCTGTGCCTGCGAAAATTTGTTCGAAGTGCGGAACTGATCAGACTAGGATAGTTGATTAACGCCCCTGGGGCTTCTCAAGCACCTTCTTCCGGTAGCTGCACAGATCGACCACCGGGCAGCGCCAGCATTCGGGCGTGCGTGCCTTGCAGATGTAGCGGCCATGCAGGATCAGCCAGTGATGCGCACTCAGTCGGAAGGGCTGCGGCACGCGCTTCTCCAACTTGGCCTCGACCTGCTCGGGCGTCTTACCCTTGGCGAGCCCGGTACGGTTGCCGACGCGCAGTATATGCGTGTCGACCGCGAAGGTTTCCTGCCCGAACCAGCAGTTGAGCACGACATTGGCGGTCTTGCGGCCGACGCCCGGCAGGCGGACGAGGTCCTCGCGCGTGTCGGGAACCTCACCGCCATATTCGTCGACCAGCAGTTGACTGAGCGCGATCACGTTCTTGGCCTTCGAATTGAACAGGCCGATGGTCTTGATGTGCTCCTTCAGGCCCTCTTCGCCCAGTTCGAGCATCTGCTGCGGCGTCTCGACCTCCCGGAACAGCGCGCGCGTGGCCTTGTTCACGCCGACATCGGTTGCCTGCGCCGACAGCGCCACGGCCACGACCAGCTGGTAGGCATTGCCGTATTCGAGCTCGGTCTCGGGCGAGGGATTGTCCTCCGCCAGCCGGCGGAAGAATTCGAAGATCTGGTCCTTGGTCATATCCGAGTGCCACCTATTCGGGGAGCGCGCCTTCCATTTCCTCGAGCGCGCGCGCCATCGCTTCGCGGCGCCGCTGCATCGCATCGGAGAAGGCGGCGGCGACGATACCGGTGGGCAGGGCCACGAGCAGCACTCCGCCGATCGCGACCAGCGCGCCGATCAGGCGGCCAGCAGTGGTGACAGGGTAAGCGTCGCCATAGCCGACCGTGGTCAGCGTGATGACCGCCCACCACAGCGCGCGGGGGATCGAGCCGAATTGCTCGGGCTGCAGGCTGCCTTCCACCCAGTACAGGCCGGCCGCCCCGAGCAGCACCAGCACCAGCGCCAGCGTGGCGCAGACCAGCAGATCGTAGCTGCGTTCGCGCAGCGCCGCGCCGATTTCGCGCATGGCGGCCGAGAAGCGGCTGAACTTGAGGATAGAGATAATCCGCAGCAGCCGGATTACGCGCAGGACTGCCGCATTGGCGATGAAGAAGGGCGCGAGGCTGACCACCACCACCAGCAGGTCGATCAGCCCGATGGGCGAAAAGATGAAGCGCAGGCGCTTGCCCCATGCCGACCCGGGCCCCTCCGCCTCGGGTGCAGCGAAGATGCGGCCGAGGTATTCGAGCAGGAAGATCGTGCCGAACACGAATTCGGCGACCAGTATTTCGTGCTGGTAGGGAATACGGATCTGCGGTTCGGTGGCGACGATGCCCACCAGCAGAGCTGCGAGGATGGTCCAGACGACGAAGACGTTGAGCCCGGTAAGCTTGCCATCGGGCCATGATCCGATGTGCAATTGCCGGTGGAGGCGCGCGCGCAACGTCATCCCGTCAGAGCCCCAGCACCTCGTCCATCGAATAGCGGCCGGGTGCACGGCCGATCAGCCACTCCGCCGCACGGATCGCGCCGCGCGCGAAAATGCTGCGGTTCTCCGCGCTGTGTGACAGGGTGAGGCGTTCCTCCTCTCCTGCGAGGATCACGCTGTGTTCGCCCGCAACGGTGCCCCCGCGCAATGCCGCGAAGCCGATCGCGCCTTCCTGTCGCGCGCCGGTATGGCCATTGCGCCCGCGTTCCGCATGCGCAGCGAGGTCGATCCCGCGCCCTGCCGCGGCGGCCTCGCCTAGCAGCAGAGCGGTCCCGCTTGGTGCGTCGACCTTGCGGCGATGGTGCATTTCCACGATTTCCACGTCCCAGTCCGGACCAAGCCGCGCCGCGGCCTCGCGCACCAAATGCGCCAGCAGCGTGACGCCAAGCGAGGTGTTGCCGGTCTGCAGGACGGCAACCGCGCGCGCGGCCTCGTCGATCGCGGCGTGATGGCGATCCTCGAGCCCGGTCGTGCCGATCACCAGCGGGACGCCGGCCCCGATCGCGGCATGCAGATTGGCATCGAGCGCTTGCGGGGCCGAGAAATCGACCAGTACGTCGCTCGCATCGGCTAGCGCCGCGGCATCGCCGCCGCGATCGATCCCGCCCGACAATGTGTGTCCGGCGTTTTCGATGACACGCGCCAGCGCTTGACCCATTGCACCTTCGCTGCCGACTATCCCGATCTGCGCCATTCTCGCTCCGTTTCGCCCCCGGCGGCGGGGCCGCTCTTTGACTTGCCCTACCGCATCGCTACTTGAGGGCAAATGAGAGAGATGCGCAACATCGTGATCCTGACCGGGGCGGGGATTTCCGCCGAAAGCGGCATCGATACCTTCCGCGATGCGGGCGGGTTGTGGGAACAGCACCGGGTCGAGGACGTCGCCACGCCCGAAGGGTTCGCGCGCGATCCCGATCTCGTGCTGCGCTTCTACGACATGCGCCGCGAGGCGATCCAGACCAAGCAACCCAATCCGGCGCATGAGGCGCTGGCGCGTCTCGATCGCGATTGGGATGGCGAGTTGCTGATTGTCACGCAGAACGTCGATGATCTGCACGAGCGCGCCGGGGCGGGGCGGGTGCTGCACATGCACGGCACGCATCTCAATGCCTGGTGCATCGCTTGCGATGCGCGGACCCCGTGGACGGGCCCGATGATCGATCGCCCCGCCTGCCCCGAATGCGGTGCACGCAGCCTGCGTCCCGATGTCGTGTGGTTCGGCGAAATGCCTTACGAGATGGATCGGATCCACACCGCGCTGCGCCAAGCGGATCTGTTCGTCTCGATCGGTACGTCTGGCGCGGTCTATCCTGCGGCGGGGTTCGTGCAGGAAGCGCGGGCGATGCGGGTGCGCACGCTCGAGCTCAACCTCGAAGCCAGCCAGGGGTCGCGCTGGTTCCACGAGACGCGGCAGGGGCCGGCATCGCAGCTGGTGCCGCAATGGGTGGACGAGGTGTTAGGCGGCTGAGCCGCACCCGCTGCAGGCGGGATCCTTGGCGATGGTGAAGCTGCGCAGCGCCGGTTTCAGCCCGTCGAGAAGGTGCACGCGGCCCCAGTCGCTTTCGCCCAGCGTGCTGGCCCCGTCGAGCAGGATGCGTACCGCCTGCAGCGCGGCGAAGCTGGCGGCCCAGCCTGCCATCGCGCCCAGCATCCCGTCCTCGGCGCAGGTGTCGCAGTCTTCCGCGTCGAACGCATCGCCGACGAAACAACGGTAGCAGGCCTCGCCCGGCAAATGCCCGGCAAAGGCGCCGACCTGCCCCTGGAACCGGCCGACCGCGGCCGAGAGCAGCGGCACGCGTTCAGCCACGCAGGCGTCGGATACCGCGAGCCTCGTGGCGAAATTGTCGGTTCCGTCGAGAATGAGGTCGGCGTCGACCACCAGCTCATGTGCATTGTCGCGGGTGATCCGGCGATCACTGATCATGACGTCCAGCGCGGGATCGAAGCCGGTCACCCAGCGCTTCGCGATCACTGCCTTGCCATGACCGACATCGCGCGTGTTGAACAGCGTCTGGCGTTGCAGATTGGACAGCTCGACCTTGTCGTCATCGACCAGCGTCAGGCGTCCGATCCCCGCGGCGGCGAGATATTGCAGCGCGGGCGAACCGATCCCGCCAAGCCCCACCAGCACCAGATGCTTGCCGGCAAGCGCGACCTGCCCCGCGCCGCCGATCTCGGGCAGGACGATATGGCGCGCGAAGCGATCGAGCCGTTCGGCGTCGAGGCTCATGCCGCGTCCTCTTCGCTTTCGGGATGCCGTTCGCGCCTGAAGCCATGCATGCCGTGCCACCACTGCAATGCGATAACGCCGCCCTTGGCGGGCTGCAGCGTAGCAAGCATGAAGACCACCGCGAGCGGCAGCGTGATCGCGAGGATCGCGAATGTCGACAGCGCGAAGTCGCTTCCCAGCATGATCAGGATCGGTGCGAGCAGATGCCCGGTGACGAAGATCGAGACATAGGCGGGGAAATCGTCCGCCCGCTGGCCCGAAATGTCGAGCGCGCAGGCGGGGCAATTGTCGTGCGGCTTGAGCCATTTGCGGAACAGCGGGGCGTCGCCGCAGCGTGGGCAGCGACACCGCACACCGCGCAGGAGAGCCGCACCGAACGACCGGGGCAGTGCGACATCGGCGCGCAGCGCCTTGGGTGCTTCAAGCGACATGCGCGCTCTTTGACGCCTCGCATCGCGGCTGTCGACAGCCCTGTTCACAAGGCTGTCGATCACGGGTGGATAGCCTGGGGAAGGGGGCGCTGGCAGCCCCCGCGTCCTCGGTCAGCTCTCGAGCTGGCGCAGCAGGCTGCGCACGTCGCCATCCATGTCGGCATCGCGCTGGCGCAGGTCCTCGATCAGCCGCACCGCGTGGATAACGGTCGAATGATCGCGCCCGCCGAACTTGCGCCCGATCTCGGGATAGCTGCGCGGGGTGAGGACCTTGGAAAGATACATCGCCACTTGCCGCGGCCGGACGACGGCGCGCGCACGGCGCTTGCTGCTCATCTCGCTGCGGTCGATGCGGTAGAACTGGCACACGGTGCGCTGGATTTCGTCGATCGTGATCCGGCGGCGGTTGGCCGACAGGATGTCGGTCAGCTGCTCTTCGGCCAGCTGCAGCGACACTTCCTGCCCGGTCAGCTGGGCATAGGCGATCAGCTTGTTCAGGCCACCGACCAATTCGCGGATGTTGCGCGTGATGGTGCGCGCAAGGAAATCGAGCACGTCCGCCGGAACCTCGAGCGGCGCGAAGCGGGTGAGCTTGGAGGTGAGAATCTTCTTGCGCAGTTCGATATCGGCCGCCTGGATATCGGCGACGAGCCCCATCGACAGGCGGCTGAGCAGGCGCGGTTCGACCCCGTCGAGTGCCTGCGGGGCACGGTCTGCGGCGAACACCAGTCGCTTGCCTTCGGCCAGCAGCGCATCGATCGTGTAGAGCAGTTCTTCCTGCGCGCTGGCCTTGCCGATGATGAACTGAATATCGTCCACCAACAGCAGGTCGAAACTGCGCAGGCGGGCCTTGAATTCCAGCATCTGGTTGGCCTTCAGCGCCTGGACGAATTCGACCATGAAGCGCTCGGCGCTGCAGTAGAAGATCCGGCTGCGCGGATGCGCCTGAAGGAAGCTGTGGCCGATTGCGTGCAGCAGGTGTGTCTTGCCCTGGCCGGTGGCGGCCTTGAGGTAGAGCGGGCTGAACTGCGGCTTCTCGGTCGCGCCCATGCGCTGCGCGGCATTGAAGGCGAGCACGTTCGCTTCGCCGGTGATGAAGGCGGCGAAGGTCAGGCTGGGGTCGAGCCCGACCGAGCTGGTGAAACCGGCATCGCCAAGCGTATCGGCGCTGATCGCCATCATCGAATTGTCGGCGCCGTCATTGGCTGGGCGGCGACCGTCCGCATGCAGCCGCAGATCGGCGACCTGGCGGCGGCCGGGGTGCACCTGGATGCGCACGTCGCGCACTTCGCTGCGCGCGATCTTCCACGCGAGGCTCAGCCGATCGGCGAAGCGATCCTTCACCCAGTTCGCGCTGAACTCGGTCGGCAGGAAAAGGTCGAGTGTGCCGGTGTCGCGGTCGATCCCGCCGACCTGGATCGGTTTGATCCACTGGCTGTGCAATTGGTGACCCAGATCCTTGCGCAGGCCCTGGCTGATGTCGGCCCAGTCCGCCGCCAGGTTCACTGCGTCTTGATCTTCCATGAAATCGTCCTGTGCTTTCTTCGCGCCGATGTCCGATGTCTTACGCATATACTTGTCACCCCCGGCCAGCTTCGACGCTGCCTGCTTGTTTTTACACATCGGCTAGGTTCGGGCACAGCATCGCCCTTCTCCGGAATCCGATCATCCGGAGGCACCCTCGCACATCGATTATTTAAAAGCCCGGGCTGTCCCGCCCCGGGCCGAGAACCATTGTGTAGGTCGCTCGTCGGATGAGTCGCAAGGGGGATAACTGCAATTTTTATGAAATATACTTGTTGACTCGACCCTAGCCCGCAGACCCCCGTTCAAGTCGATGAAAACAAAGAATTTAGACGAAATCGCACCGGCGAATCGCGGGATTCCGCGGGTTTATGTTACGGCGTCATTGCGGACCGGTGTCATTACACAACCGGAATACGACAAAAGGGCCGCCGGTGATCCCGGCAGCCCTTTGCAATGCTTCTGACAAGCCGTCCCGTTTGGGACGGAGACGTGATCAGAGAGCGCCGACGCGCTTGCTGAGGCGGCTCATCTTGCGCGCAGCGGTGTTCTTGTGGAGCACGCCGCGTGCCACGCCACGCGCCAGTTCGGGCTGGGCGCTCTTGAGAGCGCTCTGCGCGCCATCCTTGTCGCCGCCTTCGATCGCGACTTCCACCTTCTTGAGGAAGTTGCGGATGCGGCTCATGCGGGCACCGTTGATCTCGGCGCGCTTTTCGTTGCGACGGATGCGCTTCTTGGCTTGCGGCGTGTTGGCCATATCTGTCCTCGTCAGGCCGCACGACATGCGCGGCGGAAATCTCTGTATTGCGTGCGAAAAGGCGGCAAGGGCCGCCGGAAAGCGGCGCACTTAGCGCCGCCCCTGCGAATCGTCAAGCAAATCGTCGACCATTCGCGGAACCGCGTGCAACGGCTCCGGTTCGCCCTATATGGGAGATCAGCGATGAAAGGACAAGCCGTGCCCGACAAGCCCGAACTCAGCGAAGCCGAATGGCGCGAGAAGCTCAGCCCCGAACAATACCACGTGCTGCGCGAGGCCGGGACCGAGCGTGCTTTCACCGGCAAATACGACAAGCACTACGACGAAGGCGAGTATTATTGCGCGGGCTGTGGCCAGAAGCTGTTCGAGAGCGAGGACAAATACAACAGCGGCTGCGGCTGGCCGGCATTTACCGCGCCTGCCGAAGGCGCGGCAGTGGACGAACATCGCGATACTTCGCGTGGAATGATCCGCACCGAAGTGACCTGCTCCAATTGCGGTGGCCACCTGGGGCATGTCTTCCCCGACGGACCGCGCGATCGTGGGGGCATGCGGTATTGCATCAATTCGGCAGCGCTCGATTTCGAACCCGAGGATTGATCGCGCGGAACAGGCGCGCGCCCGTTCACGCCCGGTTAGCTCTCGCCATGCGAGGGTGCGGCTTTTATAGGGCGGCAAGCAACAAGGGTGCCTGCATAAGCAATGGATAAACGAGGGAGCCGCCGCAAGAGTTCGGCGCGCAAGCAACGCGCCGCACGCGCAGCGGCGGACAAGCCGCAGGGTCGCCTGCAACGCTGGACCCGGCGGCTGCTGGTGTGGGGCGGGGCGATTGCGCTGCTCGGGGCATTGTTCATCGCTCTGGCGGTGGCCTTCGCCGCGCGTTCGATGCCGAGCTATTACCAGCTCAAGGCGACGCAGACCGCGCAGACCATCGTGGTGCGCGCGCGCGATGGCACCGAAATCGTCGAACTGGGCCCCAGCTTCGGCAAATGGCTGACGTCGGACGAGATCCCGCAGGTGATGAAAGATGCGATGATTTCGGTCGAGGACCGGCGTTTCCATTCGCATTTCGGGATCGACCCGGTGCGTACGGGTGGGGCGATCATCGAAGGCATCACCGGGTCGCGCGCACGCGTGGGCGGGACCTCGACCATCAGCCAGCAGCTTGCACGCAACGTCTTCCTCAACAACAACCGCTCGATCGACCGCAAGGCGCGCGAGGCGATCTTGGCGATGGCGCTCGAGTGGAAATTCTCGAAGGAGCAGATCCTCGAGCTCTATCTCAACAAGGTCTATTTCGGTGGCGGAGCCTATGGCATCGATTCGGCCAGCCGGAGGTTCTTCAGCCATCCGGCAACCGAGCTGTCGGTCGCCGAGGCGGCGATCATCGCGGGCCTCGTCAAGGCGCCCAGCCGCTATTCGCCTACCGCCGATGTCGATGCCGCGGTCGGCCGCGCCAGCGTGGTGCTGCGGCTGATGAAGGAACAGGGCCGCATTTCGCCCGATGTCACGGTCGACCCGAGCGCAGTGCGGCTCAAGGAAGAGGCGAGCCAGAACTCGGTGCGTTATTTCACCGACTGGGCGCTGCCGCAGCTCGACCTGCTGTTGCCCGAGACCTTCGAACCGATCGAGGTCTGGACCACGCTCGACGTGGGTATGCAGCGCGCGGCGACCGCATCGATCAAGTCGAACACGCCCGATGGGGCGCAGGGCGCGATGGTGAGCATGGATCGCGACGGAGCCGTGCTCGCGCTGGTCGGCGGTACCGACTACGTCCAGACCAATTACAACCGCGCGACCGATGCAATGCGCCAGCCGGGTTCCTCGTGGAAGCTGTTCGTCTATCTCGCCGCGCTTGAGTCGGGCTACACGCCCGACGACCGGGTGGTCGATACGCCGGTCGATATCGACGGCTGGAGGCCGCGCAATTCGAGCGGACGCAACGTCGGTGAAATCGATCTGCGCACCGCCTTTGCCTATTCGATCAACACGGTGGCCGCGCAGCTCGGCAATGAAGTCGGCTTCGGCACGGTTGCCTCGATGGCGCGACGTTTCGGCATCACCACCGAAATCAACACCTATCCCGCCATGGTGCTGGGCTCGAACGAGGTTCGCCTGATCGACATGACCCGCGCCTTCGCCGTCGTGTCGGCCAAGGGGAGTTCGGTCGAACCCTATGGCATCCTCAAGGTCGAAACCGCCGAGGGCGAGCTGCTCTACCAGCACGAAGCCCCTCGCCGATCGCAACTGGTGCCCGATTACGTGGCCGCCGGGATCACGGATCTGCTGCAAACCGCGGTGGCCACGGGCACGGGGCGCGCAGCGCAGATCGGCCGCCCGGTCGCAGGCAAGACGGGGACCACCAGCTCGAACAAGGATGGCTATTTCGTCGGCTTCTCCAGCGGCATCACCACCGGCGTATGGATGGGCCGCGACGACAATGCCCGCGTCGGCGGATTGCAGGGCGGGACTGCCCCGGCACGCGCCTTCGCCGCCTACATGCGCTATGCGGTCAAGGATCGCCCGGTCGAGGAATTCGATACCGATCTGCAATTGCCCGAATGGCAATTGGAGCCGGACGACGAATACATGCTCGGCGATCCGGAGGATTACTACTTCATCGACGAGCAAGGCAATCTGATCGAGCCCGGAACCAGCGACAGTTCGCGCGGCGATCCCTTCGCCGACGATTTCGATCGGACGCTCGATCCCGACCGGCCGCGGGTACCCGCACAGCCCGGCCAGCGCGCACCGCAGCAGACACCGCGCGGCGCGGACGGCGCCCCGCAGGCGATCGGGGACGATTTCCTCGACGAAGCGACCGGTGCCCGGCGCGAACCGCGCGCTGCGCCCACTGCACGGCCCACACAGCCACAGGTTCAGTAACTACCGGCGGATCGCACCAAAAGAGAAGGGCGGCCCCTCCGTAAGGAAGGACCGCCCTTGTTCTGCCGTCTTGTCGTTGGCTTGCGCTAGCGCAACCGCACCGCGACATAGGCAGCTTGCGAACCGCGTCGCTGCACGCGCAGCAGCACGGCGTCGCGGCCTTCGTCTTCGGCCGTCTCGATGATGGCTTCGAGCTGTTCCAACGTGGTCACTTCGCGGTAATTGGCCGACAGGATGATATCGCCGCGCCGCAGGTTCTTGCGCGCTGCATCGGCATTCTGGTCGACGCCCGCGACCACCAGTCCCTGGGTGTCGCTTCCCACGCCCAACTGACGACGGATCTGCGCGTTGAGCGGCAGGACCTGCAGGCCGAGCTTCTCCTCGATCACCGTGTTGTCGCCGGGCTCCATCGGATCTTCGTCATCGCCATCGGGGTTGAACTGCTGTTGCTGGCGCAACTCTTCCTCGCTCGGGCGCTTGCCGACCGTGACGTTGACGCGGCGCGTCTGCCCTTCACGAACCAGTTCGACCGGGATCGTCGTGCCCGGCGCGATGTTGGCCACGAGATAGGACAGCGTCTGGTCCGGAGTGACATCGCGGCCGTTGATTTTGGTCACGACATCGCCTGCACGGATGCCGGCCTGTTCAGCCGCTTCGCCCGGCTGGACCGACTGGATGAATTCGCCGCTGTTCTGGGGGATACCCAGCGAATCGGCGAGGTCGTCGGTCAACGGCGAAATCGAGACGCCGAGATAGCCGCGCTCGATCTCGACGCCATCACGCAACTGGGCGACGATGGGCGCCGCGATCTCGGCAGGAATGGCGAAACCGATGCCCACGCTGCCGCCCGAGGGCGAGAAGATCGCATTGTTGATGCCGATGACATTGCCCTGCATGTCGAACAGCGGACCGCCCGAATTGCCGCGATTGATGGCGGCATCGGTCTGGATATAGCGGTCGTACGCGCCGCCCTGGCCGGTGTTGCGATAGACCGCTGAAACGATCCCGCTGGTCACCGTGCCGCCGAGACCGAAGGGATTGCCGATTGCGACCACCCAGTCGCCCGGGCGCGCCTGCGACGAATCGCCGAACTCGACATAGGGGAAGGCCGCGCCGCGGCTGATCTTGAGCACCGCAAGGTCGCTTTGTGGATCGGTTCCCACCAGTTCGGCATTGTATTCGGTGCCATCGGGCATGGTGACGGTGATTTCTTCAACCGTCCCTCGACCCGTCGGGCTGACCACATGATTGTTGGTCACGACATAGCCGTCGGCAGAGATGATGAAGCCCGAGCCCAGCGACTGGCCTTCGCGGTATTGCGGCTCTTGCTGCTGGCCGCCGCGGCGGTTGAACAGGCCCTCGAAAGGCGTGCCGGCAAAGGGATTGCCCGCATTGTTCGACACTTCGATCCGCTGGCGGGTCGAGATGTTGACCACGGCCGGCTGGAGCTGCGCGGTCAGATCGGCGAAACTCTCGGGAGCACCGGCGCGCGGCACGACGCGCGCCATGTGGCTGTCGTCGTTCTGCGCGACCTGGGCGCCGGCCGGATAGCCGGTCGCGAGCGAGATCGCAGCGCCACCCACCAGCAGCGCGCTCGTCACGGAATATGCATATCGCACGGGCTTCACGTCCTCTTCGTCCTCTTCTCTTCTATGCAGGCCAGGCGCGCGGCAGGAAACCTGCCTTCATGCCTGATCCGCGGTTCGGCGGGCGAATGTCGCGCCCGCCGCTGAATACCGTTTGAACAGCGCTGCCTTCGCTCGACGAACGATCAACGCCGCCCGCGGAACTGCCGCAGATATTCATTGTCCGGCGACAGAATGATGCTGCTTTCGGACGGGTTCTCGTCATTCGAGAAGGTCGCGTCGTAGCTCTGCATCGCACGGTAGAAATCGTAGAACTCGGCATCCTTGCCGAACGCCTCGGCATAGATCCGCGCGGCTTCCGCATCGGCATCGGCACGGATGATGCGCGCATCGCGGCCACCCTGGGCGCGGATCGTCCGCGCTTCGCGTTCACGGTCCGATTCCATCCGCCGGAACGCCGATTGCAGCGGCGCTTCCGGCAGGTCGGTGCGCATGATCTTCACATCGACCACTTCGGCACCGTACTGGCGTGCCTGCCGGTCGAGATTGGTGCGCACATTGGCCAGCGCGCTGCCGCGTTCGGCGGTCAGCATCGCCTGGAAGGTGCGCCGGCCCAGTTCCTGGCGTAGCACCGAGTTGAGGATCGGTTCCAGTGCATTGCGCACGCCGTCAGTCGAGCCCGCACGTTCCACCATGCGCACCGGATCGGTGATGCGGAAGCGTGCATAGGCGTTGACGAGCAGGCGCTGCTGGTCGGCCGACAGCACTTCCTCGTCGGTCATCTCGAGATCGAGCAGCCGCTTTTCGACGCGGTTGACGCTGTCGATGAAGGGAATGCGGAAGTAGAGCCCGGCATTGGTCGAGCCGTTGGGCGTGTTGACCACGCCAACCGGTTCACCCGTGCGGATGATGACCACCTGTTCCTCTTCCGGAACGACATAGGCGCTCATCATGAACCCGATCACCAGCACGGCAAGCGCGATGACCGAATTGCGATGGTTCTGCAGGAAATCGCTCATGTCACTGGCCCTCCGGTGCGGTCACGACGGTGGCGGGGGCACTCCTCTGCGCGCGCTGGCGGATTTCCGGCAGCGGCAGATAGGGCGTGACGTTGTTGGTTTCGACGATGGTCTTGTCGGTCTGGCTGAGCACGCGTTCCATGGTCTCGTAATAAAGACGCTGACGCGTCACCTGCGGGGCGAGGCGATACTGGGCATAGACCTTGTCGAAGGCCTCCGCTTCACCTTCGGCCTGTGCCAGCACCTGCTGCGCGTAGCCGCGTGCCTGGTTGCGCGCCGCGTCGGCATTCTGTTCGGCAACCTGCACGTCGCGGAACGCGTCGACCACCTGTGCCGGCGGGTCGGCCTTCTCGATCTCGACACCGAGCACGCGAACACCTGCCTGATAGCCGTCGAGCGTGCGTTGCATGCGTTCGCGCACGTCCAGCTCGATCGCCGCACGGCCTTGGCCCGAGAAGGTTTCGTCGAGCTCGGTTTCCGCGACAGCTGCGCGCATTCCGGCCTCGGCCGCTTCGTTCACCGTCTCGATCGGGTCGACGACGCGGAACTTGTAATTGGCCAGATCCTTGATGTTCCAGCGCACGATATAGCTGAGATCGACGAGGTTCTGGTCGCCGGTTAGGATCAGCTTGGCCTGGTTGTCATTGCCCGGAATACGGACCGAGCGCACGCCCTCGACATCTTCGATATCGACCGTCTCGATCGGGAAGGGGAGCGAGAAGTTCAGGCCCGGTTCCATGTTGCGCGTGTAATTGCCGAGCGTCTTGACGACGCCTTCCTGCTGCGGACCGACGAGGTGAACGCTCGTGGCCAGCAGGCCGACGATCACGATACCGGCCACTGCCAGCGGGAACCAGCTCTTGCCCCCGGGGCGCTGGGGGAAGCGGAAGTTGGGGCCGCCCGGGCCACCGCCACCGCTGCGGCGCGGGCCTTCGGGGCCGCGGCTCTTGAAGATATCCTCGATATTGGGCGCGCGGCGGCCGTCTTCACTGTTGCCACCGGGAGGCAGCCACGGATTGCGCGGGCCCTTGGGCTTGTCGCCGCCCTGCGCACCGGTCGGTTCGTCACCGCCGCCGCCATCATTGCCCGAGCCACCGCCCCATGGGCTTTTCTTGCCCGCCATCGCGAGGGAAATCCTCTGTCCGAACCCGTCAAAAATTCTCATGCCAACTCTTATAGGTGCGGTTTGCGGGAAAAACAGGGGTTGCCGCGCGCTTTTCGATGCTACAGCAGCCGCGGCCATGAGTTCGACCGATCCGAAATCGCTGCTTCCCGACAGCCTCGCCGCCCGCGTCTCCGCCCTGACGATCAAGGATGGCCGAGCCATGGCGGTAGTCGATGCCGCCGGTCTGGGCGAGCGCGAGCGTAGCGACATCGAGCGCGCACTGGGGGATATCCTCGGCCAGCGCGACGACGTGCAGGAAACCCGCGTGGTGATGACTGCCGAACGCACCCAGCGCCGCATTATCGCGGTGGGCAGCGGCAAGGGCGGGGTGGGCAAGTCCACGCTGACCGCCAATCTCGCGATCGGCTTGGCCAAACGCGGCCACAAGGTCGGGCTGGTCGATGCCGACATCTACGGGCCTTCGCAGCCGGTCATCCTCGGCAATCAGGGTGAAAAACCGGTTGCGCGCGACAAGAAGCTGGTTCCGGTGGAGAGCGCGGTCGGCATTCCGGTGCTGTCGATGGGGCACCTGGTCGAACCGGGGCGTGCACTGGCATGGCGTGGCCCCATGGCGGGCAATGCGCTCACCCAGCTCATCGATGCGCATTGGGGCGATGTCGATACACTGGTGGTCGATCTGCCGCCGGGTACGGGTGATGTGCAGCTCACCATGATGCAGCGCTTCAAGCCGCTGGGCGCGGTGCTGGTCTCGACCCCGCAGGATCTTGCACTGATCGATGCGGCGCGGGCCGGGCAACTGTTCGACCAGGCGGGCGTGCCGGTCATCGGCTTGGTCGAGAACATGGCGGGCTATGCCTGCCCGCATTGCGGCGAAATATCCGATCCCTTCGGGAAGGGCGGCGTCGAAACCGCGGCCGGGCGGCTCGATCTGCCGTTTCTCGGACGCATCCCCCTCGATCTCGCGATCCGGGAGGGCAGCGACCGCGGCGCGCCGCCCGCGCTCGACACCGGCGCGCTGGGTGCTCCCTTCCACGATATCGCCGCCAAGGTCGACGCATGGATTGGCGCGCACAACTAGACCGCCTTCCCGTCACGCGCCGCCAGGTCTTTGTTGGCGCTGCGCTTGGCGGCGGGCTCGCCGTGGCCTGGTGGCTATGGCCGCGCAGCTATCCCAGCCCCTTGCGACCAGCGCCGGGCGAACAGGGCTTTGGCGGCTGGCTGACAATCGGCAGCGACGGGGTGGTGACCGTGGCAATTCCCCAGCTCGAAATGGGGCAGGGCGTCACCACGGTGCTGGCCCAGGTGGTGGCAATCGAACTCGGCGCCGACTGGCGGCAGGTCGCGGTCGAACCGGTGCCGCCCACCGGGCTTTACGCCAATGTCCCGCTGGCGGCCAAATGGGCGCCGCTTTGGTCGAACATCCCGGCATTGGCAGACGATCCCGATAGCCTGCTCGCCGAACGGTTCGCGCGCGACAACGCTTTTTGTGTCACCGCCGATGGCACTTCGTTGGCCGCTTATGAAGCGCCGCTGCGCGAAGCCGCGGCCAGCGCCCGGTCCATGCTGGCGATGGCGGCGGCCGAGCGCTGGGGGATCGACTGGGAGGAATGCGAAGTCGCGGCCGGTCAGGTGCGACACGGCGAGCAGTGGCTCGGCTTCGGCGAACTGGCCGAGGAAGCGGCAAGCTTCGAGCCGCCCGAACCTGCCCCCTTGCGCGTGGAACCTCCGGTAGAAAATCCTTCTCCCGCCGAGGCCGAACTGGCGCCCGAGTTTCCCCGGCTCGACCTGCCCTCCAAGGTCGATGGTTCGTTCCTGTTCGCTGGCGACGTCCGGCTGCCGGGCATGGTCTACGCCTCGATCCGCCACGGGCCGCTGGGCAAGCCCGAATTGTCGGCCTTCGATGCCGAGGCGATTGCCGGTTTGAAAGGGCTGGTTGGTGTGGTGCGATCGAAACGCTATCTCGCCGCAGTGGCCGAGAGCTGGTGGATCGCCGAGCGTGCGCTCAGCGCGATGAAACCGCGCTTCATCGGAGCCGCCACAGTGGAAAGCGCGGCGGCGTTGGAAGCGCTCGATGACGCGTTCGACCAGGTCGCCCCCGAGCGTGTGCACGAACAGGGCGATCCCGATGGCCAGTTGGAGCGCGCGGACTATACGCAAACCTACAGCGTGGCCCCTGCCGTCCATGCCACGATCGAAACCGCCAGCGCGACCGCGCGGTACGATGACGGCAAGCTCGAATTGTGGATCGCGGCACAGGCGCCCGAATTGACCCGCCGCGCGGCCGCGAAAGCGATCGGCATCGCGGCGCAGGATGTGGTGCTTTATCCTACGGCTGCAGGTGGAAGTTTCGACGCCCGGCTCGAACGGCGCCATGCGATCGAGGTCGCACAGATCGCCAAGGAGATCGGGCAACCGGTGCAAATGACCTGGCCGCGCGCGCAGGAAATGCAGTCCATGCCCGTGCGCACGCCCGTCACCGCGCGGCTCGATGCGGGCTTCCTGCCGGCAAGCGGAGGCCGCATCGCTGCCTGGCGCGCCCAGCTCGCCATGCCGTCTACGATGCGTGAATTCGGCCAGCGGCTGTTCGACAACAAGACTGCGGAAGCGGCGATCGGACACGTTGCTGGCGAAGCCGATCCGCTGGCATGCGAGGGTGCGGTGCCGCCCTATGCGATCGAACATGTCGCGATCGATCATCTCCCCGTGGCCCTGCCATTCCCCACGGGCCGCCTGCGCGGCAATTCGGCCGCCTACACGGCGTTCTTCACCGAGAGCTTCATCGATGAACTGGCCGAACGCGCCGGACGCGATCCGTTCCTCTATCGCATGGAAATGCTGGGGCGGATACCGCGCATGGCCGATTGCCTGCGCCGCGCGACACGATTGGCCAATTGGGATGGCGGCCGCCGCGGCACGGGTCAGGGCCTCGCCATGGCGCGGATAGGCGCGCCCGACACCGGCGGTCGGATCGCCTGCGTCGCCCAGGCGGCGCTGGGTGAAGGGGGGGTACGGGTGACACGCCTCCATGCCGCGGTCGATATCGGGCGGGTGGTCAATCACGACATCGCGCGCCAGCAAATCGAAGGTGGGCTCATTTTCGGCCTCTCGCTCGCCACCGGTTCGAGCCTTGCCTACGAAAATGGCAAGCCGGTGCCACAGCGGCTGGCCGGCCTGTCGCTGCCGACATTGGCGGATTGTCCCGAAATCGTGATCGAGTTCCTTGCCAGCGATGCGCCGCCTTTCGATCCGGGCGAACTCGGCGTTGCAGTGGCGCCCCCGGCGATCGCGAATGCGCTTTACTCCGCGACCGGAGTGCGCTTTCGCCGCCTTCCCTTGCTATCGGAGGGTCTATGACCTGGCAGAACCAGCAGCTTCCCGCAGACCATCCTGCCGTGAAATCGGGTGGGGTAGGTGTCCTGATCGTCAATCTCGGAACGCCCGACGCGCCCGAGAAAGGCCCGGTCAAACGCTATCTCGCGGAATTCCTTTCCGACAGGCGCGTGGTCGAAATTCCGGCTATCGCTTGGCAGCCCATTCTGCGCGGAATCATCCTCAACACGCGTCCGAAGAAAAGCGCGCATGCCTATAGTCAGGTCTGGAGCGAGGAGGGCTCGCCGCTCGCGGTGATCACCCGCAAGCAGGCCGAAGCGATGCAGGCGCGTCTGGGCGACGGCGTAACGGTCGACTGGGCCATGCGCTACGGCACGCCCTCAATCCCCGAGCGGATCCAGGCGTTGATGGACGCAGGCTGCGAACGCATCCTGCTGGCGCCGCTCTACCCGCAATATTCGGCCGCCACCACGGCGACCGTTGTGGACAAGGCTGCGGACAAGCTGCGGACAATGCGGTGGCAACCTTCGCTCCGCACGCTGCCACCCTATCACGACGATCCTGCCTATATCGATGCGCTCGCAGACGACCTGTCACGCCAGCTCGATGCGCTGGCTTTCGCGCCCGAGGTGCTGCTGCTGAGTTTTCATGGCATGCCGCAACGCACGCTCGAACTGGGCGATCCGTACCATTGCCATTGCCAGAAGACTTCGCGACTTCTTCAGGAACGGCTGGCGCGCCCGGGGCTGCGCTTCCGGACCACTTTCCAGTCGCGCTTCGGGCCGGCCAAGTGGCTGGGTCCCGCGACCGACGACACGTTGGAGGAAGAAGCGCAGGCGGGGACGAAGAGGCTCGCAATCGCGGCACCGGGCTTTTCCGCAGATTGCCTCGAAACGCTGGAAGAGCTCGCCATCCAGGGGCGCGAGCAATTTACCGAAGCCGGGGGCGAGCAGTTCGCTGCGCTTTCCTGTCTCAATACGTCGCCCGCGGGGCTCACCATGCTCGAGCAATTGCTGCGTCGTGAATTGTCGGGGTGGATTCGTAGCTAGAAACTACTTACAGCAAAGTAAGTTGTAAGGAGCTACCTAATGGCGACGCTTGCCCCGCACCAGCCTGCCGAACTCGCCCCCGCGCATTGGACCGAGGGAACCCCGAGCGACGAAGCGCTCGCGCATATCCCCGGTGAAGCCGGTTGGCCGATCGTCGGCAACACCTTCAAGATGCTGTCCGACCCGCATGGCCAGACCCGGCGGATGATCGAGAAATACGGACGGGTCTACAAAAGCAAGGCTTTCGGCGGCTGGAACGTCGCACTGATCGGCGCCGAGGCCAATGAAATGGTGCTGATGAACCGCGACAAGGTTTTCAGCTCTGAACAGGGCTGGGGTCCGGTGCTCGACAAGCTCTTCCCGCGTGGGTTGATGCTGATCGATTTCGATCACCACCGTGCCGATCGCCGGGCGCTGTCGATCGCCTTCAAGCCCGGACCCATGCGGCATTACGCGGGCAGCCTGAATCGCGGTATCGCCAAGCGGCTCGACGAATGGGGCACGGGCGAAATGCAGTTCTACCCCGCGATCAAGGAACTCACGCTCGATCTTGCGGCGGACAGTTTCATCGGCATTCCTTGGGGCCCCGAGGCCGACCGGATCAACCGCGCCTTCGTCGACATGGTGCAGGCCAGCGTTGCCCCGGTGCGCAAGCCCCTGCCGTTCACGCAGATGAAGCGCGGGGTCGACGGGCGCGCGTTCCTCGTCGATTATTTCACCCGGGAAACGCATCGCCGCCGGGCCGAGGGCGGCGGGCAGGACATGTTCAGCCAGTTCGCGACTGCCGAATATGAAGACGGCAGCCTCATGCCGGTTGACGAGGTGGTCGACCACATGAACTTCCTGATGATGGCGGCGCACGACACGATCACTTCGAGCGCGACCTCGCTGCTCTGGCTGCTGGCCAAGCATCCCGAATGGCAGGATCGGCTGCGCGACGAAGTGATCGCGGTTACCGGGGGTGTCGATGTCCAAGGCCGTGTTCGCGATCTCGACTATGATGATCTGGGCAAGCTCGAACTGACAGACATGGCATTCAAGGAAGCCCTGCGTTTCGTCCCGCCGGTGCCCTCGATGCCGCGCCGGGCGCTCAAGAGCTTCGAATATGGCGGCTACCAGATCCCCGCCGGAGCGCATGTCGGCATCAACATCCATTATACGCATCACGACGAAGAGTACTGGGACAATCCCTACACTTTCGACCCGATGCGCTTCACCCCCGAACAGGTGAAGGCGCGGCACAAATATGCCTGGGTGCCATTCGGTGGCGGAGCGCACATGTGTCTCGGCCTGCACTTCGCCTATATGCAGGTGAAGGTGCTGCTGGCGCAGATGTTGCCGCGTTACCGCGTGGAACTGGCGGCGGGCGATCCCGACTGGCAAGCCTGGCCCATTCCCAAGCCGAAGGACGGGTTGAAGATTGCGCTCAAGGCAATCTGATACGTTTCCTTGCCCGCGCGCGACGCGGTACGGCAGGCCTAGAAGTCGATCGCGATCCCGTCCTTGACCCAGTCGCCGTAGCGCGTCGGGCTCAGCTCTTCCTTGTCGTCGCTTGACTTGGGCGGAGGGGGCGGATCGTTGGTCCAGTGGGCGGGTTTCTCGAACCCTTCGGGACGTTGGGTGGCGCGCTCGGTCATATGAGTGAAATGCGCAAGCTGGCGCACGGTTTCAAGTGCGGGTAGGGGCGCGCAATGGCTCAACCCACCGGAATTCATGCGCGCCGTGCGGCGCTGCGCCTGCTCGACGCGGTCCTGCGTCGCGGCGAAACGCTCGATATCGCCTTTGCCGGCGCCACCAAGGATGTGCGCAAATTCGAGGACATGGCGCTTGCGCGCGCGATCGCGGGCGAGACGCTGCGCTGGCTGGTCGATCTCGACGCCCTGATCGACAGTGCAACGAGGAAAGCGCTCCCGCACGATGCCAAGGCGCGCATGGTCCTGCGGCTCATGCTGGCGCAATGGTTGCGGCTCGACACGCCGCCGCACGCTGTGGTCGCCACGGGTCTGGACTTGCTCGCGGGCGGACCGCGACGACTGGCGCATGGGGTGTTCTCAACGCTGACCAAGCGCGAAGCTGCGCTGCCAGACAGGCCCGGCCTGCCGGAAGACGTCGCCGCCCGTTGGGGCGAACGCGCGCCTACGATCGCCGCCGGGCTGGCCGAGCCGCCGCCGCTCGACCTTACGCTCTGCGATCCGGTGGAAACCGCGCATTGGCAGGTCCAGCTATCGGCCGATAGCCTGATGCCGGGCCACCTGCGCCTGCCACGCGGGGCCAATGTCGAGACGCTGCCCGGGTTTGCCGAGGGGGCGTGGTGGGTGCAGGATCTTGCTGCCGCGCTTCCCGCGCGCCTGCTGGGGGCGGGGGAGGGGCGTCACGTGCTCGACCTGTGCGCTGCGCCCGGCGGCAAGACGCTGCAACTGGCGGCGCAGGGCTGGCAGGTTACCGCGCTCGACATTTCCAAGCGCCGGCTCGATTTGCTCAAGGCGAACCTCAAACGCACCGGACTGAAGGCGAATACCGTGCGCGCCGACGCGCTGACATGGGAGCCCAGGTACCAGTTCGACGCCATCCTGCTTGACGCGCCCTGCACCGCGACAGGCACCGCGCGCCGTCACCCGGACGTCCTCCATCGGATCGGCGCGCGGCAGATCGATGAGATGGCCGATTTGCAGTCTGCCCTGCTCGAACGCGCGCGAGGCTGGCTCAAGCCGGGCGGAACGCTGGTCTACGCGACCTGCTCGCTCGAACGCGAGGAGGGCGAGGCGCAGGCAACAGGCTTACCGCTCCCCGTGGCGCCGATCACGCCAGAGGAATTGCCCGCGGGACTGGCCCCTACCGGGGAAGGCTGGTTGCGCACCGATCCCGGCATGATCACCGAATATGGCGGGCTGGACGGCTTCTTCGTTGCGCGGTGGCGAGCGAAAGGCTGATTATTCGCCGAGGAAGGCCGTCAATTCCTGGCTGACGAAATCGGGGTCGGTCATCAGCAAATAGTGCGGCGCGGTCTCGCTTGCTGCCAGCGTGACGTCGCCCGATTTCTGCAGCCGGGCAACATAGGCCTTGGCCCCGGCGAATGCCGTCTTGGGATCCCGCTTGCCATGCAAGACCAGCGTCGGCGGCATCTTCTCGGGCATCCGGCCCAGATCGTCCGGCTCGGCATAGGTCGGGAACCCGCCCGGCAGAAGGTGGCGGGGGAGCGGGCTGGCAAACAGCAGGCCGGCTTCTTCGGCATCGATCGCTTCCGCAGTCTGCGCGGGGCGGCGATTGTTTTCCGAGCGGCTGATCAGGCTCACCAGCGGGATGGAAGAACCGAACTGCGGGAATGCGCTGAAGCTTTGCTGGATGTTCCCCAGTTCGGCTCTTGCATGGTCCAGCCATGCGGTATCGCCGCGTCGAAGTCCTGCAATGACGAAGGGCAGCATGGCCCGGGTACGCGGAAAGTCGAGTAAGGCAGCGAGCGTGTATTTCGGGTTGGGGCCGAGCGGTTTCGCAAGCCCGACATCGGCGAGCAACTCCGCCAGTTCCTGTTCGAGCGGTCGATCGAAATAGCGACTGCAATCGGGCTGCGCATCGCAATCGCGTAGCACTTGCCGACCTATCCTCTCGGTGATTTGCGAACGCCGGCTCAGGTCGTGTCGGACATCGTCGTCGGCAGGGACGAGCGAATCGAGGATTACACCATCCAGACGTGCAGGCGGGGCGGTGGTGAGCACTCGCAGCACCAGCTGGGTCCCGTAGGATACGCCATAGAGATAACGGCGACCGTCTCCACCGAGCCGGTCCATCAGCAGGCTGAGGTCCTGCGCCGCATTACCGATCGAGAAGGAGTGCGTACGCCGGGGATTGGCATGCATCGCGCCGATGCAACTGCCCCACTCTGCACCTTCGAGCGCCATACCACCCGGGCTGCCATTGCTTTCTTCCTCTGGGCACAGGCGCGTGGACAGGCCGGTCCCGCGGTGATCGGGAACGATCAGGTCGTAACCGGGTGCCGCCGCGCGGAGCGTGTCGACGAAAGGGTAGAAGGACGCGCCTGATTCCCCCGGGCCACCGGCAATCAGCCACAATTCACCACGCGGGGCTCCATGCGCCGGAAACTTGCGGACGAAGAGGTCGATGGTGTCCGCTTCGACCGCGTCATGATCGAGTGGCACGGCCAGTTTTGCGCATTGCGTGTCACGAAGAGCTTGGTGCGCTTGCGCATCGGCGCAGGCCATGAAATCCGGCTGCTCTACAGGCTCCTTTGCGATTCCCGGGTGGCCCGAGGCCAGAGCGAGAAGGGCACAGGCGGCGAAGTATCGAGTGAGGGGCGGCACGCTAAGCTCCGGCGATAACGGTAGAATCAGGGCGTAGGTGCCCTTTCTACACACCGCAATGCGAGCTGCCCGCCGCTTCGGCGAACCGCTGCCCGTTATCGACCGCCGAGGGTTTCAGCCAGTATCAGGCCCGACAGATAGGCTGCTTCGACACGCGGCCCGATCAGCCAATCGCCGCACACGCCGATGCGCTGCTGCGCGTCCCACAGAGCCTCTTCGCCAGCCGCGCCCGATCGGGCGAAGCGCCAGCGATGCGCGCTGATCGCCAGCCGGGGCGGAAGCGGAGCACCGATGGCGTCAGCCAGCTGATCGAGCAAAGCTGTCTCGACCGCTGTTGCTTCGTCTTCGAGATGCGTGCGCGACCAGTCGGGCGAGGCCTGGACTACCCAGCACTCCGCGGAGCCGCGACCGGGCTTGGCATTGTTGCGTGCCGCCCAGCCGATCGCGCCGTGATGGCGGATCGTGTCCTGCTCCGACGGCAGGCGCTGTTCGAAAGCGGCCATGACCGTCCAGCAGGGGGCGGACCTGGTCGTATCAGCGAGATCGCCCATCGCGCTTGCGTGCTGCTGAAGCAGAGGGCCTGCCTGTTCCGCAGGGAGCGCGACCACCACCGCATCGAAACGCCGATCGGGCGCGCCTTCGCCGTCCAGCTGCCAACCGTCACCGTCGCGCAACAATTGCTCGATCCGCGTTCCGAACTGTACGTCGTGCCGCCCAGCCATAGCCTTGATCGGCGGATTCATCGCCGGGGTGCCGACCCACGCATCCTCGCCCGCCGCGTCCCAGCGCGCGACCACACCTTCGCGCTCCCATCGCGCAACCTGCTCGACGAAACGCGGGTCGCGCGCGGTGAAATATTGCGCGCCGTGATCGAAGCTCAGCGTGGTGCCGTCCGCTTCCACGCGGCGCGTGGCCATGCGCCCGCCGGGGCCGCGGCCCTTGTCGAACAGGGCGACTTCGTGGCCGAGAGCGGCCAGCCGCGTGGCGCAGCTGAGGCCGGCCATTCCGGCGCCGACGATCGCAATCTGCATCGCCCCGTCCGCCTCAGGCATCGGCCTTGAGATACTTCTGGAAACTCCTGCGCAGTTTCATCAGCTTCGGCGGGATTACCGCCTGGCAATAGGGATTGCGCTGGCCTTCGCCTTCCCAATATTCCTGGTGGTAGTCCTCGGCCGGGTACCAGGTCCCGGTTTCGATCGTGGTCACGGCTTCCTGGCCGGGATGTTCGGCATTCCAGCGTGCAATCGCGGCACGCGCTTCTTCTTCCTGTCCTTCGAGCGGGAAGATGGCGCTGCGGTATTGCGTGCCGACATCGTTGCCCTGACGGTTGAGCTGGGTCGGATCATGCGTTCCCATGAACACGTCGAATAGCTGCTCGAGCGATATCTGCGCGTCGTCGAAGGTCACGCGGACGCCTTCGGCATGGCCGGTGTTGCCGGTGCAGACTTCCTTGTAGGTCGGATCGGGCTTGTCGCCGCCGATATAGCCGCTTTCGACTTCGCTGACGCCGATCACGTCCTTCATCACCGCCTCGGTGCACCAGAAGCATCCACCGGCAACGATCGCTTGTTGTTGAGCCATCTCGTCAATCTCCTTGTGCGCAGCAGATAGGAAGCGGTCTTCGCCTTGTCATCCACCTGCGGCACGTCCAGAATATGCGCCATCAATTACAGGGAGATCTTTTGCCATGCGCCTGATGCTGACTGCCGCCGTTGCCGCCTTCGTTGCGACCCCGCTTGCCGCCGACCATCATGCGGGCGATCTCGCCGGCGTTCTGGCGGCTGATCTGCGCGACGATGACCGTGCGCGCGACCAGTATCGCAACCCCGCGGAAACGCTTGAGTTCTTCGAGGTCACGCCCGCTATGACCGTGGCCGAATACGGCCCGGGTGGCGGCTGGTACACCCGGGTCCTCGCGCCCTATCTGCAGGGTTCGGGCAAGTATATCGCCTTCGATCAGGACAGCGACGGACGCACCTACCAGAACCGCGCCCAGGAAGTGCGGGCGAAGGGCTGGACCGAACGTTTCAAGGCGGATGTGGCGGCGATGACCGGTGTCGAGGCCGATACGGTGACCGCTTTCGAGATCGACGAAATGCCCGAAGAACTGGCCGGGACGGTCGATCGCGTGCTGATCTTCCGCTCGATGCACGGGCTCAACATCGGCAATGCGGCCGACGACGTGCTCAAGGCAGCGCGGGTCATGCTGAAGGATGACGGCATGGTCGGCGTGGTCCAGCACCGCGCACCCGAAGGAGCGAGCTACGACGATTACGGCGCGCGCCAGCGCGGCTACATGCGCAAGCAGGATGTCGTCGCGATCTTTGCCGCCAACGGTTTCGAACTGGCCGGGGAAAGCGAAATCAACGCCAACCCGAACGACCCGGCGAACTGGGAAGGCGGGGTGTGGACGCTGCCACCGGTGCTGCGTTACGGCGACAAGGATCGTGCGAAATACGAGGCGATCGGTGAAAGCGACCGCATGACGCTGCTGTTCCGCAAGGCGCAGTAAGCATTGCCCGGGCGGCAGCGGTTACCTATCTCCGCGCGTATGAGAGAACTAACCATCGCCGTCCTGCAATTGCCGCTCGCCCGTCCCGAGCCGGCCGATAACATCGCTGCCGTCTCCGCGCTGGTGGAGGAGGCTGCTGGCAAGGGCGCGCAGGTCATCTTGCCGCCGGAGCTGTTTGCGGGCGAATATTTCTGCCGCGAGGAAGAAGAGGCTTTGTTCGACCTCGCGTATCCCACGCTCGAGAGCCCGAGCGTGCAGGCAATGCAGAAGCTCGCGGCGAAGCTCGAAGTGGCGATCCCGACGAGTTTCTTCGAACGCGACGGCCATCACTATTACAACACGCTGGCGATGGTCGGGCCCGACGGCGAAATCATGGGGACCTATCGCAAGAGCCATATCCCCGACGGGCCGGGTTACGAGGAAAAGTACTATTTCCGGCCCGGAAACGACGGTTTCAAGGTGTGGGACGTGTTCGGCGCGCGCATCGGCGTGGGGATCTGCTGGGACCAGTGGTATCCCGAATGTGCACGGGTCATGGCGTTGAAAGGCGCCGAGGTGCTGTTCTATCCCACCGCCATCGGGTCCGAGCCCTATGACGCCGATCTCGACACCAGCCGCATGTGGCGCCGCGCGATGATCGGCCATGCCGTTTCCAATTGCATGCCTGTTTGCGCTGCCAACCGGATCGGGCACGAAGGGCCCGCCGACCGCCAGCAAAGCTTCTACGGCCACAGCTTCATCAGCGACGAATGGGGCGATCTGGTGAGCCAATTCGGCGCCGACCAGCAAGGCGTGTTGCTGGCCACGCTCGACCTCGAACGCGCGAAAAAACATCGCGCGGGGATGGGCTTCTTCCGCGATCGCCGCCCGCAGCTCTACGGCCGCATTGCCGAAGACATCTGACCGCGCGATGCGCGCGGCCCGCGGGTCGGGAAGCGAGCCCGGACTGGGGCACGAGCATCGCTATCTGGTGGCGCTCGGCTCCAACCGGAGGCTGCCCGGCATCGGCGGCCCGCGTGCGGTTCTGGACGCGGCGGTGGCTGCGCTGAGCGAAAGTGGCTGGCGCGTGGTCGCATTCGCGCGTCCGGTCGCCAGCGCACCGATCGGGCCGTCGCTGCGCCGCTATGCCAATGGCGCCGTGCTGATCGCCGGCGATCGCGATCCGCACGCGGCGTTGCTGGACTTGCAGCGGATAGAAACGGTCTTCGGACGCTGCCGCCGCGGCCAGCGATGGCGCTCGCGCACGCTCGATCTCGACATCGTGCTGTGGAGCGGGGGCGCGTGGCACGAGCCGTGCCTGACCATTCCGCATCCGCTTTTTCGCGATCGGGACTTCGTCCTCCGGCCCGCCGCGCAAATCGCCCCGCACTGGCGCGACCCGGTGACCGGGCGGACGCTGCGGCAACTTGCCGCACGGCATGGACGACAAAGCTGACACGATTGCCGCATCCCCCGCTTGACCGCCCGCAAGAGCGCCCCTAGGTGGCACGCCGTGGTCGGGCCGTTAGCTCAGTCGGTAGAGCAACTGACTTTTAATCAGTAGGTCGCTGGTTCGAACCCAGCACGGCTCACCACCTCAGATTTTCGCCCCGAAGGCCGGTGCGCCGGCACCCACCGTCCGGAGCATCTTGCCCATGAAAACCCGCGCCGCTGTCGCCTTTGCCCCCAAGCAACCGCTCGAAATCGTCGAGCTGGACCTCGAAGGGCCCAAGGCGGGCGAAGTGCTGGTCGAGATCATGGCCACGGGCATCTGCCATACCGACGCCTACACGCTCGACGGGCACGACAGCGAGGGCATCTTCCCCTCGGTGCTCGGCCATGAAGGTGCCGGTATCGTGCGTGAAGTCGGCGCCGGCGTGACCAGCGTGAAGCCGGGTGACCATGTCATCCCGCTCTACACACCCGAGTGTCGCCAGTGTAAATCGTGCCTCAGCGGCAAGACCAATCTGTGTACCGCGATCCGGGCCATGCAGGGCCAGGGGCTGATGCCCGACGGGACCACGCGCTTTTCCTACAAGGGCGAGCCGATCTTCCATTACATGGGCTGCTCGACCTTCTCGAACTTCACCGTCCTGCCGGAAATCGCGGTCGCCAAGATCCGCGAAGACGCGCCCTTCCAGACAAGCTGCTACGTCGGCTGCGGCGTCACCACCGGGGTCGGCGCGGTGACCAACACCGCCAAGGTGCAGGTGGGCGACAATGTCGTGGTGTTCGGCCTCGGCGGGATCGGGCTCAACGTCATCCAGGGCGCGCGGCTGGCCGGGGCGGGGATGATCGTGGGTATCGACATCAATTCCGACCGCGAGGAATGGGGCCGCAAGTTCGGCATGACCCACTTCCTCAACACCAAGGGCATGAGCCGCGACGAAATTGTCGCCAAGGTGGTCGAAATGACCGATGGCGGCGCGGATTACACCTTCGACTGCACGGGCAACACCGAGGTCATGCGCACCGCGCTCGAGGCATGTCATCGCGGTTGGGGTACCTCGATCGTCATCGGCGTGGCCGAGGCCGGCAAGGAAATCGCTACTCGTCCGTTCCAGCTGGTGACCGGACGCAATTGGCGCGGCACCGCCTTCGGCGGAGCCAAGGGACGCACCGACGTGCCCAAGATCGTCGACTGGTACATGGACGGGAAGATCGAGATCGACCCGATGATCACCCATGTTCTGTCGCTCGAGGAAATCAACAAGGGCTTCGACCTGATGCATTCGGGCGAAAGCATCCGCAGCGTGGTGGTATTCTGATGGCAGGAAAACTTTATCCCGATGCCGCGACGGCCCTCGACGGGCTGCTCAAGGACGATCTGCTCATTGCCAGCGGCGGCTTCGGCCTTTGCGGCATTCCCGAACGGTTGCTGACCGCCATCCGCGACAGTGGGGTGAAGGGGCTGACTTTCGCCAGCAACAATGCGGGGATCGACAATGAAGGCATCGGCATGCTGCTGCGCACGCAGCAGGTGAAAAAGATGATCTCTTCTTATGTCGGCGAGAACAAGGAATTCGAGCGCCAGTTTCTCTCGGGCGAGCTCGAAGTCGAATTCTGTCCGCAGGGCACACTGGCCGAGCGCATGCGTGCGGGCGGCGCGGGCATCCCCGGGTTCTACACCAAGACCGGTGTCGGCACGCAGGTGGCCGAGGGGAAGGAGCACAAGGACTTCGTCAATCGCGACGGCGTGAGCGAGACCTATATCCTCGAACACGGCATTTTTGCCGACCTCGCGATCGTCAAGGCGTGGAAGGCGGATGAAACCGGTAATCTCGTGTTCCGCAAGACCGCGCGCAATTTCAACCTGCCTGCCGCGACCTGTGGCAAGGTCTGTGTGGTCGAGGTCGAGGAAGTTGTGCCGGCGGGAACCCTCGATCCCGACAGCATCCACCTGCCGGGCGTTTATGTGCAGCGCATGATCGTGGGCGCCCCCTACGACAAGAAGATCGAATTCGAGACCACCCGCGAAAGGGAGAGCGCCTGATGAGCTGGGATCGCAACCAGATGGCTGCCCGCGCCGCGCAGGAGCTGCAGGACGGCTATTACGTCAATCTCGGCATCGGTATCCCGACGCTGGTCGCCAACCACATTCCCGAAGGCATGCATGTCACGTTGCAGAGCGAGAACGGCATGCTCGGCATCGGTCCGTTCCCTTACCCGGACGAGGTCGATGCGGACCTGATCAATGCGGGCAAGCAGACCATCAGCGAACTGCCGCACAGCGCCTATTTCGACAGCGCCGCCAGCTTCGCCATGATCCGCGGCGGGCATATCGACCTGACCGTGCTCGGCGCGATGGAAGTGGCGCAGAACGGCGACATCGCCAACTGGATGATCCCCGGCAAGATGATCAAGGGCATGGGCGGCGCGATGGACCTCGTTGCCGGGGTCAAGAAAATCATCGTGGTGATGGACCACAACGCCAAGGACGGCAGCCCCAAGTTCATTCCCGAATGTACGCTGCCGCTGACCGGGCAGAACGTGGTCGACATGATCGTCACCAATCTGGCGGTGTTCCAGCGGCCCGACCATGACAGCCCCTTCCGGCTCGTCGAGCTGGCGCCGGGTGTTACCGCCGATGAAATCGCTGCAAAGACCACCGCCAAATACGAAGTCGCGCTCTGAGCATGGCGGGCGGGATCGAGACGGTATCGGAGAATCGCAGCCATGGCGGCGTGCAGGGCGTCTACCGGCATGCCTCGGACAGCACCGGCACGGAGATGACCTTCTCGGTTTTCGTCCCGCCACATGAAGGCGGCGCGAAGCTGCCGGTGTTGTGGTTCCTGTCGGGGCTGACCTGCACCCACGCCAATGTCACCGAGAAGGGCGAATTCCGCGCTGCCTGCGCCGAGCACGGGGTCATCTTCGTCGCGCCCGACACCTCGCCCCGCGGTGAGGGCGTGCCCGACGACGAGGCCTATGATTTCGGGCAGGGCGCGGGCTTCTATGTCGATGCGACTCAGGCACCTTGGGCGCGGCATTTCCGGATGCGCAGCTATATCGAGCAGGAACTGCCCGCGCTGCTGGCCGAGCATTTTCCCGCCGACATGCAGCGACAGGCGATCAGCGGCCATTCGATGGGCGGCCACGGCGCGCTGACGATCGGCCTGCGCAATCCCGACCGCTTCCGTTCGATCAGCGCCTTTTCGCCGATCGTCAGCCCGCTGAACTGCCCATGGGGCGACAAGGCGCTGGGCGGCTATCTGGGCGATGACCGCAGCGACTGGCGCGAATACGATGCCTGCGCGCTGATCGAAGACGGTGCGCGCCATGCGAACCTGCTGGTCGACCAGGGTACGGCGGACAATTTCCTCGAGGAACAGCTCAAGACCGATCTGCTGGTCGATGCCTGCAAATCCGCAGGCATTTCCGCGGACATCCGCATGCAGCCCGGCTACGACCATTCCTATTACTTCATTTCGAGTTTCATGGCCGAGCATGTCGGCTGGCACGCGCGCCATCTGCAAGGCTGAGCGCTTGGCGGGATAGTTTTGCGCCAGCCATGCGTTGGGGCGGCATGATCTTCGATACCACTTGGCTCGATATCGCTGCGCGCGGCATACTTCTGGCGGCCGCCGCCATACTGTGGGTGGTGGTCTTGGTGCGGATCAATGGGCTGCGCTCGCTGTCCAAGATGACCAATTTCGACTTCGTCATGACCGTCGCGCTGGGCAGCCTCGTCGCGGGTGCGGCGCAAGCGAGCGACTGGAAAGCCTTTGCACAGGCCATGGTGGCCATGGCGGGCCTGTTCCTCGTCCAATTCCTGGCCGCGCGGATCCGCAAATCGTCCGACAGCGCGGAGGATGCGATGCAGAACGATCCGGTCTTCCTGATGCGCAACGGCGAATTCTGTGACGCTGCTCTGAAGAACACGCGCGTCGCCAAAAGCGATCTGATCGCCAAGCTGCGCGAGGCCAATGTGCTCGATTACGGGCAGGTTCGCGCCGTAGTGCTCGAAACCACCGGCGACGTGTCGGTCCTGCACGGCGACCATCTCGACGAGACCCTCATCGAGAATGTGAAGCGCGTCTAGCGTCGGTCGAGCCAGCGCGCGAAGGCGACGCCCCCGGTAATCAGGAACGGTACCAGCACGATGCTGAGCGCGACCTTGGCAAGCACCTGGCCGATCAGGAGGTTGGTGATTTCGAACTGGCCGTAGAACGCCAGCGTGATGAAAATCACCGAATCGATTGCCTGGCTGAGTGCCGAAGCCACCGCGCCGCGCGCCATCAGCGATAGCGTGGACCCGCCCTCGGATGACCCACGCAAGCGTGAGAAGATCCACACATTGAGCAGCAGCGAGACGATATAGGCGGCGGGGCCCGCCATCCAGACGCGCCACAGCGTCGCATGGACCCGCTCGAAGGCGGCAAGATCGTCACCGCGGAACTCGACCATCTCGACCGAGGCGGGAAGGTTGAGCACCAGCTGCATCAGCAAGGAGGCGAGCAGCAGCGGCACGAAACCCCACCAGACGACGCGGTTGGCGGTTTTTTCGCCGTAAAGCTGCGCCATTGTGCTCGAGATGACGACCAGCAGCAGGAAAGCGAAAATGCCCGATTCGACCGCCAGTTCGGTCGGCCAGAGCTGGACCTGCTTATAGGCGAGTACGCCCGCCAGAACCGTCATCCCGCCATAGACCAGCGTGTAGACGAACAACCCCAAGGGCATGGCTGCAGCGGCGAGACGGGTCTCGTTGGCGGGTTGGGTCATCACTCGGCCTCGACAAGTTTCGTGGACGGCGAGGCCGTCGGCGGTTCCCGAAAATTGACTATTGCGGCGGCGCACGCAAGACAGCGGCTGATTTCATCCGCAACTTGTCCGCGCCGAAGGAAACCGATGACACCCATTCTGATCAATCTCGTCGGTATCCTGGCGATCCTGCTGATCGCTTTTCTGCTGTCGACGGGCAAGCGCCGAATCAGCCTGCGGGTGGTCGCATCGGCTTTTGCACTGCAGGCGCTGATGGCGCTGCTGGTGCTGCGCACGCCATGGGGCGTCCAGCTGATCCAGGCGCTGTCGAACGGGGTGATCGCGCTGCTCGACTACTCGAAGGTCGGGATTGAGGCGGTGTTCGGGCCGATGGGAGAGAATCCCTTCACCAACACCTTCGTCATCGCCGCGCTTCCGGTGATCGTCTTCTTCGCCGCGATCGTATCGATCCTCTACCACTGGGGTATCATGCAGCGGCTGGTGCGCTGGGTCGGCGGAGCGATCGGGTGGATTACGGGGATCAGCAAGGTCGAGGCGCTGGGCAGCGCGGCCAATATCTTCGTCGGCCAGTCGGAAAGCCCGCTGGTGGTTCGCCCCTATCTTGCCGCACTCACGCCCAGCCGGCTGTTCACGCTGATGAGCGTGGGCATGGCCGGTGTCGCAGGGACCATCCTTGCCGCCTATGCCAGCTTCATCGGCGCCGAAGCGGTGCCGTTCCTGCTCGCGGCGGCCTTCATGTCGGCGCCTGGCGGAATCCTCATGGCCAAGATCATCATGCCCGATGACGACAGCGTGCTGGCGCGTGACGCGGCGCAGATGGCAGGGGTCGATCCCGAAGGCGAGATCGTGCTGCCCAAGACGCGTATCAGCGCCGAAGGACCCGCTGCGCTGACCGAAGGCGGCAAGGCGCACGAGGTCGAGGTGGCCGAGACGTTCGAGGAGGGGCACAAGCCCGCCAACGTTATCGAGGCGGCGGCACAGGGCACGCAAACGGGCGTCAAGCTCGCGGTCGCGGTGGGGGCGATGGTGATGGTGTTCGTCGCATTGGTCGCGCTGGCGAATGGCATCCTCGGCGGAATCGGCGGGATGTTCGGTTATCCCGACGTCAGCTTCCAGCAATTGCTCGGCTTCGTCTTCGCGCCGGTCATGTATCTGATCGGGATCCCCTGGGAACAGGCGGGTGCCGCTGGCGGTCTGTTCGGCACCAAGATCGTGCTCAACGAATTCGTCGCCTTCATCGATCTGGGGGCGATGGATGCCAGCGTCCTTTCCGACCGGAGCCGTGCAATCGTCACTTTCGCGCTGTGCGGTTTCGCCAATTTCAGCTCGATCGCGATCCAGATGGCGGTGACCGGGGGGCTGGCTCCCAACCAGCGCCCGGTAATCGCCAAGCTCGGCCTGCGTGCGCTCGCGGCGGGCAGCCTGGCCAATCTGATGAGCGCGGCGCTGGCGGGACTCTTCCTCCCGTATTAAAGGACCGGTCCATTATGACCGATTCGAACACCGATATCGCGGTTGTGTCGCTGGCACAGCCGCTCGAGACCATTGCCGACGACCTGGGGCGCAGCTTTCGCGAATACGGCTTCGCCGTCATCCGCGATCACGGTATCCCGCAGGAATTGATCGACCGGGCAGAAGCCCTGGCGAAGGAATTCTTCGCTCTGCCCGACGAGGTGAAGCGCGCCTATCACATCCCCGGCGGTGGCGGCGCGCGCGGTTACACGCCGTTCGGCACGGAGAAGGCCAAGGACGCCAAGGTCCACGATCTCAAGGAGTTCTGGCATGTCGGCCGCGAGTTGCCCGAAGGGCATCCGCTCGCCGAATTCATGGCCGCGAACGTCTGGCCCTCCGAAGTTGCGGGATTCCGGGACACCTTCGGCGAACTTTACGACGCATTCGAGGAAGCCGGCGGTCGCGTGCTCGAAGGCATAGCGTTGCACCTCGGGCTCGATCGCGGCTTCTTTGCGCCCACCGTCGAAGATGGCAATTCGGTAATGCGCCTGCTGCGCTATCCGCCGCTAGAGGGTGCCGAAGCCGAAGGCGCCATTCGTGCCGCTGCGCATGGCGACATCAACACGATCACGCTGCTCCTCGGTGCACAGGAAGCGGGGCTCGAACTGCTGACCGCGCAGGGCGAATGGAAGGCGGTGGCGCCGCCCGAAGGCGCGCTCGTGGTCAATGTCGGCGACATGCTCGACCGGCTCACCAATGGCCGGCTGCGTTCGACCACGCACAGGGTGGTAAACCCGCGCGGCGACGCCGCTTACCGGGCGCGCTATTCGATGCCCTTCTTCCTGCATTTCCGCCCTGATTACATGATCGAGACGCTGCCTTCCTGCATCGACCCTGCGCATCCTGACGATCACCCCGCGCCGATTTCGAGTCACGATTTCCTGATGCAGCGCCTGCGCGAGATCAATCTCGCCTGACGCCATGCCGGGCAGCGCGATTTGTGGCATATTGGCAACGCTTCCCTGAAGAACGGAATTCGTTGCCTTTTTGCAACTACAATAAATGGCTGAAATTCGGGGAATTTTATGTTGCCCCTGCGAATGCGTCTCGCACCTGCAACATATGTCTTGATCTTGTCATAAAAAGATAGCTTTGCCGCAACGTCCTCCCGCCAGAGGGAGCGCGGCTTTGACGCATCAGCCCACTTTTAACGAGACGAAGGGATCATCTCGATGAAGTTCAAATATCTCCTGGCTGCTTCGGTGGTCAGCACCGCCAGCGCCATGGTTGCCGCTCCGGCAGCCGCACAGTCGACCGGCTCGGTCGATTTCGACGACTCGGTCATCATCGTTTCCGGCGCCCGCGCAGGTGACGTCGGTGGCGTGGAAATTCCTGACACGCCCAAGGCCAAGCAGGTCCTCGGCGAAGAGATCATCCGTCGCCAGCGTCCCGGCCAGACGGTCAACGACATCGTTAACCTGGTTCCGGGCGTCAGTTTCCAGAACAACGACCCCTGGGGTTCGTCAGGCGGTAGCTTCACGATCCGCGGCTTCGACGACAGCCGTATCTCGCAGACTCTCGACGGCCTGCCGCTGAACGATTCGGGCAATTACGCGCTCTACACCAACCAGCAAGTCGACCCTGAAACTCTCGAAGAGATCAACGTCAACCTGGGCGTCACCGATGTCGACAGCCCGACCGCATCGGCAGTCGGCGGCACGATCAATATCCGTACCCGCGAACCTGCCGATGATTTCGGCGTCACCATGACGCTGACTGCAGGCGATATCTTCGCCGAAGGCAACAATGAAAACTACGATCGCAGCCGGCTCTACGGCCGCGGCTTCGTAATGGTGGACACCGGCGATATCACCGGCATGGGCACCAAGGCTTTCGTTTCGGCCAGCTATGTCCGCTACAACAACCCGTTCAACAATTACGGTGTCGTCGACAAGCAGCAGTACAATGGCCGCATTTGGCAGGACATCGGCGACAATGGCGATTTCGTCTCGGTCTCCGGCCACTACAACCAGAACCGCAACAACTTCTTCGGCTCGATGTTCGTCACCGATATCATCGACAATATCGAGGCGGGCGACAAAGCATCGCGCTTCTATGAAATCAACTATCCCTGTCAGGTTGACGCTCCGACCGCAGGCGTGGCGGATGTCGACAACAATTGCGGTGCAGAATTCGATCGCCGCTTCAATCCGTCGAACACCGGCAACATCCGTGGTTCGTCGCGCTTCACGTTGGCGGACGGCCTCATCCTGACGGTCGATCCGAGCTACCAGTACGTCAAGGCCAATGGCGGTGGCGATGAAGAACTGCTTGAAGGAACGCGTACCTACAACGGGGTCGAGTACACCGGCTTCCTTCGTGGTGGCTATTACTTCGGTCGCGACCTCAACGGCGACGGCGACATGCTCGACGAGGTTACGGGTAACGATCCGAGTCAGACGCGCACGCACCGTTTCGGTGTCATTGCCGGCCTGGCCTATGAGATCACCCCCGATCACCGCGTCCGCCTGAGCTATACCTACGACGATGCGAACCACCGTCAGACGGGCCAGACTTCGGTGGCGCTCGCCAATGGCGAGATCGCTGATGTCTTCCCTATCAATAATCCGGAAATCACGGCCGACGGTTTCGCGCTCAACAAGCGCAATCGGCAATCCTACGCGACATTGCATCAGGTTTCGGGTGAATATCGCGGCCGCTTCGGTGACTTCACCGCAGTCCTCGGGCTTCGCGCTCCCTTCTTCTCGCGCGAACTGAACCAGTTCTGCTACACCACCAGCGCTTCGGGCTTCGTCGATTGCTTCGAAAATCAGGATCCGACCGCCTACGAAGCGGCGAATCCGAACGCAGCACCGCCGATCTCGGTCGAATACAAGTACGACAAGCTGCTTCCGAACGTCGGTGCGGTTTATGAATTCGGCGATGTGTCGGTGTTCGCCAATTATGCCAAGGGCCTGTCGGTCCCGGGTACGGACGAACTCTATGACTCGCTGTTCTTCTCGAACAAGACCGACGATTTCCAGCCCGACGAAGAAACGACTGACAGCTTCGATGTTGGCCTGCGCTTCCAGAGTGGCAACGTTCAGGCGCAGATCGCCGGCTGGTACACCAAGTACAGCAACCGTCGCGCGACGGCTTACGATCCGATCCTCGACGAATCGATTACCCGTAACCTCGGCCAGGTCGACAAGTACGGCATCGATGGCTCGGTGATGTTCCAGCCGACCAACAACACGCTGCTGTATGTTTTCGGCTCGATCAATGAATCGGAAATCCAGGACGACGTCCAGCTTGGTGTCGATGCAGCGGGTAATCCGACTTTCGCACCGACCGCCGGCAAGAACGAGAGCGGCACGCCGCTCTGGTCGGTCGGTGCTCGTGGCCAGATCGCTCTCGGCCCAGTCGAACTTGGCGCGCAGGTCAAGCACACCGGCAAGCGCTGGGTCAACGACATCAACGACCTATCGGTCGATGGTTACACCTTGGTCGACCTTGATGTCCGCGTCCGCCTCGGCGAATACTTCAACGGCAAGGACGCTGCGCTCCAGTTCAACGTCACCAACCTGTTCGACGAATTCTACGTCGGCGGTTTTGGCGGTGATCTCGATGGCGTCGGCTTCGCGCAGATGGGCCCGCCGCGCGCGGCGACCGTTTCGCTGATCCTCGGCTACTAATCACGGCTTCTGTGGGACTTCGGTCCCGCGGGCAGAACACGGGGCGGTCCTCTTCGCGGGGGCCGCCCTTTTTCATGCGTGCTGGACCGGTGCAGAGGTCGCTGTCATGATCGCGGGATGGTCGAGCCTCCGACGCGCTATTCGCAGACCCGCAAACGCCTCAATCCATGGGTGATCGCGCTGATCGCGCTGATCCATGTCGCGCTGTTCTACCTGCTGGCGCGCGCGCTGGCCCCCACGGCTGTGGCAGGGGTGGAGCGCACCGTTGTCTCCGCCTTCAGCGTCACCGTCACCACGCCGGAGGACGAGCCCGAGCCGACCGCGCCCGAACCCGAGGGCGCGCAGGGCGAGCCGGGGCGCGAAGCGGTACCCGCCCCAGTGACGGCGCCGGAACCGGAACGGCGCCTGCGCGAGGATCCGCCCGCACCGCGCGCCTCGTCTACCGGCACCGCCGACAGCGCGGGTGCGACGGACGAGGGGCAGGGCACCGGGCGTACGGGCAACGGCGAAGGTACGGGCAGTGGCGAAGGCGGCGGCGGCCAAGGCGGCGGCGCAGCAACCAAGCCGGTGCTCGTGCGTGCGATCACCGATGCGAGCGCATTCCCCATCCCACCGGGCGGGCGACAGGCGCGGATCGGTGAATCGGTGATCGTGCGCCTGAGCGTTTCGGCTCAGGGCCGCGCTACCGCGTGCAGCATCTATCGCCCCAGTCCGTTTCCCGAGACCGATGCCGCCGTCTGCCGGTTGGCGCTTGAGCAATTGCGGTTCGAACCCGCCCGGGATGGCGCGGGTAATCCTGTGGCAGCGAGCTTTTACTACCGCCAGCGCTTCTTCAACTGAACCGCGCCGCGCATGGCGAAAGGGTTACCCTGCCGCGGCACTACCCAAGATCTCGCGCAGTTCGTCCTTGCCGTAGGGCTTGGTCAGAAGACCGGCTGCACCGAGTTCTTCGAGCCGGTCCTGCATCTCGCCGTAGCCCGTCGCCAGCCAGAAGGGCACGCCCAGTTCCTTGAGCTTGCGTGCTATGGGCTCGCTGTTTTCCTTGCCGAGGTTGTAATCGAGGATCGCAAGCGCGGGCGTGGACTTGCCCAGCGCATCGAGCGCCGCAGCCACCGAACTTTCGACCTCGACCTTCTCGACCCCCAATTCGCGCAAGCAGTCCTCGGCATCGAGAGCGATGATCATGCTGTCTTCGACCAGCAGGACGCTTTCGGGCAAGTCGTTGGCCGGGGTTCGAGAGGGGGCCGCCTGCGGGTCCACCGGGCCGTCGCGGCCGTCGCGTGCGCGCCATTCGACGTACCGGGCGGGAATGCAAAAGCGCGCCTCGACGCCTTCGAGGCGATAGCTGATTTCGGCAGTGCCGCCCAATTCGTGCGGGATCGAGCGATCGATGATCGTGCTGCCGAAACCGCGCCTTTGCGGTGGCTTGACCGGAGGACCGCCGCGTTCGCGCCAGTCGACGCAGAGCCCGGCGTCATCGTCGCGACTGACATCGATCTCGAGCGTCCCGGTCTGGTCGCTCAACGACCCGTACTTGGCCGAGTTGGTGATCATTTCGTGCATCACCAGGGCCATGACAGTGTAGGCTTCGGGCGCGATCATCGCTTCGGGCCCGGTTAACTCGAGCCGGTCGTTTTGCGCGGCGATATAGGCGTTGATTTCGGTCTCGATCAGTTCCGAGAACGGGGCGTGCGACCAGTTGCCCTTGGTGATGTTGTCATGCGCCGAAGCCAGCGAACGGACGCGGCCGGCGACGATTTCGACGAACCCTTCGATATCGCGTGCTTCGCCTTTCGACTGGTTGATCAATCCGCGGATGAGGTTGAGGATGTTGCGCACGCGGTGGTTGAGTTCGGCAATCAGCAATTCCTGCTGCTGCTGCGCGCGGGCTCGCTCGGTGACCGCTTCGTCGGTGAGGCGCAGGATGATCTCGAGCAGCGTGACACGCAGGCCCTCGGCAATCTCGACCTCCGCGCTGGTCCACTTCTCCGCGCGCCCCTCGACCGTTTCCTGCCATGCCTCGAAGCTCTTGCGGGGAGTGAGGCGCGCCCCGTTGGGGCCGGTCTCGACCGGCTTTTCGGGATTGCCCGCCCAAGTCACCGTTTGTTGTAGCGGTTTGCGCCACAGCACCAGATAGTCACGCGGAGTCCGCGAAACGGGGATGATGAGCGCACCGACCGCACGATCGGCGAACCGCACGGCACGCGGCAAGCGATCGGCGATGGCATCGCTGGCGAGGATGCGACTGGTCGCAGCGGCGTTGAGGCTCGGCACGATCGCGCGGAACTCTTCCTCGTTCGGCGCGGCGCCGCGGGCGTCGTAGATATCCTCGACGAAGATGCTGGCCCCGTCATGCGGGATCGCCTGCTGGATGACCGGCTCGATCGTCGGCAGGCTGGACGACAGTGGCGTACCCGCGGCCACATCGCGCATCAGCTTGGTATGCATTTCGCGCCCGCGCTCGCGCCGCTCGGCAATCTGCCGGGCGAGCGTGCGATCGAGCGTCAGCGAGAAATATTCCGAGAACAGCTCCGCCGCGGTGCGCTGTGAATAGGGCAGCAATTTGGGCCCGTAATGGTGGCAGGCGAACAGCCCCCACAGCTTGCCGCCGATAATGATCGAGATCGACAGCGAGGCGCCCACGCCCATGTTCTTGAGATATTCGATATGGATCGGTGAAACCGCCCGGAGGGAACTCATGCTGAGATCGAGCGGATCGCCATCGATCGACACGCCCGGTTCAATCGGCACCGGTTGGGCTTCCACATCGGCGATGATGCGGAAGCGGTTGCGAACGTACAGCGCGCGCGCCTGGTCGGGAATGTCCGATCGCGGGTAGCGCAGCCCGTGGAACTTCTCGAGATCGTCGCGCGCTGCCTCGGCAATGACTTCGCCCGACAGATCGTCGCGGAAGCGATAGACCATCACCCGGTCGATCTGCAGCGCCATCCGCAGCTGGCGCGCCGCTTCCGCGACCAGCGATTCGACTTCGGCATGCTTTTCGAGCCGGTTCATGATCGGGCGCAGGACTGCGAGCTGGCGATTCAGATCGCCTTCGACATGCCGCTCGATTTCGATCACGGTGTTGCCACCCGAAGTGTGCAGCGCACAGTCGAACAGGTCACCGTCCTCGAACAGGGCGATCCCGAAGATCCGTTCGACCTGATCGGGAAAGGACAGCGCGGCCGCCGAACTGCGCAGCTGTTCGAGCGCAGCGGGGGCGAAGATCCGGCTGAGCCGCGCCCCGATATCGAGGTCGCGACCCGCGCCGAGGATGTCTTCCAGATTGGTCGAGCGATGCGCCACGAACCAATCGGCATTGACCGCGATCAGCGCGCCGAAGTCCTGTATGCGACCGAGCTGGTGGATCGGCTCGCGATCGCAATTGGTGAGATTGACGTCCTGCGGGTTCATCATGCCGCCTTACGCATTGCGCTGCCCGAGGCAAGCGCATCGAAATGCGCAAAGGTCCTCCGTGCGGCGCGCAGCGCGCCCGTATCGGCCCCTGGGGCGTGGGGTTGGCGGAGCCGGGGCAAGAGGCTGCGCCAGTATTCCATCATCGCCGGATCGGAAAGGAACCGCACCGGCAGTTCCGGTTCGCCGTGTTGGAGCCGTACCAGCATTGCCCGGTTGCCCAGCGCCGATCCCGCCAGGACCCAGCACAGGCCGAATGGGTCGTCGTCCTGTTCGAGTTCGAAGCCCGGGGCATCTTCGGGGACGGTTTCGCCCAAGGATCCAAGATCTTCGGCGATCAGCGCGCATTGTCTGGGCGGAGCGCTGTCGGGAAGGTGCAGGCCCAGCCAGCTTTCGATCCCTCGCCGCGCTCGATACTGCATTGCGAGGAAGGCCGCATAGCTTGCACGATCGCCCAGCGCCATTGCGCCGAGCCGCTCGTCGAGACGAGCATGATCATCGGCCGTGCCCTGCCTGAGAAAATCCCTGAGACTGGATCCCGTCCCGCTTGATACCGGCATACGCGCGGCCCCATTCACCAACAAATTTCCCCCCGAGGTGGCGTACCAGTTGGTAACCGGTCGCAAAACCACCTCAAGGCAAAGCGCGCTAGCGCGCGAAACGTTCCGAAGTCTTTAAAACCGGTCAGCGCGGACCGTCTCACCTCGCGCACGGATCTACTTGGGCGCGATCAGCTTCTGGCCTTGTTGGCGGATTGCGCTGGCGACCATCGGCTCGACGAAAGACAGCGCGGGAGGGAGGTTGACCTCGAATATCACCTGCGTGTCCTCGATGATCACGCAGCCGTCCACCCCCTGGCCCATGGCGCGCACCGCGAGGTCCATGCGGTCCTCGCTCGGCCAGCTGGTCGAGACATCCGCCAATCCGCCAGGGACGTACTGGCCGATCTCATGGCCATGGTCCTTCAACCGGCGGCGGACTTCGTCCTTGCCCAGATCGTGCGAAATCGGAACGCGCATCAGCTTTTGTCCTCCAGCTGCGGGCTGGTTTGCGCCCCTTCGCCGAACTTGTAGTCGAGATAACGATGCTTGATCGCCAGATCGTCGAGCGATCCTTCCGCCAGTTGACGAGTGATCGAATCGATCTCGCCGCTGATCTTGCCAAGGCTGTCGGTCAGCTGCTGGTCGGGTGTCGCGCCCGCGCGTTCCTCCTGGCGCAAATGCGCCGGAATGCGCTGGTAGCTGTCGATCATCTGCGGCAATTGCTCGCCCACCAGGCTGCGCACTTCGCGCGCCTTGGGATGGTTCTGGTCGAGCCCGTCGAGCTGCAGGCCCAGCGCATCGAGCTGGACGCCCATGTCACCGACGATTTTCGCCGCGGGCGGGGGTAGGGCGGGGCGCTGTGCTTCGAGCCACAATTCGGTGCGGCTGACCATCTGCTGGACGTTGCCCTTGTTGATGTCGGTCCGCGTCGGGACCTTTACCTTGGGGTAGTTGGTGAACACCCATGCGGCGACAACGACCGCCAGCGCCACTGCCATGACTCCGGCAAAACCGATCCCGTCGAGCACCAGCCCCGCGATCGACGCGGAAACGAAAATCGCGAAGACTGCACCGACGAAATAGGTGACCCGCTTCATCCAGTTGTTGCGCTTCACGCGCGCCGAACCCTGGCCGATCGAGGGCGCGCGGCGGTGGCGGCCGCCCTCGCGATTGTCGCGCACCAGCGATTTGCCTTCGGACAATATGCGATCGCTTTCGCGGGTAAGGTCGTTCACCGTGCCGCCCTCAGCCCTCGATGCTCAGCAAATCGCTCTGCGCGACCTGCTTCTGCGCCTGCGCCTGGCCTTCGGCGCGAGCGATGTAGCCCTTCGATTTCTCGACCTCGTCGCTAAGCAGCGTGACGGTTTGCTTCATGCTGTCGAGCGCGCGCAGTTTGAAGCTGTCGACCTCGTCCATCGTGTCGTAGATGTTCTGGAAAGCGCGTTGCAGCGTTTCGAGCGGGATCGTGCTGGCGGCGGCCTGTTCGTGGATCTTGCCGGTCTGGTCGCGCAGCAGCGTGCTGGTGCTGTCGATGATTCCCGCAGTGGTGTCGTTGAGCGCGGTGATCTGGCCCAGCACGAGCCGCTGGTTGGTCATCGCCTCGGCCACGGTAACGGCCGTGCGCAGCGCGCCCACCGTGGTGGTGCTGGCGCGGTCGACGCCCTTGACCAGCTCGACATTGTTCTTCTTCACCAGGTCGAGCGCGAGATAGCCCTGCACGCTGACCGCCATCTGCGTGAGCAGGTCCTGCGTGCGCTGGCGGACATAGAACAGCGCGGTTTCGCGCACCGCCTTGGCCTTGGCCGGATCGGTCGCGTCGAGTTCGGCGGCCTTTTCCTCCAGCTTCGCGTCGAGCGAGTTGGAGATGTGGATCATCTGTTCCAGATTGCCCATCGCCTCCCACAGCTTCTGCCGTTCGACGTCGATCGCGGCATTGTCCATGATCAACTCGTCCTTGCCGCTGGCGAGGTTGTTGAGGATCGACTGGATATGGGTCTGCGCGCTCTGGTAGCTGCGGAAGTAATTGGTCAGCTTGTTACCGAAGGGGATGATTCCGAGGATCTTGCGCGGCCCCGACAGCTTGCCGCGCTTTCCCGGGTCGAGGTCCTCGACCACGCGGCGCAGTTCAGCAAGATTGGCGCCGACGCCTTCGTCCTTGTCCATCGCGCGCACGGGACGATCGAGGAAGCGGTTCGACATGCCCGCCGCGGCCATGATTTCCTTGCGGCCCATATTGGTCAGCTGATCGACCTTCTTGCCGAATTCGGGCGAATTGGCGTCTTCGGCGATCAGGTCGGCGACGAAGCCGTCGACCTTGGTCTCCAGCTTGGACTTCACCTCGTCCGAGACCGGCACGAGACCCGCCGCCTTTTCCGGCTTGACCTCGGGCACCGGATCGGGCGGCGTCAGGTCGAAGGCGGTTTCGGTGGCAGTGGCAGTCTGCGTTTTCGTATCGCTCATGGGCGCGGGTCTCTCCAAGCGGCTAGAGTCCTGTATTAGGGTGGCAATACACGATCTTCAAGCGTGCAGTCACCCATTGGCGCGATAGTGCCGCGCGCATGGCGCCGAGCGCAAGCCAATTCTGGAATGGGCCCGCGCATCTGCGAATGCGCGGGAACCGGGGTCAGGCGGCCAGGTCGAGCGGGACGATCTCGCCCGCGAGATACTGCTTTTTCGCCTTGGCACGGCTGAGCTTGCCCGAACTCGTGCGCGGCAGCGTGCGCGGCGGGACGAGTTCTACGACGCAGCTCATCCCGGTGACACCGCGGACCTTGTCGGCGATCTGGTCGCGCAGCTTGATCCGTTCGACCGGGTCGGACACGCGGCAATGCACGAGCACGGCGGGGGCTTCCTCGCCCGCCTCGGTATCGATCGAAAAGGCGGCGATGTCGCCATGGTTGAAGCCCGGCAATTGCTCCACCGCCCACTCGATATCCTGCGGCCAAAGGTTTTTGCCGTTGATGATGATCATGTCCTTGGCGCGGCCGACAATGAACAGATAGCCATCCGCCATGTAACCCATGTCGCCGGTGTCGAGCCAACCATCGACCAGGCAGTCGGTGGTCGCTTCCTCGTTGCGGAAATAGGAATGCATCACGCTCTTGCCGCGGCACCAGACCTTGCCGATCTGGTGGTCGCCGCGGGCTTGGTCGTTCTCGCCGCGGATCTCGACCTCCATCCCGGGGATCGGCTTGCCGCAATTGACGATCGCGCGATAGCGCGCGGGCTTGGACAGGTCGCGCGGGCGGCCCGAGAGGCGCTCTTCCTCGACCAGCTCGACGCGAATGCCTTCACCCGGCGGCATGACGGTGACCGCCAGCGTCGCCTCGGCAAGGCCGTAGCTGGGGTTGAAGCTGTTCGCCTGGAAGCCGGCTCCGGCGAAGGCGTTGACGAAATTCTGCATCACGTCCGGACGGATCATGTCCGCGCCATTGCCCGCAACGCGCCAGCGCGACAGGTCGAAGCGGTCGGCAACGCTGCTCTGGCTGGAAATCCGGCGCGCGCAGATATCGTAACCGAAGGTCGGCGAATAGCTGAGCGTGGTGCCCTGATTGCGGCTGATGAGGTCGAGCCAGGCGAGCGGGCGCCGCGCGAAATGCTCGGTCCGCAGGTAATCGCAGGAAACCTGGTTCGAGATCAGCGACAGGAAGCAGCCGACCAGCCCCATGTCGTGATACCAAGGAAGCCAGCTGACAACCCGGTCGTTGGTGCCGATTTCCATCGATTCCGCGTGACCGCGCAGATTGTGCAGCAGCGCCTCATGCGTCACCGCCACCCCCGTGGGGAAGCGGGTCGAGCCTGAGGAATATTGCAGATAGCAGATGTCGTCGGGCTGCGCCTCGGGCAGGTCGCAGGGCGGGGCGGGGCGCTGCGCGAAATCGTCCCAGCTTTCGCCGCCGCAGCCCTGCCGGTCGGCAGCGGCCTTGGCCATTTCAGCGATTTCACCCGGATAGATCAGGACTTTGGGGTCCGAGCTCTGCAATTGCACGGCTAGCTGGTCGATATAGCCTTCCTTGCCGCCGAAAGTGGTCGGCAGCGGCAACGGCACGGGCCACGCGCCCATCAGGGTGCAGGCGCAGAACAGCGCGGCGAATTCGGCGCTGGTTTCGGCGACCAGCGCGACGCGGTCTTCCTTCTCGATCCCCATCGCGACCAGCCGGTAGGCGGCCTGCTGCGCATCCTCGCGCATCTGCGCATAGGGATAGACGCGTTCGAGCGTCCCGCGCATGTCGTGGAAATTCAGGCCTTTCGCGCTGCGTGCAGCGTAGTCGAGGGCCTCGTTGAAAGTCGCGAAGTCCGAACGGCGGCGCGGTAGCTCGCAATCGTTCGGCGTCGGCGTCAATGCGGCGTCGGTCATAATTATCGGCGATACCCGTAAATTGCTGGGGCCTTGCGGGCTCCCTCATTGCATGATTTGCCGCGCGAACCAAAATTCCGCGCGCTCTCCCATGTTTCCCAATCTTAAAGGACTGTGGCAGTAATATGGCCGATGGATGATGAACGCGCAACAACCGGGCGCACTCGCCGCCGCGCAAAGCCGCTTGATCGCACGCGGCTGGAAGAGCTCGCAGTGGCATATGTCGCACGGTTCGCGACCAGTGCGGGCAAGCTGAGAGCCTATCTGCAACGCAAATTGCGCGAGCGCGGCTTCGTCGAGGACGAAGCGCCCGATCTGGACGCGCTCATCGGCAAGTTTGTCGAGCGCGGCTATGTCGATGACGAAAGCTACGGCCGTGCGAAAGCGGGCGATCTCGCTGCACGCGGCTATGGCGCCCGCAGGGTGGAGCACGCGTTGCGCGCAGCGGGGATCGGTGAGGAACTGCGCCACGCGCTCGAGCCGGGCGAACACGCCAGGCGGCACGGCGCGCTGGTGCTGGCGCGCAAGCGCGGTTTCGGCCCGTTCGAACGCAAGCCCGTTGCCGGGGGGGATGAAGAACGCAAACTGCGCGAGAAGCGGCTTGCCGCGATGCTACGCGCGGGCCATGATTTCGACATGGCACGGCGCGTGGTCGAAGCGCGCAGCGAGAAGGAGCTCGAGGAATGGGTCGCAGAAGCACGCGAGGACACGGCTTGATGACACTGGCCGCGTTTGCGGGGGGCGCCGCGCTGGTTGCCTGTTCGCCGCAGACGCAGGCGGGGGCGGCTTCCGAACCGACCGAATCGGCGCCCGCTCCTGCTGCAAGCGTCCACCCGGTTTCCGGTCTCGCGGTCATACCGCTCACGGTGACCAGCGGGGACGAAAGGATCGCATTCTCGGTCGAAGTCGCCGATACACCCGAGGCGCAGGCCCGGGGTCTGATGTTCCGCACAGATCTGGGCGACAACGAGGGAATGATCTTCCCCTATGACGGAACCCGCGCGCAAAGCTTCTGGATGAAGAACACGCCGCTGCCGCTCGACATCATCTATATCGGGCCGGACCGGCGGATCAGCAATATCGCGGCCGAAACCGAACCCTATTCGCTCGACCCGGTCTATTCGGAGGGGCCAGTGCTGGGCGTGCTCGAACTGCGCGGCGGCCGCGCTGCCGAACTGGGGATCGAGCCGGGCGATCTGGTCGAATGGTAATTGCGCGAGCACCCGCATGCGGGCGCTTGAGGCAGGGCGAATAAAGCGCTAACCGCGCGGACATGAACTTCCTCGCTAAGATCTTCACCTGGTGGAACGGTGCCACCATCGGCACCCACCTGTGGTCCGCCCGCAATGGCGAGCACGTCGGTACCGATGCGCAGGGCAACAAGTACTACCGCTCGAAGAAGGCCGCCGAGGGCGCCCGCGAGCGACGCTGGGTGATCTACGAGGGCGCGAACGATGCGAGCCGCGTGCCGAGCGAATGGCACGGCTGGCTCCACGGTGCGTTCGACGACGTGCCCGAGAGCCATCTGCCGCCGGCGCGGATCTGGGAAGCCGATTTCACGCCCAATGCGACGGGCACGGCGAAGGCCTATCGTCCCGCCGGCGCGCTCGAGCGTGGTGGCCAGCGGGCCCGCGCGACGGGTGATTACGAAGCCTGGTCGCCCGAGGCGTGACGATGCGCGGGGCGCTTGCCCTCATCCTGCCGGTCGCGCTGCTAGCCGCGTGCGAGCAGGAGGCCGCGCCGCCCGAATCGGCAGTGCAGACCGAAGTCCCCGCAGAAATTCAGCAGGGCGAACTGCCCGTGCAGCCTGCCGATGAGGCGGGGATCGGAACCCCGATGGAAGAGCGCGTTGCAACGCTCGGCCTGCTCAACAAGCGCAACAATGTCAGCCGCGACCTCGAACTGCGACCGGGCCAGCAGCAGCGCGTGGGCGACGTTATCGTCCGCCTGCAGGCCTGCGAACGCACCGCGCCGTGGGAGATGCCCAAGGAAACGGGTGCCTTCGTGCAGTTGCTGGTCAAGGAACGCGGCACTGAGGACCAGTTCTTGAAGGTTTTCTCGGGCTGGCTGTTCAAGAACTCGCCCAGCCTGAACGTGGTCGAGCATCCGATCTACGACGTCTGGGTCAAGGATTGTACGATGGCTTTCCCGGGCGAAGAGGCTGCGCCGAACCGCGATACCGCTTCGGGAAGCGACACTGAAGGGTGACCTTCGGCCTGCGCGAGCAGGTCGATATAGCGCGCCTGTGGCAGTGCCACCGCCCCCATTCTGGCCAGATGTTCGGTCATGAACTGGCAGTCGAGCAGCGCATAGCCCGCCGCGCGCATCGCCGCGACCAGCCAGGCGAGCGCCACCTTGCTCGCATCGTCGGTCCGGCTGAACATGCTTTCGCCGCAGAACACGCGATCGAAGCCCACGCCGTAGAGCCCGCCGACCAGTTCGCCATCGCGCCAGCATTCGATCGAATGCGCATGGCCGGCCAGATGCAGCGCATTGTAACTCGCCTCGATCCGGTGGCTGATCCAGCTTTCGGCATGTTCTTCGCGCGGGGCGGCGCATTCGCCGATGACCTGGTCGAAGGCGGTGTCGCAGGTCACGCGGAAGCGGTCCTGCCGCAGCACTTTGCGAAAGCTTTTCGACAGGCGGAGCCCGTCGAGCGGAATGATCGCGCGCTCGCGCGGCTCGACCCAATAGACCTCCGCATCGCTGCGATGATCGGCCATGGGAAATATTCCGCTGCGATATGCGCGGAGCAGCAGTTCGACCGGAATTCGGGAGGTGGCGGGTGCGTGCATTGCGGGCAATCCTAACACTTCTGACGCGCGCGCGATATGCGCCTTGCCATTCGCAGGCACTCATACTAATGCGCGCCCTCCTGCAGGGGTGTAGCTCAGCTGGTAGAGCATCGGTCTCCAAAACCGAGGGCCACGGGTTCGAATCCTGTCACCCCTGCCATTTCCTTCTTCGGATGACTTGTCGATGTCGCGCGCGCGCCCTATCGGGCGGCGCATGACAGAAGAAGAAAAGCACCAGCGCGGCATCGAAGACCGCAAGTTCTACGCCGCAGAGCAGGAGGCCCGTTTCGAGAAGCAGGGCCTCGCAACGCATACGCCGCAAACCGAACATCCCAGCTACAAGCTCGCATTCCAGGACAAGGATTTCCTCCTGCGCGAGGAACTGCGCCCCGTGCGGTTCCAGCTTGAACTGCTCAAGCCCGAGATGATTCTCGACGAAGCGGGCGTGGGGTCGACGCTGGTGATGTATGGCAGCGCACGCATTCCCCCGCCCGAATCCGCCGAGACCGCGCTCGAAGGCGCAAAGGATCTGCCCGAGGACGAGCGCAAGGTCGTGGAAAGCCTTGTCGCCAAGTCCAAATATTACGACGAAGCGCGCAAGCTGGCCAAGATGGCGACCGAGAAGTCGATCATCGACAATGGCAAGCGCCAGTTCGTGGTTTGCTCGGGCGGCGGGCCCTCGATCATGGAAGCAGCCAATCGCGGAGCGAGCGAGGCGGGGGGCGAATCGATCGGCCTCAACATCATCTTGCCGCACGAGCAGGCGCCAAACCAGTATGTGACGCCCTACCTGTCGCTCAACTTCCACTATTTCGCACTACGCAAGATGCACTTCCTGCTGCGCGCGCGCGCGGTGGCGGTCTTCCCCGGCGGGTTCGGGACCTTCGACGAGTTCTTCGAACTGCTCACGCTGATCCAGACCGGCAAGATGAAGCCGATCCCGATCCTGTTGTTCGGCAAGGACTTCTGGTCGCGCGTGGTAAACTTCGAAGCGATCGCCGAAGAAGGTACGATCTCGAAGAAGGACCTCGACCTGTTCCGCTGGTGTGAAACCGCGGACGAGGCGTGGGAATATCTCTGCGAGTTCTACGAGCTGGGTTGCTGATCCGACGGCGCGGGATTGCGCACGGCCTGATGGCCTAGCGGACCCGCGCCTTCGCCGAATTCCGGGGCGTGCATGATGGCCGCGTGCGTGAAACCGCGCGCCAGCCGGATTGCATGGGTCAGCGGCTGCCGATAGCCGAGCAGCGTTGCCAGCGCTGCAGACAGCGTGCAGCCGGTGCCATGCGTATGCCGTGTCTTGATCCGCGAATGTGCAAAACTGGCGAGCTTGCCCGACGGTGTGGCGATGCGATCGACGACCTGCGTCTCATCACCCGCATGCCCGCCTTTCGCCAGCACCTGAACGCCGTGGCGTTCGGCCAGTACCTTGGCGGCATCGAACATGTCTTCGTCGGCAATTTCGTCGCGCCCGGTCAAGATCTCGAGTTCGGGCTTGTTGGGCGTGACGATGGTGGCGATTTGCATCAGCGCGGCGAAGCCTGCGATCGTTTCCTCGTCAGCCAGTACCGATCCGCTTGTCGCGACCATCACCGGGTCGAACACGATCGGCCCGGCAAACGTGTCGAGCCATTCGGCCAGCAGGCGTGCGGTATCCGGTGAACCGAGCATGCCGATCTTGATTGCGTCGGCGCCGATGTCGGACAGGCAGCTCTCTACCTGATCGAGCACGAATTGCGGCGACAACGCCTCGACGCCCTGCACCCCGCGGGTGTTCTGAGCGGTAACGGCGGTGATCGCCGTCATGGCATAGCCACCCAGCATGGTTACCGTCTTGATATCCGCCTGGATACCCGCACCGCCCGAACTGTCCGAACCGGCGATCGAGAGGATGCGGGGTGGGGATGCCGTCTCGCTCACGATGCGAACTTCCGCACAGTGCTGGGTGGGTATTCGGCGTGCAGTTTCTTCGCGCGGGTCGGACGGTCCATCAGTTCGCCGCCACAGTTCGGGCACATGTCGTCGAGTGCATCGGCGCACTCGGCGCAGAAGGTGCATTCGAAGCTGCAGATGAAGGCACCGGTGTTCTGCGCCGGCAGGTCGGTGCCGCAGCGTTCGCAATCGGGTCGCATTTCGAGCATTGTCTCTCCTTCGCGCCGGGTGTCGGCTGGCGCTCCCCGTCATTCCGGCCGGATTCAGGCGGCGGCGCGAACCGCGTCGCAGATACGATCGACCACGGCCTCGACCTGCACCGCGTCATCGCCTTCGGCCATCACCCTGATCAACGGTTCGGTACCCGAAGGACGGATCACCAGACGGCCGCTGTCTGCCAGCTCGCTTTCGGCCTCGGCGATGACCTGCTTGACCTGCGCATTCTCGAGCGGGGCCCCGCCTTCATAGCGGACGTTTTTCAGCAATTGCGGGACGCGATCGAAGACATGCAGCAATTCGCTGGCAGGCTTGCCCGTGCGCACCATGCTCGACAGCACGCTGAGCGCGGCAACGGTGCCGTCGCCGGTGGTCGCATGGTCGGTCAGGATCATGTGGCCCGATTGCTCACCCCCTACATTGAAGCCACCTTCGCGCATGCGTTCGAGAACGTAGCGATCGCCGACCTTGGTGCGCTCGAGCGTGAGGCCGATGCTCTCGAGATAGCGTTCGAGGCCGAGGTTGGACATTACGGTTGCCACCACGCCCCCGCCGCGCAAGCTCCCGCGGTGCTGCATCCGGGTGGCGATCAGCGCCATGATCTGGTCGCCATCGACCGTTTCGCCCTTCTCGTCGATCACGATCAGCCGGTCCGCGTCGCCATCGAGCGCAATGCCGATGTCCGCCCCTTCTTCGACCACCCGTGCCTTGACCGTCTCGAGCGAGGTCGAGCCGACCCCGTCGTTGATATTGGTCCCTGTCGGCGTAACCCCGATTGCGATGACCTCGGCACCCAATTCCCAGATCGCATTGGGGGCGACCTCGTAAGCGGCACCGTGCGCGCAATCGACCACCACTTTGAGCCCGTCGAAGCGGATGTCGGCCGAAATCGACTGCTTGACCGCGTGGATATAGCGACCGCGCGCGTCCTCGATCCGTCGCGCCCGCCCGATCCGCTCGGGCTCCACCAACTGCGGCTCCTGTTCGAGCAACCGTTCGAGCGACGCCTCGGTCTCGTCGGACAGCTTGAATCCGTCGGGACCGAACAGCTTGATGCCATTGTCTTCGAACGGATTGTGGCTGGCCGAAATCATCACGCCCAAGTCGGCGCGCATTTCGCGCGTGAGCAACGCGATGGCGGGGGTGGGCAGCGGGCCGGTCATGATCACATCCATGCCCACGCTGGTGAAGCCCGCCACCAGCGCGCTTTCCATCATGTATCCGGACAAGCGCGTGTCCTTGCCGATCACCACGCGATGGCGATGGTCGCCGCGCAGGAAATGCGTGCCCGCCGCCTGCCCGACGCGCATCGCCGTGGCCGCCGTCATGACTCCGCTGTTGGTGCGTCCGCGAATTCCGTCCGTCCCGAAGAACTTGCGCGCCATAGATCGATGAACTCCCTTGTGTCGCGGCCCCAATGCCGCGAATGTGCGAACAATAAAAGACCGTTCGCCCCCTTTTCGCGCGCAATATCGCGGCTATGTGCAACCACGCGCTTGTAGGGGCGTTAGGGACGCAAGTACGAAATTTGTTCACACCAACCCAAGAGGGGACATTCCATGGCTTTTGAGCTGATCGACCTGCCTTACGACGACACCGCGCTGGAGCCCGCCGTGTCGGCCAAGACGCTGTCGTTCCACCACGGCAAGCACCACAAGGCCTATCTCGACAAGACCAACAAGGCGATCGAAGGCACCGACCTCGAGGGCAAGGATCTCGAAGCGGTGATCGCTTCCGCACGTGACAACGACCAAGGCCTGTTCAACAATTCGGCGCAGAGCTGGAACCACGGCTTCTACTGGCATTCGATGGCGCCTTCGGAAACCAACCCGTCGGACGAACTCAAGAGCATGATCGACGATGTCTTCGGCTCGGTCGACGGGGTGAAGGAAAAACTCGCCGAGCGCGGTGCAGGCCATTTCGCAAGCGGCTGGGTGTGGCTGGCCATCAAGGATGGCAAGCTCAGCATCGAGGAAACCCATGACGGCGACACGCTGGCCGATCTCGACGGGGTAAACCCGCTGCTGGTCATCGATCTGTGGGAACACGCCTACTATCTCGATCACCAGAATGCGCGTCCGGCCTATCTCGATGCGGTCAACGGCAAGCTCAACTGGAGCTTCGCGAGCGAAAACCTCGCGCGCGGGACGACCTGGAAGTATCCGGCCTGAACCCATTGCCGGTCTGAACAACGAAACCCGCTGCCAGTGATGGCGGCGGGTTTTCTATTGCGCGGTGGAGGTCTCGCCGCGTTCATGTTCGTCGAACAGGCTCGTTGCGAACAGCGGTTCGCCGAACACGAAGCCGACCAGGTTCGGGCGCCCGATATGGTCGAACAGGGCGGTCAGCATCAGCAGGATCGGCACCGAGAGCAGCGCCCCGAACACGCCCCAAATCCAGGTAAAATAGGACAGCGCGATCAGGATCATCACCGGGTTCATCGTGAAACGCGCGCCGAGCACGGCGGGGGTGATGAGATTGGCCTCGATTGTGTGCAGCACCAGATAGGCGGTGGCTGGGACGAGGCCGAGCACGATCGTGTCCGCGGTCCCGATGCCGAACAGGCCGAGCAGCGCGACCATTACGATCGGCCCGACATAGGGCAGGAAATTGAGCAGCGCGGCCAGTCCACCCCACATGATCGGCGCATCGACACCCAACGCCCAGGCCCCCAGCGCCACCACCACGCCGACCATCGCATTGATCGATCCGACGGTCAGGATATAGGCGGCTACGCGGTCCTGTACCTCGCGGATGACGCGCGCGGCCTTGATGCTGGTGCCGAAGCTGGCGCGGCCGAACAGCAGCCGCTGGCGCAGCCTGACGCGCGCCTCGATCATGAAATAGGCCATCAACAGCGTCAGGATCGTCTCGAGGATCAGGCTGGGCGTGGCGAAAGCGACCTGTTCGAGCAGGCTCGGCGCGGCGAGCACCACTTCGCGTGAACCATCGCTATTCATCAGCGCGGCCAGCTGTTCGTTGAGCGTTGCGATCCAGGCGAAGCGTTCGCGCAATTCGCCGAAGCGCGCCATCACGCCCTGTGCCATGGCCGGAACGTCGTCGAACAGCGCCACGGCGGGCTGGAGGATCAGTGCCAGCGCAAGAACGAGGATCGCGAAGAAGAACATCAGCGCCGCGACCGAGGCGAGCGCATTGGGCAGGCCCCAGCCATTGAGCTTGTCGGCCAGCGGCGAGAGGATCACGGTCAGCACCAGCGCGGTGACGACCGGCAGGAAGACCACCGAACCGATCGACAGCACGAAGGGCAGAGCGAGGAACAGCCCGAGACCGATCAGCAGCACGAGCGACGAGATCAGCCGCAATTCCTGTTCGGCGAAGGCAAGCCGGCTCGAGCGCCGCTGCTGGTGCGGCGCCGTGCTTGCCGGCTCGGAGAAATCGGTCTCGCTCATCAGCGCCTATCTGCCTCGCGTAGCGAATCGTGACAAGCGTCCGAACGCGGAAGATTTTCTAGTTGCGGCTGCCGCCCTGTCCTGCCGCGACATCGTCGAGTTCCTGCAGGATCGCGCGGTGCGCGGCGCTGTCGTCGATCGAGCGCTTGGGAATGTCACCATCGGCGAGCATTGCGTTGAGCGCAGCCCGTGCGCGGCCCACCCGGCTCTTGATCGTACCGACCGCGCAGCCGCAAATCGTCGCCGCTTCCTCGTAGGAGAAGCCGCCGGCGCCAACCAGCAACAAGGCCTCGCGGCGTTCGGGTGGCAGCGTCAGCAGCGCGCGGTGCATGTCCGACAGGTGGATCGGTTCTTCCTGCCCCGCGGGAGCGGTCAGCACGCGTTCGGCGACAGTCTCGTCATATTCGCCGCGGAAGCGGTTGCGCCGCATGTCGGTGAGATAGGCGTTGCGCAGGATCACGAAGGTCCAGGCGCGCATGCTGGTGCCGGGCTGGAACCGCTCCTGCGCGGCCCAGGCCTTGAGCAGCGTTTCCTGCACCAGGTCGTCCGCCATGTCCGCGCGGCCGCACAGGCCGCGTGCGAAAGCACGCAGGTGGGGGACCACCTCGGTCAGCTCGCGCTTGAAATCGGCTTTTTCGGAAGCCGTCCGCTCTTCACCGGCCATCAGTCTTTGGCGCCCAGCTGGTCAAGCAGGTCCTGAAAACTGTCGGGCAGCGGTTCCTCGACGACGGAATCGTACAATTGCTTCAGGCCATTGGCCCAATCCGGATCCTTTGCCTTGTCGCTGGCACCGGATGGGGCGGGCGGCCCGCCGGCGGGCGCCCGCTGCGGGTTCTTCGGCGTTTCTGAGCTCATGATAAGAAAACTGGTACCCTCTGAATAGGTTCGCGCCAGCGACATGCATGCGCCAGCGCCTCGATCCCGGAATGTGCTTCGCACAACGCGCCAATCGTCCGCGGGTTCCCGCAGATCGGAAGTTGGAACATTTCCGCCCGCGCGGCATAGTATGCCTTACTATCGGGTCGGGCAAATCGTCAGGGGCAGTAAGCTGGTCAGCGAAGAACTCCAACGCAAAGGGCGCCGCAGGCGTTGGCTGATCGACTATCCGCGCGGAATCCCGGTGCTGATCTTCGTGCTCGTCACCGCCATCACCGTGCTGAGCGTCTTCGCGATCGAACGCGGCGAGAAGGAGCGCGATGCCGCGGATGTCGCGCGAAAGGCGCAGGCGATGACCTCGGCCATCGAACGTCGCGCCTACACCAGCTCGGCTTACCTGCGCGCGGGGGCGGCGCTGCTGTCGACGCAGGATGAGGTCACGCCCGAACTTTTCCGCCGGTTCGTTTCCGAACTGCGGCTCGACGCGAACTATCGCGGGGCCGAAGGGATCGGCTGGGCACCCGTTATCAATGCCGGCGACGTGGCCGGTTTCGAAACGCGGCTAGGCATGAGCCGGGTGGAGGAAAAGCGTGTCACACCCACGCTGACCGAACAGCCGCGCGACATGCTGACCCCGATCCTCTACCTCCAGCCCGATACGGTGCGCAATCGTCGGGCGCTGGGCTACGACATGTATGCCGAGCCGGTGCGCCGCGCGGCCATGGATCTCGCGGCTGCCAATGACCGTCCCACGGCCAGCGGTCCGATCGTGTTGCGGCAGGAAGGTGCGGGCGATGCGGCTGGATTCCTCGTCTACATGCCCGTTTATGAAGGCCTCAGCAGCACGCGCGGCCTCAAGGGGTTCATCTACAGCCCGTTCAACGCGGGGCAATTTCTCGACTCGGCAAGCGAACTGGTCAGCTACGAAGCGGTCGGCGCGCGGCTGCTCGACGGTGAGTCCCTGGGAGGGCCGGCGCTCGCGCAAAGCGATAGCTGGATCGACGGCCGTGCCACCGTCACCCGCGAGGTCAGTCTCGCCAACCGCATGATGTTGCTCGAAGTTCAGTCCGCACGCGAGGAGGGGCTGTCCTCGATGTCGATGATCACGCTGCTGTTCGGCCTCGCGGTCGCCAGCCTGCTGATGCTCGTCTCGCGATTGCTGACGCAGCAGACGCTGGAGGATCGCCGCGCGATCAGCTGGTTCGAAGAACAGAACTCGATCCGCAATTCGCTCACGCGTGAGCTCAATCACCGAGTCAAGAACACGCTCGCCAACGTACTCTCGATCGTTTCGCTCACGCGGCGCCGGTCGGACGATCTCGATGAATTCGCCGAAGGGCTCGACGGGCGCATCCGTGCGCTTTCGGCCACGCATGATCTGCTCACCCAGTCGGAGTGGGGCACCACGCCGATCCGCTCGGTGGTCGAGGTCGAACTGGCACCTTATGCCCGTGACGAAGACCATTCGCTGGAACTGGTCGGCCCGCATACCGAACTGGCGCCCAATGATGCGCTGTCGCTGGGGCTCGCGATCCATGAGCTTGCCACCAATGCGGCAAAATTCGGCGCGCTCAGCGTCGCGGGCGGCAGCGTCACTGTCTGTTGGACGCAGGTCAACGATACGCTGGCCAAGATCGAATGGGTCGAAAGCGGCGGGCCCCCGGTCTCCAGGCCGCAGCGTCGCGGCTTCGGCACCGATCTCATCGAGAAGATCGTCGCGCACGAATTGCGCCATCCGGTCGATCTGGAGTTCCAGCCCGAGGGCGTACGCTGCACTTTGCTGGTCCCGGTGCGCAAACCCAGCGAATTCGAGCTGCGGCGCCGCGGTCCGGGTGGCACCAGCGCGTGATCTGATCGCGGTCGGACCAGAAGATCCCGCACGCGGTTGGCCGACCGATGACGTGTCTGGGACAGCCCACCTTGCTGGGCGCCTTCCATGCCCGGGCAAATGGCCCGGTCCCCTGTAGCGACACGACGGGTAAGCAACCGGCGGCCCCTGCCACAGGGTTCCCAAGCCTCGCTATCCTGCATCGCCCCGCCTTGGCCGGAGGCAAAGAAAAACCCGGGCGGTGAGGCCCGGGTCTTTCATTGTCTACGCTGGAGACTGGCCTCAGCCGAGCGGTCGGCTCGATCCGAAGAACAAGGCCTGGCTGATCGCCGCGCGCACGGTCTGTTCCTGGAACGGCTTGGTGACCAGATAGGTCGGTTCGGGCCGGTCCCCGGTCAGCAGGCGCTCGGGATAGGCGGTGATGAAGATCACCGGGACGCTGCTGATGGCCAGGATGTCATCCACTGCGTCGAGACCCGAAGACCCGTCGGCAAGCTGGATATCTGCCAGCACGAGGCCGGGGGTCTTTTCAGCGACCACTTCCTGTGCCTGCGTGCGCGTGGCGGCAGTGCCGCAAACTTCGTGGCCAAGCGAGGTCACGAGATCCTCGAGCTGCATCGAGATCAGCGGTTCGTCCTCGATGATGAGCACGCTGGTTGCCGATTCACGGTCGATCTCCGCGACCGCTTCCTGCGCCAGCCGCTCGATATCATCGGCCGACATGTCCATGATTTCTGCTGCCTGCTCGGAAGAGAAATCTTCCAGCGTGGTCAGCAAGAGCGCCTGCCGGTTGAGCGGCGTGACCGATTTCAGTCGGTCCTGCGCGGCGCTTTCATGGCCATCGGCACCGACGGCTTCCGGCACATCCATGTATGCGCTCGACCAGACCTTGTTAAAGGCGCGGTAGAGCGGGACGCGCCCGCCTTCGAGCGATTCCTTGAGTTCGCTGTCGGCCAGTGCGGCTTCGAGCGTGGCACGTACAAATGCATCTCCCGTGGCCTGCGAACCAGTCAGCGCACGCGCATAGCGGCGGAGATAGGGCAGGTTACGAGCAATCTGATCACCTAGTGACATTTAGACCCCTTCCTTAAGGTGCGCGCTTCTAACGGACCGCATCAGGTTAGGTTCCTGCCTGCGCTACCGCAACCTGCGGTTTGACAGCGATAGACTTTCCAGCGCATCGCTTCAAACACGAGAGACGCCGCGCGGGAGGACGCCGCCTTGCACGAAATTGCCGACCCGATCGCATGCATCAATTGCCCATTGCAGGATTGCCCGGGGCTGCGGCCGCTCGAGGAACACCAACTCGCCTTCATGCAAGGGTTCAAGGAAGGCGAAGTCGCACTCGCGCGCGGAGAGCTGTTGATTTCAGAGGGGCAGTCGCACCAGCAACTCTATACCCTGCTCGGAGGGGTGCTGATCCGTTGGCGCTCGCTCGACGACGGGCGGCGACAGATCGTCAATTTCATGTTCCCCGGCGACCTGGTCGGCCTGCAGAGCGCCTTCGACGAACCCGCGGCGCACGCGGTGGAGGCACTGGTCGATGCGCGGCTCTGCCGGTTTTCGCGCGGTCGCTTCACCGACCTCATCGCCAGCCACCCGGGGCTGGGCTACGATATCACCTGGTTGGCAGCGCAGGAGGAAACCGCGCTGGAGGGGCACATCGTTTCGCTCGGCCAGCGCAGCGCGCGCGAACGGGTGGCCTATCTCGCGGTCTGGCTGATCGACCGCGCGCGTGCGACCTGCCTTGCCGATGACGGCAATCGTGTGGGCTTGCCGATTACGCAGGTCCAGATCGCCGACATGCTGGGCCTTTCGCTGGTGCACACCAATCGCACGTTGCGACAGTTGCTGCGCGAAGGGCTGGTCGAATGGAAATCGCGCGAAATTCGCATTCCCGATCTCGATCATACCGCCGAATTTGCGCAGTACGACCGGGGTGCCGCGCGTGCGAGACCCTTCATCTAATTGGAAACAGGGCGTTTCCACGCCGAAGCGAAAAAATTTCCTGAGGCGAGGGAACCCCCTTTCTGGTGGCGCGTATCCTCTATGTCACCGCCGAGACCCCCCCTCCCGTCCAAGCGGCTGGTGATACGATCCCGAAAGGCCTTCACTGCTCTGCAGTGGAGGCCTTTTTTCTTGGTCTGTTGTCAGAGGTGGCGCGATGCCGTGCAGCGCGCTGCAATTCAGTCGGTCGAAACGGAATCGGGAAAGGTTATCGCAGTGCCCCGCGCAGGCGCGAAATGATCCCGCGGCGCCTAGGCTGACGCAGCAGGTCGACCAGCACTGCCGCGTCGTAGGGTTTCTCCAGCGTGCAACCGAGCGCAGCGACGTTTTCCGGGATGTCCTGCGGTGCGCCGGTCGAGAAGATGATGCGCGGGCTGTCGGGCCCCAGCGTGCGGACCAGTTCGGCAATCGCCCAGCCGTCGTCGCGATCGGCCAGATGCACGTCGAGCACGATCACGTCGGGGCGTTCCTCGCGCAACCGACGCAGCGCCTCCTCGGTCGAGGCCGACAGCACCACCTGGGCCACACCCGCATCGAGCAACGCCTGTTCGATCGTGAGACCGAGCACGGCGTCATCTTCCACCACCAGCACATGGGCGGGAAGGCGTTCGCTGGCGGACGTATCGATTTGCTGCGTCATCGGGCCTCGTATGGCGTGCGGCCGATTGCCGCGCATGCGGTTTCAACGGAAGGCGCTACCGCACAGTTCCCGTTGCCATCCGCTTGTTCGCCCAGCGTTGCCGCATGGTGACACCGTGACGCGGTCAGTCGACCAGCGAGCGTTCGTAGATGGCATATTCGCGGTTGATTTCGCTGCCGATTGCATCGGCAATCGCCTTCATTCCCTGATTGTCGTCGAGGATCCAGCCGATCTCTGCGCGCCGCGTGCCATAGCGGACGGTGGCGACATCGCGGATCTGCCCGATCATCATGAAGGCGAGCTGGCTCGCGAGCCGCGAATTGTGCAGTTCGCGGCGCACGCCCATCAGCGGCACACGCATCGCCGCATTGCGCGGGCGGCGCAGCCAGCGCAGCAGGTGGAACCAGCCGAAGGGGAACAGCCTGCCCCTTATCTTGCGAAGCACCGCATTGACGTCGGGGAAGGTCAGCATGAAGGCGACCGGCTTGCCGTCGAGTTCGGCGATCAGATTGATGTCGGCATGGATGATCGGTTTCAGTTTCTTGCCCGCATTCGCAATCTCGGCAGGAGTGAAGGGCACGAAGCCCCAATTGTCCGACCACGCATCGTTGAGGATCTCGAGGATGATGGCGACCTCCTCGTCCCAGCGTGCGGTATCGACCGGACGTACAGTGATGCGATCATTGCGCTCGCCTGACTGGACGATCCGGCGGATCAGCGGCGGGAAATCGCCGGTCACGTCAAGGTCGTAGGTAAGCAGGGTCTTGGCGCGCGCATAACCCGCACTTTCGATCCAGTGCTGGTAGTGTTCCGGGTGGTGCCCCATCATGATCATCGGGTCGTGATCCTGCCCCTTCACCAGCAGGCCGGGCTCTTCCCAGATCGACATCGAGATGGGGCCCAGCGCACGGTTCATGCCCTGTTCGCGCAGCCAGTCTTCGGCGGCGTGCAGCAGCGCGTGCGCGACGGCTTCGTCTTCGGCATCGAAATAGCCGAACATGCCCGCGCCGGGGCCGAAACCCTGTTCGCGCGGGAGGTCGAGCGCGAGCCGGTCGATATGTGCCGAGATGCGCCCCACCGGCGTGCCGTTACGCCGCGCGATGAACAGCTGGTGGTCGGCATGGCCGAAGAACGGGTTGCGCGCCGGGTCGACCAGCTCGAGCTGCTCGGAGCGCAATTGCGGGACCCAGTGCGGCTCACGCGTGGCGAAAGAGCGGCCGAGATCGACGAATTCCTCGCGGCCTAGCTTGCCTTCGACCCGATCGATCACCACTTCCACACTACCCATTCGCGCATACCTTCGTTCAGCTTGGATTAGCCCTGTGTGCGCTAGCTGATTTTTGTCAAGGAAACGCACGGACGCGATCACTATGATCGACACCCGGCGCTGTATTGCGTGTGTGTTTTCGGCTAAAGACCCCCCAGGACAATCGACCATGAACGTGCAACAAACCCAGATTTCGGCTGCCGATATCGTTTCGCGTCGCGACGCGGGATCGGGCTGGCATGCCCAGATTCCCGACGACAAGGCCATGCTGCGCGCCGCGCGCGACCTGACCAAGGACATCGCTGCGCATCGCGCCGACATCTACTGGACCGACATGGTCGGTTCGGCGCTGGTGGGATATGGCGCACTGGCGGGTGCGATTTTGGTCGACAGCCTCCCGCTGGCAATCGTTCTGGGCGTGGTGTCGGTGCTTGCGCTGTATCGCGCCTTGCTGTTCATCCACGAAATCTCGCATTTCCGTAACGGAGCTTTGCCGGGCTTCCGGACGGCGTGGAACGCACTGGTCGGCGTGCCCATGCTGACGCCGTCCTTCATGTATGAAGGCGTGCACACGCTGCATCACAAGCGCACGCAATATGGCACGATCGCGGATCCCGAATACCTTCCGCTGGCGCTGATGAAACCGTGGAGCCTGCCCGCATTCGTGCTTATCGCGCTGCTCGCGCCGGTCGCACTGCTGCTGCGCTTCGCAGTGCTCGTTCCGCTGGGAGCAATCATTCCGCCGATCCGCCGGTTGACGTGGCAGCGGCTCAGCGCGCTTGCGATCAATCCCGATTTCCGCCGCAAGAACCCCGAAGGCGACCTGCGTCGCCGGGTGATGCTGCAGGAAGCGGGCGGCATGGTGTGGAGCTGGGCGCTGATCGGCAGCGTCTTCGCCTTTGGCTGGAAACCCCTGCTGGTCGCACTGGCCGTGGCCTCGGTGGTCGCGCTGCTCAACCAGTTGCGTACGCTGGTCGCCCATCTCTGGGAGAACGAGGGCGAGGCCATGACCGTGACCGCGCAGTTCCTTGACAGCGTCAACGTGCCTCCGCCCGGCCGCATTGCCGAACTGTGGGCCCCGGTCGGGCTGCGCTATCATGCGTTGCACCACCTGATGCCCTCGATGCCCTATCACTCGCTGGCCGAAGCACACCGCAGGCTGGTGGCCGAACTCGCGGATGATTCGAGCTATCACGGGGCAAACCACGCTGGGATGGGTGTGCTGGTGGGGCGGATCGCCCGCAACACGATGCGCCCGCGCAGCTAGGAGCTCCGCTTCCTACAGAAAGCGGATCATGGCGATCCGCCGCTCGGGCGGCAGCCCCGCTGCGGCTTCATCCGCCAGCTCTTTCGCCAGCCGGGGATGGGCTTCCAGGTCCTCCACTTCGGCAAATCCGATACGGCTGTAGAAGGGGCCGTTCCAGGCCACGTCGCGGAAGGTGGTAAGCGTCACCGCGCGGAAACCCGAATTCGCCGCATCGACCAGGCACGCCCGCAGCAACACCGCGCCGACGCCCTGACCCTGCGCATCGGGATGCACATCCATTTCCCAGATATGCAGTTCGCGGCCGAATGGCTGGCAGGGCCAAGAAGCCGACGATGGTCTCGCCAATCTCGGCCACTAGGCAATGCCCTTTGGCGATCAGTTTGCGATGCCCGTCCTCGGTCCAGACCTCGTTGAAGTCCACTTGATCGGCGGCAGGATCATCCGCAAAGAGCTTGGCCGCGGCGCGTTCGATCGCAGGCAGGTACGCGGCATCCCCGGCCCGCGCGAGGCGGATCGAATAATCGCTCATTCCTCGGTGCGGATCAACACCGTTTCACCGATCAGCAGGAACAGGAAGAAAGGCGCCCACGCGGCGAGGAACGGCGGATATCCGCCGAAGCTGCCCATCGCGAGCGCGGCGTTGTCGACCACGAAATAGGCAAAGCCCAGCGCCATGCCGATCACTGCACGCACGAACAGCTGGCCCGATCGCGCCAGCCCGAAGGCCGCCACTGCACCAAGCAACGGCATCAGGAAGGCCGACAATGGCCCCGATATCTTGTGCCACCACTTGGCGCGCAATTCGTCGGTCTGGCGCCCCGCGCGCTCGAATTCGGCGATCGAGGTCGTCAGCGTCCAGAAGGGTTCGGCATCGGGATCGATCTTGGCGAGGTCGATCTGGTCCGGGGTGAGGCCTTCGCCGACCACCAGCGTGGCGGGCCTGTCGGTTACCGCGTTCTGCACGCTGAACCGGGTGATCCCCTCGAGTCGCCAGCCGGGGCCGGCATAGCGCGCGCGTTCGGCATCGACCTGCTCGATGATCATGCCTTCGGCATTGCGGCGATACCAGCTGACATTGCGCATGGCGATCGCCTCGCCGCGCCCGGCGAGATAGGCGGCGGTGAGGATATTGCCGTCATCGTTGAGATAAATGTTGGTGCGCACGCGCTCTTCGTCGGGGATCGCGCCATAATCCACCGCTTCCCAAGCCTTGAGCGTCTCCGTCGCGCGGGTCACCACCCGTTCGTTGAAAGCAAAGGTGGCCAGCGAGACAAGCCCGGCAGTCAGCAGCAGTGGGGCGAGCACCTGATGCGCGGACAGCCCGGCCGCCTTCATCGCGATTACCTCGCTGTTCTGGTTGAGCGTCACCAGCGTGATGAGCGTGGCGAGCAGCACCGAATAGGGCAGGAAACGCGATATCAGCTGCGGTATCCGCAATCCCGCATAGGTCAGCAATTCGCCCTGTCCGTTACCGGGCACGGCGAGGATTTCGCCGCTGCTCGACAGCAGGTCGAGCATCATCAGCACGAGCACGAGCACGAACAGCATCGCGGCGATCCGCGCGACGAACAGTTTCGCAAGATAGAGCGTCAGCGTGCGCGAGGGAAAGAAATCAAGCTGCATGGGGTCCCGCTATTCGGCTGCCGCCAGGTCGATCTTGAGCCGACGCCGGCGGCGGAACAGCCCGCCCACGCGCTTGGCCAGCTTGTCGAACCAGATTTCGAGCGCGCCGATAGCCTGTCCGCCGGGAACATGCGCGACGCGCCAGTACATCCATATGATCAGCGCAGCAAAGATCGCGAACGGCCCCCACAGGGCGAGGATCGGATCGACGCGGCCAAGCGCTGCGATATCTTCGCCATATTGGTTCACCTTGTGATAGGCGACCACCATCACGATCGAGATGAACACGCCCAGCGCGCTGCTCGATCGCTTGGGTGGGACCCCCAGCGCCACCGCCAGCAGCGGCAGCAGTGCCATCATCACCACTTCGACCAGCCGGAAATTGAAGCTGGCCTGGCTGGCGTCGCGTGCCTCTTCAGGCAGTTCGTCGCTCCAGCCGATGCGCAGGAGTTCGGGCAGGATGTATTCGCGTTCGGCATCGCCACGCGCACGGAATTCCTCCACCGCGGGCAGGTCGATCGGCAGATCGTGCCGCGTGAAAGTCAAGACACGCGGGGTCTGGCTGCCCGTATCCTGCACGATGGTGCCGTCGGTCAGCCGCAGGATGATCGTGTCGGGATTGTCGGTGGTGGCGAGGAAGGCGCCTTCCTTGGCCGAAATCGAAAGGACCTGGTCCTGATCGTTGGCGACGCGCGCAAAGATACCCTTTAGCCGTCTCCCGTCATCTTCGCTTTCCTCGATCCGCAGCGCCATGCGATCGGCCAGCGTGGTGAATTCGCCGACCTTGATCGATGCGCCCAACGCGCCCGAGCGCAGCTCGTATTCCATCTGCTCGTAATAATACCGGCTGATCGGCTGGATGAAGAATACCAGCGCGACATTGACCGCCATCAGCACTGCGGTGATCGCGAAGGGCACGCGCAGCAGCCGGCCATAGCCAAGCCCGACCGCGCGGAACACGTCGAGTTCACTGGTGGTGGCGAGCTTTCGGAAAGCGAGCAGGATGCCGAGCAGCAGGCCGAGCGGGATCGCCAGGCTGGCATATTCGGGCACCAGCGCGACCAGCATCTTGAACACGACACCCACCGGGCCGCCTTCGACCGCGACGAAATCGAACAGGCGCAGCATCTTGTCGAGCACCAGCAGCGAGGCAGCAATGGCGAACACCGCGGCCATCGGCACCGTCACGAGCCGGAAGATATAGCGATCGATGCTGGGCAGGAATTTGAGCAAGGGGCCGCCGGTCAATTGTCTCCGCCGCTGCCCCTAGCGCGGTTTTGCGCGCAGGTCATGCCCCTTGTCCGGAGCGTGCGGCGGTCAGGCCTTTTCGAGCGTGCATTGCAGCGGGTGCTGGTTCTGCCGGGCGAATTCCATCACCTGGTTGACCTTGGTTTCGGCCACTTCATAGGGAAATATTCCGCATATGCCGACGCCCTTCTGGTGAACATGCAGCATCACGCGGGTCGCCTCTTCCATGTCCATGCGGAAGAAGCGCTTGAGGACGATCACCACGAATTCCATCGGCGTGTAATCGTCGTTCAGCAGCAACACCTTGTACTGGCTGGGTTTCTTGGGTTTCGCGCGGGTCTTGGTGGCGATGCCGACCTGGCCGTCGCCTTCGCGGGAATCGTCGTCCTCGCCGGCAGCGCGGATCGGGGGGAATGTCGGAATATCGGCCATTGCAGGACCCATTATCGTATCGCTTCGCCAATTCGCAAGGCACGAGCGGCAGGCTTCGCTGTTTGCAGGGTGGGCAACAGGGTGCCGCAACGGGCGACTGCCCGGAAACGAAAAGGACCGGATGGTGCGTAACCATCCGGTCCACGGTGTCCAATTCGCCGGGCGAGAGAGAGGAGAGAGAGTGCCCGACGGAATTGAAGCGATGTTCGATCAGGCGGCCTTGCCGACCTTTTCTGCGGCCAGGCTCATGCGGTTCGAAACCGGCGCGAAAGCGTCGTTGACGAGCTTGAGCATGGCTTCGGTGTTCTTCGAAGTCGCCGAGACCATGGCGTCGAAATTGCGACGCGCGATGTCGCCCTGAAGCTGGAACAGCTCGGTCGGCGACTTGATTTCGGCAACCTTCTTGACGTCGCCCTGCACGGTTTCGGCGGCCGACTTGGCTTCGTCCGCATAGGTGCGGCCGAGGTCCTGCATGCCCGAGACGAGAATCTTGCCCGATTCGACCAGGGCTTCGAGATTGCCCTTCTGGAACTCGACGGCTTCCTTGGTCATCTCGGTACCCTTGTCGTAGGCGGCCTTGGCGCGGGTCTGCATGTCGGCAGCCATTTCCTTGGCCTTGGTGGTGTAATCGATGGTGGTGGCGGTTTCAGCGGTAGCCATGATGGTTTCCTTAAGCTGGGAGATCGGGGGGGGCTGGGTAGCGGGCTTCGCAGCGGGTTTCTTGGTCGCCGGCTTGGCCTTTTTCGCGGGAAGCGGCTTGCTGGGCGATGCGGCTTTCTTGGCAACGGCCTGCTTGGCGGCCGGCTTCTTCCGGGCCTTGCCGGCGGCGGCGGCAGGCTTGGTTTTCGCCGGCTTGCGCTTGACTGCCTTGGCAATTGCCGCGGTTTCTACCGAAGCAGCCGGTTCGGCGGCAACGGCCTTCTCGACCTTCTGCGCGCTGACCGAGCCGGCAGCCTTCTTCTCGGCCGCGGCAGCGAAAGCCTTCTCGGCTTCGGCGTCGATCTTGCTTTGGCTGTCGGCCATGGGAAACCTCGCTTTGTTGCACTGCACAAAATAGACGCTGCAGGCGCGAAGTCAAGCGAATTTTGTGCGCTGCACAATAGCGATGGAGTGGTCGCCGCAGGCCCGGTCAACGCGTCGCGACGTAGCGTCCGGGCGCATCCTCGATCACGCTATCGCCGCGCCCGCCCGGTGCGCGCTTGCCCTTCGCAGCAATCGTTTCGGGGGCCTGGCCACGCAGCCACTCGATCCAGTCGGGCCACCAGCTGCCCGGATGTTCCTCCGCACCCTCGCGGAACTCGGCAAGGCTGCGTGGTTCACCATCATTGGTCCAGTACTGGTATTTGCCCGATCCGGGCGGATTGACCACGCCTGCAATATGGCCCGATCCCGCGAGCACGAACTTGACCGGGCCGGAAAACTGCTCGGTGATCCGCCACGCGCTTTCGGCCGGGGCGATATGGTCTTCCTTGCCTGCCTGGATATAGCAGGGCGTTTCGACCAGCCCGAGGTCGACCGGTGTATCATCGACCTGCAGCGCGTCGGCCTCGACCAGCCGGTTGTCGCGATAGAGGTCGCGCAGATATTGCTCGTGCCATTTGGCCGGCAGATTGGTGACGTCGCCGTTCCAGTGCAGCAGGTCGAAGGCGGGGTAGTCTTCGCCCAGCAGGTAATTGTTGACCACGTAGTTCCAGATCAGGTCGGTGCCGCGCAGCATGTTGAAGGTCGCGGCCATGTAGCGCCCATCGAGATAGCCGTCGGGACTGAGCGCCTTGATCGCGGTGAGTTGCTGGTCGTCGACGAAGTTGAGCAGTTCGCCTGCCTTCTCGAAGTCGACCTGCGCGGTGAAGAAGGTCGCGCTCTTCACCTTGTCCTGCTCGCCCCGGCGATGCAGCACCGCGAGCGTCGCCGCCAGCGTGGTGCCCGCCACGCAATAGCCGATCGCATGGACCTGCGGCACTTTCAGCCGCGCACGGATATGGTCGATCGCGTCGATCTGGGCCCGCACGTAGTCGTCCCAGACCACGTCCTTCATGTCGGCGTCGGCCGATTTCCAGCTGACCATGAACACGGTCACGCCCTGTTCGACCGCCCAGCGCACGAAGCTCTTCTTCGCGTTGAGGTCGAGGATGTAGAAACGGTTGATCCACGGCGGGAAGATCACCAGCGGGGTGGCCAGCACCGTCTCGGTTGTCGGCGTGTACTGGATCAGCTGGTAGAGCGGCGTTTCATGGACGACCTTGCCGGGCGTGGTCGCGATGTTTTCGCCCAGCGTAAATGCGCTGGGGTCGGTGTGCGACAATTGCCCGCGGCGCAAATCGGCCAGCAGGTGTTCCATCCCCTTGATCAGGTTCTCGCCGCGTGTCTCGAGCGTGCGCTCCATAACCACCGGATTGAGCAGCGGGTAGTTCGCCGGGCTTGCCGCATCGGTCAGCGTGCGCGTGGTGAAGCGCAATTGCTCGCGCCGCTCGTCCGACAGGCCTTCCGCGCTCTCGACCATGGCGGCAACCCGCTCGGCGAGGAACAGGTAGGTCTGATGGATCAGCGCGTAGGCGGGATGTGCGCGCCACCGCGGATCGGCGAAGCGGCGGTCGCTGCGCGGCAGTTCGGGTTCGGGCGAAGCCTGCGCGGCGGTATCGGGGCCGAGTCCGTACTGGCCCAGAACCTGCTGCCACAGAGCGATGCCTTCCTGCATCAGCGCCTGCTGTTGTGCCGGATCGGCGAGCGGCATCTGCCGGTACCAGTCCTGCGCCAATTCCATCCACCGCGCGGGATCGAAGAAAGGCGCAAGCGCCTGCGGATCGGCCAGCTGTTCGGTCTGGTATTCGAGCCACATCGATTGCAGCTTCATCCCGACGTCGGCCCAGTGACGCATGTCCTCCGCCGAAACCGGCGTACCCGCGGTCGCTTCCGCCATCGGCGCGAACAGCGCGCGCGCCAGCTTGGCCGGGGCTTCGAACATGTTGGTAAAGGGGTCGGGGCCGTCGTCGGTCATCATCGCTGCTCCGTGGTGCCAAGCGCGTGTTGGACAGGCAATAGGATATTCCACACCGCCATGCACCCGTCGCGATTGCACCTGCAGGGTGAATAGGTAATCAGTGTGACTCGACCAATGCCGAAAGAGACAGGATGTCCGACGAATTCTACCGCATCAAACGCATGCCCCCCTATGTCATCGCCGAAGTCAATGCGATGCGGCATGCCGCGCGGCAGGCGGGGCGCGACATCATCGATCTGGGCATGGGCAATCCCGACCAGCCCCCGCCCCAGCATGTGATCGACAAATTGTGCGAGGTCGCGGCCAAGCCGACCGCGCATGGCTATTCGCAGTCGAAAGGCATCCCGGGCCTGCGCAAGGCGCAGGCCAATTACTACGGCCGCCGCTTCAACGTCGATCTCGATCCCGAGCGCGAAGTGGTGGTGACGATGGGTTCGAAGGAAGGTCTCTCGTCGATGGCGACCGCGATCAGCGCGCCGGGCGACGTCATCCTTGCGCCCAGTCCCGCCTATCCGATCCACACTTACGGCTTCATCATCGCGGGTGCGACGATCCGCTCGGTGCCGACCACGCCCGACGAACGCTACTGGAAGGCGCTCGACAATGCGATGGCCTACACTGTCCCGCGTCCGACGGTGCTGGTGGTCAATTACCCGAGCAATCCCACCGCGGAAACGGTCGATCTGGCCTTCTACGAACGGCTCGTGGCCTGGGCGCGCGAGAACAAGGTCTGGATCCTTTCCGACCTCGCCTATTCCGAACTCTATTACGACGGCAAGCCGACCCGCTCGATCCTCGAAGTGCCCGGCGCGAAGGACGTCGCGGTCGAGTTCACCTCGATGTCGAAGACCTTCTCGATGGCGGGCTGGCGCATCGGCTTCTGCGTCGGCAACCCCGAACTGGTCGCCGCGCTGACGCGCGTGAAATCCTATCTCGACTACGGTGCCTTCACCCCGATCCAGGCGGCCGCCTGCGCCGCGCTGAACGGTCCGCAGGACGTGGTCGAGGAGAACCGGCTGCGTTACCAGAGCCGCCGCGACGTGATGGTCGAAAGCTTCACCCGCGCGGGCTGGCCGATTCCCAACCCGCCCGCCAGCATGTTCACCTGGGCGGAATTGCCCCCCGGTTTCGAAGACATGGGCAGCCTCGAATTCTCCAAGCAATTGCTCGAACACGCCGGCGTCGCGGTCGCGGCGGGGGTCGGTTTCGGCGAGGAGGGCGAGGGCTTCGTCCGCATCGCCATGGTCGAGAACGAGCAGCGCATCCGGCAGGCGGCGCGCAATGTGAAGCGGTTCCTCGCCGAACACGCGCGCGGCTGACGCAGGAGATATATCCGTTTCGGCAGCATCTGTGCTGTCGGGTGGTTCCCAAACGAATCCATCGACTTACCCTCACACGCCTCAACCAGGGGGCGGGGGGGCGATTCATGCACGGTCCGGTGTTCCAGTGGCTTTCGACCAGTCCCCACATTCCCATCCGGTGGGACTTGCGGCTGGCCGACTGGTCGATGCAGCACGTGGTCGATGAACGCGCTACGGCCGGCAAGCTTCCGGTGGTGCTCGACTGGCGCGGGAACAGTCGCCTGCCGCGCTGGCAGGGGGTGTCAACGCCCGCCCGCGTTGTCGCCGTGGGGGTGGACGATCCCCGCGAGCGCACCTTTCTGCTGGCGCGCGGATTGGGCGATGCCATTGGCAGCCGGGTCACCCATGTCGAACTTGAAGCGCGGCTCACGCGGATCGGTAACCGTGCGCGCGCCTTGCCGCGCGAACTGCACGCGGGCCCCGTCACACTCGACCTGTTCCAGCGCGACGGGCGCGCCGGCGGACGATGGCTTGGCCTGCACCCGCGCGAATTTGCGCTGCTGTGGCGGCTGGCCGAAACGCCCGGTGCCCGCGTCACGCGCGCGCAATTGCTGCGCGACGTCTGGCGGCTGGAGCGCGCGCCCGAAACCAATTCGCTGGCGGTGCACGTCTCGCGCCTGCGGGCCAAGCTGCACGCCGCGCGCTGCGGCTGGCTGGTGCGCACCGAAGCGCAGGGCAGCTACTGCCTCGCGATCCCGGCGCAGCGCCAGGGGCACGATGCGCCGCCTACAACTGGACTTGTCGGGCATGATGCGTACCAAGGACGCAAGAGTGCTTTTCCGGGAGAGACATCGACATGAATTTCAACGATCGCGTTTCCATCGAACTGGGCGACAACGGTGTGGCGCAGGTGCGCTTCACGCGCGGCGACAAGATGAACGCGCTCGACCCGGACCAGTTCGAAGCGGTCCTCGCCGCGGGCGAAGCCCTGCGCGACATGCAGGGACTGCGCGTCGCCGTACTGTCGGGCGAAGGGCGTGCCTTCTGCGCGGGGCTGGACACCGCCAGCTTCGGCGGCGACCCGACCGGTTCGGGCGCGCTCGCCGAACGCAGCCACGGCAATGCCAACCGCGCGCAGGAAGCCGCGATGACCTGGCGCAAATGCCCGGTGCCGGTGATTGCCGCGGTGCACGGCGTGTGCTTCGGCGGCGGGCTGCAGATTGCCAGCGGCGCCGATATCCGCGTGGTTCATCCCGCCACGCGCATGGCGGTGATGGAGATGAAATGGGGGCTTGTTCCCGACATGGGCGGCTATGCGCTGTGGCGCGGGCTGGTGCGTGACGATATTTTGCGTGAACTGACCTACACCAACCGCGAGTTCACGGGCGAGGAAGCGCTGGGCCTCGGCTTCGCCACCATGCTTGAAGACGATCCGCATGCTCGCGCCACCGCGCTCGCCGAAATTATCGCCAACAAGAACCCGCATGCGATCCGCGGCGCCAAGCGCCTGTTCCGCGTCATGCACGAGGAAGGCGAAGACGCGATCCTGATGGCCGAAAGCGAGGAGCAGGACGGCATCATCCGCAAGCCCAACCAGATCGAGGCGGTGATGGCCGAAATGCAGAAACGCGCGCCGGTGTTCAAGGACGTCTAGCGGCGCATGGTGCCACCCAAGTGCTTGGCATGCCAGCAACCGGCATATTGGAAGGCACGGTTCCGAGTTTAAGCTTACCCGCCCGATCATTCTTCTACACGCTGCCAAGATCCGGTTCAGAGCCGCGGCAAGCCGGCGGCACGATCGGGTGCGTTCCACGTTAGAGGTCATGATGTTCGGTCGCCTGTCTGTCCTGCCGCAATACCTTTTGCCCAAACGTGGGCTCACCCAGTTTGCCGGTCGCATCGCGCGGGCGCAGGGGGGGCGGGCGACGACCCGGCTAATCCGCTGGTTCGTCGGGAAATACGGTGTCGACATGAGCGAGGCCGAAAACCCGGACATCGCCAGCTACGCCTCGTTCAACGACTTTTTCGGGCGGCCGCTGAAACCGGGCGTACGGCCGCTGGCCGATGCCGATTTCATCTCTCCGGTGGACGGTGCCATCAGCCAGTTCGGCGCGATCGACGATCATCATATCCTGCAGGCGAAGGGGCATCGTTTTACCACGACCCAGCTGCTCGCAGGGGATGCCGCGCTGGCGGACCGGTTCCGTCACGGCAGCTTCGCGAATCTCTATCTCTCGCCGAAGGATTATCACCGGCTGCACATGCCGTGCGCGGGCCGCCTGCAGCGCATGATTTATGTCCCCGGTGCGCTGTTCTCGGTCAATCCCACGACCGCGCGCGGCGTGCCCGGGCTGTTCGCCCGCAACGAACGCGTGGTCTGCGTATTCGACTCCGAAACGCATGGGCGCTTCGTGATGGTGCTGGTCGGCGCGACGATCGTCGGCAGCATGGCGACCACTTGGCACGGCGTGGTCAATCCGCGGCGCACCGGGGTGATCGCCGAATGGGAGTACGCAGACCGCCCGATCACGCTCGAGCAGGGCGAGGAGATGGGGCGCTTCCTGCTCGGATCGACCGTGATCATGCTGTTTGAAGAGGATATCATCGATTTCAATGCGGACTGGCGCCCTGAAGGGCCGGTCCGGCTGGGCGAGGCGATGGGCAACACGCCCGCGCGTTGATCCGCCCGGGTCCCGCAATCTGATCCGCCACGAGGGCCGCTTTCCTACTCGTCCTGTGCCCGCCATGATGGCCGCGGCCTCTGGGGTGTGTGCGATGGCTACCCTAGTCGGATCAGGCAGATTTAGCGCCGCGCAGTTGGAAGGTCACACGGGCGGCACTGTCGTCCGATTGAAGGCACTGGATGCGAAGGATTTTCAGCGAAGGTCACGCTTCTCGCGCGCGGCTTTCGCGGTCCAGCTTCAGCCGAACACCGCCACGCACTGCATGCCGTCCAGGATCTGCTTGCCGTCGGCATTCCACAGCCGCAGCCGTTCGGACGAATAGCCCGCGTCGGCATGCTGGCTGGCGGTTTCGGCCAGCCACCACCCGTCGCGCGTTGCCGGTGCGGAATCGAGCAGGTTGAACGACCAGTTGATCGAACTCAGCGGGCCCTGCCGCTGCATTGCGCGCATCGCGCCCGGTGGCAGCACGTCGCCCATCAGGATCAGCTCGCTGACCGGGTCGAGCCCGCTGCGCTCGGTGAGGCGCGCCCAGCGACGCACCACGGGCGCGCCGGGGCCCTGCTGTTCCTGCGCACGGAGGATCTCGAAGTTGTTCTGGATGAAGGCGGGGCCCTTGCCGTGCATCGCGGGCTCCGCCTCCTCGGGCGCGCCGGGCCATTCGTCGACCGCCGCCGCATCGTGTAGCGCATTGGGCTCGCGATCGGTGCCGAACAGCCAGAAGGCGGTCAGCGCGCACGTGCCTTCGCACCAGATCTCGCTGCGGACCTGCGCGACGTTGCGCCCCTGCCGCACGACCTCCCGGCGCAGTTCCATCTCGGGCCCGGTCGGCGCCACGAAGGCGATCTGCGCGCCGCGCAGCGGGGGCAGGTCGGGGAAGGCGCGCGTCACCGCGGTGTAGGCGATCAGAGCCGACGCACCGCCATAGAGCGTGCGGCCCTGCATCCAGTGGTCGAGCCCGGAAAAGTGCGTTTCACCCGCGTCTGCAGTGATCGGATCGAGAAGATTGGCAGTGCTCATGACGGGTGTCATTGCCGCTATCGCCCGGGGCGTCCAGACTGACGTTACGTAAGGCATCACGAGGCGATTGCCTTTGTCGCACAGAATCGCTAGTGCGCCGCTTCCTTCCCGAGAGGGAGGGGCGAGGCCCGATGGCGGAGTGGTTACGCAGAGGACTGCAAATCCTTGTACGCCGGTTCGATTCCGGCTCGGGCCTCCACTTCTCGCATTCAGTTGCGAAGTGCCGCTTTAGCTCAGTTGGTAGAGCACATCATTCGTAATGATGGGGTCACGTGTTCGAGTCACGTAAGCGGCACCACTCACTCCCCAATTCGCCAGACTTCCGGCCGGGTCGCGTGGTAGGGCCTGTGAAGCCCGCGTTTCCGCGCGCTTTGGCGGGGTCATCTTTTCCGGTGAGGTCGCGAGACTGGCGGACTGGGGTGTTCAGGCGGGATTTCCGGCCCCAATCTCAGGAGGCCTTTTTGCAGACCTCACTTGCGTTGTAGCTAGAACCCCAGAGCGGCCTTTTGATCCGACCAGTCTATCGGCAAGTCGGTGGTAAGGAGTGCTTTTGCATTGAGCGCCGGCGGCTGCTTCCCTGCGAGGATCGCATCGATGATCTCAGGCGCGATCCACGAGAGGCGGAACAGTCGGCTCATCCGCTTGCGGCAGCGACCGCTTGATGCGGCGACCTCGGCGATGGTCAGATCTGGTGCTGACAGTACTTCCTCCCTGATCGCCCTGGATTCGCGCAGCAGCGACACCAGCGTCTCATCACGATGCGTCCGTGTTCCGTCGCCAATGACGAGCTTGATCTCCTTGCCCTTTCGGACGCGGCATACGGGAGCCGTGAGGCAAGGCAATCGCTGCGGGTCGACCTCCATCCCGAGAAGGTTCGAGAAGCTGGAAGGGCACAGTGCAATCCTGATCGCATCGTCCCTGACCTCGACCTTCGCGATGAGTGCAGGAACCTTGGTGCGCCTATGGTAAGTGCTGGACTGCAGCTGCTCTGCCGTGCGCTTGCAATGCGTGATGGCAACGGCCAGCCTCTCGGCATCATTGGTTCCGACCAGCTTGCGGATGGTCCTCTGGTCCGAGAGGAAATCAGCCAATTTGCCGACCACGTTCTTCTCGATGTCGTGCGCCGGAAAACGCCATGCCGGTGTCTCGTCGACGATCTCCGCTGCATGCGTCACGTAGTAGCGGTAGCGCTTGACCTTTCGGACCGTGTGGCTCGGACTCATCCTTCGTCCAAGTCCATCAAAGATAAATCCGGCCAATAGGCTGGCCTCCTTCGAAGTCCGGCGCAGCTTCCGCTCGACCGTGTTCTCGGCAATGCGAAGTTGGACTCGCTCCCAGAGCTCCTCATCGATGATTGCCTCATGCTCGCCGGGGTTCGCCTTGCCCATGTGCACAATCTCGCCGCGGTAGATGCGGTTCTTCAGCAAATGGAACAGCGAGCCGCGTATGAAAGGGATATCTCCCCGAACAGATCCGTCGCGGTAAGCGCGCCGCTTGGTCCGGATCCCCTGTTCGCGCAGTTCTTCCAGCAGCAACTGTCCGGTCCCGAGCTCCACGTACCGCTCGAAGATATGTCGAACCGTGGCAGCTTCCAGTTCGTTGATGACCAGTTTGCGATCTTGAACCTCGTAGCCAAGTGGCACGGGACCGCCCATCCACATGCCCTTCTTCTTGGATGCTGCAATCTTATCGCGGATGCGCTCGCCTGTAACCTCGCGTTCGAACTGGGCGAATGACAAAAGCACGTTTAGCATCAGCCGCCCCATGCTGGTGGTGGTATTGAAGGATTGGGTCACCGAAACGAAGCTCGCACCTGCTTCATCCAGGACTTCGACGATCCGCGAGAAGTCCGACAGGCTTCGGGTCAGCCGATCGATCTTGTAGAGAACGATGACCTGAACCTTTCCGGCAGCGACATCGGAAAGCAATCGCTGGAGGCCCGGTCGTTCCATCGTGCCGCCAGAGAAACCGCCATCATCGTAGCGCTCTTTCACAAGTTCCCATCCCTCGTGACGCTGGCTCATGACATAGGCAGCGCAGGCTTCGAACTGAGCATCCAGGCTGTTGAACTCCTGTTCCAGCCCTTCATCGGTCGACTTGCGTGTGTAGATTGCGCAGCGCACTTTCCCGGCAGCCGCGACCTTGCCCTCGCTAGCCATTGGCTGCCAGTCCGCGAAGTCCGAAGAAGCGCGGGCCGGACCAGTGTGCTCCAGTTACCTCACGGGCGATGGCCGAAAGCGACGGATAGTTCCTGTCGTCAAACACGAACCCGTCTTCTTCTACCAAGACTGAGATGGTCCTGCCATTCCAGCTGCGGACAAGACGTGTACCGGGCTTGATGGCCGGTCGGGCAGGCGCAGTCGTTTGCAACTCGGAGAGAGATGCGCGCGAGAGACCCCTGTGAGCCTTCTCCTGAAGCCGATAGGCGACCCCGAGGCGGAGCAGGTCGGCCGATAGGTTGGGAGCAGGCTGCTTGCAGACCCGCTCCCATTCCTTCCGAAGTTCTGATCGTCCCATTCGGGTGAGTGTGGCCAGTCGTTCCTTTAGCTTCACCACGCGTCAGGTGCCGGTCGTGATCCAGTAGCGGCTCACGCCATCTATCGTTGCGCGCTCGACGGTATGTCCCTTCTTTCGAAGGCCTGTCATCGCCGCGCGGGTCGTATGAGGTAGCCAGCCGGTTGCTTTGGTGAGTTCCTCGAGCGATGCGCCTTTGGAGCGCTTAAGCAGTTCGACAACCTTCTCGGTCTTGGTCGTTTGCTTCGCCGTCGATGTCTTTGGCATGGGTGGTTCTCCTGTTTCGGAGCGACCCAATAGTCGCCCCACCACCCAAGGCCCCGTCACGCATCAGGCGTCAGGGCTGCAGCCGCCTTGCGGCGCCGCGATTCAGTGCAAGCACCAATGCTCGCTCGAGGAATCGACCGAGCTCCAACGACAGACCCTTCGGATCGTCACTCTGAGGTTCGAGGCGGGGCTTTCGGCCAATCTCGACGTGCGCCGTGCGGCCGCCGATCTGGCGCAGACGCGGGCGCGGCTCGGCCTGATCGAGGTCGCCCGGGCAGAATCGAAGCATGCGCTTGCAGTTCTGCTCGGAGAAGCGCCCGGCACACTCGACATTCCCGCGGCAGTGGACGATGAATCGGCAATACCCCACTACGGCGCGGGGCCGGCGATCGGAGGGCCAGCCAATCTCTTGCGGCGGCGCGGCGACGTGCTTGCAGCCGAGGCCCGGCTGGCCGCCGCCGCAGCGCAGGTCGGCATCGAACAGGCAGATCTGCGGCCCTCGCTGGTGGTACCAGGCTCGATCCTGATCGGCGACGGTTCGCTCGATGGGCTGTTTTCCAGCTTCCTCGCCACGCTCGGTGCCGCGCTGGACCTGCCGCTATTCGACGGCGGGCGACGTCGCGCGGAAGTTGAGGCCGCACGTGCCGAGCTCGAGGCCAGCCAAGCCGAATACAGGCAGGCCTTCCTCCTAGCCTTGGCAGAGGCCGAAAACGCGCTGGTCGCGATCTCCGCCTACCGCCAGCGTTCCGAGGCACTTGCCGAAGCGACCGAGCAAAGCGAAACCGCGCTTAGCCAGTCCAACGCGCTGTACCGCGAAGGGCTCGCCTCGCTGTTCGACGTCCTCGACGCGCAACGCCAGCTTATCGCCAGTCGTCAATCCTTGCTCGACAACCGGGCCGATCTGGCGATTGCATTTATTGCGCTGCATTCTGCCGCCGCGTCCGCGGACGGAGGTGAGATGTCCGGGCCGATACCCATGTAAACCTTGCGGTCGTTTGCGCTCTCCGGCGCCGGACTGTCCGCTGGCGTCCAGCATCTGCAGGTACACGCTTAGGCCGCCGGACTCGGAGCCCGGCGGCGGTGTGGTTCTATATCGAGCGTCTAAGACAGCCCTTAGGCTATGCCGCCTATGACAGCGTAACGTGGCGCTTGAGATGGTGGTCGACGCTGCCGAACTCGGATTCGAAGATCGTCAGACGCTTGAAATAATGGCCGATCGCATATTCGTCGGTCACGCCATTGCCGCCGTGGATCTGCACGGCTTCCTGCCCGATCAGCCGGGCGGCCTGGCCCACGCCGACCTTTGCCGCCGAGACGGTGCGCTTGCGCTCCGCTTCGCCCGCATCGAGCTTGAGCGTGGCGAGATAGGTCAGCGAAACCGAGGTTTCGTAAGCCGTGTACATGTCGACCATGCGGTGCTGGAGCACCTGGAACTTGCCGATCGGCACGCCGAACTGCTTGCGCTGCTTGGAATATTCAAGAGTCATCGCATGCGCGACTTTCATTGCACCGCAGGCCTCGGCGCACTGGGCGGCGATTGCATGGTCAGTCACCCGTTCGATCAGCGGCAGCCCGGCGCCTTCTTCGCCGATCAGCGCGTCGGCGGGAACCGAGACGTTCTCGAAATAGATCTCCGAAGCGCGGCGCCCGTCGACCGTTTCGTAATCGCGCGTGACGATGCCGTCGGCCGACTTGTCGACGATGAACACGCTGACCCCCTCGCGATCGCGACGTTCGCCGCCGGTGCGGGCAGTGACAACGAGATGGCTTGCCCAGGGCGCGCCGATCACCACCGCCTTGTGCCCATTGAGGACGTAGCCGTCGCCGTCCTTCTTCGCGGTGGTCTCGAGGTCGGCGTAGTCGTAGCGTCCGCGCGGTTCGGCATAGGCAAATGCGAATACGCGGCTGCCGTCGATGATCGCGGAGAGATGCTCTTCGCGCTGCGCGTCGGTTCCTGCCTGTGCGAGGAACCCGCCCGCGCACACGACCGTGGGGACGAAGGGTTCGACGACGAGGCCCTTGCCGAATTCTTCCATCACGATCATCGCATCGATCGCGCCGCCGCCGAAGCCGCCGACGTCTTCGCTGAACGGCATCCCGAGAATGCCCAGTTCGGCGAGCTGCGCCCAGATTTCGGGACGCCATCCGGCCTCGCTCGCGATCGCTTCGCGGCGTGCTTCCCAGTCATATTGCTCGCGGACCAGACGCGACAGCCCGTCGCGTACCATGTCCTGCTCTTCGGTGAAGTTGAAATCCAAGGGTCTCTCTCCGCTTGTGCTCTGGCCTTACAGGCCGAGGATCATTTTGGTGATGATGTTGCGCTGGATCTCGTTCGATCCGCCGTAGATCGACGTCTTGCGCATGTTGAAATAGGTCGCTGCCGAATGGTGCGCATAGTCGGGACCGATGGGATATTCGTTCGACCCGGTGTCATTCGCGATGCTGCCGTAATAGGGCGCTGAATAGCTGCCGACCGCTTCGAGCGTGAGCTCGGTCAGGCGCTGCTGGATTTCGGTACCCTTGATCTTGAGGATCGAGCTCTCCGGCCCCGGGCCCTTGCCCGCCTGTTCGCCCGCGAGCGTACGCAACTCGGTGATCTCGAGCGCGGCGAGATCGATCTCGAGCTGGCTGACCTTGCGGGCGAAATCGAAATCTTCGATCAGCGGTTCGCCATCCAGCGTTTCGTTCGCGGCGATTTCACGCAGCTTTTCCACGCCGCGCTTCGAGCGCGCCACGCCGGCGATGCCGCTGCGTTCGTGCGCGAGCAGGAACTTGGCGTAGGTCCAGCCCTTGTTCTCTTCGCCAACGAGGTTCTCGACCGGCACGCGCACGTCGGTTAGCCAGGTTTCGTTCACCTCGTAACCGCCGTCGAGCAGCTTGATCGGCTTCACCTCGACGCCGGGCGTTTTCATGTCGACGAGAATGAAGCTGATGCCTTCCTGCGGCTTGTCGGCATCGGGATCGGTGCGGCACAGGAAGAAACCCCAATCGGCATATTGCGCGAGCGTGGTCCAGGTTTTCTGGCCGTTGATAACGTAGTGATCGCCGTCACGTACCGCAGTGGTCTTGAGCGAGGCGAGGTCCGATCCGGCACCGGGTTCGGAATAACCCTGGCACCACCACACTTCTCCGCTCCGGATGCCCGGCAAATGCCTGGCCTTCTGTTCTTCGTTGCCGAAGGTGTAGATCACCGGACCGACCATCGAGACGCCGAAAGGCAGCGGCATGACCGCATTCACCCGCGCGTTCTCTTCAGACCAGATATAGCGCTGCGTCGGGGTCCATCCGGTGCCGCCATATTCGACCGGCCATGCCGGCACCGACCAGCCTTTTTCGCCGAGGATCTTGTGCCAGGCGAGAAAATCCTCGCGCGAAAGGTCTTCGCGCAGGCCCACATCGCCGAGATGCTTGGGATAGTTTTCAGCGATGAAGGCGCGCACTTCGTCGCGGAAGGCCTGCTCTTCGGGGGTGAATTCGAGGTTCATATGCTCAAGCTCCGGTTTCTATCACCAAGGCTGGGTATTCCCGATCCGGTTCCAGCGGTTCGGACCGTTTGGCTGGTCGCAGCTATTTGCGAAGCCGGACGGCTTTGACAAGGGCAAGCGCGACCGAACGATTGGGCTGCGAGGGTAATAAAGCATCCGGATCGCAGCGATCGGCATTCGCATTCAAAGTGCTTTTCCGTGCAGCACGTAGCTTTGTGACGTTACGGCATGGAGCTGAAAAAGGGCAGGGCGAGCGATGCCCGCGTCAGCCAGATCGGCTGGCGGGTGACAGATTTGCCCGCCGAACAAAAAATGCCGAGAATTCTGCCGAGACTTGCCCGCGCCCGGAATGTGGGCTTTTAGCGAATCTTGAGGGATCGATCCTAGCGTTTGCCGACGGTGTCGCAGGCGAGCGGACTGGGCGGGACGGGGAGACAAGGCGCAGCCCATGGGATTTTGCCGACGCAACTGGCGAGCACTGCTGTGCGGGCTGGCGATGGCAATCGCCATGCTCCTCGGGCCCGCCGTGCAGGCAACGCCGCCCGCCGAGACCTGTTTCGTCGTCTCGGCCGATGCGAAGGTGCCGGACCCAACTTCGCTTCAATGTACGGGTGTGCCGCAGGGCTATAGCGAGGGAACGCTGTGGCTGCGCGTGCCGATAGCCCCGGCGCAGGCCCGGAACGCGTCGCTTGCTGTTCAGGTCACGCGTTTCGAACAGCTGGATGTATATTTCGAGCACCAGAACGGGGTCGAGATACCGCAGACGGTGACCGAGGGCGCTTTTGCGGACAAATGGCATGTCGGCGGGCAGCTCGCATTTGCTGCGCCCGGCGATGTCCCGACCCAGGCTGTCTGGTTGAGGCTGGAAGGGCTCGAAAGTTACGACCTGCTCAAGCTGCGGATCGTTTCCAGTGCAGCGGCACAGCGGCAATTCGAACTGACATCGCTGGCGATCGGGGCCGCCCTTGCGCTGTTGGGAATAGCCGCGCTGTTCAATTTCGGCCTTGCCGTCGGTTTGCGGCGGCGTTTCTTTCTCTGGCACGGCGGCTGGTCGGCGGCGGTCATGCTGTGGGGTGTCGTATGGTCGCAGATCGGCTTGCTCGTCCTGCCCGGCATCGCCGGCACGATAACGAGCCGATTGGCGACCGGCCTTGCGTGTTTTGCCATATTGCTGGCCGCCTTGGCGACCGCCTCTGCGTTGCGCGGCATTCTCGAAAAGGCTGTCCTGCGTCTGCTCGTCGGTCTGGGTTCGGCCATGTTCGCCATGGGGGTCGCGAGTGGCCTTCCCGGCGCGGATATCACTTTCTTCGCCCCATTGCTGGGGATCGGAACGCTTATGAGTGTGGCGGTGGCCGTGATCTGTATCGCTACGGCTTGGCGCAGGGGCCATGTGGAAGGACGCGACCTCGCGATAAGCTGGGCGCTTCCCATGGCGACGCTGGTGCTGACTCTGGTGGTCGATCTCGGCGGGGTATTGTGGGGCGGCGGCGACAAGATCGTGATGCTTTTTGCCTCGGCACTGCAGGTCGTGTGCCTGACCGCATTCGCAACCGCGCGGCTGGGGGCGCTTCGGGTTGAGCGCGACACCGCGATTGCGACGGGTAAGCGCCTCGCCGAGCTCGCCGAGCGCGATCCCCTGACCGGGCTGTTGAATCGACGGGGGTTCCTGGCCCGGTGCGCCAAGGATTTCGGGGGGCGGACCACAATGCCCTTTGGCCTCATCCTGATCGATGTCGATCGTTTCAAGGCGGTCAATGACGAGTTCGGGCATCAGGCGGGCGACGAAGCGCTGATCCTGCTGGCAGACAAGTTGAAGACCTTCGAAGCCGCGCATGATTGCCATGCGGGGCGGTTGGGCGGCGAGGAATTCGTGCTTGGTGTAAGCGGGATCGCGGGGGCGGATCTCCGCCGCCTGGGTGAGGATGTGCGAACCGAACTGGCGAAATGCCCGTTCGACGCCATCGCCCCCGACCTGAAGATTACTGTGAGTATCGGCATAGCGCAGGGATTGGCCGACGGGCCCTTCGGGCCGCTCTACCGCCTTGCCGACGACGCGCTTTACGCTGCCAAGCGCGCGGGACGGAACCGCGTGGTCACAGTGGAGGATGGATCGGACCATGGAGCAGGTTCGACTTTCACTCATGGCGCTGGTCCCCCGCACAGCGCTCGCTGAGGGCTGCAAGGTAGTAAGGGATTGCCCCTTCGGCGCGGTCCGCTTGGCTTCGTAACCTCTGGCGCGCGGCGAGCAACGGCTTCGTAAAATGGCGAAAATACACATGACACCTGCCCTCGGGTGGTGTTAAGGCACCGCCGGTAACGAAGAAGCCCGGTTCCACGGGCTCGCCGGATCGCCGATGAAGTTGCTGATGCGCGGGGGCGCATGAAGGGGGCGATCAGAATGGGCTTGAGCCAGCGAATCGGAACTATCGGTGGTCGTGGCCACGGTGCTGCGAGGGCGACAAATGCGGCGGCGTTCTTGCTTGGTGCGAGTTTCCTGACACTGCCGGCGGTTGCCCACGCGCAGGCGGTACCCAGTCGCAGCGAATTGACTCCGCCGCAGGCGCGCGAGGAGACCCGCGCACCGACAACCCTGACCATCGACGGCGGCCTAGCCCGCACCCCTTGCGCGCTCGATGCGCCCGATTTCGCCGATATCACCGTCACGCTCAATGCAGTGCGTTTCATTGGAGCCGAGAAGGCGCCCGACGTCGCACTGGCGAGTGCCTATGAGAACTATCTCGGTCGCGAACTGCCGATCTCGGTTCTGTGCGACGTGCGCGCGGCGGCAAACCAGCGGCTGCGTGATGCCGGTTATCTCGCCACGGTCGAGATCCCCGCACAGCGGCTCGCCAATGGCGATGCGGAAATGCGGATCGTCTTCGGTCGGCTGACCGCTTTGCGCGTGCGCGGGGAAGCGGGACCGTCCGAGAATTTGGTCGCGAGCTACCTCGAACCGCTGACGCAGGATGAAGTGTTCAACACGCGCCGCGCCGAGCGCAATCTCCTTCTGGCCGACGACCTGCCCGGAGTGGACGTAAGGCTATCTCTGCGGCCGGCTGCGGGTGGTGCACCGGGCGACCTGGTGGGCGATATCGCGGTAGTGCGGCATCGCGGTTCGCTGGACATCAACCTGCAGAATTATGGCGCCAAATCGCTGGGGCGATACGGCGGCTTGCTGCGCGGCGAAGTGTACGACCTGACCGGATTGGGCGATCGCACCAGCGTCGCGCTGTTCTCGACCGCTGATTTCGACGAACAGCAGACCGTCCAACTGGGTCATGATTTCGCGCTTGGAGCGGCCGGGCTGCGAATGTTCGGGCAGTTCACCTTTAGCTGGACCGAACCCGATCTCGACCTGCCCGGTCTCGACGTCGAATCCGAAACGCTGTTCGCCACGCTCGGACTGTCCTATCCGCTCCTGCGTACGCGTAGCCTGTCGCATGTGTTGAGCGGGGGCTACGATCACATCGACCAGGACCTGACCGTAAACGACCTGCGCCTGACGCGCGATCGCGTACGCACCGCCTTTCTGCGGCTCGAAACGCTGTATGCGGACCCCGACAGCATCGCGGGTGCCAACGGGTTCAGCGCCTATGCATCGCAGCTCAGCGCTCGTGGCGCGATCGAATTGCGGCAGGGCCTCGATGTCCTCGACGCGACACCCGATTGCCGCGCGGCGCCAATGAACTGCATCGTCGCAGGGGTGGCGCCCAATCGGATCGAGGCGGATCCGACTCCGCTTCTACTTCGCGTCGACGGGTCGGCCGATTATCGCCCGCTGCCGCAATTGCGGTTCTCTCTCGAAGCGAGTGCGCAGTTCACACGCGACCCCTTGCCCGCATTCGAGGAATTTTCTGCGGGCAATTACTCGATCGGGCGCGGCTACGATCCCGGCAGCGTGCTGGGCGACAGCGGTTACGCGCTGGGAGTGGAACTGGGCTATGGCCACCTGGCACCAGACGGCCCGCGTGCGTGGGGCTGGGAAGGCTATCTCTTCACCGACATGGCTTGGGCATGGAACGAGGACCCGAGCCGATCGCGCTTCAATCCCGACCGGTTGTGGTCGGCCGGCGCGGGCCTGCGGCTGGCCTATGGCAGCGCGCTGCAGGCGGATATGACGCTCGCGGTCCCGCTCGAGCGCCCCGATCTCGCCGTCGATCGCGGAGACGTCCGGTTCCTCGTCTCGCTCACCACTCGCCTGCTACCCTGGAGGTTCTGACATGCTCCTTTCGATCAACCGCCGCACTTCCCTGCTGCTGGGCGGGGCCGGGGTCGCCATGGCAGCCGTGCTTGCTCTGCCGGATGAGGCCCGGGCCCAGGCCTTCAACGCGAGCCCCGAAATCGTCCGCGGATCGGTGGATATCGATCGCTCGATCTCGGGACAGGATACGATCACCGTGTCCTCTTCGACCGCAGTCGTCGACTGGACCCCGTTCGAAGATCAGGTCGGCAACGCTCTTACTTTCCTGCCTGAAGGCGCGACCGCCTATTTCCAGGATAGCCCGGGGCAGGGTGGTTTCGCCATCCTCAACCGGGTTCTTCCTACAACCGGCGGGGACGTGACCGTTTTTGCAGGAACGGTGATCTCGCGCCTGCAGGATGCCGATGGGGGGCTGACGGCCGGCGGGATGGTCGCCTTCTATTCACCGACCGGCATTCTCGTGGGCGGCACTGCGGTTTTCGATGTCGGTCAGCTGATGCTTACAACGCTCGATCCGGACCTGGACAGTTTCGACAGCTTTGCCGCGGGCGAAACGCTACAGCTTATCGGCTCTCCCGGTGCGACGGAGGGGATCACGGTCGAAGCCAATGCACTGATCGACGCGTCGGCCGAGGGCAGCTATTTCGTCGCGGCCGCACCGCAGATCTCGATGCAAGGCGAAGCCTATGTAAACGGCTCGACCGCCTATATCGCGGGCGAGCAGGTCAATCTGACCTATAACAACGGCCTGTTCGACATTGAGATTCCCGCGGGCACCGGGGTCGAGACGGCAATCGAACATACCGGCATCACGGGTGGCCCGGCGAGCGTCGGCGCCGGTGACAATCATGTTATCTACGTCGTCGGCAAGGCGGCGGCGAGCAACCCGATATCGCTGCTGCTCAGCGGTAATCTTGGCTTCGATCCGGCGGTAAGCGCCACGATCGACAATGGCGATATCATCCTGTCGGCGGGCTACGATGTATTCGGGCGCGATGTCACGACCGGCGCTGTCGATGCCGATGCGGTCGAGGAGTCGATCAGTGTTGCCGGCCTCAGCGATTTCTCGGCCAGCGTGTTCGCTGCTGCGACCGGTCGGTTCAGTGCTACCTCGGGCAGCGGGGCGGTATCCTTCATCGACGGCCTGACCGTCGAAGCCGCTCGGGCAATCAGCCTGATTGCGGAGAACGGCACGAATCTGAGCATCGACGGAGCCACCAATCTGCTCGCGCGCGGTACTTTCGCGGCGTCGGGCGAGGCGACCGGGGGAACTATCACCATCACGGCGCGCGAGGGTTCGAACTTCACCTTCGATGGCGATCTCACCGCCAATGCGACGCCGTTCCAGAGCGGCGGCGCGGCCAATGGCGGCAGGATCGACGTCACCGCCGATGGCGCGACGATGACGCTAGTCGGCGATGTCGTTCTGCGAGCACAGTCGAACGACAATCTGGCCGCGGCGAGTGGCGACAACAATGGCGGAACCGCGACTCTGCTCGCGCAGAACAGCGGGCAGGTGCAGATCGCCGGGACGCTGCTGGTCGACACGAGCGCATCCGCCGCAGGCCTGGGCGGCTTCGACGCCTTCGGCGGCCAGAGCACCGTGGCCGCGCAAAGCGGGGGCCTGGTCGACATTTCCGGCGACGTCACGCTTTCCGCAAATGGCGTCGGCGGAGACGCCGACGGGGCCTTGGGCATCATCGACGGCGGCGTGGGGAATGGCGGAACCGCGAATGTCGAGGCGGATGACGGCACCATTCTGTTCGGCGGTAGCCTTGCGCTCGATGCACAAGGCTTCGGCGGCCGTGGCGCAAGTGCCTTTGGTGGCGGTCCGGGAGACACGGGCGGGTCAGGCGGGGGTGGCAGCGCGCTTCTCAATGCCTTGCAGGGTGGAAGCATTTCGGTGGTCGGCCTCACCTCGCTTTCGGCAAGCGGGACAGGCGGCGATGGCGGCTCGGGTGGCGATGGCGTTGCCGGGCTGACCCAGGTCTTCGCCACCGATACTGCGGCCATATCATTGGCCGATGTCACCGGATTCGCGCGCGGAACAGGCGCGAACGGATTGGCGGCAAACGGGATTGGCGGTTCGGGCGAAGGGGGGCGTGTCTTCATTCTCACCGAAGGCACTGGCGATATCTCGCTGACCGGAAGCGCCACACTCGACGCGATCGCGAGTGGCGGCGATGGGCAGTCGGGAGGCGACGCCACCGGCGGCGAAGCGGGTGTTTACGCCATGTTCGGCACCATTGCAGTCGACGGTTCGGTACAATTGTCGGCCGATGCGATCGGCGGGGATGCCACTGTCGGCTTTGGCGGGAATGGCGGCAACGCGCTGGGCGGCACGGCCTATGTCCAGGCTGACGGCTCGGAGGAAGAAGGCGCAAGGCTGACGATTGCGGGAGACGCCACCATGCTGGCCTCGGGTCGCGGCGGTGTCGGCGGCGCGGGCAACGGTGCCGCCATCGCGGCGGGCTCCGGAGGCAGCGGCACCGGGGGAACCTACCAGGGCACGCCCGGCTCGGGAGGCGCATTCGCGATCGCCGGCCGCGATACCGGTGAGCTCTCGATCGGCGGTGAAACGATATTGGTCGCCAACGGCTTCGGCGGTGCGGGCGGAACCGGCGGCACAGGCCAAGCGGGGGGCACTGGCGGCGCCGGCACTGGCGGAACTGCGCAAGCGGGGACGTTTGCCGGTCAGGGCAGCGGTGCGCTCGGCGGCGGGCAAGCAATCTACGACGCGCTGATTCTCGAAGCCAACGGAACGGGCGGGGCAGGCGGCGCCGGCGCATCCGGCCTTGGTCTGGGCGGCGCCGGAACTGGCGGCCTCGCTGCGGTCTTCGCCAACGGTTCTCTGGTGAGCGCAGGCGATATCACCACTCTGGCCGATGGACTGGGCGGCAATGGGTCGACCGGCGGAAACGGTACGGGGGGCGCATCGGGTTTCGGCGTTGTCGGTGGTACGCTGATCGCCGATACGCTCGCCAGTTCGGCGCATGGCGACGGTGGCACGGGATCGACGGGCAATGGCGGCGACGGCACCGGGGGCGAGGCCTCGCTCAATGTCGACGGTAGCGCGACCGTCGCCGCGGTCAATTTCGCCAGCAATGGTCGCGGTGGCGGATCGAGCACGGGCGATGGCGGTGTCGGACGCGGCGGTCTGGCCGCGATCGGGGTTGTCGCGGGTGCGGAGTTCAACGCCACTGGCGATGTCGATCTCACCTCTTATGCCGATGGCGGAGCGGGTGAAATCGGCGGCGATGCCTTTGCCGGTACGGCAAGCGTCGAAGTTGGCGACGATGCGACGGCGAGCCTGGCCGCGGTCTTCCTCGCTGCGTCGGCCGAAGGCGGCGATGGCAATCAGCTGGGCGGCGAAGCGCTGGGCGGTAGCGCGCAAATAGTTCTGTCGGGCGGCAATCTGACCGCCAGCGGGCCCGTGAACATCCTTGCCAGCGGTTCGGGTGGACGCGGGCAGTCCGGGGGCAGCGGCGGTGATGGTTATGGTGGGATCGCCGGGGTCATCGTGTCCCGGGGCGATGCCGGTTTCGATCAGAGCCTCGCGATTGTGGCGGACGGCGAGGGCGGCGATGCCAATGGACCGGGCGGTGATGGCGGCGATGGCTATGGCGGCGCCGCGGTGTTGCTCGTGCAGGGGGATGCCCTTCGGGCTGCCAGCATGAGCGTGCAGGGCACGCTCGACATGTTCGTATCGGGCGCGGGCGGCGATGGAGGCGCAGGCGATGGCGACCAGAACGCGGCGGGCGCTGGTGGCACCGGCCGGGGAGGACGCAACGATTTTGCGAGCCTCGTCGATTCGGGCCAGGGAACCGGCAGCTACATCAATGTGAATGCCGATTACGGCCAACTCCTCGTGGCCGGTGCGACCAGCGTATATTCGATCGGCCTGGGTGGCAGCGGCGGCGATGCTCCGATCGGAGCTGTCGGCGGTCCGGGGGGCGCGGCATTCGGCGGCGATGTCTTTGTCGGTGTGTTCGACCCCGTGGACGGTGGTCCGCGGTTGGGAAGCGCTGCCTTCGGCGATCTTGCTGCCTTCAGCTTTGCGCTTGGTGGCACGGGCGGGGTCGACGGCGAGGAAATCCTCACCGGTATCGGCGGTGAAGCGCGGGGCGGGGCCATTCTGGTCGCCAGCCGCGGCGGTCTGCTGACCGCCGACAATATCACCCTGACCGATTACGCGCAGGGCGGCGGCGGCGCGATCGGCGGCGACGGGTTCGGCGGCCAGGCTGGCATGGTCACAAGCGATGGCGGGATGATCGAAGTCGGCGATTATGCGGCGACCGCATTCGGCTATGGTGGTCTCGGCCAGACGGCTGGCGGCGACGGCCTCGGCGGCACGGCGTTCATCGGGCTGCAAGGCGGCAGTACGACGGTGTCGGGCACTGCCGATGTCGATGCCAGCGGTTTTGGTGGTCAGTCGATCGACGGCGATGGCGGCGACGGCACGGGAGGCAGTGCCGACATCGCCATTTTCGACGCCATTGCCGGAACCGGCAGTTTTGCCGGGACGGCAACGGTCACGGCCAACGGCTTCGGCGGCCTCGTGCTTGGCAGCGGGACCGCGGGAAGCGGGACCGGGGGACTCGCCTATGTGCGCAGCCAGGCTGGTGGACAGATAGATTTTGCGACGGTGCGACTGTCCGCGAGCGGGACCGGTGGGCTGAGCGCGGCGGGCACCCCGGGAGGTGACGCCATTGGCGGTCTCACCCGAGCGCTGTCCGATAGCGGGGGCAGCCTCACGGCATCGTTCCTCGACATGAATGCCGACGGCGCGACGACCGCAGGCGCTTTCGACATTCTCGCGGACGGCGGGTCGATGACACTGACCCAGCTTTTTGCTGGTGCGGTCGGCGCCGCTGCAGGCGACAGCTCGCGGATCAGCGCGGTCGGCGGCAGCATCCCGATCACCGGTTTCGCCGATATCGTGCTGACGGGTGATCTCGATATCGAGACCGGGCAGGGCGGGCTGATCGGCGGACCTGACATCGTTGCGCCGACCGCCCAGCTCTACATCGATACCCAGGGCGGGGTCACCATTACCGGCGACAACGACAATACGATCAGTTTCGGCGGCAGCAGCCTGTTCATTCGTTCACGGCAACTGGACATCCTCGCGGGTGCCCGCATCGGGGCGGATTTGCTGGGGCTGGACGTCGTGGGCAATGGCGCGACCACCGTGCTTGGCGGAACCACTGAAACCGCGGGTTACACGCTCACGCAGGCCGAGCTCGAACGGATCGACGCCGGAACCGCCTATTTCTCCTCGTCCTTCGATGGCTCCGCTTCGGACGATATCCTCATCCGTGACATGACCATCTCCGGCACGCTCGACGACGGCACTGCCGCGGTGTTTATCCAGGCGGGCGGGATAGCGCGTGTCGAAGGCACGCTTGGCTATGTCGATGCCGCCCCGAGCGACGAGCTTTCGATCAGTGCCTCGCGGCTCGAAATCGTCACGCCTGGCGGCATCGGGATCCTCGACCAGCAGGGGAATCCCACCGGCATCTTCCGCTTCTTCGGCGGCGATTTCTGGATGGCTGATACGGATACGATCGCGCAATTGCGCGACGCTGTGGATTTCGCCGGACGCAACGAGGTGCTGGCCACCGCTGCCGACGGAAGCGACGATCCGCTGGGCTATCTGCGTGCGGGCGATGTGTCGCTCAACATCGGCAGCAGCCTGCTGGTGCGCAATACGGGCACCACGGCAGAGCCGGGGGGTATCACGGTCAGCGGCCAGCTTTCGATCGCGGGCTTCCTCGACGAGGATGGCAGCACCCAGTTCCCCGGCCAGGATCCGATCGACGTGTTCGCTTACGGGCGTCAGGTCGATGCCGATGGCAATGCCGTTGTCGGCGAGGAGTTCTTCGGTCTGGTCGAATACAATCGCGTGCAGACGGACGACAACATCGTGGTGAGCTACACCGATGGGTCGCAATTGAACGACTGCGTCATCAATACCGGTGACTGCGGCGGTGACGAACCCCCGCCACCACCACCGCCCCCTCCACCGCCGCCGCCAAGCGATGGCCGCAGCGAGGTGCTCGAACAGGTCGAAAAGCAGGCACCCGCCACTGCGGTGACGACTACCGCGCCGGTAGCGGCGGCGCCGATCGAGCAGAGCGAGCAAGACAGCAATGTCGAGTTCGGCGCAGACTTCCCCGGACTGCTCAATGCGTCGCTGGCGGGCCAGAGAGGCGCGATCGATGATCCGGTCGCGAGTGGTGGTGATGTTGCGCTCTATGGTGCGACGGGAAGCGAATCCACCGATGGCAATACGGATGGGGAAGGCAACGATGACTAGCCCGAGGTTTTCGCGCGGCTTGGCGATTGCAGCCTGCGGTGCAGCCATGCTGCTGACCGCGGCGCCTACACCGGCGCAGGAGAGCACGCGCGCGATCAGCTATGCCGACAGTTTCCCGATCGGATCGAATGGCCTGTGCGAGGCCCAGATCCTGCCACCCGAGGCAGGTGCTGGCTTGTTCGATCGCAGCTACGCGATCGTGTGCCGCGATGCGGCCGCGCCGGTCGGTAAGCTGTGGGTGCAGCGCAATGCCGATCTGGCCGAGGCGACGACGCGCCTTCTTCCCGACGCTGACTGCCAAGCGGCCGACAGCGATGCCTTGCCGGACCTGCTGGGCACAGGGACCAGCGCGGCATGCACCGATCCCGAAATGGGCACGCGCCGGGTGTTCGCGGCCGGTGAGATGGATGGGAGACTGTATGCCGGCGAGGCGATTACCGCCTATGCCGATGCGGTGCGGCTTGGTCTGGTCGCGCTGGCCCAAGACCGTCTGGTCGAAGGCAATGTCGAGATACCGCTGACCGAGAGCGATGATGCGGTTGCGTTCGCGCGTGCGCAGGCCCGCGCCTTGGCGGAAGACGCATTGCTCGCCGAAGCCTATCGGCGCAGCAACAGCGGCGATTTTGCCGAGGCTGCCGAATTCTTCGCTGAGACGGCGGCAATGGCGCAGGGCGGCGATGCGGTCGAGGCCCGGCTCAATGCGGCCTTGCTGCAGTCCAACCTCGGCAATTATGCCGAAGCGGCTCGCGGCTTCTCCAGCGTGCGCGGGGAAGTATCCGGCAGTCCCGTGCTCGCACGCCTGTTACGCAATTACGAAGCGATCGATGCTCTCAATGCCGACGCACCGCTCGTGGCGCTCGAGATCCTCGATCGTCCCCTGCCTTCCGGTACCGGATCGCGTGACGCGCTCGAAGCTCTCGAGATTTCCGATGCGCTGGCATCGCGCCTCGCGGCGGAACAACCGGGCGCGCTCGACACGGTCGGTGGGCTCACCGTCCTCGAACGCGCCGAATTGCTCGACGGGCAGACCGAGTATCTCAAGGCAACCGCGCTCAACCTGCTCGGCCGCGGAAGCGCTGCCGAAAGCCATCTGGCCGCCGCCAATGTAAAGCTGGCGGCTGTTCGGAACGGATCGGTGCGGTCGATCTTGTGGTTGCGCGCTCAGGTGCTGGGGGAGCTAGCCGATCTGGCCGAAGGCCGCGGCGATACGGGGGCGGTCGAAGCTTATCATGCGCAGGCGATCGGCTTGCTCGAGACGAACTATCCCAACTCTCCCGCACTGCTCAGCAGCAAAGCGCAATGGGCTGCGTATCTCGCGCGCAGCGGCGAAACGGAACGCGCCTTGGCCACCTATCGCGACCTTGTGGGCAATGTGGATGGCAAGCCCGCCGCCGCGCTCAGTCGGCTGCTGGTGCCGTTCTTCGACCTGTTGACCGATGGCGGCGTTGCGCAGGATGAAGCGGCAGCGGATCTTTTCCATGCCAGCCAGCTGCTGCAACGCCCCGGCCTTGCCCAGACGCAGGCCGTTCTCGCACGCGAATTGTCGGGTGGCAGCGATGAAGCCTCGCAACTGTTCCGCAAGGCAGTGAACCTGCGTCGCTCGGTCGAGCAACTCCGCAACCGGATAGCGCTGATCGAAGGGCAGGCAGAAACCGATCCAATGGCAGCCGAGCAATTGCTCTCGCAGCGGGCAACCTTGCAGGGGCTCGAAAGCGAGCAATTGGCGCTGCAGGACAGGCTGGCCCAATATCCTCGGTTTCGCGCCGTGTCGGATGGCCGCGTAACGCTGGAGGAATTGCAAGCCACGCTCGGTACGGACGAGGGTTACCTCAAGCTGGCGACGCTCGAAGGTGCCATATTTGCCGTCTTTGCCACCGCGGATTCCGCGCGCGCCTACCGTCTCAACATCGACCCGGAGGCACTGGAAGAAGAAGTCGACGCATTGCGCGCCACTATTGCCTATGTCGAAGGCGGGCAGACGCTGACCTTTCCGTTCGACATCGAGAGATCGCGGGCGCTCTATCGTTCGCTGTTCGATCCCGTCGATGACCAATTGGCCAGTTTGAGGCACCTGGTGTTCGAACCCGACGGAGCGATGTTGCGGTTGCCGGCCAATCTCCTCGTGCGCGACGACGACAGCGTCGACCGCTACGTCGAACGGATCACCCAAGGCGGCGACGAATACGACTTTACCGGCACCAACTGGCTCGGACGAGCGGTGCGGATCTCGACAGCCGTCTCGCCATCCGCCTTTCGCGATGCGCGCAATGCGCCGCGTTCATCCGCAAAGCACGAGTATATCGGATTCGGCGAAAACACACCGCTGACCGAAGCGCGTGGCACCACGGGCACGCGCTCTGCGCTTGCCGGAGGTGCAGACTGCCTGTGGGCGCCATCGATCTGGGATTACCCGATCCGGGCAGACGAGCTTTACACTGCTGCGCGAAGCCTCGGAGCCGCCGGTGTCGAAGAGCGAATCCTGACCGGGGATCGTTTCACCGACACGGCGGTTTCGGCGATGAAGGACCTCGACGAATACCGCATCCTGCATTTCGCCACCCACGGGCTGGTTACCGCGCCGCAGCCCGAATGTCCGCCGCGACCGGCACTGCTCACCTCCTTCGGAGACGCGCAATCCGATGGGCTGCTGTCTTTTGCCGAGATCTTCGATCTGGAGATAGATGCCGATCTGGTTATCCTGTCGGCCTGCGATACGGCGGGAGCAGCCACGCTCGGCGCGAGCCTCGAGGCCGGTGTCGCAGGGGGCGGCTTTGCGCTCGACGGACTGGTGCGCGCATTCGTCGGCGCCGGGGGACGGACCGTGATCGCGAGCCACTGGCCGGTGCCCGACGATTACGATGCGACCACCCGGCTGGTCGACGGGTTTTTCGCCGCCGATCGAGGCGCCGAGCTTGCCGAAGCAATGCGCCGTTCGCAGCAGGCGCTGATGGACGACAGCGACACCTCGCATCCCTTCTACTGGGCCGCCTTCGCGATCGTGGGCGATGGTGCGGCGCCATTGCACAAGTAACGGCGATGGCGAGGCGATGACGAGCCGGGAATGAAAAGGGGCGCCACGCGGCGCCCCTTTAGCTGTTCTCGAGCCCTGCCTGCCTATTTCAGTGGCAGGATTTTGCCGATGATGAAGTCGGCCGCTTCCTCGGGCGACATATCGACCGTGTTCACGCGGATTTCCGGATCTTCGGGCGCCTCATAGGGGCTGTCGATGCCGGTGAAGTTCTTGAGCTTGCCTTCGCGAGCCTTCTTGTAGAGTCCTTTCACGTCGCGCGCCTCGGCCACCTCGAGCGGGGTGTCGACGTGAATCTCGATGAACTCGCCACCGGTGATCATGTCGCGTACCAGTTGCCGGTCCGCGCGAAACGGGCTTATAAAAGCGGTCAGCACGATCAGCCCGGCATCGGTCATGAGCTTGGCAACCTCGCCGATCCGGCGGATGTTCTCGATCCGGTCGCTTTCGGTGAAGCCGAGGTCCTTGTTCAACCCGTGCCTGACATTGTCGCCGTCGAGCAGGAAAGTATGGCGGTTCATCAACGCCAGCTTCTTCTCCACCTCGTTGGCGATCGTCGACTTGCCCGAGCCCGACAGCCCGGTGAACCACAGCACGCGCGGGGTCTGGTTCTTCATCCCGGCGTGGTGTTCGCGGGTGATGTCGGTCGGCTGCCAGTGGACGTTCTGGCTGCGGCGCAGGCTGAAATGCAGCATGCCTGCCGCCACGGTGCGGTTGGTGATCTTGTCGATCAGTATGTATCCGCCCAGCGCGCGGTTGTCGGCATAGGGTTCGAACACCACGCGCCGGTCGGTGGTGATCTCGCACACGCCGATCTGGTTGAGGTGCAATCGCTGCGAGGCGAGGTGTGACCCCGAGCCCGATGGATTGTTGACGTCAATCTCGTATTTCGGTTCTGCCACGGTGGCGCTGACCATCTGCGAGCCGAGCTTGAGCCAGTAACCGCGTCCGGCGACGAGCGGTTCGTCGTCCATCCAAACCAGCGTGCTTTCGAACTGGTCCGCAACTTCGGGCGGCGCATCGGCCGTCGCCAGCACGTCGCCGCGAGAGCAGTCGATCTCGTCTTCGAGCGTGATGGTGACCGACTGCCCGGCCACGGCGCGGTCGAGTTCGCCATCCATGGTGACGATCGATTTGACCTTGCTGGTCTTGCCCGAGGGCAGAGAGCGCAGTTCATCGCCCGGTTTCACCGCGCCCGTCGCGATCAGGCCGGAGAAGCCACGGAAATCGAGATTGGGCCGGTTGACCCATTGCACCGGCATGCGGAACGGTTTTGCCTGGCTGGCGGTGTTGTTGACCTCCATCGTCTCGAGATGGTCGATCAGCACCGGGCCGTCGTACCATGGCGTGTGATCCGAACGCGTCGTGATGTTGTCACCCGCCAGTCCCGAGATGGGGATGACCGTGAAATCCTCGATGCCGATGCTCTCGGCAAAGGCACGGTAATCCGCGACGATCGCGTCGAACTTGGCCTGGTCGTAACCGATCAGGTCCATCTTGTTGACCGCGAGCACGAGGTTCTTGATGCCGAGCTGATGGCACAGGAAGCTGTGCCGTTTCGTCTGCACAAGCACGCCTTTACGCGCGTCGGTCAGGATCACAGCGCAATCGGCGGTGGAAGCGCCGGTGACCATGTTGCGCGTATACTGCTCGTGTCCCGGACAGTCGGCGACGATGAACTTGCGTTTCTCGGTGGCGAAGAAGCGATAGGCCACATCGATGGTGATGCCCTGTTCGCGCTCCGCAGCAAGCCCGTCGACGAGCAGGGCGAAGTCGATCTCCTGGCCCTGCGTGCCCACGCGCTTGCTGTCGTTCTCGAGCGCGGCGAGCTGGTCCTCGAAGATCATTTTCGAATCGTAGAGCAGGCGGCCGATGAGCGTGGACTTCCCATCATCAACGCTGCCGCAGGTGATGAAGCGCAGCATCGACTTGTTCTGGTGCTGGTCGAGATAGGCCTCGATATCCTCGGCGATCAGCGCGTCGGTCTTGTAGATTGGGTCTGTCATCAGAAGTACCCCTCCTGCTTCTTCTTTTCCATCGAGGCGTCGCCCGCATCCTTGTCGATCACGCGGCCCTGCCGTTCGCTGGTGGTGGTCAGCAGCATTTCCTGCACCACTTCCTGCAGCGTGGCTGCCTCGCTTTCTACTGCGCCGGTAAGCGGGAAACAGCCGAGCGTGCGGAAGCGGATCGAGCGTTCGGTGATCTCGGGACGATAGCCCATCACCTTTTCGAGCCGCTCGATGTCGTCGGCCATGAACAGCCCGCCTTCATGCTCGTAGGTCGGGCGCTTGGCGCTGAAATAGAGCGGCACGATTTCGATATTCTCGGCCATGATGTACTGCCAGATATCCAGCTCGGTCCAGTTGGAGAGCGGGAAGACGCGGATGCTCTCGCTCTTCTTCTTGCGCGCATTGTAGAGGTTCCACAGCTCGGGCCGCTGGTTTTTCGGGTCCCAGCCATGCGTGGCGGTGCGGAAGGAGAAGATGCGCTCTTTGGCGCGGCTCTTTTCCTCGTCGCGGCGGGCACCGCCGAAGGCTGCATCGAATCCGTGCTTGTCGAGCGCCTGCTTGAGCCCCTCGGTCTTCCACATGTCAGTGTGCAGCGGACCGTGGTCGAACGGGTTGATCCCGCGCTCTTCGGCCTCGGGATTCTGGTGAACGATCAGTTCCATCCCGGCATCCTGCGCTGCCTTTTCGCGAAGTTTGTACATGTCCTGGAATTTCCACGTCGTATCGACATGCATCAGCGGGAAGGGCGGGGGCGACGGATAGAAAGCCTTCTTGGCCAGATGCAGCATCACCGCGCTGTCCTTGCCGATCGAATAGAGCATCACCGGCTTGTCCGCTTCGGCGGCAACCTCGCGCATGATGTGGATACTCTCCGCTTCGAGCCGCTGGAGATGGGTCAAGGTTGTGGTGTCGGTCATGGTCAGCTCCGCAATTCGTCCGCGCAAGATAAGTCGCGATCTCCGAATTGGACCTCCCAAATGGGAGGTGATAGAAATGCTTGCATGCGTATTCCCAACCTTGGTGAAACCGACCTTCTGGTGCCGTTGCATTCGGGCATGTTCGAACAGCCCATGTGGCAGACCTTTATGCGCCGTTTGCGGGGCGTTTGCGCGGCAGAAGGGGTTGCGATCATGCTCGCCGGATCGGGCGAAAGGCACGAGGTCGTCCTGCGCGAAGGCGCAGGGGTTGCCGTCCCGGACAAGGCGATGCGCGAAGCCAGGGTTTATACCGGCGACGAATTGCAGGCCGCCGATCCCGGCCTTCGGGCGGTGCGCGTCGGTGCTGCGGATGCAATGGTCACGCTCGCCGTCAGCGGATCGCCCGCGCCTGGAGCGGAGATCGCCAGTCTGCTGTCGGCGCTGGTCCCGCACCTGCGCGTCGCGCTCCAGGTGCTCTCGGCAATCGAACGCGAACGTGGCCGCGCATCGGCCAGCGCCGAAGCGTTCCGGCGGATGAACTTCGGCTGGATCGCACTCGACGAGCGCTGCCGCATCGTGGAGATCGATGCACAGGCCGAACGCCTGCTCGAACGGATGGGGTCACTGCGGCGCGGCCCCTATGACCGCCTGGTCCCGGCCCAGCCCGCAATCGATCGGCTATTGACCGGACTGGTCAAGGCGATGGCGCAGGACCGCCGTCATCGTCCGCGCGCGATCAATCTCAGTCAGGACCCGTGGGTCGACATTCTCGTGGCACCGATGCGGGTCGATACGCTGGCAGGCGGGGGCAGGGCGGTGGCGGCGGTCTATCTGCGCGGCGACCGAAGCTCGATCGCGGACCGACATGAACAGCTGGTCGACCTCTTCGGCCTGACGCCCGCCGAGGCGCGTCTCGCCTGGTCGCTCGCGCAGGGTCTTTCGATTGCCGAGGCGGCGGATGCTCACGGTCTTACCACCGAAACCGCCCGCTATTACTCGAAGCGGATCTACGCCAAGACCGGGGCCCGCGGGCAGGTCGACCTCGTGCGCAATATCCTTACCGGCGTTCTCGCCCTGGCCTAGCCGGTGCGGGCCGTCAGGTCGGGCCAGAAGGCTTCTGCCCCCGCTGCAACCACTTTGCTGCCCAGTTCGCGGCTCCAATAGGCATCGTTGCCGAACTCCGATCGCCATTGCCACAGCCGCCTCGTCAACGAGTGCAGCCCGTATTCCTGCGTGAAACCGATCGCGCCATGAACCTGATGGGCGACCGTGGTGCCGATTTCCACCGCACGGTTGGCCCGCAGCTTTGCGGCGGCAATTTCGAAGGCGGCATTGTCGCGATCGAGGGCCTGCGCCGCCCCCACTGCGGCGCAGTTTGCTGCTGCGGCTTCGCCTGCAAAGCCGGCGAGCGCCTGTTGCACCGCCTGGAACTTGCCCAGCGGGCGTCCGAACTGCCGGCGTTCGTTGACGTAACCGACCGACAGCGCAAGTGCCGCGTCCAACGCGCCCGCGATCTGCACCGTGCGTGCAAAGGCCATCAGCGCGAATTGGCGCGGCGATCCCGCTTCCGCCACGCGGCCAACGATCTGTGCGGGCAGGTCCGGTCCCAGCGCGTGGAATCCCGCAAGGCGGAACACGGTCAACGCGTCGAGCCAATCGCCGCCGAAGCCGCCCTCGCTCTCGGGAACAAGGAGCAGGGGAAGCCCCAGTTCATCGATCCTCGCGCCGTCGCTTTCCTCGGTTGCGTCGGGACCGAGTTCGGCGAACAGGGGGTCGGCCATTTCGGCCAGCATGCGCCTGCTTTCACTCATCGTAGCCCGAGTCCCCGTGCGATGATGCCCTTCACGATCTCGCGCGTTCCGCCGCGAAGCGAGAAGCTCGGGCTGACCTGCAGGAGGTAGAAGCATACTGAACGCAGCACTTCGGTATCCGCTGCACCGAAATCGACTGCCGCCTGCACCAGTTGCGGGATCGCCTGTTCGTACGAATTGCCGAGATCCTTGACGATCGTGGCCTCGAGCGCGGGGTCCTCGCCGCGCGCGAGCTTGGCGGCCACCGAGGCGCTCATCAGCCGCAGCGTCCAGGCTTCCGCTGCGAGCCTGCCGACCAGTGCGACCAGCGCCGGATCGCTTTCTGTCTGCGCATGGCGCACCAGTTCGAGGAACAACACCATTGAGGAGAGGTAGCGTTCGGGCCCCGAACGTTCGAGCGACAGTTCGGCGGTGGCTTGCGTCCATCCTTCACCCTCGACCCCCAACAGTGCGTTCGCGGGAAGGCGGACATTGTCGAAAAACACCTCGTTGAATTCATGCGCGCCGGTCAGGTCGATGATCGGTTTCACGCTGACTCCGGGCGCATCCATCGGCACCACCAGTTGCGAGAGCCCCTGCTGGCGCTCGCTCCCTGCCTGGGTGCGCACCAATGCGATCATGAAATGGCTGACGTGCGCACCCGTGGTCCACACTTTCTGCCCGTCGAGTACCCATTCATCGCCATCGCGGCGCGCAGCGGTGCGGACCGAGGCCAGGTCGGAGCCTGAATTCGGTTCGCTCAGGCCGATACAGGCGAAAGCCTCACCACGCGCGATCGCGGGCACCCAGCGGCGCTTGAGTTCCTCATTGCCGAGCCGCAACAGCAGCGGGCCGCTCTGCCGGTCGGCAATCCAGTGCGCGCCCACGGGGGCGCCCGCGGCGAGCAATTCCTCGATCACGACATAGCGTTCGAGCTGGCTGCGTTCGTGCCCGCCATACTCCTTGGGCCAGGTCATACCGAGCAGTCCCGCCTCGCCAAGAATCCGACTGAACGCCGGCTCGGGCTTGGTCCAGCTGTTGGCGCGGCGCACGGGATCGCTTTCGCCGTGTTCGGCGACCAGCGCGCGCACCTGATCCCGCAGCGCGGCAGCGTTGTCGGGCCATTCGACCGCTTCGGTAACGAAGGTTTGCATGGCTTTCCTCTCGCGGCCCTCATTCCCAATTTGCGGCGATACCGCAAGACCCGTTGCATCGAGCAACGAATCCCGACACTGTGTTGCACAAACGAATCCGGCATATCGGCGAGGAGAGAGAGGATGACCGACTACAAGAACCTGATCGACGGCGAGATGGTCGACAATGGCGAATGGCTGGAGGTCCTGAACCCCGCGAACGAACAGGTCGTCGGCCGTGTGCCTGCCGCGGGCAAGGACGAGCTCGATCGCGCGGTCGCCGCTGCCCGTCGTGCGTTCAAGAGCTGGAAGAAAACCTCGCACGAGGAGCGCCAGCAAGTCATCCAGGGCATCGCCGCGGCGATCAAGGAAAATGCGGATGAACTGTTCCGCCTGCTGACCACCGAGCAGGGCAAGCCGCACGCGCAGGCGCAGCAGGAGATCTATGGCGCTGCCGGTCTGGCAGCGGCGCAGTCGACACTGACGCTCGACGACGTCGTCAATCAGGATGACGATACGCGCCTGTCGCGCACACGCCGCGTTCCCGTGGGCGTGGTCGGTGGCATCGTGCCGTGGAACTTTCCGATCATGATGGCGATCCAGAAGATCGTTCCCGCGTTGGTCGCGGGCTGCACGATCGTGCTGAAGCCGTCGCCCTTCACCCCGCTGACCACGCTGCGTATCGCCGAACTGATCAAGGATGTGGTTCCGGCAGGCACCGTCAACATCATCACCGGCGAGGACACTCTCGGCCCGCTGATTACCGGTCATCCCGATATCGACAAGATCACTTTTACCGGCTCGACCGCGACCGGAAAGAAGATCATGGAAGGTGCCGCGGGCGACCTCAAGCGCATCACGCTCGAGCTGGGTGGCAACGACGCCTCGATCGTGCTGCCTGATGCCGATGTGCAGAAGGTCGCCGAACAGCTGTTCTGGTCGAGCTTTTCCAATGCGGGCCAGGTCTGCATCGCCGCGAAGCGGATCTACATCCACGAAGACATCTACGACGACCTGTCCAAGGCGATCGCCGAATATGCCAAGACCGTGGTCGTGGGCGACGGTTCGCAGCAGGGTACGGGTGTCGGGCCGATCCAGAACAAGAAACAGTACGAGCGCGTCCTCGAGCTGATCCAGGATGCGAAGGACAATGGCTACAAGTTCCTGACCGGGGGCGACAAGGATCCGTCGGGCACGGGCTATTACGTGCCGATCACGATCCTCGACAATCCGCCCGAAGACGCGCGCATCGTCGCCGAGGAACAGTTCGGCCCGGTGATGCCGTTGATGAAGTTCGAAAGCGTCGACGAGGTGATCGAACGCGCCAACAATTCGGAATACGGCCTCGCCGGCGCAGTCTGGACCAAGGATACCGACAAGGGCGTCGAAATCGCCGAGCAGCTCGAAACCGGCACCGTGTGGATCAACGAATTCATGCAGCTGTCGCCGTTCGCGCCTTTCGGTGGACACAAGCAATCGGGCTTCGGGGCCGAATACGGCATCGATGGGCTGAAGGAATTCACCTATCCGCAGGTCATCACGGTCAAGCGCGACGCGGCGGTCTGATCCGCTTCACTCCGGGCGGTACGGACCATAGCCGCCGCCGCCCGGGGTCAGCACCACGAAGCGATCGCCCGGCCGCATGTCGGCCCAGCCGGTCGCACCCAGTTCCTCGCGCGATCCGTCGGCACGTTCCACCCAGTTGCGACCCGGCTCGGCATCGCAGCCACCGGCAATGCCACGCGGTGCGACCGCGCGGCGATTGGCGAGCATGTTGGCGCGCATCGGCGCGAGGAAGCTTATCCGGCGCTCGACACCGTCGCCACCGCGATATTGCCCGGCACCGCCCGACCCGTGCCTGATGGCGAAACCGTCGACCCGCACGGGCAGGCGCGTTTCGAGAATCTCAGGGTCGGTCAGCCGGGAATTGGTCATGTGCGTCTGGACCGCGCTGGTCCCCGGATGGTCGGGACCCGCGCCCGAACCGCCGCAAATCGTTTCGTAATACTGGTCGGCACCATCGCCGAAGGTGAAGTTGTTCATCGTGCCCTGGCTCGGCGCGAGCCGGCCCGTTGCGGCGAACAGCGTATCGGTCACCACTTGGCTGGTCTCCACATTGCCGGCCACCACTGCGGCCCCGGGGCGGGGGTTGAGCATCGAGCCTTCGGGAACAATCAGTTCGACCGGACGCAGGCAGCCATCGTTCATCGGGATCGCATCGTCCACCAGCGTCCGCACGACATACAGCGCCGCCGCGCGGGTGATCGATTTCGGCGCATTGAAATTGTCTGGCAGCTGGTCGCTGGTGCCGGTAAAATCGAACACGGCCGAGCGGTTGGCGTGGTCGATCCGGATTGCGGCCCTGACCACTGCGCCATTGTCCATCGCATAGGCGAATTCGCCGTCGCTAAGCCGGTCGAGAAGCCCGCGCACGCTCTCTTCGGCATTGGCCAGCACGTGTGCCATATAGGCACTGACGACATCTGCGCCCTGATCGCGTGCCGCGCCATGCAGCAGTTCCATCCCGCGCGTGCACGCGGCAAGCTGTGCGCGAAGGTCGGAGATGTTGCGATCGGGGTTGCGCGCGGGGAAGCGCGCGGAGGCTAGCAGCTCGCGGATCTCGGTTTCGAGAAAGCGGCCCGCGTCGACGAGCAGCGCATTGTCGATCAGAACGCCTTCTTCTTCGATCGTGCGGCTTTCGGGCGGCATCGATCCGGGCGCGATCCCGCCCACATCGGAATGGTGCCCGCGTGCGGCGACGAAGGCGTCGGGCTCGTTCCCGTCCTCGGAGTAGAAGACGGGTACGATTATCGTGATGTCGGGCAGGTGCGTCCCGCCGCGATAGGGATCGTTGAGCATATAGGCGTCACCGCGGTGGAAACCCCGCCCGTCGCGCGCCTGGCCGCGCGCTTCGATGACACGCGCAATGCTGTCTCCCATGCTGCCGAGATGCACCGGGATATGCGGGGCATTGGCGATCAGTTCGCCGCCGGCATCGAACAGCGCGCAGGAGAAGTCGAGCCGTTCCTTGATGTTGACCGAAGTTGCGGTCGACTGGAGCACGACGCCCATTTCCTCGGCGATGGCCATGAAGAGGTTGTTGAATATCTCCAGCCGCACCGGGTCGGCCTCGGTCCCGGCGGCGCGGTCGCGCGCCAGCGCTTCGCGCCGCGTCAACACCAGGCTGCCTTCCTCGGCCAGCCGAGCTTCCCAGCCACGCTCGACAACCGTGGTCGAAGCCGGGTCGATGACCAGCACCGGGCCCGCAACGCTTTCCCCGGGCGACAGGTTTGCGCGTTCTACCGTCGGCCAGCCACCCTCCGCCTCGCCCCGCACAGGGATGGGTTCGGCGCGCGCCTCTCCGAGCCCGCCCGAAGTGCCGCTCGCTTCGACGCTGAGCGCTTCGACAATGATCGGCGCGGTATCGTCCGAATAGCCGAACTGGCGCCGATGCAGCATGCGGAACGTGCGGTCCATTTCGACGTCGGGAGAGCAGGTCACTGCGATGACGCTGTCGCTGCCCGCAAAACGCAGCCGCGCACGGCTTTCGATAGTCACCACGTCGGGAGCGATGCCCTGTTGCGTCAGCGCGGTTCGCGCTTCTTCCTCCAGAACGCAGAGCTCAGTAGCAAATCCCTCGTCGAGCGGGCGGACGAGACTGACTTCGCGGATCGCTTTTACCGGCGCAAGGCCGATGCCATAAGCGGACAGGATGCCTGCCAGCGGGTGGACCAGCACGGTTTCCATACCCAGTGCATCGGCTACGCGGCAGGCGTGCTGACCGCCTGCGCCACCAAAGCAGGCCAGCGCATAGGATGTCACATCGTGCCCGCGAGCCACGCTGATCTTGCGGATCGCATTGGCCATGCTGTCGACGGCGATGGCGAGGAAGCCTTCTGCAATCTCTTCGAGCGAGCGCTCCTCCGGCAATGCGGCGGCGATTTCGGCAAGCCGCGTGCGCGATGCATCGCGATCAAGCGGCTGGTCGCCACCGGGGCCGAAGACGCTGGGAAAGAATGCAGGATCGATCCGGCCGAGGAACAGGTTGCAATCGGTCACCGTGAGCGGGCCACCCTTGCGGTAGCAGGCGGGCCCCGGGTCCGCTCCGGCGCTTTCGGGGCCGACGCGGAATCGCCCGGCGTCGTAGCGGCAGATCGACCCGCCACCTGCCGCGACGGTGTGGATCTGCATCATCGGGGCCGCCACGCGCACCCCGGCCACCACGCTGTCTCCGGTGAGTTCGTAGTCGCCCGCATAGTGCGCCACGTCGGTGCTGGTGCCGCCCATATCGAAACCGATCAGGCGGTTGTGTCCCAGAGGTTCGCTTGCCGCGACCATGCCCACGACGCCGCCAGCAGGACCCGAAAGGATCGCATCCTTCCCGCGGAAGGCGCCGACTTCGGCAAGCCCGCCGTTCGACTGCATGAAGCGCAGGCTTTCGGTTTCGGGAAGGCCGGCCTGCAGCGTGTCGGTATAGCGCCGCAGGACGGGCGAGAGATAGGCATCGACCACGCTGGTATCGCCACGCGGGACGAGGCGGATCAGCGGGGCAACTTCGTGGCTGACGCTGACCTGCGCGAAACCCGCATCGCGTGCGAGCATGGCCAATCGCATCTCGTGATCGCGATACTTCCACCCATGCACCAGCACGATTGCCAGCGCGTCGAACCCGTCATCGCGCAGCCTGGCGAACCTCGCACGTGCGTCGGCCTCCTCGAGCGGTTGCAGCACCGTGCCATCGGCGCCGACCCGCTCATCGATCTCGACCACCTCTGCGGGCAATTGTTCGGGCAGGACGATATGCCGTGCGAAGATATCGGGCCGCGCCTGGTTGCCGATCCGCAGGGCGTCGCCGAATCCCCGCGTAATCGCCAGAGCCAGCCGTTCGCCTTTGCGTTCGAGCAGCGCATTGGTGGCCACGGTGGTGCCGATGCGCAGCTCCGCCACCGGCCCCGCTCCGTGCTTCGCCATCAGGCGCCGTACCGCTTCGCTGGCGGCATCGTCGTAGTGGCCGGGGTTTTCCGACAGCAGCTTGTCGGTCACCAACTGCCCGTCGGGCGTTACTGCCACGACATCGGTGAAGGTCCCGCCGCGATCGACCGCGAAGCGCCATGCGCGCTGGTTTGTCTCGTCGCTCATGTCCGCCGCCACTCGCATGCGTTTGCCGGAAATTCAAACCGCCTGCGTCGAACCGGTGCCCGCAACCTTCGCAATTCCCCCAAAGGGGACGTTAACTTTTGTGCGGTAGGCAGGTGCCGCAGGGCGGAGGGGGTCTGCCCGCGCGACACGGGGGATCACCATGTCGCAGACTGCTGTTGCCGGGCAAGGAGCGCCAGTCGTGCAAGCTATCGATACGCCATGGGCACGCGGTACGGTCGCTGCCGGTTTCGAACCCGTAGCCGCGGCCTTCGCCAATGCGCCCCGCGCGGGAACGGCGCTAGGAGCGGCCTGCACCATCATCCATCGCGGCGAAACAGTGTCGATCTGCAGGGCGGCTTCCGTGACAAGCGCAGGACGCATGGTATCGAAGCGCGTAAACTGGCGTAAGCGGCGCGGCTGAGCTATCCCGCGGGTCCGGGAGTTCGGCTGGCTATGGAAAAATTGTTTCGCCGCGAGGTGATCGAGGCCATCGGCCACGGCGTAATCTTCTCCGATGCGGAGCAGTTGATCACCTATGCCAACGGCTCGTTCTGCGAACTGACCGGCTATGACCGCTCCGAGATCGTCGGACGCAACTGCCGTTTTCTGCAGGGGCCCGATACCGATCCCGAAACACGGGTTCGCATACGTAAGGCGCTCGCCGCGGGGCAGCCGTTCGAGGGCGAGATCCTCAACTACCGCAAGGACGGCAAGCCGTTCTGGAACAGCCTGTCGATCACACCGCAACGGAGCAAGTTCGGACGCCTGATCGGCTTTGTCGGGATCACCCGCGATATCACCGAGCGCAAGGTCCAGCGGCAGCGCAACATCCAGCTCGAAGAACAATTCCGGATGATCTTCGAGAATATCGGCGCAGGGGTCGTGGTGCATGCACCCGACGGCAGGACCGAGCGCGTCAATCCGGAAGCGCGCCGGCTCTTGGGGCTTTCCTCTTCCGCGGAAGCAACGGCGGAGAATATCCGCAACCTCGGCTATCTGCGCGAGGATGGCGAGCCGATGCCGATCGAAGAACTTCCCGCGCGCCGCGTCGCCGCCACGCGCCGCCCGGTCCGCAGGATGACCGTGGGCCTCAAGCCTGCCGACATACCCAGTATCCGGTGGCTCAATTGCAATGCTTTCCCCATATTCGGCTTCGGCGGCGAAATCACCGCCATCGTGGTGACGTTCACCGACATCACTCACCAGCGGCACTACAAGGTGGAAGCGCAGCGTGGGCGCGAACGGTTCGAACTCGCTTCGCGCGCGACCAACAGCCTCGTGTTCGACATGAATCTCATCACCGGTGAGTTCTGGGGAAACGAGAACTTCCTCGCCGTGTTCGGATCGGAGCCGCCGTCCAGGCTGACGCTCGTCGAATCCTTCGAATTCGTGATCGAGGAGGACCGCGAGGAGTATTCCGCAGCGCTGATGGGGGCGATCGAGCGGCGCGAGGAACGCGTTGCGCGCGAGTTCCGTTACCTCAGGCCGAGCGGCGGCGTGGGTGTCGCGCAGACCGAATTCATGATCCATTACGATGCAGCAGGCGAACCCTTTCGCATCGTCGGATCGACCCGCGACCTCACTGAGCTGCGCCGCAAGGAGGAACGGCTCGCGGCCTCCGAGGAACGGCTGCGGATCGTCGCCGAACTGTCGAGCGACATGCTGTGGGAACTCGACCCGCGGACCGATCTGTTGTGGCGCGCGGGCGACGGGGTCGAGCGTCTGGGGCTCGATCCTTCGCTTGCACCCTATTCAGGCGGGATATGGCACGACTTCATCATCCCCGAAGACCGCCAGCGCGTGGTGGCGAGCTTCTGCGACGCGCTCGAGGGGACGGTCGACCGATGGCAGGAGGAATACCGCATCGAACGCGCCGATGGATCAGCACTGTTGGTGGAGGACCGGGCGGCGATTATTAGGGCCAGCGACGGGCGGGCGAGCCGCGTGGTGGGAGCGGTGCGTGATATCACCGAGAGCCGCCGTCTCGAGGACTACATTCGCGAGAACCAGTCGCTCGAGGCGCTGGGTAAGCTTACCGGCGGCGTAGCGCACGATTTCAACAACATGCTCATGATCATCATGGGCAACACCGAAATGCTGTTGGAAGAGGAACCGCGTGCCGACGTGCGCGAACTGCTCGAATTGATCCAGAACGCCGCGCGCAATGGCGCCGAACTGACCAGCCGGCTGCTGTCTTTCGCGCGCCAGCAACCACTGGCGCCGCAATGCCTGGATATTCGCAATCGCATAACGCAGGCTGCCAAGCTCATCCGGCATGCGTTGGCCGAGAACATCACGCTCGAACTCGACATTGCCGACACACCGCTCAATGCGGAAGTCGATCCGAGCCAGTTCGACAATGCGCTGGTCAACCTTGCGGTCAATGCGCGAGATGCCATGCCGGACGGCGGCAAGGTATCGCTCGAGGCACGCGCAACTTCGGTCGAAGCGGGTAGGCTCGATGGCATTCTCGATCCGGGCGAATATGTGGTGATCTCGCTGGCCGACACCGGCACCGGAATGGAGCCGGAAGTAGCTTCGCGCGTGTTCGAGCCATTCTTCACCACCAAGCCGATCGGCGACGGGACCGGGCTGGGTCTCAGCATGGTCTTCGGCTTCGCCAAGCAATCCGGGGGACATGTCTTCATCGACAGCACGCCGGGTGAGGGCACACGGATCGATATCTATCTGCCGCAGTCGCGGCAGTCCGTTCCAGCGTCAGAGGGCACCGAGCCCGCGGAAACGGCCTTGCCGGCGAGCGACAGGGCGAGGGTGCTGATGCTTGAAAACGATGAGCACATCCGCCGCTATGTCGAACGCATTCTCGAAACCGAGGGATATGCCGCCATCGTGGCGAAGGATGCAAAGGCTGCGCTCGCTCGGCTCGAGCACGATCCGGGTATCACGTTGCTGTTCACCGAAGTTTCGCTTGCAGGCGATATGAACGGGCTCGATCTGGCGCAGGCCGCGCGCGAACGTTTTCCCGCTCTGAAGGTTTTGGTTACATCGGGTTCGGCGAACGAACCGATGCTGCGCGAGAAGATCGAGCAGCGCGAGTTCGCATGGTTGCCCAAGCCTTTTTCGCGCCGCGAACTGGGCGAGTGCCTGGCCGAAATCCTGCAGGAGTAACGCTCAGGCGGCGGTGGAAGCTGCCCCTTCGTCCGCGAACTTCGCTTTTTCGAAAGTCAGTGCGAATTCGACCGCATTGCGCACTTCCAGCTTGCGGAAAATATTGGCGCGATGGACTTCGACCGTTCGCGGGCTGATATCCAGCACGCGTGCAATTTCCTTGTTGCTGCTACCGAACACGATCTGGTCGGCAATTTCGCGTTCGCGCTGGGTCAGCCGGTCTATCAGCGTGCGGCATTCGCGAATTTCCTCGATCTGGCGGCGGCGTTCGACCGACTGATCGATATGGCCGCCGATCTTCTTGGCAAATTCCTTGATCGACACGGGCTTCTCGACGAAATCGACCGCGCCGTTCTGCATCGCTTCGACCGCCAGGCTGATCTCGCCATGCGAGGTCAGCAAGATGATCGGGATACCCTGCGCTTCGGCGGGTATGCGGTTTAGGACTTCCATCCCGTCGAGATCGGGCATCCTCAGGTCGAGGACAACGCAATCGGGCATTTCGAATTCGAGGCTGTCGAGGAAATCGACCCCGCTGCGAAACGGCCGACATAGGAAGCCGTGACGCTCGAGCCCGCGCACCAGTGTTTGCCTTACTCCGCTCTCGTCATCGACGATGGCAACCTGTGGCGCGGTCTTCGCTTCGGCAAAATCCTGATGGTTCTCGGCAGTCAATCGATCCTCCCCTGCTGAACGAAGTCGGACGCAAGATCCTCGTCTCGAAAAGGGGCAGGCCGCACACCTTTGCGCCCCGAAAGCTGATCGCTGCCCCCGTTCTTGCTCGGGACATGCCGTAAGTATCATTAACAATTGCGGAACGCAACGCGGAGGGGCGCCGATAAAGTGCGAATAGCGCGGCAATTGGCGCTGCGGTTATTGCAAGCCACTCAGTTGGGAAGGCGAACGACAAATGCAGCGCGCCGCGGGGCAAGAATTGTTGGCTAGGCGTCGTTGGTGAATTTGGCGAGGTCGGGAATCGACATCGGCTTGTTGAGCGCAAAGCCCGCCTGAGCGCCCTTGGTCCAGCGCAGTGTGGTGTTCTCGAATACCTTGCCGCCGATCTCGATCGTCGACAAATTGCCCGGTGGCACGCGCTCGGTCACCGATACGCAGAGGCCTTTTTGCGCGATATTGATCGCGCTGCCTTCGATGCTGCGACCGGCAATATAGATAGCGGCTTCCTGCTCGAACGGTATTCGCACGGCTCGATAGGGAAAACCACGCTCGCTGCCCGGATCGTAGGGGCGCTCGTTCTCGAGCCCGAAGCGGGTGCCATCGACCCACATGACGTTGGCGACGACGAAGGGACGGTTGCCCCAGCGATAGCGCACCGTATCGCCGCGGGAAATGGGCACTTTTCCGTCAAAGCCGCAGCCGTGGCGGGAGAAGTCCTTCATCGTAACCGTAAAGGCCTTGCCGTCGATCTCGATGCAGGCGGCTCGGAACGTGCGAATGGCGCGATCGACACGACGTCGATCCTGGTCGAAATCGGGGGCAGATTGCGGAATGCGCTCCATGGGGGGTCTCCGGAGGCTTTGACGAACTTCGCCGGATTAGGCCGAGTATGTAAAAGACCTTATAACAGTGCTATCGAAATACTCCTATCGGTCGGGTTAGTGCAAGTTAACCAAGGATTCTTGGGGCAAAGACCAGTCCAATCCATGTTATCATGGTTAATAAATCCCTGATCTTATCTTCAGATAAGACGATCTATTGGAGCCAACGCGCAGCCGTGAGCTCGGGCCCGGCGAAGAGCACGAGGGGCCGCGTCTTCGATTTGCCCAAGGAGGCGGGTTTGGGGCTACGGGTCGCGCCCGTCAGACCTTGAGCCAAGTCCTGATGACGAAGGCCACGGCGCCCAGCAGTGTCACGCTGCCCAGCCAGATCGCGGCCATCCAGCCCAAGCGCTGCCACAGCGGGCGTTCGTCGGGTGCAGCCATCAGTGGTAACCTTCATCGGCAACCTTGCCGCGAAACACCCAATAGGCCCAGGCTGTGTAGGCGATAATCAGCGGCATCGTTATTGCAACTCCGACCAGCATGAACATCTGGCTGCGTTCGGGCGCTGCGGCATCCCAGATCGTCAGTCCCGGGGGCACGACGAAGGGCCACATGGTCACGCCAAGTCCCGCCATTCCGAAGAAGAACAGCGCGAGGCTCAGCCAGAACGGCTTGCTGTGCCGTTCGACCGATAGCGAGCGCAGCAGCATGATCGCGACCACGCCGGTAAGGACGGGGACCGGGGCGACGAAATAGATTTCCGGCGCAGTTAGCCAGCGCACGGCATATTCCGGGCGCAAGCCGAGATTGTACAGGCTTACACCGCCCATCAGTACCAAAGTAGCCCATGCGGCACGTTTGGCCAGTTGCCGCGCATGATGCTGGCTGGGTCCGTCGAGCTTCCACACCAGCCAGGTCGCGCCGAGCAGGGCATAGCCAGCGACGGTTCCGAGCCCTGTCAGCAGCGTATAGGGAGTGAGCCAGTCGAACCAGCTTCCCGCATAAGCGCGATCGACCACCTCGATACCCTGCAGCAGCGCGCCCAGCGTCATGCCCTGTGCCATCGCCGCCACGAGACTGCCGCCGGTGAAGGCGGCGTCCCACAGCCGCCGGTGGTCGGGATCGCGCCAGCGATATTCGAAGGCCACGCCGCGGAACACGAGGCCCAGCAGCATCGCGATGATCAGCGGATAGGTCGCGGGCAGCACCACCGCATAGGCCAGCGGGAATGCCGCGAACAGGCCGCCGCCACCCAGCACCAGCCACGTTTCGTTCCCGTCCCACACGGGGGCGATCGAGTTCATCGCGCGGTCGCGTTCCGGCCCGACCTCGAAGGTCGGGAAGAGGATGCCGATGCCGAGGTCGAAACCGTCCATCACCACATAGGCGAAGACCGCGAAGGCGATGATGAATGCCCAGATGACAGTGAGGTCGAAATTAACGGCCATCGGTCGCCTCCTCGTGATTGCGCGGCAGCGTGTCGGGATCTCCCGGGTTCTGCGATGGCCCGGGCGTGATGCCCGCAGTCCGGATCGGGCCCTTGTCGCCGCGCTTCACACCCACTTCGCCGACATGCGGCGGCTTGTGCATCAAGTGCAGGATGTACCAGACGCCCGCTCCGAAGACGAAGAAGTACACCACGACGAAGGCCAGCAAGGAGGCCCCGACTGCCGGCGCATCGAGCGGGCTCGCCGCATCGGCGGTGCGCAGCAAATTGTAGATGACATAGGGCTGGCGGCCGACCTCGGTGGTGATCCAGCCTGCCAGCACCGCCACGAAACCGCTCGGGGCCATGACGAGCGCCGCACGGTGCAGCATCGGCCAATCGTAAAGCCTGCGCCGTGCCCGCGCGAGTAGGCTCCACAATCCAAGTCCGAGCATGGCGAAACCGATGCCGACCATGATGCGGAACGACCAGAACACGATGCCGACCGGCGGTTCCTCGTCGTCGGGGATCGTGTCGAGCCCTGCCAGCGGCGCGTCCAGATCGTGCTTCAGGATGAGCGAGGAAGCCTTGGGGATCTCGATTGCGTAATCGACGCGCTTCTCCGCGCTGTTGGGAATGCCGAACAGGATAAGCGGCGCGCCGTCGGGATGGCTGTCGAAGTGTCCTTCCATCGCCATGACCTTCTGCGGCTGGTGCTCAAGCGTATTGAGGCCATGGAGGTCGCCCGCGAAAATCTGGATCGGCGCGACGATGGCGGCCATCCACATCGCCATGGAAAACATCTTGCGCGCATGGGCATTCGTCCGGTCGCGCAGCAGGTGCCATGCGCCTACGCCGCCGACCACGAAAGCGGTGGTAAGATAGGCGGCGATCACCGTATGCACCAGGCGATAGGGGAAGCTGGGATTGAAGATGATTTCCAGCCAGCTCTCGCCGGGCAGATACTGGCCGTTGGCGCCGATCTCGTAGCCGACCGGGGTCTGCATCCAGCTGTTGACCGACAGGATCCAGAAAGCCGAGATGAACGTCCCCACCGCGACCATGAGTGTGGCGGCGAAATGGAGCTTCCTGCCGACCTTGTTCATGCCGAACAGCATCACGCCGAGGAAACCCGCCTCGAGGAAGAAGGCGGTCAGCACTTCGTAGGCCATGAGCGGCCCGATGACCGGCCCGGCGATGTCGGAAAAGACCGACCAGTTGGTGCCGAACTGATAGCTCATGACGATGCCCGAGACGACGCCCATGGCGAAGGCGATGGCGAAGATCTTGAGCCAGTATTTGAACAGGTCGAGATAGAGCTGCTTGCCGGTCTTGAGCCACAGCCCCTCGAGCACTGCGAGATAGCTCGCCAGCCCGATCGAGAAGGCCGGGAAGATGAAATGGAAGCTCACCGTGAAGGCGAACTGTATCCGGGCGAGAAGCAAGGCGTCGAACTGTTCGAACATATCCATTCCTGTCTTGCGACGGGTCTAGCTGAGCCAGCCTAAGGTGGCCCGCCCCAATTACGCAACGGGTGTTGCATTCGATTGGCGCTCGGCGCGCCAGCGGTAGAAGGTCTTTTCGGAGATGCCGATCTCGCGGCAACTTTCGCACACGCCCCTGCCGCTGGCGATGAGCGCCGCGATGCGCTGGCAGCGTGTTTCCTTGTCCACGATCCGTGCCATCAGATCATCCCCCTCGCCATATCCGCAGGAACCGCCTCGGGCGGACCGCCATTCTTCGCGAGGTCGCCGAAAGCGCGGTTTTGCGACAGGTAGACCCGCCCGTTCAGTTCGGCGGTGAAATGGGTTCGCTGCAAGCGATCCATGACCGGCCCCTTTACTTCGGAAAGGTGCAGGCCGATCCCGGCATCGATGAGGCGATGATTGATCGCCTCGAGGCTTTCGAGGCCTGAAGCATCGATCTCGTTGACCGCGCTGCACATCAGGATGACGTGACGCACCGCGGGCCGGTCGGCGACTTCTTCGAGCACATATTCCTCGAGCCAGCGCGCGTTGAGATAAGTCAGGCTTTCGTCGATACGGATCGACAGCACATGCGGAACGGTGAACACACGGTGCCGCTCGACATTGCGGAAATGCTCGGTTTCGGGGACGCGCCCGACGATCGCTGCATGCGGGCGGCTGGCGCGCCACAGATAGAGCAGCAGGCCGACCACTACCCCGGCGATGACGCCCAGTTCGACACCCGCGGCAAGCGTGATTGCTATGGTTGCGACATGCGCGGCGAAATCGCCTTTCGAATAGCGCCACAACTGCCCCGGGGTTTTCAGGTCGACCAGTGCGAGCACCGCCACGATGATGGTCGCCGCGAGCGTGGCGATCGGCAGGTGGAACAGTAGGGGGGTGAGGAACAGCCCCGCCAGCGCAATGCCGAGCGCGGTGTAGGCGCCCGCAGCAGGGGTTTCGGCCCCCGCCTCGAAATTGACCACCGAACGCGCGAAACCGCCGGTGACGGGGTAACCGCCCGAGACCGCGCTCGCGATATTGGCTGCGCCCAGTCCAATCAGTTCCTGATCAGGAGCGATGCGCTGCCGCCGTTTGGCGGCCAGCGTCTGCGCGACCGAGACGCTCTCGACGAAGCCGATCACCGAGATCAGCAGGGCGGGGACCCACAACCGGGCGATCAGGTCGGGATCGGTCGAGGGCAGCGCGAATGGCGGCAGGCCTTGCGGGATCGCGCCGACGAGGTCGACGCCGCGCGCACCGAGGTCGAAAGAGAGCGCCGCGAGGATCGTGACCGCGACCGCAATCACCGGCCCCGCCTTCGCCACGATATCGGCTGCTCGCGTCGGCAGTCCCAGTGAAACAAGCGCGGGCTTCAGACCTTTGCGAACCCAGAACAGGAAGGCGGTGGCGGGCAGCCCGATCACCAGCGTCCAAGGATTGATCGTATCGACAGCATTGGCAAGACTGCGCAGCATTGCGGGCCAGGTGTCGCCTCTCGCCTCGACGCCGAGAATATGCCGGATCTGGCTGGTTGCGATCAGTATCCCACTTGCGGTGATGAAACCGCTGATCACCGGGTGCGACAGCAGATTGGCAAGGAATCCCAGTCGAAGGAAACCCAGCACCGCCAGCATGATGCCCGAAAGCGCTGCAAGCGTGATCGCCGCTTCGAGGTAGAGCTCGGTTCCTTGCGCCGCCACGGCGCCCGCCGCGCTCGCGGTCATCAGCGAAACCACCGCGACCGGCCCGACAGCGAGCGTGCGGCTGGTGCCGAAGATCGCATAGGCAACGAGCGGGAGGATCGACGCATAAAGACCGACGACCGGAGGGAGCCCGGCAAGCAGCGCATAGGCAAGGCTTTGCGGAATCAGCATGATGGTAACGATGATCGCGGCCACGAGATCGCTGGTCAGTACGTGGCGATCGTAGCTGCGTGCCCAGCCGAGGATCGGCAGGTAGCGCGCAAGCGCATGGCTACCGCGCGATGAAGTGCCGGCTGTGCCCGGTCCGGGGCTATCGGCCATGGTCAGGCGGCTTCCTTGGGTTTCACCAACCACTCGTGACCCTTGAGCATGCCGTTCCAGTAGATCCACGGCAGCGCTTCGGACTTGAGCAGCCAGCTCAACCGGTGCGGCTTGGTGCCATCGATCAACCAGCGTGGGAAGCTCGGCAGCAACTTGCCGTCATAGCCGAACTCGGCCAGCACGATGCGACCGCGCTCGACCGTCAGCGGGCAACTGCCATAGCCGTCATACAGCGCAGATGGCTTGCGACCGTCGAGAACCGCCAGCGCATTGACCGCGACGATCGGTGCCTGCTTGCGCGCCGCAGCGGCGGTCTTGGCATTGGGTGTCGAGGCGGCATCGCCAAGCCCGAAGACATTCGCGAAACGCAGATGCTGCAACGTGTGTTTGTCGACCTCGACGAAGCCGCTGTCAGCCTGTGCCAGGGAGCTCCGTGCAAGGAAATCGGGCGCAACCTGCGGTGGCACCGCATGCAGCATGTCGAAGCTTAGGGTTTCGGCCCCCTCTATGGTTTCGAAAGTGGCGGTCTTCGCCTCGCCGTCGACCGCCACCAGCTTCTGCTGCAGCTTGAGGTCGATGCCGTAGCGCGCGACATAGTCCATCAGCGCGGGGACATAGGCCTCGACCCCGAACAGCACGCCGCCCGCATTGCGAAACTCGACGTCGATCGCATCGAGCACGCCGCGTTCGGCCCATGCGTCGCAAGACAGGTACATCGCCTTCTGCGGTGCGCCCGCGCACTTGATCGGCATTGGCGGCTGGCTGAAGATCGCGCGGCCCGATTTGAGGTTGCGGACCAGCTCCCAGGTATAAGGCGCAAGATCGTAGCGATAGTTGGAGGTCACGCCGTTGCGACCGAGCGCTTCTTCGAGCCCCTTGATCTGCTCCCACGCGAGCCGGATGCCGGGAGCGACGACGAGCAGCTTGTACTCGATCGTGCTGCCGTCATCGAGTGTGACCCGGTTCGCCTCCGGCTGGAACGAAGCGGCCGCCCGGCGGATCCAATGCGCGCGCTCGGGCATCACGCTGGCCATCGGGCGACAGGTTACCGGTGCATCGAACACGCCCCCGCCCACCATTGTCCAGCCAGGCTGATAGTAATGTTCGGTCTGCGGCTCGACGATCGCGATGTCGAGCAGCGGTCGTCGCTTGAGCAGCGATGCGGCGGTCGCGATGCCCCCGGCACCACCGCCGATGATGACGATGTCATGCGTTGAACTGCGTGCCATGAGCCTCTCCATTCCTAACCGTTCCGTGCATTCAACCGCGGCGCGAGCGCCGACAGGTCGTAACCCGCAGCCTTTGCTGTCGCGATCAGCGTGGCCGGATCGAGCCCTTCGGGATTGGCCAGCGCATCGAGCGTGATCGAGCGCGTTCCGCTGCGGCAATAGGCCAGCACCTTGCCGGGCGCAGTGCGGCGCAGCGCGCCGAAGGCAGCAATCGCTTCATCGGGAAACGCGCCGCCCGAAACGGGTATGTGATGGAATTCCATGCCTGCTTCGGTCGCCGCCGCGCGCATGGCCGCTGCGTCGGGCTGGCCTGCCTCTTCGCCATCGGGGCGGTTGCAGATAAGCACACGGTAACCCGCGCCTGCGGCAGTCGCGAGGTCTCCGGGGGCCAGTTGCGGTGCGACCGCAAATTGCTCGGACACGACCGCGATGCTCATGCCGGGGTGCCTTCGACCAGGCGTACGGCGGCCATTCCTACGAGCATTGCCGCGACAAATACTGCCGCCGACATCGGTTCGATGACCAGCGCCGCGATGCCCGGTCCGGGGCATAGCCCGGCTATCCCCCAGCCGACGCCGAACAAAGCCGCGCCGCCAATCAGCCGCGGGGTGAGGTCGGCGCGGGTCGGCAGGTGGAAAGCTTCAGTGAGCCATGGTTGGCGCATGCGGGCAACTACCCGCCAGGCTATTGCCATCACGATGACCGCGCCGCCCATGACGAAGGCCAGGGTCGGGTCCCAGGCGCCGAACAGGTCGAGAAAGCCGCGGACACGGGCGGGGTCGGTCATGCCGCCCAGCGCGAGGCCCGCGCCGAAGAGTATACCCGAGAGCAGCGAGGGCAGGGTGGTGCGGTTCATGGCAGCACCTCCAGCCCCAGCGCGTTCATCGCGGCGACGGTCGCGATACCGGCGGCCATGAAGGTCAGCGTCGCCACGATCGAGCGGGCGGAGAAGCGGCTGACGCCGCACACGCCATGGCCGCTGGTACAGCCGCTGCCGAGGCGCGTACCGATCCCGACCAGCAGGCCGGCGATCACCAGCACCGGGGTGCTCGCGAAACTGGCTGCGATCCCCCCCTGCGCCAGCGATACCAGCAGCGCGCCAAGCGGGAGGCCGACGAGGAACGTCCATGCACCGCTGCGCGCGATCCCGCTGCCGCCGAGCCCCGCCGCCTTCGCGGCGATGCCCGAGACCCCGGCGATCCGCCCGAGGCCGAGCAGCATCACCGCCGCAGCCAGACCGATCAGCACGCCGCCTGCCAGACCCGCGAGCGGGGCCGCCTCGGGATAGCCCGGCAATGTCATACCGCGTTCACCGGTATCTTGATGTAGCTCACACCATTGTCTTCCGGTTCGGGCAGTCTGCCGCCGCGGATGTTCACCTGCACCGAAGGCATGATCAGCTTGGGCATGGCGAGCGTCTTGTCGCGGCTGTTGCGCATGGCGACGAAGTCTTCTTCGGTCACGCCGTCCTTCACATGCACGTTTTCCTCGCGCTGCTGTTTGACCGTGGTCTCCCAGGCGTAGTCGTCACGGCCGGGGGCCTTGTAATCGTGGCACAGGAACAGCCGCGTTTCGTCTGGCAGCGACAGCAGCCGGCGGATCGAGCGGAACAATTGGTGCGCATCGCCTCCGGGGAAATCGGCGCGGGCGGTGCCGAAGTCGGGCATGAAGATCGTGTCCCCCACGAAAGCGGCGTCGCCGATGATGAAGGCCATGTCTGCGGGCGTGTGGCCGGGAACGTGCAGCGCGATGCCTTCGAGCTCGCCGATCTGGAACGTCTCGCCGTCATCGAACAGCTTGTCGAATTGCGATCCATCGCGCTCGAAATCGGTCCCGGCGTTGAACAGCTTGCCGAAGACTTCCTGCACGCGGATGATCTCGCGTCCGATAGCCAGCTTCCCGCCGAGCTTGTCTTGCAGATAGGGCGCGGCAGAGATGTGATCGGCATGCGCATGCGTCTCGATCAGCCAGATCACTTTCAGATTATTGGAAGTGATGTATTCGATTATCAGATCGGCCGACCCGTTCGAAGTGCGTCCCGAAGCCGCCTCGAAATCGAGCACGGAGTCGATGATTGCGGCTTCCTTGGTGGCCGGGTCATGCACTACGTAAGAGACGGTGTTTGTGGCCTCGTCGAAGAATCCGGCAATCGAAGGGCGATGCGATGCCGAGGCGCTGGCGCGCATGATCTGGGCGGTGGCAGTGGCCAGGGATTTGTCGTGTGTCATGCGACTCACTCCATATAAATTACATAAACTATGTATATGTGTTGCATTGATGGTGTCAAGTGCTAGAGAAAGGACATGACCCAGGTGCCCAGCAATCCCGATGCCGTTCGCGCAGCCCCCTGTGCGGGTTTGCGCATCGGCGATCCCGCCCCCGATTTCAGTGCGCGCAGCACTGCAGGGGATATCCGCCTGTCCGACTTTCGCGGGCGCTGGCTGGTGCTGTTCTCGCACCCGGCCGATTTCACGCCCGTCTGCACGACCGAGTTCGTCGCATTGGCGCGGGCGGCCGGCGATTTTGCCCGGCGGGATTGCGCGTTGATGGCGCTGTCGGTGGACAGCCTGTTCTCGCATTTTGCGTGGTTGCGGATGATCCGCGACCGCTTCGACGTCGAAGTGCGGTTCCCGATCGTCGAAGACCCCACGCTGGTGATCGTCCGCGCCTATGGGATGGTGGCGCCGCAGGACAATGACAGCGGTACCGTGCGCACCACTTTCTTCATCGACCCCGAGGGCGTGGTGCGGGCGATGACCTGCTACCCCGCCAACGTCGGGCGTTCTACGCCGGAAATGCTCCGCACGCTGGACGCATTGCAGGCGGTGGATGCCGGTTCGGTTCTGGCGCCTGCCAACTGGGAGCCGGGCGACGATCTGCTGCAGCAGCCCAGCGCGTTGCTTGACGACGTGTTTGCCGCCCCGGGCCAGACCGACTGGTTCCTGACCCAGGCATCGCCGGGCAAACCCAAATGACGCAGGACGAATTGATCGATGGATTGAAAGCGTTGGCGCATCCGGTGCGTCTGCGAATTCTGCAGACGCTCAGCGGGGTAGAGCGCAATGTCGGCGAGATCGACGATGCGGCCGACATCGGCCAGCCGACATTGTCCCAACAGCTCGCGGTGCTCCGCAACGCCGGGCTGGTGACAACGCGCAAGGATGCCAAGCTGGTGTTCTACCGGATCGACGAAGAGCGCCTCGGGGCGATTTCAACGGCGCTCGGCGGGCTCGCCGGAATTGACCGCGCGCCGCCGCCACCCGCGCCGCGCAAGGCGCCCGGCGTCGCCAATTTCGCCCGCTTGGGCTGACGCGCGAATCGTCCTCGAGAGGTCGGTCCTCCGGCGGATCGGAAATTTGCCCGCCGTGATGGTGGTAACGCAATTGCGAATGACTTGCATTACAAATTGATCGTCCCTAGTCGGGCCTCGAACGAATCAGCAGGCCCCTCGTGATCAGACAGTATATTCTCGCATCCCTCGCGCTCGCCGCTCCGGCTGCTGCCGAAGCGGCCACCGATGGTGCAGCCTTGCCCTCCGACCTCAGCGTCTGGGGGATGTTCGCGCAGGCGGACTGGGTGGTGAAGCTGGTCATGCTCGGGCTGGTCGTCGCCTCGATCGTGACTTGGACAGTGCTGGTCGCAAAGCATCTCGAGCTTGCTCGTCAGCGCAAGGACGCCGAGGCCTTTCGCGATCGTCTCGCCGCTACCCGCTCGCTCGCACAGCTCGACGGGACCGCGCAGCAGCATCCCATCGTGCAGGAAGCCCGCGAGGAACTGGCGCAGTCCGACGGTTCGCTGGCGGATGGCGAAGGGCTGAAGGAACGGCTGGTCTCGCGGCTCGATCGCTACGAGGCGAAGGTCGCGCGCAAGATGACGCAGGGTGTCACCATTCTCGGCACGATCGGCGCCACAGCCCCCTTCGTCGGCCTGTTCGGCACGGTGTGGGGCATCATGAACAGTTTCATCGGCATTGCCGAGCAGCAGACCACCAATCTCGCGGTCGTCGCGCCGGGTATTGCCGAGGCACTGCTCGCCACCGCGCTGGGGCTGGTCGCGGCGATCCCCGCAGTGGTGATCTACAATCATTTCGCCCGCGCAATCGCCGCGCACCGGGCAGTGGTGGCGGACAGCGCGGCGGCCTTGCTGCGCATCATCTCGCGCGATCTCAGCCGCGGCACGCTCGACGCCGGATCGGTCTGACAATGGGGTTGAAGCTCGCCTCGGACAGCGAAGACCTCGCGGTCGCGCACGAGATCAACGTCACGCCCTTCATCGACGTGATGCTGGTCCTGCTGATCATCTTCATGGTCGCGGCGCCTCTCGCTACGGTGGATGTAAAGGTCGATCTGCCGGTATCCAACGCGCAGCCTGCCCCCAAGCCCGAAGCGCCGGTCTATCTGTCGCTGCAGGCCGACGGCGCGGTGCTGGTGAACGAGGACCCGGTGGAACTCGCCGGGCTGGGCGCGGCAATCGTTTCCGCCACCGCCGGCGATCGCGAAGAGCGCGTATTCCTGCGCGCCGACAAGACGATTACCTATGACGCGATCATGCAAGCGATGAATGCGCTGCGCGCCGCGGGCTATGTGCACGTCGCGCTGGTCGGCGCGGAAGGCGCGGGTGAGGCGCAGTGATCGCAGCGCGCTCCGGTAGCCGCCATTGGCTCGTGGGAGGCGGCATCGCGACCGCTGCCCATGCAGTGGTGCTCGCCGGGGTGCTGCTGGTCCAGCCGGCCACTCCGGACAACCTGGCCGAGCAGCCGGTGGTGCTGGTCGAATTGCCACCGCAGGCGGGCCCTGCACCTGCAGCGCAGGCCGAACAGGCAGAGGCGCAGCCCCAGCCCGAATATGTCCCGCCTCAGCAGTTCATGCCGCAGGTCGAGGCACCGCGCGTGCGTGCTCCGCTGCCACGCGACATCGTCACCACGCCGCCACCGCCGCCGCCATTGCCCGTTCGGCGAATGGTTGCAGCACCGCTGGCGGCTGCTCCGGCAGCGCCGCCGCGCAATGCGCTCGCGACCATGCCCGCGGGCGCCGGTAGCGGCACTGCTGCGACACCCGGCGACGACCCCAAGGCCAAGCGCGAGGAAGCCGATTACTACGCGCTGCTCAGCGCGCATCTCAATCGCAAGAAACGCTACCCCAGCGAAGCGAAAAAGGCGCGCCAGCAGGGCGTCGTGACGGTGCGTTTCACCGTCCATTCGGACGGACGCATTTCGGGCAGTTCGATCCGCAATTCGAGCGGTCACGAACTGCTCGATCGCGCCACGCTCGAACTGATGGAGCGGGTCGCCCCGTTGCCCAAATTCCCGAGATCGATGACGAGGGATAGCGTCACGATCTCGCTGCCGATCGACTATTCCCTACGCACACGATGAGAAGAAAGGTTTTCAATGAGGGATCGTAACCGGGGCGTCATTCGCCCGCTCAGCCTCCGCGGCGCCGGACGGGGCTCCGCAGCCGCTGCAATCGGCCTGTCTGCGGCACTGGTCGCGGGTGGCGCACAAGCGCAGGACTCGGGTGCCGAAGACGAGGTCGTGCTCGGCACGCTGACGATCGAGGACTCCACTGCCGACGTCAATCCGAACGCGCAGCCGGGCGTGCCCTACAAGGCGCGCACCTCGGGTGATCTGCGTCGCGTGAAGCCGCTGGCAGAAACCCCGCAGACGATCCAGGTGCTGACCGAACAGCAGCTGGAGGAACAGGGCGCGACCGACCTGCGCGACGTGCTCGACAACGTGCCCGGCATCACCGTCGGCACGGGCGAGAACGGCAATGCCTTCGGCGATCGCTACATTATCCGCGGCCACGAAGCGCGCAGTGACGTCTTCGTCGACGGTCTGCGCGATCCGGGCATGACCACGCGCGAAACCTTTGCGGTCGACCAGATCGAGATCACCAAGGGGCCGAGTTCCAGCTTCGCCGGGCGCGGTTCGACCGGCGGTGCGGTCAATTCGATCACCAAGAAGGCCAGCACCGATTACCAGTTCACGCGGGTCGACGCGGGCATCGGTACCGACGACTATTATCGCGTCACGCTCGATGCGAACGTCCCGCTGACCGACACGCTCGCGGTGCGCGCAAACCTGCTCTACGGCTATGAGGAAGTGCCCAACCGCAACTTCTCCGACCGCGAGCGCTACGGTGCAGCGGTTTCGGCAGCATTCAAGCCGAGCGACGTCTTCGAACTGGTGGTCGACTATTATCACCTGACCGCCGAAGACACGCCCGATCTGGGTGGCTACGTGCCGCGCCCGACCGGAACCGGCCCGAGCGACGCAACTGTATATGGCCCGTGGGACGACGTGCCCAACTACACGCAGTCGGGCGATTTCCTCGAATCCGATGTCGATACCGTCACCGGGCGGATCTACATCACGCCGTTCGACGGCTTCCAGATCGTCAACTCGACCCGTTACGGCGAGACCAGCAATGGCTATGTCCTCACCGGTCTGCGCGGCGGGGCATATGATCCGGATACCGATACCTTCGCGCCGATCACGCTGAGCACGCACCAGGGCAACCAGGAAGTCGAGTATTTCGTCAATCAGTTCAACGTGATCGGTCAGTTCAGCACCGGCAGCGTGATGCACAATCTGATTGTCGGTACCGAATATTCCAACCTGCAGGTCGCCAACGGAACTCACGACCTGACCGAGAATGGCGCCACCAATTGCCTGGTATCGGGCCGCGGCGGCACGCGCCCGGGCTATTGCATCACCGATGAGAACCGCAACGTGCTGTTCGGCGACGACCAGATCCACAACCTCGTCCAGCGCGACATCGTTCGCGGCGATGTCGACAGCAACTGGCAGGTCGAAACGCTGTCGGTCTATGCGATGGACACCGTCGACTTCACCGACTGGCTGTCGGTCCATGGCGGCATCCGCATGGACGCCTTCAGCTACAGCAATGTGGTCGACAGCCGCGGCACCGTCACGGCCTATACCTACAGTGATACGCTGTGGAACGGCCATGCGGGTGTGGGCATCAAGCCGATGGAAGAGGTCTACGTCTACTTCAACTACGGCACCGCGAAGAACATCAATGGCGGTGAATCCGACCTCGGCGGGAACTGTGGCTACGGCGGTATCTGCGTCGATGACGGCACGGGTATCGGTGATGGCAGCCCCGAAAGCAGCGAAAGCTTCGAACTGGGCGTCAAGGCGGACCTGTTCGACGATCGCTTCATGCTGACAGCTGCCGCGTTCCAGATCACCAAGGGCGACGTGTTCGAATCCGCCGGTGACGGCTACAGCGCGGGCGGTTCGCTCAACACGGGCGAGAACCGCGTCCGCGGTCTGGAATTCGGCCTCGTCGGCAACATCACGCCCAAGCTGCTCGCACAGGCGGCGCTGACGGTGATGGAATCGGAAGTCACCGAATCCAACGATCCCGACAAGATCGGTCGCCGGCTGAGCAATTTCGCCAACACGCAGTTCAGCGGGCAGGTGCGCTACCAGGCGACCGATGCGCTCGCCTTTGGCGGGACCGCAACCTACAAGGGCGCGCTCTACACGGGCCAGCCCGATGATGCGGCGAGTTTCGACGATACGCTGGGGATCTACACCTATCGGGTGCCCGACTACTGGACCTTCGACGCTTTCGTCAGCTTCGACTTCAACCAGAATTTCGGTGCGCGGGTGAACGTGACCAACGTGACCGACGAGGATTACTATCTCGCCGGCTACCGTTCGGGTCACTTCCTCTACAAGGGCGACGAGCGGCGGGCGACGCTCACGCTCACCGGGAAGTTCTGATAGGGCGGGGCGCGGGCTGTGGCTCGCGCCCCCCTACCTCGCAACGACAAGGCCGCGGTGCCATGCTGATCATCATCGAAAACCTGCTGAGCGCCGATGAAGTGGCGCAGTTCCGCGAAAGCCTGGCCGATGCGAAATGGCGGGACGGTGCAGGGACCGCCGGCACGCGCTCCGTCGCGGTGAAACAGAATTTGCAATTACCCCGGCAGAATGCGTTGGCGCAGCGCCTGTCCGATGAAATCTTGCGCAAGCTCGGTCAGCATCCCGAGTTTCTTTCCGCCTCGCTGGCCGAGAAGATCTGGCCGCCGGTGTTCAATCTCTATCAGGACGGCGGGCATTACGGCACGCATTCCGATGCCGCGCTGATGCGCCTGCCCGAGGCGGGACTGACCATCCGCAGCGACCTTTCCGCCACGCTCTTCCTGTCCGAACCCGACAGCTATGACGGGGGCGAACTGATCGTCGAAGAGCAATTCGGAGCGCAACCGGTCAAGCTCGCGGCGGGCGACATGGTGCTCTATCCTTCTTCCAGCCTGCATCAGGTGGCGCCAGTGACACGCGGGCAGCGGATTTGCGCGATCAGCTGGATACAGAGCGCGGTAGCCGACACGTCGGCGCGATCGCTGCTCTACGATCTCGACCAGTCGATCCGTGCGCTGACCCCCGATCGCGCAAAGGACGATCCCGAGATCAACCGCCTGATCCACGTCTATCACAATTTGCTGCGGCGCTGGGCGCAGCCGTGAAGGGATCGCGCCGGGTCTTGCTGTGGCTGGTCCTCGCCCTCCCGGCGGGGCTGATGGTCGGGCGATTTGTCAGTGGCGAGGCGCTGGCGATGGATTTGTACCATCCTAGCGGCGAGATGTCGGTCCGGCTGATGGTGCTTGCTCTGCTGCCGGGCCCGTTGGCCGACGTCTTCGGCCCCAATCGTTTCCTTCGCGCATGGCTGGCGATCCGCCGCAATCTCGGCGTTGCCGCTTTCGGTTATGCGGTGCTGCATCTGGCGATCTATGCGCTCGACATGCAGCAGCTTTCCGCCATGCTCGCAGAACTGCCGATCCCCGGCATCTGGACCGGCTGGCTTGCGCTGCTGACAATGGCGATCCCCGCCGCGATCAGTTTCGATGCGGCGATGCGCCGTCTGGGACGCCGGTGGAAGACGCTTCAGCGGCTGGTGTATCCCGCTGCGCTGCTGTCGCTGGTCCATTGGCTGTTGCTCGACTGGGCATGGGGCCCTGCGCTGATTCACCTCGCGCCGCTGGTGATCGCCTGGCTGCTGCGCTTCACCATGCGGCGTGGCCGCTTTGTTTCGAGGAGTATTGCATGACTTTCCCCCGTTCCGCGCGCTTCTGTGCACTCGGGCTTGCCGCGCTGGCGCTCGGCCTCGGCGCCCCTGCGCAGGCCGATGGTGACGTGACCTGCAACGCCGGCCCGCAATCGGGCTGGGCCAAGATGTCCAAGCTCAAGAAGAAGGCCTGGCTTGAGGAATGGAAACTGCTCAAGATGCAGGTCGAGGGCGATTGCTACGAGGTTTATGCGCGAACCAAGGAAGGCCAGTCGATCGAGGCCTTTTTCCATCCGGTCACGCTGAAGAAGCTGGTGGTATTCCGCCGCGGACAAGAGATCTACCGCGCGGAAGGCTTCACCGGCTGATCGCCCGGCTGGCTGCGGGCGGGGCTATCCGGCCTGCATCACCGCTTCGGTTTGGCCGACTCCGGCAAAGCGTGCGATCGCCCGCTGTCCCGGAGCGATCTCATGGACGCCGGTGATGGCGCCGCTGGAAACCCACCAGCCTGCCTCGGGCGCGATGCCCCGGTCGGACAGGTTACGCAGCAAGAAGGCTGCGGCGCCGAACGGCCCATCGAGCATCGTGGCGGTGCTCGCCCGCCCGACCTCGCGCCCGTCGATCTCCAGCGAGACGGCAATGTCATCGAGCCGTTCCCATTCGGTCCGATCGACGCAGGCGCCCAGCAGCAGGCCGGCGTTGTTGCCGTGGTCCGACACGGTGACGCAGGGACCGTCGACATTGATCGCCGCATAGGGTGAAGACGCCACCTCGAGCCCGATCCGCACCTCGTCGACCCAGTCCATGGCCGCTTCGCGCGTTGCGGGAAGGGGGCCTTCCTGCGGTGCGAGCCGCAACATGAATTCGGCTTCGATCGCGGCAAAACCGCCCGCGAAGATAGGGAACTGCGCGCTGTCCTGCCCTTCGCGCTGGACCGTGTCTGCAAACACCGGGCCGACCAGGCGATTGGCGCCCAGCTCGTCGCTCATCGGCGGATTGATCTTGCCGACCTTCCATCCTCCGATCGGTCGGTTCCAATCGGCCAGCGCTGCATCCTGAATGACGTAGGCGCTGCGCAAATCGCTTGGCCGTTCACCGGGATATTCGGGAAGAGTTTTCCAGTTGCGACGGGCATTTACGAATGCGGCTGCAATGTCGCCGGCTGCGGAATTCATGGGGTCCCCTCTTCGAATTTCCCATATTTGTGCGCGACATTGGCGAAAAAGGAAACCGGTGTCAAAACGAAATTACCGCAAGGCCTGCGGATATAATGATACGCTGCCCTCCCATTTTCCTGACTTGAGGCTATGGAAAATACGAAATTGCGGAAGGTTGTGAAAATATGGCTAAGTCCGGACCGGCCCCGACGATCAATGATGTGGCGAGGGTGGCTGGAGTATCCAAGAAGACCGTCAGCCGTGTCATCAATCGATCGCCCTTGCTGCGGGAAGCGACGCGCGCGAAGGTCGAGAAGGTCATCGCCGAGCTTGGCTATACTCCCAACCCGCAGGCGCGCGCGCTGGCGCTGCGGCGCAACTTCCTGATCGGTCTGCTGCACGACAATCCCAATGCGCAGACTGTGCTCAACTTCCAGGAAGGCGTGCTCGACGCAATCCGCGATACCGAATTCGCTCTCGTCGTCAGGCCGGTTGATCGCCATTCGCCCGCCATGCTCGATGATATCCGCAATTTCCTCGAGCAGCAGCGTCTCTATGGCGTGCTGATCCTGCCCCCGATCTCGGAAAATGACGATCTCGCAGCGCTGTGCCGCGAAATGGGGTGCGGCTATGTGCGTATGGGCTCGGCCGCGCTCGACGAAGCCGAGCATCTGGTCCAGTCGAACGACCGCGAAATGGTCGAGGGGGTGGTCGATTACCTAGTCAAGCTGGGCCATCGCCGCATCGGACTGATCGAGGGGCCCTCGGGCTTCCGGTCCGCCTTCGAGCGCCGCGAAGGCTTTCTTGCCGCCATGCATCGCCACGGGCTGGAAGTCCCGCCTGCCGCGCTGGCACAGGGCAACTACCGGTTCGATTCGGGCCACCGTGCGGCCAATGAACTGTTGAGCGCCGAGCCGCGGGTTACCGCGATCTTCGCCAGCAATGACGAGATGGCAGCGGGTGCCTACCACGCTGCACGCGAACGTGGGGTGGAAGTCCCGCGTCAGCTCTCGATTGTCGGCTTCGACGATTCCCCCATCGCTGCGCATATCTGGCCGCCAATGACCACGGTCGGTTGGCCAATCCGTGAAATGGCCAAGGCCGCCGCACTCAAGCTGGTGGCGCCCGACAGTTCCGAGGCGTTGCCGTCGAGCTTCCCTGCGCGTCTGGTGACGCGCAATTCGGTTGCCGAACCGGGCTGAAAAAACTGTTGGGGGCGGTTGAAATCTCCCCGCCTTTGCTTGTACAAGCGTGTATGACACCGGTTTCCAAACTCGACTCGAAGCCGCCGAATTACGCATGACCCGCAAGGGCAAGGAGTATCCATGAAGATCGCGCTGATCACCGAAAACAGCCAGGCCGCCAAGAACGGCATCATCCATGACGCGCTGACCACTGTGGCCGAGCCCTTCGGCCACGACGTGTTCAATTACGGCATGTACACTGCCGAGGACTCGGCCTCGCTGACCTATGTCATGAACGGGTTGCTCGCGGGCATCCTGCTCAATTCCAAAGCTGCGGATTTTGTGGTGACCGGCTGCGGCACGGGGATGGGTTCGATGCTCGCCTGCAATTCGATGCCAGGCGTTTTCTGCGGTCTTGTCATCGACCCGACCGATGCGTTTCTGTTCAACCAGATCAACGCAGGCAACGCCATTTCGATGCCTTACGCGAAGGGCTTCGGCTGGGCTGCCGAACTCAATCTCCAGGACTGCTATCGCAAGCTGTTCGAGAACGAAGCGGGGGCGGGCTATCCGCGCGAACGCGCCGAAGTCATGAAGAAAAACCGCGGTTTTCTTGCCGATCTGAAGGGCGCGGCCTGTCACGACATGCTGACCGTGCTCAAGAACGTCGATCAGGACCTGCTGCGCGCGGCGATCGCGGGCGAGCGCTTCGCCGAATACTTCTACGCAAACTCGCAGGACGAAGCGATCAGCGACTACCTGCGCAACCTGTGAGCCCTTCGGGTATCGCACAGCCCGGATGAACCGGGCGTCTGGGGCGGGTGGTCGCGCGGGTATCGCGCGACCGCCTCCGCCGCGAATGAGTGAGGGAGAGATATGGCAAGTACACCCTTCGATCTGACGGGGCGGACCGCCGTCGTAACCGGCGCAAACACCGGTATCGGGCAGGGTATCGCGCTGGCGCTGGCCGCGGCCGGTGCGGACATTGCCGCGGTCGGGCGCAGCGCAGCCGACGAAACCGCCGAAAAGGTTCGCGCGCTCGGGCGGCGCTGCGAACTCGTTTCTGCCGACCTTTCTTCGATCGAACCGGTCACCGAAGTGGTCGACACAGTCGTCGACAAGCTTGGCCGGCTCGACATTCTCGTGAACAATGCCGGCATCATCCGCCGCGAAGACGCGCTCGATTTCTCCGAGGCGGATTGGGATGCGGTGATGGACACCAATCTCAAGACGTTGTTCTTCCTCTGCCAGGCGGCGGCGCGTCACATGACCGGCTGGGCTTCGCAGGACGGCGAGCGCGGCAAGATCGTCAACGTTGCCTCGTTGCTGAGCTTTCAGGGCGGCATTCGCGTGCCAAGCTATACCGCCAGCAAATCTGGCGTCGGCGGCCTGACGAAGCTCCTGGCCAATGAGTGGGCGCCACGCGGGATCAACGTCAATGCGATAGCCCCCGGCTATATCGCGACCAACAACACCGCCGCGCTGCAGGCCGATGAAACGCGCAACCGGCAGATTCTCGAACGCATACCCGAACAGCGCTGGGGCAACCCGGCCGACATCGGCGGTGCGGCGGTCTTCCTCTCCAGCCGCGCCGCCGATTACGTGCAGGGTCACATCCTCGCCGTCGACGGGGGCTGGCTCGCACGATGAAGGGGCCGTCGGAACCGGGCCACGTCGTCTGCTTCGGCGAATTGCTGCTGCGGCTTTCGCCCGATTCCGGTACCCCGCTCGACCGCAGCGATCGGCTCGATCTCGCAGTGGGCGGGGCCGAGGCGAATGTCGCAATCGCACTGTCCAGCTTGGGCCTGCCCGTCGCCATGCTCAGCGCGGTTGCCGACAGCCCTACCGGTCGCCGCGCGCTGGCCGCGCTGGGCGAGGCGGGCGTGGACCGCCAGTTCATCCGGCGCAAGGCGGGCCGGATGGGGCTGTATTTCTTCGAACCACCCAGCGGACCGATTGGCGGGCGCGTTACCTATGACCGTGCAGGCAGCGTCTTTGCCCTGTCCGATCCGGCAGAACTGGATTTCGGCGCTGCACTGAAGGGCGCCGGACTGCTGCACTTATCGGGCATCACCCCCGCGCTCGGGCCGGCCGGGGTGGAACTGGCACGCGCGGCGGTCAACGCTGCGGCAGAGGCTGGTGTGCCGGTGTGTTTCGACGGCAATTATCGCGCCAGTCTGTGGGAAGCCTGGGACAGCGACCCCCGTAGCGTGCTGACCGAGCTTGTCGAGCAAGCGACCGTGCTTATCGGCAATCATCGCGACATATCGCTCCTGCTCGGCACCAGTTTTTCGGGCGACGGACCGGACCGGCGACGCGAGGCATCGGAAGCCGCCTTCGCGCGCTTTCCCAAACTGACCACGATCGCCTCGACCGCACGCCACGTCGAAAGCGCCACCACGCACGGTCTTGCCGCGCGGGTCGACCAGCGCGAAAGCCATTGGCAGACCGACGAGGTACGGATCGCGCCAATCGTCGACCGGATCGGCACGGGGGATGCTTTTGCGGCGGGTGTGCTGCTGCGCTGGATGGAAGGCGCTAGCGCGCAGGACATGGCCAAGACCGGCCTTTCGCTCGCCATCATGAAGCACGGGGTGCCGGGCGATACGATCGCGGTAACCCGCACGGAACTGGATGCCTTCGCACCCGCCGGGGTCGATGTCCGACGCTAGCGGCTTCACGCGCAGGGCGGTGCTCGGCAGCGGCCTCGGTGGCGCCGCATTCATGGCAGCACCGCACTTGCAAGCTCGAACGGGCGACCCGCAGGCGCTCGGCTATCGCGGCTTCAGCGATCGCGGGACGCAGGCATTTCTCGGCATCCGCTATGCGCGCGCAGCCCGGTTCGCCCCGCCGCGGCGCGAAGGCTTGCCGAAGCATGTGACCCGGGCGACTGAGTTCGGACCCCTATGTCCGCAGCGCAACCCGATGACGCCGCAGCTCAGCGAAGACTGCCTCTTTCTCAACATCTGGACGCCTGATGCGCGTCCTTCCGCACGCCGTCCGGTCATGGTCTACTTCCACGGCGGGGCCTACAATTGGGGTTCGGTCACCGATCCGTTGACGCAGGGGCCGCATCTTGCCGCGCAGGCCGATGCGGTGGTGGTGACCGTTAACCACCGGCTCAACCTGTTCGGCTACGGCTGGTTGCAGCCTCTGGGCGAGCGCTTCAGGCACAGCGGCAACGCGGGGCAGCTCGATCTTATCTGCGCCCTCGAATGGGTGCGTGATCACATTGCCGCGTTTGGCGGCGATCCCGGGCGCGTAATGGTCTTCGGACAATCGGGTGGTGGGGCGAAAATCGCAACACTGATGGCCATGCCCGAAGCCGACGGACTGTTCCATTCGGCGGCGACGATGAGCGGCCAGCAGGTCACTGCGCAAGGGTCGGCCAATGGCTGGCGACGTACGCTCGCCTTGTTTGAGCGGCTTGGCCTGTCCGAGGGGAAGGGGGCGGCGGATGCGCTGCTCGCCCTGCCGTTCGAGCGACTGGTCGACGCGCTCGATGCAACCGACCCGATCCTCGGGGGCAGCCTCTATTTCGGTCCGGTGCTCGACATGGTGCACCTTCATCGCCACCCGTTCTGGCCCGACGCCGCCCCGCAATCGCTGGCGATACCCATGATCCTCGGTAACACGCGCGATGAAACGCGCGCTTTCATCCGGGCGGACGGGCCGGTCGTGCGCGATCTCGACTGGGGCAATCTGGCAGAGCGGCTTGGCCCGCAGATTCGCATCGACCTGCCCACGCCATGGGTGGTCGAGCAATATCGGCAGCGCTTCCCCGACTGGTCGGTGGAGCAGGTGTTCTATGCCGCGACCACTGCGGGGCGTAGCTGGCCGGGACAGGTCATCGAAGCCAATGCGCGCGCGCACGCCGGTGCCGAAAAGACCTGGGTCTACCAGCTCGACAGGCCAAGTCCGATCGACCCTGCGCGCGGTGCCGCGCACACAGATGACTTACCCTATGTCTTCGGGACGCTCGACGCGGTGGGCAGTTATGCGGGCACCGGCCGGCGCGCGCGTGAAATCAGCGATGCGATGATCGGTGCCTTCGCCGGACTGGCGCACGAAGGTCGCCCGGGGCTGGATGCCTGGCAGCCCTATCGCCTGCCTGAACGCCAGACGCTGGTAATCGGTGAAGACCGGATCTGCATGGTGGATGATCCGCGTCGGTGGGAGCGCGAGCTCTGGGGCAGGGCGCCCTATATTCAGCCCGGGAGCTGACGCAGGAGCAGCGTCGCTAAACGCGCCCTCCAGTTTGAACCCCGCGGGAGCGCCTGCCGGGCATCCCGCGGGTGAATTCATTCAACGGCGGGTTTGGCGCATTTCACGATCGCGCGGTGACAGATGTTCCTGCGCGCCTTCCTTCTGGCCCGGCCAGACACCCGATCTGGGGCGCATCGTTGTCAGGTCCCAGTCGCTCTCGACGAAAGGTGCACGGGTCGACTCGAACGTCGGATAGCCGCCCACTTCGGCCTCCGAATCGATGACCTCGCCGCGCCCCTCGGCGATGTAGAACAGCACGCGGATTTCCATCTCGCTGCGGTCCCACGGGCGCGCGCCCGAAGTCGCGAGCAGCACGGTTTCCACATCGACCGTCTCGAGGATATCATAGCCTTCGAGGTCGTGCAGCGGGGCGTCCTGTTCGCGGATCTGCGCGCGCGTCACGCCATAGCGACCGAACATGGGCAGGTCGTTGCCAAGGCGGTCGACGGCGATGTTGTCGCGCCCGTAGTAGAGCAGGTCGCCCACGCCGCCGATCATCAGGAAGGGCAGGTCGGGATCGGTGCTGACTCCGCCGCGCATGACATTGCCGATTGCGGTCAGTTTGCCGTCGACCGGCTCGTGCCCGGCCCATTCGAGGTCCATCAGATTGTAATGCACCGCGCGGTACTGCGGATCGTAGATGAGATTGTTGATCATCAGCGCCTCGACCCCGCCCTTGAGCAGCGGCGAACGCTCGACATTGTGCGCCCATACGTTGCGTTCGAAGACGATCCCGGTTGCATTGTCGTGGATCAACGAGCCCTTCGAATGTTCGCCTTTCGGATGCGTCGAATCGGCGAGGCCCTCGGCGGCAAGGTTGGAACGGAACACGATGTTGCGGCTCGTCCCGGCCTGCCATTCCTCGACCGTCTCGCCGGTAAAGCGAGGCCCCGAGGCGGACATGTTCTCGTCCACGCCCCAGAAGAAGCTGTTGTTCTCGATCAGCAGATTGTGCGCCGAGCGGGTAGAGAACGCATCGACTTCCCACCCGTGACGCTTGGGTAGCCCGTCGCTGCCAACCACTACGCGAAGGTGCTGGACGATAACGTCATGCGTGTTGATGTTTATGCCCCCCCGCATGATCGTGATGCCGGGCGACGGGGCGGTCTGCCCCGCGATCGTGAGGTGCGGTTCGGTGACGGTGAGGGCGGAGCGTTCGAGATCGATCGTACCGCCGACTTCGAACACCACGATACGCGGACCCTTGGCAGCCAGTGCTTCGGCAAGGCTGCCCGGCCCGTCCTTGTCGAGCGTGCTTACGCGTATGATCCTGCCTCCCGCGCCACCATCCGTGGGGTCGGCAATTTGCGCAATCGCAGGCGCACTGACTACAAACAGGCACAGGGCCAACAGGAAATTTCCGATATTCTTCATCGCGGCATCCTCTCCATTGATTGCCACCTTGACAGCTACCCGAGATTGGAGCAAGAAGAATTGACACCGGTTACCAAAACGGCCGGGTTGAGGGAAATTGGGGTGTCCGGAAGGGGCGGGGCGCAAGCATGCGCGACATCTTCTTCAAAAAGACACCGGTGCCAATTTGAAGGAGGATGCAATGAGGTTTGTGGTTCCCGCGCGAAGCGCGAAGGCGGCTTTGCTGGCCGGCAGCGCGCTGGTTTTTTCGGCCCCTGCGTTTGCGCAGGATTCGGGTACGCTCGATGACGACGAAGTCAGCGAAGTTGCCGGTGAAGCGTCCGGCGAGGTTTCCGCCGAAGACAATGTCATCATCGTTTCCGGCTTCCGCCAGTCGCTGAATGCCGCGATATCGGCCAAGCGCGACGCAGTCGGCCAGGTTGATGTCATTGTCGCGGAAGACATCGCCAAATTCCCCGACACCAATCTTGCGGAATCGCTGCAGCGAATTCCCGGCGTGGCGATCGAACGTGACGCGGGCGAGGGTCGCCAAATCACCGTGCGCGGTCTCGGGGCGCAGTTCACGCGTGTTCGCGTCAATGGCATGGAAACGATCGCGACCTCGGTCGATGGCGCATCGTTCAATCGCGATCGCGCGTTCGACTTCAACGTCTTTGCTTCCGAACTGTTCAATTCGATCGTCGTCAACAAGACGGCATCGGCCGCGCTTGACGAGGGTTCGCTTGGTGCAGTGATCGATCTCAACACCGGCAATCCGCTGGGCTACGGCGCAGGCGTAAAGCTCGTCGGCTCTGCGCAGGCGCGGTACAACGATCTGAACGATGACGTGGCGCCGCGAATTGCGGGGCTGTTCGCATGGAACAATGCCGACGAGACCTTCGGCATCTCCGCTTCGGCTGCATGGTCGAAATACGAAACTCCCGAACTGGGCAACAATTCGGTTCGCTGGGCCAATGGCGCGACCTTCCAATCGGTCGATGGTGTCGATTGTACCGCCAACCCCGCCGACCCAGGCTGTGTCGAAGTGCGCGATGCCTTCCATCCGCGCATCCCGCGCTACGGCCTGGTCAATCACGACCGCGAACGGCTCGGCGCGACCGCGGCGATCCAGTTCCGTCCGACCGAGCGCACCAATATCGAACTCAACGCGCTTTATTCCAATTTCAAGGAAGATCGCGACGAATATTGGGGCGAGGTCCTGCTGCGTTCGAACGAGGACGAAATCGACCTGTCGAACTACGTCATCGACAGCAACAACAACGTCATCAGCGCAGACCTTTCGAACGCCTGGATCCGCAACGAGCGTTATCACCGCGAAAGCGAAACCGATTTCTACCAGATCTCAGGTCGGCTGGAACAGGCCTTCTCCGACACTTTCCGGGTGTCCTTGCTTGCAGGCTTTTCCAAGTCGGACGCGACCATTCCCGTCGAGACGACGATCATCTTCGACGATCGCGACGGCCAGTACAGCTATGATTACACCGACATGGCATTCCCGCGGCTGACCTTCGAATCCGATGTCACCACGCCGGGCATGTTCCAGCTCGCCGAATTTCGCGACCGGCCGAGCTCGGTCGAGAACAAGTTCAAGACCGTCGCCTTCGATCTCGAATGGGAGCCGACGCAAGGCCTGAAGCTTTCGGGCGGTCCGTTCTATCGGCAGTTCGATTACGCGACCGAAAGCGCGCGTCGCGACAGCCAGTATTGCTCGGTCTTTACCTGCGCTCCGGGTGCCTACGGTGCACCGGTCACGGGTGATCTGTCCGAACTGTTCGAACTGGGTGATGCCGGTCAGCCGGCGGGCAACACCAATAGCTGGATCGTGCCCGATCTCGACGCGGCGATCGCCTTCCTCGACCTTTACAACCGTCCCGCCGTGGTTCGCGAGGGCGATGTGCGGGGCGTGGAAGAAAAGGTCACGGGTGGATACTTCCAGACCGATTTCGAGATCGACGAAGGCCTACGCATCACGGGTAATTTCGGGGCCCGCTATGCGCGCACCGAACAATCGTCGCAGGGCTTCAACAACGGCCAGTTCCTGACAGTCGAGCGCAGCTATGACGATTTCCTGCCTGCGCTGAACCTGAACGTCTTCCCCAGCGACGACTTCATCATCCGCGGCGCTATCGCCCGGGTCATCACGCGTCCTTCGCTCGGCAATCTGACGCCCGGCGGTTCGGTCGATGAATTCAACTTCCGGATCACCACCGGTAACCCGTTCATCGAACCCTATCGTGCGTGGAACTACGATCTCTCGGCGGAATGGTATTTCGCGCCGGGTGCGATCGTCTCGCTGGCTGGCTTCATCAAGGAGATCGAAAGCTTCCCGGTGGGCAGCTCGCAGCAGATCACCTATGCACAGAGCGGGCTGCCGCTGTCGCTGCTGACTTCGGGTACGCCGGCTTACGATGCGATCGTCAATGGTACCGACCCCAACCGGGAGTTCGAATTCCGCTCGACCAGCAATGGCGAGGGGGCGACGATCAAGGGGCTCGAACTTGGCCTGCACCTGCCATTCTCGGCCTTCGCGTCGGGCGCTCTCGAGAACTTCGGCGTGCTGGGCAACGTGACCTATGTCGACAGTTCGCAGGACTTCGAGTTCCAGGGCAATGTGGTCGAAACCAGCTTCTCCGGCGTGTCCAAATATTCGGCCAACGGAACGGCCTATTATGATGATGGACGCCTCTCGATCCGTGTGTCGGCCGCCTATCGCGACGGTTACCACACCGGCAACAGCGGCAATGGCAATTTCCTCGAAGGCTTCACCTCCTCGTTCAATCTCGACGCGGCAATCCGCTACAAGCTGAACGATATGATCGAGCTGACGCTGGACGGGAACAACCTGACCGACGACTACCGTTTCCGCTGGACCGACGACTTCGCGCGCCGGAACTACGAGAACAACCACTTCGGTCGCATCATCATGGCCGGCGTGCGGTTCGAATACTGATCCGAACCGCGTGATGACGACGAGGGCTCGCGCATGAGAAGTGATCGACGGTCGCTTCTCGTCGCGGGCCTTTCGTTTTCCGGCCTCTGGGCGAGTGGCGTATCCGCCCGCTCCGACGCCCGATCTGCCGAACGTGGCATGGAGACGCTGACGCTTTGGCCGCAAGGCGTTCCGGGCATGCCCGATCCCCCGCCGCAGGAGCGTGTGACCGAGCGCTCTACCGACAGTTCCTACCGGGACCGGGCGATCGCGGGGATTGTCGAGCCGCGAATGGCTGTGTTTCGCCCCGATCGGCCCACGGGGGCGGCCGTCCTGCTGATACCCGGCGGCGGCTACCGCCACGTGGTCGTCGACAAGGAGGGCTTCGAAATGGGCCGCTGGCTGTCGCGCCGCGGTATCACCGCATTCGTGCTGTTCTATCGTTTGCCGGGCGATGGCTGGGTTGCCGGGCCCGATGTGGCGCTCAGTGATGCGCAGCGTGCCATGCGGATCATCCGCGCAGAAGCGGACCGCTTCACGATCGATCCGCAGCGGGTCAGCGCCATGGGGTTTTCCGCGGGCGGGCATCTGTGCGCCGATCTGGCAACGCGCTTCGCGCACCAGACCTATGATGCACACGATGCCGCCGACACGCTTTCGGCGCGGCCCGATGGTGCCGCCTGCATTTACCCGGTGATCAGCATGGATCCCGCAATCGCCCATGCCGGTTCGCGGCGCCTGCTGATCGGCGAGCACGCCAGTTCCCAACGCGAGCGAGCGCATTCGCCCGACCATAACGTCACACCCGATACGCCGCCCATCTTCCTGCTCCACCCGGAGGATGACGGTTCGGTACCCGTGGAAAACAGCCTGCGAATGCGCGCCGCGCTCAGCGCGCAGGGTATCCCGGTCGAAACGCATCTGTTTGCCAGCGGGGGACATGGTTTCGGACTGCGCAAGGCGGTGGGCAAGCCGGTGGAGGACTGGCCCGCTCTCTGGTTGGCCTGGGCAGAACGAAGGAAGCTTGTATGACCATTCGCCGTAGGGATCTCCTGGCTGGCGCGGCCAGCGCCGGAATATTCGCGATTGCCCCCACGATCACCGCGCCCGTTTCCGCCCGTTCGCGCCCGAGCGGACCCGCGACAGGTATCTCGCCTGCCTATCGCCGCGGGTTCGACAACCAGCGGATACCCGATCTCGGCAATGGCACTTTCCTCAATCCCGTCGTGTCGGGGGATCGCCCGGATCCGGCGATCCTCAAGGACGGTGCCGACTACTACATGACCTTTTCGACCTTCGACGCCTTTCCGGGTCTGACGATCTGGCATTCGCGCGATCTGGTCAACTGGCGCCCGCTCGAGGCCGCGCTGACGCGCAACATCGGGTCGGTCTGGGCCCCCAGCCTTCACAAGGACAAGGGGCGCTACCTGCTCTATATTCCGGTCAAGGCAAGCCCGCAGAACGATATTTTCGTTGCCTGGGCCGATGCAATCACCGGCCCGTGGAGCGATCCCGTCCCACTGGGATTGCCCAACCACATCGATCCCTGCCACGCGGTTGCCGAAGACGGCAGTCGCTGGCTGTTCCTCTCGGGCGGCGATCGGGTCCGGCTGTCCGACGACAATCTCTCGCTCGCGGGTCCGGTCGAGCATGTCTACGATCCCTGGCGCTATCCCGCGGACTGGATCGTCGAAGGGTTCGCGCCCGAAGGGCCCAAGATATACCGGATCGGCGACTGGTTCTACATGCTCACCGCCGTCGGAGGCACAGCCGGTCCGCCGACCGGGCACATGGTTATCGCCGCACGTTCGCGATCGCTGCACGGTCCATGGGAACACCATCCCGGTAACCCGCTTGTGCGCACGCAAAGCGCCGAGGAAGCGTGGTGGTCGCGCGGCCACGCCTCGCTCGTCGAAGCGCCCGACGGGACGTGGTGGTCGTTCTACCACGGGTATGAAAACGGCTACTGGACGCTTGGCCGCCAGTGTCTGCTCGATCCGGTCGAATTTACCGCCGATGGCTGGTTCCGCATGACCGGGGGCGACCTTTCGCAACCCATAGCGAAGCCTGCCGGCGGTACCCCGGTGCCGCACGGCATGGCTTTGTCCGATGATTTTTCTGCGGCTCTGGCGCTGGGCAGCAAATGGGCTTTCTTCAAGCCCGATCCGGACGAGGCCGAGCGGGTCGAAAGTGGCGGCGGCGTGTTGCGGTTCGCCGGGAAGGGCGAGGCCCCGTCGAGCGGGTCGCCGCTGCTGCTGACTGCGGGCGACAAGTCCTACATGTTCGAATGCGATATCGAGATCGCTCCGGGTGGGCGGGCCGGATTGATCCTGTTCTACGACGATAAACTCTATTGCGGTCTGGGTTTCGATGCCGAGCGTTTCGTCACCCACCAATATGGCCGCGAGCGGGCGCGACCTGCCAACCCGCATGGCGGACGGATGCGCATGCGCGTGACCAATCGTCGCCACATCGTCACTTACGATACCAGCGGAGATGGCGGGAAAACCTGGCACCGGTTCGATCGCGGGATGGAAGTGTCGGGCTATCACCACAATGTGCGCGGCGATTTCCTGATGCTGCGACCGGGGCTTTATGCCGCCGGACCGGGCGAGGCGAAATTCCGTGACTTCCGCTTCACCGCGCTGGATGGCTGAACGCACTATGGGGAGCGGAACGAAGATGGGTATCGCAAACGCGGCGTTGTCGCGTCGCCATTTGCTGGCGGGGGGCATGGCGCTGGGAGGCGCTGCGATGCTTCCGGCCTGCAAGCCGGTCATGTCCGGCCTGTTCACCGGTGCTGATGCGCATCCGGGCAACTATCCAACCGTGCGTGCGGTGGAGTTCATGGGGCGCTATCTCGACGAACGGACCGGCGGGCGTCTGGGGATCAAGATGTTCGCGGGCGGCCAGCTCGGCAGCGAGACCGATACGCTCGAGATTACCAGCTTCGGCGGGATCGATTTCAACCGGGTGAATTTCGCGCCGCTCAATTCGATCGAGCCGATGACGCTGCCCTTCTGCCTGCCCTTTGTGTTCGATTCGGTCGCGCATATGCGCCGCGTGGTCGACAGCGAGGTAGGCGACGAGGTCATGGCCGCGCTCGAACCGCACAATTTGATTGGCCTGTGCATCTACGATTCCGGCGCACGCAGCTTCTACAACATGCGCCGCCCGATCACCGCGCCCGAGGACCTGAGCGGGCTCAAGATCCGCGTGCCCGCCTCCGACCTCTATATCGCGATGGTCAATGCGCTGGGCGCCAATGCGGTACCGATCCCCTTCGGCGAGATCTATCAGGCGCTGGCGCAGGGAGTCATCGACGGGGCGGAAAACAACTGGCCGACCTTCGTTGGCGAACGCCATTACGAGGTCGCCACCCATCTCAGCCTGACGCAGCACCTGCTGACGCCCGAGGCGCTGGTGATGAGCAAGGCCAGCTGGGATCGGCTTCCACCGCCCGATCAGGCGCTCGTCCGGGAAGCGGCCAAGGCCTCGGTCGTGGAAATGCGTCGCCTGTGGGACATTCGCGTGGCCGAAGCCGAAGCCGCGGTTGCCGCTTCCGATGTCGCAGTCAACAGCGTCGATCCTGCGCCTTTCGCCGCGCTGATGCGGCCTGTCTGGGACCAGTTCATCACCACGCCGGCGCAGCAGGACATCGTGCGGCGCATTCGTGAAATGAGGGAGGAATAGTCATGGCCGCGTCGCTATCGCGCCTGTTGATCGCCTTCGGAGCAATCGGCCTCCTGGCAATGACCGCGATCATCGGCTGGCAGGTGTTCGGTCGCTTCGTGCTCAATTCCAGTCCTTCATGGACCGAGCAGGCCTCGCTGATCCTGATGATCTGGTATGTGATGTTCGCTGCCGCGGCGGGGGTCTACGAGGGCTTTCACATCCGCATCGCACTGCTCGAGGAGAAACTCGGGCCGAGCGCGCGCCCGCTGCTGCGCTTTACCGCGCTGGTGGTGGCAGTGATCGGGCTCGTGCTGCTCGTCTATGGCACGCAGCTTTGCTGGGCGGTGCGCGGCAACACCGTGCCCTCGCTCGGCGTCAGTCGCGCAGTGGCTTATGTTCCGCTGCCGATTTCGGGCCTCCTGATGGTGATGTTCGCGCTGCCGCAGATCATCAGCGGGCGGCACATCGCGGAAGATACCGCAGGCGAGGGGGAAGGCTGATGGAACTGCTTGTCCTGTTCGGCGTGCTCTTTGCTCTGCTCGTTATCGGTGTGCCGGTGGCCTTTTCGCTGCTCGCAGCGGCACTCGCCTGTTTCCTCGCGATGGACATCCCGCCCATCGTCGCGGTCCAGCGTGTCGCAGCGGGCATCAGCGTCTTCACGCTGATGGCGATCCCCTTCTTCATCTTTGCGGGTGACCTGATGTATCGCGCGGGTATCGCCGAGCGCCTCGTCCGGGTCGCCGATGCCGCCATCGGCCGGGTTCGTGGCGGCCTCGGTATCGTCGATGTCGGCGCCTCGATGATGTTCGGTGCGGTGTCGGGTTCGGCCATCGCCAGCGCCTCGGCGATCGGCTCGACCATGGTCCCACTGATGAAGGACAAGGGCTATCCGGGCGACTATGCCGTCAATGTCACCGTGACCGCGGCGATCGTCGGCCTGCTGATCCCGCCCTCGCACAACATGATCATCTATTCCGCAGCGTCCGGGATCGGGGTCTCGATCGGAGACCTGTTCCTCGCCGGAGTGCTGCCCGGCATCCTTACAGGCGTCATGCTGATGCTGGTTGCATGGCTCGTCGCAAAGCGCGGGGGTTTGCCGATCGGCCGGTTCCCCGGTTGGCGCGAATTCGTGCTCGCCGCCGCCTATGCCATTCCCGGACTCATGACCGCGGTTATTATCATGGGCGGCATTCTCAGCGGCTTCTTCACCCCGACCGAAAGCTCGGCCATCGCCGTGATCTACACGATGCTGATCGGGACCTTCGTCTATCGCAGCTTGGGCTGGAAAGGCATGTGGGAGGCCGCGGGAAAATCGGTGCGCACCGCCGCCATGGTGCTGTTCATCATCGCTGCGGCCACCGCTTTCGGTTTCGCACTGGCACTTCTCGAAGTACCCGCCGCGATGGGAGCGCTGATCGGCGTGATGACCGACAATCCGATCCTGACTCTGCTCATCATCAATCTGATGCTGCTGGCGCTGGGCACTTTTATGGACATGGCACCGCTGATCGTCATCACTACGCCGATCTTCTTGCCGGTCGCGATGGATGTGGGTGTCGATCCGGTCCATTTCGGCATCATCATGATGCTGAACCTGGGCATCGGACTTGTGACGCCGCCCGTGGGATCGGTGCTGTTCGTCGGTTCGGCGGTCGGCAAGGTGCCCGTGACCGCGCTGGTCAAGACGATCTGGCCGTTCTACCTCACGCTGATCGCGGCGCTGGTGGTTATCACCTTTGTTCCGTCGCTTTCGCTGTGGCTGCCGGGCGTGTTCGGCTGATCAGAGCGTAACGCCGCGTTTCCAGATCGCGATCACCCGCTGGCCGCCGGTCTCGGCGGCGGTGGGGCGGCCGCTGGCCGTGGCGAGCAGGCAGCGTCCGAAGTCTTCATCGACCGCATCGGTGCCTTCCGTAAGCACGCGGCCCGCGTCGTAATCGATCCAGCCGGGCTTGGCGGCGGCGAGTGCGCTGTTCGATGCAATCTTCATCGTCGGCACCGGGAAGCCCAGCGGCGTCCCGCGACCGGTGGTGAACAGGATCATCGTCGCTCCTGCCGCGGCCAGCGCGGTCGAAGAGATCGCGTCATTGCCGGGAGCCTCCAGCAGCGTCAGCCCTGGCCGCGAAGCGGTGCCGCCATAGTCGATGACGTCGACCAGTGGTGCGCTGCCGCCCTTCTGTACTGCACCGAGCGATTTTTCTTCCAGCGTCGTGATCCCCCCGGCGATATTGCCGGGCGAGGGATTTTTGGAAACAGGTTGCCCCTGGTCGAGGAAATAGCGTTTGAAGCGATTTACCAGCGCGCCGGCCTGTTCGAATGTCTCGCGCGAGGTCGAGCGCGCAAGCAACGCCTCTTCCGCACCGAAAATCTCGGGAATTTCGGTGAGCACAAGGCTTCCGCCTGCAGCCGCCAGCCGATCGCTGAACCGGCCCAGCAGGGGGTTGGCGGTCAGGCCCGATAATGCATCGGACCCACCGCATTTCAGGCCTATCGTGAGCGCCGATGCGGGGGCTGTCTCGCGTTCCAGCGACCCGATCTCCTGCGCCAGTTCGGCGATCAGCGCGAGCAGGCGTTCACGCTCGTCCCCTGCATCCTGTGCACGCATCATACGCAGTTTGGCGCGACTGCGGGCAGGTATGGCGGCCAGCAGTTCGTCGAGCTGGTTACTTTCGCAGCCAAGGCCTACCAGCACGACGCCCCCTGCATTGGAATTGTCGCACAGCGCTGCGAGCAGGGCGCGCGTCCCCGAAAGATCGTCGCCGAGCTGCGAACAGCCGTGCGGGTGGCCGAAGCCCACCACTGCGTCGAGCAAACCCGCGTGGCGCGCATGCGCTTCGCGCGCAACGGTCTCCACCAGCGGTGCGACGCAGCCGACCGTCGGCAAGACCCAAATCTCATTGCGCGTCGCGAACCGCCCATCCTCGCGGCGATAGCCGCGCCAATCGCCCAGCGCGGGCATCTGTTCAAGCGCAGGAGGCGTGGCGACAAAACTCCCGTAGTCGCGTTCGCCCGTCAGCGCGGTGGCAAGGTTGTGGCTGTGTACATGGGCGCCGATCGCGATCGGTGCGGTGGCCCTGCCGATCGGCATTCCATACCGAATGACAGTCTCGCCGGGCGTATGCGGCCGTAAGGCGAGCTTGTGCCCCTTGTCGATGGCCTCCGGCAGGCGAATGGCGTCACCTCCGATCTCCACCCAATTGCCGGCTTTGAGGTCATGCAACGCGATGGCGACGCTGTCGGCAGAATGGCACAGCCAAGCATCGCGTCGTCCGGATTCACTGCCTGTCCCGTTATCTTGCATCAGCCCATCCTCATTTTCCCGTGAGTTGATTTCCATCGGCACCACGGGCAGAAGTCTCTTTCTGACACCGGTTACCATAATCGTCTTGGGGAGAGAAGCATGAGCCGACCGCTCGAATTGCACGAAGACCGCCTGTTCCCTGCCGAGCCGGGCGTGCGGGCGCTCGCTCGCGAGCTCTACGCTACGATCGCGCAGCTCCCGATCATCAGTCCGCACGGGCATACCGATCCGGAATGGTTCGCGCGCAACGAGCCCTTCGGCAATGCCAGCGAACTGCTGCTCCACCCCGATCATTACGTATTCCGAATGCTCTATTCGCAGGGGATCGCTCTCGAGGATTTGGGTATCGCCGGAAGTGGCGCGGATCCACGTGCCTCGTGGCGGGTATTCGCGGAGAACTATCACCTGTTTCGCGCCACTCCCTCCAGAATGTGGCTCGACTGGGTCTTTTCCGAGGCATTCGGGCTCGATGTGCGGCTCGAAGCTAGTACAGCCGACCTCTATTTCGATACAATCACCGAGAAGCTGCAAACTCCCGAGTTCCGTCCCAGAGCGCTGTTTGATCGCTACGGAATAGAAGTCCTCGCAACGACCGAAGGCCCGCTCGACACGCTCGATCACCATGCCGCTATCCGAGCCAGCGACTGGAACGGCCGCGTCATCACCGCCTATCGCCCAGACGCCGTCGTCGATCCAGAGTTCGAGGGATTCGTGCACAATCTGGCACAGCTTGGCGAGTTGACGGGTGAGGACACGATGACCTGGCCGGGCTATCTTGCCGCGCATCGCCAGCGGCGCCGCTTTTTCGCCGAAATGGGGGCGACCTCGAGCGATCACGGCCACCCGACCGCCGCGACCGCCAATCTTTCTTCCGCAGAAGCACAGGCGCTGTTCGACCGCGTAAAGACGGGGACGGGAAGCAGCGCGGATGCCGAACTTTTCCGCGCGCAGATGCTCACAGAAATGGCGGCGATGAGTGTCGATGACGGGTTGGTCATGCAAATCCATCCGGGGAGCCTGCGCAATCACAACCGCCAGCTGTTCGAACGCTTCGGGCGCGACAAGGGCGCCGATATCCCGACGCGGACCGACTACGTCCAGGCGCTGCAGCCGCTGCTCGACCGTTTCGGGAATGAAGCGAACCTTTCGATCATCCTCTTCACGCTCGACGAAAGCAGCTATGCGCGCGAACTGGCGCCGTTGGCGGGGCACTATCCGTGCCTCAAGCTCGGCCCGGCATGGTGGTTTCACGATAGCCCCGAGGGCATGCGCCGCTTCCGCCAGATGACGACAGAGACCGCAGGCTTTTACAATACGGTCGGCTTCAATGACGACACACGCGCGTTCCTGTCGATCCCCGCGCGGCACGATGTCGCCCGGCGGATCGATTGCGGTTTTCTCGCGCAACTCGTCGTCGAGCATCGGCTCGAGGACTGGGAAGCGGCCGAACTGGCCCCGGAGCTGGCATATGGCCTCGCCAAACGGGCCTACCGCTTGTGAGGCTGGCACCCGATACGCTGCACCACCTGCCTCCGCAGGTGCAAAGGTTCGGCTATGATCGCGATGCGCAGGCGCTGGGCATCGTCCATTTCGGGATCGGCGCATTTCACCGCGCGCACCAGGCCTGGTACGCCGATCGCGCGATGGCGGCGGGGGACGAGGGCTGGGCGATAAGCGGCGTTTCGGTTCGCTCACCCGACGTTGCCGCGCAGCTCAATCCGCAAGGCGGGCTCTACACGCTGACCGAGCGCAGCAGGAACGCCGCGAACAGCCGGGTGATCGGTGCGATAAGAGAAGTGCTGTTCGCGCCCGAACAACACGAGGCGGTGGTCGCGCGCATCGCCGACCCGGCATGCCACATCGTCAGTTTCACGGTGACCGAGAAGGGTTATGCCCGTGCAGCCGACGGCAGCCTCGACTTCGCGGCGGCTCGCCAGAGCTTCTACCCTCTGATTGGTGAAGCGCTCGCGCGACGGCGGGCAGCAGGCTTGGCCGGGGTTACGCTGCTGTCCTGCGACAATCTCGCCCACAATGGCGCGGTGCTGCAGCGCTTGATGAGCGAGTGGATCGAAGCGGAGGCCCCCGCTGTAGCGGACTGGTTCGAGCACTATTGTACCTGCCCTTCGACCATGATCGACCGCATCGTTCCGCGCAGCGGTGGCGAAGATCTCGACGATCTGGAAGCGCGGATCGGCCTGCGCGACGAGGGCGCAGTCTTCACCGAGCGCTTCAGCCAGTGGGTGATCGAGGACCGCTTTGCCGGGCGGCGCCCCCGCTGGGGGCGGCATGGAGTGCAATTGGTGGCCGACGTCGCGCCCTACGAGACCGCCAAGCTGCGCATGCTCAATGGTGCGCATTCGCTGCTCGCCTATTGTGGGCTCGAAGCAGGTTACCGCTTCGTGCACGAGGCGGTGGCCGATCGGCGCTTGCGCGAACTCGCTACCCGGCTCATGACCGAGGAGGCTTTGCCATCGATCCCGCCCGCACCCGGGCAGGACCTGCATGCCTATGCCGATCAGTTGCTGACCCGCTTCGCCGATCCCGCTCTCCGCCACCGGCTCGACCAGATCGCGATGGACGGTACGCAGAAGATCCCGCAGCGCTGGCTCGATACCGCGATCGATTGCGTCCGCACGGGAAGGCGGTGCGATGCGATCGTGGCTGGCCTCGCGGCGTGGATCCGTCATATCGAGCAAGGCACTGCGGTCGACGATCCGCACGGCGAGACGCTTGTCGCGCTCGCACAGGGCGAGGGGCGCGCGGCGCTGGTCGCGCACTGCTTCGATGGTGCAGCCGGTCGCGCGCCGCTCTGGCCCGGCTACACCAGGCTGCTACCGCTGCTGCGCTGACCATTCCGTTATCGGGAAATGGCGGAGACGGAGGGATTCGAACCCTCGATACCCGTTACCAGGTATGGCTCCTTAGCAGGGAGCTGGTTTCAGCCACTCACCCACGTCTCCGCATCTCGCAGGACCCGGCATCGCCGGTTGCGAGGGGCGCGCTATAGCCACGGTGTCCCGCCCCATCAAGGGGAGTTTTGTGCTTCGTAGAAAGGCGCCGGTCGAGCACCGCCCGACCCCGCAAACGACTCGCTTCGCCGCATTTCCGATTCGGTTCATCGCCGTTTCATTGCCGCACCGCTCAAAGAGGATTCTTCTCACGGCGCAGCTGTCTGCGCCAGCGCCGCCGACACGGAGGGATCGATGACCACATTCACACGCACCTGGCCGCGGCTCGGACTGGTGTTCGCCGCATTCGGGATGGTCGCCGCGCCATTGTCCGCCCAGGTCGAGACGATCGACCCGAACAGCGCGATCGACGGCGATCTCGTCGAGCAGCCGGGCGACCAGCCGGTCTATGGCGAGCCCGCGGCCACCCCGACGCCTGTACCGAGTTACACCCCCACGCCCGAAGCGACGGCCACGGCGGATACCTATCCCGAACAGCCGCAATGGTCCGAAAAATCCGCCGAGGAAGCCGCGAGCGACGCGGTCGAAACTGCCCCTGTCGACGATCCCGCGACGACCTATCGCGAAGACGACCTGATCGGCGCGGCGGAAGGCGTGTTCGGCAAGGGCGCGGAAGGTGTTGCCAAGATGATCCGCAACCTGCTTGCCGAACAGGGCGAACCCAATGCTTATATCGTCGGACGCGAGGCGGGCGGCGCGTTCATCGTCGGCGCACGCTACGGCTCGGGTACGCTCTATCACAAGGTCGAGGGCGAGATGCCGGTCTACTGGACCGGCCCGTCGATCGGGTTCGACGCAGGCGCGAACGCGGGCAGCACCTTCGTGCTGGTCTACAACCTCTACGACAGCGAGGAGCTCTACGAGCGCTATCCTGCGGGCGAGGGGCAGGCCTATGTCATCGGCGGGCTGACCGCGAGCTACCTGCGCAAGGGCGATGTCGTGCTGATCCCGATCCGGATGGGCGCGGGGCTGCGGCTCGGGGTCAATGCCGGATACATGAAGTTCTCCAAGAAGCACCGCTGGCTGCCCTTCTGAGTACAGGCCCACAAGACGCCCTTCGGATCGCACAACGATAATTCGCCAGGGCAGGGGGCTGCGACGGGATTTCCTGTTGCGGCCCTTCGCATATCGGGCGATGAGGCGGCCATGCTTGACCAACTCGAAGCCCAGTCTCCCGACGCGCTGCTCGCGCTTATCAAGATGCACGCCGCGGACCCGCGCGAGGACAAGATCGACCTCGGCGTCGGCGTCTACCGCACCAATGACGGCGCGACGCCCGTCTTCCGCGCGATCAAGGCAGCGGAGCAGAAGCTGGTCGATACGCAGGATTCCAAGAGCTATCTCGGGCCGGAGGGCGACACCGGCTTCGTCGATGCGCTCAAGCCTTACATCTTCGGCAAGGACGCCACGATGGGCGGCCGGATCGAGGGGATGCAGACGCCGGGCGGCACCGGTGCGGTGCGTCTCGCGGTTGCACTGGGCAAGGCCGCGGGGATCACGCGTATCCACCTCGGCACGCCCAGCTGGCCCAACCACGCGCAGATCCTCGAGGATGTGGGTGTCGAGACGGTCGGCTTCAGTCATGCCAAGGCCGATGGCACTGCCGATATCGACGCGCTGCTCGATGTAATCGGCAAAGCGCGGCCGGGCGATGCGGTGCTGCTGCACGGCTGCTGCCACAACCCTACCGGGATCGACTACACCGACGCGCAATGGGCCCAGATCGCCCAGGCCTTCGCCGAGAGCGGTGTGCTGCCGATCCTCGACGTGGCCTATCATGGGCTCGGGCAGGGCCTTGAAGAGGACGTCGCGGGCGTCCGGCAGGTGCTCGCCGCGGTCCCCGAGGCGCTGATCGCTTATAGCTGCGACAAGAATTTCGGCCTCTACCGCGACCGCGTGGGCGCCTTCTACATGCTCGCCCGGAACGCCGATGCGCTGCCCGCCATCACGTCCAATGCCAATGCGCTGGCGCGCGCCAACTGGTCGATGCCGCCCGATCACGGCGGCGCGGCGGTGCGCACCGTGCTGCGCGACGACGCGCTGACCGCTCTGTGGCTTGAGGAGCTGGCGGAGATGCGCGAGCGGATGCGGCGCGTGCGCGAGCGGCTGGCAGCGGCAGATGAAGACGTCCCCGGGCTCAATCTTGCGGCGTTGGCGAACCAGAACGGCCTGTTCGCGGTGCTGCCGCTGAGCAAGGCGCAGATCGCCAGCCTGCGCGAGGACCACGGCATCTACATGGCCGGTTCGGGCCGGATCAACGTGGCCGGCCTGCACGAGGGCAACACGCCCAAGTTCATCGCCGCGCTGGCAGACGTCACAGGCGGCTGATCCCCGATGGAACGCCAGCCGACCCTCGAGACCGAGCGGCTGGTCCTGCGCCCGCTGGCCGAGACCGATCGTGAAGCCCTCTTTGGCATCGCGTCGGATCCGGCGGTGTGGGAACAGCACCCGATCCATGATCGCTGGCGGCGCGACGTGTTCGACGCCTTCTTCGACGAGGGTCTGGCAAGCGGGGGCGCACTGGCCGTATGCGACAGGCGCGACGAGCGCATGCTCGGAATGACGCGCTTCGACCGGTTCGATCCCGACGAAGGCGGGGTGGTCGAGATCGGCTGGACCTTCCTCGCCCCGCGCTGCTGGGGCAAGGGCTACAACCCCGAGATGAAGCGTGCGATGCTGGCGCACGCCTTCGCCCATGTGGCATTGGTCGAGTTTCGCGTGGGCGACACCAATTACCGCTCGCGCAATGCGCTCGAGGCGATCGGCGCGGCGCGCACCACCCGCTACGAATTGGGCCGCTACCAGGGCAAGCGCGTGGTGCATCTGGTTTACGAGATCGATCGCGAATCCCACCAGCAGGGCCCGCTGGCCTAATGTAGGACCCGTGTAGGACTGCCGCGGGCAAGTCCTGTCACATGGACCGCCTGTTACACGGTCCGGGTGGAGAAAGCACCGGGCTGCCGCCGGGCCTGCGATACGGTCAAAACGGCATGAGAGAAACGGCTGCGGCATCCCGCAGCTTCGAGCAGAATTCGCCCGAGTAGGAAAATCGCCACGCTTCGCTTTTCATTCGGCGATACTGCGGTTATTGCGAGCGCTTCTCAAAAGGAGGAATCATCCTATGCGTAAGCTGGTACTTGCCGCCGCCCTTTCGGGCACCATGCTCACTCTCGCAGCCTGCTCGGGCGCTGCCGACGAAACCACCGATGCAGCCGACACCGCCGAAGTCGAAGCGACGGAAGATGCCGCAGCCGTCGAAACCGCTGCAGTGCTCGACGCGAACACCGCCACGGCCGAACAGCTCGCCGGTACCGAAGGCGTGAGCGAGGAGCTGGCCGCCGCGATCGTCGCCGGCCAGCCCTATGCCAGCGTCACCGGCCTCAACGCCAAGCTGCTCGAAACGCTGAGCGCCGAGGAAGCCGCCGCCGTTCTCACCAGCGTCTTCGTTCCGGTGAACCTCAACAGCGGGACCGAGGAAGAAATTCGTCTTATCCCCGGCATGACCGACAAGATGGTCCATGAATTCGAAGAATACCGGCCCTATGCCGACATGGGCGTGTTCGATCGCGAGATCGGCAAGTATGTCGACGAAGCCGAAGTCGAACGGTTCAAGAACTACGTCACTCTCTGAGCGCGCTGCAGCGCAATCCTGACGATCTCGATCGCGGCCAGGATCCCGACGTGGATCCAGGCCGTGGTCGGGTCGAAAGCCGACCATACCCAGTGAAGGAAGGTGAGGACCGCCGCCGGATAGACCAGCCGGTGCAGGCGCTTCCAGCCGCGCTTCATCAACCGCACCGATACATCGTTCGACGTCAGCGCCAGCGGCACGAACAACGCCAGCGCTGCCCAGCCTGCCAGCATGTAGGGGGTGGTGAATTCGGCCAGCACATATTCGGGCGAACCCTTACGCACCAGATAGATCGCGGTGTGCAGCGCCGCATAGCCAAAGCTGGCCACCCCGATCTCGCGCCGCCTGCGCATCAACCACAAGGTCAAGCCACTGCGCTTGAAGGCCAGCCGCAGCGGGGTGACCGCGAGCGTCGCCATCAGCAGCCAGGCCGCCCAATCGCCGCTGTCTGCGATCGCATGGCCATAGCCGTATGCGTCGGGCGTGATGGCCCAGCGCAACCCGATCCACAACGCGGGCAACGCCAGCAGCAGCCAGACCAACGGGCGCGATCGCTTGAGGGCGGAGAACATGGGCCTGATCGCCGTGCCCGTCAGCCGGCGAGACTCTGCATCCGCTTGAGGTAACGCGCGAGCACGTCGATCTCGAGATTGACCGCATCGCCTTCGGACAGGTCGCCCAGCGTGGTCACTTCGCCCGTGTGCGGGATGATATTGAGCGCGAAGCGCACATCGCCATTCGCCTCGTCCTCGATATCGTTGACGGTCAGCGAAACGCCGTCGACGGTGATCGAGCCCTTTTCCGCAACGAAGGGCGCAATGTCGGGCCCGGCGAGGATTTCGAGCCGCGTCGACCCGCCGATATCCTCGACCAGCGCGACCCGACCGACCGAATCCACATGGCCGGTGACCAGATGCCCACCGAGTTCGTCGCCCAGCCGCAAGGCGGGTTCGAGATTGAGCCGCCGGTCGGCGCGCCACTGGTCCTGCGCGGTCCGCGCTACGGTTTCGCCCGAAACGTCGACTGCGAACCAGGCGTCGCTTTGCTTGCCACCCTTTTCGACCACGGTCAGGCACACGCCCGAACAGGCAATCGATGCACCGATATCGATACCCGCGGGGTCCCAGGGGCAGGCCACGACGACACGCGTGTCGCCCCGGTCCTCGACGTTTGTGATGGTGCCGATGGCGGTGACGATGCCGGTGAACATGCTTGCTCCTGCCTAACCCTCTATTCTTGGCGCTGGCGGCTGTAGGCCTCGAAGCTGTCGCTGCCAAGCTGGCGTCGCTCGACCAGTGCCCAGCGGCCATGTGCATCATCGAGTGCGGCGAGCCCGAAATTAGACACCGCACCCCGGCCGCCCCCGATGACGATCGGCGCGCGGTAGATTTCGAGCCGGTCGACCAGATCGTCTGCCAGCAAGCTGGCGGCGATATCCGCACCCGCCTCGACGTAGAGATAGAGCGCCTCCAGCGCGGCGATCTGCGCGGGGGTATTGATGACCCTGACGCCATCGGGCGCGACCCCGCGCGTCAGCACAATGCGTTGCGGCGCGTGATGCTCCAGTCCCGGCAGGCGTACGTCGAGCCGTGGTCGGTCCGCGCGCCAGGTGCCGCCGCCGACGAGAATGGCATCGGCGCGGGCACGCTGGGCATGGACATGCGCGCGGGCCTGCGGGCCGGTGATCCATTGGCTTTCGCCGCCGGCCGTGGCGATGCAGCCGTCGAGCGACATGGCGATCTTCATCGTGACATGCGGGCGGGCATGCGCGGCGCGTGCGAGGTAGCCGGCGAGGCTGGCCTGCGCGGCAGGAGAGGAAAGCAGGTCGGTGGCCACCCCTGCGCGGCGCAGCCGGGCCAAGCCTTCGCCCGCGGTGCGCGGGTCGGGATCCTCGACGCCCGCCACCACGCGCGCCACCCCGGCATGCGTCAGCAGGTCGCAGCAGGCGGGGCCACGCTCCGAACGGTGGGCACAGGGTTCGAGCGTGACATAGGCGGTCGCCCCTCGCGCAGCGTCGCCAGCCTGCGCCAGAGCTGCGGCCTCGGCATGCGGACGTCCGCCAGTTGCGGTCCAGCCGCGTCCGACGACGATTTCGTCGCGGACCAGAATGCAGGCGACACCGGGATTGGGGTGGCTGGCAGGACGCGCGCGCGTGCTTAGCCGCGCTGCCGCATCCATCCAGCGTGCATCACTCGCCGTTGTCGGCACCGTCCGAACCTGCCGCGTAGAGTTCACGCCGCCGCGCTTCGGCCGCGGCTTCCTCGCGGGCGCGTTCGATCGCGGCCTCGCGCTCCATCGCGTCGACATCGAGCCCGGTGGCGCGTCCCAGCGCCTTGTAGGCTTCGACCTTGCGTTCCTGCAGTTCGGCGCGCTCGGCCTCGCGCGCTTCCTTGCGTTGCTGGTTGGCGATGTTCGACTGGCGGATTTCCTCGTCGCTGCGCCCTTCGGCGAAGGTCGAGATATAGCTTACCTTCGGGGCATCGGGCGGACGGAAATGCGATTCCTGCGTCAGGGCGAGCAGGCCGCCGAGCGGGATCGCGAAGGACACGGCAAGCAGCGGCCAGCGATAGGGGCGCGGTTCGCGCAAATAGTCCCACAGATCGGCAAAACCGGCCTTGGCATTGAAACGAGAGGTCAGGCGCATAGCAGGCAAGATAGGGGCTTTCGATGAACCGCGCCAGTCTGCGTCAATCGAACGCGGCGTAGAGTTCGCGCCCGTGCCGGCTGAGCCAGCGGTTGGCCTGATCGATATCGCCCTCGTAGAGCTCGCCCAGCAGCGCGTGGAAGGCGGGCGAATGGTCGAAATGCACCAGATGCGCGACTTCGTGCGCCACCACCGAACGGCGGATCGCGTCGGGAGCCTGCACCAGCCGCCAGTTCAGCCGTAAGACGCCTTCGGACGAGCAACTGCCCCAGCGCTTGCGCGCACGGGTAAGCCTGACGCTGGCGGTATCGAGCCCGGCGGCCGAACAGTAATCGCGCGCATCCGCAGCGAACAGACGCAGCGCTTCGGCTTCGAGCCAGCGTTGCAGGCGACGCGGCAGCGTGTCATGCGGCCCGCCGATCGTCAGAGTATCCTCGTCGAGGTCCGGACGCCGCGGGGCATCTGCGCGCCAGTCGAGCGCTATCTGCATGCCGCGTAACATCAGCCTCCGCTCGGCGACCGGATCGCGTTTCGGTGGGATTTTTGCAAGCTGTTCGGTCAGCCAGTCGCGGCGCGCATGGACGAAGCCGATCGCCTCGACGCTGCGGCACCAGTGCGGCAGCGTGATCCGCACCGCGCTGCCATCGGGCGCGAGCCGAAGCGTCAATCGCTTGGCGCGGCGGTTGCGGATGAGATCGATCGGCAGCGTGCGATCCCCGAGCTCGATCTCGGGTTCGATCGCTTCGCGGCGCAGCCAGTCGATCATGCCGCCGCGTCCCCCTGCGCCGGCTCGTCGTCGTAATCGTCGTAATCGTCGTCCCAGTCGACGACATGGTGTTCGAGCGGTCCTGCCTCGTCCTCGCTGACGACGCGCCCCGCCACCGAAACGCCCGCACCGACCACCGCCTCGCGATCGCCGCTGATGAGATAGTGCCAGTGCGGCAGCGGGCGGCCTTCGGCGCGCAGGCGATAGGCGCAGGTCCCGGGCAGCCAGCTGACATCGTCGACGATGCGCAGCGTCAGCCGCAGGCAATCCGGGACGAAGGCCTTGCGGTGTTTGTAATCCATGCAGCGTGCGGTCTGCGTGTCGAGCAGCCGGCAGGCGACATTGGTGTGCTCGATCTCGCCGGTGTCTTCATATTCGACCTTGTGCAGGCAGCAGCGCCCGCAACCGTCGCACAGCGCTTCCCACTCCGCCGTATCGAGATCGGCCAGCGGCCGCTCCCAGAAACGGTCCCTCAGCGCACCCATTTTTCCAGTTCCGCAGCGACCGCCTCGGGCCCCTCGTCGGTCGGCAGCATGGCCAGCGGCTCGCCGTCGGGGCCGAACAGATAGGTGATGTTGGTATGGCCGACCAGATAGCCGCCCGCTTCATTGGCTTCTTCGATCGAATAGGTCGCGGCGAAGGCATCGGTGACGGTGTCGATCTGTGCCTTGGTTCCGGTCATGCCGATCAGGCGCGGGTGGAAGCTGTCGGTGAACTCGGCAAGCACTTCGGGTGTATCGCGCGCGGGATCGACGCTGATGAACAGCGGCTGGATTTGCGCGCCCAGCTCGGGATTGGCCTGCTCGAACGCCTTGAGACCGGCCATTGCGCGCTGGGTATCGACCGGACAGACGTCGGGGCAATAGGTGTAGCCGAAATAGAGCGTGCGGTACTGGCCGTCGAAATCGCTCCAGCTGACATCCTCGCCGGTCTCGCCCGTGAGCGTGAATTCCTCGCCGATGGCGGCACCTGCAAGCGGGGGCTGGGCAGGGGCGGATTGCTGGCAGGCGGCAAGCGCGAGCAGGGCGGCGAGCAAGGGGGTATGGTTGCGTATCATCGTGCGACGGTTCATGGTCTGCTAACCGCCGCTCGGCAAGAGCGAGTCCGCGATTGGATCACAGATAACAGGGGCATTCACACGGTGAAGCGTTTCGCGACGAATATTCTACTGGCTGCGCTGGCAGGGTCGCTGGCTGTCACGCCACTGCATGCGCAAGGCCAGCGCGACGGGTACAAATTCCTTGAAGCGGTCAAGAAGCGGCAAGGTGACGAGGTGACCCGGTTCCTCGAGGAGCCGGGCAGTGTGCTGGTCAATTCGCGCGACCTGTCGAGCGGCGAGACCGCGCTGCACATCGTGACCGAGCGCCGCGACCCGGTGTGGCTGCGTTTCCTTCTCGCGAAGGGTGCCAATCCTAACCTTGCGGACAAAAACGGCACCACCCCGCTGCAGCTTGCCGCGCAGCTCGGCTTTTCGGAAGGGGTCGAGATCCTCGCCGAACGGGGCGCTTCGGTCGACGTGCCCAACACCACCGGCGAAACGCCGCTGATCGCCGCGGTCCACCGCCGCGATGCCGGGCTGGTCCGGCTGCTCGTCTCGAAGGGCGCCGATGCCGACCGGGCGGACAATTCGGGCCGCACCGCGCGCGATTATGCGAAGCTGATGGGCGCGCGCTCCAACATGCTGGACGAAATCGAACGCGCCGAGGCCGAGCGCGGCGAACAGACCGAAGCCTACGGGCCGAGCTGAACATGGACGTCGCCGATCTCACGCTCGACGAATTGCGGCTCGCGCTGGCCCCGGGGATTGCCGATTCGGCGGTGTTCGACGGCTGGAGCGTGGAAGCGCTCGACATGGCCGCCGACCAGCTCGGCGCCGACCGCGACGTCGCGCGGCTGGCGTTCAAGGACGATGGCGCGATGGGCATGATCTGTGCCTGGATCGAGACCATCGACCGGCAGATGACGCTCGACCTGCCGCCAGAAACGCTCGCGGCGATGAAGATCCGCGAACGCATCCGCAGCCTCGTACAATACCGCCTCGATGCGGTGGCGGGGCAGGAAGAAGCGCTGCGCCGCGCGCTTGCGATCATGGCCATGCCACAGAACGCGCCGCGCGCGCTCAAGACGGGTTGGAACAGCGCGGATGTCATGTGGCGGCTCGCGGGCGACACCGCGACCGATTACAACCACTACACCAAGCGCGCGATCCTCGCGTCGATCTACGGCGCGACGCTGGCGGTCTTCGTCGACGATCAGAGCGAGGGCAAGGCCGAGACCCGCGCCTTTCTCGACCGGCGGATCGACGGAGTGATGAAGTTCGAGAAGGTGAAGGCCAAGTGGCTCAACCCCGACCGCGAGACCTTCAGCGTTTCGCGCTTCCTCGGACGCCTGCGCTACCCCGCACGCTGACGGGCTATTGATAACCGGTTGCAACAAGCGCGCAGTTCTGACAGGGCGGCGCGCATGACGCTGGACGGGTTCGAAAACGATACGACTGCACGAATCGTCGCGGTCGACTGGGCTTCGCTGGCCGAAGGCGAGGCCAAGCGCCTGCGCGCGCTGGGCGTGGACGAGGGGGCCGAAGTCTCGGTCGTCCATCGCGGCGTCTTCGGGACGCGCGATCCGCTGGCGCTGCGCATCGGCCGGATGACCATCGCGCTGCGCCGCGTACATGCCCGCGCGATCGAGGTGGAACCCGCATGAGCCGTCATCGCACTGCAGCCCTCGTGGGCAATCCCAACGCCGGCAAGTCTGCGCTGTTCAACGCGCTCACCGGCGCGCGCCAGAAGATCGCCAACTATCCCGGCGTCACGGTCGAGCGCAAGGCGGGCCGGCTCATTCTGCCGAGCGGCGAGCCGCTCGAACTGATCGACCTGCCCGGTTCCTACAGTTTCGATGCCGCCAGCCCCGACGAGGACGTCACGCGCAAGGTCGTGCACGGCGAATTCGAGGGCGAAGCGCTGCCCGAAGTGCTCGTGCTGGTGCTCGACGCCGCCAATCTCGAACAGCACCTGGTGTTCGCGCAGGAAGTGCTCGAGCTCGGCCGACCCACGGTGGTCGCGCTCAACATGGTCGACCTGGCCGAACGCGACGGGCTGACCCTCGACCCGGCGGCGCTGTCCGCGGCGCTAGGCGTGCCGGTGATCCCCACCGTTGCGGTGCGCCGCAAGGGGCTCGACGAATTGTGCGCGGCGATCGCCGAGGCGGAAAGCCATGCCGACGAGGAAGCCCACAAGCGCTGGCACATCACGCTGCCCGAACGCCGGTTGGCGGCCAAGCACATGGCGCGCGCGGCGATCCTGTCGGCTTCGGCGCGGCACACGATCGAGAACGGGGTCGACCGCGTCCTTCTCAATCCGTGGATCGGGCCGGCCATCCTGTTCGGCCTGCTGTTCGTGATTTTTCAGGCAGTGTTCGCCTGGGCCACGCCTTTCGCCGATGCGCTGGAAGGCGCGGTCGGTGCGATTTCGGGCTGGGTCGTCGACATCATGCCAGACGGTTTCTTCCGCGACTTCCTGACCGAGGGCGTGCTCGCCGGGGTCGGGTCGGTGGTGGTCTTCCTGCCGCAGATCGTGATCCTGTTCTTCTTCATCCTGGTGATGGAAGCGACCGGCTACATGGCGCGCGCGGCCTTCCTGATGGACCGGCTGATGGCCGGTGTCGGCCTGTCGGGCAAAAGCTTCATCCCGCTGCTGTCGAGTTTCGCTTGCGCCATTCCCGGCATCATGGCTGCCCGCTCGATCCCCGATCCCAAGGACCGGCTGACGACCATCCTCGTCGCACCGCTGATGACCTGTTCGGCGCGCCTGCCCGTATACGCGGTAATCATCGCCGCGGTCATTCCCGAGACCACGCTCGGGCCCGGCATCGGCCTGCAGGGGCTGGTGCTGTTCGCGCTCTACCTCGCCGGAATCGTCGGCGCCCTGGTGGTGGCGCTGGTGCTGCGCAACACGCTGGCCAAGGGCGCCGCAAGCGGTTTCATCATGGAAATGCCGCGCTACCAGATGCCGCGGATCAGGGATCTGGCCATCGGCCTGTGGCATCGCGCCTATGTCTTCCTGCGCCGCGCGGGCACGATCATCTTCGTGGTCACCATCGCGCTGTGGCTGATGCTGAGCTTTCCCAAGGCCGAGCCGGGCGAAAGCCAGCTCGACGCCAGCGTCGCCGGGATGGTTGCCGATGGCCTGCATCCGGTGCTCGAGCCGATCGGTTTCAACCGCGAGATGAGCCTCGCGCTGATCCCCGCAATGGCCGCGCGCGAAGTCGCGGTTTCCGCGCTCGCGACGACCTATGCGGTCGATGCCGAGGACGAGGACCTTGCTGCCGAAGGCGTGACCGACAAGATCGCTGCGCTGTGGACCCTGCCGACCGCGCTGGCCTTCCTCGCCTGGTTCGTTTTCGCTCCGCAATGCATCTCGACCATCGCGGTCGCACGGCGCGAAACCAATGGCTGGAAGTGGCCGACCTTCATGGTCGTTTACCTTTTCGCGCTGGCCTATGCCTTTGCCGGACTGACCTTCTGGATCGCGACCGCAGCGGGGCTGTGACCAAGCACCTCCACTACGGGGGAAACTCGCCCGTGGCCCTAGATGCGACTCGCACCGTCGGTTAGGCCAAGCGCCAACAGATACGAAGGAACGATTCGATGGCCGGTAGCCTCAACAAAGTCATGCTGATCGGAAACCTGGGCGCCGACCCGGAAATCCGCAGCTTCCAGAACGGTGGCAAGGTCGCGAATCTGCGTATCGCCACCAGCGAAACCTGGAAGGACCGCAACACCGGCGAACGCCAGGAACGGACCGAATGGCACACGGTGGCGATTTTCTCCGAAGGCCTCGTCGGCGTGGTCGAACGCTTCCTGCGCAAGGGTTCCAAGGTCTATATCGAAGGCCAGTTGCAGACGCGCAAATGGCAGGACCAGTCGGGCAATGACCGCTATTCGACCGAAGTCGTGCTGCGCGGGCTCAACGGTACGCTGACCATGCTCGATGGCGCCCAGGGTGGATCGGGCGGCGGCGGCGGTGGCGGCCAGCGCGGCGGTGGCTATGGCGGCGGGGGCGGTGGCTCCTACGGCGGCGGCTCGCAGGGCGGCGACAATGGCGGCGGCTGGAACCAGGGCGGCGGATCGTCGGGCGGCAGCGCGGGCGGCGGCTCGAACTACGACGACCTCGACGACGACATTCCCTTCTGATCGTGGCTAGCCCGCTGGCGGGCAAACGCCTTTCGTGATCATGATGGACAAGGCCTTCTTCCTTCACAGGAGGAAGGCCGTTTTGCCTATAATGCCGGCCGGTTGCGACTATAGGCGCCGATCACGAGTAACCACAGCTATGAAATTCTTGCCGTGGCTCGGGTCCGAAGCCGCCCTCGCCGGATCAGCCCATCCCGCTCCTTTTAGCGCATCTTAACCAAGTTTCACCTACTTTGCCCGGTTCAGGGGGTAGGTCAGAATGAGAATGCAGGACGAAGGAACGAGCGATCGCTGGCTCTCGCATTGCGTGTGGATTGTCGCGCTGTGGGCCAGTTTCTTCAATCTTCTCAACTTCAATGGCTATCCGCTCTTTCGTCCCGAGGTAGCCGTAACCATGCTGGCGCTCGCCCTGATCGGGGGGGTGATGGCTCTCGTCCAGCAAGCTGCCAAACCGCGGCTTTGGTTCCTCGTCGTGGCACTCTTCGCAGCGACGCTGGTCGATCTGAACGCATCGATAACCGCTATCTGGTTCCTTGGCTTTTGGGCCATTTTCGCCGTGATCGCTTTCTATGCCCGCGAAATTTTCGTTAAGATCCTCTTCGCGGCGGCCGCGGCGGTACTCCTTTTCCAAGGTGCCGAACTGGCTTTTAACGACGGCAGCCATCGTGAAGCCGAGAACGAAGCGCAAAACTTGCAGGACCCCGACCGAGATCGCGCGGACCGCCCGGCGATCGTTCACTTGGTGCTCGACTCCTATCTTGGGCTGGACGGCATGGCGCTGGGGCCGGAGGTCTACCGGGACTTGCGGTCCGAACAGGTCGACTTTTTCACCAAGCACGAGTTTCAGGTCTACCCGCGCGCCTACAGTCCGCATGCGAAGACCTTGAATTCGCTTCCGGCGCTGTTCTCCTATGGGCAGGACGAGCCCGTAGTCCATTCGATCGCTTCGGAATATTCGATACCCGAGCAACTCCCCTATTTCGCCGATCTTGATGCGATGGGATATCGCATCGACGCCTTGCTACCTGCGTATTTCGATCTGTGCGTGAAGCAGAAGCTCACACGGTGCAGGACGTTCGAAAGTTCCGGTCTGGCTTCTATGCTGGACACCGAACTGAGCGCCACAGACCGAGCGAAAGTGTTCGGCTTTACGATGTTGAACCTGACTAGGACGATCCGCACGGCCACGGGCAGGATCCGCCCAGATCCCACGGCCCGCCTGGCGAACAACCGTAGCGAGCTATTCCCGCTTACCTCGCTCGGCCAATTTGACAGGTTTGTGGCTGACCTTGCCGATTTGCGCGAGGGGGAAGTCAAGTTCGCGCATATTCTGTTGCCGCATGATCCGTATATGCTGGCCGCCGATTGCACGGTGAAACCTGAATCCGACTGGCTCGATGAGCACGGGCCGGGCGCGGTTGCTTCGCGCGAAATAGGCTATGCCGAACAGGTTCGCTGTCTACAGCAGCGGCTCGACCGGCTGATCGAGGCGCTTGATCTCACTCCCGCGGGCAGCGAAGCGATCGTCCTGATCCATGGCGATCACGGATCGCGGATCGCTCCCACGCAGCCATTTATTGACGGGCCACAGCTTTCGCGGCGTGAGTTGCTGATGTCCTATTCGACTTTCTACGCGATCCGCGTTCCCGGTGAAAGCGCTGGCGAGGTTTCCGGAACGCATTCCCTCGGACGATTGATGGCCGATTTCCGCGCGCGCGAATTCGCTGCAGCTCCGCGGCCCGCACCTGCGCCGGATCAGGTGGCGGCGACAGATTTGGCAGGTACTCCGCGCGAGTGGCACCCACTGCCGAGTTTCACCGAGTAGATTAATAAGATTTTAGCCAAACTGCTTCATTTTTGACCGCAGCCCAGAACCCTTGCGAAGGAATCTCGATGCTTCAAAGAACCATGGTTTCGCTTGTCGGCCTTACCGCCATGCTCAGCCTATCTGCACCGGCCCATGCCTATATCGATCCCGCAACGGGCAGCATCGTCCTGCAGGCAGCGATTGGTGCTGTTGCCGGGGCGACGCTGTTCTTCCGCACTTCGCTGTACAAGGTGAAAGCGCTGTTTAGCCGCCAGAAGCCCAGCGGCGACGAATGAGCGCCAGCGCAGTCCTGGACCCCGGTTCGTTTCGCGATCCGGACGGCCGAGTGTTCCGCATCGGCGAGAAGGTGTTCCGCTCGGTTACGGGCAGTGCGGCTCGCAATTTTGCGCGTGCTGAAGACGCCGGCGTCATGCGAAAGTTGGTCGACAGAGGCCAACTGGTCGATTTCACCGATGTGACTGAACAGGCATCGAAGGTCGGGATCGAACAGGCGGATATCCTCCTTTCACATCCGCAGATCCCGTTCATTTCATATCCGTATGAATGGAGCTTCAGCCTGCACAAAGCGGCCGCGCTGGCGCACCTTGACCTCCATCTCGAGCTTTTGTCCGAGGACTTCACACTGGTCGATGCGACTGCATACAACATGCAATTCGACGGGACCCGACCGGTACATATCGACCATTTATCGATCCGCCCGTATGAAGACGGCGAGATCTGGGCCGCCCATCGCCAATTCTGCATGCAGTTTCTGAATCCGCTGCTGATGTGGTCGATGCTCGATCTCCAGCCGAACCATTGGTTTCGCGGATCGCTCGAGGGCATTGCGCCCGAAGACCTGGCCAAACTTGTTCCGCTGAGGAAGCGGCTCAACTGGACCGTTCTTACCCACGTTATCGCTCAGGCTACGTTGCAGAACCGGTCGGTGCAGTCGACAACGGGGTCGTCGCGGTACCGCGAGGCTCGCCTTCCGCGCTCGAGCTTCGAAGGTATGCTTCGCGGTCTGCGCGGGGCTATCGCGAAAATGGAAGTCCCGTCGCACAAGACGGTGTGGGGCGAATACGCGAACAACACCAGCTACGCCGCTCCCGAAGCTGCGGCCAAGCACGATCTGGTAAAGGAGGCGGTTGCCGCCATCAAGCCCGGCCTGCTCTATGATATCGGCTGCAATACGGGCGATTATTCGAAGTCGGCGCTAGAGGCTGGGGCCGGAAAGGTCATCGGATTCGATTTCGACCACGGCGCTTTGGAGATCGCCTTCAAGCGCGCACAATTGGAACAACTCGATCTGTTGCCGCTGTGGCTCGATGCCGCCAATCCGAGTCCTTCGCAGGGCTGGGGCGAAGCAGAGCGAATGGGCCTTTCAAAGCGCGCCAAGCCCGATGCGCTCCTGGCACTCGCGTTCATTCACCACATTGCCATCGGGCGCAACGTCCCGCTTGATATGGCTGTCGACTGGCTCGTGTCCCTGGCGCCCGCCGGGGTGATCGAATTCCCCCATAAGGAAGATCCAATGGTGCAGCTGTTGCTGTCGCAGCGACCGGATATTTTCCCGGACTATCACAATGACACTTTCGCCAATCTGCTGTCGCAGCGCGCGCAGATTGTGAAAGCAGTGGACGTGCTGCCAACCCGAACGCTGTACTGGTTCCAGCGCAACTAGCGCTCTCGACGACGACATTCCCTTCTGAGAGTGGCCAGTCCGCTGGCGGGCGAAGCTGGCTTTGCCCGTCTCGGGCCCTATCCGCTTCGGTTGGCCGGATTACAGGCGCTTGACCAGATAGTCCGCGCTGGCGGGGCATAAAGCAGCGAATTCCCGCGAAGAGGCAACCCGCTCGGGGGCCTCGTCCCTGGGGCAATCGCGATAGCCGAGCTTGCGGAAGAAATCGCCTGCAGTGGTCGTCAGCAGATGCAACCGTGCGGCACCATCGCGGCGTGCTTCGCTTTCGAGCAAGGCAACCGCCTCGGCCCCCGTGCCCTTTCCCCGCGCAGTGCCGCTGATGACGAGCGAGCGCAGGATGCGGTCGGGCCCATCGCCTTCGATCCCGCCAAAGCCGATCCATTGCGGACCATCGTGGAAGGCAAAAAAGCTGCGCCCTTCTTCGGCGAGATCCTCGACCGGCAGGCCCTCTGCCGCCAGCGCGCGGATCATCTGCTCGTTCGCGACTGCCGGGGTGATGGATAGCGTGGTCATTGTCCGTCCTTCTTCAGTCCGGCCAGCGCTTCCGCCAGTGGGCCGCTCGGGGCGTGGTCCTCGTCGCTGACAATGCCGGCCTTCTTGCGCGCTTCATCGGCGTCAGGGCCTTCGCGATAGGGATCGATCGCGAGGGCAAGCGTTTGCGCGATCGCCTCGCCGAGGTCGAAGCTGTCGCCTTCATATTCGATCTCGTCGAGATCCTCGCTGTCGAGTTCGATCTCCTCGTCGGGCGCGTGCTCGGGCAGCGATCCGGCGGGGACGAAGCGCAGAGCAAGCGGCTCCTCGACATCGTAAGCCAGATCTTCGCGCGTGACCGCGCAGGGCTGGGTGATGGTGGCGGACAGGGTACCGTTGGCGAGCACGGCCCCTTCATCTTTGGCGAAATCGATCGTCGCCGACAGCGCGGGGATCGCGGTGACTGCAAATCGATCGGCCAGCGCGGCGCGTTCGGCATCGTTCGCTTCGATCGTCAGCGGTTCGGCCGGAAGGGCACGGGGCTTTACCGGACGAGAGAGTTCGGGCGCGCTCATGCCGCGATCTCCCCCGCGCGGAGCTGGCCGACATCGGTCCGGGCGAGCCGTGCGTGCAGCGCCGCCATGCGCTGGACCAGCGCTTCGGCTTCGTCGGGCTGCGCCATGGTGACGTTGCGGCGCACCGCTTCGACCAGCACCTTGGGATCGCTGCGCAGGCCTTCGCGATAGGCGCCGATGCGTCCGTTCATGCTTTCCATCAGCGCGTTGATCTTCTTGCCCACGGTCGGATCGCCGATACCGGCTTCGCGCATCTGACCTTCCATGTCTTCGACGAACAGTTCGGTCAGCCGCGCGGTGCTGGCTTCCATGCCGCCTTCATCCTCCAGCCGCAGCATGACCAGCGTCAGCACCAGCGTGATCATGTCGTAGCGACCCTCGACGCTGTCGGCGACGCCGCACATGCGGTACCAGTCAGGATCGCGCGCCTCGGCTACAGTGCGGTGCCACAGCGCGCGCCATTCCTCGCGCGGGTCGGGTTGGGTAGAGAACAGGCGAGAGAAGAAGGACACGAAACTACTCCGTTCAGCGGCAATACAGGCCGCGATCCCCAAGCGGTCCCCAATGCCGAGTTGCATGGGCCGACGCTTTCGGATTAAGGCGTTCGCCAAGCATATAGGGAGGCGGCCGCTCGCGGCCAAGCGCCTGCCGAAAGACGGAGATTTGCTGTTCCCATGAACAGGTCGAAAATTCTGGGCCTTGCCGTTGTCGGCGCGGCTGCCATCGCCGCCACCGGCTGCAGCGCAATCCGCGAACCGCGCGGCTACATCGTCGACGCCACGCTGGTGCAATCGGTGCAGCCGGGGATCGACAATGAGCAGAGCGTCGCCGGGACGCTGGGGCGCCCGACTTTCGAAAGCCAGTATGGTCAGAAGACCTGGTATTACGTGTCCAGCACGACGGGGCGCAAACCCTTCGTGCGGCCGCGTATCCGCGAACATTCGGTACTGGCGGTGAAGTTCGACGAGGCGGGGAATGTCGTCTCGGCGGATCGCACGGGGATGGACCAGGTCGCGTTCCTCAGCCCCGATGGCGATGCGACGCCGACGCTGGGCCGCGAGCGCAGCTTCCTCGAGGACCTGTTTGGCAATATCGGCGCGGTCACCCAGCCGGGTGTCGGCCCGGGCCAGTAAGTCGGCCCGCGGCGGCCGCCACGGCTTGACCCCCGCGTCGCACGCCCCATATCGCGCGGCATGGACGACAGAGACAATCGCCACGGGCTGACCCAGTGGCATTCCACCACCATTATCGGCGTCAAGCGCGGCGATACCACCGTGATTGCCGGGGACGGACAGGTCTCCATGGGCAACACGGTGATGAAGCCCAATGCGCGCAAGGTCCGCCGGATCGGTGAGGGCGAAAAGGTCGTGGCGGGGTTCGCTGGTGCGACCGCCGACGCCTTCACGCTGTTCGAACGGCTCGAGAAGAAGCTCGAGCAGCACAATGGCCAATTGCTACGTGCCGCGGTCGAGCTGACCAAGGACTGGCGCACCGACAAATATCTGCGCAATCTCGAAGCATTGATGATCGTTGCCGACAAGGAGAACCTCCTTGTCCTTACCGGCAATGGCGACGTGCTCGAGCCTGAAGGCGGTATCGCGGCGATCGGTTCGGGCGGCAATTATGCGTTAAGCGCGGCCAAGGCGCTGGTCGATTACGAAGACGATCCCGAAGCGATCGCGCGCAAGGCGATGGCGGTAGCTGCTGACGTCTGCGTCTTCACCAATGGCAATGTGACGCTTGAGACCGTCTAGGCTCAAGGGATCGAGGAATTCATGGACAATCTGACCCCCAAGGCGATCGTCGCCGCGCTGGACGATCACATCATCGGCCAGAAGGATGCCAAGCGCGCGGTCGCGGTGGCCCTGCGCAATCGCTGGCGCCGCCAGCGGCTGGGCCCCGAGCTGCGCGACGAAGTGACGCCCAAGAACATCCTGATGATCGGCCCCACCGGCTGCGGCAAGACCGAGATCAGTCGGCGGCTGGCCAAGCTGGCAGAAGCGCCCTTCATCAAGATCGAAGCGACCAAGTTCACCGAGGTCGGCTATGTCGGCCGCGACGTTGACCAGATCGCGCGCGATCTCGCCGAGGAAGCGATCCGGCTGGAGAAAGAGCGCCGCCGCGAGGCAGTGCGTGAAGCGGCGAGCAAGGCGGCGATGGACCGGCTGCTGAACGCGCTGGTCGGCGACAACGCCAGCGAAGCGACGCGCGAGGCTTTCCGCCAGCGGATCGTCGACAATTCGATGAACGACACCGAGGTCGAGATCGAGGTGCGCGAACAGCCCGGCCAGCAGATGGACATCCCCGGGATGCCTGGCGGGGTCGGGATGATCGACCTCTCCGACATGCTCGGCAAGGCTATGGGCAAGTCCAACCTCAAGCGGCGCAAGCTGAAGGTGCCCGATGCCTGGGACCGGCTGGTCGACGAGGAAGCCGACAAGCGTATGGATCAGGACGACGTCAATCGCGTCGCGCTGGAGAATGCCGAGACCAACGGCATCGTGTTCCTCGACGAGATCGACAAGATCGCGGTCAGCGATGTGCGCGGCGGCAGCGTCAGCCGCGAAGGCGTACAGCGCGACCTGCTGCCGCTGATCGAAGGCACTACCGTGGCGACCAAATACGGGCCGATGAAGACCGACCACGTGCTGTTCATCGCCAGCGGGGCGTTCCATGTGTCGAAGCCCAGCGACATGCTGCCCGAATTGCAGGGTCGCCTGCCGATCCGCGTCGAATTGCGCGCGCTGACCGAAGAGGATTTCGTGCGTATCCTCAAGGAAACGCGCGCCAATCTGGTCGAGCAGTACCAGGCGCTGATCGGCACCGAGGACGTCACGCTCGAGTTTACCGAAGATGCCATTACCGAGGTCGCCAAGCTGGCGGCGCGCGTCAACGAGACGGTCGAGAACATCGGTGCCCGCCGCTTGCAGACGGTGATGGAACGCCTGCTCGAGGACATCAGCTTCGAGGCCGAGGAGCACAAGGGCGAGACGATCACGATCGACGCGGACTACGTGCGCGAACGGCTCGAGACGCTGGCCGGCGATACCGACCTCAGCAAGTATATCCTGTAATGGAGGGGCCGGTGCGCGATGGAGCGGCGATGATCGCCGCCATGGCGCCCCGGCTCGACCCGCGCAACTGGCGCTTCGTTTTCGTGCAACCCGATACCGCGCCGCAATTGCTCGGCGCGGCGATCGGCACTTTCCGTGAGGACGAGGGGGTGTCTGCGATCGTTCCGGCCGATGTGGCGGATGAACTCGGGATCGAAGGACCCGACTTTGCGCGTATCACGCTGATGGTGTATTCCGACCTCGAAGGCGTCGGTCTGACCGCCGCAGTCGCGTCGGCGCTCGCGGATGCCGGCATTGCCTGCAACATGGTCGCGGCGCTGCATCATGATCACGCATTCGTCCCTGCGGACCGTGCCGAGGAGGCACATGCAGTGCTGCGCCGATTGGCGCGGGCGGCGGACTGACCATTGGGACGGGCGTTCGGACCGCAATCTTCTCCCCGGCCCAACGAAACCGAAGCGTGCGAAGGGAGTTTCCTAGGTGAAGCGCCCGATATTCGGGCCGCGCCCAATTTCCCCCCGAAAGGACGAAACTCATGAAAATCCTGATGGTCCTGACGAGCCACGACGAGCTCGGCGACACAGGCGACAAGACGGGCTTCTGGCTCGAGGAATTCGCTGCTCCCTATTACGTTCTCAAGGACGCCGGACACGAGATCACGCTGGCCAGTCCCGCAGGCGGGAAACCGCCGCTCGATCCGAAGTCCGATGAGCCCGATGCACAGACCGCGGCGACCGAACGCTACAAGAAAGACAGCGAGGCGCAGGCGCAGCTGGCTTCGACTGAGAAACTTGCGGATGTCGATGTCGCATCGTTCGACGGGGTCTTCTACCCGGGCGGGCACGGGCCGCTGTGGGACCTTGCCGAAAGCGCGGTTTCGAAAGCGGTCATCGAAGACACGCTGGCTGCCGGCAAGCCGGTGGCGCTGGTCTGCCATGCACCCGCCGTGCTGAAGAACGTCACCGCGCCGAATGGCGATCCGATCGTCAAGGGCCGCAAGGTGACCGGTTTCACCAACCAGGAGGAAGACGCGGTCGGCCTGACCGAAGTCGTCCCCTTCCTGCTCGAAGACGTCTTGATCGAGCAGGGCGGGACGTTCTCGAAGCAGGGCGTCTTCGAACCCTATGTCGTTCAGGATGGCCTGCTTATCACCGGGCAGAACCCGCCGTCGAGCGAGCCTGCCGCCGAAAAGTTGCTGGAAGCGCTCAAAGCAGCCTAGGCTTCGGCGCGTTCATGAAAAGGACGGGCGAGGGTAAACCCCGCCCGCCCTTTTTCATGACCGCAGCCACATACTATCGATCGCGTCCTTCAAGCAGCGACCACGGTCCCGGACGTTCGGCTTAGGGATGCGGGGCAAGCCCGATCTCGACGCCGGTCTTGTCGGTAAGCGCGAACTTGTCGACGAGATCGCTGCTGGCGCGGTTGAGGCCGACGACCTGCACGCTGCGCCCGTTGCGACGCATGCGTTCGACGACCTTGTCGAGCGCGCCGACCGCGCTGATATCCCAGAAATGCGCTTTCGACACGTCGATGATCACATGGTCGGCGGGGTCGGGCTGCGTGCTTTCGGGGCCGAGTGCGGCTTCGAAGCGCTCCACGCTGGCATAGAAGATCTGGCCCTTCGCGCGGTATACTGCCGTCTCGCCGTCGCGTTCGCGTACCACTTCGAACATGGTCATCACCTTGTGGGTGAAGAACACGCCCGACAGGATCACGCCTGCCAGCACGCCCAGCGCCAGATTGTGCGTCGCCACCACCACGGCCACCGTCACCAGCATGACCACCGAGCTCTGCCACGGATGCTTGCCGATATTGGGGATCGAATTCCACGAGAAGGTGCCGATCGACACCATGATCATGATTGCGACCAACGCTGGCATCGGCACCTGGCCGACAAGGTCGCCCAGCAGCGCCAGCAGGATCAGCAGCGACAGGCCAGCTGTGAAGGTAGACAGCCGGCCGCGGCCGCCGCTGGTGACGTTGATGACCGACTGGCCGATCATCGCGCAGCCGCCCATGCCGCCGAAGAAGGCGGCGACGATGTTGGCGATACCCTGGCCGCCGCTCTCGCGGCGCTTGTTGCTGCCGGTATGCGTCATGTCGTCGACGATCTGCGCGGTAAGCAGCGATTCGAGCAGGCCGACCGCGGCCATGGTGGCCGAATAGGGCGCGATGATTGCCAGCGTTTCCCAGTTGAGCGGGACATCGGGCAGCGCGAAATAGGGCAGGCCCTCGGGCAGTTCGCCCATGTCGGCCACCGTGTTGACCGGCGCATCGATCCAGATCGACAGCGCGGTGAGCACGATGATCGCGATCAGCGGGCTGGGCACGGCGGTAAAGATCTTGGGGATGAGGTAGATCATCGCCAGCGCGGCGGCGACCATGGCGTAGGTCATCCAGCCGATCCCGTTGGCGGTGGGGTCGAGCTGCGGCAGCTGCGCCATGAAGATGAGGATCGCCAGCGCATTGACGAAGCCGGTGATGACCGAGCGCGAGACGAACTGCATGAGCAGGTCGAGCCGCAGCAGCGCGGCAATGCCCTGGAAGATGCCCATCAGGATCGTCGCGGCGAAGAGGTATTCGACCCCGTGATCGCGCACCAGCGGCACCACCACCACCGCCACGGCCGCAGTCGCGGCCGAGATCATGCCGGGACGCCCGCCGGTGAAGGCGATGACCATGGCAATCGCGACCGAGGCGTAGAGACCGACGCGCGGATCGACCCCGGCGATTATCGAAAAACCGATCGCTTCGGGGATCAGCGCGAGCGCGACGACGAGCCCGGCCAGCAGGTCGGCACGGATGTTGGAGAACCAGTCGCGGTGGATCGCGGCACGGTCGAGCATGGCAAATATCCTGTCAGGTCCGGGAATGCGCAGCGACGAACGCGCGCGGTAATTCGCGCGGCCCTATGGACCATGTTGCACTGCAGAACAAGGGCGGGGCGCCCCGGGCGTGCGTTCAGTCGCCGCCTTCGGCCTGCTGGCGCGCCCACATTTCCGCGTAGAGCCCGCGCGCGCCGAGCAGCTCGGCATGCGTCCCGCTTTCGGCCAGCCGGCCTTGGTCGAGTACGAGGATGCGGTCGGCATCGGCAATGGTCGACAGGCGGTGCGCGATCGCCAGCGTCGTCCGGTGCTGCGAGACGCGGCGCAACGTGGCGAGGATCGCCTGTTCGGTCCGGCTGTCCAGTGCGCTGGTCGCTTCATCGAGCAGCAGGATGGGCGGGTCCTTCACCAGCGTTCGAGCGATGGCGACGCGCTGCTTTTCGCCCCCCGACAGCTTGAGACCGCGTTCGCCGACTTCGGTGTCGAGCCCGTCGGGTAGCTTCTCAATGAAGGGCAAAATTGCGGCATCGCGCGATGCGTTGATGACCTGTTCGCGGCTGGCCCCGTCGCGGCCATAAGCGATATTGTAGCCGATCGTGTCGTTGAACAGCACGCTGTCCTGCGGGACGATGCCGATCTGCGCGCGCAGGCTCGCCTGCGTCACTTGCGCAATGTCCTGCCCGTCGATCAGGATGCGGCCAGCCTGCGGATCGTAGAAACGGAAAAGCAGGCGCCCGATCGTGCTCTTGCCCGCCCCGGACGGCCCGACGATCGCGACATGGCTACCGGCGGGCACTTCGAAGCTGAGCCCGTGGAGGATTTCGCGATCCTCTTCATAGCCGAAATGAACGTCGTCGAATGTCACCACCGGGTGGCGCACCACCAGCGCAGGGGCGCCCGGAAGATCCTGCACCTCGCTCTGCGTGTCGATCAGCCGGAACATCTCCGCCATGTCGATCAGTCCCTGTCGGACCGTGCGGTAGACCATGCCCAGCATGTCGAGCGGACGGAATAGCTGGATGAGATACGTGTTCACGAGCACCAGATCGCCCGTGGTCAGCACGCCGCGGCTCCACTGCCAGACGGTGAATCCCATCGCGCCGCCCATCAGCAGGTTCATGATCACCGCCTGAGTGATGTTGAGCAGCCCCAGCGAGTTCTCGCTCTTCACCGCCGCTTCTGCGAACGACCTGGCGGATTCGGCATAACGCGCGTGCTCGCGGTGCTCGGCGCCGAAGTATTTCACCGTTTCGTAATTGAGCAGGCTGTCGACCGAGCGCGCCAGCGCAGTCCCGTCGAGTTCGTTCATCCTGCGACGCAGCTCGTTGCGCCATTCGGTGATCTTGCGCGTCACGGTGATATAGGCGGCGACGGTGAGCGCGGTCGCGGCGACCAGCTCCCAGCCGAAGTTCAGGTAGAAGATTACGCCGACCGCGATGAGCTCGATTGCGGTGGGAGCGATGTTGAACAGCAGGAAGTAGAGCATGATGTCGATGCTCTTGGTCCCGCGGTCGATCGTCTTGGTGACCTCTCCCGTGCGGCGCGAGAGATGGAAACGCAGCGAAAGCTGGTGCAACCGGACGAACGTGTCCTCGGCAAGCTGGCGGGTGGCGTCCTGCCCGACGCGTTCGAAAGTGATGTTGCGCAGATTGTCGAACACCACTGCGGCAAGGCGTCCCGCGGCATAGGCGATAACAAAGGCGAGCGCGGCCATCATCGCCTCGTTCGCGGGCGTCGTCATCGCATCGACCGCACCCTTGTAGGCGAAGGGCAGTGCCAGCGTGGTCGCTTTCGCCAGCAGCACGAACAGCATTGCGCCGACGATCCGCCGCCTGAGCGCGCGGTTGTCGGCCGGCCAGAGATAGGGGAGGAACCGCCGGATCGTGGCCCAGCCTTCGGGATCGTCGGGCCGGGCGGTGGAAGCGTTGTCGGGCGGCATGCGCGCCTATGTGGGAGGAATGGTGCGGCGGGGCAAGCGGTGGCCGCTACCAGCCCGGCGCTAGGGCGTGAAGGGTCCGCTCGCGGGCATGCGACCACGGCGCCCGGGAAGGTCGAACAACACCTGCCGCCTGGCGAAATCGATTGCCACGCGGTCGAAGGCGCGCATGTTGGCGATGCCGAGGATCAGCGCGGGCCGCTTGCTGAATCCCAGCGCGGCAAAGGTCGGGCTTTCGGTGAAGCCGACCGGCATATTGCCCAGCGCCATGCCACCGATCACCACTTCTCGGACATAGGACAATCCGCTGACCACCGCGGTACCGTGCACGTCGACGCTGACGGTTTCGCCCTGTTCGCGAGCGCGCAGTCGGCGCAACAGGGCGGTGTTGCCCACGCTGCCCTGTGCGCCGGTATCGATGACCACGGCCGCACGCACGCCGTTCACCATTGCATCGGTGATGACCATCTGGCCGAGCTTGCGCCGCGCGCGGACGATGATCTCATATCCGCTGTTGCCGCCCAGCGTCTGCGCATCGGCGACCAGCATGCGTTCGGTGCGGAAATCGATCAGCACGCGCAGATCCTGCAAACTGTCGAGCCCGAGAATGCCGTCGGCGCCGATGTGCTCGCGGCGCAGCAGCGGGGAGAGCAGGCCGGTGATCGCGCGGTCGGCAAAGCGCAGCTCGTCGATCTCGACCAGATCAACCACGGCCGCGCTGCCCATCGCTACCAGCATTGCCTGGCCGCGCCGGGGCAGGCCGAGATCGTCGACGATGCGATGCGTGACGACGGTTGCCTGCGCGCCGGTGTCGATCAGGAAGCGATAGGGCCCCTGACCATCGATCATCACCGGAACCGTCAGCCGCTCGTAGCGATCGCGGTCGATCGCCTGATCGGTGGGCGCGGGGCCGGGCTCTTCGGGCAGTGCCGAGGCATCCGGCTGAAGCTGCACAATCGGTGCGGCAAACGCGACGGCAATGGCAGATACATGGGCAAGCATCGCCCTATCCTCAGGCTCGGAAAGCCAGAGTACCATGACGGGACGCCACGACAAAATGCGACAAACCACCGATTGCCGCGGCCAGGCGCTTTGATCTACCGCGCGGTTTATCTTCGATCGGACGCTTTATGACCGAACAGCGCAGCCGGATCCTCGTTACGGTCCTGGCCCATAATGAAGAGCGGCGTATCGCCGCATGCCTCGACAGCCTTCCGCTGGGCGAGCGCGGCGTACGCGTGGTGGTGGTGGTCAATGGCAGCAGCGATGCGACCGCGGACATCGTCCGCACCTATGCCGCGCGCGGGGTCGAACTGGTCGAATATGCCGAAGGCGGCAAGGCGCGCAGCTGGAATCGCTTCATCCTCGATTGCGCTCCGGCAGCAGACACATTCGTCTTCGTCGATGGCGATGCCGAACTGGTGCCGGGTTCGCTCACCGCGCTGGCTGACTGCCTGGTGGACAATCCGCAGGCCAATGCGGCCTCGGCCCCGCCGATGAACGGACGCAACGCAGCATACTATCGGCGACTGATGGCGCAGGAGGCGGGGCTGTTCGGCGATTGCTATGCGCTGCGCGGCAGCTTCGTCGAGCGTTTTCGCGACAGCCGCATCCGCCTGCCCGACGATCTGATCGGCGATGACGGGCTGATCGCCGCGCTCGCGCATACCGACCTTGGCGACGAAAGCCGCTGGCAGGCGAACCGCGTGGTCGGCTGCGCCGGGGCGGGCTTCTATTGCGAGCCCAACCGGATCGACCGCAACGGGATTGCGGCCCAGACAAAACGGATGATCAATTACGCGCAGCGCCGCTTCCAGAACCGCATCATCTCTTCGATCATGCGCGGACCCGGTCCGCGGGCGTTACCCGCGACGCTGGCGCAGACCTATCCCGCCTGGCTCGGCCAACTGCGGCCGCGGCTCAATCCGCTATGGTACTGGTTCGATCGGCGGGCGCTGGCGCGGATGCGCGAGGCGGCAGCGGATCGCCCGGGCTGCGCCTGATCATCGCCATGCTCTGGCGTATGACATCGGGCCAGACGAGATAGAGCACCGCGGCATAAGTGGCGGCGCCCGCGCTGCCGAGGGCGCCGAGCGTCAGGACGGGGCCGATGTCGGCAGGCAGCACCAGTCGCAGGGCCGACACCACCGCTGCCATTGCCGCGCAGGCCAGCACCGGCGGCGCGGCCGCGGCCAGCAGCCGGCGCAGCGGAAGCTCGATCTGCGGCAGCGTCAGCGCGAGCGTGAAGGCAAGCAATAGCGGCGCTGCGATCCACCAGGCATGGACAAGCCCCAGCGCGCCGAAGCGTACGCCGATGAAGAAGGACGTGGCGAAGATCACCGCTCCGGCGATGCTTGTGGCGAGATAGATGCGCTCCTTGCCCGTCGCGGTGCAGGTAGGCGAGCAGATGATCTGCACGGCCATCAGTGGCATCACCAGCGCGAGTCCCGCGACGATCGGCGCCATGCCCGTCCACTTCGGGCCGAACACCACCAGGATCGCTTCGGGTGCGGTTAGCGAAAGGCCGATGTAGATCGGGCTGACCACCAGCAGCACGCTTTGCATGGTGCGTTCGAAATAGGGGCCGAGACGGCGGCCCGTCTTGTGCAGTTCGGCATAGGCGGGGAAGGCGACCTCGTTGAGCGGCGGAATGAAACGTCCGGTTACGATCAACGTCAGGAACAGCGCCTCCGAATAGAGCCCCAGATCGTAGACCGAGAACACCCGCCCGGCGATGAAGATGTCGCTCTGGCTCTGGACGATCCAGAACAATTGGCACAGCGTCAGCGCGCCGCCGAAGGTGATCATCCGCCGCGCCCCCCTGAGATCGAACACCGGGCGCACCCACAGCCGCGCGGCCACGCTCATTATGACTGCGCGCACCGCATAGCCCGCGATCGGCGCATAGATGAGCGCCCAGACGCCGAAGCCGAACCACGCGAGCGCCAGTGCGGTAAGCGCTGCGGCGATCGCCGAAACGAGATTGGCGATCCCCTGGCTGCGGAACTCGAGCCGCCGTGCCAGCAGCGCAGTGGGCAGGGCGGTGAAGGGGATGGCGAGGAAGATAAGCGCCTGGACCTGCAGCAGCCGGGCGACTTCGGGCTGGCCGTAATATTGCGCCACGAACGGGGCGAGCAGCAGCTGGATCGCGGCCAGAGCGCCATTGGTGACCAGCAGCAGCGCGAAAACCTGCCCGATGTCGCGTTCGCTAACCTCGTCCGACTGAATCAGCGAGCTGGCAAAGCTCCACCCGTTGAGGAAGCTCAGTGCGGTGACCACCACCTGGCTCATCGCGAACAGGCCGTAATCCGAAGGATCGAGCAGCCGCACCACGAGGATCGTCGAACCCCAGGTGATGAATTGCGCAATCAGCTGGCTGCCCCAGCGCCATGCCAGTGCATTGCGCACGCGTGCCGCAAATCCTTCGGGGGCCTCTTGTTCGCGCGCATCGCCGATCGTCATGGCGCAGGTGCTAAGCGCGATTCGAGGCGATTGCGAGATGCGAGATTCGCTTATCCGGGGTGAATCACTGCCGATTCCACCGCGCAATCGCCGATCCGAACGCCAAATGGGAGACTGCGTGGTTGCATCCTACCGCAACGCTCCTATCTATGGGTGGCCGGTGCAGTCTTGAAACGCCCGCATTTTCGAGGGTTTGCGCAAAGCGTGAAACAAAATTGCAAAAAGGGCATTGACCGAATCCTGGGTGGGGCCTAGATGGCCCTCACCGACGCGGCGCTGACGGCTTCCACCGTTCGCTGCATTGGTCGCCAACATAATCGGATAGCCGGTCCCCCGGTGTGA